>JADEYI010000144.1_pt1 | contig 132565 bp, 109 predicted proteins | sample 8542331 | NCBI WGS metagenome assembly JADEYI01 (sample SAMN16510988, study PRJNA670497) | mine drainage metagenome | isolation source: biofilm near Copperflume 1 | place: Germany: Marsberg coppermine Kilianstollen | collected 2018-02
GCCGCGAAATAGCTCGCGGCCGAGGCGTCGGGCTCGACCGCGAAGCGGCCCGCGCGGTAGCGCTGGCCGCCCGGCACCACGATCATGTTGCCGTTGATCACGCTCGAGACGCCGCGCTGATCCATCAGCCGCAGCGTCATCTCGATAAATGGCCGCGCGGTATCCCCGCTGATATGCAGTTCGAGGCCGTTGCGCCAAAGCGGCGCCGGCATCAGCAGGGCCGATACGAACTGCGACGAGACGCTGGCGTCGATCGAGGCGCTGCCGCCGGCGAACGGCTCGCGGCCACGCTCGATTACCACCGGGGGACATCGATTGCCGTACTCGGTGAATGCCCGCACCCCGAGCTGTGTGAGGGCGTCGAGCAGTTCGCCCATCGGCCGCTGACGCATCCGATGGTTGCCGTCGAGGCGGAAACGTCCATGACCGAGAGTCGCGAACGCGGCGAGAAAGCGCATCGCGGTGCCCGCGCCGCCGATCGACAGGTTCGCACCGGCGGCCGGAATCGTTCCACCCGCTCCGATGATCTCGATCTGTCCGCGCGCCGCGTCGGCCTCGAGCGTGAACCCGAGTTGCCTCAACGCGCCAATCATCTGATGCGTGTCGTCGCTCGTCAGTGCGCCCTCGATGGTCGAGCTGCCCGGCGCCATCGCAGCCAGAATCAGAGCGCGATTGGTGATGCTCTTCGATCCGGGCAGCGTTATCGTCGCGTTCAGCGGATGCTGAATGGGCATTATCTCTAATTGATCGGCAGACACACCCGGGAGCTTATCCGCCTGGTTCGAGTTCACTCAAGCGAGGGATTCAGGCGCAGGCCCGCATGGCACAGTCCGATTGCTTCGCGCTGCCGACTTTGTGCTTGGCAAGTATCGCGCATTTAATTCTCATCCAATGGGGAAGTATAGGCTTTTAATCATCAATTATGGGTTTTGTTGACTATCGAACGTACAACGAGTAATCGATGATAGGTTCGCATGGGAACCAGGGGGTCTCCGGCGTTATGGACGTCAGGGATATCGGGAGGCGGAGATGATGGTGGACGGAGTGATGACAGCACGGCGAATAGTCCGCGTTGCTGTGCTGCCGTTTATCATCGCCCTGCTGACGATCGTGTCGCCCATCCGATCGTGGGCTGGTGCTGAGATAACTTTCCCGCGTCCGGTCGAAGCCGAACCCAATGTCCAGTTCTGGATCAAGGTCTTCAGCCAGTTCGGGTACCGCGATTTTATCGTCCATGATCGCGGCGATCTGACGCGCGTTTACCAGGTGATGCATCTACCGGGATATGGTGAGCCGGGCCGCGCCGATGTCGACTGGACCAACGATTACCTGAAAGCGAAGTACTCTACCATTCTCAATCGGCTGGCCTCAGGCGCCGCGCCCGCCAGCTTCGAGGAGCGGAATGTGGCCGCGCTGTTCCATAATCCATCGCCGCAAATCTATGCGATGGCGGCGCAGAATTTGCGGGTTCAGCAGGGCCTGCGCGAGCAGTTTCGCGATGGATTGTTGCGCAGCCGTTATTATCGCCACACCATGGAGCGCATCTTCCACGAGGCTGGCGTACCGGTCGAGCTGGTGACGCTCGCCGAAGTCGAGTCCGGTTTCTACCCGAAGGCTCGTTCAAGCGCCGGCGCGCTGGGGATATGGCAGTTCACGCGCGGGACCGGACGCCAGTACATGAAGATCAACTCGCGCTACGACGAGCGTCTGAATCCGGTGCGCGAGACCGAGGCCGCAGCCAAGCTCCTGCGCTACAACCATGACGTGCTCGGCGATTGGCCGCTGGCGATTACGGCTTACAATTATGGCACCGGCGGTACCGCGCGGGCGGCGCAACTTTACGACAACAACTACGGGCGCATCTTCAAGAACTTCGACGGGCCGCATTTCGGTTTCGCGGCCAGGAACTACTATCCTGAATTTCTGGCGGCGATGCAGGTGTATCGCCATGAGAATGACTATTTTCCCGGAATTGAGAACGCTTCTATCGCGCCGCCGCCCGAAACCAGTCCGGTGATTTATCATCCGCGCCATCTGCGCCGGGCCTCATATCATGTGCGCAAAGCTACCTACCATCGCCACGTGCGCTCCTGCACCGGCCGTTGCACCGTCGCCAAACATACCCGGCGGGTCGCCGCGCGGCGCTCTGCGGACGCTATCCGATCATAGCCCTCCGCGTCTGAAGCCAGGCGCTCTGCTATCATCTGATTCATGAGCGGTATTGCGGCGTTTCGCGCCGATCTGGTGCATTTGGGCGAGCGCCTGATCGAGCGCCTCGCCGATCGCGCACTGGGCGAAACGGCGCTCGCGCTGATACGCCAGCATGCGGCGGACGAAAGTTCCGCGGTTGCCTTCATGCTGAAGCTGGCCGAGGAATCGCCGCCGGAGCTGCGTGAAATTCTGCGCGACTCGAAAGCCGCTTTTGAGCTGGTGTTCTGCCTTGGTGGATCCGAGCTGATCGCGTCTGGGCTGGCGGGAACCGGTCCAGGCTGGGCCGCCGTCTTTCGCGAGGCTGCCAGCGGCGCGGGAGCCGAACTGATGGCGGCGGCGCGCTGCACGTTCGACTCGAACGATCGCGAAACGATCGAGGTATCGCTCGCGCGGTTCAAACGGAGCCATTTCCTGCGTATCGCGATCGCGGACCTGCTGGGGCATTCGAGCGTGCTCGAAACCATGACCGCGATGTCCCAGCTGGCCGACGAGTGCGTGCGCGCGGCGCTGGAAGGAGCCGGCGTAATCCTTGGCGATCAGGCAAAAAACGCCGGCAGATTTTGTGCGCTCGCGATGGGCAAGCTGGGCGCGGCGGAACTGAATCTGAGTTCAGATCTCGATCTGCTGTACCTGTTCGACGGGCCGGATCAGCGGGCCGCGAGCCGGCTGGGCGAGCTGCTTACCGAACTGCTCTCGAAGAATTGTTTCCGTATCGATTTGCGATTACGGCCCGGCGGCCGTAATTCAGCGCTGGTTGCCTCGTTCGAAAGCGCGCTGAATTTCTATCAGGATTTCGGGCAGACCTGGGAGCGGGCGGCGTTGCTGCGCGCGCGCCCGATAGCGGGCGCGATCGATCTTGGCCAGCGTCTGCTGAACGAACTCGATCGCTTCGTCTATCGCCACTATCTGGATTTCGAAACCTTGCGGCAATTGCGCGCGATGAAGCGTCAGATCGAGGCGGAGCTGTCGCCCACCGCGATGGTCGAGCGCAATATCAAGCTGGGTTACGGCGGAATTCGCGAGCTTGAGTTTATCGTGCAGGCGCTGACCCTGATCTACGCCGGACGCGATCCGCGCCTGCGCACTAATCAGACCCTTGCGGCGCTTAGCCGTTTCGAGTCGCTGGGGTATCTCGCGCCACGGATCGCGCAGCGGCTGGCGGACGCCTATCTGTTTTTGCGCGACGTTGAGCACAAGTTGCAGGTGGCCGCCGGCCTGCAGACCCATAGCCTGCCCGCGGATGACGACGGGTTCGCGATCGTGGCCGCCCGGCTGCAGCTCGGGAAAAGCGCGCAGGCGGCGGTCCGCTTGAAAATTGCGCTGCGGCAGCATCGGGTGTTCGTGGCCAATCAATTTCGTGAAATGCTGGCCGGGGGCGAAACTCCGGGTCTGGAGGCCTCGGGCGGCGCGCGCGCCACGTGGGAAGCGGCGTTCGAGCCCGAGACCGCAATCCCGCTTCTGCGCGGCCTCGGTTTCGCCAATCCGGTCGAGAGCGCGGGCCATCTGATGCTGCTGGCGCGCGGGCCGGCGCATGCGCCTGCCAGTCCACGCCGCCATGAGCTGGTCGATCAACTCGGACCGCTCCTGCTCGACGAAATCGCGGGCCTGCCCGATCCCGACCTGGCGCTGATGAATCTGGCCGATTTTACCGCCGCGATCGGCGCGCGGACCTCTTTTCTTTCGCTGCTGGAGCAGCATCCGGCGACTCGCCGCGTACTGCTGCGGCTGTTCGCTTCGAGCGGTTATCTTTCCGCGCTTTTTATCCGCCATCCCGAATTGCTCGACACCCTGGTGCGATCGGACCTCGCGCGGGTGCGGCGCAACGCGGGCGACCTGATGCGCGATATCTCGGGACTGTCGGCCGCCAGCCGCGATTTCGAGGCCCGTCTCGACGCCATCCGCAGCTTTCGCCATCAGGAGTTCCTGCGTATCGCAATCGCCGATCTGGCCGGGATGCTCACGCTCGAAGAGGTGCAGACCGAGCTTACCACGCTGGCCGAGGCGGTGGTGGGCGAGGCGCTGACGATCGCTACGGGCGAGGTGAACGCGCGCCGTCCGCTACCGGCTACGCTCAAGCTGTGTGTGGTGGCGATGGGCCGGGTGGGCGGCGCCGAGATGTCGTACAATTCCGATCTCGACCTGATTTTCGTTTATGAAGATGCGCGCGAGACGGCCGGCTCCAGCCGCGAACTGGCGGCGCGCGTGATGCAGAAGATCGTTGCAATTCTCGAAACCCGCACGCGCGAGGGCTATGCGTACAAGATCGATCTGCGTTTGCGCCCCTCGGGTAACGCCGGTCCGTTGGTCACCTCAATCGCGGGCTTTCGCGATTATCATCGGGCGGACGCCGCGGTATGGGAGCGGCAGGCGTTGGTGCGCGCCAGGGCGATCGCCGGCGACGACGATCTCGTGCGCCGGTTTGAGGCCGCGCGTCAACAGATCGTCTTCGAGCGCGGGTTGACGCCCGCCGAGGTGGGCGAGATCGCCGCGATGCGGACTCGGATGGAGCGCGAGATCGGGGCCGAGAACCAGCGCCGCTTGAATCTCAAGCAAGGACCGGGCGGGCTGGTCGATGTCGAATTTCTTACCCAGATGATGGCGATGCGTTATGGCGGCCGCTATGCCGATCTCACCGCGCGCAACACGCGTGAACTGATCCTGGCGGCGGCCGCTCATGATTTGACCGAGGCTGACGACGCGCCGCAGCTCGCAGCCGATTATCATTTTCTGGCGCAACTCGAAAACCGCCTGCGGATCGAAACCGACCAGCCGGCCTGGGCGCTGTCGCTGTCGCCCGCCGCGCTGACGCCACTGGCGCGCCGGATGGGTTACGAGGGCGAGGGCGGCGCGCAGCAGATGCTCGATGAGGTGACCGCCTGCCGCGCCCGTATCCGCGGGATGTTCGATCGCTACTTTACCCGCGAACGAAATCTCGGGATTTAGTTCCAGCTATTTTCTTCGACGAGGAGTCATGGGCGCGCCACCGCAGCGCGCGGCAAACACCTTAGGTTTGCGGTTGCCGGACCTCTCCCTAACCCTCTCCTTGGACAAGGAGAGGGGACTTATGAGTTGTCGAGCGGATGGTTTTGCCGACTCCCTCCTCTTGTCCAAGGGGAGGGCCGGGAAGAGGTCGCTCCGCACGCGCGCTTTCATCGCCGCGGACACTTGGGTTTGACATCCACAGCATCTTCGATCTCTGATACGATGCGGCAGGAATCCCGAAGCCGCAAGACCATCCGGAAGACCATCCAGGAGGCCACGACCATCATGCGAGACCAACCCGAACGGACGCCTGAACGCGAAGCCTATTACAAAAAAATCCATAGCCAGAATTTGCGTCCGCTGTGGGATGTGCTCAAGAATATCCAGACCGTCGAGCCCAAACCGCGCGAGATGCCGACGCTGTGGAAGTACGATCGCGATGTCAAACCGGCCCTGCTCGAATCCGGATCGGTGATCTCGGCGCGCGAGGCCGATCGCCGCGTGCTGGTGCTGGAAAATCCCGGCCTGCGCGATTACTTCTTCCCCTGCATCACCCATTCGCTGTTCGCCGGCCTGCAGATGATCATGCCGGGCGAGGTCGCGCCCAGCCATCGGCATACCCAGGGCGCTTTGCGGTTCATTATCGAGGGCGAAGGCGCCTACACCGCGGTCAATGGCGAAAAGACCATGATGAAGGTGGGCGATTTCGTGATCACGCCGAGTTGGACCTGGCATGACCATGGCAACGAAACCGATCAGCCGATGGTCTGGCTCGATGGACTCGATATTCCGATTGTTGACCTGCTCAACTGCAGCTTCTTCGAGCCCTATGCCGAGGATCAGTTCCCGATCGATCGGCCCGACGGCGACTCGACCGCTCGCTGGGGTTACGCGATGGTCCCCGACGGCTATGAGCATCGCACGCCTACCAGTCCGATCCTCAACTACAGCTATGAACGCACGCGCGAGGTGCTGGACAAGATGGCGGATCGCGGCGCTCACGATCCCTGCCACGGCTTCAAAATGCGCTATATCAATCCGGTCACCGGCGACTGGGCGATGCCCACCATGGCAACCTCGATGACCCTGCTGCCCAAGGGCTTTTCCGGCGCGCCCTTTCGCGCCACCGACGGCGCGGTCTATGTGGTGGTCGAGGGCCACGGGCGCACCGTGATCGACGGCAAGGCCTACGAATGGGGTCCGCGCGACGTGTTCGTGGCGCCCACCTGGTGCTGGCAGCAGCATGAGACCAATGGCAGCGAAGCGGTGATATTCAGCTACTCGGACCGGCCGGTGCAGGAGAAGCTGGGACTTTACCGCGAGCAGCGGGGCCGGGGCGCATGAGCGCGGCGGCCAAGCCGCTAATCAGCCGCCGCACCATCCGGGTGCAATGGGGCGAATGCGACGCGGCTCAGATCGTCTATTATCCCAACTTCTTTATCTGGTTCGATGAATGCACCGGCGTGTTGATGGAAAAAGCCGGCCTGTCGCAGCGCGCGATGACCGCGGCCGGCGGTTTTGGGATTCCGCTGGTTAACGCGCAGGCGAACTTCATCATTCCGTCCTCGCATGAGGATGATCTGACGGCCGAGAGCTGGGTCGAGCGCTGGGGCCATAAAAGCTTCACCGTGCAGCATCGGCTATATAAAGATGGCAAGCTCGCGGTCGAAGGCCAGGAGACGCGGATTCTGGGCGGACGCCATCCCGAGGATCCCCGTCGTTTGGTCGCGATGGTGATCCCGGCCGAGATGAAGGACCGCTTTATCGAGCGCTAATCACGCTCGCGGCCTGGAAAAGTTACGGTCTAAAAAGATTACGGGCAGGAAAGTCAGGCGGATTTGGCCACCCATCCGCTGCGGATACAGCGGGTGCATACCAGAATACGCTGGACCCCGCCGCCGATCACGGCCCGTACGCCTTGCAAGTTGGGGTTCCATCGACGCTTGGTCTTGTTGTTGGCGTGACTCACGCTGTTGCCGACCGAAGGCCGTTTATTACAGATCGCGCAATGCCGCATAGCTCAAGTTCCGTTCGGAAATCGGTTCAGGAAATCCGTTCAAATTAGGATGCCGTCAGCATAGCGTTCCCGCGTCCGCAATCAAATACCCGCAGGTAAACTACCCGTAGGTAAACTATGGGCGGACCGGGCTGTGGAGCGATCAAGCCGCGAAACACTTGAGTAGATCGCTAAAAAGCTCCATTGTGATAACCAAAATGGACGCGCGGTTGATTCATATTCTGCCTGAGCAGGTGGCTAACCAGATCGCGGCGGGCGAGGTGGTCGAGCGGCCAGCCTCAGCGGTCAAGGAGCTGCTGGAGAATGCGCTCGACGCCGGCGCGCGCACGATCGAGGTCGAAATCGAAAGCGGCGGGCGCGGCGCGATAATCCTCGCCGATGACGGCGCCGGGATGAGCCGCGAGGATGCGATCCTGGCCGTGCGCCGCCATGCCACCTCCAAGATTCGCGAAGCCGCCGATCTGAGCGCGATTCGAACGCTTGGCTTTCGCGGCGAGGCGCTGGCTTCGATCGCCAGCGTGTCCCATCTGACGATCAAGACGCGCCGGGCGGCCGATGCGCGCGGCTATGAACTGGCGATCGAAAGCGGTGAGGTGGAGTCGATTCGCGAGACGGCGATTGGATGCGGTACGCGGATCGAGGTGCGCGATCTGTTTTTCAACACTCCCGCCCGGCTGAAGTTCCTCAAGACCATGGCGACCGAACAGGGTGCGATCGCCGACACCTTCCAGCGCCTCGCGCTGGCCAACCATAAGGTGGCCTTTCGCCTGAGCGCCGACCGTCGTGCGCTCTACGATCTGCCACGCACCGCCTCGACTCTGGAGCGTTTCCGGCAGCTTTTCGGTGACAAACTGGCAGCCCAGATGCTGCCCTTCGAGCGCGATCGCGAGGGTGCGCGGGTGTACGGCCTCAGTTCGCAAAGCCAGATTTCATTGCCGACCTCCCGGATGCTGTTCGCGTTCGTGAATCAGCGCGCGGTGCGCGATCGGATGCTTCTGCGGGCGCTGAGCCAGGCCTACCAGACCATGGTTCCGCGCGGACGTTATCCGGCGGCGGTATTGTTTGTTGAGATCGGGGCCGAGCAGGTCGATGTTAATGTTCACCCGATGAAAACCGAGGTGCGCTTTCGCGACTCCGGCGCCCTCTTCGAGCTGGTCTACCACGCGATTCGCGATCGGATGGCTGACCAGCGAATACCGATTGCAATCGCGGCCGGCGAAGCGATCGATCTTCGCGCCCCAACCAAAATCGCAAGTATCGGTAATTCGATCGGCGACCAGCTCAGCATCGGCGCGCCGCCCGCGATCACCGCATCTGGCGGTGCGATCGGCGAGCCCGCGATAGTTGCGCCCGTTCGAGAGCCGTCGCGCGAATCGCGCTTGCGGCTGGTGCCCGATCTACCGGCGAATCGGCCGGCCCAGTCGCCATTGGGATTGGGCTATGGCCTGCGCGCCAGGCCAGGCGGTTCAAATCCTGACAATAGTTCAAATCGTTCAGCCGCGGTGCTGACGCATCCGGCGGTTCCCGACTACGCGAAACTGCGGATCGTGGGCCAGATGTTCGCCGGCTATATCGCGCTTGAGGGTCCCGATGGTTTCATGCTGGTCGATCAGCATGCCGCTCACGAGCGGGTCACCTTTGAAAAATTACGCGCACAACTTCGCGACGGTGGTGTGCAGATACAAGCGCTGCTGACCCCGGAAACCATCGAGCTCAGTCCGGCGCGTGCGGCCGCGGTCCATGCCGCGATCGCGGAACTGCGCGCGATCGGTTTCGTGCTGGAGCCGTTCGGTCCCGCCACCATGCTGCTGAAGGCCGCCCCGGCGGTCTTCGGCACGGAGAGCGGACGCCGCCTGCTCAACGACATGATCGACGGACTTGGCGACGTCAGCGCCCGCGGCGGCGAGAGCGCGTTCGAGGATCGCCTCAAGCAGCTCGCCTGCCATGGCTCGATTCGGGTCGGCCGAATTTTGGAGCCGCGCGAAATCCAGGCGCTGCTGGCCGAACTAGACGCCACCGAATTCAAAACCAACTGTCCGCATGGACGTCCGGTGCATATCAATTTCGGCCGCGGACAGATCGAGCGGATGTTTCGCCGTTAGGCCAGCGGGTCTGAGTCCTGCGGCTGGCGAGTCCTGTGTCGTTATGCATGAGTTCTGAACCGCATCCGACGAACATAGTGAAAACTGGCGAAGAATTAACCGGGAAAGTTTGCTTTATCGTGGGACCGACCGGCTCCGGCAAGTCCGCGCTTGCGATCGAAATTGCCGGGCGTCTGGACGCCGAGATCGTCAACGCCGACTCGCGGCTGTTCTTTGCCGGGGTCGATATCGGCAGCGCCAAACCGAGTGCGCAAGAGCGCGCCCGCGTGCCGCATCATCTGATCGATTGTTTGATGCCGCACGATCGGATCGATGCCGCCATCTTCGCCACGCAGGCGCGAGCCGCGATCGCGGATATCGTGCGCCGCGGACGGCGGCCGATCGTGGTGGGCGGCAGCGGACTTTACCTGCGCGCGCTCAAGCATGGCTTCTTCGACGGGCCACCGGCCTCGCCGCAGTTACGGGCGGAGCTGCGCGCGCTGGCGCAGACCCATGGAGTGGCGGAACTTCATCGCGAATTGGCCGCTGTCGATCCCGCCTCCGCCGCGCGGATCGGGCCTCACGATCTCGCGCGAATCGTGCGCGCGCTCGAAGTGTTCCGGCTGACCGGCGAGCCGATCAGTGTCCATCAGCAGCGCCATCGGTTCGCCGCTCGCACCTATGACACGCTGACGATCGCGATCGATCTTGATCGCGCCGAACTGTACCGGAGAATCAACCTGCGGTTCGCGCAGATGCTCGCGGATGGACTGATCGAGGAGCTTTGCGCGTTGATCGAGGCTGGCTACGATCCCGGCGCCGAGCCGCTGAGCACTATCGGTTACCGGCAATTGAGCGCGTACCTGCGCCACGAAATGACGCTGGCCGAGGCGGTTGAACAGGCCAAACGCGCCACCCGGAATTTGGCCAAGCGCCAACTCACATGGTTCCGCCATGAACCGGATATTGTATGGCTGCCGGCGGCTGAGGCCGCTGCACGGGGGATCGCGCGGTTCTCCGATTTCTTTGAATCGCAGGACTCGGGCGGGATTTCAATCGCCCGGCTTAACTGATTGTGACTGAGCTTATTATGGAATTCCCCCAACCTGACCTCGAAGCGCAGATGGACGAGCTCAAGACTCGCGTGGACCGGGCGGCCTCGCCACGCGAGCGCGCCAAGCTCAAAGCGGAGCAGAAGCAGCTCGTGGCGCGATGGGCGGCGAGTCTGTCGGCGATCGATCGGGTGCGGCTGGCGCGCAATCCGGCGCGGCCGCAAACCCTCGACTACGTGGAGGCGCTGTTCGATAGCTTTATCGAGCTGCATGGCGACCGGCGCTTCGCCGACGATGGCGCGATCGTGGCCGGGATGGCGTTGTTCGGTAAGCGGCCGTTGGCGATCGTGGGCCATCAGCGCGGCCGCTCCACCCGTGAGCGGCTGGCGCGCAATTTCGGCAAGCCGCGGCCCGAGGGCTACCGCAAGGCGGCGCGAATGTACGAGCTGGCCGACCGCTTCGGCTTGCCGCTAATCACCTTTGTCGATACCCAGGGCGCCGACCCCGGAGTGGGCGCCGAAGAACGCGGCCAGGCCGAAGCGATCGCGCGCAATCTCGAACTGATGGGCCGGCTGCGGGTGCCGGTGATCAGCTGCGTGATCGGCGAAGGCGGTTCGGGCGGCGCGCTGGCGGTGGGCGTGGGCAACACTATCCTGATGCAGGAATATGCATCGTACTCGGTGATCACGCCCGAGGGCTGCGCGGCGATTTTATGGCGCGCGGCCGGTCCGGAAAAAGTGGCGGTGGCGGCCGCGGCGCTCAAGATGTCGGCGCCGGACCTGCTGGCGCTGGGGATTATCGATCAGATTGTGCCGGAGCCGCCCGGCGGAGCGCATCGCGATCCGGTGGGCGCGGCGCAGCTGCTGGGCATCTCCATACGGCAGCAACTGGTGCGGCTCGGCAAGCTCGCCCCGGATGCGCTGCGCAAGGATCGCGAGCGCAAATTCTCCGCCATCGGCGCGGCGTACCTCGGAAGCAGGACAGAACACGAAAAATTATCTCGCTAACCCGTTTCGGCTGACATTTTTAAGCAAAGAACGCGGTCGGATTGCCAATCGCGGCGCGCCGGTCGAGTCGCCGACCTGAAGCCCGACGGCCTTGATTAGGTTGGTCGCAAAGTACTAGGCCTTAGCTATTCTAGCTACGCAGGGGGAGGTATGTGGGCTGATAAGCTGCTTAGCGCAATTCTAGAGCAACGTTATTCGAACGCTTGGCCAGAGAAGTTCAAGGCCGGGTTTGCCGCTCTTTTCGGTTCCGATGGTGGTCGCTATCCAGATAGTGCGAAGCGCCAGGTGACCTTACGCGCTCCAGCCCCTTCGGAAGTTAGCGAGGGAATAGTTCCATTCGCGGCATTTATTCATCCGAGCAACCCGAATTCCGGACCTTATGGCGGGACCTCGCTGGCCGTTTTTCCAGGCGACGATGCTCCTTGCTTGATCTCCCTCGTGGTGGGAACTAACGGCCTTGCGCCAGACGAGGGTATTCTAGGACGGCCCGGACACGCGCGAAAAACGGCGGCAGTGTGCGCTTGGCTGAACAGCGGAAAACGGAGATTGGTCGCGTGGTCGAAACACGATCCGACGCGCCTCGATCAACGCCTTCCGCCTGAGGTGGCCGAGGGGTTTGGAAAGTACGCGGGGGCGATCGCGAAGTATGGTCATGTCCTTTACGCTATTTACGCGCCCGAGCCCGACCAGAACTCGACGTTGGAGGCGATGACTGCGTTTCTTGACTTGATGTTTGACGAACGCGGCATTCGTCCGCTCGCTCGTTTTGAATCAGAGGCTCGCGAAATCGAAAGTCGCTGGTTCCGTTACTTGATGCCGAGTGTTTCAAAGCAAGAAGCCGCTGAACTGCTGAACGAACGCCGCTACGTGATTCTGCAGGGCCCCCCGGGAACCGGTAAAACGCACATGGCGCGCGAGTTGATCGCAACGGAATACCAGGGGTGCGGCAGGACCATCCAATTCCACGCCAACACCACTTATGAGAACTTTGTAGGTGGACTTGCACCAATAATCTCGTCCGCGAGTCTCGGATTTCAATTCGCTCCGCGCAAAGGATTCTTGATTGAAGCCGCGGAACAAGCTCGCGCTACCAACGGAAAGTTTTTGCTACATATCGACGAAATAAATCGCGCTGATTTATCGAAGGTCTTGGGCGAAGCAATTTATCTACTCGAACCCGATGATTTGGAACGACGCGTAATCGACTTGCCCTACAATTTCGAACCACCGACCGGCGATCGCCTTTCGTTGCCGAAGAATCTGCACATTCTCGGCACCATGAATACTTCGGACCGAAGTCTTGCGATCGTGGACATCGCGATTCGGCGTCGATTTGCATTCGCTAAGCTCTGGCCGCAAATGTATGTGGTCGAGCATGCGAGTTGCGATCTTATGCAGCATGCGTTTCATCGACTACTCTCTATTTTTATTAACTATGCAACAGAAGATGCGATGGACCTGGTTCCGGGTCATTCGTATTTTCTAGAAGCCGATGAACAAAAAGCGCGTCGGCGACTCGAGACGACGCTAAGGCCGCTATTGGAGGACTACCTTGAACAGGGGTACGTCTCGTCTTTCGCGGAAGCCGTACGCTCTTACCTGCAATGGATCGATTCGCTGTGAGTCCGGTCGCGAAGAAGGGACGCACTCGGCGGCATTTGTCGCTTGGACCCACGACCCAGTTCGAGCAGCGATGCCTGGAAGTTAAGGACTCGGCCCTAACTCGACTTCCCGCAAGCTTTTTACTGTGGGGGCAACCACCCCGTGATCCCTCATCGCAAATCGCACGTCTCGCCGATCAATTCATAGAGCTCAATACCGATACGTTTCGCAAATTAGACTTAATTGTTGACTCACACTATCGAAACTCTACGGTCGAATTGCGAATCCGATCGGGAACGCGAGTGGGGGCGATCCCATTAATTTCTCCAACTAGCGGACGCCACGATTACGGACTGGTGATTCGCCCGCGGTTCGATTGGCCCGGCATCGGTCCGATCCTTGGCGCAACCGGTTGGCGAGTAATTCCAGCTCCGCTATCGATGCCGTTGCTGCCACGCTCCGAGCGTCGTGTGCCCCCATGGGTGCTCTCGACGATCGTGCTCTTCCGACTAAAAGGACTCCTCGATCATATGGAGCGTCGCTTCGAAATAGCCAGTGAGGAGCGCTCGTCACCACGTGGCACGATTGATTGGAGCCGGTATCTTCAGCGCCAAATCAGTCGCGCCCGATTTCTCGATGTTCCATGCAAATTTCCGGAGCTTCAGAAGGATCGGGATTTGCGCGCGGCAATCCGCTTCGCACTTGAGCAGCAACTGCATTCGCTTGAGTCACAGCGTATCGCTGGTTCCTTCGTTCGGGAGTTAATCGAGATATGCGGCAGATTGATCGATCGAGTTCTCGACGTTAGTCCACGTCGACCGTTACCCACCGCATTTCAGGTTTGGCAACGGAGTTCGCTACGCAGCGATATATTCCGTCATGGTGTAGAGGCTATTGAGTGGACCACTGAAGAACGAGGACTTGCCGGTCTCAGCGATCTGCAGGGGTTGCCTTGGGTAATGTCGATGGAGCAATTCTTTGAGGCGTGGATCGAGACCATTATGTCGCATGTGGCCCGTCGGATTGGCGGCACCTTACGAAGCGCTCGCGAACGCCAGACGATCGTCCCGCTCAACTGGGATCCGCCCTATCTCGGTTCTCAGAAGTCTCTGATTCCCGACCTTGTGATGGATCATGACGACCTCACGGTTATCATCGACGCGAAATACAAAGAGCACTGGGAGGAAATGCAGGAGCGCCGATGGAGCGATCTCGAAGACGAACTCCGCGAGCGTCATCGGGCAGACCTCTTGCAGGTACTCGCTTACTCGACGGTTGCGCAGAAACCCAAGGTTCTGATTTGTCTCGCGTACCCGTGCAGCGAGGAACGCTGGCTATCGCTTCGGGACCGTAAGCTCCTGCTGCATCGAGCTACGCTGCCTCTGACGGATAGACGCGTTGAACTGGCGCTGGTCGCATTTCCGCTTTCGACGCGCACCTTATCCGATGCGGTTGGTGTGATGGCAGATGAGATTCGTCGCGTAGCAGCCTAAAACGCCTCGGTTCTGATCGAGTTCCGCCGTAGTCCTTGTGTTGTCAGTACAGCGCACGACCTGCTAGTTGATGCGCTCGATCCCTTCCTGTGCGGCATTAACCCCGTCGGGGCCAATCATCTGCTTAAGTGCTTCGATATGGGCAATCCACTCGGCGTCCTGAGTGGGTCTATCTTCCGGACCATATTTGCCTTGTCTCAATGCAAGTAATTTCATTTCAAGCGCATAGTAGATTTCTGCCCAATCTTCTCGTGTCAAGCTAATCAAGCCGCCCTCCGTTATCTCGGTCGCATTTGGATTTTGGTGTGCATATTCGGATTGTAACGTGGAGGGGTTAGTTGCATAAGCGCGCCTGATCGAATAGCGATTTTCAGCGGATGCGATCGGGGAAAGGCAAAGAATCTGCGACGCCGGGGCCGCCCTTGAAATCGATCGAGGAGCTACGCGCGCGTATCGACTATCTCAACCGCGAGATCGTACGGATGGTTTCCGAGCGCGCCGAAGTGGCGCGTGCGATCGGACGCCTCAAGCCGCCCGATCCGGCCGCGGTCTATCAGCCGGTACGCGAGCGCCAGGTACTCGACGCGGTGATGGCGCACAATCCCGGCCCGCTTGGCGCGGAACAGCTTCGCCGCATCTTCATCGAGATTATTTCGGCCTGCCGCGCCCTGGAGCATCCGATTCGGGTGGCCTTTTTAGGCCCCGAACATACCTATTCGCATGAGGCTGCGCGCGAACATTTCGGATCGAGCGTCGAATTCCAAGCCCAACCCTCGATCGCGGCGGTATTCGGCGCGCTCGACAGCGGTGCGGCGGATTTCAGTGTGGTGCCGGTCGAGAACTCGACCGAGGGATCGGTGACGCTGACGCTCGATCTGCTGATCGACACGCCGCTGGTGATTATCGGTGAAGTGATGCTGCCGATACGGCATACGCTGATGTCGCGCGGCGGCGATCGCGCGGCGATCCGTAAAATTGCGGCCCATCAGCAATCGCTGGCCCAATGCCGCGGCTATCTGGCCGCCAATTTTCCAGATTGCGAACTCGAAGCGATGGTCTCCAACGCGGCCGCCGCTCATCGCGCGGCGGCAGAACCCAGTCTGGCCGCGATCGCCTCGCGCGCCGCGGCCGCGCCCAACGGACTTGAAGTGATCGCGGAAAATATCCAGGACCATTCGCACAACACCACCCGTTTTCTGGTGATGGGCAAGCATCCGGTGGGTCCATCCGGGAACGACAAGACCACGGTTTTGTTTGCCGTGCGCGATCGGGTGGGCGCGCTGCATCAGGTGCTGAGCCTGTTCGCCCGCGCCAAAATCAATATCACCAAAATCGAGTCGCGCCCGCTGCGCTCGCGGCCGTGGGAATATCTGTTCTTTATCGATCTGAGCGGCCATCGCGAGGACCCGTCGGTGCGGCGCGCGCTGCGTTCGCTGGAACGGGCCGCTCTGTTTTCGAAGGTGCTCGGATCATACCCTGAAGGAAGGACGGGCGGCGCTTAGCGCCACTCGCCATAAAGTTTTGGTTAAAGCTGCAGAACTGGTGCTGCCTTCGGTCGCCGCGATTCATCCGTATGAACCGGGCAAGCCGATCGAGGAGCTCGAGCGCGAACTCGGGATCGCCGATTCGGTCAAGCTCGCCTCCAATGAGAATCCGCTGGGTCCGTCGCCCAAGGCGATCGAGGCTATTAAACTGGCGCTGCCGGAGCTGCATCGCTATCCCGATGGCGATTCGTTCACGCTGCGGCATAAGATCGCCGCGCGCCACCAGGTCAGCCCGGACCGCATCTTCATGGGTGACGGATCGTGCGAAATCCTGAACCTGCTGGTTTATCTGTTTCTGCGGCCGGGTCTCAACGCGGTGATTGCGGACCATTCGTTCGTGATCTATCAGCTCGCGACCGCGGCTTCCGGCGGCACGGCGAAATTTGTTCCGCTCACCAGCGATTATGTGTTCGATCTCGACGCGATGGCGCGCGCCTGCGACCAGCATACGCGGCTGGTGTTTCTGGGTAATCCGAATAATCCCACCGGCACGATTTATCGGAGACCGGCCTGGGAGCGGTTTTTACAACAGGTGCCGGAAAAGGCGGTGATCGTCGCCGACGAGGCTTACTTCGAGTTCGTGCGCGATCCCGAGTATCCGGATTCGATTGCCTATCACGACGGCCAGCGGCTAATCGTGACGCTGCGCACCTTCTCGAAAATTTTCGGGCTGGCCGGCTTGCGCGTCGGCTATGCGGTGGCGCGCGAGGATATCGTCGAGCTGCTCAACAAGGTGCGCCAGCCCTTCAATGTCACCTCGCTCGGGCAGGTCGCGGTGATCGCCGGGATGGACGATGGGGAACATATCCGGCGCACGCTGGAAGTGAACGCCCGTGGGATGGAATATCTCGAAGGCGAATTTCGCCGCCTGGGCCTTCCATGGCTGCCGAGCCATGCCAATTTTATCCTGGTCGACGTGCGCGATGGGCGCGCGGTATACGACGCGCTGCTGCGAAAAGGGGTGATCGTGCGTCCGATGGGCGGCTATGGCTTGCCGCGCCATCTGCGGATCAGCGTTGGCACCGAGCCCGAGAACCGCCGCCTGATCGAGGCGATCGAACAGGTGTTGTGAGGATCTCGAGCGCTTCGCGGTGGACGCTGTTCGATCGAAATTCCAGGCTTGCGATCGCCATTCTTCGCTTCGCCCGCCCATGACAAGCGGCGTTGAATAGTTCACAATGTCCACTCCGTAATGTCCGCGCTGTTCAAACAAATAACCATCTGCGGAGTCGGCCTGATCGGCGGCTCGCTGGCGCTAGCCGCGCGCCAACATCACCTGGCCGAAAAGATTGTCGGGCTGGGGCGCAGTGAAGCGAACCTGAAGATCGCGCGTGATCGCGGGATGCTCGATCTCGCCACCCGCGATCCGATCGCGGCAGCGCATGGCGCCGAACTGGTGATGCTGGCGACGCCGATTCGGCTGATGCCCGTTACCCTGCGCGCGATGCGGGAGGCTCTGCCGCACAATGCGATCGTCACCGATGCGGGCAGCGTCAAGCAATGGGTAATCGATCATCTTGAGCCCGAACTGGGCGCGGGGATGGCGTTGGTCGGGGCTCATCCGATCGCCGGCAAAGAGACCACCGGGGCGGCGGCCGCTGATCCGGCACTGTTCGTAGACCAGCGGGTGATTATCACGCCCTCGGCGCGCAGCACGCCTGCCGCGATTGAAAAGATTGAGATGCTATGGCGCAGGGTGGGAGCGCGCGTCAGCCGGATGGCTCCCGATCTTCATGATTTGATTTTGTCCCGCGCGAGTCATCTGCCACAAATCGTCGCCAGCACGCTTGCGGCGGCGCTCAACAATGCGCAGATTGGTAGCGAGCCTGCGGCCGCTTATGGCGCGGGCGGTTTACGTGACACTACGCGGCTTGCGGCTTCATCAGCGGATATGTGGCTGGATATTCTAGTGACCAATCGTGAGGCGATTCTGGGCGCGGCCGCGGAGTTTCGCGCGGTACTGGATGAATTCGGGTCGGCGATCGATAATCGCGACGAGGTTCGGATGCGCGCGATCCTCGAACAGGGGCGCGCGATGCGCGCGAAGCTGCCTTGAAACGCGAACGTCCGATTGTGGCGATCGACGGTCCGGTAGGCGCGGGCAAATCGACGATTGCGCGCCGGGTGGCCGCGGAGATCGGGTTTTCCTATCTCAATACCGGTGCGATGTACCGCGCGGTGGCGCTGGCGGCACAGGCGGCGGGGCTGACGCCGGATCGGGACGGAATTGAGCCGCAGCTCGAACCGCTGCTGCATTCGATTACGATCGAATTCGCCGGCGATCGTTTGATTTTGAATGGGCGCGAGGTAACCGGCGAATTGAGCCGGCCGGAGATTGGCGAGCTGGCCTCGCGGCTGTCCACGCTCAGGATCGTGCGCGACCGGATGCGCGATTTGCAGCGCGCAGCGGGTGGGCGCGGCGGCGTGGTGATGGAAGGACGCGACATTGGAAGTGCGATCTTTCCGGATGCGGAGTTTAAATTTTTTCTCGATGCGGAGGTGCAGGTGCGCGCGCGCCGGCGGTACGAGGAGTTGCGCGCCAAAAATGTTATAATCAATTTTGATGAAGTGCTGGAACAGTTGCGGCAGCGCGATAATCGCGACAGCGCCCGCGCGCTGGCGCCGCTGATCAAGGCACCGGATGCAATGGTTGTAGACTCAACTGATTTGACGATCGATCAGGTTGTCAAGCAAGTTGTCAAGCTGATAAAGGCGCGTACCGAGGCTTGAACGCGCGTGGCGAGGACTTGCAACCCAGCTAGACTGGTTGTAAGCATTCGTCATAGCCTCGAAGTTCTTCGCGGAAGGTCCCACTAAATGGAGAAAGTTTTGCCTGAAAATTTCGACGGAGGAGCCAATGATTTTGAGTCGTTGATGGAACAGAGCCTGCGCGCTCCCCGCAGCGGTGACGTGCTTACCGGAACGGTGCTGTTGGTCACTCGTGACAACGTTATCATCGACATCAATTACAAATGCGAAGGCCAGGCGCCGCTCGCCGAATTCCTTGACCATGAGGGCAACGTCACGGTCAGGGAAGGCGACGAAGTGGATGTCTACTTCGAAGGGGCCGAGACCGAAAACGGCACCGTAATGCTGTCGCACGCCAAGGCCGAAAAGTTCAAGGTCTGGCGGGAGCTGGAGCAGGCGTTCCAGAACGAAAGTTCGGTCGAAGGCGTTATCCTGGGCAAGGTCAAGGGCGGCTTGAAGGTGGATATCGGGGTGCCGGCCTTTCTGCCGGGATCGCACGTCGATATCCGGCCGGCGCGGAATCTTGATCGCTACGTGGGCCAGCGCGGCCGTTTCCAGATTCTTAAGTTCAACCGGGCGCGTGCGAATGTAGTGGTTTCGCGCCGATCGGTGCTCGAACGTGAGCGCACCTCGCTCAAGGAAGAGACCCTCAAGGTGCTGGAAGAGGGCGTAATCCTCGAGGGCACGGTCAAAAATATTACCGATTACGGCGCCTTTATCGATCTTGGCGGACTCGACGGCCTGTTGCACATCACCGATATGTCATGGGGCCGCCTGCAGCATCCTTCGGAAGTGCTGAAGGTGGGCGACAAGGTGAAGGTGGTGGTGCTCAAGTACGATCCCGAGCGTGAGCGCGTATCGCTCGGCATGAAGCAGATCATGTCCGATCCCTGGACCAAGGCGGCCGAGGCTTATCCGCCGGGGTTACGGGTGAGCGGCAAGGTGGTGAGCGTCACCGATTACGGCGCTTTTGTCGAACTGGAGAAAGGCATCGAGGGTCTGGTGCACGTCTCCGAGATGAGCTGGAGCAAGCGCGCCGTTCATCCGTCGAAAGTGGTGAACGTGGGCGACACCGTGGATGTTCAGGTTCTGGGCGTGGACGAGGCGAACCGCAGGATTTCATTGGGGCTTAAGCAAACCGAGCCGAATCCATGGCAGGAGCTGGCGCGGCGGCATCCGGTCGGCAGCAGCGTACATGGCAAGGTCAAGTCCGTCACCGACTTCGGCGCGTTCGTGGAGATCGAGCCGGGAATCGACGGGCTGGTGCATATTTCGGATTTGTCCTGGACCAAGAAGATTCGTCACCCCTCGGAAGTGGTCAAAAAAGGCGACGAGGTAGATGCGGTGGTGCTGGGTATCGAGGTCGAGCACGAGCGGGTCAGCCTCGGGATCAAGCAGACCACCGGCGATCCATGGCAATCGGTGGCGGAACGCTGCCCGCTCAATTCGCACGTGAACGGTAAAGTCAGTTCGGTGGCCGATTTTGGCGTGTTCGTCGAAATCGAAGAGGGTATCGAGGGTTTGATTCACATTTCGCAGTTAAGCTCCGAGCGAGTGGACAAACCGCAAGCGCTGTTTAAGGTGGGCGACCAGGTCGAGGCGCTGGTGGTGCAGGTCGATACCAAGGAGCGGCGCATCGGACTTTCGATTCGGGCGTTGAAGCAGCATGAGGAGCGCCAGGAGATGCAGGCGTATCTCAAGCGCGAGCATGAGGCGGCCCGCTTCTCGATGGAAGACATCCTGAACGAAGAACTGCGCCTCGATCGCGAGGATAACGAGGGACGGGCGGAGCGTGGCCGCGGCCGCGACCGCTAACTGCACGAGGTTGCCGCGCGAACTGGACGATGGCCGAGCGGCGGCGCCAATGGAAGGCCGGAGGTCGAAGGTCGGAATTCGATGACCAAGCGGGAGATCATCGAGGAGTTGCTGACGCGGCGGCAAAGCTTTTCGCGCCGGGATTCAGAGACCACGGTCAACGCCATTTTCGATGAGATGACGAAGGTGCTGGCGCGGGGCGATCGGATTGAGTTGCGTGGCTTCGGCACTTTTGGCGTCAAGGAGCGCGGGGCGCGTCAGGGCCGCAATCCGAAAACCGGTGAGCTGGTGCCGGTCGACTCCAAGCGGGTGCCATTCTTCAGGGCCGGCAAGGAACTCCGAATCGAGGTAAATGGCGCGGCGCAAGACGATCCCTTCGAGTCTCGATGAACCTCCGGCCGGACTCGTGCGCCTGTGGGCACCATGGCGCCGGACTTACGTCGAGGCCGCCGGTCGTCTCAAATTAAAATGTATCTTCTGTTTCGGCCGGCTCAGCGAGGTTTCGCGCCGTGAACGGCTGATCGTGTATCGCGGCCGGCTCGCCTCGGTAATGCTGAATCGTTATCCGTACAACAATGGCCATCTGATGGTGGCGCCGCGCCGCCATGTCGCTTCGCCCGAATTGTTGAGCCCGCGCGAACGCGCAGTTATCAGCGAACTGATAGCGGAGGCGGTGACGCACCTGCGCGCGGTCTACCGCCCCGACGGATTCAATCTAGGCGCGAATCTGGGGCGATCGGCGGGCGCCGCCGGAGTTGCCGACCACATGCACTGGCATGTGACGCCGCGATGGGATGGCGATACCAACTACATGCCGGTGGTTGCGGGCACGCGAGTGGTCTCCGAGTTGCTGGAGGAAAGCTTCACGCGCCTGAGTCCGCTTTTCAAAGCTGTCCAGCTAACCATACCATAGACTTATTCCAGGATTGACGACGATGAACCACGATCTGCTCAAGCACGACTCCCTCGGCGCGCTCAAAAAGGCCGGCTACCGAACTCAACCGGTGCGGATCGAGATGCGCAACAATTTGCTGCAGCGGCTCCGGAGCAAGGAACCCACGCTGGCGGGAATTGTCGGCTATGACAAAACCGTGGTCCCGGAGATCGAAAACGGAATTCTGGCCGGTCATCATATGATTCTGCTAGGCGAGCGCGGGCAGGCGAAATCGCGGATTATCCGATCGCTGATCACGCTGCTTGACGAGTACGTACCGGCTGTCAAAGGCTGCGAAATCAACGACGATCCATTCGCGCCGATCTGCAAGCGTTGCCGCAGGCTGCAGGCGGAACAGGGCGATACGCTTGAGATTCAATGGTTGTCGCGCGAGCATCGCTACGGTGAAAAACTCGCGACCCCGGACGTCTCGGTGGCGGATCTGATCGGCGAAATCGATCCGATCAAGGTGGCCGAGGGGCGTTATCTGGCCGATGAGGAGACGATTCATTATGGCCTGATTCCGCGGACCAATCGTGGCATTTTCGCCATCAACGAGCTGCCCGATCTGACCGAGAAAGTTCAGGTTGGCCTGTTCAACCTGATGGAAGAAAAAGACGTTCAGATAAAGGGTTACAAAATCCGTTTACCGGTGGACGTGATTTTCGTCGCCAGCGCGAATCCCGAGGACTATACCTCGCGCGGCCGCATCATCACGCCGCTCAAGGATCGTTTCGACGTTCAGATTCGCACGCATTATCCCAAAACCATCGAGGACGAGATCGCGATCATGGAGCAGGAGTGCAGTTATCCGCTGCGGCCGGAGTTGCCGCTGCGGGTGGCGCCGTTCATGCGCGAAATACTGGCCCATATCACCTTCGAGGCGCGCAACTCCAACGAGATTAACCAGGCCTCGGGCGTTTCGGTGCGGGTCACGATCAACAACTTCGAATCGATTATCTCCAACGCCGAGCGCCGCGCTGTGCTGGTGGGCGAAAATGAAATTGCGCCGCGACTGACGGATCTGCCCTCGCTCTATGCCTCCACCGCCGGCAAGATTGAGCTCGAATACGTTGGCGAGGACAAGAAAGAAGAGGATCTGGTCGAGCGGCTGATAAATCGCGCGGTGCTCAAGGTGTTCGATCAATATCTGAAGCTCGACGATCTCAAGCCGGTAATCGCGTATTTCAGTCAGGGCTGGGGCGTGGAAGTGTCGGATATGGCGCCCTCGGCTGAGTATATGGAACCGTTGCGCGAGGTGCCGAGCCTGCGCGAAATCGCCGAGCGGCTGGGGCCGTTTGAAACCCCGGGGTTGATGGCCGCGGCAAGCGAGTTGATCTTCGAGGGCCTGCATCTGCATCAGAAACTTAACAAGGAGCGCCAGGGCGGCGGCCGTTTCGCTTATCACGCCTGACGTGCAAGCGCGATGAATATCCATCGCTATACTCAGTGGGATGGCAAGCAGCGGGTCCGGCTGACCGCCAGCCAGGTGTTCGACAAACTGGCCGAGTACCTGTCCTACACCGACGACGTGCGCCAGGCGATGGACTGGATCATGCGCCAGGGGCTCGAAATCGACGGCCAGAAGATCGCGGGCCTCGAGGAATTCATCGAGCAGCTACGCCAGCAGATGCGCGAGCGCTATCGCGAATTTAACCTCAAGGACTCAATGTCGGAAGTCGAGCGCAAGCTCGACAGTATCCTGGATCGCGAGCGCCGTACGCTCGATTCGCTGCGCGATAAAAAACCTGGAATCGAGGAAAAAGAGCGCGAACTGTCACAGCTACCGCGCAAGCTTTCCGAAGCGCTGCGGCGGCTTGAGAACTATGAGTTCGAGGACGACCAAGCCAGAGCCGAATTTGCTGAACTGCTGAAGGAATACGAAAACATCAACGATCTCGAGAATTTCCGCGACCGCCATGGTCAGGCGTTCCGCGGATCGACCAGCCTCGGTTATCGCGAGGCGGTCGAGATGATGCGCGAAATGGAGCGGATGCGCAACCTTGAGCAGGCGCTGATGGCCGGTGACCTCGATCAGGTTTCGGGCGATGCGATGCAGATGATCCTCGGCGGACAGGCGCAGGAGAATTTTGAGGATCTCAAGCAGGCCGTGATGCTGATGGACGAATCCGGTTATATGGTCAGCAAGGGCGGCCATATGGCTCTGTCGCCCAAGGGCGTTCGGCGGATCGGCCAGATTGCGCTGCGCGATATTTTTCAGGGGCTGGTGCGCGACCGGGCCGGCGGCCATGCGATGGATTATCGCGGCGCGACCGAGATACGTCCCGAAGCGACCAAGTCTTATGTCTACGGCGATCCGCTCAATCTGAACCTGGTCGAAACCCTCAAGCATTCGCTGGCGCGCAAAGCCGGGGTGCCGCTGTCGATGAATCCGGAGGATTTCGAAGTTTACGAAAGTGACTTCGCTACCAGTTCGTCGACTGTGCTGTGTCTGGATATGTCGTGGTCGATGAGTTGGGAAGGGCGGTTCGCCGCGGCCAAAAAGGTCGCGATGGCGATGGAAACCCTGATTCGATCACGGTATCCGCGCGACTTCTTTTCGATCGTCGGGTTTTTCACCCGCGCGGTCGAGCTCAAGCTCAAGGATCTTCCCGAAGCTTCGTGGAACATGGGCGATCCTTTCACCAATCTGCAGGACGGATTGCGGTTGGCGTCCGAGCTGCTGTCGCGTCATCCGTCGCGCAACCAGCACATCATTGTGATTACCGACGGCCAGCCGACCGCTTATTTTCAAAATGGCCGGGTGTTTTGCGAATGGCCGCTGTCGTTCGGTGGAATCAGCATGCGGGCGGCGCAGGAGACGCTGAAGGAAGTCGAGCGGGTAACGCGCCGCGGTATCAGGATCAACACCTTCATGCTCGACGACTCGCCTAGTCTGCGCGCGTTTGTCGAGAAGATGACGCTGATTAACCGGGGACGCGCATTATTCACTCGTCCCGACCATCTGGGCGAATACCTGCTGGTCGACTATCTGTCGCATAAGCGCAAAAAGATCTGAGCATTTCAGCATGCGCCGCATGCGGAATGCGCTTCGAACAATCCGAATAAAGAAGAAAGTTCAGGCGCTCACCGCGGCGGAAGTCCGCCGGTGGCTGAGTATCGCGTATCGCCACAACATCGGAATGTTCAGCGGTGTGATCGTGGTGCCATCTGCAATTGGTTCGAAACCGGCTTTTTCCGCCACTCTGATCGATTGAGAGTTATGCGCATCGACGATGTACCAGAAGCGGCGTCCCGGTTGATATTCCGTTTTCAAAATGATGCGCAAGGCGCGCAGCGCGATACCCTGGCCACGGTACCTCGGTGCGGTCCAGGTATCGCCAATCTGGAGATCGCGATCGTCCATGAAAGGAAATCGCCAGAAACGCGGAGTCAGGCCTGAATAATGAGCGAGTTCACTATCGTGGCGGATGGTAAGCATACGGTAGCGATGCGCGGCAAACAGACGCAGCGGTTTCATGGCCCAGCGCATCGTCATGCGCATCCGTAATCGGTTTTTCGAGGTTGCCCCGTCCGGCCACATTTGAAAAATTTGCGGGCGCCAGACCGAGACTGAGAAACCATCTGGCATGACCTCATCCGGAAGTGTGGGATCTCCCATTCTACAATAAAAAATAAAATGCGGACTGTTGTGATTAGATGGCTTCGGACTCAGTTGTCCTATCCTCCTGAGATATAAGTAGGCAATCGGCGATCGTGCCGCTCAGCAGTAACGCGCAACGGTCTGTAGCAGCGCTGGAATGTTCACGGGTTTTTTAAAGGTGGCCGCCACGTCCGCAGGCGCTCGTTGAGGCAGGGCAGTCACGATCACCACTGGAATATTGACGAACGCGGGATTTTGCCGCAGGCAATCTTTGAACTGCCATCCGTCCATACCGGGCATCCTGAGGTCCAGGATGATCACCCGCGGGGACAGGCCGCTGCGCAGGTATTCCAGTCCTTTGCGTCCATCATTGGCGGCCGCGACCAGGTAACCCTGGGATCGAAATATTTCGCACATCGCTTCGAGCGCTGCGGGCTCATCTTCAATAATTAATACCGGGCGGTTTCTGGCAGTCGAATTCATCTGCAATACCCCCCACTTTCCGCGCGCAGCTTCCGGCTATCAAATTCACCGAAATACAGCGTGATCATTGCTAGTAAGTTACCGGAACGGTTGCTGAAGTTTTCTTCCGCCGCAGACCACTGGGTTACCGGAGAGCAACTCTCGATGGCGGGCGAATGGGGCCGAATTTCCAACTCGGAATTCCAAGCCGATTAAACAAACTAGTTTTTTACCGATGCGGTAGTCAACCTCGGCGCAAACACAGAGTAGCTCTTACGCATCGAATTTCTTTTCGAATGGCGCCGCGCGATGCCGCTGCCAGAAGAAGAAAGCGCCGTCGCAATTTCCAATTATCTGCTCAGCGGTCCGGCGAGCGTGCAAACTGATTCCTTTGCGCGCCGAACCTATCAGCCCGGGTTTCCAGATGATCCGAAAGCGCGGCGCTCGATGCCGCTTAATCGGCTCTGTTTTCCTCACCGCGCGCAACGATGGTCGCTTCAACATCGTCATTGTCGGCGATAAACTGCACGATTTCATAGGTGATGTCGGCGAGTTTACGGCCGGAGGCGTCCCAATTCTGGGAACTCCGGAACGTGCCTCGGTGAAACAAACTCGGGGAGCTCGCCAGTCGCACCTCGATCGTCTGAATCGGCCATTTCGCGTCGCTCAGAAAGCTCAGAATATTATTGGTATAAGATCGGACGCCAGACCCACGTAGCACCAATACTTCCGCGGCCATTTGCCCCTCCATGGGCCCCCTCTTTAATCAGCATCTCTATGGCAAAGATAAAGTCGGGGCGCAAACAAAAGCAAGGGCAGCGGCCGCACGGATTTGCCAGAGAACCAATAGGAAAGTTGCATTTCAAGCTATCAATTCAGACGCAGTCCACTTGCACCGCGAAATGCAAATGCCTTCCAATGCTGAAACGCAGTATGATAGCGTCCGGCTGAGATGTTTGGGCGGCAAAATCGCGCTTCCGCCAGCAGATGCCGTGGTATCGCGCTGACGATCGCCATTCTGCTTCTATTCGCCCAATCGCTTTCGACAGCGCACGTTCACCAGAAGGAGCTTGGCGCCCGCCTCGCGCATAGCGTCCAAATCGCGGACACCTTCTGCGCTCTGTGCCTGTTACACTGCCACTCTCCGATCAACCCGAGCATGGCTCCGGTCACCGCTACACCGGCGACTGTGATCCGTCACCTCGCGTCACTCGATCGCGTACGACTGCTTGCTTTCCCCCTTTCGCAGTTATCCTGCAGGGCTCCGCCCATCTCGCTTTAGGCTCTCTTTTCGCTGACATCTGAAAGACCGTTTCGGCGCATGGAGTGCGTGCGGCCACGTTGCGCGGCTTGATGCCGCGAGACGCTCAGGGCCCGTGGGTAAGGAAGGAATTCGCGATGCGAAAGTTCGTGGTAGTGGCGATCATACTAGCCGCGACTCAGATAATGATAATCGATTCAACGGCCCGTTCAGCCGAGACCGATTCTCGCCATAGTATCAGCGGCACGGTCAAGGATGCCTTAAACCGGCCGCTAAATAAGGCTGAAATTACACTTCAAGATCGCAACGGTCACATCGCCGGCCACACTGTCACCGGTCCCGATGGGCATTTTCAGCTAACCGGCGCGACGATCGGACTATATTTGCTCATCGTCAAGAAGCGCAGGTTTGAGGTTGCCAGCCGGGTTATATCGGTGGTTTCCGGTACGACTCCGCCTCCGGTGGCGGTAGCGATGGTTTCGCTTAAGCCGTTAACCGTGGCGGTTTCGGCCGGGCGGCTCAACCAGATGCCTAACCGGCTTTCGAGCGCGGGCAACAGCGCCTACACCATGACCGAGAAGAACATCGAGCAGCTTCCCGCGGGAGCCAACACATCGATGAGTCAAGTGCTGCTGCAGATGCCGGGCGTGGCGCAGGACGAAAACGGACAGGTCCACATCCGCGGCGCGCATGCGGACTTACAATGGCGGGTCAACGGAATCATGCTGCCGTTGGATAGCTTTAGCGGTTTCGGTCAGGTTCTTTCGCCCTCCTCCATTCGCAGCCTGAGCCTCATCACCGGTGCGCTGCCCGCCGAGTATGGCTATCGCGATTCGGGAATCCTCGATATCCAGACCAAGGATGGATGCACCGACCCCGGCGGGCGCTTCGAGCTATACGGCGGCCAGCGCGAGACCTCGCGACCCAGCTTCGAGTATGGCGGCTGCAAAGGAAAATTCAGTTTTTACGTAACCGGGTTTTATCTACGCGATAACATCGGACTGAGTTCAGCTACTCCCGGTCCTACGCCGATTCATGACCTCACCGACCAAGGGCAGGGATTTGGCTACTTCTCGTATTTTCTCAATGCCGTCACCAAACTCAGCCTTATTACCGGAGTTTCGGTCGCCGACAATCAATTCCCCAATTATCCCGGCCGCATTCCCGAATACTCACTGGCGGGAGTAAATCCCACCAGCTATCCCTCGACGATACTGGATGAAAACCTTGCTCAAAGGTATTACTTTGGGATTCTCTCGCTCCAGGGTTCAATTGGCGCCAAATTTGACTATCAGATTGCCTATACCGCCAAATACAACACGCTAAAGTTCACTCCCGATCCGATCGGTGACCTCATCTATCAGGGCGTGGCGTCGCGCGCTTTTCACAGCGAGCTCGCCAACACTCTCCAGGGCGATTTGACCTATCGGCTGGACAAATCGCATACGCTTTCCGCCGGCTTTTACGCCGGCGAGTACGGAGAGACGCTCGATGACACCTCGTCGGTCTTTCCCGCTGATTCAAGCGGCAGGCAGACCAGCGATGTGCCGCTGAGCGTGATGGATAACACCAATGGCGTCGCCTGGCTGGTTGGCGTTTACGGGCAGGACATCTGGCGGATTTCGGAAAAGTTCACACTTATTTATGGATTGCGCTGGGATCAAATGATCGGCTTCGCCGGCTCGGCGAACCAACTAAGTCCGCGGGCAAACCTGGTCTTCATACCGCGCAAACATATGGCGCTGCACGTGGGCTTCTCCCGCTATTTCCAGACACCCTCGTTCTATACGATTTCGCCCCGCAGCGTCAGCGCCTTCAGTGGCACCACCGCCGCAGTCCTGCCGGGCGTGGCGCAGCCACGGCCGGAGAGCGATTGGTATTTCGATCTTGGCGGCACGGTGAGCGAACTATTGCCCGGACTTACGTTGGGGGAGGACGCGTACTTTGAACTCGCGCATAATCTAATTGATCTTGGGCAGTTCGGGTTCGTTCCGATTTTTGCGCCGTTCAACTATCTCAACGGGCGCATCTATGGCGCCGAGACCACTATCAGCTACCAACTGGGCAAGACGCTGTCGCTTGGTTCCAATTTCTCCTACTCAGTGGCCCAGGGAGAAGATGTGGTGACCGGTCAGTTTAATTTCACGGCAGCCGAACTTACCTATGCGCATAGTCACTACATCTATCTGGACCATCAGCAATTCTATACTGCGTCCGCCTGGGCGGCTTATACCTGGGGACCCTATTTGTTCAGCCTCGACGGCACCTATGGCAGCGGATTGCGGGCAGGCTTCGCCAACACTGCGCAAGTGCCATTCAACTGGACGATTAACCTTGGTGCGGCGCGCAGCTTCGATGTATCGCGGGTGGGCAAAGTGACAGCCCGGCTGGTGCTGATCAACGCCTTCGACCGCACCAACATCTTACGTGAGGGCACCGGCATAGGAGTTTTCGTCCCCGCGTATGGACCCCGGCAGGCATTTTACGGATCGATATCGGTGCCTTTGCCGAGCTTCTAAACCACGCAATCGGTGATGTGCGAACGGGTCCCAACAGATTTGCCATGGTGCTGGCCGCCCAGACCGTGCGCGATAACGATGAGCAAGGTTGAAAAGTGATGCAGGAATTAGCTGTAGCTTGGTCGGCATTGAAGTTCGGCGGCCCGATGGTCTACCCGCTGCTATTAATGGGGGTGCTTGCGTTTATCATCATCGTCGATCGCGCGTACGCGTATTTTCGATCGCTCAGATTACCCGCCGCTTTGCCGATGCTGGTCGAGACCTACGAATTCGCCTGGGACGATCTGGATCGCCAACTCGCGGCGCTCGCGCCTTCCAATGCTTATGCGCGCTTCCTTGGCGTGATTTCAAAGCATCGGCAGCAGCCGGCCTGGTGGGTGGAATCGCGCGCCAGCGACGAGGCCGGCAATATCGAACGATCCCTCAGCCGCGGACTGTGGATACTCGAGACCGTGGTCACCGCCGCGCCACTGATGGGTTTGCTCGGCACCATCACCGGCATGATGCAGGCGTTCAAGGTGATCGGAGGCGCCGGGTTGGTGGCGCCCACGCAGGTGACCTCGGGTGTGGCGGAGGCGCTGATCGCCACCGCACTAGGTCTGCTGATCGCAATCCTCGCGCTGTTCGGGTTCAACTTTTTCGCCCGCGTGCAATCGCAGGCGCTTGACCATATGGAGCGTCTCGGCTCGAAACTGGTCGATCATATTCGCCTCGATCAGGAAACCGGTGGAAACGGACATGGGGCGGCCGAAATGGCCAAAGCTGGCGATCTGAGAGCCGCGCGATGAAACTGCGCCGGGCGAGACAATTCCGCCGCGGACGGATCGAGATCATCCCGATGATCGACGTGATGTTCTTTCTGCTCGTCACCTTCATGCTGGCCTCGCTGTCGATGCAGAGCCTGAGTTCGATCAGGGTGAATCTGCCGCAGGGCGATGCGCCGAATCTGGCGCACAAGGAGCCGGTCACGATGACCGTCACCAAGGACAGCCGAATATTTCTTGATCGAACGCCGGTGACGCTCGCCTCGATGGCCGCGATGCTCAAACCGATGCTGGCGCATAACGACGCCGGAGTAGTGGTGAACGCCGATAGCGCCGCCCCCGAGGGCATCGTGGTGCAGGCGATGCTGGAAGCGCGCCGCGCCGGCGCCGGGCATTTTTTAATTGCAATCAAACGTGAGTGATCGGGATGCCACTGGAATGACGCCGTACGAAATGGACGACCCGCGCCGGCGTCTCATCTGGGTGGTGCCGCTTGCGGTAATTCTATGGGCGGCGGTGCTACTCAGTTTTTCACGGCTGCTGGAGCGGACCACGCCGCTTGCCCCGGAACTGATCCCGGTCGAGGCCCGCATCGTGGAAATCGCGCCGTCGGCCGGGCTCCAGGGAGGATTTGCCGCACCCGCCAAAGCGCAGGCGCGTGCGGAGCCGATTCGCCGGCCCGTCCCGATCGTTCATCCGCGAGCGATCCACCATGCCGCCGTGCATCATCGCAAAATAGCTAAACCGATTGCTCCGTCGATGCCGCCCGCGCCCACCGGTATCGCCAAAACCATACCGCCGGCCACCGCGACAGCATCGAGAGAACTGCCATCGGGTAAGGCCGGGACCAGTGCGCCTGCGGGCATCGGCGCGGCCGGGGCAACCGGTTCGGGAGCCGGTTTGGGCAGCGATAGTACCGGTGCCCGTGCAGTCTATGCGCCCACGCCCGAGATTCCCGATGAATTGCGCGAGAATGCCTTCAATGCGGTGGCCGTTGCCCACTTCAAGGTTGCGCCGGACGGCACCGTCGAGGTGGCCCTGATAAAACCGACCTCGAATCCTCGGATCAACGCCATTTTGATCGATACTTTGCGGCAGTGGCGGTTTTTCCCCGCGATGAAGGGTAGTGCCGCGATAAGCTCCGAATTCGACGTGCGAATCCCGATTACGATTCAGTAAACGCCGCGGCTGGCGGACAGTTCCAAGCGAAGATTGACGCTCGCCCCCGGTTCGTGCCACATCGCTAAATGTTTGGCTGGCTATGGCTCACGCACACATGCGCTACGGACTAGCGGTTAACCCCGCCAAGGAAAGATTAACGTCATGGCAACAAATCGAGAGACCAGCAAAGATCTTCGCGAGTACCTCAACGTGCTAGAGGCGGCCGGCGAGCTGCAACGGATAAAAAAAGAAGTTGACTGGAAGCTTGAGGCGGGCGCTATCAGCCGGCTCGCCTGCGAGCGGCGGGCCCCGGCGCCAATGTTCGAGAACATCAAGGGCTATCCGGGCCAGCGGATGGCGGCGGTGTTGTTGGGTCCCGCCAAACCGCTGCATTCGCGTCTCGCGCTGGGACTGGGATTGGAAGACAAGGCGATGCCGCCGCTGGAAATTATCGACTATGTGTGCCGCCGCTTCAGGAATCCGCGGCCACCGGTAAACGTTTCGCCGCGCGAAGCGCCCTGCAAGGAAGTCATAATCCCGGGCAAAGAGGTGAACCTGCTTAATTTTCCAATCCCCTGGATTAAAAGCATCGATGGCGGCCGCTATATCGGCACCTGGGACATCATCATTACCCGTGACCCGGATACCGGCTGGACCAACTGGGCAATCTATCGCTGCATGGTCGAAGACGAGCGTCACTTCACGATCCTGCTGCTGCCTGCGCGTCAGCACGGCGGGCGCATGTTCGCGAAATATGAAGCGATGAACAAGCCGATGCCGGTCGCGCTGGTTATCGGCGCTCATCCGATCTGTCACCTGGCCGCGATGACTCCGTTCGACAATGGCGTCGCCGAGGTAGACATGGCCGGCGGCCTGCTTGGCGCAGGTGTTCCGCTGGTCAAATGCGAGACTATCGACCTCGAGGTTCCGGCCAATGCCGAGATGGTAATCGAGGCCGAGGTGATGCCGGGCGAGCGCGTCGATGAGGGTCCGTTCGGGGAATATACCGGCCATTCGGCTCATCGCGGCAAGGCCCCGCATGCGATCGTCAAATGTATTACGCATCGCCGCGAGCCGATTCATACGATGGCCAATATGGGCAAACCCTACGACGACTATGCGGTCGCACAGGGGGTGCTGTTCGGCGCGGTGATCAAGAATCGCCTTGAAAGCCAGGACCTGCCGATCAAGGCCGCCTACTTCCATTCGCCCGGCACCGTTCCAATCATCTCGCTCAAACCGCGCGCGGGACTGATCAAGCGTATCGTGGCCGCGCTGATGAGCGGGCAGCGGTTGCTGCCGGTCGGCGTGGTGTTCGTCGACGAGGATGTCGATGTTACCAACCTGACCGATGTGTGGTGGGCGCTAAGCACGCGGATGCATCCGCGATCCTACGAGATCACCGATGGTATGTCGGCCAACACGCTGATCCCGTGGCTGACTCCCGAGGAAAGAGTGCGGCTCGAGGCGCCGTTTTTCGTGATCAATGCGACCCTTCCGTATTGGTGGTCGCGGGAATACCGCGAGGACCATACCACTATCGCCGACTTCGAGCATGGATGGACCGGCGATATTCAGCAGGCGGTGCTCAAGAACTGGAGCGCCTACGGTTACCGGGACGAATAAGTTTTTATTCTAAACGGTGTCTGCGCAGCGAAGGATCACGGGATTCTTCGCTGCGCTCAGAATGACAGGTTAGGCTTTATACAGAGCTTCCCTGGCCAGCCCGTCGGCCAGTCACGCAAGCTGCTCGTAGGCCACCAGCGTCAGGAAATCCACGAAATCTTCCTTTATCAGGCGGCTGACCAACGCCGATCCCTGAGCCCACTCTTTTGCGAATTGCGGGTCGAGTTTGGCCACTTCCTCCGACAAAACTCGATCGAAGTACTTCATATCGATCGTTTCGCCCGACGCGAGCTTCGATTTCGACTTGATCCATTGCCAGATTTGCGAGCGCGAAATTTCCGCCGTCGCCGCGTCTTCCATCAGATCGAAGATGCCGACCGCGCCGCGGCCATTGAGCCAGTTCGCCAGATACTGAACCGGTACGCTGACATTGTTGCGCAGGCCGGTCTCGCTGATTTCGCCGCTGGGAACGGTGAAATTGGCGAGCTGTTGGGCGGTCACCGACACCTCCTCGCGCAGCCGATGCTTCTGATTAGGCCGGTCGCCCAAATGACGATCGAAGACCTCGCGCGCGATCGCGACCAGGTCGGGATGCGCCACCCAGGTGCCATCGAAGCCGTCGTTGGATTCGCGCTCCTTGTCGGCGCGCACTTTCTCCATCGCGATCTGGTTAGCCTCGGGTTTCTTACGATTGGGAATGTACTGGGCCATCCCGCCGATCGCATGAGCGCCGCGCCGATGACAAGTTCTGACCAGCAGTTCGGTATAGGCGCGCATGAACGGCACGGTCATCGTGATCTGCGCGCGATCAGGCAGCACCAGGCCGGCGCGATTACGAAATTTCTTGATGATGCTGAAGATGTAATCCCAACGGCCGGCATTGAGACCGGCGATATGTTCCCGCAGCTCATAGAGAATCTCGTCCATCTCGAAGGCGGCCAGGATGGTCTCGATCAAAACCGTGGCGCGGATCGTGCCGCCGGAAAGCTTCAGGCGCTGCTCCGCGTATTTGAAAACCTCGCTCCACAGGCGCGCCTCAAGATGGCTCTCCAGCTTGGGCAGGTAGTAATAGGGACCGCTGCCGCGCTTACCCAGTTCGGCGGCGTTGTGAAAAAGGTAGATTCCGAAATCGAACAGGCTGCCGGAAATCGGCGCGCCATCGACCAGCATATGCTTTTCGCTCAGATGCCAGCCGCGCGGCCGGACCAGCAGCGTCGCGATTTTGTCGTTGAGCCGGTAGGCGCGGCCGTCCTCGCCGCGAAACTCGAGCGTGCGGCGCACCGCGGCGGCAAGATTGGCCTGCCCCTGCACGATATTGCTCCAGGTGGGCGAAAGCGCATCCTCGAAGTCGGCCATGAAAACACTGGCGCCGCTGTTAAGCGCGTTGATCACCATTTTGCGATCGACCGGCCCGGTGATTTCGACTTCGCGCTCGATCAGGTCAGACGGCGGTTCGGCAACCCGCCAGTCGCTCTCGCGGATGGGCTTGGTCGCGGCTAGAAAATCGGGATTCTCGCCCGCATCGAGACGTGCCTGCCGCTCATGGCGCGCGCGCAGCAGCTCCTGACGCCGCGAATCGAATTGGCGATGGAGACCGGCGACAAAGTCCAGCGCCTCAGCCGATAAGATGTTTTTCGATTCGGAATCGAGCGTGCCTCGAAGTTCTATTTTACCCGCGCCAGCCATCACGAATCCTCCACGATCTGAACCACCGGTGAGTTGATCGGCGGCCATGCCGCACGATCGCGACATTATAAACGCGACTCGGGACTAACGACAAAGGCTACATCAACAAGATCGAATCGCCGGCCGTGACCGCAGCAGCGGTTCGAGAATGTCGCGCTGGGCGCGGTTGCCTTTCATTCGCCGAGTCTGGAACAGTGTGACGGCAATCGCAAACTCGAACAGACTGTTCCATTCTGGTGCGGATCTTCGAGAACTCTGTGATCTGCCAAGGGGTATTTTCATATGATCCGTATTTGGCGGGCATTTTTTCTTCTGCCATTGGCCGTTATTAGCTGGGGCTGCTCGACGCCGGATAACCCATGCCTACAAGAAGTTGCAAAACGGCCCGGTATGACGTGCCTGGACGTGGGCCTCGGCTTCTATCACGTTCAGTACGCCAGTCAGAATTCTTCCAAAAACGACGCGGCCAGACACAGTCCAGGCGAACCGGTTTCCGCGGCTACTCCATCCCCTCCGACCGAATGAAGGGAGCACACGCAAGCTCCGGAAAATATCGAATGCGGCGTCCAATCGCGGCCGGCCTGATGGTTGCCTCCATGATCGCGCTGATCGCTAGCGCGGCGTGGGCGCAAACGGTACTTGGATATCATAACTCGCCCGATCGCAGCGGCCGCTATATCGTGCCTGGGCTTAACTGGGGCAGCGCCGCCGGAATGCATCGCGACACCAGCTTCGACGGCGCTGTCGAAGGCAATCTCTACGCGCAGCCGCTTTTGTGGCTGGACCGGGCCAAAAAACGCAAGCTGATTATCGCCGCGACCGAGAGCGATAACGTCTATGCCCTCGACGCCGCGACCGGCCATGTCATATGGCGTAAAGCGCTAGGCGCGCCGGCGCCGCGATCGGCGTTACCGTGCGGCAATATCAGTCCGCTGGGTATCACCGGCACGCCGGTTATCGACGACAATCAGGGCAAACTCTACCTCGATGCGATGATCGACGCCGGCCACGCCGGTCCCCAGCATCTGATTTTTGGCCTGTCGCTTACCGACGGCTCAATTCTGCCGGGATATCCGATCAACGTGGCGCTGGCGATAGCGGCGCATGGGATGCGGTTCGAGCCACGCATCCAGAATCAACGTGGCGCGCTACTTATCATCAAGGGGACTCTGTATGTGCCTTATGGCGGTCACTATGGCGATTGCGGCCCCTATCATGGATGGGTGTTGGGATTCGATCTGAAGAATCCTCAAAGCCTGGAGATCTGGCGCACGCGCGCCCATGGTGGCGGAATCTGGGCGCCGGGCGGCGTGGTCTACGACGGCCACTCGATTTTTGTCGCGACCGGCAATACTTTCGGCGCGCAAATCTGGTCCGATGGCGAGGCGGTGATGCGCCTCGGAACAGATCTGGCGCCTTCATCGAGTACGCGGGATTATTTCGCGCCCACGGACTGGAAGTATCTTGATGCCACCGATCACGACCTCGGCGGCGCCAATCCGCTACCGATCGATATATCCGATGCGCACGGCACGGCGCACTTCATCCTGGCGCTGGGCAAGGACGGCAAGGCTTATCTGCTCGATCGGGGAAACCTCGGCGGGATCGGCGGGGCGCTGGCGGTCGAGCAGGTTTCGCGCGATCAGATTCGCACCGCGCCGGTTGCGTACTCGATCGAAGGGAGCACTTTTGTCGCCTTCGGTGGGCGTCCGGCGAGATGCGCGCGCGGGCCTTCGCGGGCCAATCTCACCGTGCTGAGGATCGAGGCCCATCCGGCGCCGAAGATCTCGATTGCGTGGTGCGGTGACATCGACGGGCGCGGCATCCCGATTCTCACCACCGAACGGAATAATTCAGATCCGATAGTGTGGATAGCGGGGGCCGAGGGCGATAACCGGCTGCATGGTTTCCGCGCTGACAATGGCGCGCCGGTTTTTACCGGTGGTGGTGCGGGAGATTTGATGCAGCGATTACGCCATTTCGCGACTATCGTCGCGGCTGACGGACGCCTGTTCGTGCCGGCCGATAACCGGATCTACGCCTTTGTACCATAGGTGAACTGGCCCAACTTGGTTGTCTTCTAACCTTTAGTCCGGCTAACGATCGCCGCCTGATATTTCTCGGCGGAGCCCTCCAGTCCGGCGTTCATCGCTTCACCCCCCGGGATGCGCATCGAGAAGACGCTCTCGATCGAGGTGTAATCATAATAGCCGAGGCGGGCGATCGGGCGCAGCTTGAGGATGTCGATGCAACCGTCCTCGCGCAGTGCGTGGTCCGCGATATGGATCGCGATCACCTGCCCGAATACGACGTCCGCCGTGCCGATCGCACCTTTGCCGGGCAGGCGCACGGTCTGGAGATAACGGCATTCAAAATGGATCGGCGATTCAGCGACTCGTACCGGGCGCACCAGCGTCGAGGGCAGCTTGGTGAGCTTTGCAAGCTCGAATTCATCGATTTCGGGCGGCAACTCCTGGGCCGTCAGATTGACAGCCTCGCGGAGCGCATAGGTCGCCATATTCCAAACGAATTCGCCGGTGGCCTCGGCGTTGGCGACACTGTCTTTGCGGGTGCCGGTGGTTTTCTGATTGGCGCAGAACAGCACGATTGGGGGGTCGAAATTGACATTCTGAAACTGGCTGAAAGGGGCCAGGTTGTGCTGGCCGGTGCTATCCACGGTGGAGATCCAGCCGATCGGCCTTGGTACCACGCAAGATTTGAAAGGATCGTGCGGCAGGTTGTGAGGAGTTCGCCCCGGTTCGTAATACATGAGGATTCTCCGATGAAATTCCGTCAAACTGGGTTTTTTAGCTATATATACCGATGTGATAGTATAATTTGCAGTAGTATTAGAGGGCAGTAATACTACAGGAAAGTTAAATTCTGAGTTGAATTATTGACATGTCAGAAATGAGCTTTACACTTACAAGGGTATGAGGGGCCCGGTGCAGAAGCTCACTTTCGTTCTGACTAGTATCGCCATTATGGTGAGTCTCGCCGGATTGGTGCCGCATTTGAGGATGCCGCATCACAACAGCGGTCTCAGACAAAGTCATACCCGCGCGAACGATACGCGCCAACTGGTCCGCGATCTATCTTCCGACGGCTCGATCGACGATATCCTCAAGCTCAGTTTCGATCGCACGCGGCATTTCACGGCGCTTCAGGAATTGATCCGGACTGCCAGTGTTCCAATTCTGCCGTACACCGCCCAACTAGCCGCAGCCTCCCACGGACCGCGCGCTTACATCAAGCGTATTCGACGGGTTGGCGCCCGCGGCAACTCTCCCGACCCACTGGTCTAACCTCCTTTTTGCTTTTAATCAGAGCTGCGATGGTTCCGAACGGTCGCAGTCAGGCATGAGGATATTCCTTATGCAGGGTTAAATCAGATGCTGTCCAGCGAGGTTTGCTGTGCCGGGTTTTTCACTGCGCAATCCCTACACGATTATTGTAGGTGCGCTCGTAGTCATCATCCTTGGGGCCACCGCTCTGACGCGGATGCCGGTTGACGTATTCCCTGACATCAAAATTCCGGCCGTGGTGGTGGCGACCTTTTATCAGGGGATGCCGCCGCTCGACATGGAAGACAACATCACCTTCCGTTACGAGCGGTTCTTCACGCTGGGCAGCAATATCGAGCATATCGAATCACGCTCGCTCTCGGGCGTGAGCATCATCAAGGTTTTCTTCCAACCCGGAACCAACGTCGAGTCGGCGGCCGCGCAGATGGGTACGTTGGCGATGGCCGACCTCGGAATCATGCCGCCCGGAACCTTGCCGCCACTGGTGCTGCAATACGATGCCTCGTCACTGCCGGTCGTGATGGTGGCGATGCGCGGCAAAGGGTACGGCGAAACCGAACTCGAGGACCAGGCCCGTTACAACATCCGCAACCAGTTGGCGACGATTCCCGGCGCCTCGGTGCCGATTCCGTTTGGCGGCAAGTTCCGGCAGGTGATGGCCTACGCGAACGCGCAGGCCTTGCAGGCGCGCGGACTTTCGCTGATGGACGTGGTCCACGCGGTGGACAAATCCAATCTGATTTTACCGGCGGGCGACGTTAAAATCGGGTCCAAAGATTATTACATCTACTCCAACAGCATGATCAAAGATGTCTCCCGGATTGGACAAGTTCCAATCAAGGTCGGGCGGGCGCAGATCCCGGTGCTGCTCGATGACGTCGCCAAGGTTCGGCTCTCGTCCCAAATTCAGTACAACAAGGTGCTGATCGATGGTCAGCCCTCGGTTTATATCCCGGTGTTGCGGCAGGTGGGCGCCAACACTATTTCGGTGGTGAACGGGGTAAAGAAACTGCTGCCCAAGGTATTCGGTCTGCCTCCCGGGATGAAGCTGAAGACCATCTTCAATCAGTCAACTTACGTGGTTGAAGCGGTCAAGAGCCTGGAGCATGAGGCGGTTTCAGGATCGGTGCTGGCTTCGCTCATGATCCTCATCTTCCTCGGCAGCTTTCGTTCCACGATCGCGATCTTCCTGTCGATTCCGCTCTCGATTCTGGCGGCGGCATTCGGGCTTTATATCAACGGGTCGACCATCAACATCATGACCCTCGGCGGCTTCGCGCTCGCCGTCGGACGGCTGGTGGACGATTCGGTGGTGGTGTTGGAGAACATCAACCGGCATCTGGCCGCGGGCGAACCGCCGCATGAGGCGGCGCTCAATGGCGCGCAGGAAGTGGCGATGCCGGTGTTCGCCTCGACGGTCACCACCTGCATCGTGTTCTTTCCGGTGATGTTCCTGTTCGGGGTGGCGAAATTTCTGTTCAGCGCGCTGGCGCTGGCGGTGGTGCTGGCGATGGCCGCGTCGTACATCGTGGCGACCACCGTAATCCCGATCTACTGCGCGCGATTTCTAACTGCCCAGGAGGCGGAGGCGTCCGAACATGCCGAAGGTCCCGGACCGCTGGCCGCGTTTAACCGCGCTTACGAACGCTTTGCGCATCGATATGAGCGGTTTCTCTCGGTCGTGCTCGACCGCAAGGCCATTTCCATTGGATGTGTCGCGGCGTTGTTCGTGGTAAGTTTGTTTCTGTATCCGCTGCTGGGAACTGAGTTGTTTCCGGAGACCGACGCCGGCATCTTCACGATCAACTTTCGCGCTCCCGCTGGCGACCGGATAGAGCGGACCACTGATCTTGCCCGCCAGATCGAAAGCCAGATTCGGCGGGTGATACCACCGAGCGACCTCGATATGGTGGTTTCAAATATCGGTCTTGCCCCCAGCATCTCGGCCATTTATTCGCCGAATTCGGCCGAGGATTCGGGCTTTATGCAGGTTGAACTGCAGCCCGATCATAAACGCACAACTTTTTATTATGTACGTAAACTCAAACGTGTGCTGGCCGAAAAGCTTCCCGAGGCCCGGGTTTTCTTCTCATCCGGCAGCATCGTGGATGCGGTGTTGAACTTCGGGCAGATGGCGCCGATTGACGTGCAGTTCAGCGGCCCCCATTTTGCCGCCCTGTACCGGGTTGCCAGTCAGTCGAAGGAATTGGTCCATCAGCTTCACGGCATCTCTCAGACTTTCATCCCGCAGGAGCTGGATTATCCGACCTTCGACGTCCGCGTAGATCGCATCAAGGCGGCCCGTCTCGGACTGACGCAGAAGGGCGTAATCACGGCGTTGATCACGGCGCTGAATTCGAACCTGTACATCGCCCCGTCGATCTGGATCGATCATCAGGACCAGAACGACTACTTCCTGACGGTCCAATACAAAGGATCCGAGAACGGCTTCAAGTCTATTGAGGCGGTGCAGGACATTCCGGTTCGCAGCTATGCCGGCGAGACCGGCCACGCGCAAAGTCTGTTGCTGCGCGACGTCGCGGCAGTGGTGCCAGAGTATCATCCCTCGGAGGCGGATCATTACAACATTCAGCGCGTGGTGGACCTGCTGGTGTCGCCCAGCACCGACGATCTTGGTGGCACCCAGACCGCGATCGAGCGCACGCTGAAGAAAATCGCGCTGCCGCCGGGGGTCGCCGTTACCTATCGGGGATCGGTGTCGGCTATGCGCGCGTCGTTTTCGAGCTTTGGGTTCGGTCTAAGCCTGGCAGTGGTATTGTTGTACCTCGTGATGGTCGCGCAATTTCGCTCATTTCTGGATCCATTCATCATCATGTTCGCGGTTCCGATGGGCCTGATCGGCGTATTGTGGACCCTGTGGGCCACCGGCACGACGCTCAATATCGAATCTTTCATGGGTATCGTGGTGATGGTTGGTATCGTGGTGTCGAATTCGATTTTATTGGTCGATTTCGCCAACGAACGCCGGCGTCAGGGCCAGGAATTGCGGCGCGCGGTGATCGATTCCGCACGCATCAGGATGCGTCCGATCCTGATGACGGCGCTCGCCACCGTGGTCGGCCTGCTGCCGATCGCGATAACCACCGAAGCTTCGGCGCCGTTGGCCCGCGCAGCGGTTGGCGGACTCGCGGTGAGCACTGTCCTAACACTGTTTTTGGTCCCCTGTATTTACGAACTGTTCTATTCGCGAATGAGCCCGGGTGTGAATCGATGATCATCAAGTCAAGCGTTCTCAGGTCCCTGTTGAGCGGAGCTGTCGTGCTCGCCGCGCTAACCCTGTGTAGCTGCGGAAAGCGGGTTGATTCCAGCACGACGCCCGCCGAGCCGATCGTCTCGGCGATTCATCCACAACGTGGTCTGATGACCAGCGGCATTGAATTGCCCGGCGACGTGGTCGGCTTCTATGAAGCAGCGCTCCACGCCAAGGTTACCGGTTATCTGAAATGGATCGCCGTGGATAAAGGCGACTGGGTGAAGCAGGGACAGGTGCTGGCTGAGATCCAGGTGCCTGAACTCGACTCCAATTTGCGGCATGCGCAGGCGAGTCTCGAGATTCAGCGCATCACCTATTTCCGGCTGAAGCGGGTGCAGGAAACTGATCCGCGGCTGGTGGCCCAGGAAGACGTGGATATGGCGCTGGCCAAATACCAGGAAGCGGGCGCCACGGTTCATACCTTCGAAACCATGGTCGGGTATACGAAGATTGTTGCGCCGTTCACGGGTGTTATCACCGGGCGTTTCGCCGATCCCGGAGCGTTGATTCGCGCCGGCGGCGGCGACATCGGAGTGGATGAGACCTCGGGTCTGGTCTCGCCGGGTGCGACCGAGGGCGCCGGCGGTCATCGTACCGGCGGTGGTCCGGTGCTCACCCTGGCTAAAATCGATCAGCTGCGCATTTACGTGTATGTCCCGGAGGGTTCATGTCCGCTGGTCCGCCGGGGCGCTTTGGCGACGCTGCGGTTCGATGAATTCCCGAATGATAAATTCAACGGCAAAGTGGTCCGGTACGCGAATGCGCTCGATCTTGCCACGCGCACCATGCTGACTGAGATCGATCTCGATAATCCTAAACGCGTGATTTACCCGCGAATGTATGCTCACGTTAAGTTGCAACTGGTACGCCATCCCGACGCTTTGCGGATACCCGCTGGCGCGATTGAAGGCATGGGCAACACCGCTCACGTGCTGGTAATCCGCGATGGCCAACTGGCTACAAAACCAATCACGACCGGGATCAGAGATGGCAACTACGTCGAGATATTGTCCGGGCTGACGTCGAAGGATTTGGTGGTCAGTAGCTTCAGCAGCGCGCTGGTATCCGGCGAAAAAGTCAGATTTGTGGTCGATGGGGACAAAAACGCAGACGCCTCCGCCGACGGCAATGGCGTGGCGGGATAATTCCTAATCGAATTCGCGTCTGTCTTTACTCTTCCATCGGCACGCAATGGAGTCGAACCGGCAATGAGAACTTACAGTATTGCTGTTGCTGCACTATGTCTTTGGGCAGCATTGCAAAGCGTTGCTTATGCGGATGGGATGTCCGCCAGTCAGACCGTCCACACGCCCACGGTTTCGAGCGATAAAATTCCGGCGTATTCGACGCCGCTATTTCCGACTCCCCCCGGGATAACGACTACAATCCAAAGCAGGGCGGCAACTCCCCCGCGTGGATTGCCAATTCGATCGGGTCAGGAACTCACGCTCAAGCGGGCAATCGAGATCGCCCTCAAATATCATCCGCGAGTCCGGGAAGCGATTGACAACACCGCGGCAGCGCACGAGAGAATCGGCGAAGCTCGTTCGTACCTCGGGCCCCAGCTTTACGGCAGCGGTCAATACTTGCGCTCGACCTATAATGGAATCGGAAACACCAGTTACTACGATCAACAGGGTCTGTGGCCGCGCATGACTGGGCGCAATCACGATCTTCCTGCCAATAATTTTGCGCAAAATTGGGTTACCGGTAACAACTATATGGGCGGCTTGGCGCTGTCGCAGTTCCTGTTTGACTTCGGCCGCCGACAGGCTTTCGTCAGCCAGCGCGAGTTCGAGGCCAAAGCCGCCACTGCGCGAGAGCAGCTAACCGATCTCGATCTGATTTTCGAGGTATCGCAACGCTATTTTCGTCTGCTCGAGGCCCAGAAATTGATCGGCGTCTACCAAAAAGCGGTGGAACAGCGCAAATTCCATCTGCATGAAGCCGAGGTAAAAGCCAAAGCGGGACTTCGTCCGGAGCTCGACGTTTATGTCACCCGGGCTGAACTTGAACGATCGGAACTGCATCTGGTCGATGCGCGTAACGCGCAGCTCGATGCCAAAGTCGCTCTGGATAACGCATTGGGCCTGACTGACCTCGCCCCGCGTTACGTTCCGTCCGATGTACTCACCTATTCGCCCGTGTCACAGCCGCTCGCACCGCTGTTGGAAAACGCGTTTCATCTCCGGCCCGATCTGCAAATGATGAAGCATGAGGTGCGTGCGATGGGCGCGCAGATCGTGGAATATCGCAGTGACTATTTTCCTACCGTCAATGGGGTGGCGGGTTATGCCGGAATGGGCACCGGATTGCCGATGGCCAACAACTTCAACGCTGGAATTGTGATCAGTTGGCCAATCTTCAACAGCTTTTTGACGACTCATCAGCTCGCCGAAAGCAGATTTCGCCGGAAGGCGATTGAAAGTGCGATGGATGATCTGCGCCAGCAAATCACCTTGCAAGTGAAAACAGCGTATCTGAACTGGCAAGCATCGATCGATCGTATCCGGCGTGCACAACAGGCCTTGATCGCATCGCGTGGGCAGATGCAGCTTTCCGATCAGAGGTATACCAACGGCCTGACCGATATCGTCGAGCTCGAGGATGCTCAGCGCCACTACACGGAAGATGATGCGGTTTATGCCGACGCCCTGTACCGTTATTCGATCGCCAAGGCGGCGGTCGATCAGGCTACCGGCGAATCGCTTGATTCAATGTGAAGGTGAGGCTGGTTCACCACTGCGCTGAGCAGCCCGATGGAAAATTCACTTCTCAATTCGTAGCCGCCAGGCGCAGCCGTCGGGGCGCGGCTCGTCGGCTGCGTAACCTTCCGCTTCCGCCGCCCGTGGGATATCAACCACGCCCCGTTGATCATCGAGTATCAGCTCCAGCGTCTGCCCGCGTTCCATCTGTTCCAGCCGCACCTTGGCATGGGCCCAGTTAAGTGGGCATTTGACGCCGCGCAAGTCGAGTAGAATCAATGGTTGGACGGTGCTCATCGATGATTGCTCAGCCTAGCAAATCAGCCATCCACGAGCATGATGCGCCCAAATGGGGCAGCGCGATTTCCATCATCGCTTGAACCCTGCGCCGGCAGGTGATGACGTAAGAGCAGGCAATTGCCAGCTGTCATGATCAATTCGGCCGCCCGCACCTATCGGATCAAGGAAATTTTCCGCACTTTGCAAGGCGAAGGTGCGAATGCGGGCCGCAGCGCAATTTTTATTCGCTTCGCCGGCTGCAATCTGTGGTCGGGCCGCGAGCAGGATCGCCTGCGCGGGCGCGGTTCTTGCGCGCTTTGGTGTGACACCGATTTTTACGGCGGCGAGGATCTGGACTCGCGGCAGATTGCCGAGCGGGTGCGGACCCTGTCGGGCATGAACGGAGCGATCTTTGTCGTGCTCACGGGCGGTGAGCCGTTGCTGCAACTCGATCGCAATCTGGTCGATGAATTGCACCGGAATGGATGCGTGCTGGCGATCGAAACCAACGGCACTATCGCCACCGATCTGCCGCTGGATTGGATTTGCGTCAGTCCCAAGGTGGGAGCCGAGCTCAAGCTGACCGCCGGCGATGAACTAAAGGTGATCTATCCGCAGGAGAATCTGAATTTCCGCGGTTTGGAAAAGTTGGGCTTTCGTTATTTCTTTATTCAGCCGATGGATGGACCGGCGCGGGAGGAAAATACACGCGCGGCGATCAATTTTTGCACTCAAAATCCGCGCTGGCGGCTAAGCCTCCAAATTCACAAACTGATCGGCATTCCGTAGTCCCCAAATCAGGCCGTGATCTCCAAAAAAACTTCGGCGCCGACCACGCGCGCCTTGTACGTGCGAACCGGGAGGGTGGCTGGAAATGAGAGAGCTTCGCCGGTTCTGATCGAGAAGCAGCCGCCGTGAATCGGACATTCGACCACGTCGCCCTCAAGAAATCCCTCGGACAGCGAAGCCTGCCCGTGAGTGCAGATATCGTCGGTGATAAAGATTTCGGTATCTAATTTGTAGACCGCCAGCGGCGGGAGACCCTCGACCTCCACCCGCTTGATGGATCCGGGTTCCAGCTCAGATACCTCACAAATGCGTTTTAATTCGGGTGCCATTTTCATCAAATTATAGTTGCCACCCGCGGACAAGAAAACCGCACGAAGCCGATCCGCTCGGCCGTAAACCCTTCACGAAGGCAAGCAATACGCTGGGCCGATACTCTGCTTCCCATTAAAATCAGGTCGACACTCTTACCGCAGAACGATTGCAGAATTTACGACGCGTAAGCTATGGTCCAATTTCCAAATCTGACTTGCCTGAACTGCGCGAAGAGGATGCAAAATGGACTTAAGAAGCTGTCTTGCGACCATGGTCGAAGAGGGGATGATAACCAAAATCGACGACCTGGTGGATTGGAACCTCGAGGCCGGCGCGATCATGCGCTACGGGAATGAGCATCGCGGCCCCGCCCAATGGTTCACCAACATCAAAGATTCGATGAAAGGATCGAGCTTGCTGGGCGGACTGTTCGCCACCTTCGAGCGGCTCGCCGTGATCCTCGGCCTCCCCCCCGACAGCACCTATCACGAGCTGGTTGATTTTTATGAGCGTGGCTTTATCAAGCGAATGAAGCCGAAAATTGTTCCGTCCGGAATTTGTCAGCAAAACGTGATGCTGGGCGACGATGTCGATTTGCTCAAGTTGCCGGTCCCACAGCTTCATCCTCAAGACGGCGGCCGCTATATCGGCACTCTCAATATCGGCGTATGCAAGGACCTCGATTCCGACTGGGTCAACTGGGGAACCTACCGCGGAATGATCCATGATCGGCGCTCCACCGGTATATGGCTGGGACCGCTCAATCATGGCGGGATGATCCTTGCCCGCTATCGGGAACACAGCAAGGTGATGGAGTACGCGCAGTTTTACGGCAGCGATCCGCTGTCGAATATCGTCGCCGCTTCCGGCGTTCCATATGGCGTGCCTGAAGTCGAAGTGGTCGGCGGCATTCGTAACCAGCCGGTCGAACTGGTCAAGTGTAAGACGGTCGACCTGTACGTTCCCGCCGACGCTGAAATAGTGCTTGAGGGCACTATCGACCCTGCCGAAACCAAGGATGAAGGCCCATTTGGCGAATATCCGGGTTATGTGGTCGCGGGGGTGGTTAAGCGTCCCATCTTCCGGCTGAGTGCGATCACATATCGCAATAATCCTATTCTGCCTTCGACCTGCCTGGGCGTACCGCTTGACGACGGGCTGGTATGGGGCTTGTCGGTAGCCGCCAACGTCAAGACCCTGCTCAGCGAGCGCGGCATTCCGTTCAAGCAGGTATGCGTGCCGGCAGAAGCGGCATGGCATGCAGTGATCGTCTCGACCAAGACGCCATATGCCGGTATCGCGCAGATGATCGCCTCGCTGGTGTGGACCGATCGTAACGGCTCGTACTTTCCGTATGTGATAGTGGTGAACGACGACATCGATCCGGCCAATCTCCAGGATGTGTTTCACGCGGTATGCACCAAATGCAATCCGGTGACCGGCGTTCACATCTATCCCGGCTACACCAACAGTCCGCTCGCCCCCTACCTGGCGAAAACCCCTTTCAAAGAACTTGGCGCCGGCGGCGGCAATATTCTGTTTGACTGCACCTGGCCGGTGACATGGAATGAAAAAGAGGTGCCCGATCGGCTCGCGTTTGATAATACGTACCCCGAAGAGATCAAACGCAACGTGTTGGCCAATGCACAGCGCTGGGGATTGGCGAGGTCGCGCAGCTAAGGCGTTGTAGCAAATTCCGAACTGGCGCATTTCAAGCCGAAAGGAAGTGATATGACTAAAAAGCGGGTTCAGGCCAATTCAACGAACGCGAATGAGGTGCGGGTCAGATGGCCTGAAAGCGCGTTCGCTCTGCCCAAGGATATCTTCCATCGGGAAGATGTCTACCGGCTGGAGTTGGAGAGGATCTTTTATGGTCCTGATTGGCACCCGCTGGCGCATGTGGCGGAGATTCCCAACCGAGGAGATTTCAAAAGCTTCCGGCTCGGCGAGGTGCCGGTTCTGATCGTTCATGGCGATGATGATCAAATCCGGGTGTTCGCCAATTCCTGTACCCATCGGGGGACTCAGCTCGAGACGCATGCGCTCGGCAACAAGAAAGAATTCGAATGCCCGTACCATCGATGGCTGTTCGACAACCGCGGAACGCTGGTCGCCGCTCCCGGCAGCGATTGCTTTCCGGTTAACTTTCGCAAGCAGGATTACTCGCTGCGCGAGTTACGCTGCGATCAGTTTTTGGGTTTGATCTTCGCCACCTGCGATCAGTCGGCGCCTGACCTCGACAGCTATCTGGGCGAGATGAAAGAGCTGATAGCCAAAGCGATGGGGGGCGATGGGCGTCTGAAGCTGCTCGGTTACCAGAAGGTCTGCTTTGACTCCAACTGGAAGGAGTATCAGGACAACGACGGCTATCATGCGCCGCTGCTCCATCGAGCTTTTCAGCTTTTGCGCTGGCAGGCGGGCACCGGACGGGCGGTGGCGACCAGATTCGGACATATGGGAATCGAGGCCAATCTTAAGGAACTGGCCAACGCCAGTTTTCTAAGCGATCCGTCGATTGTCGAGTTCAAACAGGAGAACGTTCCGCTGACCTCGATTGCGATGGGCCTGTTTCCGATTACGGTTATCGTCAAGCATCTCGACGTAATCAACCTGCGCTTCGCCTTACCTCGTTCGGTCGATGAGACCGAGGTCCATTACGCCTATTTCTGCCATCAGGACGACAGCGAAGAGATGATGACCCATCGCCTGCGGCAATCGTCGAATCTGCTGGGGCCGAGCGGTTTTATCTCGCTGGAGGACGGTTCGGTGTTCAACCGCCTCCACGTCGGCTCGAACACATTTGGCGATATCATGTACCAGAAGGGAGTCGACAGTCTGCACGGCGAACCGCCCTATTCGTTACAGCAGAATGACGAGGCGGCCAACGTCGTCAAATGGAAGCACTATACCGAGCTGATGGGTTTTGCGCGCTGATTCTGGAAAGTCCGAATTCCGGCCTCTGCCACTGCGGCTGTCAGCCGCAAGGAGAAATCGCGCGGGTCATTCGGGCGAGAAGCGGTCCAGTCGGCCTTGACCGGCAACAAGTTCAGGGCTGGCCGAGAGCGACTGCTTATCCTGTACGAGGGCAGCACGCCGTGCCGCTCGCGTGGGAGTGCCGATCGGCGTGAGCGAAAGCTCACCGGCGCAGGTTTCAATCGCGCGATAGGCAAAGCGCCCGGCCTCCAACGCTTCGCCTATCAGGCAAACCATCCCCGCCGATGTAAGCGCCGCGGTGACCAGCATCAGATGTGGGTCGCGGTAGATCGCGCACACTATTGTCGAGGCGATTCCGGTCAGCAGAGCGAGCTTACTCGCAAGCGTCAAACGGATACGGCCGGCGATCCGATTGATCAGCCGCATCCCGCCGTGCTCTTCGTCGGCGGTGCGGAATTCGATCCTGGTCCATAGATCGCGCCTTACTTCGAGGTCATAGTCGCGCCATCCGGCTTCCATCATCACTGGATAGTGCAGCCGATTGCATAGCCGGGTAAGGCTATAGAGGATTATCTCGCGCGTCGTATAGCTGTCGTTCCAATAGCTCAGCACAACCGAACGGCCGATTAAATTTATTAATGGCCGCTGCCGCGTTGCGTTGGCGATGCCGGTGTTCGCAACTATCTTCAGCCGCGTCTGGTAGCGTGCGATGGTTCGCTGCATCGGACCGGAGTACGCCAACAGGCCGATCAGGAGGCGCGAGCTGAGGCGGCGGTGACATCGTTCAAGCGGTGCACGACGCGCATAATAGAGCGCCCACAGCGGCCCGGCGAGGAACATGGCAAGCGCGGGCAGGATCGTAAATCCCCTCAGCATTGAAACGATCACCATGACTCCCGCAAAAAAATTCCATTCGAACGTCTGCGGCAGAAAGGCCAGCATGCTTTTGATCGGGGTATCGAGCGCCTGCGCATACCCGGCCGGTGCGTTCCACCAGATTCGATGGTGCTCGCCGCCGGGAATCATCCGGCTAAGCCCCGGAATTCGGCCACGCCATCTAATTTGGCCGAGCAGATTGAAGCGCTCCGGATACTTGAAGTAGAGCATCGCCTCGGCGCGTCCATAGCCCCGTTGCTGTCCGTAGTAGGCGCGTATCGTGTTGCGCCGGAAATGCCATACGAACGCCGAAGGACAAAAGCCCACTGAATAACCCGCATCGAGTATCCTCCAGCATATGTCCACGTCATCACCGGCGGTGGTGAACTGCGGATCGAAGCCGCCGACATCCAGCAGCACTCGCCGGCGGAACATCATGTTGCATCCGGCCAGATGCTCCGCGCGATCCTCGGCGGTCAGCACATGACATGGAGCGCCGGGTGAGGCCGCGCAGCAGGCCTCGAACTGGCCATCTTCATGCGGCGCATAGTTGGGTCCGCCGCACGAGTCGAAGCCGCGTTCGATCATCGTGCCGGCCATGAAGGTGAGCCAGTGCGGATCGACTACGCAATCGGAGTCCGTATATGCAACAATTTCGCCGCGCGCGGCATGCAGGCCAACGTTGCGTGCCGCGCTGAGTCCTTTGTTGAGTTGGCGAATCAGGCGAAATTGCGGAAACCCGGCTGAAATTTCCGCGGTCCGATCACGCGAACCGTCGTCGACGACGATCACCTCATAATTTGAATAATCAAGTCGGGCCAGAGCTTCGAGGCATGCGCGCATGGTGCGTTCTGCGTTGTAGGCGCATATCACCACCGAGACCATCGGAGTTTCGGCGGGAACCGGAGGACAGTCGCCATTCAAAGCGAGAAATGGCTTGGAATCTGCGGGGTGTGCGGTGACGGCGAGCGCCTGGTCGGGCGGCGGGATGAGAGCGGCCGGCGCAACCACGCCCGCGGCGCCCATCCCGAACGCGGTCGCAGCCAACTCGTCGAGGCTTGGATTCGCGCCGTTGAATTCGATGATGACCGGACGCGAATCGGCGAGATTGTGAATCGATACCAGGTAATCCCGCAATTCAAGCGGTGAAAGCCCAACCGCGTCGGTATAAACAAAATCTTCATCGTCGAGCGCCAGTGAACGGGTTTCGATCCGATGATGTATTCCGGCGGCGAAACCAGGTTCGCGGATGAGATTGAGCAGGCGGCGGAGTGCGCGCCGCGCCGCTCGCAGACCATGGGCGCGCAACGCATCCTGCGGCACCGGGCAATCGATCAGAAAACCAAGTAACCCAGCCCGGCCGCCCAACGATCGAACGTTGGATTCGATCCAGCTTTCAGCCGCGCGCAACGAAGAGCGGCTCCAGAGGCTATCTGGATCGAGCGAAAGCTCGACCAGCACATACAGGCCACCCATCGCGGCCAGCTCGAGCGCCGCCTCCGCCTGTTCCGCCGTCAGGACCAGCGCGGTGATATGGTCCCGATGCAGTTCTTCGACCCGGCTTAGAGTCCGCAATTTATCGTCGAAGTTGGTGGCGATGATCGGGCCGTCGAGACGGACCGCCTTGATGAAGAATTTTTGATCGCCGCGAAGAAAAAATTTGCCGTGAGCAGTCACCGGCGTAATCGATGTCAGCGGCGAGGTCACATATCAGCAGTGAGCTAGGAACGTGCCACCCAAAAACGCAATAAAATTAGATATTTACGGTATGTGTTACGATGCCGAAAACAACCAATTGGGTTGATTGTTCGACGAAAACGTCGCGCAACGAATAAGTAGCCAGCGAATAGTTTGAAATTTGATTGCCGATCGATGCAGCTTCGCGATATGCAAAAATACTTGGTTGCGCGATTGTTGTCAGAATGCGAAGCTTTGAATAAGAGCATGTAAAGCACACACCCATGAGAAATCCCGCCCGTTGTCGGCCATCCAAGACAAAAGTTCAACTGCGCCCCAGCGATATTACGATCGAGGCGACCGTCGAAGAGATCGAGGCGATTCGCAACGCGCTCGGTGCGCTCGACAAATTTCTGGTGCCGCTGTTCGGCGACGCTTACAACATCGGACCGGCGGGCCTCGCCGCCCGCGCCGAAGTGGCCGATATCATCGAGCGCAACTTCGACGCGATGATCGCGCAGTGGCGCGAATCGATCGCGGCGATCTTCGATGGCTCGTCGCCGACGCGGCGGCCAGCCGCCACGCTTAACGATGACCTCGGCAATGCGCTGATTCGTTTCCGTGATCACTTGCGCGATCCCGATGACATTCAGACCTACGTCCATCTGCGCCATCATTGCCAGGCGGGGATGCTCTCGCGCGCCGAGCCGTCGCAGTTCAACACGATTCACATCGCGCTCAAACAGATCATTTTGGGATGGCTGGATACCGAGGTTCACGGCGCGCGGCACGAGCTGCTGCGCAACACCGTAGTGGCTGCGATCGACGAGCGGCGTCTGATGGTCTCGCAGTTTTATATTGAATCGCGGGAAAAGGCCCTGCGTCTCTCAGAAGAGAAGTATCGCAACTCGATTAATCACGCCCCCGATCCGATGTATGAGATCGATCCCGGAAGCTGGGTGCTTTTGAGTGCAAATTCCGCCGCCGAGCAATTGCGCGCCGCGATGCCGGGCGATGACGGCGCGCCGCTGGCCGGCCGCACAATCGGCGAGATCACCTCCCCTGACCACTTGCCGCAGGTGGTTCGTCATCTCCAGACGGTGGTGCAAAATGGCGCCGATCAGATTCGCGATTTGGCGATCGGAGGCCGTTACTTCGACGTCAATTCGGCGCTGATTCCCTTTGGCGAATATCATTTCATTCAGCTTATTCTGCACGACGTTTCGCAGCGGCGCGAAATGCTCGATGAACTGATCAAGGCCGAGCGGCTGGCGGCCGTCGGCACTTTCGCCGCCGGTGTCGCGCACGAGGTCAATAATCCGCTGGCCTCGATCTCGTCGCTGGTGCAGTCCCTGCTGGGTGGCGAAAACGATCCTGTTCGGCGCACCACTTTGCATACGATACTGACCCAGATCACGCGTATTTCCGGGACTCTTAAGGATCTGGTCAACTTCGCCCGTCCATCAACCGCGCAGCATCGGGCCGTCAATCTTAATCATCTTGTGACCGAGACGTTGCGTCTGGTCAGCTATAACAAGCGTTTCAGCGGCGTAACGATGACCCCGGAATTGGCGTCGAATCTGGCCGAGGCCTACGTCGACAACAATGAAATTCAGCAGGTGTTGCTGAATCTATTGTTCAACGCCGCGGACGCGGTGGCGAATGATGGTGCGTCTATCCGAATTGTGACGGAAAACGTGCTTCCGGCCGCGAGCGGCTGCGTCAGCAAGGTCAAAATGCGGATAATCGATAACGGCATCGGAATTCCGCGTGAACATCTCGATCGGGTTTTCGATCCGTTTTTCACCACCAAGCCGGCCGGTGCGGGTACCGGGTTGGGACTTTCCTTATGCCAGCGCATCGTACTGGGTAATCGCGGCACGATCAAAGTTGAGAGCGAAGTCGGCCAGGGTACCGCGGTAACGATCTGTCTGCCGGCCTGCACCGAAAATCACAGTTGGGAGATCGGACACTCAGCGCATGACGGATAAGCCGCAAAGCTTGAGCGCGCCTCAATCCGGTCCGCAACGCATCATGGTGGTTGAGGACGAGCAGCTCATGCGCTCGATCATCGTGCAGCTTCTGCGAGCCGAAGGCTATGAGGTGATGGAGGCCGACTCCCTGACCGCGGCGCTCGATATCTTCAACAGCGATCGTTTCGCGCGCGAGGGCATTGATGCCGCCGTGATCGATCTGAATCTGAGTGGTGGCGCGAGCGGGCTCGATCTTCTGAGCCGCTTACGGGCGATCGATACCGGAGTGATGGGCATCATCGTGACCGCCTACGCCAGTGTGGAGTCAGCGATCGAGGCGCTGCATACCGGGGCCTACGATTACATCACCAAGCCCTTCGCCAACGATCATTTGAAAGCGGTGGTTCGCAACGCGCTCAAGGAGAAGTCGCTGTCGCGCGAAGTCCGCTTTCTGCAACGAGAGCTGCGCGACAAGAATCGGTTCGAAAACATCATCGGCAAAAGCGAGTCCATGGAGCAGGTGTTCCGCGTGATGGGCAAGGTCGCGCGGACCGATTCGAGCGTGCTGATCAATGGTGAGTCGGGCACCGGTAAGGAGTTGGTGGCGCGTGCGATCCATTTCAGCTCCGAGCGCGCCAACGGACGTTTCCTGCCGATCAATTGCGGCGCACTGCCGGAGAATCTGCTCGAAAGCGAATTGTTCGGCTACAAACGCGGCGCCTTTACCGGCGCTGGACAGGATAAACAGGGCCTGTTGAAATCCGCCGATGGCGGCACGGTGTTCTTCGATGAGATCGGAGAGATGCCGCTATCGCTGCAGGTGAAGCTGCTGCGCGCGGTGCAGGAGCGCGAATGTTATCCGCTCGGCTCAAACGATCCGGTCCGCTTCGATGTGCGCCTGCTGTGTGCGACCAATCGCGATCTTGAGCGCGAGGTCAAGGCCGGACATTTTCGCGAAGAGCTGCTTTATCGGATCAATGTGATCACCATCACACTGCCATCGCTGCGGGAACGGCGCGACGATATCCCCTTGCTGGCGAGCCATTTTCTGCGCAAATACGAGAAACCGCTCAATCGGTCGGAAATGCGATTTTCCCGTGGCGGGATGCGCGCGCTGATGAGTCACGCATGGCCGGGTAATGTTCGCGAACTCGAAAACGCGGTGGAACGGGCGGTCATCCTGGCCGAGACCAACGTGATCCATTCGCACGATCTGCCCGACAAGGTCAGGAATACCGCGGCCGGATGGAGCGATCTTGAAGGCTCGGGCCTTACCCTAGAGGAGCTCGAACAGGAACATATCAAACGAGTGCTGGCCAAGGTGAAGGGCGACAAGGTCAAGGCGGCCCAGGCTTTGGGCGTCCATCTTTCGACACTCTATCGAAAAGTCCAGCGCTACCGGCTTGAATTGCCGGGCGAGCCGATCGAAGAGGATGCACATCGGCCGCCGATGAGCCGTAATCTCTAAGCCCCCGGGGGCGGTTTATCCAGTGGCAATCGGGAACCGGGAACGATAGACTTTGCCAGTGGCGAGATAATTTCGCCGCGCGGAGAATTTATGGATATTTTTGCGCCTTGGCATCTGCTGATTATCCTGTTGATAATTCTGGTCATTTTCGGACCCAGCAAACTTGGCGATGTCGGTGGAGCGCTGGGTAAGGGCATTCGCGATTTCAAACGCGCCATGAGCGAGCCCGAAGTGGCGAAGTCCACTGACACGCTGGCAAAAAGCGAACTCCCGCCGGGCGAAGCCAAACCGGATAAACTTTCCTGATCCGCAGCGGCGCGGATGCTTTATCCCTCGGCCACAGACTCACAGCCGTATATAAATTATTTCCAAAGCTGAACCGAAGGATGCTGGCGCGCTTGTTTGCCTGGCGCTTGGAGAGCATCCGGCATGGGTCCCGGCTACAATCCCGCCGCGTTCGCTGATCGCGGCGAATTGTGATGCAGGCAACCGTGGTAGTGCTGGGATCGGCTGGGGCTGTGGCTCCGCTGACGTATGCGATCCCGCCGGAGATTGAATCGGTACTGACGCCCGGCCATCGGGTGATCGTCCCGGTTCGCTCGCGGCGGATGACTGGGATTGTTATCGAAACCGGCGCGGCGCTGGACGCGGACGCCGGACGCCTGAAGCCGATCGCCGAGCTGCTCGATCCGCAGCCGCTGTTCGACCGCCCGCACCTTGAGCTGCTGAATTTCCTCGCGAGCTATTACATGGCGTCGATCACCGAGGTTTACCGGGCGATCGTGCCGGGCCTGATGCGAATCGAATCGCAACGCCGCTATCGCGTTAATCAAGCCCCGTCCGGCTTGATGGCCGCCGCGTTTACACCGCTTGAACGCACGCTGGTGGCGGCGCTTGAGCGCCGCGCGATGACCCCGCGCCAACTCGCTGGATGCGGCGATCCCAAATCGGTAACGGCGGCATTGAACCGGCTGGTTGCGGAGCAGATCGTAGTCGAGGAATCCGCGATCGTGGGGCGTCATCGCGAATCGTCAGCAACGCTGGTGCGCGCCGTTGTCGATTTAGAGGCGGAAAAGGTTCGTGGCCCGCGGCAACGCGAAATCCTGAAGGCGGTGGCCGAATCGGGCAGCGAAGGAATTTCGATCGACGATCTAAAGGCCCGCCTGGGCGACATCGGATCGGTGCTTGCGACGCTCAAAAAGCGCGGCTGGCTCACGATCGAAACCGCAGCCGCAATGCCGATCGATGGAGATCCGAACGGATCATTGCGCGGCTCCGCGATTGAGATGAACGAAGAACAGCGGGTGGCGTTCGAGGCCATCGCGCGCGCGGTCGAGCATCGCCGCTTCGAAAGTTTTCTCATGTGGGGCGTGACGGCGAGCGGCAAGACCGAGGTTTATCTGAATGCCGCGGCGCGGGCGCTCGAGGGCGGGCGCAACGTGATGGTGCTGGTGCCGGAGATTGCGCTGACCGATCAACTGGTGGCCGCTTTTCGCGCGCGCTTCGGGCCGCTGGTCGCAATTGCGCACAGCGCGCAAAACGTCACCGAGCGATGGAGCAACTGGCAGGCGGCGCTCGGCGGCCGCGCACGAATCATGATCGGCCCGCGCTCCGCGATCTTTGCTCCGCTGCACGATCCTGGACTGATTGTGGTCGATGAAGAACACGACCCGTCGTACAAAAACGAGGACGGAATTCGCTACAACGCGCGCGATTTGGCGGTGGCGCTGGGCCGTTTCGCCCACTGTCCGGTGGTGCTTGGCTCGGCCACGCCGTCGGCGGAATCGTGGGTGAACGCGCGCGACGGACGCTATCGGCTGCTGCGGCTTGCCCGCCGCGTGATGGATCGGCCCTTCGCCGCGGTCGAAATCGTGGACCTCAGAGGCGCGGTCAAACGATCATCCAAGAAAGCCGCGCCCGGAGCGGCCGACGATTCTGCGCCGGATCCGGTGCCGCTGTCCGAACTGCTGGTGGAAGCAATTCGCACCAATCTGGCGGATGGCGGCCAGACCATCCTGTTTCTCAACCGCCGGGGCTATCACAATTTCCTCCAATGTCATCTTTGCGGCGCAGTGCTCACCTGTTCCAATTGCAGCGTCAGCATGACGTTTCACCTGCGCGACCGTTCCTTGCGATGCCATTACTGCGGCGAGCGAACTCCGGCGCCGGAGCTCTGTCCCGAATGCAATGGATTGGGTCTCGAGGGCCTCGGGTTCGGCACCGAGCGGCTGGTGAGTTCGATTCAAACGCTGGTGCCGCAAGCGCGAATCGAACGGATGGATTCTGACACCAGTGGCCGGCGCGGTGAACGGGCGCGCATCTTCACGGCGCTGGCGCGCGGCGAGATCGATATTCTGGTGGGCACCCAGATGGTGACCAAGGGTTTCGATTTTCCGGGCGTCACGATGGTCGGGGTGATCAACGCGGACCTGGCGCTCAACCTGCCGGACTTCCGCTCCGCCGAGCGCACCTTCCAACTGCTTACGCAGGTGGCGGGCCGGGCCGGACGCGGCGAACGACACGGCCGCGTGCTGATTCAGACCTACGCGCCAAGCCATTACAGCATCAGCGCGGCGCGCGATCAGGATTACGAGCGTTTCATGCGCCGCGAATTGACCCTCAGACGCGAGCTGGGCTATCCGCCGTTCATGCGGCTCGCGCTGGTTCGGATCGAGAGCGAGAATGCGCCGGCCGCCACTCGGATCGCGGCGCAAGCGGCGAATGCCCTGAACCGGTTTTTTAAAAATGGCGTGCGGGTACTCGGCCCCGCACCGGCTCCGATCGAGCGGATTCGCGGGCGTTACCGTTTCCAGGTGATGGCCAAGTCCGAGGGGTTGCGCGAGCTGCGATCCGCACTGGCCGCGATGCGCGCCGAGGTCGGGCCACAAGCGGCCACCGCCACCGTGCGGCTCGCGATCGATGTCGATCCAATCAATATGTTGTGATGATTAGTGGCGCGGTTCCATCGCTGTCTCATCCAGCCTTCTTGCGAATCGTCACCGCGGTACCGTAGGCCGCGACCTCGCTCACCAGGTTGGCGATTTCGTTGCAATCGAAACGCATCGCAATCACCGCGTTGGCGCCCTTTAGCCGGGCCTCTTCCTGAAGCCGCTCGATGGCGTGATGGCGGCTGTCAGTGAGCAACCTGGTGTATTCGGGAACTTCTCCGCCGATCAATGTACGCAGGCCGGCGGTCAGATTCGCGATCACGTTGCGCGCGCGGCATACCAAGCCGAACACTTCGCCGAACACCTCGACGATCTCGTAACCCGGAATATCGTTCATGGTGGTGACGATAAATTTATCCATGCCGACGACTATAGATCAGCCTGCACGCGAACGCATCGACTCAAACCACCGCATGCCGAGCGGCCTTGCCCCAAGCTCATCCTGTCATTCTGAGCGCAGCGAAAAATCCCGAACCTTTCCCTAAAATACCAGGCGGCGGCCTTTCGTCGCCTGAACCTAGGCGAGATTCGCCTTTAAGAAGCTGATCATTTTGGGCCACAGATCGAACGCGGCCTTTTCGTTATAGCCGGGACGGTAATCGGCGAAAAATGCGTGTCCTGCCCCCTGAAATATTTCGACCGTGGCGTTTTTGCCCGCCTGCTTAAGCCGCTCGCCCAGTTGGCTAAGATGCTCCGGCGATGGATTCTGGTCTTCCGCGCCACCGACTACATAGAGCGCGCCATGCAGATTGCCCACCATGTCAGCCACCGGCGTCGGTCGCGAAGGCGAAGTTGGCGCGCCGGGCCCCGCGAACAGAGTGTTGCCGCCCCAACAATCGACGGTCGCGCTGGGGCTTTTGCTGTTACAGGCGAACATCAACGCCAGCCGGCCGCCAAAACAGAACCCCGCCGTGCCGATTTTGCTGCTGACGCCACCCTGGTTGCGCAAGGCGGTGACCGCGCCCTCTACATCACGAATGAGCTGACGATCATCCAGCCCGGCGGCCCGCGCGATAGTCTCCTCGATTGCTTCACCGGCCCGGGGCCGGCCGACGCGCGAGAAAAGCTCCGGCGCGAGCGCGACGAAGCCGGCCGCGGCGAAACGCCGCGCGAGGTCGCGAATATGCTCGTTCACGCCAAAGATCTCCTGCAGCACGATAATGCCGGGATATGATCCAGGACGGCGTGGCCGCGCCAGATACGCCGCGATTGGCGATCCATCGCTTAGGTAACTGATTTCTTTGGTCTCGATCGACTCCGGATTGGTGACCTGGCCTGCGACCGGCATGGCAAATCCTCCCGATGGATTCAAAGCGCTTTTAGAGTGCTGCGATCTTATCGTCCACTCAACCAAACGCAAGCGGCGCCGTTTGTATTCTTCCGCGCGAATGCGAATATCGATTCGGTTCCCGATCACGATGTTTTCGATGGCTGAATCGGATCCGCGACGATGGAGAACTGATCATGGATTTTCTGCTGAACGACGATGAACGGCGGCTGCGCAATCGTGTGCGGGCGCTGGTGAACGATCACATTCTGCCGCGCGTTTTCGAGCTCGACGAGACCACCGAGATCGCGTGGGACGTGGCCGCCATGCTGGTTCGTGAGCAGATTCTCGGCCTCGCGATTCCACAGGAATACGGCGGCGTGGGGCCGGGCGTGAAGGCGGTCGAGATTTGCCTGGTGCGCGAGGAACTGGCGCGCGGCTCGGCCAATGTCGATGTGCTGTTCACCATGCAAGGGCTCGGCAGCTATCCGATCGTGGCGGCTGGCGATGACGCGCAGAAGCATCGCTTCCTGCCCCCGATCGCGCGCGCCGAACGGCTGGCCGGATATGCGGTTACCGAGGCCGCCGCGGGATCCGACCTCGCGATGATCGAGACCCGCGCCGATCGCCGCGGCGACAGCTACATAATCAATGGCGGCAAGGTCTTCATCTCGAATGCCGGCGCCGCAGGCATCTACACCGTGTTCGCCAAGACCGATCCGGCGGCGGGCGTGCGCGGCTTGTCGTGCTTCGTGGTGGAAAAGGAAACTCCCGGACTCGAACTGGTGCAGCAATTCGATCTTTCCGCGCCCCATTGTATCGGCGAGCTCAGATTCAAGGACTGCACCATCCCGGCCAGCCAATTGGTTGGCGAGTCCGGTCAGGGCTTTCGCATCGCGATGCAGACCTTCGACGTTTACCGGCCGTCGGTGGGCGCGGCGGCGATCGGGATGGCGCAGGCGGGTTTGGAGGAGTCGATTCGCTACGCGCGCAAACGCGTTCAGTTCGGCCGTCCGCTAATCGACAACCAGGCGATCCAGTTCAAGCTGGCCGATATGGCCACCACGCTCGATGCGGCGCGGATGCTGGTCTATCGGGCGGCGAAGCTCAAGGATTCCGGCGCGGCGCAGGTGAGCAAGGAAACTTCGATGGCGAAGCTGTTTGCGACCGAGGCCGCCTGGCGCGCGATCGACGAAGCGGTGCAGATTCATGGCGGCAACGGCGTGCGGCGCGGCGTGCGGGTCGAGTTGTTGTATCGGCAGGTGCGGGCGCTGCGGATTTATGAAGGCACCTCGGAGATTCAGCGTCTCGTGATCGCGCGTCATCTGCAACGCGAATACCAGGACTAGGGAACCGCTGCACAAGCGGGGTTCCTTCTGAACGGAGTCTGGGCAGAAAAGAATCCCGGGATTCTTCGCCGCGCTCAGAATGACGGACGGGCCTTGCGCCAAGCTTCGCTGAATGACGAAAGGGACCCTTGGGGTTACAGTTGCGCAATAGATTGTAGGGCGAACGTCGTAACCTGGAGGGGTGACGATGAAGATGATAGCGTTTTTGGCGTTGTTTCTGGGAGGCCTGTTGCTTATCACAGCGACGCGCGACGCCGCGGCCCAACCGAAGCCGGGCCAGGCAGGGTATGACCGCTGGCAAGGCTTCCACTGCGACGAAATCTGGGCCAAGCTGCGCTCCCACCGCCCAATCACCGCTGACGAGCGCGAAATGCTGGAAGGGTGCACGTATTCGGTGGCTCCGAAATATCCTGACTGGCTCCTAAAGCAGGGACCCCAAAAGGCACCGGGCAACGGCATCAATGAGCCTTTCCGGAATTCAGCCGCGAAGGTGCCGCCCGGAACCTTCCTGCCACCGCAGCCGCCCAAGCAATATCCCAATCCCAAGGTCCTGCGCTTGCCCCCGACATGATTGGCCATTGGGACAAGTGCGAGTTGACATTTTGTTATTTAGACCACTGTAGGGTGTGATGGGAGGGGAAAGTATAATTAGAAAGCCACTTTCGGTATTCGTTTCAGGATTGCTGTTTCTGCTCTTGAACTCGCTACCCGCCGCGGCCCAACCCCCGTCGCCGGGCCAAGCCGGGTATGACCGCTGGAAGGGCTACCGCTGCGAGGAGCTAGGGAAGAAACTACGGGCTCTCCAGCGGATGACTCCAGAGCAGCGCAAGTCTGCGCCGCCGATTACGTCGTCGGAGGGCGAACGTCTCCAAGGGTGTCTGATGCTCGTGGCGCCCAAAGTTGTCCCCCTACCAGCCGGTCAGCAGGCTACCCCGGGCAACGGCCTTAACGAATCCTTCCGGGACTCGGCCGCGAAGGTGCCGCCCGGAACTTTCCTGCCGCCGCAGCCGCCCAAGCAATATCCCAATCCCAAGGTCCTGCGCCTGCCCCCCCAAGCCGCCCTCTAAGTCCGCGCCGCCTTCGTCTTCGATTTCTCCCTCGTCGTCCGCCTCGGACCCGGCCATCGGTCCGTTTGGAACTCCGTTCGCGGGCGGCGGCGGCTCAGCTTGCGCGTCGAGTTGGTGTATCGACAGGTGCGGGCGTTGCGAATTTATGAAGGCGCCTCGGAGATCCAGCGCCTCGTGATCGCGTGGCATCGGCAACGCGAGTGCCAAAACTAGCCGCGAACGTTTCCGATGCGCGTGGTCTCCTACCGCGCTGGCGTCTAGTATGGGAGACAGTCAGTTCTTCGGAGGCCGGCTTTTTTGAGTAATCGCGATATCGAGGCGGCGCGCTTTTTTCACGAAGCGACCAAGCATTCGTACACCAGTGTACGCAGCTCGCCGCATATGCTCGACTGGGACAACCGTCCGATCCCGTACAAAATCTATCCTGATGCGCCGCCGGTGATGCTGCCGCGCGATCTGAATCTTGCTTCGATACCGGCGCTCGAAGCGATGGCGAGCGGGATTGCCGCCAGTGCCGGCGAGAAACTTGATCTCGAGGCGCTGACTCGCATCCTGTTCTGCGCCGACGGTCTTACGCGGCGGCGCCAGGTCGGCGACGAGGAGTATCATTTTCGCGCGGCGGCCTCGGCGGGCGCGCTCTATCCGATCGAAATCTACGTAGCGGCTTCGGCGGTCGAAGGCCTCGCGCCGGGGCTCTATCACTTCTCGCCCGCCGATTTGAAATTGCGGGCGCTGCGCCCAGGCAATTTTCGTAATCATATAGCCAATGCCGCCGCCGGGCGGGCGTCGCTGGTTGAGGCGCGCGCGATTCTAATCTTAAGCTCGATATTCTGGCGCAGCGCCTGGAAATATCGGGCGCGATCTTATCGATACTGCTTCTGGGATGCCGGCACGGTGCTGGCGAACTTGCTTGCGGCTGCCACTGGCGATCGCTTGAGCGCCGATCTGGTGACGGCGTTTGTAGATGCGGAGATCGAGGCATTGCTCGGCGTGGATGCTATTCACGAGGGTATCGCCGCGTTGGTGGCAATCGGGTCAACCGCGCCGGCCGGGCTATCCGCCGATGCCGCCGATGCGCGCCAGCCAATCGACTACGAAGCGATGCCGCTCTCGGCGGAGGAGGTTATCTATCCCGACCTGGTGCAGATTCAGCAGGAATCGCGGCTGCTCTCACTCGCGGAGGTGAATGCGATTAGCGCGGCTGGCGAACTGCGTGGGAACACCGGTGCGGGTGCTGGCGGAGCAACGCCTGGTCGCGGACTGGGCGACACAATTCTGCGCCGCGGCGCCACGCGCGAGTTCAGTCACAATGCGATACCCGGCGCGGATCTGTGCGCCATTCTGGCCGCCTCCAGCAATCATCCGCAGTGCGACTTTCCGCCGCTATGCGACATTTACCTGATCGCAAACGCGGTGGAGGGAATCGAAGCGGGCGCTTATTTTTATGATCGAACGAGTAAACGGCTCGAACTGCTGAAGGCCGGCGATTTTCGCGGTAACGCGGGATATCTGTGCCTCGAACAACCGCTCGGCACCGATTGTAGCGCGCTTATATGCTACATGGCGCGCCTAGACCGCGTGCTGGAACGACTCGGAAATCGCGGGTACCGGGATGTTCACCTCGAGGCCGGAATTCTTGGTGGCCGCGCCTGGCTGGCTTCCTTCGCATTGGGTCACGGAGCCACCGGGTCAACCTTTTATGACGATGACGCCGCCAAGTTTTTTTCGTCCCATGCTGACGGCAAAAGTCCCATTCTGATGGTCGCACTCGGAGATCGAGCGCGGAACGACTAATGTAAGTCCAATATTATATTAGCTTGCCTAATGTATCGAGCTAAAATTCCGAAAAGCCTGAAATTTTAAGCATTTAGGTCCGTTTTGTTATAATTCCATGCAAGTCGCCTGATGGTTTCTTAGGCAGAAAGTGTAGTTCGCCCCTAGTTCTTTCCGTTTGACATATAAAATTGATGTAACTAGATTGAGTTGCACCGTCTCCCTAAAAAGCTCGATTTGAGAGACATAATTCCATCGGTTCAACAGGATCGGTTTTGGATTTGCCTTATGAAATCAGGAAATGAAGCCCACGAGCTTGATTCTATCGATCTGCAGATTCTCTCCATCCTGCAGGAACATGGGCGTACCTCTCACGTAAAGCTGGGTGAACAGGTTGGCCTGTCGGCGCCGTCGGTTATCGAACGGGTCAAGAAGCTCGAGGACAGCGGATTTATCAGTGGTTACCATGCGTCGGTCGACGCTCGACGGCTGGGCCGCGATGTCACCGCGTTTATCGGGGTTTCGATTTCACATCCCAAGACCATCGCGCTTTTCGAGGAGACCGTTGATCTGCTCGAAGACGTGCTCGAATGCCATCACGTTACCGGCGAGCATACGGTACTGCTGAAAATCAAGACGGCGAACACCTCGTCGCTGGAAAAACTGATCCGCACCATTCGCCTGATCGAAGGTGTGGCGCGAACCGAGACCATGGTGGTGCTATCGACCCATACGGAGCGCACGCAAATCGCAGTTACCAACTGTGAGCCCCAGGCCGGCGGCAATGGACGGGGGCATCGTCACGCCGGCGCGCGCAAACCGGATCCTGCCAACCCAAAGGGGGACAACCATGCATAACTTTCGCGGCATCCCCGCCCCGCAAGGCCTTTATGATCCCGCACATGAGCATGATTCGTGCGGAGTTGGCTTCGTAGTCAATATTGGCGGCGAACGATCGCATGAGATCGTTCGCAACGGGCTGCAGATACTCGAGAACCTGGAGCATCGCGGCGCTTGCGGATGCGATCCCGAAACCGGCGACGGTTCGGGACTGCTGATGCAGATTCCGCATGAATTTTTCACCCGTGAAGCCGACCGGTTGGGATTCGGATTGCCGGCGCGCGACGAATACGCGGTAGGGCAGGTTTTCCTGCCGCTGGATCGCGCCACGCGGACGATCTTCGAGCAGGTTTTCGCAAAAATTATTGCCGAGGAAGGGCAGCGTCTGCTGGGATGGCGCAGCGTACCGGTGGTCGAGAGCGCCTGCGGCACGATCGCGCGCCGTGCGTTACCGGCGATTGGGCAGGTCTTTATCGGACGGGGCAGGCAGATCGCCGATCCTGAAGCGTTCGAGCGCAAGCTGTACGTAATTCGCAAGCGGGTCACCAGCGAGATCGCAAAACTGCAACGCACCGAAGCCGATTTGTTCTATGTATGTTCCCTGTCAGCGGCGACCATCGTCTATAAGGGCCAGCTTATCTCGACTCAGGTTCCGCGCTTTTTTCCCGACCTGATGGATCCCCTCATGCAAAGCGCGCTGGTGATGGTGCATCAGCGATTTTCGACCAACACCTTTCCGAGCTGGGAGCGTGCGCATCCTTACCGCTTTATGTCGCACAACGGCGAGATCAACACGCTGCGCGGCAACATCAACTGGATGCATGCCCGCCAGCAGTTGTTCGCCTCGCCGCTGTTCGGCGACGACATCAAAAAACTATTGCCGATAATTGAACCGTCCGGCAGCGACTCCGCGATGTTCGACAACAGCCTCGAGTTGCTGGTTCGCAGCGGACGCTCGCTGCCCCATGCGGTCATGATGATGATCCCTGAGGCCTGGCAGAACGACTCCGCGATGAGTCCGGCCAAGCGGGCGTTCTACGAATACCATTCGTGCCTGATGGAGCCGTGGGACGGTCCGGCCTCGATAGCCTTTACCGACGGCCGCCAGATTGGCGCGGTACTGGATCGCAACGGCCTGCGGCCCTCGCGTTATACCGTCACCAAGGACGGGATGGTGGTGATGGCGTCGGAGACCGGGGTGCTCGATATCGCGCCCGAGAACGTGGCCTTCAAGGGACGGCTGCAACCGGGCCGGATGTTTCTGGTCGACACAATTGCGAAGCGGATTGTCAACGACGAGGAGATCAAGGAGTCGATGGCCACGCGCAAGCCGTACCGGCAGTGGCTGATAGACAATCTGGTTGAGCTTGATGCCCTGCCTGAAACGAAAAGTTATCCCTCGATCGCCGGTTTCGAGCCGATCGATCTGCTCAAGCAGCAACAGGCCTTCGGCTACACCACCGAGGAACTCAAGATGCTGCTCGCGCCGATGGCGGTAAACGGTCAGGAGGCGGTCGGTTCGATGGGCACCGACACGCCACTGGCGGTGCTGTCGGACAACGCGCCCTCGCTGTTTAATTATTTCAAACAGCTTTTCGCGCAGGTGACTAATCCTCCGATTGATCCGATCCGCGAAGAACTGGTGACCTCGCCCGAAACTACGATTGGCTCCGAGCAAAACCTGTTCGAGGAGGGGCCGCTGCATTGCCGCCAGCTCCGGCTCAAACGACCGATTCTGCACAACCGCGAGCTTGAACAGATCAAGCGGTTGGCGATGCCGGGGCTGCGTACGATCACGCTCGGTACGCTTTATCCGGTAAACGAAGGCGGCGCCGGATTGGAGCGGGCGCTCGATCAACTATGCGCCAGCGCGTCAGCAGCGGTGGCCCAGGGCTACACGATCATCGTGCTGTCCGATCGCGGCGTTAACTCGCAATCCGCGCCGATTCCGAGTCTGCTGGCGACCGCCGCCGTGCATCATCATCTGATACGTGAGGGCACGCGCACGCGCGCCGGTTTGATCGCTGAGTCAGGCGAGCCGCGCGAGGTGATGCATTTCAGTCTGCTGATGGGTTACGGCGCGGGCGCGATCAATCCCTATCTGGCTTTCGCCACCACCGCCGGGATGATTCGCGAGGGACTGCTCGAGGGGGTCGATGAGCATGAAGCGGCCGAGCACATTTGCAAAGCGATCACCAAGGGGCTGATCAAGGTCGCCTCGAAAATGGGCATCTCGACGCTGCAGAGTTATCGCGGCGCGCAGATTTTTGAGGCGATAGGACTCAGCCGCGAGACCATCGATCGTTATTTTACATGGACTGCCTCGCGGGTTGGCGGCGTCGGAATCGAAACTATCGCGCGCGAGAGCGCGGTTCGCCATGCGCGAGCATTTTTGGCCGAGCCCAACCTCAATACGGAACTTGAGCCCGGCGGTAACTACCAATGGCGGCGGCGCGGGGAGTACCACATGTACAACCCCAACACGATCGCCAAATTGCAGCATGCGGCGCGCTCCGGAAATTACCGGCTGTTCAAGGAATATACGCGGCTGGTCGATGAGCACAGTAGCCATCTGGCGACGCTGCGCAGCTTGCTCAAGTTCAAGCCGGGACGCACTCCGGTGCCGATCGAGGAAGTCGAGCCGGCTTCCGAGATTGTCAAACGCTTCAAGACCGGCGCGATGTCGTTCGGATCGATCAGCAAGGAGGCGCACGAAAACCTTGCGATCGCGATGAACCGGATTGGCGGCAAGAGCAACACCGGCGAGGGCGGCGAGGATCCCGAGCGCTTCCGGCGCGATGCCAACGGCGATTGGCGCCGCAGCGCGATCAAGCAGGTGGCCTCGGCCCGCTTCGGGGTAACCTCGAACTATCTGGTCAACGCCGACGAGCTGCAGATCAAGATGGCGCAGGGAGCCAAGCCCGGCGAAGGCGGACAGCTTCCGGGACATAAGGTCGATGATTACATCGCGAAGATTCGTTACTCGACGCCCGGCGTAGGCCTGATTTCGCCGCCGCCGCATCACGATATCTATTCGATCGAAGACCTCGCGCAGTTGATTCACGATCTGAAGAATTCCAATGATCGCGCGCGCATCAGCGTAAAACTGGTGGCGGAAGTCGGCGTCGGCACGATCGCGGCCGGAGTCGCGAAAGCCAAAGCCGATGTGGTGCTGATCAGCGGTCACGATGGCGGCACGGGCGCGTCGCCGCTGACCTCGATCAAACATGCCGGCGGACCGTGGGAACTCGGACTGGCGGAGACCCAGCAGGTGCTGGTGATGAACGGTTTGCGCGGCAGAATCCGGGTCGAAACCGATGGTCAGTTGAAGACCGGCCGCGATGTCGCGATCGCGGCGATGCTGGGCGCCGAGGAGTTTGGGTTTGCGAGCGCGGCGCTGGTCGCCTCGGGCTGCATCATGATGCGCGTGTGCCATCTGAACACCTGTCCGGTGGGCATCGCGACTCAGGATCCGGAGCTGCGCAAACGCTTCGAAGGACGCCCCGAGCACGTGGTCAACTTCATGACCTTTATCGCGCAGGAGTTGCGTGAATACATGGCGCAGCTTGGCTTTCGCAAAGTTGACGAGATGGTGGGCCGGGTCGAATGTCTTGACGCCAACGATGCGATCGAGCATTGGAAGGCCCGCAACGTCGATCTTGCGCCGATTCTGCGCCGGGTGGAGAGCGAACCGGATGCTCCACTGCATTGTATCGAGACGCAGGATCACGGACTCGATCGTGCGCTCGACCGCAAACTGATCGAGGCCTGCCGCGAGGCAATCGATCATAAGAAACCGGTCGAGGTCCATCTGCCGATTCGCAACGTGAACCGCACCGTGGGCACCCTGCTTTCGGCTGAGGTGTCGCGGCGATGGGGCGAAGAAAACCTGCCGCCTTACACCGTCCAGGTGCATCTGCGCGGCTCGGCCGGGCAGAGCTTCGGCGCGTTTCTGGCGCCGGGTGTGGCGTTATACCTTGAAGGCGACGCCAACGATTACTGCGGCAAGGGATTGTCGGGCGGCTTCATAGCGGTGCGGCCACCGCGCGAGGCCACCTTCCGGGCCGAGGAAAATATCATTATCGGCAATGTCGCGCTTTATGGCGCGACCGGTGGCGAAGCCTTTTTCCGCGGGATGGCGGGAGAGCGTTTTGCGGTGCGCAACAGCGGTGCGACCGCAGTCGTGGAAGGGGTCGGCGATCATGGATGCGAATACATGACGCGTGGTTTGGTCGTAGTGCTCGGAAAGACCGGGCGCAACTTCGCGGCCGGGATGAGCGGTGGAATCGCATACGTGCTCGATCAAGACCGCACCTTCGCCTCGCGTTGCAATACCGCCATGATCGATCTGCTGCCGATCGATGAGGACGACGAACGTAAACAGTTGCACGCCCTAATTGTGCGGCATCATCAGTACACCGGCAGTGAACTGGCCGAGCGGATACTGGATGACTGGGATAATTATGGCGCCAGATTCGTGAGGGTGATGCCGACCGAGTACCGCAAAGTGCTTGAAGCACAGCATCTGAGCGTCAACTCGGATCTGGCGCGGCTGGCGGCGGTCTGAGTTGGCTGGTTAGTTTGCTCGGATTTGATCGGGATTGCTCGGCCTGCAAGGTCGAAGTCGCTTCATATTCTGATGGCGCCGAGCACAGCGCAGCGTCCCGGCCTTTTTCGTCGGACCAGTCGTTGCCTCAAAAAGCTCTGTCTGGAGTTGGAGGAGGAAGTGGATAACGGCACCGGCACGTAGCCGGTGAAGCCATAGATCAATGGAAAAGTGCCGATGGGTAAGATAACCGGTTTTCTCGAATTTGCGCGCGAAACCCCACACAAGCGTCCGATTGCCGAGCGGCTCAAGGACTGGCACGAGTTCGACCTGAAAATGCCCGAGCAGGCGCTGCGCACCCAGGGCGCGCGCTGCATGGATTGCGGCATCCCCTTTTGCCACAAGGGCTGTCCGCTCGGGAACATCATTCCGGACTGGAACGATTTCGTCTATCGCGGACGCTGGCGCGAGGCGATCGAGCGGCTGCATTCAACCAATAATTTTCCCGAGTTCACCGGCCGCATTTGTCCGGCGCCATGCGAGGAAGCCTGCACCCTCAACATCAATAATGATCCGGTAACGATCAAGCTGATCGAGAAGAGCATTATCGATCATGCGTTTGCGCAAGGATGGGTCACGCCGCAACCGGCCGCGCGGCGGACCGGCAAGCGGGTCGCGGTAATAGGTTCAGGGCCATCGGGCCTCGCCTGCGCCCAGCAGCTTGCGCGCGCGGGTCATACGGTCACCGTGTACGAACGGTCCGACCGGCTTGGCGGCCTCTTGATGTACGGAATACCGGATTTCAAGCTCGAGAAATGGATAGTCGAGCGAAGAATAGAACAGATGCGCGCGGAGGGCGTTGAGTTTGTAACCGGCTGCCAGGTGGGGAGCGATCTGCATGCGGATGAATTACAGGCGCGCAGCGACGCGATCGTGTTGACGATGGGATCGACCAGCCCACGCGACATCAAAGTCCCCGGCCGCGAGCTTGATGGGATCGAATTTGCGATGGATTTTCTGCCGCAGCAGAACCGGCGCAATTTTGGCGACGTGATCGATCCGCAACGGGAAATCACCGCGCATGGCAAGCGGGTGGTGATCCTCGGCGGCGGCGATACCGGTTCGGATTGCCTGGGTACCTCGAATCGGCAGGGAGCTATCGAGGTCTCCCAGTTCGAGCTGCTGCCGATGCCGCCGGCGCGGCGCACCTCCGAGATGCCATGGCCGGAGTGGCCGATGGTCCTGCGCACTTCAACCTCGCACGAAGAAGGCGTTCGCCGCGACTGGAGTATCAATACCAAAGCGTTTAGTGGCGAAAATGGCCGAGTAACCAAACTTCACGCCGCCCGGCTGCACTGGAAACACGAGCATGGCCGGATGGCGATGGAAGAAGTTCCGGGCAGCGAATTCGATCTCGAGTGTGATTTGGTGCTGCTGGCGCTGGGTTTCCTAGGACCAGAGACCAATACGATCGTGTCGGAGTTAGGGCTGAAGCTCGATCAGCGTGGCAATATCGCTTGCGAAAACTACGCTGCCAGCATCCCCGGCGTATTTGCGGCCGGCGATGCGCGCCGCGGGCAGTCACTGGTGGTGTGGGCGATATGGGAAGGACGCGAGGCGGCGCGCGCAGTCGACGCATACCTGATGGGTGAGACTTTCCTGCCGGCCAGTCCCGAGTTGTGAGTCTGACGATCATCGCGTAGGTTGTGCCGAGCTAAGCTGCCTCGCGCGGGCGCGCTATCTCACGCCGTTTCGAGGTGCTGGAAGGCAGTCTGAGGGTGGTCCGAGGGGGAAAGATGAGGCAGTCTCATCGCGGCCGCGGTTTACGCTGGCTGCTCGGCGCGGGCGCGTTCATAGCGGCGCTGGCGATCGGAGCGAGGCTTCACGCCGCCACCGCGCTGCTCGAACTCTGGTTTGCGCCGGATATTCCCGCCAGTTTGGACAGCTCGGCGTTAGGACCCAATCAACTCGCGATCGACAATTTCTCGGGCAGTGTTTCCTTGGTCTCGTTTCCTTCGCTGCCGGCCAACGTTCACATCACCGGTTACTATCAAGTCTCGACGCAGCTTCAGCTTCTCAGCTTCGATACCGCGGTAACGCTGCCCTCGACCTCCGGGACGATCAGTGTCATGCCGCGCGATGTCGCGAGTTTCGATGGCGCTCATTACGCGATTTATTTTGCCGGCGCGAGTAACGATATTCCGCGTGGCGCAAATATCGAGGCGCTGACCATGATCAATGGCGATCTCGCGATCGCGCTCGATGTCGCGGCAACGCTACCCGGCCCCAACAACAGCACGCTTACGGTTTATCCCTGCGATCTGGTGGCGCTGACCGGAAGCGCCGCGCCATTTCGCATGATCTTTGATGGGCGTCTGAATGGAATCCCCGCGGGAATTAACCTCGGCGGGGCTTATTATCTCGCGAGCAATGGGCATCTGCTGTTGTCCTTCGATGGGACCGGAGCGATCGGCACTCAAAGTTTCACGCCTGATCGGGTGCTCGAATTCGATCCATCGAACAATCTGTGGGCGCTGGTTTATGATGCGCAGGCAGCTCATCCAGGATTCGCGCCGGCCCAGGTTCGCGCCGTGTTTGCGGTCGAACCGAGTCCCTCGCCGACGATGACGCAAACGCCGACGACAATCGCGACCGTGACACCAACGCCCACCGCGACGCTCACTCCTACGGCCACCGCAACGCCAACACCGGTGCCGGTCGGCATCACGGTATCATCGACGAGGCTTTTTTTCTCCAAACAGGTCGTCGGGACTACCAGTACAATCCCGCGCGTGGTGTACCTTCGCAATCCGCTGACGCGCACGAAGCTTCCCGTGCAAATCGAGAACGTGAGCATCACCCCGCCGGGTGAATATCAATTTTCGAACGGCTGCCCGGCGAGTCTGGCCTCGGGTCAGCGATGTCCAATCGGCGTGCTTTTTCAACCAGCGCAACTCGGACGCCGTATCGCGATACTCGAGATCGCCACCAATGCGCGGGATAGTCTGCGCGAGGTGAAACTGGCTGGAACCGGCGTGCTTCCCGCAATCAAAATTCAGCCGGCCAGGCTTGGATTCGGCAGAAACCTGCTCGGCGTCCCAAGCCCGTTGAAAACCGTCACCCTCGTCAATTCCAATTCCGTGCCGGTTCAGATCGACAGTATTCAAATGCTTGGCGGGGCCAGCGGCGATTTCAGCGTCTCGAATTGTACGGTGATCAACGCTCAATCAACTTGTACGTTGAACGTGACTTTCACGCCCACCGCGAGAGGCCGACGATCGGCGCGGATTGTAATTAGCGACGGGGCACGGCGCAGCCCGCAACATGTATCGTTATCGGGCTACGGGCATTGATGCCAACTCGGCAGTTCAGTTCATCGCGGACCAGACTTCCGGTCCCAGCTTGCGCCCTTTAAGATCGCCCAGCACCACCAGGGTCATTCGATCCGGCCGAAAGCTCAAGGCAGCCAATTCGACAATCTGATCGTTAGTGACCCGGTCGATTTGCTCGGCGAGTTCTTCGAGCGGAATTTCGCGCCGGAAATAGATCTCATTGCGCGCCAACCGATTCATGCGGCTATCGGTCGATTCCATCCCGAGCAGCATGTTGCCCTTGAGCTGGCTCTTGGCGCGCGCCAGTTCGGCCGGTTTCAAACCGTCGCGCACCATCTTGCCGATCTCGCGCAGCGTGACTTCGATCACCTCGTCGGTCCATTCGCGATTGGTGCCCGCATAGACTGCGAGATAGCCGCAATCGATGTACGACGAATTAAAGGAATAAATACTGTACACGCGGCCGCGGCGTTCGCGGACTTCCTGGAACAGCCGCGATGACATGCCGCCGCCCAGCGCGGTATTCAGAACATAACTGGCGTAACGCAGCGGGTCGGACTGACTAAGTCCCGGGCCGCCGAGACATAGATGCACCTGCTCAAGTTCCTTTTCGTACTGAATCACGGAGGGACGCTCGGCTGGGGGACCGATCGGTATGGCGCGGCCGTCGCCGGGAATTCCGCCAAACAGGCGCGCACAGTCCGCGACCAGCTTGTCGTGATCGATCATTCCCGCGGCGGCGATCAGAATTTTCTCGGAGCGGTACCGCTCCGCCATGAACGAGGTGAGCAGTTCGCGATCCATGGTGTTGACGGTCTGCTCCGATCCGAAAATCGGCAGCGCCAGGGGATGGCCTTCCCAGAAGCGCAGATTGAAAAGATCGTGGATGAAATCGTCCGGGGTATCTTCGGCCTGTGAAATTTCCTGAATCACCACCTGACGTTCGCGATCGATTTCAGCCGGATCGAATTCCGAAGCGAGGAAAATATCCGCGAGTACATCGGTGGCAAGCGGCAAATCCTGCCCCAGGACCTTGGCGTAGTAGCAGGTGTATTCCTTGCCGGTGAAGGCATTGAGCACGCCGCCGACCGCGTCGATCTCTTCCGCGATCTGCGCCGCGGTGCGCCGCTTGGTGCCCTTGAAAAGCAGATGCTCGATAAAATGTGAGACGCCGTTTTGGGCGGCTTCCTCGTAGCGCGAGCCGTTTTCGACCCAGATGCCGAACGAGCACGAGACTACGTGCGGCATGGCCTCGGTCATGACTCGTACGCCGTTAGGAAGAACTGTCTTGCGGATCATACGACTCACCTAAGCGAGGCTCCAAAGGGACGCCGGTTTGCAGATTACTGATCGCGTCCGGTCTGCTCGTCCTGTGCCTCGCGCATCGAGAGCCGGATTTTCCCGGAGCGATCGACGTCAAGCACCTTGACCTGAATCTCGTCGCCCTCGTGCAGCACGTCTTCAACCCGGCGCACCCGTTCATTCGAGATCTGCGAGATATGCAACAGGCCGTCGGTCCCCGGCATGATTTCGACGAACGCGCCGAAATCGACAATTTTGCGAACCTTGCCCGCATAGACCCGGCCCACTTCGGGCTCTGCGGTGATCGACTGAATAATCTCGATCGCCCGTTGCATCGCTTCGCCATCGGCGGAGGCGATACGGATAGTGCCGTCATCCTCGATATCAATTTTGCAGCCGGTCTCCTCGGTGATCGAGCGAATGACCTTGCCGCCGGGGCCGATAACATCGCGAATTTTGTCGGGCTTGATCCGCATGGTATGGATTCGAGGTGCGTAGGCCGAAACTTCCTGGCGTGGCGATTCCAGCGCCTTCTGCATCACGCCCAATATAAACAGGCGCGCGTCACGGGCCTGATGAAGCGCCTGACGCATCACGTCGCGGGTTACGCCGCCGACCTTGTTATCCATCTGGATCGCGGTTATCCCGTCGGCCGTTCCCGCGACCTTGAAATCCATGTCGCCAAGATGGTCTTCATCGCCGAGGATGTCGGTCAGAACGCGAACCTTGTCGCCTTCCTTCACCAGCCCCATCGCGATTCCCGCTACCGCGGCTTTAATTGGTACGCCGGCATCCATCAGCGCCAGACTGCCGCCGCAGACGCTCGCCATCGAGGAGCTGCCGTTTGATTCAAGAATTTCGGAAACCACGCGAATCGTATAGGGAAATTCCTCTTCGTCGGGCAGCACCGCGGAGAGCGCGCGCTCGGCTAGCGCGCCATGTCCGATCTCGCGTCGGCCGGGGCCGCGCAGAAACTTGACCTCGCCAGTCGAGAACGGCGGGAAGTTATAGTGCAGCATGAATTTTTTGTAGCGTTCGCCCAGCAGCGCATCGATCTTCTGTTCGTCGGAGGAGGTGCCCAGCGTCACCGTCGCCAGCGCCTGGGTTTCTCCGCGGGTGAAGACCGCCGATCCATGGGTTCTCGGAAGCACCTGCACCTGCGCGCTGATCGGACGGATTTCAGTGGAAGTACGCTCGTCGATCCGCCGGTCCTGATCGAGAATCGCGAGACGCACGCGCTCGCGCACCAGTTTGTCGTAAACTTCGGCGACTGCTGCACGGCGATCGGGATCCTCGCCGCCAATTGCGGCCACCGTCCGGTCGGACAAGCCATAGACCGCAGTCGAGCGCTCCTTCTTGCCCTTGATCGCCAGCGCTTTCTCCAGTTCGGTGCCTATCTGATCGCGCACCTGCGCCTTGAGCGCTTCATCGAGCTGCTTGGGTTTGAATTCGCGTTTGGTCTTGCCGGCTAGCCGGCGAAGTTCCTGCTGGACCTCGAAAATCGGCAGCATCGCTTCGTGCGCCGAAAACAACGCGTCAAGGATGGTTTCCTCATCGACAATATTGGCGCCGCCCTCAAGCATCACGATCGAATCGGGCTTGGCCGCGACCACCATCGAAATGTCGCTCTGATCCAGCAGATCCAGTTGCGGGTTGACCACCAGCGAGCCATTGATACGGCCCATTCTGACCGCAGCCACCGGTCCGAGATGCGGAATGTCGGAAATCTCGAGCGCGGTCGAAGCGGCGATCAGGGCCAGCATGTCCGAATCGTTTTCACGATCGGCCGACAGCACCGTAGTGATGATTTGCGTCTCCCGGTCGTAACCCTTCGGGAACAGTGGACGCATTGCACGATCGATTAGACGGGAAGTGAGGATTTCTTTTTCCGACGGACGGCCTTCACGCTTGAAGAAGCCCCCCGGAATTTTTCCCGCCGCAAAAGTTTTTTCCTGATAATCGACGGTCAGGGGCAGGAAGTCAGTCTTGGCGCGCGCCTCATAGGCCGAGACGACGGTGGCCAGAACGATAGTTTCGCCGTATTGCGCGAGCACCGCGCCATGGGCTTGCCGCGCCAAACGCCCGGTTTCGAGTGAGAGCGTCCGCCCTGCGATTTCGATCTCTAATTTTCGATACATTTCCTTGACCTTGTGGAGGAAGGCAGGTGCAGGCCGATAGCGGTTAGCGATCGGAAAGATGATCCAGTCCGATTGCCGCCGTTGCGCAGCAACCGATTGGAACTGGGTCCAGTCGCGGCGGGATGGCCGCGACCGTCCGATCGGGCCTACCTCCGGATACCCAGCTTTTCGATCAGCTCTTTGTAACGAGCGAAATCGCGCGAGTGCAGATAATCCAGCAACCGGCGGCGCTTACTCACCAGTCTCAGCAGTCCACGACGCGAATGATGGTCTTTCGCATGGGTGCGCAGATGGCCGCTCAACTGCTCTATCCGAGCGGAAAAGAGCGCCACCTGAACTTCAGTGGAACCGCTATCCTTGGGAGATCGTGCGTTCGACTGGACAATTTCTAGCTTGCGAGCGGATGCGAGGGGCATCAGGAGTCTTGCTTATCCTTTTTCCTTGTTGTTGCGTGAGAAGCTAACAGAGCCGGACATTCAAGTAAAGGCAGCTGCTGCGACCGGTCTTCGATCGCCGATCGCCGGCTTACGAACCATCGCCTGCCAACGGGCTCGGACAGGCGATGGTTCAAGCCAGCGATCTTCGCTTCAGCCAACCTTCCGAGGCGACCTTCCAGGTCGATCTTCCAGGGATGCGTGATGGCGCAAACGTTAGGCAGCCGCTTTACGCGCTGCGGCAAGTGCCGCCTCGTAATCGGGATGGTTGGCGACCTCTTTGACGTATTCGGAATAAACTACATCATCGTTGCGATCGATCACGAACACGGCACGCGCCAACAAGTGCAGTTCTTTAATCAACGCGCCGTATTTCTGGCCGAATTCGGCCCCGCGCCAATCGCTCAGCGTGGTCACCTTGTCGACTCCGGCGGCTCCGCACCATCGCGCCTGCGCAAATGGCAAATCCATCGAAATCGTCAAAATCTGAACGTCGCCCGGCAGTTTCGAGGCTTCCTCGTTGAAGCGCCGGGTTTCCGCGTCACAAACTGGCGTATCGAGTGACGGCACTGCCGCGATTATCTTAACCTTGCCCTTGAACTGATCCAGCCCAACCGGCGCCATCCCCTTTCCGACCGCGGTGAAGTCCGGCGCTTTCTGTCCGGGTTTCAACTCCGGTCCGACCAACGTCATCGGATTGCCCCGCATCGTAACCGCCGCCTTGCGTTCTTCAGCCATGAAATAAATCTCCTCGCCAAGATTGATCGATCACGACTCTAATCGGGTCCACGTTGAGGGTAAACCTTCGCGCGGTGATGACTTGCCGGAAATCCGGCACTAAAGTTCCTTTGTAGTCACAAAATGGCCGATGGAAGCTTCGGCATGACTGGCGAATCAGGATCGCCCGGCGATGAAATTCGGGAGGGTGGCGTGAACGCAAGCGGTGTACGCGGGTTTCCCGCCGACAAGCCTATCGTGGTGGTGTTCGGCAGTTCGGTTGCGAAGCCGGGCGATGGGCTTTACGAGCAGGGCCGCCGGATGGGCGAACTAATCGGACGCGCCGGGTTTAACATGATGACCGGCGGGTACACCGGCCTGATGGAGGCGGCGAGTCATGGCGCTCACGAGGCCGGGGCGCGCGTAATCGGGATTACGCTGAAAAAGTTTGCAGAAAAGCCAAACCCGTTTGTGCGCGATGAGATCTCGACCGCCACTTTCAGCAAGCGTTTCAAATGGCTGATTGGGCGCGCCGATGCTTACGTCGCGATGCGCGGCGGGATGGGTACGCTGGCCGAAGTCAGTTTTGCCTGGCAGGAGCTCGCGGTTGAGATGATTGCGCCACGCCCGCTGATTCTGGTCGGCGCGGCGTGGCGTGCGATCGTTGAATGCTGGACGGAAAACCTGCTCACCGGGGCAGACGAATATCGGTTGATCACGCTGGTCGAGACTCCCGAAGAGGCAAGCGCCAAATTGTCCGAGTTCTTTGCCGTACACCCGATCAGCCGCCGCGCGCGCCGAGCGGCGAGTTAAGCCGGCCCGCGCGCATTCGGATGCGTTGAATCACGCTCGCACGGTATTTTAATTCGAGCTTTGCTTCGAATCGCGATATTTCCGGCATGAACCGCTGTTATCCCGGCTTGGCTTCTCGTTCAATTCGAAGGGCAAAGCTACCCTGAAATCGGCCGCTGCGGATAAATAGTAATGGTCGAAACCTGTATCCGGAGTAACCGATGCCGCTACCGATTGAAGATTATGCGTTGATTGGCAACACCTACACCGCCGCGCTGGTGGGTCGCGATGGGTCTATCGACTGGCTGTGTATGCCGCGCTTCGACGCTGGCGCTTGTTTCGCCGCATTGCTCGGGGACAAGCGCAACGGCCACTGGCTGATCGCCCCCGGCGTCGAGGTCTCCGCCACCCGCCGCTGCTACCGCAACGACACCATGATTCTGGAGACCGAGTTTGAAACCGCGGCCGGCAAGGCGGCGATTATCGACTTCATGCCGGTTAATGAACACGGCGATAATGTCCATTTGATCCGAATCGTGGAGGGACGCGGCGGAGAGGTCCCATTCAAGATGGAGATGACCTTGCGCGGCGACTACGGACATATCGTCCCGTGGGTGGTGCGCCGCGACTATGGCCTGCGCGCGATCGCGGGGCCCGAAGCGTTCGCACTGCGCACTCCGGTCAAAATGCGCGGAAAGAATTTCAGCACGGTGGCCGACTTTACGGTGGCCGAGGGTCAATCGATTCCGTTCATGCTGACCTGGTATCCGTCGCATGAAAACGAACCGCGGGCCGCTCATCCGTTCCGGATGCTGGCGGATACCGAGCATTACTGGCGCTCGTGGTCCGCGCAATGCACTTATCACGGACCGTGGCGCGATCCAGTGATGCGGTCGCTGCTCACGCTGAAGGCGCTGACCTACGCGCCGACCGGGGGTATAGTGGCCGCGCCAACCACCTCGCTGCCTGAAAAACTGGGCGGCGTGCGCAACTGGGATTATCGATTCTGCTGGCTGCGCGATGCCACCTTCACGCTCTATTCGTTGCTGTCCTCCGGCTACACCGAGGAGGCGCATGCATGGCGGCAATGGCTGATTCGCTCGATCGCGGGACGGCCACAGGAACTTCAGGTGCTGTACGGACTTGGTGGCGAGCGGCGGCTGACAGAGTTGGAACTCGATTGGCTTCACGGCTACGAAGGCAGCCGTCCGGTGCGGATCGGCAACGCGGCCCACGATCAGTTTCAGCTCGACGTCTGGGGCGAGGTGATGGATGTACTGCACCTCGAACGGCGTCATGCAATCGAGGCCGGCGCGGAAGCCTGGCACGTCCAACGCGTCATGATGGATTTTCTTGAAGGCGCCTGGGATCAGCCGGATAATGGCATCTGGGAGGTGCGCGGTCCTCGGCGTCAGTTCACGCATTCGAAGGTGATGGCGTGGGTGGCGTTCGATCGCGCGGTCAAAAGCGTCGAATTCTTTCATCTCGAGGGGCCGGTCGACCGCTGGCGCAAGCTGCGGGATCGGATTCACGCCGACGTGCTGCGATCGGGCTACAGCGAACAGCGCAAGGCGTTCGTCCAGTACTATGGGGCGGAGCAACTCGACGCGGCGCTGCTGATGATGCCATTGGTGGGCTTCATTCCGGCCAACGACCCGCGGATGGTTTCGACTATCGGTGCGATTGAGCGCGATCTGCTGCACAATGGTTTCGTCAAACGCTACGCCACCGATGGAAAGACCGAGAGCCTGCCGCCGGGCGAAGGCGCGTTTCTGCCGTGCAGTTTTTGGCTGGTGGACAACCTCGCGATGATCGGTCAGGAATCGAAGGCGCGGGCCATGTTCGAGCGCCTGCTATCGCTGTGCAACGACGTGGGCTTGATTTCCGAGGAATACGATCCGGATCTGAGGCGGCAAATCGGCAATTTCCCGCAGGCATTCACGCATGTATCGCTGATCAACAGCGCGCTCAATTTGACTGTCGCGCGCGGCCCGGCCCATCATCGCGCAACGAATTAAAAGACGGCCCGGCCGCGTGGCGATAGGCGCGCGATCTACGCTCCCGGCGCATCCGGCGGTACCCTCGTGCCGCGGGGCGCATAGTGAAAAGCCCCAACTGATCCCACAGCCAAGGATGCGCATCGATAAAGTCCATCGAATCTCCCGCCGCAAAGCCAATCGGGAGATTGGCGCTCCCGTGGGAACGCGAATCTCCCGATTCGCTCTGAGCGCAGGTGAAGAGCCTCAACTCCGTATAATTAAGCGCATGTACCCGGCACTGCCCAAGCTTGTATTATTCGCTCGTGACCGGCGTGAAGTCTGAAGAGTCTGGGCAATCGGCGGCCGCATAGCCGGTTGGCTCTCGGTAAAGCCCGCCAGTCTATATCGAGGAATGACTAATGCCCCGCGTGTAAAAGGCGAAGGACATGGCTGCAAGCGTTACCGGACTGGTCCGACAAATCCACTTTCTCGGCAGGCGCAGAGACGCTTCGGACCTTATCGCCAAAAACCCAAACATGCCTTTCCAGCCGGTATCACGGGAGAACCGCGCAAGGGGCTCGGCTGTTAGGCTATCGCTCTCCTCTATTGGTCGTATTTCTGAATGAGAGGCTCCTGCATGATGTCGAGGGGTTTCCCCCAAATGGAGCATCTTTCGCCGTCTCGGAGCTTCCAGAAAGCCGCTATTGTTGGCGTCCGTCCGGAAGCGCTCTCGAAGCGCTGTGCTGCGCAGGAGCCGCGAATATGCGTCGCACGCTAGTTGCTCGATCTGGCGCGTCCTTTGCCAGCACACGTCCTCTCGCCGGTTGGCGGGATAATTCTGCGCAGCCTCGTACCATTCGTGCAAATGTTCGGTGTCGCTGCGCATATCGAACGCTTCCTGCAAGACCAATCGAGTGTCTTTGAGAGCTCCCGCGAAGGTCTGGCAGCGATGTGTGAACTGGTTCTTGGTCTTGCCGACATCGGGGAGAATGAGCGCCTCCAGGGAGCGCACGAACTGGTGGAGACGGTCCTGACCGGTTTGCTTGAGGCTGGCCAGCAGCGTGTTCAGGCCACGGATGACGCGTCGAAAGTCGGCCTTGTCTGCTGCCATCGCCGTTGCTCCGGCGCGGAGCGCGGTGGCGTCCTCTAGCCACTCTTGGGTGATGGGCGTCAACCGGTATCCTTTGGTCTGGAAAAATGCGGGGAGCTGGCCCATCTGTCGGATCTCCGGCACACCCTGTTGGGAGGAGCCGCAGAGCAAATTGGCGCTTTCACATTCGATGCCGCTTCTGAGGTGTAGCAGAGAAAAAAGCAGGCTGAGGTCGTCACTGAGGCGGTTGTGCACAGCATCGAGGATTTCAGGGTTGTCGGAGGGTTCCTCGACGAAGAGGACGAGATTAGCCTCCCGAAGACGCTCCATACGGATGGAGCCGATCCATTCTTTCCAAATGCCGAGGTCTCTGACCGGCACGCCGGGCATAGCCCACGTGCCGTCAGACAGTTGGAAAGCTTCCGAGGAAAGATCGACGTAGGCGTTGTTGAACGTCAAGAGGGCGAACTTGCTCTTGTTCTGGAATTTATGTTCCATGAATGGGTGCCGCTTCGCTGGGACATCCATAATAGTAAGGCGGACATTAGCCAGACAAAGGCAGCAGTCAGTAATCTAGGATAAATAAATTAATAAGTCCCATCTCGACGATTGTTATTTCCTCAACTTCACCTTTCGTCCCCGCCAAAAACGGCCCAATAGAGCCGTGTCTTCAGGCACTTAACCATTCCTCAAAGCTTTTGGTCGATAATATTCCGCGAAATCAACATCCGTGAGTTTCTCACGATCCATAGCGATCTGGCGCACGGTTCCCGATCCGGGCGCGCTTGAGAATTCGATCCTTCGGCGGGTTAATATTGCCAGATGCTGTCGCGGTGGCGCGGCCACCCACGTGATCGCTATAACGATAGCGATTGGCTATTGACGATTGGTTTTTCGATTGCCTGTTCCATTGCATGGAGGAGGACGGGGCCCGGTGGCCCCACCGGTCTTCAAAACCGGCTTGGCGGGCATTGCGCTCGCCGGAAGGTTCGACTCCTTCCCCCCTCCGCCATCTCGTCGTTAACCGAAGCTGACCGGATCCGGATCGCATCGATGCGCAGCGGACGAAAATCCCGCCCGCCTCATTTCTCGCACGCCGTGGCGAACTGCCTGCGCGATGGAACGCCCTTGGACGATTCCGCGCCGGCGCGTCGCTGCTATAGCTTCGGCGGACGTGGCCGATCGCGCAGCTTACTGAGCGTCAGGCGCGTCGTGATAGCTTCCTGATCGAGCTGAATTTCGATTAACGACGCGCGGTCCGCCGCGAGACAGCGATCGAACGCCGCCGCGAATTCTTCGGTGCGTTTCACGGTTTCACCGTGCAAACCGTACGCCCGCGCCAGAGCGGCGAAGTCGGGATTTTGCAAATCGCTGCCGATCGTGCGGCCCGGATACTCGCGTTCCTGATGCATCCGAATGGTCCCATACATGCCGTTATTGATCACGAAGAAGATCGGCCTGACGCGGTACTGAACGGCGGTGGCCAGCTCTTGTCCGTTCATCAGAAAGCATCCGTCGCCCGAAAACGACAGCACTCGACGCTCTGGATAAGCGAGAGCGGCAGCTACCGCCGATGGCACTCCATAGCCCATCGATCCGTTGGTCGGCGCAAGCTGGGTGCCGAGTTCGCGAAAGCGCCAATACCGATGCACCCAGCCGGTAAAATTTCCGCCGCCGTTGGTGACGATGGTGTCTGGCGGCATCCGATCGCGCAGGCCGGCGACGATCTCCGCCAATTGCACCGCTCCCGGATTATGCTCGGGCACGCCCCAAGCGAGGTAATCGCGATGGGCGTCAGCGGTCCGCGCGGCCCATCGCGAGGAGTCAACCGGCGGCATCTGCGCGAGCGCTGCGGCGATCTGCGGCATCCCGGCGTTGATCGGCAAAGCGGCCTGGTAAACCCGTCCGAGTTCCTCCGATCCGGGATGAACGTGGATCAGTTGCTGACGGGGACGCGGGACTTCGAGCAAGGTGTAGCCGGCGGTGGTCGCTTCGCCGAGCCGCGGCCCGATTGCGATCAGCAAGTCCGTCTGCTTGACCATCTGAGTCAGTTTCGGATTCGGCGCAATGGCCAAATCGCCGGCATAATACGGGCTGAGGTTGTCGAAGTGATCCTGACATCGCAGCGAGGTCGCGACCGGTATGCGATTGGCTTCGGCGAACGCCGCGATATCGCGCACCGCCTCGGGGGTCCAGGTCTGACCGCCCAGTAGCAGCATCGGAGTGTGCGACTGCGACAGCATTGCGCGCATCCGATCGAGATCCGCGGACGACGGGCTCGCCTGGACGGTGCTGAACGGGGCGGCGTCGGCGACTGAGACTTCGTCGCACAACATGTCTTCAGGCAGCACCAGCGCGACCGGTCCGGGGCGTCCCGAATTGGCGAGCGTGAACGCATGCGCGACCATCTCGGGAATCCGTGCGGCATCCTCGATTTGCGCCACCCATTTGGTGAACTGTCCGTACATTCGGCGGAAATCGATCTCCTGAAATGCCTCGCGATCGGCGTGTCCGCGCGGTACCTGGCCGATCAGCACCACCATCGGCGAGGAATCCTGATAGGCGGTGTGCACGCCGATACTGGCGTTGGTAGCGCCCGGCCCGCGGGTCACGAATAGGACGCTCGGCCGCCGCATCAGCTTGGCGTGGGCGTCGGCCATGTAGGCGGCGCCGCCTTCCTGACGGCATACGATCAGGCGAATATCCTCGCGGGCGTCGTACAAGGCGTCGAGCGCGGCGAGGTAGCTTTCGCCCGGCACGCAGAAGATCATTTCGGTGCCGTGAATTCTGAGTTGATCGATTAGCACCTGGCCGCCGGTGCGCCGTATGGCTTGCTCGCTCATGTCGGTTCGTGCTCCTGTCGCGAATAGCGCAACGATTTTATACGATCGCGCCGTCGTCGAAATCTCTTTGTCTCAGGGAGGCTCTGAACATGGCAACCGGCACCATCCCTTGTGGAATCGCAATTCCGCAGGTCTTTGCGAATCCTCAAGCCGATCTCAAGATGCTGCATGAATTTGTGCCACGAGTGGAAACGCTCGGCTATGACAGTCTGTGGGTGCAGGAACAGATCATCACCGACCAGCCGATTCTGGAGCCGGTAACGCTGATGACCTACGCGGCGGCGCTGAGCAAAAAAGTCCGCCTCGGATCCTCCGTGCTGCTGCTGACGATTCGCAATCCGATACAACTGGCGAAGAGCCTTGCCACGCTCGATCAATTAAGCAACGGACGCGTAATCGCGGGATTCGGAATCGGCGGGCCGCATATTCCGGAGCAGGTCTTCGGCTTGATCCCGGAGGTTAAGCGATCGCGCCGTTTTATCGAGGCAATTCAGGTACTTAAGGCGCTATGGACGGAGCCGAAGGCCAGCTTCAAGGGCGAGGTGTGGAGCTTCGAGAACGTCGCGATGGAGCCCAAGCCGGTACAAAAGCCGCGCATCCCGATATGGTTCGGCGCCCGCACCGAAATTGCCCTTAAACGCGCGGTCCGGCACGGCGACGGCTGGATGGCGGCAGGGTCATCGTCCTCGGCGGAGTTCATGCAGCATTACCCGATGATCCGGCGGTTCCTCGATGATGCGAAGCGCGATCCGGCCACTTTTCCGATCTCCAAGCGGGTTTATCTGGCGATCGATAATGATCGCGAGCGCGCGGATCGTCGTCTTAAGGAATGGTTTGGGATGCGCTACAAAAACGCCGATTTGGCGCCCAAGGTGTCGATCTGGGGCAGCCGCGATCAGGTAACCGAAAAATTACTCGAACTGGTCCGCGCCGGCGTGCAGCATTTCCTGCTCAATCCGGTGTTCGATGAGATAGAGCAGGCGGAACTGCTGGCGCGCGAGGTGATGCCGCATCTGCACGCCTAACCGGTACGCAAACCGCGTCCTCAACGGCAATTTAGAGGGGCGAGCGGTATGAACAGGGCGCGCCAACGGCCGCCGCGGGCGCGCCTTTGCGAGATTTCAAAGCGAGGCTACTTGTCGGCCCGCAGCTCGATCGTGTTGCCGTCGGGATCGTGTACCCACATCTGACGGCCCGCAGTCACTTTGATACCGGCGTCTTCCGGCATCACCACGTGCACGCCGTTTTCTCTCAAGGTGCGCAGCGCCTCGTCGAAATCCTCGATTTCGAGCGCGATATGCGGCCCGACCGGATCGGGTTCGCCATCGCGGATCACATCACCGGGCTTGCTCTGGATCACGTGAATCTGGTTCTCGCCCGCGCCAAACCAAAAACCGCCCTGCGGGAAGTTGGGCCGGAAGGTCAGCACCTTCAGTCCCAGCACCCCCTCGTAGAACTTTCTGGTTTTTTCGGGATCGGCAATTCTGAACGCAGTATGATTTACGGAACGCGGCTTAATCATCTCAGCTCTCCTCCGTGTGGGCGAACTCTACCGCGAATGGTTGGTGATGCCAACGCAGGCGATCACCGGGGGTTCCGCGCTCGCGGTTGGGTTGTCCGCGCGCGCCAGTTAACCTGAGGTGGTGGAAAGTAAATCGCGCTTGAGCAGCCTTCGTCTGATGACGGGTTTGGTCCTGGCGATGCTTGCAGCCGCATCGAGCGGCGTGGCGGCATCGCCGGTGAAAAATTTGCAAATTGTCGTAGCCGGCTTACGCAACAACTCGGGAAAAGTGGTGTGTACGCTGTGGCATTCGGCGCAGGGATTTCCGCGCGACGACACTAACGCGCAGACCACCTCGGTACCGATCGAAAACCGGTCCGCGACCTGTAGCTTTCCAGCTCTTCCGGCCGGCGCCTATGCGGCGGTGGCGTATCACGACGAAAACAATAATGGGAAGTTCGATACCAACTGGATGGGGCTGCCGCTCGAGGGCTATGGCTTTTCCAATAACGTCTCGATTTCGTGGCGTCCGCCGAATTTCAAGGAGGCCGGATTCCATTACGACGGAGCCAAACAACAAATTACTATTAGAATTAAATATTGAACAGGAAGTGCATGGCCCGGTATCAGATAAGTGTCTAAGTGTTCAGTGACGGCTAACCTGGGTCTAACTCCGGCAATAAAATACTTGACGGACCGGACGCGGTAAAATGTTTGGGGCGTGACAGGCTGGATCACTTTAATAGTGAACAATAAACCTATCGATGTAGATGGCTATGAGTAAGCGTTTGTCCGGTCGTTTGAGTGCTTGCCCATACTCAAATTCGATAGACGCGATAACCTGCTCGGCGCGACGTTTCCCCTGATCTTCATCACAGATAAAGGAAATCATTCCCGCGTGCCGATACTGTTGCTTGTTGTTTGGCGGTCTGCGGGTGATGCCTAGCCGCTTAAAATCGCGGTAATTCCAAGTGACAAGAACCAGGCTATTTTCGTCCGCAGTTTCAGCAACTAGCCTATCGGGAGTTTTCTGACCAAGCTCCCTCGATACATAAACAATCGAATGCTTGTGTTTTGCAAAAATTTCGGTGACAGAAGCGGGCACACATTCGTCGATGAGTAGGTCCATCGCGAAAGGTGCCCGCCCGAAACTAACTGGCGACCTTTACCCGTTCATGTTTAATGGCAGCGTCAACGTCTACCGGTTGCAGGCGGGGAAATTCGCGTAAGATCGCATCCGACGTGAATCCGGCTTTATGCAGTCGATATACGGCAGCGGTCGGGATGCGCGTACCAGCTATGACAGGTTCGTTCCGCACAACGTAGCGGTGCTGCTCAACTTTGCCAATTTGCTTCGGCTTTCGACGATTCATGCGAGCGAGATTTCGCTCGACGTTTTGGATCATCGTCCGCATTTCAAACAGCGGTTGCTGTCCATGCGGACTGCTCGCTATAATGTCACCGCTGTTGGGATGTCGGAAATATACTCGCGCCCGGCGTTTGCGTTGGCCCGACGCTCCCTTCAAGCGCGCAGACTCAGCTATCGGGTCTTCGTAGAAGACTAGTTTCGACCAGTCCGCATCCGGCGTTTTCTTGAGGTCTTCGCTGATCTGACGTAGATCGGGATTCAGCGGGACTCCATATTTATTGCGCAGTCGGCCAATCGTCCGTAGACCGACAACATCGCGAAATGAATAGATGCGATTGAAGGATCGCTTCTCATCCGCTGTATAGCGGGGCTTGAAGAGTCCGGTCTTATCCCAATAGGCGAGTTGTCTCGCGGAAATGCCGCAAAGGGCACAAACCTGATCTGCGGTGAACAGTCCAAGCTTCATTGCGCAAACAATAGCGTGCTGTGCACTGAATGTGCAAATGCGGTCTAAGTAGCTGAAAAATTCTATGTTTTCTTTGCACTCCGATTTTGGCGCCCGTGCTCATGAGTAGAAGATTTCGGTGTCGCCAGGAGCGCACGCCCTAATTTTTCCAAGCGTTCTAATCCCCGCTCACCGTCGATCTGCACATCGAGTAAGTTCGATTCCGCCTTGGGCTTCATGGCCCCACGATACCACGACGCTTGCGCCCTCTTTACTGCTTACGTCGGTAAGGGCTCAGACGGCGGATCTGTGTGCCTGATCAGCTTCTTGTAAATGAGACGCCGACCGAAAATCGAACTGACGATCTTGCAATTGGCGATTAGCTACATCGCCGGAAGCCACTTCTCAAGGCCGATGGGCGAATCCTCAAGAACGGTTCCGACCTTGAGAGAGAACTTCGCGCGCGGGTGTTTGGCGTAACACTTCCAGCGCTTGTCATCCGCCAGATAGGTAACCTTGTCGGAACCGCACGTCGGGCAGCGGACAACACCGTCTGGCCAGCGCAGATCGATCATGAAGCGTTGGCAGTTCTCGAAATCGTTGAAGTAGACAAGCGCCGCTCGGAGTGTGCGTGGTGCGTTCATGCTATAGATGGTCCGTCAACTATATTGTTGCTCTCACTCCTTAATAAGACAAGCGACCTTTGTCTCATTGCTTGAGTCCCGTCGATTAGTCTGCCTCCAATCTTCTGAGCGACCTTATTCAGCCACCTCCCTGAAGCTAATCCAAAGTGCGACGGATTTCGAATTTTGCGCAAAACTCTTCCGGAAGAGGGCAAGCACGCAGCTATAGCTAGGCTTCACAGGGGCCAGAATAGCTTCAGTTTATACACTACCTAGTTGATTCTGGCCAAATAGAAAAGGCTGGATCGAATAGCGGCAATTTTTATCGCATTAGGCAGGGATTGGCGGCAGCAAGGATGTCCCGCAGGCGAGCTTAGGGGGGCTTAGTTCTTTGCAGCTTGCTTAGGTCAGCGCAGCCGCATTAGACTGGTTTATTTAATCACTCCGGAAGGGAAATTCCTGATGGCCGTAAAAAGCAAATCGCTCGCCGAGATCATGAAGCAACACCGGTCCGAGATTCTGTCGGGCTGGCTTGAGTACCAGAAGAACGGAGCCACTTCAACCAACGGAGCGCTTAAGCGTGAGGAGATCGAAAGCGAATCGCGCGAATTCCTTGGGCTGTTTAGCGGAGCGCTTGAACACGATGGCGCAGAGCCGGATATGCGAAGTTCGGCATGGTCCGAAGTGCGCGAATACCTCGATCAGTTTTCGCAATCCCGTGCCCAGGCGGGTTTTTCGCCATCAGAGACCGCGACTTTTGTGTTTTCCCTCAAGCAGCCATTGTTCGACAAATTGAAGGTTGCGATGGGTGAAAGTCAGACTCTGGTTGATGAAATTTGGCGCTCGACGATCCTGCTCGATTCGCTCGGCCTCTACGTCACTGAGCGGTACCAGAAAGCGCGGGAGCAGACCATCGCGCGCCAGCAGCAGGAAATGATCGAACTTTCGACTCCGGTGGTGACGCTATGGGAAGGCATCCTCGCCCTGCCGCTGATCGGCACGCTGGATAGCGAGCGGACCCAGGTGGTGATGGAAAGTCTGCTGCAGAAAATTGTCGATGCCGAAGCTCAGATCGCGATTATCGACATAACGGGTGTGCCAACGGTGGATACGCTGGTGGCTCAGCATCTGCTGAAAACCGTGGCCGCCGCCCGGCTGATGGGCGCCGAATGCATCATCAGCGGCATCCGCCCGCAGATTGCGGCGACCATCGTACATCTTGGAGTCGATCTCGCGGGCGTGACCACCAAGGCTTCCCTGGCCGATGCACTTCGGGTGGCGCTCGATCGTAACGGTCTGCACATCGCATCGCGCTGACGCGGGACAGAAGAAGCTACCTATGGACCGTATTCCGATCCTTAAATTGGGCGATTGCCTGCTGGTCAGCATCCAGGTTGACATGCACGATCGTCTGGCGATCTCGCTGCAGGATGATCTGACTGAGAGAATTAACAAAGATCGTGCGCGCGGGGTCTTAATCGACATTTCGGCGCTTGAGATTGTGGACTCCTTCATCGGCCGGATGCTGAGCAATATCGCCGCGATGGCGCGGGTGCTGGATGCGCGCACAGTGGTAGTTGGGATGCGTCCGGCAGTGGCGATCACGCTGGTCGAACTGGGTTTATCGTTAGAGGGAGTTGCCACCGCGCTCAATGTGGAAAGGGGCATGGAACTTATTTTATCTTTGACCGGCCGGAAGCGCCTCCTCGCTGGTGAGTTGAACCATAATGCCCGTCGAAAGGAATGAGACCCTCGCGGTAAACCGCTCCGAAGATGTCGTCCTGGTCCGAGCGAAAACCCGCGATTGGTCAATTTCCCTGGGCTTCACTATCGTCGAGCAGACCAAGATGGTGACCGCGGCGAGCGAACTCGCGCGTAACCTGGTGGTACACGCCGGCGGTGGCACGGTGCGGCTCGAAACGATCAATTCGGAACAGCGGCGCGGACTGCGGCTGACCTTCGAAGATCAGGGCCCCGGAATTGCAGATATCCAGCAGGCTTTGCGAGATGGTTTCAGCTCGAAGGGAGGGCTGGGACTGGGGTTAAGCGGTTCGAAGCGGCTGGTCAATGAGTTCGACATTTCTTCTACACCGGGCGAGGGAACGCGGATTTGTATCGTCAGATGGAAATAAGCACTGTGGCGACCTCGATCGAACATCCGAGCGATACTGGCGAAGCCCGCCGCCGGGCAAGAGCGGTTGCGAGTCAGTTTCAATTCGGCGGCGAAGTGGCGGCCAGACTGGCGCTGATTGTTACCGAAGCAGCCACCAACATTGTGAAGCATGCCAAACGTGGCGAGATTCTGATTAATCATGTCGCTGACGAACAGGTGATCGAAGTGCTGGCGCTTGATCAAGGGCCGGGAATGGCCAGCGTCGACCAATGCCTGCGCGATGGTTATTCGACCGGCGGCACTCCGGGCGGCGGCCTGGGCGCGATAAAGCGGTCCTGCGGTCAGTTCGAGATCTATTCGGGACCCGGCCACGGCACGGCGCTGCTGGCGCGCTTACAGCCGGAGCCGCCGCTTGGATCAAAACCTGCCGTATTCACTGCCGGTGGGGTTTGTGTGGCCTTGGCCAGTGAGCAGGTCTGTGGCGACGGCTGTGCGATCGAGATTCACGATAGGCGTTGCCAGGTATTGGTTTCCGATGGCCTGGGGCATGGAGTTGCGGCGCACGAGGCTTCAGATGCGGCAATTAACAGTTTCAAGCAGCATTCGGCCCTGAGCCCGGCCGGGCGTCTTCAGCGCATCCACGATGCGTTGCGTCATACGCGCGGCGCAGCCGCGGCGATTGCTGAGATTAATCTTGACCAGGCGCTGGTTTGCTTCTCGGGAGTTGGAAACATCGCAGGAACTATCGTAACTGCGGCCGATAATCGCAGTATGATTTCCCATTACGGCACGCTGGGTCATCAGGTCCGTAAATTTCAGGAATTCACCTATCCGTGGTCGGAGCAAGGACTGATGGTGCTCGCTTCGGATGGATTGGGCTCGCGCTGGAACCTCTCCGCCTATCCCACGCTTGCCAGACATCATCCGAGTCTGATAGCTGGCGTGCTGTATCGCGATTTCAAACGTGGCCGCGATGACGTTTCGATAGTGGTTACCAAACAAGGCAGTTAGATGGCCTGGCCGATTCTCACGATCAAATTAACCTCCGAGCATGACATTGTCGCGGCGCGCCAACGTGCGCGCCAGATCGCGGAGCAAATCGGATTTGAGGCGCAGGACCAGACCAGGATCGCGACCGCGGTCTCCGAAATTTCCCGCAACGCAGTAAAATACGCTGGCGGCGGCAGCCTTGAATTCCTGATCGAGGGTCTGACCGTGCCGCAGCTTCTGGTTGTCCGAATTAGCGACGAAGGCCCAGGCATCCGCGACCTGCAAAAGGTGCTGAGGGGTGAGTACGACTCGCCCGGGGGCATGGGGATGGGGATCATCGGAACGCGGCGGCTGATGGACGGGTTTACCATCGAACCTGGTGCGGTGCGTGGCACAGTGGTCACGCTGAAGAAATTCATCGCGCGCGACCGACTGTACGATGCGCGTTCAATCACGAAAATCGGCGCTGAACTGGCGCGGCGTAAACCGCGCGATCTGGTCGAGGAGATTCAGCTCCAGAATCAGGAATTGATGCGGGCAATGTCCGAGCTGCAAAAGCGGCAGGAACAATTGACCCAGGTCAATCGGGAACTCGATGACACTAATCGCGGGGTGGTAGCGCTCTACGCCGAACTCGACGAGCGCGCCGACCATCTGCGGCGCGCCGACCATCTGAAATCGCGCTTTCTTTCCAACATGAGCCACGAGTTTCGCACCCCGCTGAATTCGATCGGTGCTTTGTGTGCCCTGCTGCTCGAAAATGTCGATGGCGAACTGAACTCAGAGCAGCGCACGCAGGTGGGCTTCATCCAAAAGGCCGCCGACGGACTTTCGGAGCTGGTCAACGATCTGCTGGATATCGCCAAGGTCGAGGCCGGCAAGCTGATGGTGCGGCCAATCGAATTCGAGGTCGCTTTATTGTTCGGCGCCTTGCGCGGGATGCTCAAGCCGTTGCTGGTTTCCGAATCGGTGCGCCTGATTTTCGAGGAACCGGACGATTTCCTCACGATGTACACCGACGAACCCAAGGTCTCGCAAATCCTGCGGAATTTTTTGTCGAATGCGCTCAAATTTACCGAACGTGGCGAAGTCCGGATCAAGGCCGAGAAAACCGCCGATGGGCGAGCGGTAGTGTTCGCGGTCTCGGATACTGGCATCGGTATTGCCCCTGAGGATCAGGAAAGGATATTTGAGGAATTTTCCCAGCTCGACAATCCGATCCAGAAGCAGGTTCGAGGCACCGGTCTGGGCTTGCCGCTGACGCGCAGGCTGGCTGCATTGCTGGGCGGATCGGTTTCTGTACGGAGTCAGGCCGGAGTTGGATCAACTTTTTATGCCGTTATTCCAACGGTTTATGAGGATCGCAAGCACTCGGCGCGTGACTCACGGGATCCCGGCGCACAAGATGGCAGCCCGGTGTTGGTGGTGGAGGATAACCCGGAAGACGTTTATTTATGCCTCAAGGCGCTGCAAAACACCGGCTTCTTTCCAATTCCGGTGAATAATCTCGGGGATGCACGCCGCGCGTTGATAGAAAATACTCCGGTAGCTATCGTGCTTGACGTCTTGCTGCGGGGCGAAGACAGTTGGGCTTTTTTAGCCGAGTTGAAGCGCGATTCGCGCACCAGCGGCATCCCGGTGATCATGGTTAGCACGGTGGAGGATGAGCGTAAGGGATTGGCCCTTGGTGCCGACGCCTATGGTATGAAACCGGTGGATCGCGACTGGCTGGTAGGTGAGATCCGCCGGCTGACCGGGCGTCACACACGCCGCCGCCTCCTGCTGATCGACGACGATGAAGTCTCGCGATACGTGGTAAAGCATTCGCTTGGTTTTTATGAATTCGATATTCTGGAAGCAAGCGGCGGTGTCGAGGGTCTGGAGCGCGCCAGGAGCGATCGTCCTGATGCGATTTTACTTGACCTGATGATGCCCGACATGGATGGAAGCCAGGTGCTCGATGCACTCAAGTCCGATCCCGGCACGGCGGAGATCCCCGTGGTAATGATCACCTCGCATCCGCTCAGCGGACTTGATGATCAACTCAACCTGAAATCCCGGGTAGTAGCGATCGTGAGCAAGAATCCTGTTTCGCGTGATCAGTTTGGTGAGATTGTGCGCGACATCCTAGAGGGGCCTAACACTCCGTGAGTAGGCGAGCTTTGCTACTGATCGTCGACGATACAGATTCCATACGTTACGCGAAAATTAGGATTCTACGGAACGCGGGATTCGAGATCGCTGAGGCCCGCACCGGTAAGGAAGCGCTGATTGCGATTAGCGCGGTTAAGCCCGACCTGGTGGTGCTCGATATTCATCTGCCGGATATCGACGGCTACGAGGTTTGCGGCCGCATCAAGGGCGACCCGCAGACCTCCTCCATCATGGTGCTGCACATGTCTGCCACCTATGTGGATCCGTCCGACACGGCTAAAGCGCTGGAGGGCGGCGCTGACGCATGCCTGACCGATCCGGTCGAACCGGCGGTGCTCATTGCCACGGTGCGAGCGCTGCTCCGCTTGCGCGAAGCGCATTTCCGCGAATGGGAAGCGCGCCATGAGGCTGAGGCGGCCAATCGCGCCAAAGATGACTTTTTGGCCGTGCTCTCCCACGAACTGCGTTCGCCACTGAATGCGATCGTCACCTGGACTTCGCTGCTGCAGACCGGAACTGTAAACCGCGAAAAAACGGTCGAGGCGCTGCGCGCGGTCGAACGCAATGCGCGCCTGCAGGCGCAGCTTATAGATGACCTGCTCGACGTTTCGCGCATCAGCGCCGGCAAGCTGCATCTCGAACTGCAGGTAACCTCGTTAAATGAGGTGGTAAAGGCCGCGCTCGACACTATCCAACGATCGGCGCGGGAACGGAATATCGAGGTCAAGGCCTCGCTTCGGGACTCAGGCAAAATCCTCGGCGATCCTTCGCGTCTTCAGCAGATTATTTCGAATTTGCTGTCTAATGCGGTCAAATTCACGCCATCCGGCGGATGTATCGAGGTCGATCTGCTGCGGAGCGGATCGATGGCGAAGGTGACAGTGCGCGACAATGGAATCGGGATCGAGTACGACCTGATGCCGCACATTTTTGAGCGCTTTCGGCAAGGCGATAGTTCGACCACGCGCTCTCAGGCGGGACTGGGAATCGGCTTGACGATCGCCTCCCATCTCGCGGAATTGCATCGTGGTACGCTGGCCGCCGAAAGTCTTGGCAAAGGCAAGGGCGCGCTCTTCACGCTGACGCTCCCGCTGGCCCCGACCGATGCCGCGGTTCCTGCACCAGCCAAAAAAAGCGATGGAAATGCCGACGCCTTGTTGAGCGGCATGCGCATTTTTCTCGTCGAGGATGATGAAGATCAGCGCAAAGCGCTGGCGACCTTGCTCGAACAAAAGGGCGGCGCGCAGGTGACCACCGCCGGATCGGTGGCTGAAGCTTTGCGCCTCATCGTGCAGGCCGAACCGGACGTGCTGGTGAGCGATATCGGAATGGCGAATCAGGATGGAATGCTGCTGATGCGCCGGATTCGCGAACAGGAGCGCACTCGCATCGGCAGGTTACCCGCCGTCGCGCTGACCGGTTACGTATCGGCTGGCGATCGCAAGCGCACGCTCGATGCGGGTTACGATGCGTGCCTGGCCAAGCCGATCAATCTGCCGGAATTGTTTTCGATTCTGGCGCAGATGCGAGTGGCTCCGTCGAAATAAGTCGAAAGCGCAACGCTCCTTTTCAACTCACTTTCCAGTCATCAAATTAAAGTTCACCGGCTGGCGGATGCCGTCGCAGCGCAGCGCCAGCTTGAAGATCTCCTCGTATTTGTCGGCCATCGTGGCGACCGTAAAGCGGCGCTCGAAATCGGCCCGGCACGTAGCGCGCGACAGGGTTTCGGCCCGATGCACGGCATCGACCAGATCGTCGAACTCGGCGCGCAGAAAGCCGGTCTCGCCATCGCGTACGATCTCCGGGACCGACCCACACGGCCGCGCGATCACCGGCGTGCCGCAAGCCAGCGCTTCGATCATCACCAATCCAAACGGCTCGGGCCAATCGATCGGGAAGACTAGCGCTATCGCATTACCCAGAAATTCCGATTTTTCCTGCTCGTTTACTTCGCCAACATACTCGACTTCGGGTCCGTCCAGCATCGGCTTGATCACCGACTCGAAATAGGGCCGGTCGTCTTCGCTAATTTTTGCCGCGATCTTCAGCGGCATACCAGCCCGGCGCGCGATGGCGATCGCCAGGTCAGGGCGTTTCTCGGGAGCTATCCGGCCCAAAAAAGCCAGATATTTTCCCGGGCCGGGATTGAATCTGAGCAGGTCCGGCGGCAGGCCATGGTGAACCGTGCCAAGCCAGTTAAGATCCGGCAGATGCGCCCGTTGCGCATCGCTCACCGAGACCACCGGCTGTTGCAAAAAATGCGAGAAGATCGTCCGTTGCGATTCGGTATCGAGCCGGCTGTGCATGGTCGAGATGGTCGGGGTGGCGACCAGCCGGGCCATCGCCAACGGCCAATATTCAACGTGCGAATGGATAATGTCGAAGTCGGCAGCCTGCTCGTAGACCTCGGAAATCATCGGCTGGTGAAGCGCGGGCCCGTCGGCGCAAAGGCCCGCCAAACGCAGGGATCGCGGATAGCCGGGGACCAAAGTCGCGCTGGTGCGTGAGTCTCCGGAGGCGAATAAGGTGACATGGTGACCCCGGTGCACCAGTTCTTCGGTGAGATAATGAACGATCCGTTCGGTGCCGCCATACAGCCGCGGCGGTACACTTTCATAAAGTGGCGCTATCTGGGCGATCGAAAGCTTCAGGCCGGCTGAGTTGGTTTTCCTTGTAATCGCGATACTCTGGTTACTCACAGACTCGGTGCGCACTCGCCGACCTCCACACTCCACTCGCTTGAGCGAAAAATTGTCTCCATATACCAAAACTCCGAATCAGCGGGCGCTCATTCGCTGACCGCGCCCATGGCCAGTTCCGCCATCTTGGATTTGGTCCAGGTCAGATGTTCGTTTTCTTCCGGTTCAACTTCATCGACGGCCGCTTTGAGCACATCGCCCAGATGAGAATCGGTGGTCTGACGCGCGATCTTGCCAAGCAGCGCCCAGTCGGCCTGATCCTTGGTTTCGGCCAGCACAATATTTTCGATCGCGTTGATCTCGGCCAGCTTCGCGCTCATCCCGTTGGTGGCGGTCATGGTTTGCAGGAGCCCTTCGGCCTTCTTCTCCGCAATTTTGGCCGATGTGCTTTGGTAGCCGGGATCGCCACCGAGCTCGCCAATGACTTTTTCGAGAATAGAAACGTGCTTGAGAGTTTCCTGATGGAACTCGTGAAACTTGCGGCGGATTTCATCATGCTGGACGATCTGCAGGGCCGCACGATAGAGCTTGATGCCGCCCTGCTCGACGGCCAGAAACTCGCTCAGATAATCCATGAGCATCGCACGATCGATGTTCGTGCTGGTGACATGGTCCATAATTCTTTCGGTCAGTTCTGCCATGACCCACAACTCCCTTTGGCAAATACCAAAAGTAACTTCGATCCAGCCCTCACCTGTCTCGTGATTCGGGACTACGCAATTCGCATGCCGATAGCAGTCTGACCCCAAGCCGCTGCGACATTCAGGATCTGTTCATCCGGAAAGTTGAGCAGGTAGCCGGTGTTGTCAGTTTGAACGCGGCCAGGAACCCGAACTTCTTCACTTCGTAAGACTCTGTTTAGGATAAACACCGGGCTTGGGCAGAGCCTTTGTAGCAAGCAGCGGGTTCTTTCCTAGGCAGTATGAACGCCTGCTTAGAGGAAATAATTTCGTTCTACCGGAAGGCTTTTGGAGGGCCGGCGAGCCGATCGCGAGGCGGGAACCACAGCCCGGCTGACGACCGATAGGTCAGTAGTCCTGGCATGCGGAGGTGGACAGAAATCGCGGCGGTAAAAAATACAGGACGGAGTTAGCAGCACTCCGCGATGGTATCGAGAAAGGCGGCTACATTGATCGGCTTCTGAAAGCTGGCTGCCACGTCGGACGGCGCAGTTTTGAGTGAGCCGCTGACGACCACCACCGGGATACGTGCGAGTTTTGGATTCTGACGCAGGCAGTTTCTGAATTCCCATCCATCCATACCCCGCATCACGAGGTCCAGCACGATGACGCAGGGCGGACTGTCGTTTAGAAGATACTCGAGACCCTTGTGTCCATTGTCGGCCGCGATTACGTCGTAACCTTCCTGGCGCAGAATCTCGCACATCGCCGCGAGCGCAGCTTGATCGTCCTCAACCACGAGTATCGGGTGATTATGATTGGTGGCCGGCATCCGTTCCTGAGATTGCTGGACTGATCGTGCGGAAGTATCTTCTTCGATCAATAGCTGTATCACGATCGAGTGCGCAGTACTTAATCGTTTGACTCACCCGATTGTTTTGCCCGCCGGGACGCTTTGGCGTTCTCGATCAGGCGGCGATAAAGCCGAAGATAATTCGCGGCCATCACTTCAGAGGTGAAACGCTGGTCGAATTCGTCGCGGCAGGCACGGCGCGACATTTGCGCAACTCTGCGCACCGCGTCCACGAGGTCGTCGGTATTGGAGGCCAACAGGCCGCCGACACCATCGCGGAGGATCTCCGTCACCGATCCGCAAGGCCGCGCGATGACCGGCGTGCCACAGGCCAGCGCCTCGATCATCACCAGCCCGAACGGCTCCGGCCAATCGATCGGAAACAGCAGCGCCATCGCGTTACCAAGAAATTCCTGTTTTTGCACCTCGTTGATCTCGCCGATAAATTCCACCCCCGGCTCGCGCAGCATCGGCTTTACCACCGTTTCGAAATACTCGCGATCCAGCCGGTCCACCTTGGCTGCCATTCGCAAGGGAACACCGGCGCGCCGGGCCACCTCGATCGCGCGGTCCGGGCCTTTCTCGGGCGACATTCTGCCTAAAAAAGCGAGATAATCTCCGGGCTTCGACCTGAAGTTCAACAGTTCCCTAGGCAGCCCATGATAGACCGTGCCAACCCAGTTTACTTCCGGCAGCGGGTGCCGTTGCGAGTCACTGATCGAAACCACCGGCTGCTCACAATAATGGCGGTACACTGGCGCGATTTCCGGCAAATCCAGGCGCCCATGCATGGTCGAGATGGTCGGTGTGGCAACCAATCGCGCGAACGGATAGCTCCAGTAATCCACATGAGAGTGGATTATGTCGAAGCGCTCGGCATGGTCGTACGCCGCGCTCAACATCGGCAGATGGTACATGGGACCGAGATGATCAAGATGGGCGAGCCGCAGGGATTCAGGATAGCCAGGTTCGAGTTTTACCTTGGCGGTGGAATCACCCGACGCGAAAAGGGTTACCTCGTGCCCCTGCCGAGCCAGTTCCTCCGATAGATAGGCGGCAACTCGCTCGGTTCCGCCATAAAGTTTGGGCGGCACGCTCTCGAACAATGGCGCGATCTGCGCGATTCGCAGCGGTCGCGCCGATACATCCAAACCGCGGTCTTCCACCAGCACCTCCCTGAGTCCTTCAAAATTGATGCCCACCGCCTCGGTCAATCTCAAATTACGTAAGGCAAGACCGGCGGAGATCAGGCAATCCATTATTTTAAGCTGGAATCCGGAAGTGGCAACCTATGCTGCCGCACCGGCACGTCGGGTGAGACGGTTCACGGCGACCGCGCGTGAGAAAAAAGCGTTAAGCCAGCGGATGCTGCTGCGTGAGGCAGTGAACGCTGCCCAGCCCCCACACCAGGTCGATCGAGGGCACCGTGACGATCGTGCGCTGCGGAAACAGCCGTTGCATCATCTCGCGAGCCGCGAGGTCGCTGGGAGCATCGAAGCTGGGCATCACGAGTCCGCCATTGACAAAATAGAAGTTAGCGTAAGAAGCGGGCAGGCGGGTGCCTTCATGGAAAAGCGGTGGTGGCATCGGCAGCAGTTCGAGGCGAAACGGATGGCCGTCGAGGTTGCGCGTCGTTCTGAGCCGCCGCAGGTTTTCCTGTAGGGGAATGAAGTTTTCGTCCGCCGGGTCCGCTTCGACCGTGGTCACGATAGTGTCGCGGCCGACGAAGCGCGCGAGATCATCGACGTGGCCGTCGGTATCGTCGCCCGCGATCCCTTCGCCCAGCCACAGAATTTTCCGTGCGCCCAGATAAACCTTGAGATATTCTTCGATTTCAGCCCGGCTCAACGCGGAATTACGATTTGGATTCAGCAGGCATTGCTCGGTCGTAAGCAGCAGGCCATCGCCGTTGACGTCAATCGATCCGCCTTCGAGCACCAGATCCGGTTCGATCACCTCGAAGCCGAATTGTTCACCTAGGCGGCGCGGCACTACGTCATCGAGATTATAGGGGCCATATTTCGCGCCCCATGAATTGAAATGCCAATCGATCGCGATCTGGGCAGGGCCGGTGCCTACCGCGCGCCGATTGACAAAGATCGGACCATGGTCGCGCACCCATGAATCGTTGGTTGAAAGCTGAATGAAATCGATGCGATCGTCCGCGATGGTCGTGTCCGAGGCCTGCAATTCGTCCGCCAGCAGGCGTTGCGCCTCGACCGCTGCCGCCTCGTCGTTCACCAGCAGCCGGACCGGTTCGAACCGCGCAATCGCGGCGGCCAGTTTCGCAAATGCGGGCGGCACCGGCTCGAACTTGCCGGGCCAGGTATCGCGATTGTGCGGCCATACCAGATAGGTGGCGAGATGCGGTTCCCACTCGGCGGGCATCCGGTAGCCCGCAAGCAATTCCCGATGTGGTCGCGGAATCGGCACGGCCGGCTAAGAGCGGAAACGGCGCGTAAGATCCTGGTAGGCGTCGATTCGCCGATCGCGCAGGAATGGCCAGTTGCGCCGGGTTTCTTCGATCAATGCGAGATCGCAATCGACGACGATGGTTTCTTCGCGATCATGGCTCGCGCGCGCGATAATCTCGCCGAACGGATCCACCATGAAGGAACCGCCCCAGAATTGCAGTCCGTCCTCGACTCCAACTCGATTCACGGCGGCGATGAAAATCCCGTTGGCGATCGCATGGCCGCGCTGCACCGTCTGCCAGGCGTCGTGTTGTTTTCGGCGCACGTTTTCGTCCAATTCATTCCGCGCCCAGCCGATTGCCGTCGGATAGAACAACGTCTGCGCACCGGCGAGCGCCACCAGTCGCGCGGCTTCGGGGAACCATTGGTCCCAGCATATTAGCGCGCCAATGCGGCCCGCCGCGGTCGGATGGGCGCTGAAATCGAGATCGCCGGGGGTGAAATAAAATTTCTCGTAATAGCGCGGATCGTCCGGGATATGCATTTTGCGGTAGCGTCCCGCGATTTTGCCGTCGGCGTTCAGGATCAGCGCGGTGTTGTGGTAGATACCCTCGGCGCGGCGCTCGAAGATCGACGCCACGATCACGATTTTTCGCGCCGCCGCGGTTTGCGCGAGGCGTTCGCTCGTCGGTCCCGGGATTGCCTCGGCGAGATCGAACTGGGCAATGTCCTCGGTCTGGCAGAAGTAGCGCGAACGAAACAACTCGGGCAGGCATACGATACCGGCGCCGCGTCCGGCCGCATCGTCGATCGCGGCGATCGCCCGCTCCAGGTTGTCGGCGGGGTCCGTCCCGCACGCCATTTGGATCAGTCCCACGCGAACGTGATTCACTTCGGAAGCCATTTATAAAAAGAACCGGCGGAAAATCCCTGCGAACTTTCCGCCGGTATTTCGAATCCGAAACCGCCGATTATTCGCCCACAATCCGATTTTCGAGCACGCCGATCTTGCCCACTTCGATACGCACGACATCGCCCGGCTTCATGAAAAGCTGCGGAGTGCGGAACAGCCCGACGCCGCTCGGCGTACCGGTTGAAACCACATCGCCCGGCTCGATCGTGACGCACTCCGAGATGTAGTTGACCAGATAGTTGACGTCGAAAATCAATTGTTTAGTGTTCGAATGCTGCACCCGCTCGCCATTGAGAAAGCACGAAACGTCGAGCACGTGCGGATCTGGAATTTCATCCTTGAGCACCAGATACGGCCCCATCGGTGCGGCGTTCTCGAAATTCTTGCCCATCGTCCATTGCCCGCGATGCTGATAGTCGCGCACGCTGACGTCATTGACGATCGTATAGCCGGCCACATACTCAAGCGCCTTTTCTTTCGGGATATGGCGCCCGCGTTTGCCGATCACGAAAGCCATCTCGGCCTCGTAGTCGAGCTGCTTGGAAACGCGCGGATATTCGATTGGATCGCCGGGATTGGTGACGCAGACCGCACCCTTCATGAAGAAGGTGGGATATTCCGGCAGCGGATTGCCCGATTCCTGGGCGTGGTCGCGATAGTTGAGGCCGACCATCAGCAGTTTGCGCGGCCGCGGAATCGGAGCGAGCAGTTTGACCGTTTTTTCAGGATAAGCGATCGATTCTTCGGCCGCCCGCGATCCGATCTTGCCGGCATAAGCGATAGCCTCTTTGGCCGCGCCGATCGCGCGTTCGCCGCCGTCGAGGAAACCGATAATATCCGCCGGCACGACGGCTGCGGCCATCTGTTCCGGAAGGGTTTCGCCACGCTCCCGTAGCATTGCCTGGTATGCGGCATTGAGATCGATTAGCTGGCCATCGACGGGCGCACCGAGTCTGGCCGGGTTGCTTTTGAATTGGAAAGTTGCGAGTCGCACGGGATACTCACCTCCGGGTGATCTTGCCGAAAGCGCGGCCAGTTGGCTGCGTTCTCGTGATAAACTTTTAATGTGCGGGTGATCGTCACGTACCGCAGGGGTTTTGTCAAACCGTCATAGCGCCGGCGGGCGCCTGTTGATGCTTGTCGCGAGGACGGCGAACCGCTGCGGCACCACAGGTTGAAAATTCCTCAGATATGATAATCTAGTGTCCTTACTGGGAGCGATTGTAATTGGAAGCGCTGCCCGCCGCTGATAGCTGGGTCCTGCGCAAGGGAAGGTCGCGAACCCCGCCAGGTCCGGAAGGAAGCAACGGTACCGACTGTCACCTGTGCCGCAGGGGTGCCTGGCTATCATTCGACGGGCAGCGCCATCGTATTGAATTCGATGGCAGCAGGGCCTTCACCACATCTCGTATTAGCGCGAAAATGGCGTCCCGAACGGTTCGATGAACTGGTGGGCCAGGAAGCGGTCACGCGCATTCTGTCCATGGCGCTGGAGAGCGGACGTATCGCCCATGCCTTTCTTTTTACCGGCATCCGTGGAGTGGGCAAAACCACCGCCGCCCGTATCCTCGCGCGATGCCTGAATTGCGAGCAGGGACCGACCCCTGCGCCCTGCGGCACCTGCGCCGCGTGCGTCGAAATTCGGAGTGGGCGCGCGCTCGACGTGTCGGAGATTGACGGCGCCACCTATCGCAAGATCGATGACGCCCGCGCCATTATCGAAAACCTTTCCTATCGTCCGGCCCGCGATCGCTACAAAATCTACATTATCGACGAGGCTCATCAGCTAACAGATCAGGCCTTCAACGCCCTGCTCAAAACCCTCGAAGAGCCGCCGGAGCACGTCAAGTTCATTCTCGCCACCACCGAGCCGCAGAAGATGCCCGAGACCATCCTGTCGCGGCTGCAGCGCTACGATTTCCGGCGCATCCCGTTCGCGACTATCTTTGCGCGTTTGAAAGACCTCGCCACGCGTGAGGAGATCGAAGCTGAAGAGGGCGCGATTCGTCTGCTCGCTCGCGAGGCGGGCGGCAGCATGCGCGATGCCGAGCGGATGCTTGAAGCCGCGCTGGCCACCGGCGGCAAGGTGACCGAGAGCGAAGTGGCCGCTTCGCTGGGAGTCGCCAGCCGGGCCAGCGTCATCGAACTGGCCGAGGCGATCGTGAAGCACGATCCGGGGGGCGCTCTGCTGAAGGTGCGCGAACTGCATGCTCGCGGCGCCAATCTGGAATCCTGTGGGCGCGATCTGCTGGAGACTATGCGCCATCTGGTGGTGGCGAAAATTCCCGACCAGGGTGGGCAGAGTCCACTTTCCGATCTGCCGGATTACGAGGTCAACGAACTGCGGCGAATCGCCGCGCCCGCGAGCATGCGCGACTTGATGCGGCTGTTCAAATTAATGGCGGATGCGCAGGAGGAAATTCTTCGCTCGCCGTACGCCGATCTACTGCTCGAAATGGTCGTGGTGCGGATGGCGACGATCGCCCCGGTAATGGATGCCGACGAGTTGCTGCGCGCGATCGGTGGTAATTCCGGATCGGGATCATCGGGCACCTCGCACAATCCACCGCTGCCCCCGGCGCCGGCCACGACCGCAGGCTCCGTCGCCCCAGCCTCGGCTGGCGCGCGGCGGATGCGAGTTGAGGGCGAAGTCAAGGCCGACGCGCCACGACGGGCGGCATCGCCAGCCGCGATGGTTCCATCAGCCGTTGCGAGTACCGGTGCTGGCAGCTCGATATCGTCCAAGCCTGCGGTCGCTTCTGTGGCTAAGCCGGCAGCAGTTGCGAGCGGGAACGACATGGCCGACCTGCGAATACATATTCGCAGCCGGCGCGCCGCGCTGGCCGGCTTCATGGAGCAGGGCGCCAGCCTGGCGATCGACGGCGATACCATCACGATCATTCCGCGCAACGACATTTATGTTCGCTACCTGACGGATAATCGCAATGTTATTTCCGAGCTGGCCACCGAACTTTATGGGCGCAAAATCAAAGTCGAGATTGGAGCGCCCGGCAGCGGGCCGGCGGCGGAGTCATCGGCGGCAGCAGATAGTACGACTGCCGCGCCTGCGCCATCGCCGAAGCAGGCAGGATCGCGCGGCGAACCGCTACGCGACAGTGATCGGATGCCCGATCAACCTGCCATCGCAAATGTTGCAGGTTCTGCGGCAGGCAAAGGTTCGGCCGACAATATTTATGCGGATCCGTTGATACGGCGTATCTTCGATACACTCGAGGCGCGGCTGGTTGAAGTTCGCGAAACTGCTGTCGCGGCGCCGCCGCCTGAAGTAAATCCCGATCCGCCGGAACCCGAGGCGGAAGAATAGCAGCAAGTAATTTGCCCGAATAATCTGCGCGAATTTATTCGCATTGAGGTGACTCCCGTGTCAGACGATTTGGAAAGTGGCCGGCCTAATTTCGATATCGGATCGCTCCTGAAACAGGCGCAGGAGCTGCAAGGCAAGCTCAAGCAGATGCAAGAGCAGGCGGGCGACAAAGTGGTCGAGTCCAGCTCGGGCGGGGGGATGGTGCGGGCGACCGTGGACGGCCTCATGCGGGTGCGCAAAATCGAAATAGACCCCGCGCTGCTGGCCGCCAACGACAAGGCGATGCTGGAAGATATGGTCGTTGCGGCGATCAACGATGGACTGCGGCGCGCCCAGGAAATTGTGGGTAGTGAAATAAATCAGATCAATCCGTTCGCGATGCTGAAAAATCCGGGCGAGTAGCGCCGCAGAGCATGGCGGATAAACTTAAACGGGCTGATGGATTGCCGCCGGCCATGATCCGGCTGGTGAAGGAATTGTCGCGGCTGCCCGGAATCGGCGAGAAAACCGCCGCGCGCCTGGCCTTTCATCTACTTAATCGCCATCGCGAAGAGGTGATCGGCCTGGCTGAGTCGCTGCTCGAGATGAAGGAGCGGGTTGGCCTGTGTTCCGGATGCTTCGGGCTTTCCGACGGTAATCGATGCGAAATTTGCGAAGACCCGGCGCGTGAGATCGATCTGATCTGCGTGGTCGAGGGCCCGGCAGATCTGATGGCGATCGAGCGGGCGCGCGGTTACCCCGGTGTCTATCACGTGTTGCATGGTGCGTTGGCGCCGCTCGATGGAGTCGGTCCCGAGGATCTCAAAATCAAGGAATTGCTGGCCCGGCTTTCGGATCCGGCGGCGGTTCGGGAAGTGATCATCGCCACCAACGCGACAGTCGAGGGCGAAGCCACCGCGCTGTATCTGGCCAGATTGCTGAAACCGCTGGGGGTGAAGACCACTCGCCTCGCGCGCGGCCTTCCCGCCGGCGGCGACCTCGAATACAGCGATGCGGCCACTTTGCAAAGCGCGATCGTTGGCCGCCGCGAACTGTAAGCCCGACGCCCCTGCTCGTCGGCGATGGTTTGCAATCGGACCGGACGCGCGCTAATACCAAGCTTAAGTCCGCACGGGAAAAACTTCGGAATTATTCAGCGGCCGAACTTGCATCCCGCTGCGATGGCATTGAAGAATTAGCTGTTCAGTTTGATCTTCCGCATCGAGCCCGACCTGCTGGCCGATGCGGATCCATTTACAAGCGCCGATACTCGCTCGACGAAAGGAAGGTATCCCGATGGCTTTCGAACTACCCAAACTACCTTATGAAATGAACGCGCTCGCACCGCATATTTCGGCCGAGACGCTCGAATTTCATCACGGGAAGCATCACGCGACCTACGTCACCAATCTCAATAACCTGATCAAGGGCACCAAATTCGAGAACTCGCCGCTCGAGGAAATCATCAAGGGCGCCGGGCCGGGCGGTTTGTTCAATAACGCGGCGCAGCATTTCAATCACAGCTTTTACTGGACCTCGATGAGGCAGGGCGGCGGCGGCGAGCCGTCGGGCGCGCTGGCGGACGCGATCAAGAAAGCCTTTGGCGACTTCAAGAGCTTTCGCGAGAAGTTCAGCGCCGCCGCAATCGGGCAGTTCGGCAGCGGATGGGCCTGGCTGATCAAGAGCGGCGATAGCGTTGCGATCGAGGCTACCTCAAACGCCGATACGCCGATCGCGCATGGCAAAACCCCGCTGCTTACCTGCGATGTCTGGGAGCACGCCTACTACATCGATTACCGCAACGCGCGGGCCAAGTACGTCGAAGCGTTCTGGAACGTCGTGAACTGGGATTTCGCGGCGAAGAACCTGAAGTAAGCTCGCCATGGACCGCCTCGCGCTGTTCGCGAGGCGGTGACTTATGTCAGATTTGGAAGCTGAGCGCGCCTTTGCGGCGTTCGATCAGCGATTGCAGGGTGGTGCGCGAAAGGATTTCGACCACCGAGTCGCGGACGTCACGCCACATGTCGCGGATCGAGCAGAATTCATCGCGCCGGCACAGCGCGTTGGCGCCCTCGACCAGGCATTCGACCGGGGCGAAGTCGCCCTCGACCGCCTGCACCACTTCGGCGGCTGTTATGCGCGCCGGTGCTCGCGCCAGTAGATAGCCGCCGCTCGGACCTTTCTGGCTGAGTAAAATTCCCGCGCGTTTCAACTCCACCAGCAGCCTTCGCAGGTAATTTTCAGGAATCCGCTGGGTCTCGGCGATTTCCTCGACCCGTAGCGGCGTCACCGCGGGATAATGCTCCGCGAGCATCATCAAGGCCCGCAGCGAATAGTCGACTCCGACACCGAATTTCATAACTTATCCGGCTAACTTTTATCACAATGGCCTCAGCGCTAAAAATGCCGGCCGCGATGCTCGTAAAATCAGAGGGTATCGAAAAAGTGAGCGCTAACGTTTCATGCTGGCGGCTTCGAGCCGGTCGATCGTGGCCGCCGCGGAACGGCCGGTCGCGAGCATCTCGAGCTGCGCGCGAATTCGATTTCCGAGCTGCTTGCGAAACACCGGCTTGGCCAGGAAATCCGCCACGCCCAGGCGCATCCCCTCCGAACGCGCCTCAAGATCGTCGCGCGCGGTAATCATGATCACCGGAATCTCGGCCGTGCTGGCTTCTTTCTTTAGATTACGCAATACCTCGAAGCCGTCCATTTCCGGCATCATCAAATCGAGCAGAATCACGTCGATCTGATGCATGCCGATGAGCCTAAGGCATTCGGCGCCAGAGGTGGCTTCGAGCGAGGTAAAGCCTTCGCGTTGCAGGTAACGGGCGAGGATTTTGACCGTGTCCGGGTCGTCGTCAACTACCATGATCTGGGCTATTTTCCGGTCTTCGTCCATCGCATTACCTTGCCTGTCAGTTGGCCGATTCATCGGAGTCAACGGGCGAGATCACGCCGCATCGCCGCAGTTTGGCGGCAAAAGTGGTTCGTTTCAGTCCCAGCAGCCGGGCGGCAGCCTGCTTGTTGCCGCCGGTCTGTTTAAGCGCCTGGTTGATTAGCCGTCCTTCCAGTTTGCGAACCAGTGCATTTAGATTGAGCCCTTCGCCATCAAGGTTCGCCGCAATATCGTCCGATACTCGGGTGGTAACGACGATATTGGGCGGTAGCTGAACTGACTCGATCCGATTGCCCTCACACAGAATCACCAGCCGCTCGACCAGATTTTCGAGTTCGCGAACATTGCCCGGCCAATCATATGACCAGAGCTGAACCAGCGCCTCTTCGCTGATCGTGACTCGTCCGGCAGCCGGCTCCCGCTGGCCTATCCGGTTCAGGAAATAGTTCACCAGAATGGGGATGTCAGAGCGGCGTTCACGCAACGGAGGAATCGTAATTGGGACTACGTTCAGGCGATAAAAAAGGTCTTCGCGGAAAGCATTGCGCGCCACCATCGCGAGCAGATCGCTGTTGCTGGCAGCGATCACCCGCACTTCGACTTTGGTGCCCCGATCCGATCCGACCGCCCGCACCATGCCATCCTCAAGCACGCGTAAGAGCTTGGTTTGCAATGGCAGCGGCATCTCGCCGATCTCATCGAGAAAAATCGTGCCGTTATCGGCCGTCATAAACAGGCCGGAACGAGCCATGGCCGCGCCCGAAAAGGCGCCGCGTTGATGGCCGAACATTTCGGATTCGAGCAAATCGTGCGGAATCGCGGCGCAGTTCACCGCTACGAATTGCCGATTCCGGCGCGGCGAGGCCGCGTGTATCGCAGCCGCCACCAACTCCTTGCCGGTGCCGCTTTCGCCGGTCACCAGCACCGTGGCATCCGTGCGCGCAACCCGTTCAATCAACGCCCGCAGTTTTATAATCGACGAATGCTCGCCGATCAACGGATCCTGAACCATTCGCGGTGGCAAATCGGCTAATCTGGCTTCAAAGGCCACGATGGAGGCGCCCCCCGGCACCAATGCCTCATCTTGCCTCACTGCACAATCGCTAACAAGACCATTCAAGAGATTAAAACGGCCATAAGGCGAGGAAGCCTACATACGCCCGACGAGGATTGCGAGCTTCAGGTGGCTATGGCACAGATTTCCTGACGATAAATTGCCGCCTGACCTGGTCCTTCGGCGACCGACACTTCAATCGCGGTGACCCCCGCCAGCGCGGAAAGTGTCTGAAGTTCCTCGGTAAGTCGATGCCAGAGGAAGCGCGCCAGCTCCTCGGTCGAACTATGTACGATCGGCAGCAGGCAAACGTCGCTGGATGGCAGCACGAACTCGTCGCGATCGTAACGGATCGCGACACTGTCGCCGCGCTGTTCGATCTTCAAACAGTCGCTGTCGGCAGGTATCAGCGTGCGCTCATCGAGCCGGTTGACGATTTCTTTCGCCACCCGCTTGACGATCCCGAAATCCAGTACGTAGCCGGTGGCCGCCAGGTCGCCTTCGAGCCGAATTCCGACCTGGTAATTGTGTCCATGCAACGGCTCGCGGAAGCCGGGATAGGCGATAAAGTGCGCAGCGGAAAATTTCAAATTTTCCTTGGTCACATGGATTGAAAATCCCGAAGACATAGGCCTCTTAACCGATGTTTGCCGCCGTCAGCAGCCGGTCGAGGCTGCGATGCGGTTGCGCGGTGAAATTCCTGCGATAGTAAGGCTCGTCGATCGAAGTGGCGTGCAGGAAATTCGCCAGCTCCTGCCCGGCCACCGCGCGAATAATCTCGCCCAGCCGGCGGCGCCATTCACTTTCGCTGCCGCCTTCGCCAAGCAGGTCGCCGATCTCGGTGCCATGATATCCGCCGAGCGCGCACTCGACGAAATAACCGAGCTGTCCTTCGCGATCGATTGCGAGCGTGCTCAGTTCGAGCGCCTCGGCCAGCGTCAGCAGGCGATCCATCCCGGTTTCGTTGCGCCGCGATCTTACTGCCAGATCGCCGCTGCCTTCATAGCCGGAACCAATTGCCACGATCGCCACGTTGCCGTTTTCAAGCGGCAGTGGATGGAATATGTATCCTGGCGAGGTGTACCCCAATCTGATCCGCAACGCGGTGCGATACGCGAGCAGATCGAAGCTACACTGTTCGGCGATCCGATAAAGGAAATCGCCGAGCAAGCTGCCTTCGCTTTCCGCCAGCCTGATTAGATCGATAAACCGATCCGGATCGTACTCTTCGCGGCGCGCGATCATCCGGGCCGAAGAGATGTCGAACTCAAGTCCCAGCGCGCCAATCCTGCCGTCGGGATTGCGGGCGTGACCGATATAGCCGCGAATCGGCCGCGTGCGATCGATCGGCTCCAGGTCCATCGCGAGGTAATCGCCATGGCTCGACGGCTTGGCCAGTCCGCGCCGCACATTCTCGATCATTACCGGGAAAGCCCGGCATGCGATCAGACGGCTGTTCACGGCCCGTTCGCCGCGGCGCGCCGCCAGCAGACCATAGCCGCTCAACAATGAACCATAGCCGATCATCGTAAGCCGCCGGTTAATTTTGAAAGCTGTCAAAGCCGCCCATCCTAACTCAACGATTCCATGCTATCGGCAGCGGGCGACCGGGTTAAATCCGCAGCAAAACGCCGTCGGCGGGGATCCCGGTGCTCGCTGTAATCGCCGCCATGTAAAGTCCGATTTGCACGCGATATTCAGCCATCCGCGGGGCGAGGTCGATGTCGGTCTTGAAATCGATCACGGTCCAGCATGGGGTCGCTTCGCGTTCGTCGCGGAAAACCAGATCGGCGATCCCCTCGACGATAGTACCGTCGGCCAGCCGGATCGCAATCGCGGTTTCTCGGCGGCAATCGCGAGCGGCGAAAGCGCGTTTCAAAAGCGGCGTCGCGATCGCACTCTCAACCGCCTCGGCGGCCGCCGCGATCTCCTCGTCGGTCGCCGCCAGCATCCGGCCCTGCAATTTTGCGGCGTAAAAGATTTCCTCGCGCACAGCGCCGGGCGCAACCCGCAGCATCGTGGCATGGACCAGGAGGCCGAAGCGCTTGCCATGCGGGCGTCCGGCGGGACGCGCCAGTTCGATCACCTCGAGCGCGTCAACCGGATACGCAATGGAACTTCCGGCAACGGCCAATGCGGTCGCGGTGGTCACCGAATGCTGGCGGCGCGCGGCCTCTGTCAGCATCGCTTCCCGGCGCTCGCACCAGCGCTTGAAGCGTTGATCGCCGGTGTCCGGCGCGGTTCGATCCTCATCCGCTTCGAGCAGTTTCGATTGCCGCAAGCCCATCGCCTCCTGCACGTTCAAGCTCAGCTTGCGGCAGTCCCACCAGACCACTTCATGGCCACCGGCGCCGGCGGCATGGAGCCCCGGTGCGACCGCTTGCGCCTTGTGCGGAGCGCGGCCTCCGGGCGGACGATGCGCAACGCTGTCGTCGCCGAATTCGGGGCATCCAGAGGGCTGCCGAGTCAATGGAAAGCGCCGCTTCGCCGCTTCGGGATAAATGCCGGGGTTCAGATGCTTAAGCCATCCGGCGTGAGGAACGTCACCGATCGCAGGCGCGATCAGCAAATCGCGGGCGCGTGTCGCGGCGACATACAACAGCCGCGCGGACTCGTCACGATCCCGCTGCTGCTCCTGCGCATCGTGCTCGGCCAGTTCCGCTGGCGCGCCCCCGGCCAGGCGCAAGGCGCATAGGTTGCGCGATGGATCGACGTATCGATGCGCCATGCCCGCGGTCTCCTTGCAAGTCAGATCGGCCAGGATGACCACCGGGAATTCGAGACCCTTGGCCCGATGAACCGACATGATGCGTACGCCCTCGGTCCCTTCCTCGACGATCGGAACCTCGCTCGCTTCGTCGCGTTCGGCGCGCGCCTCCAGATGGTCGACAAAACCGCGAAACGAGGTGGCATCGCGGCGCGTTTCATAGCGCCGCGCCAGATCCATCACGCGCATAAGATTCGCCAGCGCCTGCTCGCCGGTGGGCCAGATTGCGATCGCGGCATGCGCGCGAGTCCCCGCCATCAGATCGCCGATAGTTTGTGCGATCGGATGGCGGTTGCGTTTGCGATGCAAATCGCGCAACAGCTTGAGCGCCGCGCTAACTTCCTCCAGATGCGCTGGCAGCTCTTCGGGCAGCTTGCGAAACGGATGCAGTGCGCCGCCGGTCAGGGTGCGGAATTCCAGCAGCGTGTCGTCGCCGATTGCGAAAAACGGCCCGTGCAAAGTGGCGAACACCGCCAGTTCGTCGCCGGGGCGTTCAATCGCGTTCAACGCGTTGCGAATCGCCTCTATCTCTTCGCGCTCATTGAAGGAACTGCCGCGCACCACCACATGCTGGAGATGGCGCGCTTCGAGCGCGCGCAGGTATGGGCGCGTGACATCGCGGCCATAGCTGGTGAAGCGGCGGAACAGAATACAGATATGGGCGGAGCGGATCGGTACGCGCCGTTGCGGCTCCTCGCGCGTGGTAACGGTCCAGCCGCTGTGGCCCACCAGCCATTCGACATAGGCGGCGATCGCATCGGGAAGCGATTGCTCGATCGCCCAGTCGGTGGTTTTGCCGCGATCGTTATATGGTTCCGGGACCGGTAACACCACGATCGAAGGTTGATCGGCGGGGCCGGGGCGAAACTGCGACAGCGGCGCATACTTCGGCTGACTGTCGGACTCGGAAGCCATCAGCGGATCAAACACCGCATTGATTAGCGACTGCAGGGCGGGAGTGGCGCGAAAGCTGACCGTCAGATAGAGCAGCTCGGCGCCGCGCTCGACCAGTGATCTTTTGATCGATTGATAGAGCGCGACGTCGGCGCGCCGGAAACGGTAAATCGATTGTTTCGGGTCGCCGACGATAAACAGTTTGCCGGGCACCGGGCGCACGCTGGTCCATGCGGTCTCGTTCGTATCGTCGGCTGCGAGCAGCAGCAGAATCTCCGCCTGCAGCGGATCGGTATCCTGGAATTCATCGATGAAAATCAGATCGAAACGCTGTTGCAACTCGGCGCGGACCGCGGCGTTATCACGCACCAGGTTGCGCGTGATCAGCAGCAGGTCGAGAAAATCGAGCACCCCGGCGTTGCGCTTGAGCTGTTCGTAAGCTTCGATCACCGGCCACAGCTCGTCACGCAGCAACGGCGCGAGACTCGCTCCCGCCTGTTCACGAAAGCGCAGCAGATGTTCGTGGATGGCGTTGCGGCGCGCGATCGCCTCCTCGCGCGGGATCGCGCCGAACTCAGCCCCCCAGCCTTTCCAATCCCAGCAACGCAGGTTTCTTCCCCCGAGCAGGCCGACCAGTATCGCTTCGAGGGCGTCATAGTCGCGTGGGGCGACCGCCTCCAAGCGAAGCGCGTCCGCTAAGATATTGCAAACCTGCTCGATTCCCTTACGCAACCAATCATCGGGATCGGCGCCGCGGGCCATTTCATGCAAGGCCTGTAATTCGCTTATCAGAAGGTCAATTTCGCCGATGCGATCGAACGAACTATGACGCCAGGGCGCATCGAAATCGCGCCATTTAAGTAGTTCCAGGGCGGCCCGGCGGGCCGTTTCGCGTGGGCCATCGCCGGCCTCGGAGAAACGCCGCCGCAGCAGACGGCCCATTCCCTCGCCGGGCGCCGCGAGCAGATTCTGGAAGCCGCGATCGAAGGCCAGTTCGAACAGATCGCCGGCATTGTCGCCCGCCGCCATCTCGAAGCGCGGATCGACGCCCGCCTCGATCGGACGCTCGCGGATCAAATCCGCGCAGAAGGCGTGGATCGTGCCGATGCGCGCCTGTTCGAGTTGCCGCAGCGCCTCGGTGAAATACTCGCGTTCGCGGTCCTCCGGCGAGTTCTGACGCGCCTGTTCGATTTCGCTGCGCAGCCGCAACTTGAGCTCGCCGGCCGCCTTGTCGGTAAAGGTGACCGCCACCATTCGCTTGAGCTCGCGCCCGGTGCGGATCGCGGCGACGATTCGGTTTACCAGCGCGGTGGTCTTACCGGTGCCGGCCGCGGCTTCGATAATGAGCGTGCTGCCGAGATCGGATTGGATACGGTCCCGGACCTGCTGATCGGCCAGCGGCGTCATCGCATTTGCCGCATCCGCTTAAGTTCGCCGAGCCGGGCGGCCGGCTTGCGCGCCACGCGCTGTTCTTCGTAGGGGCCGCAAACCGGGCGATAGTCGCAGTAGCGGCATTCGTCCTTGGCCGGCGCCGCCGGCAGAAATCCATCCGCCAGCGCGCGCCCGATAATCCCAGTCACTTCGTTGATCGCCGTGCGCGCCTCGTCGGTCAGCGGCGTCACCCGTTCTTCGTAAGCGCCGGCCGCGGTGCAGTAGTAAAGACGGCCCGCGGCGACCGGCGCGCCGAGCAGATTTTCCGCCGCGAGCGCATAGAGCAGCGGCTGCAGCACCTTACCGCCGCCCACCATCACATCACGATCCGCGCGCACGCGGCCGGTTTTGTGATCGGTGACCCGCAGGGCGCCGTCGTCGCGGCGTTCGACCAAATCGATCGAACCGCGCAGCTTCAGCCCGCCCGCCAGCGCGAGCGAATCGGCCCGGCTCGCGGGGTCGGAATTAGCGCGATCGGGAAGACCAAACGCCAGCTCGAAGCGATCAGGAATCCATGAATCGCGGCTTTCGGCCAGGCGGCGCAGCCATTCGCGCAGGTCCGCGCCGATCGAATCGATACCGTCGCGCCATACGCGATCGATCGCGGGTGCGAGCCGATCGCGATATTCGCCGGCGGCCTGCTCAATGGTCGATTGGAGCAAAGCGCGCGCGGCGTCGTGGTTCCCGAGCGTGACCGGAAGCAGGCTCGCGGCCCGCAAGGCGCTAAGGAACCGGAATTGAATCTCGTGAAACAATCCGCCGCGCGTGAGCGGATCGATTATTTCAATCGCTTCAATTTCGTCACGCGGCTGCAGCCGATGGATCGCCTGCAGGAAGAATTTGTACGGACAGGCGGAGAAATTCTGTAGCGCGGTGGGCGAATAACTGCGGGCCTTGAACTGATGTTTTTGCAGCGCCTCGCGTGCGCCCGGCGAGGGATCGACCAGGCCATCGGCCGGGGTCCACTTTTTGGGCCACCAGCGGCGCGCCCGGCTGCGCAGCACGCGCGCCAGATTGGCATCCGCCAGCAAATAGCGCGCAGCGCCGCGAGTTTTGTCCGCATCCTGATCGAGCAACCCTTCGAGGGCGGCGAGATCGAACTCGGCCACATCGATAGCGTCGTTGGGATTGGCCGGCGCGGGCCATCCCAGACGCGGACTGCGATCGGCGGCGGCGCGGCGCGACAATTCATCGAAACCTGGTAAGCGGCCCTCCGCCGCGCGCATGATCTCGAGCGCATAGAACGACGGCACCCGCGGCCTGCCTTGGGCCAAATCGAAGCGCGGGAATGAGAAGATCGCCCGTCGGGAGGCGGACCCGGCAGCCAGCCGCAAAGCCAGCCGCTCATGGGCCGCACGTTGCGTCTGATTTTCGAGAAATTGAGGGTCGGTATTCGCCGACAGTTTCAAGGCCGCCCGGGCGGCGTCGGGCATGATCGGATCTTCGTTGAGCTTGCGCGGAAACATCCGCTCGGTCAGTCCGGGCGTGAACACGATTTCGAATTCGATCCCGCGCGCGTTATTAACCGGTCCGACGAAGACCGCGCCGTATTTTTTGCGCACCGGCGCTGCGTGAACCTCTCCAATGCGCCGGGCCAGCACCAGCCGGATTTCATCGAGGGTGACCGGCCCCACCTGCGCCATCGGCGCGAGCTCCAGCAAAATCTTCAACAGCTTGTCCGCGTCGCGGATCGCGATCGCCGCAAGTTTTTCCAGATGCGCCAGCCAATCGATCCACAAGGCCCGATCCGGCAGCAGCGCCAAGGCGTCGATGATTGGCAGTCCATATGCGTTCAGATGGGAGAGATCGCGTAATTGGCGATCGATCGCGGCGGCGCGCGCATCGTCATCGGCCACTTCGGCGCGCTTGAGTTCGAGTTCCCCGGTAAGGCCGTTGATTCGCCGGCGCCATCGATCGCGCCCACCGACCACCGCCGCTTCGACCAGCAGTTGTTCCCATCGCCAGGGCGCAACCAAGGTGCCTTCGATTATCGGAACCGGGTCGCGATTTATCGGATCGGTGTGTACCACGGGCGGCGTATCTTCCAGGTCCGAGGCCAGCGCCAGCGGTGCGAGTTCATTGGTGAAGGCGGTGAAACGCCGGGCATCTTCGCTATCCCGCGATGGCGTGTGCGGATAGGGCACCTGCGCCAGCGAAAGGTATTCGGCAAAGCGGCGCGCCGAGAGACCCTCGGCGGCGCATGCCAGCAAGGCCATCAGAGCGCGGCCGCCCGGCTCCGGTAAATCCGTTCCGCGCGAAAAGTAAGCCGGAATTTCAGCCCGATCGAGCGCCTCGCGTAGATACGGTGTGTAACGTTCGGGAGCGTGCAGCAAAATCGCCATCCGATCGAACGCGACGCCGCCATAGGCCTCGGTATGAATCAGCCGTGCGATCTCGACGCATTCCTGCATCTCGCCCGCAGCCGAGAAAATCTCGACGCTCGAATCGAGGTCACGGTATGCGGGTGAGGTTTCAGCGAACAGATTTCGTTGCAGGCGAACAAGCGATGTCTCGGCATCCTGGGCTTCGCCGGAATCCGATGAAACGATCCGTGTGTTGACGCCGAGCGCGTCTTCCAGCATTGCGATAGTCCGATCATCGCCTTGGGCGGCGGTGGCGAAGATTTGCGGTGCGGAACCGGCAAGCGCGCGGATGAAGCCGCAATCGGCGGCCGTGCGCAGCGGTACATCGAGCAACAGCAAAGGGAAATTCGCGAAGCGCGGCGCAGTACTGGAGACGGCGCATTCGGTGGCGATCCGGACGATCGCGGCGCGATCGGCGAGTCCGGCGGCCTCAAGCTCCGCGTCATACTGGGCGAGCATCGCAGCCACCGCGCGATCGCGGGCCGAATGATCGCCAAAATGGGCCGGATCGATTCGATTGAGCCGCAGTTCGCTCAACGTGCTCACCAGGGCATCGGGAAATCCGGGACGCCTGGCGACCGGCTCGAAATACCCGAGTGCGCCGCTGGCCATCAGCGTGTGAATCATGCGGGCGGCGACGGCCTGCGCCGCAAGTCCCTCGATCGGCGCCAGTTCGCGGGCGGCGAGGGTTTCGGCGGCGATCAGACCGGCCAGGCGATAAAAGGTCATCCGATGGACCCCGAACAGCGCGCCGCCCGCAGCCACCATTTGGCGGATCAGGTCATCGGCGGCTTCGGGAACATGGGCGACGACGATAGATTCAGTTCCGGGCGCGAGCGTGGCTAGCCACGAATTGGCGGCGGCGAGCCGATCGCTCGTGCGTGGCGACACCACGATTTGGAATCGAGTGGAGTTGTTTTCGAGCAGCATCGAAAGACGCCAGCAGCGCCGGAGCACCCATCGTTGGCCGTGCGCGCCCGCTTCTCAAGAGCCCGGCCGACGGTCTGTCAACAGTGTATTCCCGGGTCTGGTGTTTCTTCCTCCGCTATTTCACGGGGAAAGATTAGGGGGGGTCCGGCGCCCTTCAGTTGACCAGCATCACCGGGTCGCCGATGCGGACCCGTCCGGCCCGGTTGATGGCCGCGTATACGCCGACGGTGGCCTCATGATGATCAGCGGCGGTTCGCAAGATGGCCAGATCGCGCGGCAGGTCGGTCTGCGGATGAGTCGTCATCACGCACCTGATTACCGGCATCGTGACCGTAATTTCGATCGGGCCAATAAGTAGAGTGCCGCCCATCCATTGGTCTTCGATGAAATGCCCCGGTTCCGAGCCGGTATCGATCAAAATATTGGGACGGAAGCGGCGAACGTCGAACCGTGAATCAGGGTTCAGATGCGCCAGGTGCGCCAACGTCCCGCTCGCGACCAGATGCAACTGTCCGGCGTCGAAAAAAGTTCCTTTGGGCAGCGCCCAGCTATCCGGGCCCGAATCCACCGCATGGTACTTCATGATCGTCGGCAGCATCTGTTCCAACGGAACATCGCCGAATACGATTTGCGGATCGAAGGACGCACGCAACTGTTGATCGGCGGTCGCGTGCTCCATCATGATCCCGACGCCAAGGGCATCGGAGATCAGCTCCGGGGCTTCGGGCGCATCGACCGCAACGGTACGTCCATCGGGCAGCGTGACGATCGGAGCCGCGGTTTCGATCGGATATGCGGCACTTAATTCGAAGGCGCGCGGAAATTTTTTTGCGCTCACGATCCGTCCGCCGGCCAACTCGCGCATCGCCCACGCGCGATCGCCGATCGTGCCGCCGGGTCCGATAACCAATTCGGGCAACTGCTCGCCCAGCATCGATTTGACTGGATACCGAAAGAGCGATCCAACTGTGCCCACCTGTCGCGCGGCCATGGATTTATCCTCCAGTTACTTGCACGAGTCCGCAAGAATTTATTTTCATTTTTGTATTCGGACCCCCTTCCGCACCTTCCCCCGCTTGCAGGGGAAGGAACGGAAGGGGGAATGGTGTCACGCGGTGGGCGTGGCGCTGGGTGTCGCCGCACCCGCAGCAGGCGACGGAGTTTCGCTGGGGATCGCGGAAGGCGAGGCTTCTGCCCCCGGAGCGGACGGAGTCGCAGTGGCGGAAGCCGGGACATACACGGTCGGGAGCGAAGTCGGCGCGGCCTGAACCGGACTCAACGTCGCGGTGGGGGAGGCGGTCAGCAATGCCGTCCCGACGCCATGACCGTAAACCAGTTGGCCACCCATATAGCCCTGATAGCCCAGCAAGATCACCGCGATAATTGCGGCGATCAGATAAATTCCGCGCCATAAGGAAAAGAACCCGACGTACTCGATTAATACTCTCCAGGTGGCCAGCGCGAGGAACACCCATAGCAGCCAGTCGCCGAGCTCGGCGTGATGATGCAGCAGCGCCTTGGTGTCGACGTTCAGCAGATCGTGGACCTTGTGCGCTTCCCACCCGCCGGTTTCCCATGAGATAGCCGCCGAAATCGCGCCGAAGATCATCAGGGTCAGCGCCATGTACCGCATCCATCGAAAACGGGCCATGGTCGAACCGAGCAAATCCATCAAGACGCCGACCATTAAGAGGGCGATCGTGAAGTGGTCGGCGACCGGATGAAGCTTCCATTGTTGAAGGAGGTTGATGATCGGATTCATTATAAGTTCCTGCTTTAGCTCCTGGTTCTGGAATCGCCCGGCGCCATTGCAACGGCGTCGGCTGGTCAATCGCGTGAAGAGGCAGTTACCGAATGGGCAATTTCCCCATAACCGGTTTAACTACTTTGATGCGATGCAAACCTGAATACACATACTAAAGACTATCGCGTCCGCCAATCGCTCTACGTCCGTCCAAAACTGGCCGGTGATGGTCATGGTGCCGCGCTCGACGAAGTAGCCGGTGAGGGTGTCGGCGAGGCGGTCGGAGTGGCCGTGCTGGCCGCTGGGCCTGTTTCGACGCCAGCGATCGCGCCGGGCGAGGATATCGCGGCCGGCAGCGCGGGTGGCGGCGCATAGATGGTGGTGGGTGCGGAGTGATTCTCGGATCGAACGAGTACGGTGGTCTCGCGGCTCTGAAACGGTTGCCATGCGCTCTGCAGCAATAGAAAAAGAACTGCGCGACGAGGCGAAAGTCCGCTGAAATCGGGATGCCACCATTCGGCCGCCTCGAAGGTTGCTTGATTGCCCACCCGCCAGCCCGGCGGCGGCTTGCTAGCGCCAGCGATCAGGTCGGCGCTGACGGCGTTCTCCGCCGGTTTAAGATCGCGCAGGTACCATTTGAGCACGGCGGAGTTTGATTCGATCCAGGCCGTTCTCGGAGTGATGGGCGCCGCGTCTTCCAGCGAATGCAAAGCATCGGCGATACCGATCGTGGTGACCGGTTCGCTCCAGAACAGCAACGCGTGACGAGCCCATGGAGCTTCGCTTGGATCCGGCGCAACCACTGCGAAGTTGGTCGCTATTTGAACGTAAAACGTCAGCAGGGCGAGCGTCGCCAGGGGATAAAAGAACAGATTCCACGACCAGGTCCGCGATAGCGCCTCCAGTCCGATCCCTCCCAGCAGCGCGGCCGGGATCAAAATCTCGATGATCCAGGCGGGCGCGAACGCGGGCGTCGTCATGAAGAAGCCGGCTGCAAGTATCGTCCATAGCAGCGCGAAAATTCCAAACTCCGAACGCGCCCCGGCGAGATTCAGAAGCATCGCCAGCGCCCCGATAATCGCGGCGGCTACGATGAGAAATTCATAGAAACCGAACAGGCCGAGATAGACCGGCAATGCCGATCCATGCGGTGCCGCGGCCTGCCAGTTTGAGCGTGCCGCCGCCGCGGCCAGGGTCAGGAACGGCTGCGCATAGAAGCCGGTTTCGAGCATCGTCCAGACCAACACGGCGACGAGAGCGGTAACGATCAGCAGCCGCGAACGGCGCCGCCACCAGATACGAACGCGCATCCAAGCCTCGTTGGTGATCGTGAGCCGCCAGGTTCCTATTACCAGCAGTGCGGCGACAAAAATCAGGGCAAGCACCAGGTTTTGTGCGTTGGCTGCGAGGCTCAATCCAATCACGCAGCCGAGACCGGCTGAGCGCGCCGCATTTGGTGTACGGGCGATCGCGAACCATAGTTCGATCGCGATCAGCACGGCCAGCAGCGCCGGTCCCTGGGTCACGCCGGATCGCGAAAAATAGGTGATGCTGGGCGAGAGCAGGATCAGAGTAGCCATCGCGAGCGCGCCGATTTTGCCGATATACGGGCGCAAGGCCAGCGCGATCAGCACCAGCGCGATGCCGCTCAGCGCGAACAGGATGCGCGCGCCGAAGTCGCTCGCGCCAAACAGGCCGATCGTGGCGGCGTCGAGCATCTGAATCCAGAAATTCGGCGGCGCCGGTGCGATACCCAGGCGTATCGTATCGAGCGCGGTGGCGGCATGGATGGCCTCGCGCGGCGAAAGCGGCCGCGAGCCGAGGAACAAAAGACGGCTGATAACCGCGTACAGCGCGAGAATCGTCCAGTACAGTCCCTCGGCGGTGACTATCGCGACCTGCCGCTCCAGCCGTTCACGAGGATACTCGCGTGGTCTGAGCGGGATTGGTTGGACGCGTTCCGCCGGATGCCTTTCGGCCGGCTCGCCGCCTAAGCGCCATTCATCGCGCTCGCTGTGATGATCGGTCGCCATTAATCAGGAATCGGTATGTGCCGGAGGCGAGCTTGTCAACGTGTGGGTTTGCGATTTTTGTTGTTGCGAAATCGTGAATCCGGGGGAAATACACTTTAAGCGGCGCCGCATGGCGATTATGCTGACTAGCTCGATCATCCGGAATTGCTCTCCGCAATTAGCATGAAAACGACGATTATTAATTCGCGCAAGCTGTTCACCGGCACGCTGTCGTTTTTGATCCTGGCCGCGATACTGGCACTGTTCTACGCCTATCGCGAGCACACCGGAGTTCTGCATGCGCCCAGGTTCTCGGTCTCGGCCAGAGAACTTCCATATTATGCCTTTTGTTCGTTCTACCGGATGCTGGCGGCTTACGCGCTGGCTTTGATTTTTTCCATCGTATATGGGCTGGCGGCGGCTCGCGGTCCAGCCTGGGAACGCGTGATGATTCCGGCGATCGATATCGCGCAGTCGGTACCGGTGGTGGGGTTTTTTCCGGCCGCAGTCTATTTCTTCGTCGCGCTCGCGCATGGCAGCCGCCTCGGAGTTGAATTTGCCGCGATTTTCCTGATCTTCACCAGCCAGGCGTGGAATATGGCGCTGGGCGTATTCGAATCCGCCAAGACTATCCCGGCCGACTCGATCGAGGTGTTGCAGTCATTCGGGATCAACGGATGGCTCAAACTGAAGTGCCTGCTGTTGCCGGCCTGTGTGCCGAAGCTGGTCTACAACTCGATTCTTTCGTGGGTGGCGGGCTGGTACTTCCTGATTGCCTGCGAGATCATCACGGTCGGCCCGACCCATTACCGGCTCCCCGGTCTGGGCAGCTATCTGATGGAAGCCGCGGACCGTGGCCGCTCGGGCGAGATCGTGGCTGGGCTGCTGACCCTGCTCGCGATCATCGTCGCGATGGATTTTCTGATCTGGCAGCCGCTCTCGATCTGGTCGGAAAAGTTTCGCTATGAATTTGCAGCTTCCTCACCGCAGACCGAAGCGATCGCGGCGATCGCCGCACTGAACCGGCTAGGTCCCTCGATTCTGCGTGGCGCCCGCAAGGTGATGCTCACGATCAGCGGCCCGATCCGCCGTTTTGGTGAACGCTTGCCACGAGTCAATCTGGCCGCCCATCCGCGATTCACACTGGCATTGCGCCGGGTCCGAACCGTCGTTTTGTTGGGCCTGATTGGCTTCATGGTGTATGTCGTGATCGTCGGCGTGATCGCGCTGTTTAGAACGCTCGCGCAGCCGTGGCCGGCCGAAGCCCGGCTGATTCCGGCGGCCACCGGCGCTTCGATTGCCCGGCTGGTCGTCGCTTATCTGATTTCATTGGCCTGGATCATTCCGTGCACGCTCGCGGCCAGCTCGAACCCGCGGCTGCGGCAGCAGCTCGCCTCGGTTGCCGAGATCGTCGGATCGGTTCCCGCCACCGCACTGTTTCCGCTAATCGTCATGTTCGTGATCAAAGTCACCGGGGGGATGAACCTTGCTTCGATTCTGCTGATCCTCACCGGGATGCAATGGTACCTGCTGTTCAACCTGTTGGCGGGGGTGAGCCAGATTCCCGAGGATCTCAAGGAGGCGGCGCGCTCGTTCGGGCTAAGCCGGGTCGGCACCTGGCGCAAGCTGGTACTGCCGGCGATCACGCCATCGCTGATCACCGGCAGCATCACGGCCTGGGGGGGTGGCTGGAACGCGCTGATTCTGTCGGAATATTTTGTTTATCAGAACCACACTTACGAGGTTCTCGGACTGGGCGCGCTGCTCGACTCTGCCACTTATCGGACCGGCAACAGTGTAATGATCCTGCTGAGCCTGCTGTCGATGGTCGCGGTGGTGCTAGTCTTGAACCGCCTCGTATGGCGAAAATTGTACAACGTGGCCACGGAACGCTATCGCCTTGATTATTGAGCGACGGATCGCTGCCCATGAATGAAGCTGAACCACCAGACCCATGCCGCTGCTCGACCTCAGGCACCTTTCCAAGAGTTATCCGCAGACGAACGGAATTCTGCGTGTGATCGAAGATATTTCCGCCACCGTGGAAGAGGGCGAGTTCATCGCCATCGTCGGTCCCTCGGGATGCGGCAAGTCCACGCTGCTCAGGATCGTCAACGGCATCGTCCCGATCAGCTCCGGGCAGGTGCTCTACAAAGGGCGGCAGGTCGATGGCATCAACCTCGAATGCGCGATGGTCTTTCAGTCGTTCGCCCTGATGCCTTGGCTGACGGTGGAAGACAATATCGAATTGCCGCTCGATGCGATGGGCGTGCCGCTCGCCGAACGCCGCCGCCGCACCGGTTTATATATCGATAAGGTGGGGCTCGACGGCTTCGAAGAGGCCTATCCGCGCGAGCTTTCGGGTGGTATGAAGCAGCGGGTGGGACTGGCCCGCGCGCTGGCGGTCGAGCCGAAGCTGCTGCTGATGGACGAGCCGTTTTCGGCACTGGATGCTTTGACGGCGATCAGCTTGCGTGAGGAATTGCTCGATATCTGGCGCCTGCCGGACAGTCCGGTCCATACGATTTTGCTGGTTACGCATATTATCGAAGAGGCGATTGAGCTGGCCGATCGTATTTTGGTGCTATCGGCCGGACCCGGCCGCGTATTGGCCGATCTGCAAGTCGATCTGCCGCGTCCGCGCGACCGCCGCTCGGAAGCCTTCAACATGCTGGTCGACAAGGTGTTCTCGCTGATCGAGGAGCGATCCTGATGCCCCCGACCGGCATCAACCCAATTCCCGAAGGCCATTTGAACTGGGTTTTCGGCCTGCTCGAACTGCTCGAAGATCGCGGTGGGCGCGAGGACGGCTACAAGATCGCGCGCGACCTCAACATGAAATTCGACGACGTGCTGCGGGTGATGAAAGTCGCTGAAATTCTGGGGCTGGTCTCAACCCCGGCGGGCGACGTGGCGCTCGAACCGCTGGGCAAGCAGTTTCTGGATTGCGATGTGAACGGACGCAAGCTGCTGATTCGCGAACAGCTTAAGCATCACGGCTTGTTCAGCTATCTCGTGCGGCTGCTGCGGGCGCAGGACGACCGATCGCTGCAAAAGGAAGTGGTGCTGGAGCATCTGGCGATGCTGCTGCCGAACGATCCGCCCGAGAAGCTGTTCGCGCGGATTGTGAACTGGGGACGCTTCGCCGAGCTGTTCGGCTACAACAAGGACGAAGACCGCTTCTACCTCGATCAGGAGTGAGAGGCACCCGTTGGCCTCGGGAGTGCCATTGCCCGCTCCGGCAGGGCCCAGTTATTCAGCAGCCGGCACGGTTCGATCAGGGACTAGCGCATGATTTCGCTTAAGCCCCGAACGCTTGAATAGCGCCCGAGATCGTCCCAGTTATGTCCGCCATAGCTGCGGCATTGCTCGTTATATCGCGCATCGACTCCGTCCGGATCATTGTGTGGGGCGGCGGTAAGATGATCGTTCTGAATGTCCCAGGCGACCGGAAGAACATGGTAGGCGTTCATCACCTCGCCAACGCCTGGAACCTGACCTGCGATCGACTGCAGGGTAAGTATTTTCCACAGCTTCATGTTCTCGTCGTAAAGCTCAGCCCACAGGCTCATGTAGCCTTCCTTGTCGATGTAAAGAATCCGCTTGCCATAGCAGTAGCCTTTACGTTGTGAAGGAATACGCCTGACATCGAGCATCATGGTGTCGCGCACTTCCCACTGACCGACTTTGGGCGAGGGAAAGACAATCGGCAAGTAGTAATTGCTATCCACATTGCCCCAAACCTTGGGCGAAGCCTGAGTCAATCCGAGAACCTTTCGATCGCCCAGATAGTTAGCGTCGAATCTTGTCAGCCCGCCATTGAAACCGCTGGTCTTTACGTCGTCTTGCGTCCAGTCGCTGCCGAAAACCGGACTGCAGCGGGCAGCGCTGGAAAGCCGCAAGGTACGGCGCAGCGAGGGCAGAAAGAGGAACAGATCCTCCGGCTTCAGAAAATCGTTGACATTATAGTAGAGCGTCAGTTGGGTAACGTATTTAGCCTGTTCCGGCGCTACAACGGTCAAATATTCCGCGTAAGAAACGCCCTGCCCATTGGGATCGACGATTGGAAGTTTAGCGTCGGAAATATGAGCAAGCCGCCGGTAAACCTCCTGCACGCGGGTTCGCGACACATGATCAAAGCGATCTTCGATATAAAAATTGATACTTGGATTGCAGACCAGGGTAGGCACGTAGGCTTCCCAAAGATTCGCCAGAATCTTGTAGCCGCGCATCGGTTCCTGGGGATTGGGAAAGGGCTGGCCGGCCACGTATCCGGTGAGCGTATGGCGACCGTCGGGAAGGGTCACTATTTTTACCAGGTGACTGTACTTTTCCGTGTTCCGCCGATAAGCCTCGGGCAGCGTGTAGTGATGGGTTGGCCCAACGTCCAGCTGGAAGTCCGAAGGAAATTTCCAATGGTATGTGCCCTCGAACAGCGCCTGCATCCCATCCGACATGAAACCCTTGTACTGCCGCCAGTTTTGCATGGTTATTACGGTGCCGGGCGGGATGCTGCCTTCCTCTTCCGCCCATCCATGCGATACCGGCAGACTCAGTAACAAGGCGAGGCTCAGTACGAGCAGCCCGCAGGTTTTCACGATCAACAGGGGAAACCGCGCCATCACCTTTTTCATTTTCAAATAAGTCCCAATCCTGTTTGGTTCCAAGGCGTTGATGAAAACTCAGAAGAGAGCCCGAAACTTATTCCGCTCGCCCGGTTAGAGAGGGCGATAACATGGGCCTGAACCAAGTGTCAACCACCATTGCGCGTCATCAGCGAGGGGCCATCAGCTTATTGGCCTCGACATGCGTCATGAGGTTGCGCGTGAAGCCGGCGTAGCTGCCGGTCTTGATTAATTGATCGGCCAGTTTGCGCGTGATCGTCATCGCCGCCCGCGCCGGTCCAGATGCCGTGCTGGCGCGCCGCACGCCCATCTGCTCCAGCATCCGCGGCGATGGAGTGGCAGCCCCAATCATCAGATTGAGCGGACCTTCGATCGCTTTGACCAGCGCGCCGATGGTTTTCCGGTCGGTCACGCCCGGGACAAACAGGCAATCGGCGCCCGCCGCCCGATAAGCGTCGCATCGACGCATAGTCTCATCGAAACGCCCCGGATCGTCGGGAGCATGGCGTAGGTAAACGTCCGTGCGGGCGTTGATCAATAGTCGCAGACCGGCTGCCTTGGCCGCCGCGCGTGCGGCCTGCAGGCGCTCGACCTGATCCTCTATTTCGCGCAACGGCTGGCGCGCCGCGCGATGCAATCCGTCTTCCAGGTTCACGCCCACCACCCCGGTGTCGATCATGGCTTTGATTGTGTCGCCAAGCTCTTCCAGCGTGCGGCCGTACCCGCTTTCGATATCAGCCGTTACCGGCACCTGTACGGCCTGAGCGATGCGGCGGGTGGCGGCGATCATCTCGGCGCGCGGCACCGCCTCGCCATCGGGATACCCCAGCGAGAAGGCCACTCCGGCGCTGGTGGTCGCGATCGCGGGGAATCCCGCCGCCTCGAAAATTCGCGCGCTGGCCGCATCCCACGCATTCGGCAGGAGCAGAATTTTCGGTCCCGCGTGAAGACGGTGGAACTCTGTCGCCCTTTGCTGTTGTGCTCGTGAAGCCATTTGAGTCACCTTCCGTTTGGCGGAGTCTATGTTTATTTGTCGCAAAAAGCGCAGTGAGGTGTCGCACTTACTCCGCAAACTACGCAAAATGTTCCGGGTCTGCGAACGATTCCATATCGGCGGGTCAGGTCGGTATCAAGATCTGAAGGTTTTCGGTTGCCGGTGCCGTCGAGGGAGGAGGATCAGTGGAAATTTATCGGATAAGGAGAACCGTCTTCGGATTTGTCGCGGGAATCTTTTTGGCCACCATGATGCTGGTGCCGTCGATGGCGCGCGCGGATGCCACCCACGCCATCTCGTTGGCGGAGGCTATCAGCCGGGCGCTCAAGTTTGCGCCGACGATCGACTCGGCCACTGCCGGCAGCGATCTGGGACTCGCCAATCTGATGCAGGCGCGCGCTCCGCTTTATCCGAGTATCGATGCGGGCGCGCTTTATTATCAGGCGCCGGGTTACAGCCGTACGGTCACCAACGGTGGACAGACCGACGCGATGCTGACGCTCAACTATACCGCGTACGATTTCGGCCGCCGGATGGCGATCGCTCGCGCGGCGCGTTTTGCCGCCGACGCCTCCACGCTGGGACTCAACGCCGCGCAAAACCGGGTAGTCTTCGATACCACCGTCGCCTATTTTGATCTGTTGCGCAGCCGCCGGGCGGTTAATCAATTGCGCGCCAGTTTCGAGCGGCTTGGCCGTTACGTTGCAGTTATCGAACAACTCGAACGCAGCGGACAATCGATCACCAACGACGTGTTGCGCATTCGCAGCGAGCGCGATTTAGCCGAGCTGCAACTCGCGACCGGAGAGCAGGCCAGCCGGCGCGCGGCGATTGTTCTCGGCTCGTTGATCGGCGATTTCGATCCCGACACTGTCGATATAGAAGACATCGTGAGTTTACCCGGCCTGCCGAGCGGAGACCTCGCGCGCAACCCGATCCTGCTGGCCGACCGGCGTAATATCGAGGCGGCGAAGCTTAGCATCAAGGCGGCGCAGGCCGAGCGGTTACCGAATCTCGGCATGCAGTTAACGGCCGGCTACCTGGGAATAAACCCGCCGCATACCTTCAACAGCAACCTGGGAGCATCCTATGCGGGATCGGTGGCGGTGCCGGTTTTCGATGGCGGTTTGATCAGATCGCACATCGATGCGGCGCGGGCGCGTAAGATGGCCGCGATGGCGCAATTCCGGCAGGATGAACTGGTGCTCACGCAACGATTAGCGGATGCGAAACTGCGCTACCGCGAGGCCGAGCATCAGTTCGATATTCTGGGCCGCGCTCAGCCGACCGCGAATGATTCATTTTCACTGGATTGGACACGCTTCTTAGGCGGCGGCACAGTGACGCTGCTGGAAGTGCTCGACGCTTTTCGCCAGGCCGAGACCTTTCGGCTGCAGCGTATCGATCAGGAATTTGCTCTGCGTCAGGCGGCCGCCGACGCGACTTACATTCTCGGCCTGAAATGATGAAACAATTAAAGCCTGTCTTGCTGGCCCTGGCGGTTGCGCTACAGCTTGGCGCATGCCGTCAAACCGGCGCGGTTGAAGGGGACCAGCCGCCCGCTGATGCGCCGGTGCTCTCGGTGACCGCGCAAGCCGCGAAAATCGAAACCGTGCGCAGTCAGATCGAGCTGCTGGGCATCACTGCGGCGCAACGGCATCTGACGCTGAAAGCCTCGACTAACGGGCGCTTGGTGGGGTTCGGCCTGCAAAGCGGCGATCGAGTAGTCAGAGGGCAGGTGGTCGCGCATATTATTAACCGCGAGCTCGAGGCCGCCGAAGCGGGTCTGGCGGCTGCGAAACGAATCGATCCGAAGGATGCGTCGCAGCTCGACTCCGCGGTGAAGAGATATACCGGCGGCCCCGGAATTCCGGTGGTCGCGCCCGCCACTGCAATCGTGTCTCAGCGGTTGGTCAGTTCGGGACAGGTGGTGGCTTATCTCGATCCGATGGCCGATCTGATCGATCCGAACAGCATGTACGTCGAGGCTCAGTTGCCGATCGATGTGGAAGCGCTGATTCGTCCGGGGATGGAGGCCACGGTCACTTCCGCGATCGCACCCGGAATCGAATATGGCGCGCGGGTGGTGGCGATCGCGCCGAGCTTCAATGCCAACAGCGAGACCGCGGCCGCGCGGCTGCAATTTACCGGCACGCGGCGGATTGAAATCGCCAATGCCGCCGTTCGCGTGCATCTGATCACCCGCGTGGTGCCCGAGGCAACCGTGATCGACAGCAAGGCGCTGTTTCAGAACGCCAACACTGACTCTTATTATGCGTTTGTCGCCGGCGAGGACGGCCGCGCTCATCGCATGCCGGTAAAGGTCGGGATTCGCGAGGGCGATCGTGTGCAGATCATCGAAGGTCTGCGTCCCGGCGCGATGGTGATCACTTCCGGAGGCTACGCGCTGGCCGATCGCCTCAGGGTCAAAGTGATCCCGGATCGGAAAGCGCAATGAAGAACGCAGATCACGGATGGATCTTCGGCCGGCGAATACGGCGGCGGTTGGCGGACTGAGTTATGGCGCGTTCGAATCCGATACTTGCGGTATGCGCCGCGATCGCCGCGACGGTCCTGGGAATCATCTGCGCCTACTCGATCCCGAGCGCGGTATTTCCCGAAATAACCTTTAACCGCGCGATCATCCTGGCCGACAGTCAGGACCTGCCGCCTCAACAGATGCTGGTCGCGGTAACCCGTCCGCTGGAAGAGGCGGCCTACGGCGTGATCGGCGTCAGTCTGGTGCGGTCCACCACCAGCCGCGGCAGTTCGGAAGTCGATGTTACCTTCTCAGAGAGCGCCGATCCCACCACGAGTTTTCAACTGCTTAACGCCGCCCTGGGCGCAGTGCGGGCCCGGCTGCCAGCCGATACCAATGTGCAGACCCGGCTGCTCTCGACCGGAACTTTTCCGATTATCGACTTAAGCATGAGTTCGCGCGATCGCGATCTGAGCGCGATCACCGACATCGCCTTTTACGATATCGCCCCGAGCTTCCATCGGATCAACGGCGTCTACCAGGTGGAACTGGTGGGCGGCAAATATCGTGAATTCGTCGTGCGCCTGAACCCTGCGCAGATGCTGGCCTACGGGCTCTCGCCGCAACAGGTGATCGACGGGTTGAAAAAGGCCAACGTCATCGCTTCGGCCGGGCGTGTTATTGATCTCCATCGGATGCTGCTGACGGTGGTGAATTCAAATATCCATCAGGCGCAGCAGCTTGCTGCACTTTCGATCGCGACTATCAACAATCAGCCGGTGCACGTGCGCGATATCGCGACGGTCGAGCTCGGTATTCGCGAGGATTATATTCGCACCGCCAGTGAGCACGGACCCGCGGTGCTGGTCGGCGTCTCGCGTCAGCCGAGTGGTAACACGGAGGCGATTGCGGCGCAGGTGCGCAGCCTGGTGCAACGTTTCAGCCGGCGCTATCCGGACGTGACCTTCACGCTGTCGTACGATCAATCCGCGCTTGTCAAAACCTCCTTCGACAGCGTGCGCGATGCGATCATTTTGGGTCTGGTGCTGGCGGTTGCGGTGGTACTGGCCTTCACGCTCAGCATTATCAACGCGATCATCGCGGCGATCGTGGTGCCGTGTACGATCATGATCACTTTCGTCGTCATGAAGGCGTTTGGTCTGACCTTCAACATGATGACGCTCGGCGGACTGGCGGCCGGAATCGGTCTGTTTATCGACGATGCCATCGTGATGATCGAGGCGATCCATCGCGCACGATCCCAGGGGCTGGGCACTGGCGAGGCGGTCGATAGTGCCGCCGGTGAGCTGACGCGTCCGCTTACCGCCTCAACCTTCACTGTGATCGTGGTCTTCGTGCCGCTGATTTTTTTCTTCGGCGTGACCGGAGTGTTTTTCCGATCGCTGGCGGTGACACTCGGATCGGGCCTGGCGATCTCGCTGCTGCTGGCCTTGTATTTTACGCCCGCGCTGGAACTGGTGTTCGAGCGTCTGCGCCGCCCGAGCCGTCCCGAGGGCCGGGTTTTCGAAGCGATCACCAACGTCTGCCTGCTGAGCATCAGGCCGTTCGTGCGCTTTCCGATTGCCGCGCCGTTGCTGGCCGTGCTCAGCCTGGCGGCGGCATATTTTGGCTATCGCGGTCTCGGTACCGATTACCTGCCGCCGATGGACGAAGGCGCGTTCATCCTCGATTACACCACTCCCCCCGAATCAACCCTGCCCGACACCGTGATTTTGGTGGACAAGATTGAGCATGTACTAAAGGACACACCGCAGGTGGTGGCCTTCTCGCGCCGCACCGGCACGCAGCTAGGATTCTTTCTGACCGAGTCCAATCGTGGCGATATTTCGGTGCGGCTGACGCCCAATCGCAAGCAGGGCATCGACGAGATCATAAGTTCGGTGCGCGCCCGTGTGCTCGCCACGGTGCCGGGGGTCAGGGTCGAGTTCGCGCAGGTGTTGCAGGATCTGATCGGCGATCTTTCGGGCACACCCGAGCCAATCGAGGTGAAGGTGTTCGGCGCGGACCAGGATACGATCGAATCCACGGCGCGGCAGATCGCGGCGGAGGTTGGCCAGGTGACGGGTGTGGTGGACGTTTTCGATGGCATCGTGCTGAGCACTCCCGAGCAGGAAATCCAGGTCGATCCGACTGCCGCCGAGCGCTATGGCCTGACCGCGCAGGATATCCAGGACGCGCTGCATGCGGTGGTGCAGGGTACGGTCGCCACCGACCTGCGCGTCGGCGATCGTCTGTTCGGCGTCCGCGTCCAGTATCCGGTCGATTTTCACGAAAATCTCAGCCGCCTGACGCAGGTGCTGCTCGAAACTTCCACCCACGGCAAGGTGCCGCTCTCCTCGGTGGCTACCATGCGCTATATGGGCGAGCAGCCTGAGCTCCATCGCGAGCGGTTGCGCCCGGTAGTGCGGGTGACCGCGCGCCTTTCGGGGGTCGATCTCGGAACTGCGATGACGCAGGTGCGCCATCGCCTCGATGGGCTGGTATTGCCAGCCGGCATTACCCTGGAATACGGCGGCCTCTATGCCGAACAGCAACGCGCGTTTGGCGAGCTTACCTCGATGCTGGTCGCCGCCATGATCGGCATGTTTCTCATCGTGCTATGGGAGTTTCGCCGTCTAACCCCGTCAATCGCCGTGATGGCCGCCGCGATCGCATGTCTGGCAGGCAGTTTCGCTGCCTTGCGCCTGACCGGGATGACGCTCAACGTCTCCTCGTTCATGGGCGTGATCATGGTTGCGGGAATCGCGGCGAAAAATGGCATCCTGCTGCTCGATCATGCCGAACACGACATCCATTCCGGGAACACTGCGCGGCAGGCGGTGATCGGCGCGGCGCGTATTCGTCTGCGTCCGATTCTGATGACCACCGTGGCCACCGCCGCCGGCTTGCTGCCGCTGGCGCTGGGGATGGGCGCGGGCGCGAAGATTCAGCAACCGCTGGCGATCGCGGTGATCGGAGGGTTGGTGTTTGCGATGGTGTTCGCCACCCCGATCGCGGCGGGCGTTTACCTGCTCGGTTCACGGCCGGCGCAGGCTTGATACCATCGAATTGCGGAGCTTGCCTCGTACAGCGCTGGTCTATAGGCTTCTGCGCAGTCCGCGTCAGAACATAATGATGCAATCGTCGGATACCTCGAGGTTCGGAGGGTCTCATCAGTGAGTACGGGGAAAATCTCGATGCTGCCGTCGTCGACGGTGTGCGCGGTGGACGATCAAGTCTCATGCGAACTGGGCGGCGAGGCCGCGATTCTGGATCTGCAGCAAGGGGTCTATTACGGATTGGATCCGGTGGGAGCCACGATCTGGAATCTGATCGCGCAGCCGCGCCGGGTCGACGAAATCAAACAGGCGCTGCTCGATCAGTACGAGGTTTCGCCGGATCAATGCGAGCGCGATCTGATCGAACTCCTTAATGATCTTGCCGAGCACGGCCTGATCCGGGTCGAGAATGAGGCTGCTGGCTAAATTCGCGCGGCTGCCATGGTGCGATCGCATGCTGGTGCTACGCGCTTTCGCGACGGTTTTACTGATCAAGCTGGCGCTACTGGCGATGCCGTTTCGATCCGTGCGTGCGATCATCGATCGCATCGCGCTTCAGTCACGCTATCCGAAAATGCGTCCCAGCGCCGGGAAAATTGGCTGGGCGGTGGCGGCCGTTAATCGTGGCTTACATTTTAAACAAGGTGACTGCCTGCCGCTCGCGATGGCGGCGGAATCGATGCTCGCGCGCTATGGATATCGCGCCGAGATGAAGATCGGAGCGGCGCGCGGTGAAGATGGGGCGTTTATCGCGCACGCGTGGGTGGAATGCGAAGGCCGCGTGATTATCGGCAACTTCGAACTGGATAAATATACTACGCTCGAATCCACGGCGTCTCCCACAAGGGGAGAAATCGCCGGATAACGCTAGCAGGGGGACGGTGCAACGCCGCGGGAGGTTCCCGCGATTCAGCGCCGATACATGATCAATGTCGTTTCTCGATACCTGTCAGGTGCTCGACGAGCACAAGGATTATCTTTCCGACCCTATACGTCTCGAAGCCTATGGGCGCGCGATTGCCGAGGTGGTTAAACCCGGGGATGTGGTGCTCGACCTCGGCGCCGGCACGGCGATCTACGGAATGATGGCGTGCAAGGCCGGGGCGCGCCGCGTCTATGCGGTTGACGACGGCGGCATAATCGAGATTGGAAGGGCGGCCGCTCAGGCCAACGGCTTCGCCGATCGCATCACCTTTATTCACGCGCATTCCACCCGTATCGATTTGCCCGAAAAGGCCGATGTCGCCATCACCGAGCAGATGGGCGGGTTCGGATTCGAGGCTGGCGTGATCGAGTTTCTCAACGATGCGCGGCGGCGTCTGCTCAAGCCCGGCGCAATCACGATCCCGCGGCGTATCGAGTCGTTTCTCGCGCCGATTGAAAATCCGGAAGCATACGCGCTGATCGAATTCTGGCAGGCTCCGCGCGTCGGCTTCGACTTCAGCGCCGCGCGTTCGTACGCGGCCAACGATGAGGACTTCGGATATTACGAGGCGAAGCATCTGATCGGCGATTCGCTCAAGGTGGCCGAGTTCGATCTCGATCAGGTTTGTCCCGATGCGACTCCAGTGCAGGCGGAGCTGCAAATTTCGCGCGCCGGCACGCTGCATGGATTGGGTGGATGGTTCGTCGCGCATTTGTCGTCGAAGGCGATGCTTAGCAATTCGCCACTGGCTGAAAAGGGCATGGATCGCGCAACCGCTTTCTTTCCGCTCGAACAGCCGGTGACGGTGGCGGCCGGAGATCGCGTAGCTGTCGCGATGCGCCTGATGCCGATGGACGAAATCGTCACCTGGCGCGTGCAGGTTCTCGATGCGCACGGAAAAACCCGCGCCGCGTTCGATCAAAGCAGTCCGCGCGGTGAACTGATCGCACGCGAAGATCTCGCCAAGGTACAGCCCGGCTTCGCGCCCCGGCTCAGTCTCCACGCGCAAGCCCGCCGGCTGGTGCTCAACCTGTGCGATGGGGCGAAAACGGTAGCCGAAATCGAAAGCGAACTGCGGCGGCAATTTTCGCCGCTCTTTGCGACCGATCGGATTGCGCAGAAATTCGTGGCGGAAACGATTCAGGAACACGCTGAATGATCGGTATCCCTGCTCAAGCCGGGGTTTGCCGATGAGCGGCATCGCCGCGATTTTCGATCGCGATTTCGCACCGATCGATCGCGCCGAAATCGATCGCATGCTTGCGGCGATCGCTCATCGCGGACCCGATGGATCGAATTCATGGGCGCGCGGTCCGGTCGCGCTCGGCCATGCCGCCTTTCGCACCACCCCGGAGTCGTTGCACGAAGTGCAGCCGCTGTTCGATGAACCCAGCGGAATCTGCCTTACTTTAGATGGCCGTATCGATAACCGCGACGAACTGGGAGACGCTTTGCGCGCCAATGGCGCGCGCCTGACCGCGGATTCCGACGCTGAAATGGTTCTGCGCGCCTACCAGTTGTGGGGCGAGGATTGCGCGATACGGCTGATCGGCGACTTCGCGCTGGTGATTTGGGACGAGCGCAATCGGATTATTTTCGCCGCCCGCGACGCGATCGGCGTTCGTCCGCTTTATTATCATTGCGACTCGCGCCGGTTCGTGGCCGGTTCGGAACCGCGCGAGATTGTCGAAGGCGCGCGGCTGGCGCGCGAACCCAACGAGGGCTGGATCGCCGAGTATTTGAATGGCGGACTCATCACCCGCGACGAGACCCCGTTGCGCGGCGTGATGGCGCTGCCGCCCGCGCATTGCATGAC
>JADEYI010000145.1_pt1 | contig 132469 bp, 180 predicted proteins | sample 8542331 | NCBI WGS metagenome assembly JADEYI01 (sample SAMN16510988, study PRJNA670497) | mine drainage metagenome | isolation source: biofilm near Copperflume 1 | place: Germany: Marsberg coppermine Kilianstollen | collected 2018-02
TTTGTGACGCTGCAGAGCCATTTTGCCTGCTTGTACGGGCGAAAGCAGCACGGGGCGCCATCGCCAAGTTTTGATTGCTGCACAAACAGACGAATGAGCACTAAGATTGCAAGCCAGGTGCTTGTAGCCAAAAGCTCTGGAAGCAAAACACAGCAAAGAAGCTTTTGGTTTTTGCATCTGCAGGCTGACCCTTCGGCAGTTTGGACTCCGCGGTAGCCTCTCTTCTCATAATCAATTCGGAGGTTCCGAAACTGTTTCTCGTAACCGCTTCGGGACACATTCTTGCAACATCAATGGAGCAGGAAGTCTGCGAGTCGAAAGAATTTCTAATACGAGGAACATACCGAAGTCCGGCATTGGTGTCCACCGTGTTCGAATGCGGCAGGGAATGCCCGAAACATAAACTGGCCTGGTTGAGATGGGAGTGAGGAGTTCGTGGCGTGTCGCCAGCTTGATGGAGCCCCTGTAGAATATGGCGAGAGGTCTGTCTATCTCAGAAACGCTTTCAAAAGTTCCCCTTTCTCAACAGAGTTGAATAGTGTTGGCCAGCATTGTTGGCAAAACGAGCATTGATACGTGTAACACAAGCAGCATTTCAATAAATTTGGAGTTGTCAATTACATCGATTTACTTGCAGCACAACTGGGAGCTCAGGGATGGGTAGATGCTTCGCAGTCAAAGTCCAGACAAGAGCTGCAGAGCCACACTTTCGAGGACAATATTGTTGTAGGCCAAGTCTGAGACCGGAGTGTGCTCCTCGATCATGCATGATGCCCAATAGAATTTTGCAAAGGGTGGCGGAGGGTGAGGTGGCGAGCGTGCTGGCGCACGTGACGCTGCCCGGGCAGATGGCAGCGCGGCCGGCCGGGGGGTACAGCGGCGGCAGTTGGCGCAAGCTCGCACTCGGCATCGCGCTCGCCAGCGGACTGGATGCTGTTCTCCTGGACGAGCCCTCCTCCAACGTGAGAGCCCTCGCAAGTTTGGGGTAGTAAGGACTGCAGTTCGTAATCATGACATTGACATGTGCCTGGTCCGGCATCTCTGGAAGACAAATCTGAAGGACCGAGGACCGCCACTTCGGCAGCGCCAAGTTCCGGCTGCAAGCGCGCGGCCAGGTGCCTAAATTGTGTTGCTATTTTACCAATATCATAGTGATCAAGCTGCACTGCTTCAAGGGCATTGATGCTCTTTCATGAGCCTGAGTCTGCCTGCCTTGGGAAGACTTGCTGGCTCATGGGATCTTTCCCCGGGGCAAGGAGCAATAAGACTCACAGATGCACGCTGTCAAAAATTGTGCAGCTTCCCCTCAAAGCACATCCTGCAGCGGTGTCATCAGGTCTCATACCGGTGCAATGATGTCCTCAATAGGCCTGTCTTTACAGGAATGAATTGTGTAGTGTCAGGTTGATTGAGCGGTGCTGTCTTGCATGTGTGCAGTCGATGGCGCGGGTGTTTCGGGCGACGGAAGCTGCAAAGGCAGAGCTGGGAGTGCAGGCGTATGGCCTCTCCATGCCCATGCTGTGTCATGGGCGAGAACCTGCACGGCTGATGCATCGTGTTTTCTTGGCTTTCAGCGTTGATGGGAGGCGCTGCAGCCCATTTGAGGAACAGGACATGTGAAGGCACCCGCTAGCACATTGCACGAGCTCGCGCTGCAATGACCAGTGGGAGATGGCGGCAGGCAGCAGGAAGACAGAGCCATTTTTTTTGTCAAAATTGAAAGTTGGCTTGAGTTGCATTGTATGGGGAGTTCCTTCGGATGGTGGTGGGAGTGGAGGGAAGTGGTGGTAAGACTGAAGCAGACAAAGGCCGTCCTGGCATAGAAGGATGGGATGTGTTGCACTGCAAACGGTTGCACAATGGGATTCATGTAGAACCTTGACAGCTGGACCCTGAGCCCCCCATGTTGGCTTTTATATGGACTCTGTTGGCCTTCAACAGGTAGTCGCCAGTGGCACGACAATGTAGTCATTATATGCAAATTAATGCCTGTTCAAGCTTAAGGAAAGGATTGAATCTATTGCATTTACATGTTGCGGAAGCTCCATCGCTGTGATGATTGCCTCAATTGTCAATCAGCACATTCCTATGTCCTGGCGATCCCTATCCCCTTGATGCTGAACCAAGTCTGTAAAAGATTTCCATGCCAGGCTTGCTCTGTCTGATTAACACTGATCACCAATCTAGGTTACTCGGTTTCTTGACCTGACTTGCTTGTGCATATTACATACTACTTGTATACAGCCTCTGCATACTTACCCCAGTCAATCTTCTATCTTATGACACAACCCATAATGCCAGCTGCATTTTGGCTAAGCAGCCCTAAGCATCATTCATTCCTGGTCTCAACTTGCTGCACTGCGGCATATGCACCAACGTAATTTCTTGTGCAAAGGTCTCTGTGAGCTACATTAAAAATCGGTAAGGACAACTTGAGGCTGTCCTGATACTGCACCCCAGCAACCAATCTCAAGCCCACATGGTTCCGATCGAGAAGGCAAAAACTCTGCAACCAAGCCTCCCTCAAGTTGATCAACACCGCAAGCCCCAACTTGGCAGGCTTCATGACCTTTGCTTCAACACCAATTGCTTCATTAGCTGCTTCCATGCGGACCAACTCAGTCACTGTACCGCAGAACAATTATTTGTGACATGTCCAGCATGCTATGCTGTGCTAAATTTCAACAGCGCACTTGTGGTGCTGCGCACAGATATTCTGGCCGAGGTCCATGTCAGAAAGCCCAGATGACCAATCAGGTCAAGCACCATCACGGCGTGCTGCTAGAGAGGGCGCCCGGTACCAGGAACCCAGAGAAGCTCACTGGGGAGCTGTGCACAGGGCGGCATGGTTGCGGCCTCGCCTGGTGAGCGCAGGTGGCGGCAGCCGCTGCCGGAACAGAGGTCTGGGCAGCGATCGAGGCAGCTGGGATAGAGGCCTCCTCGCCGGCCTCCTCGAGCTCATTCAGGCAGCTCTGCACGCTGTCACGGATCTCCTGCAGGCTGAACTCGACCCTGGAGCTCCTGTCCTTGGCCCAGAACATGGCGACCTTCAAGAAATGGAGGTAGGGCTGCGCGCACTCCGGCAGCTGACGGGGGAACTGCACCTGCGCAAGCAGCAAGCCAGAAGACTTCAAAACACTCTCAGCAAAGCCTGACCATCAGCGGTTTTAAGAGAACGGTGCTGCATTCAGATGGGAGATGGTGGGCAGGCTTCTCCATTGCAAGTAAATGGCCGATTGCAGTCTGCAAGAAATGCAGCAAGGACTTAGATGTCAGGAAGATAGTTGCAGGCAACCTCAGAAAGCCAGAGTACAAAAAATGTCCAGGCAGCGCACCTTGTTGACGCCCTGGATGGCGCCGATGTACTGCGCCATGCACAGGCGGCGGTGGACGCAGTCAGCGGCCAGGCCAGCGTCGGCCAGCGCCTTGTCGATGCGCGCCACCTCGCTCCTGGGCAGCGCATTGTACTGCTCGCGAAGAAGGTACAAGCAGTGCTGCCCGGTGAAGAGAGTGAAGGCGATGGCGCAAATCGCATACAAGTCGACGCGGCGCGCCGTCGTCCGCTGTGCCGGGTCGATCACCTCCGGCGCCGTGTAGCCGATCGAACCCCTGCGCGCACATGCCGGCACATGCGTCAGTCATGCTTGTCTTGCGCTGCTGGCTACCTGGGTGCTGTCATCTCAGCAATGCAGTGTACTGGTGTGCCACTCATCGTCTAAGGCAACTGCTCAATTCAAAACACTCTACCGGATCAAAAGACAGCACGCAAGGTGCAAAGGGCCGCACTTGTAGGCCAGCAGAGGCGCGTCGCCGCGGACGGCGAGGCCGAAGTCAGTGACGGCCACAGAGCCGCTCGCGCGCACGAGAACGTTCTCGAGCTTCAGGTCGGCATGGAAGATGCCCTGTTCGTGCATCTCCCCCACCGCGCCGATGATCTGCAGAAGTATCCGCAGCTGAATTTGCAGCGGCAGCGTGCCCCCGTACGGCCTGCATGCATTCGCACACGCAGCCTGAGAAGTTGCCATCAACACAGGGCCTTTCCTCCTATCCCAGGAAGCTGGACTATCCAGACTTGGCAGGAGCATGTAATGCGGGGATCTCAATGCAAGCTGTGACACACCATGTGGGAGCTAGGAGATCAGGGCAGTGAGAGGATGTCGAGATCTTGTGGAGTTCTGCAGCGCACCTGTAGCGGTCGGCAAGGCTGCCGAGCTCAAAGTGCTCCATAAGCATGCCCCGGACGCCGTCGCCGCAGTCGACCATGGCGAGCGGGCGGACGATGTTGGGGTGGCTGAACAGGAGCATGATGAGGGCCTCCAAATTGATGGCCTCCTGGTACTGGGGGCTGCTGGAGATGGGCACTTTCAGCGCCACCGGCAGGTTAGCCTTGTACACCGCGCCCCAGCCGCCCGAGGCCAGCGGCTGCCACTCCAGGGAGTCATACGTTGCCTGAATTGCAGCATCGGGGCTGTCAGGAACGCCCTCTGCTGGATGGTATTGTTCATGCACTGCGCAGACCTGACATGTGAAAGGGTGCACAGACGGAATGCAAACAGACACAAGTGCGGAAGCACATTGATGATCTCATCATCATTGACTGACCTGGGGGATTACTGACAGGGTGGCTGTGCGCTCGATCACTTCTATCAGGTGCTTGATCTCGGCGTCTTTCTGCGTGATGCCAAGACTCTGCCACCACACAGCAGATGGTCAAGCACCTCTCTTTACAGGGGTTGAGACTGATGACATGGCATCCTGATCTCATCAGACAATGCAGATGATGTCAGGCATACATTGGCAGCATTTGCAGAGAAATCACTGGCATGTGATCAGGCGCGAGGGCTCACCAGGGACGAATTGGCGGCCACGGCACAGTTCAACTGGGCTTGCAGGTCGTCCAAGCGCTCCTGCAGTGCTGCATTCTCTGCCCGGCAAGTTGCCGCCAGCCGCTCTTCCTGCTCCCGGCTCTGCTCCTTGAGCTGCGCCATGTCATCCCCCTGCGATTGCATGACATGCTCAGTTCCCACCGAGGCTTGCAGGGTCCATGCATGCTACTGGGCATGCTCAATTTAGACGACAACAGGTAAATGTGTCTGTAGGCGGACACAACTCACCATGGTCTTGATCCTGGCCTCTGCCTGGTGCAGCTGCTGCTGTGCCTGGTTGAGGCAGCACTGCAGCTGGCCACCCTCTGCCAGCAGACTCCAACAGAGCTCCCCGAGGTCATTCTCAGCTTGTCTAGCTGGCTGAAGCACGCTCACAGGAGACGTGGCTGCACATCACACCACTGGTATCACAGGAGGGGGCGGCCAACACATGCTGTACATTTGCACGGCAAAGCACAACAAGAGGCCATGATTTAGGCAGGCCGTATAGCGCAATTACCTGCTTCAGGAGCTGCTTGATCTGTCTGGGTGGCTGCATTTTGAAGCGCAGCTTCATGGACGCTCCTCTTGAGCTTCTGCAGATGGGCATACAGACAGGACTAAGCACCTTTGCTTGCCTGGAGTTTGGCACCATTGTATTAATACATGCAAATGCTGCAGAAAGCAAGGTGTGCAAAAAGGTGCCTTATTTCCTGAAAGGGCATGCAGGCCGCTCACCTGTGCTTCTTGCTGCTCCTGCGCCTTGAGAGCCTGCACAAGCAGAACGAGGATGCAGGTCAGTCCTTGGTAGCCTTCACTTGCCAGGCCGCTATGGCAAAATTTTGTCATTTATGTCATCGCACGACTCACTGCAAGACAGCCACATGCAAGCACCAGCACCGGACCCACCTTCAATGCAGGTCAACTCTTCACTGCAAGATGCAAGCTCAAATTAAGGCGTGAGCTCTCACCTGTTCATCTGCTGTGGCTGCAGCTTGTGCTGGCACTTCCAGCAGCCCCTCAGAAGCCTGTGTTGTCTCCACAGAATGTGTTGATGCCTGGAATCCCTCCTCTTCCACCACCGGGGGCTCCTGCACCTCTGCAGCCGGGACCTCTGTCGCCGGTGCTTCCTCCACTTCCTCATCCGACTGCGCCAGCACAGCCTCTCATCAACTTTGCACACTGAACCCTTCCATGCAGCACCAAAGACAACCTCTAGCGCCTGATAGAGCGAGCAGCCTGCTTCAAGTTTGGCGGCAGTGAAGAAGGCCACAACAGTACAAAAGCTTGCGTGCCACAGGAGAGGATTGCGTGGACCTCACCTCCGGGAATTCTGCCGGGCAGCGTGGACTCTGGTTGGGTGGAGAGTCCTGTGCTTCGCGCAGCTTCTCCGCCACCAGGAGCTGCACAAGTAGATCGAGGATCAGGCCAAAAATGGTTTTTTCAAGGTGGTCAACCTCCTTGGCGGCGCCGTTTACGGGTATCAAAAACATTGAACACTGCAAAATGAATCTTCTGGAGGTCCCTGATGGTCCGTGCTCACCTTGGTTTGGCACGCAACAAGCGCCTTCACGTAGTCGCCAAGCACGGCCTCCGCCTCAGCGGCTCTTTGGGTCCGCTGGCGGAGGCGGGACTGGCAAATGGAGAGGTCTCTGTGATTGACCGCATTGCAAAGACGGAGATCTCTGATCAGCACTTCGCTGTTTGACAGAGCAGCCTGCAGCTTGGCGACTTCGTTGTTGCTTTGGTAGAGGGCAGATTGTGTGACCTGGAGGATGCTCTGCGCCTCGGCTAGAGCACCCTCACATTCTGCCAACCTTCTCCAGCACTGGGTTTGTGACGCTGCAGAGCCATTTTGTCTGCTTGTAAGGGCGAAAGCAGCACGGGGCGCCATCGCCAAGTTCTGATTGCTGCACAAATAGACGAATCGAGCACCAAGATTGCAAGCCAGATACCTGTAGCCAAAAGCTCTGGAAGCAAAACACAGTAAAGAAACTTTTGGTTTTTGCATCTGCAGGCTGACCCTTCGGCAGTTTGGACTCGGCGGTAGCCTCTCTTCTCATAATCAATTCGGAGGTTCCGTAACTGTTTCTCGTAACCGCTTCGGGACACATTCTTGCAACATCAATGGAGCAGGAAGTCTGCGAGTCGAAAGAATTTCTAATACGAGGAACATACCGAAGTCCGGCATTGGTGTCCACCGTGTTCGAATGCGGCAGGGAATGCCCGAAACATAAACTGGCCTGGTTGAGATGGGAGTGAGGAGTTCGTGGCGTGTCGCCAGCTTGATGGAGCCCCTGTAGAATATGGCGAGAGGTCTGTCTATCTCAGAAACGCTTTCAAAAGTTCCCCTTTCTCAACAGAGTTGAATAGTGTTGGCCAGCATTGTTGGCAAAACGAGCATTGATACGTGTAACACAAGCAGCATTTCAATAAATTTGGAGTTGTCAATTACATCGATTTACTTGCAGCACAACTGGGAGCTCAGGGATGGGTAGATGCTTCGCAGTCAAAGTCCAGACAAGAGCTGCAGAGCCACACTTTCGAGGACAATATTGTTGTAGGCCAAGTCTGAGACCGGAGTGTGCTCCTCGATCATGCATGATGCCCAATAGAATTTTGCAAAGGGTGGCGGAGGGTGAGGTGGCGAGCGTGCTGGCGCACGTGACGCTGCCCGGGCAGATGGCAGCGCGGCCGGCCGGGGGGTACAGCGGCGGCAGTTGGCGCAAGCTCGCACTCGGCATCCCGCTCGCCAGCGGACTGGATGCCGTTCTCCTGGACGAGCCCTCCTCCAGCATGAGCCCTCACAAGTTTGGGGTAGTAAGGACTGCAGTTCGTACTCATGACATCGACATGTGCCTGGTCCGGCATCTCTGGAAGACAAAAATGAAGGCATTGATCATCCTGGGAGATTCAAGGTCACAGATGCACTGTTGGTGGAGGCTACCTGCACCAGCGTTCTTGAGCTGCCACCGCCCTTCCTGACCTCTAAGAAATAAAGGCCCATGCAACCAACTCATGAAAATTCTCATCGTTCCCCAACCAAGCCTCTGCTTGCGTTCTTCCTGAAATGCTGAGGTAGAGCGCTGAGTGCCGTGATAGGCCCGGCGCAGGCTCGGCTGGCCGCCTACGTGGCGCGCCAGCTTGGCGGCGAGGAGACCGAGGAACGCCACTTCGGCCGCGCCAAGTTCCGGCTGCAAGCGCGCGGCCAGGTGACTAATGACACTCAAATATTACTATCTCAATGTGAATGCAGCAACTCAAAGACACTCAACTCCTGACTTGATGTCTCAACAGACACCCACCAGTCAACGGTTCCAGACGTCAATAGGAAACGGAAAATTGTGTGAAAATGAAAGCAAGCCCCTCTGACAGCTTCAAAACGAGTGCTCCCAACAAGCTGTGAGGCCTTGCATACATAAATAACACAGACTGAAACATGTGAGGTCGCTTCAGAACGATGAGCAACATGCAGGCCCCTGCTCGCCCTCTGCAGGCACCAAAAACTGCAGCTTTAAAGAACTGAACACTCCTGCTGTGCACACGTGAACTAAAAGAAGATGGTCTGCCAGCATCTGAGGGTCCGAGAGGTCTTTGAAAGACCCTCCGTGTACAGGACCCTCTCCTGTGTGGGCAAACTCAATCTGCCCAGGGTGAGTCACCCGGGCAACGGCAGGTCATCTTTCTGAGTACAACAAGCTGACTTCCTGCCCTCTGCAGCGGCAGGCAACTACCCGCTGCAAGGAGGCACTGAAGAATCCCCCTGTAGACCCTGGTACTGAGAAAAGCAGCGGCTGCCAGGGGTCGGTCAAGGGGGCCCAGGAAGGTTCCTCTGAGTGGCTCGAGAGGGGCGGCTGCTGCGCTGGCGGCAGCCGCGCACCGGCAGGCAGCCTTACATCATGCCTCCATGTTCTCTGCCTGCAGCCGCGCCAGACACTGGCCATGCTCCAGGTGCGGTCCAGGCCAAAGGTGATCCTGTTCTCCTTCTTCTTGACGAGTGTCAGCGTGCACTGGAGGTAGATCATCTAGTCTCTGGTGCAGGGCGGCAGCGGCCGCGGTGACACCAACTTCATGCGCGCAAGCCGGATGCTGATCAGATATCCTTTCAATGCTGATCAGCAATTCCCACTACAAGAGACGGCTTCCCTGGCAGCAAGGGGGCCACATTCAACAGCATGAAGCCAGGTCGCTGCAGCAATTTTTGACAGTGTTGGGCTGACTTGAAGACCTCTCAGTATACCATGTTGCGAGTCAATCTGCCCAGTGCACGACTCAGCACATTGCCTATTTTGGCAGCCGCCCCACCAATCAGGAGGAATTGAACATGGCGCACGCCCAAGTTCCAGGTGCTCGGCATGCAGGAGATGAGAGCAGGAGGGAGATGCTGGGGCAAAGAAAATAAATAAATAAAAACCTGAGATGAGAAAAAAAGGCAGGCTGGAGGATTAGCCCCAACCTGCTTTTCACTTGCACTCGCATGATTTGACATCAACTCGCATGTTAACAGATCAACTGGGCATGTCAGGGATTATATTTGCGCCCATAATTTGTCCTCGATGGAAGCCCTGTCCTCACTTCGAATGTTGTTAGCTAGTTGGAGCGATGCAGTCTTGATGAGCCATTCCTTACTCCTTTCAAAAGATTCATTCGTATAAGGTTATATCGCAGGGCAGACGAGCACTTATAGTGGCAAAGTGTGAATAGCATACAGAAGACAAGATTTATGGAACAGTGAAGATATTGTGCCCTGTTTGCAGCTTCTGACATATTACTTGGCACAGAGGCGCTGCAAACACAATCCTGCATTCAGCGATCCGTTTTCCGTCGTCTCAAGTAGACGATACAGATGGTTTCAAGGAACCCGGAGAGATCAGGACACTAGTGCCGATCAGGATCCACTTGCAATTCATCTCCTATCTGTCAACTCATATCTCATACTCGAAGGAAGCACTCGTTCGTGTGTGCTGGTTGGGGCCAAACCGTCGCCAGCAGGCCGGGTACATAATCGACTGAAATGGCATCATTGTCACCCAAAGTGGGCTAATGACCAAATACAATCCGATGCGGCCATGCAACGGGTTCCTGGCCTGGGCTGCAATAGGTCCCAGGTTCAAACCTTGGCGGTCGGTTCCTTCCTTTCTCCCTCCCTTGTCTGCATGTTCATTTTTCTGCTTTTCAGAAGAAATATTCTTAGAGATTTTGTTCTATTGATTTTTCTGTTTCTCATGCACCTCACATTTTTTCTTTTTGTTTTGTTTTGAGGCATGCCAGAGGCGCCAGAAACACCGCCTGGCAGGAACGGTGGCATTGCAGGAAAAGAAATCAGCCAGGAAGCTGGACCTTCCTAGCTGGGCCTGTAAGCAATTATTAGGTGTGCACTTGTCTTTCTGCAATGACGTATGGAAAGTCGGAAATTGATAATGCACACTCGCGGTGCTACTTTCATGCATGCACGGCAATATGTTCGCGCACGCATACCTGTTTTGCATATCTGCCGATGTTTCTGTCAATAATGACAACAGTCAAATTTGTTCATTGCTTTGCTAGGAAATCTGCTGCGTCACCAACGTCAGAAATTACTCATGGTCCATAAGCACAGCTGACATCAGTATTGAATTTGCAAACTTCATGAACTCTCTGATCAGAGAACAATTCTTTGTCAATGCTGCACATCGCCAGTTATCCTCACACCCCGTCGCCATCTTCTCTTGAAACTTGTGGCAACAACTCCAGCAAGAGTTAACCTAAGCTATCACTTCCAAATTGGAAAGATATCCCTGTCAGGAAAACATCTCACAGGTCCAGCGCGGCGATCTCGTGCGGCTCAAAGTCAGTGCGCTGCCCCAGAACTTCCTTGACCTGCGCCTCAGTCAGGCGCCAGGTGATGGGCCCTGCGTTGTGCCCCCAGTAATCCATCACCTCACTCACGCTCTCCAGGCTCAGCAGAGTACCTGCACCAGCCGCGCATACATCAACAAGCCATCTTATTTCCATTCTTTCAGCCAAATGCATACAGGCTGCCCTGCCCTTCATTTTTTGTGCCACAGCCAAGAAGCTGCAACGAGCTCCTTGACGGCCAAAATGTATGCAAGTCAGAGAGGCGATTCCTGCACCCTGAATGCTACAGCTGTAAGAAACGCCAGCCAAGATGAAAAATAGTCCTTTCCAGCAGTCTGGCTGCTCCAGAACAGGTGGCCTGTCCCGTCTGCTCTTTGACGTGCCAAGCAGACAACTCGCAATGGTTCGGGTGCGCACATCAAGGGGTTTTGCTGGACACTGCGGGCGCACCCACTTGCTCTCTGATCTGGCAGCTAGACAGCCCACAATACATTTGCGCCAAAGGGGTTCCCTTGATACTGCGGGGGCGCACCCATCTGGTTGAGTATGGCAAATTTGTCTCGTACGGTGCGCTGGGTGACGTTGGAGAGGGTGGCCACGAGCGCTCTCACGTCTCTGTCCAGCTGCAGGCCCCCCAGCTGGTTGAAGGGCTTGAGCCGCAGCGTCGCCTCAACACGCTCCACCACCTGCCCAAAAGGCAGAGTGCAGTCAGATTTCTAGTGTATTAAGTTGCACTTTCTGCATACGATAATCTGGTGGTAGGACTGTCAGCCTTCCTGAGGTAAGCCTTGCTGAGGTAAGCCTTGCTGAGGTAGCCCTGCTGAGTCACTGAAAGTGTTGGCCAGCATCACATCACATGACATGAGTTGTACTGGCTGTACGTCCCCACTTGATTGGCCTACCAGTTCAAACAGGTGCTGGTGTGCGCTGACACCAGGGCCAGGTGCAGCATGCACAAAGACTTTGCCCTGCGCAAAACGTGGAGGGATACATACTTCATGAGCACGAACCATCAATGAAATACCTCTGCTGTGCGGACCATCTTTGCACAGCTGCAGGCTGCAGAGTGCACATGCATTCATAGAATGTGAAACTGATATCACGTTTCTCCACAGGCGAAAAGGGCATCAGCGCGGCGCGTGCCTTTTCGAGGAGGGATGCGACGAGGGCGTCGTAGTTGTCGGGGGTGAGGAAGGGCTGCAGCCACTGCAGGATGGCGCAGAGCATGGCCAGCAGCGCCTGCACCCAGGTGTCCTCCACCTCGTTGCGCGCATACTCCTCCTCACTCAGCTCGTAGCTCGCGCCCGCCGCCTCGTCCAGCATCGCCCTGGCCCCGTCACCCCAGCATGACTCATCTCTCTGGCACCCTCACCCATGCAGCTCTGCCCACGAAAGGATGCAGGGACACGCTAGCTTTGTATTCCTCTGGAGCCTAAAACATCGCGTGACCTCTATCTTGGGGACATGCAAAGCAGAGATATGCAGCACGGTCATGTCATGGGTCTAGACCAAACTTAGCACAACCCTTCATAAATGCGGAGCATAGGGGTGTGCCGCTGCATAAGGGAGAAGCATGCAGCAGGGTGTAAATGTGAGGATGCGTGAGAGGGAGAGATGCAAATGGATGACAGGTGGAAGGCTCCTGAGGTGAGAGGGTGGGTGGGAGGGTGGAACACAGGGGGCAGCACACACCTGTAGAAGGCTGCTGAGGTGAAACGGTAAATCAGAGGGTGGACGACAGGGGCGGTAGACACACCTGAGGCGGGGCACGATGGCGGTGCTGAGCTGCTCCAGGGCGCGGGCGGTGATATGGGCAAAGTCGGAGGAGGTCTTGGAGAGGTCGGCCAGCACGCTCTTGATGCGCTCGCGCTCGTTGCTGGACCCGAAGAAGTGGTACGACGAATCCTCTAGCTCCTCGCGCAGCTTCCCCACATACCTGCATGCCCCACGAGTCACTTTGCTGTCACCTCGGGGCCAGAGAGCTCGAATGGCAACCGTGTTTTCATAATGGCTGGCCTGCTGGTGAGCCTCCTGGCTGTCCAGTAAAAAGTTTGTATGAGATGATCTTCTGTAAGCAACAGCACTCTCCACAAACACTCTGAAACCCAGCCTAGAAAAGGTCCTCATACGTACATTGAATAAGTACCAGGCAGGATGTTAAAAGCAGGTCATGCGCATGGGCCCTAGAAACACAAAACAAGCTTAAGTTTTGTTCCCAAGGACAAGCCAAGCCTTGCTTTCCAGGGGCAATAGAGGGGTGGGCCTGGGGTGGGCTCACGTGGCGCTGACGTCCGCGTTGTTGAATACTGCAGCGTACTCGGCTGGGTTGCCCGTTGGCGCGACTATGTTGTCGCCCGTCGCAGCTGCCACAGCTTGCGCCAGCCTGGCAGCACCCGCCTGCCACACACGTTCACCTGATTTAAACGTGTCCTTGTACAGTAATCTGCTTGCAAGGGAGCGCCAGCATGCCCATGAAAATTGTTAAAAGGCCCACCCAAAAAGTGGAAAACTCATGCACGCAGGCATTGCCTTCTAGTCTCCCATTGCAGTCAAGGAGGGGTGGTGTCACAAGATATCAAGATCACTACTATACAGAAATGTTAAGGAACCCCTGAGTCACACAAAAACAGGGTGCATGTTGCAAATGCAGCACCTTCCAGTTGAGCTCAAGGGCGGTGCGAAGGGAGTTGGAGAGCAGGTTGTTGATCTGGCCCAAGATGGCACAGAGGCACTGCAGGTTGCCGGTCGCTAGCGCGCGGCGACCGCACTTCTGCAGGATGAAGAACACATCGTCCACCATGCTCGTCGTGAGAGCGTCCGCGCTCCACTCGTCGATCGCAATTGCCTTGCCCACGTTCTCCTCCAGATAGAACTCCTCCTGCCATGCCAGTGGAATTGACCTCAGGACGCCAGAGCAAAGTACAAATTGGCTGATCCTATTTTTTGCATGGCTGTGGGCAGGGTGCGGCATGGAGTTCATGCCCAATTAGCAGGGCCGATGCGTCTATCACCAGATTGACATGCTGTCCCTTTGATACAGCGCCTTGTGGAGAAAGGCCAAGGCTAAATGTGGGAACAGCAGACGCAAAATGCAGCGTCAGGATCACGCGTTACTCCTTTTCTGCAATCCTCCAATGTCACCTTCTATCCTTTGTGCCAATGTTTCCAATTTATGCATTCGTTTTTATCCTTCAGACCTTCAGAGGGCGCACCAGGTTGATGTAGTAGGCGATGAGTTCGCGCACGGTGACGTTGAACTGGCCGCTGCGGAAGCTGTTCTCCAGCGACGCGGCATCGGCCTTGGGGGAGCCAGAGCCGGCGGCGGCGGCCGTGAGCTTGGCAAGGATGAACTGGTTGTACTCCTCGCTGCGCTGGCACAGCAGCAGCATCTCCTCCAAATACCCCTCTATCTGCACCCCGCCAGCACCATACACGTCACTCAATTAGACTACCACCCTTGTGAACCAAAGCATGGAGTAATGAAAATATCTATAATGTACATGTGTGTAGAATTCCTGACCACAACTGCATCCTTCCATCCTTGAAGCCTGAGAGACCGAGCGCACAGTAGTATCGTGCAGAAGCCTTGCAGGCAGCACGAATTCTTTGAATCTTTCCAGCATGTAACATGAAATGCCATGCAACCCAGCAAGTTCTGCCGCAATTAACTAAGGGGCAGTGACAGCTAGATGCAGCGGCCAGCTATACAAAGACTGCAATATCCCAAGGGTGAGGGCAGCAGGGTTGCTGACCTGGCGGGGGTCGACGGCGAGGGAGGCCTGCGCGGGGGCGCTAGTGCGCTTGGCAACGCTAAGAGTGCCGATCTCGCCCATCAGCTGCTGCAGCCGCCTAAACTTGATGTAGCGCTGCATGATCTTGGTGCCATGCTGGTCGCACAGCTGCACACACATTGCGCAGGTGTCAGCCAGCACACCACTACAGTCCAGCACTTTCAGGCAGCCACACTCCAGCCCCCAAGAAGCTCTTGCTCCTCACGACTCACACTCTTCAGAGCAACATTTCTTCATTAATACTCCATGCTCATGCGACTAGAACCCATGCGAAGAAAAGGAAAGAGTAAGGGAATGACAGGCAGGTGCCAGCACCTGCTGGAGGCCCAAGATCGCCTCCACTGCTGCCTCGGACCCAAAGGTTCCAGAGACAAAGTGTTCGTTCTCGTCCACAGCCACGGCAACATCCTTGAACAAGTTCGTCAGCGTGCCCACGTAGTCGCTCTCTGCTTGTTCTGCAACAGCCACACATTGCACTTTCCATGGGCCTCACCCCTCCACTGGCACATCTTTCCCATAGGTATGTAAATACGCTGTTACCATGCAGCAGCAGAAGTGGAAGGAGCGGAAATGCCCATGAGGCTGGGGAATGGAAAGTCAGGTGGGAATGGGATGGATACCTCCGCCTTCCACCAGCGAGGTGTAATCCTCCTCTGCCCTCCTAGAAATGAGATCCCTCAGGTACACCAGGAAAGCCTGCAGCCCCTCCTCCTGCGGTGCCACCCACTTAATGCTCGTTTTCGGGAGCGTTCAGCTCCATGTTGTATTGCAAGGCATGCACAAATTTTAGCACGGGAGAATGACAGCAGGCAAATTTAAGGCTTGCGCTCAACACTTGCCTGCAGGCCCAGGGGAGCAAAGAGCCTGGTGAATCGCAGCACAGCCTTGTGATCGCCCTTCTGCTTTGCTTCGTCAAGCCTTGTTTGTATCTCCTGCCTCAACCTCACTTTGGCTTCCTCGATCACCTGAAGTTGCCCACACAAAGTCATCACTACATTGTCATGTGACGTGTACTTTACTGGTGATGATACGTTGCACCTACATGCGTAATGCAAGCGAAACGGACTGTTATAAGACAAGGCGAGTCTCACCCGCCGCTGATCCTGGAGCTGCCGGTTCTCAATTTCTTCTGCCATACTGCCAAAGCGCCTCTCCAGCTCGAGGTACTTGCTGACATGCTCTGCTGCTGTCTCGTAGTCCCCAACTTCCAGCGCGGCACGGATGCCCTCAACAGCGTTTGAGCGGTCCACCACAATGCTGATCCTCTGCAGGGTGTCATCAATGCGCGACTGAGCTGTGTCCAGCTCGCGCACTTTGAAGCTCACACCCTCTGACAGCTCTGACGTGCTGTGCACGCTCACTGCAAGCTGCTGCGCATCTGACAGGAGGCTCTCCAGGACCTGCAGACGGCCCAGGCTTGCTAAAAGAAGGGAGAACTGATGCGTATTTGCTAGACTGTACTGGTTCTTCTTCGAATTATGGCAAGATGAGACATGAATGGAGGTCGGATGTGACTGAGGGTTACATCTGACGCTGAGTCATGCAGATTGACAAATCCCTTCTCGATCTCAGCTCTTTTGGACAGCAGCTGCTCCAATTCTGCCTCGATGCTCCTCTCTCGTGCGACTGTCTCATGGAGGGCGCAATTAATTTCGTTCAAGTTTGTGAGCCTTTTGACTGAGTTGAAGTCTACAGGAGCCAGCACCGACATCTCGAACAAAATGCTCAGCTATGTCCCAAGATGATCACATATGTATTTATGCATGAAATTGTTTTATGCCGGTGCCAAGCTGTTTCATCAACAGGTGATGACTCCAACATTACAATCCATGAAATTTGGTACTGTTTGTAGCTTGAACACGGGGTGGGAGGGCCAAGGAGAGATAGACCACGTTACTCCCCGTTATCTTAGCACGTGCCGGACACGTGACATTTCGATGAGCTCAGATCTTTGATCTCTGGTCCTCGATCAGCCAGGCAAGTGCGCTTCCAAAACGCGAGAACGATCAAACCAGCATTCTCATCGCTCAATCTCACTGTCTCTCAGGTCCTGAGGATGCAGTGCATTGCCCCAATGGCGACTGGTCTGCCACTTATCAAAACCCCGGGACATTACGCATTTCAACGCAAGAGCGCATTCGTCGTTCTCGTACGACCTAACCACCGGCGTCGTCAAAGCCTAATGTCCACGAAGGCTATGGTGAGCAGTTGAAGCTGGTTTGGCCTCTCTCTGACTGGCGTGCAAACCCCAGCCACTACAGCTTCCGGTAGCTGGTGTCAGCTTCCTCGACATAGAAATCCACTGCTGAAGTGTGAGACGAAGTGATGAGAGCCTGCATTTATTCTTGTGTGGTTCCAGTCAGTGCAGTCTCCCTTGCAACCTTTCCTGCTGTGCGGATTCACCAGAAGCTCGTGTTGGGAGAAAATTTAAAAGAAATCTGCCAAAGTAATCAAGCGGTGGCCATGATTCACTTGGTTTGCAGCCTTCCTTGGTCCGAATCAATGGCAGGAATGCTTTTTGCCTCACCTGCACGATGCAAATAGGAGATTGGTGCTCTCAGGCAGAGACAGTGGAAGAGGGCCAGAACAAGGATGGCGTCCGCTGCTACATGACAAAGGAGGGCGCACTCGTCTGTGAACGTCTTCCAGCTGGCAACTACAGGTCTGATTAGCTTCCCTGCACAACGAAGATCGTGCTGTTCTCCAGTAAAGCAAGTTCTCAGGTCGCGCGACATTTGCTGAGGCCTCTGCAACGGCCTCTCATGATGTGAGGGAACGCATCTGTGTGCAGGCTGGAGGCAGCAGCGCCACGGACTCACGACGAGGCTGGCGCTTTGAAGGATGCACCGCGATGTGACCCCACTCGTCCAGAGGAGTGCCTGACATACTGCTATGTCATGGACGACGGCTCTATGGTGCGCCTGTTGATCAGTGCACAAGCAATCGTCTTCTGTATCCCGGGTCAAGGAACAGGATTGTTTGCGTTGTACCTGTAAGATCGAGATAATCCAATAGCTGGTAGCGGTTAAATACCACTGATTTAAGAAGTCTGAAGTGCAGCTGAAGGTGCTGCACTGGAGGGAACGCCATCGGACGAGTCCCTGCACCTGCATGACATGTCACTGGCATATGCATGCAATCAGTCAGTAGTAATACCTAAGTATTATATATAGTGAGTGCTCAATATTACAGTACCTGCAATCATTGTCCCTCGTTGTCTGCCTACTTTTGATCGAGCTGTCTGGAAAGCCGGAATCGAGGAGCAGCATCACTTGCATTGCACCTGCATCACTGTCTCTTGTTGTGTATCTTGTTCTGATCTAGCTGTCTGGCTTCTGGACAGGTCTGTGAGGGGCTTCCCAGCGGTGAATACCAGATCAAAACTGCCGGTCCCGAGGATGTGGAGGTACGTTTATCTTGTATACCATTGTATGCCCACCAAATCAAAAAAATGCAAATAAACCACGGGGCGCGTTACGTTCACATTATAGACCCCCGAGAGCGTCCAGTTGTGAGTCTCTGATGTTCACCACCCGGCCAGAGAGGCAGAATGTCAGCGCAGACATTTGCTCAAGATTGCGTGGTGTGTGGGTGCAAGAACTACTATGGAGATATCACAGCCATGCTATTTAACGTTGTCTCGAGGTCGATCACATGCGTCCTTCACGACTCATTCACCAGGACAAAAGCCACACTGGACAAGGGATTGAATTACATTTGCTGTCGCTTGCACGCAGAGGATGGTGCAGCACGCACTGGCATTGGAGCAGGGAAAAACTTACAAGGACTTGAGCTCTGCCGCAGCACCCACTCCTGAGGCCAAGAAGAGTGAGGGCCTCCTGGGGAAGATTGTGGGGATTTTCCGCAGCTCTTGAGCCATCCGCTTTGGAAAATTGGCTGTTGCAGAGTGGCTGGATGTGCCTGAGATCATTGCTGAGGTTTTGGATTTTTTGTAAGTTGAGGCTAAAAGTGAGCAACGTTGTTTAGCGATAAATCTTGAATGAGCTATTATAATTATTGAGCCAAATGGTAGTGACAAAAGGCGAGAGAAGAACAAAATTTGCTGTGTGAGTTGATTATTTCAATTGTGTCATATACAAAGAGGACACTATCTCAAAGCGTGCCGGTGTCTTGGTGAGGCAGAAGAGACAATCGTAAGCAATGAAGTATCGTGTTGCCAATTGGTCAGTCTGAGACCATTAATAGACTTTCATGATCGTGCGGCACAAGCACTAATGCATGCCTGCCATGTCCTCAATTTGCATGCAGAAACCACCTGAGACTGCATGCAGGCTTGATATCTGGAACTCTAAGCTTGTAGCTCTGCGTCAGTACGCCGTTGCTGCTTAAGAATTTTTATTCAGGGTACTTTTGAGAATTATGTTTCGGCATGACGACTGGTTTACATCACCACATTCCAGAGCAAGAGCGAAAAATCTGAGTACAATTTTCTGAAAACCTGGTCGCAAGGTACCAACTGACCAACTGGCCCCTCACCTGCTTGGGCAGCTGCGTTCGTCACAAGTGCCGGTCTATCCGGCGTACCTCCAACTTCTTGGTTATTTATATCGAGGGGTGTCCAGGAAGGCACAAACATATCTTCCGACATTCACAGGCCATTGCTCTCAACGACTGCTCAATATCAGCAATGAACGCACTCCCAACTTCGGTGTTTCTCGCAGCTCCGACTGTCCCGACGCCCCTCGTCAGTGATCCTGCGACACCGTATGTCCTCGGGACCGGTGAAGCGTACCCACCATACAGTTACAGCCAGGATGAATTCCTTGAAGCGTTTCTCGAGCGCTACAAACTCGATGCGGGTAAGCTTCATCACAGGCGGTGCACCTGAATTGAACACTGTTGAATTGCAGTTGACAGCCCTGATGTTATCGAAGCAAATTTTAAATTTCGAGGCGATCAACATCTACATTGTACAATTTGCAGAGAGCGAGGATTTTGCTCGGAGGATCTTCCCTGCAACCCAGATCAAGCACGGTTGCATCAACTTGCCTCGCGAGCGACTTTTCCAAAAGATGACCCGCAGCGCGTTCGTGGAGTACATCCAGACGAGCACTAAGGACATCGCAGAGCGTGCAGCAAAGATCTCCCTTGCTAATTGGGGTGGCGTGAGGAGCGACATCACGCATCTGGTCAGTCACGCTACCTCGAACTTGCGCCATCACCTCGTGATCTTCAAGGCAGCTCGCATAGGATCACATTCTAATACAGTCAAACGCACTTCAGCATTTGCACTTTAAACGGCTTCTTTGTAATTCAGGTGTTCGGGACGATGTCGGCTGTGATCGACAGTCCAACGATGGATGCCAAGCTGATCAAGTCCCTGGGCCTACTGCCCACCACCAAGCGCATCAGCGTGCAGCAGATGGGCTGCCTGACAGGTTTCAGGCAAGTCACAAACTCCGCCCATTGCCCCTGGTATACAATGTACAAGTCATTGAGAGGCTCAGGTTTTACCCCGATCAACCTCATGCTGCATACCCACACCACGAAGTCACTTCATGGCCGGCGGCAGATGAGTGATGCTTGGTTTGCATGCGCGCAGGTGCCTCAGTCTGGCTACTGAGATCGCCAGGTCGGACCCAAAAGCTCGTGTGCTGGTGGTGGTTGCTGACATCAGATCTGGGCTGCAGGTGAGCCAACCAGTAGAATGCATGTGTTTTGCATGCATGCATCACATCTTGAACATCCTCTGCGACTTCTCTTGGGCATTTTGAAGGTCTCCAGGCAGATGAACCCCAATATTGCGTCCCTGCGGGTGTCCTCTGGCCATTTAATCTTATCAATACCTTTGTGGGAATTATACTCTACTTGTTGTGAGGATTTGCTGTGGGGGACTTTGCAGAACCAGCTGCCGGCCCACACAGCGGGCGAGCCCATGTCCCGCGTCACCATTGTCTCATGCGCCCTCTTCCGCGACGCTGCCTCTGCTGCAGTCATCGGCGGCAGGTGACCACCCTTTCACTGCCCCTGCCTCACCAAAATCTTGTGTAAACTCACGGTAGTCCAATTTCTTGACAGAACCTACAAAGCTTTGCCATTGGACACATACTGACACAGACCTTAGCCATCATCTCCCTGACGCCACCTCTGAGAAATATTACCACGTTCAATTGCATGCCTGGCAGGCAAAAGCACACTTTTCTTGCCAGGCTGCAACCTGGGCTTTGCCACAGAATGCCTTTCACTGAGGCCCTGACTTGAGTGCTGTTGTGTGGTGCTTTTCATCGGAAGTCCTGTGGGTGTTCTGTTTATATGACAAAGCATTGTGTGCGGAGAACGCTGCTGAGGGCTAACAAAGCTCTGTGCATTCTGTGTGGCGCAGCCCGCACATGGGCCGGGAGGTGCCGTTGGCGGAGGTGCAGCGGTGCGCGAGCCTGCTCATCCCCGACACGGAGGACTACGTGCGCATCAAGGACGGCGACGACGGCACCATCTCCTGGTACAACAAGAAAGAGCTGCCCGACGTCGTCTCCGCCGGCGTTCCCACCTTCGTCACCGACACTCTCCTGCAGGTGCCGCCCCGGCCGTGACTATCCCGTTCTTAAGCGCCACGTGGGTTACGTAAGCTGCATGGCTGAGATTCTAAAGCTGCCGCCACCAGTAGACGCTTTTGATGCCATCCTCTGTACAAAATTAACTCCAGTTTAGAATAGTTATGTGGCATTGGTGGCAAGCGCTGGTGCCAACAAAGACCTTCTAAATGGGGCTTGCTATTTGCAGTGCTACCCAAATGTTCTGAGAGCATGCTCCTTGCAGAGGGAATTGAGTAATGAGAGTGGGTGGGGTGTGCTGCAGGGCACTGGGCTGACGGTGCAGGATGTGCAGTTCATCATGCACCCGGGCGGCCCCAAGATCCTGCACGGTCCGGCCGAAATCATGGGCGTGGGCAACGAGAAATTCCAGGTGGGTCTGCCTCTCTCTTTAAAGTGAATCGTTGCTAATATTATCACACACGTTTCCTGCCAGAAGGCAAGGCACGTCCTGCAGACAAGCTACACTTAGAGGGCTGGTGCAATCCTACCCCTTGTTGCCTCGCCAGATCCAAGCAAGACTATATCAACCGTGGGCAGCGTGCTTTGTATATGTACAGCCCCCGCCAGCCGGGGCCTGGGGAATTATATATAGCAGTGGAAGTTCACCTCCATCATAATCTGATGTCCTGAAGTGAGTTATTGGATGTGCAGGCTTCATGGGATTTCCTGCAGAACCACGGCAACACGTCCGGCTCGTCCAACCTTGCGCTGCTGCATGTGGAGCTGACACGTCCGGCTGGCGCTGTTCCCTCCAGCCACGTGGTCTGCATCGGCATCGGCCCTGGCCTCTCCCTGGAGGTGCGCTCACTCCACATTCCCCAATGACCTTTCGTCCCGCTCTGAAAACAGGAAATGTTCAGGAAATGTCGAGCAGGCGCTGCAATTACTGCATCTTGGTTCCTCATCTCAGACCATCACCGCCTGCAGCTGCCGCTGGCATGCGCTCTTCCACTTGGTGGTCTCTACACCACTAGATCTTGCTTGTGCTCCCAAGACAGGCTGAGATTGCTCCAAGCACCGGAAACGGCGCAGGAAAATCTGTATGCATCTGCTGGTTTCCTATCGAGCTCCTAGCCTCTTGATGTCTGCAGCTTGCTGCTTGATGCCCCCTGGTGTCCACTGATCTTCGTCAGTTTATAACCATAAGTGTGGCAATGTTTGCAGGGGCTGCTGCTGCGCCGCATCACTCCAGACCCTGCAGTGGCGGCCAGGCGGCAGCTGCGCATGATCAGGTCCAACCTGTCCCTGGAGAGGCCCAGCGGCTGGAGCGCTGACCTGCCGGATGAGGCCAACCACATCCAGTGAGGGGGCTTGGACATTATCTATGATAGCCACTTACATTACAGCCAATTGGCATACAAGCCGAGTGACTGAAGGAACGAGAAAACAGTCCGCTTACAGCCATTTAGCTTGCAAGTTGAGTGACTGAAGTCAGCATAACTGAATTCACATTCAAGTTATGAAAGGAAAGACTAACGCTTTGTACAGAGCTTGGAGACTTTAGGCTGGGGCAATGCGTATGCCCTGGACAGTGATAAATAAAATGCTCCTTTCAGTATCTATCCTGATTGCCCTTGGCGCAGATCTGAACGCATGTCTATAGAACACACCAGCCAACAGCTGATATGGAAATTTAATTCTTTTTCTTTCCTGATTCTGACCCAGCGCCAGGACAAGCGGCTCCTGGCCTATGGCTGCAATAATCAGTGAGCTGCAATTGCAGGCTGTGACATCATGATGTGAAACTCTATGGGCACTTTATTGAATTTATGATTTATTGAATTTATGATTTTATGTGAGGCACCGTCTTGGTGTGAGAGAGGCCTCGGATCACTGGCGGTTTAAACTGTTGACTAGCAATCTCTGAAGTCTTAAAGTTTTAGAGTTGTGTAAAAAGTTGTTCCTTGAACTTTGTCTGAATCCCTTCAAGACAGCTGGGCTGGCAGTCTCCTTGTCCCTGTAACGAATCATGTTATTGTTCATGACTCATGCTATGATGAGAATTTTGCCTGTTTAGGTTCTGCTCTAGGCAGAGCCACTGAGCCTCACTGACCTATCTGTGCTGGACACCGAAGTTATCTAGCAACCCAATCTGAGCACCCACGTGTAACCTATATTATATCAAAGTCCCATGCAGTTGCGGGAGGATATATTGCATTGTGCAGAGATGCGAATGCATTAATGGCCTCAGAGCCAATATATTGTTGGCAGTGTTTCTGCCCTCTTCCACTTGGCACGTAGGTGTTCTTGCTGTATGCAAAGACACAAATGCAAAATAAACATCCGTCAAGGCTACCGCAGGGCAAAATTCCTGCCCCCATCCTGCTGGCATTTAGATTCTCATGCGGGGCCATAGCCACCCGCATGCGCATGGCTGCCTCTTAACATGCTTCAGAAAAAAGTTGAAAATGGACAAGAGTGACAAACACCAAAATGAATAGAGGAAAAGCAACAAAAATGAACATGCAGACAAGTGAGGGAGAAAGGAGGAACCGACCGCCAAGGTTTGAACCTGGGACCTATTGCAGCCCAGGCCAGGAACCCGTTGCATGGCCGCATCGGATTGTGTTGGGATGCATGGAAGCTGCCTTGGAGAAGATGGAAGAGTTTTCTTTGCATGATTGAGGTGTCCAATGTAGGCTTTTTGATCAAATGACTGCCCCTTGGAACAACTTTGCATAAAACACGGTAGCAATCAGAAGATGGCATCCAATAGATACGAACCCGCAGAACGCCAACCACTTGCAGCTTCGCCGACAACCATATGTTAGAGCACAACAGAAATCGGCATATTCCTGGAAAAGGTTATATTGTGGTGTCGGCCATAGGGCAGACAAGCACACTAGAAAAGAAGTTCAAGCGGTTTTGCATGCGTTTCACGTGCTGGAATTGCCGCTGCCATATCAGGCCTTGTTCTGCAACGAGACGTCGCCCAAGACAGCCTCCTTGTCTGGCTGCACCATTTCCACCTCTATGCAGTGCAGCACATCGCCCTGCTGCACATCCTGCGCACACAGCCAAAGAATTCTCACCGCTCCTGCGCCCTTCACCGCATCTTGATACCCGCTGCATTGCAAGAAAAGTGCTGGCCCGCATGCCTCCTGAGTGATCTCTGCATGCAGAACCGCCTCAACCGCAGCACATCCAAAACCTAAAGGTCGCTTGACTTTCTGTTAAGGCATCAGCAACGCAGTTCAAGGCAGTATTTCTGCCTTGCACTTGTGCACTCTGTCTTGGGCGAACACAAGTGTTATCATCCTTGCACCCTTGCACACATACTTCCAACACCGCTGCAGAGCCCGAAAAAGCACCGGCTAACTGATCTCTGCTGTGCATAACACTCCATGCAGCAGCAGAATCACAATCTCCACATGAGTAGCAAGGTTGATGCATTTTCTTGGCACTTGTAGGCAGATCTTGGCGCTCGCACTGCCTTGCATGTGTCGCATTCTCTTTTAATCAGATCACAAGCGCTGGGTGGAAATGCGGGGCTCAAGGGAAATGGGAAAAGGATGGAGGGGTGTGCGCACATCGAAGCCCTCCAGGAGCACGCCGCACTCGGAGCCCTTGCCCACTCTCTCCACGTCCAGCTTCAGCCGCTTCAGTGATGCACAGGGACCATCATGCACCTGTGCCAACCAACCCTTTCAGTGCCTCACAAGCTATACATGCACCTGGACATCTGTGCCACTGCACGAACAAGGACCTGCACCATTCACTAACGAAATTACTTCGTTCCTAAATCTAGCTCTTCCCTCACCCATTTTGCTTGATACTGCAGCACGACCACTGGTAAGGGCTCACACTACTACAGGATGCCAGACCATGCTCTTGCCCTAGGAAAACAAGCAGAAGTACACTAATATAGCGTACGGGTGACATGCTCTAAGGAGAAGTTTCAGGAAACAGTTATATATGCAAAGAAAACCAACTCCAGCCATTGCTTGATTGCGAGCAGCGATACCCAACCCCTGAACAGTTGAAATATCAAGAAAAGCACCGACTGCTCAACTTCCAAATTTCTTGTTTGGCGGGTGCTTTTTCCTTCCATGCTTTTTTTTTATTACTGCACACAAAACAGTCAGCAAAGGTGATATGCGCGCACCACGGAGCCAGCTCGGAGGACGCGGAATCGGGCGGCTGCGCGGAGGCTGCCCTCGGAGACGCGGCAGCCGGCGACGGAGTGGCTGGCGCCGGCGCGTTTGTCGGCCACCTCAAACACCTGCAGCACCTGCGCCTCTCCCACCACACTCTCCCTCTCCACCCGCGGCGCCGCCCCCGCCATCCGCTCGCCCACCTGTGCACCCCATGCATCTCCACCGCTCACACACTTGCTCTGGCATATCTTCCTGTGCCCAGGGAGTGAGGAGACATTGATAGCTGGTGTGGTGGTCATGCATCAGCACACTTGCTGACGCAACCTTCTTGCCAAAACGGATGTGCTTGCAATATGCTGAACACTGGTGTCCGCCATGCCTGAGACATCACGCCTTTCAGAGCTGTACCATATCTGATCAGTTGCAGCAGCGAGCAGCACCCACTGGGGCTTTCAAATGGCTGCAGGCAGTTTGCTGCCTAAGCGGTTTATAGGAGGGTCTTCATGATCCGTTCTAGCAGCAAAGGGTCAGATCGGGTTCAGAATCTTTGCAGGGACTGGAGTACAAAGAGGAAAGCCCTGCGGCGCACCTCCTCCAGCAGGCGGTAGATGACGCGGTGCTGCAGCACGTCGACGGCGTGCTGCTTGGCGAGCGCATCGGCCGCGCCGTCGGCCATCTTCACATTGAAGGCCACGATCGTGGCGCCAGTGGAGGACGCCATGTCGACGTCAAAGGAGGTGACCGGGCCCACGCCTGTCTGCACCACCTTGACTCCCACTGTGTCGCTCGCCAGCGCCTGAACTGAATCCCTCACCGCCTCTGCAGACCCCTGCACCCGCGCGCAACAGCGCCTCATGATACGGACAGTCTAGAATGCAAGATCTGTTGCGGCGAGGATGGTGAGCCACAGCCGACGCAGGCAAAAAGACCTGCACACAATTTGGTTTCCAGGAGCTTGTCAATTGCAAGATGTCGGGTAAGATTCTCCCGTATGGAACACAGAAATGCTGTGGGGCTACAACAAGGAGCAGTCATATCAGCACGGCCAAACTTGTTAGTCCTTCAGGGCCAGAAGTACAAACAAATCATCATGTCAGGGGAAACCCGCAGCAGAGGACTCTAATTCCAATTACTCTACCTAGTGCTGCAAAGGGCATCATAGAAGGAAACGGCGGCGCACCTGGACGTCAGCCTTGACGATGAGGATGACTTGGCCGGGCTGGGTGTCGGCAGCGGCGCCGTTCTCGGCGGCCTTGGCGGCGGCCGCCTCACGCTGTGCGGCCTGCAGGCGCACGGCGTGCGACTGGCGACTGTGCCGGTACTCCTCCGCACGCTGCGCCCGCGCCTCGCTCACCCGCCGCGCCCGTTCGTCACTGCCACACACGCGAAGCTGGGATTCAGCACCTGCCTGTCTCAAGTAGGGCCTCATGGCATGAGTGTACCCACTGTTTGTACAATGTGATACCGTACATGGAGAGGGAAGGACACTTGAGAAGAAGAGGGGCCAGTCTGCTGGTCATGTGGATAGACATCTTTTCTCACAGCAAGGATAATGTAACCATTGTTTGCCCAACAAAAGACCTCCAAATTGGACAAGGCCATGCCGGCCGTTCCATTCGAGGATTCCATAACAGCACACCCTCAGCTGTGAAGAGATGTTTACCACAAAAGGCTCCTCCCTTCAGCCACAACAGCGGGGCGATGCACATGTGGCAGCATTACAAGAACCCATCCCAAGCATGTTACAAAAGGAGACAGATGGCTGTGTAAGGTGAATTAACCCCACCTGGGCAGGACCATGAGCTCGTCGCCTGCCTGGGGAACTCCGCGCATCCCGGCCACCTCCACCGGCTGCCCCGGCAGCGCCTCCTTCATTGCAACGCCAGCCGCGCTGCGCATGCTGCGCACCCGACCCCACTCCGTGCCCACCGCCACGTAGTCACCCACCTGTGAATGAGGCATCACAAAATTAAATCACACTCCTCCCTTTTGCCTCAACGAGTGATTAATATGCGGACACTCCCGCCCTTCATCTCAATGAAGTACCTGTGGCTTCTTCAGGAAGTACTGCAAGCTCCTTTGCATGACAATCTGAGGCTGTGCAGGAATATGCAAGCATTGCGTCTGTATTGCAGAAAATTATTTTGGAACAAAATATGGGCGGCATGTGCACCCAGCAACTCTTCAAGCTGCCAGTGAAAATGCCATCTTGACGCTACTTAAAGAGGGAAGCCACGGAGCGCAGCTGATTTAAAAGGTTCACCCAGTCAAATTTTCGTTCAATTTTCCAATCAGATTGCAAGTCAAAGAGAGGGAGTTGGGGCGCGCCTGTAGGCGGCCGCGCTTGACAATGACGGTGGCGACAGGGCCCTGCCCCTTGTCACGGCGCGCTTCAACCACGGTGCCCTCAGCCCGGCCGCCAGCCGAGGCCTGCAGGTCCATCACTTCTGCCTGAAGCAGCACCGCCTCCTCCAGCTCTGCCAGACCCACCCCCTTGGGGGCAGCCGTCTCCACCACCTGACAGCCCAGCAGTATAAGCTCGTTGGCCCATGTGACAACCGTCTTCACTACTTGACAGCACAGCAGTATGAGCTCGTCGACCTGATTATGTCTGCCGATCTGCCCGGACTAGCACACCAGCCAGTAGCACCAGCTGGGACAAGGGCTGGAAGCAGGATGGCCCCTGGAGACTGAAGATAGGCCGCACTGGCGGACTCCAAGATGCAATATTAAAACTTTGTTTTGACCTGATCATGTCTGCAGATCCGACCAGACCCAAGATTGGCTACACACGAAGAATGAAGCAGCATACGCAGGTGACCTATGCCTTTGAAAGCTGCATAGGTACTGGCTTCATTTCCCACCGCAGAGCCTGGATGCTTTCTTGAGAACAGCTTGGTCTCCTATGCAACTCCACCAGCGCTGCTGCAGGGGGCTGCCTGACAGCATGCAGTGAAAGACGTGCATAACAAGCAGAGGCACAGGCCAATACAGTGGCAGGAACACATACCATGGTGTTGCCGCCGGCCTCCTCCAGCTGCAGGCCCAGCCCCAGCAGCTGGTTCTTCACGCGCGACGGCTCCGCCCCCGGCATGTCGCACTTTGTCAGCGCCACTATGATCGGGCACTCCGCCGCCCTCGCATGTGCTATCGCCTCCTCCGTCTGCATGTCAACCCGGCATGTGAATCTCCAAAATACAGCATCAAGCGGCACTGTGCTTGTCACCGCATGTTTTGTCAAGGCGCTAATCACATGCTGAGGCACCATAAAGCTGCCAGCTCTAGGGCTGCATATTCAAGTAATGAGCCGAGAGTAAAAATCCTGAAGCTTTGGAAAGCACTCTTCCTACTTCAAAATTGCACAATACCCATTTCTTGCCAAAAAACTTGAGCTACACAGTCCTACAACTGACAAATTTCCTCGGCTCTTGAGACTAAAATCAAGGGCACAACCTTGATTAAAAGGTGATGCATGGCGATTAGCTTCACCTGGGGCATGACGCCGTCATTTGCAGCCACCACCAGGATGACAATGTCGGTGACAGATGCGCCACGTGCGCGCATGGCTGTGAAGGCCGCATGCCCCGGAGTGTCCAGGAACGTCGCCGTGGCCTGCAGCCGCACTTCAACTTTGCTCCACAAGCACATGTCTCACACGGCACAGGTAGATTGCAGAAAGCAGACACAGGTGGTTGCGTGGCAGCTTGGGTTTGGAAAGCAGTTTTAGTGTGGAAGGGTTTGAGGGATGGCAGGCACCTGGGAGCCGGGCAGGGCAACCTCAAAGGCGCCGATATGCTGCGTGATGCCCCCCGCCTCGCTGGCCGCCACCGCCGTCTTGCGCAATGCGTCCAGCAGGGACGTCTGAAGGAGAGCACGCCAGGATCAGCCAGTCCAATTCTGTGACTTCAGAGCAGCTATGTGTAGGTATTAAGGCTGCTGCTGGCAATGCAACGTCTGAGAGGGTATATCATCCTGGAAAGTACCAGGCCTCGCAGGGTACTGCCTTCCACGGATCAGAACGACATTGCATTTCAGGTGCTCCAATGAAGGCAGCAGTGTAATGGGTAGTGTTCAGAATGGAGAAAGAGTGCATGACTTACCTTGCCATGGTCCACGTGTCCCATGACAGTCACAACAGGCGGCCGCGGAACAGCGTCCTGATCTCGATCTGCACACAGCAAGAGGATCCTTCATGCAGCTTTAGACATTGTGTGCAAGCCAGAGTAGATTCTCAAGAGGCAGGCGTCTCGTGCGGAAAACAAAAAGAGAAATGCGCGTACCTTGCGCATCTGGCGAGCGGATGGCAATCATGCCCAGCTCCAGCGCTGCCAGCTCAGCAATGTCGACCTCAACCCTGTAGGAACAACACAAACATCCAGCCACTGCATGGCAAATAAACTTTGAAGAAGTAATCTGGTATTTCACCCACTTACTCACAATGAGCATAAACCACTTATTTTGGCGATCCGAGAAGCTGACAGTGGGTAAATCAGTCTGCACTAAGTGGGGGGATTACCTGTCTTCATAAGAGGCTGGCTTCTCCCCCAGGCTGTCCAGGGTCTCCTCCAGCTTCTCCAGGCCGCACTCTGACCAGCACAAGATAAAATAAGAAATATACCGCATGGGGACAAGTTCAGCAACCGCATACACCCTTTCAATAAAGCTTCAGCAAAGGAGACATGCAAAGCAGGAATGCAGCTGATAGGAGGGCAAAGACACTCACTCAAGAGGGACGCAAGCTGCATCACAGTGACATCCTCCGGCAGGACAATCTCCTCGGGGGGCTTGAACTTGGGCGGCGGCTGCGCAGGTCTCTGCAGCGGCCTGGGGTTCCTCTGTACTGCAGGCGAGCCGTCCTCTGAGGGAGCCGTAGGATCCGGCTGCTGCTGGTAACTGTATATCCCCTGCTGCCGTGCAACCTTCGCCAGGTGCTCGCGCTTCTGCTGCTGCTCCTGAAGAGCGGCCTGCCATGACCCCAGGCATAGACTTATTTAAACCACACCATCTACTATGCACACAGCCTTGAAAAGTAAAAAGCATCATCAAGGCCTGAAGACAGTAGGCTGCGCCCACGCCCGCCCTTGCCCTACTTATCGTGTGGCCTGAGATTTTCTAGGACTTCTGTCAAACCCCTGCCAGGCACCTGTCCTGCAGTTTGCACCAGACCACCAAAGAGGAGTACACAGCCAGTCAGGCCCATCTGGGCTGCTAGGGGGTTGGGCACGGAGCGCACCAAGTTGTCCTTGGGGGGAGCAAAGGCCGTCCAATCCCGCTTTGGCTGTCGCGGCCGGTACGGCGGCGGCCGCGGCTGCGGCGGTGGCGCGGGCGCCGCCTGATGCCGGTCGGGCAACCAGGTCCGGGGATCCCTGTACTGCCCCTGGGGCGGCCCGCTGTGCACAGCCGTCACCCACCTGTGCGGCGCTGCGCTGCGCATGCTGCCGCCCTGCTCCTCATCCGATGAGGCGCTGACCTCATGCCGATCCTCCGCTGCTGATGCAGCGCTGTCTGGCGCCACGCTTGTATTCAGAGCGCCTAGCCACCGGCTGCGAGGTACATTCTCTGCGCCCTCTGGCGCCTGTCGAGCTGTGGGCTCATGCCATATGGGCCTGGGAGGCACCCGCCTGGAGGCTCCGGGCCTTGGTGCAAAGGGGCCACCTCCTTGATATGGTTGATGCCCCTGGTGGTGCTGCTGTGCCCCATTCAGGGCCCCTGTATTGCCGGCGCTGGCATTCCAGGGTCGGTTGCTGCTGGGGTGATGATCCGGCCCATGGGCTGGCCTATCAGCTGCGCCTGTGGGTGAGCGCTGCCAAGAAGCGTTTGCGGCGCGCATCAGGTTCTCGGGGTGCGCTTGGTAGCTGCCTGGCGGCTGCGGCCGGCGCTGTGGGGGTTGGTCCCAGCTGCGAGAGGCTCCATTGAGCGCTGGGCCCTCGCTGCGCTGCCATCTGCTGGAGCCATGCGGAACAGAGCCAGGAAGCGGCTCTGCTATTGCGTGCTCCTGATCTGCCCTCCCCTGAGATGCTAGCCACCGATGGACGCCTGAAACCAAGCGATGAATGACACATCATTTCAAAGTACCGCAAATTCTTGAAATGATAGCTTCTTTCATGCAACATATATTGTATTGGCTCTTAGGGGTGGACTGCTAGTTTCCCACACCTGGGGACGTCTGGCTCTGCTGGGGCGCGGTGCGCACATCAGCTGCAGGGCTCTCTGAACCGCTCGAGCCCGGCAGCTGCAGCCACCTTCTCTGCAGGCCGCCTACATCTGTTGCCGACCCTGACGCAGAACCTACAGCACATGTGCTTCTCGTAATTCGCACATAATAAGCTCATGCAGTCGATCTGCAATGACTATGTGCCTGTACGAAGACATAGCCAAGAGCTGCTCAAGAGGTTCATGGGAAGCTACAAACCATGCAGGGCGTCTGCACGCTCCTCCTGTGCCCCTTGATGCGGTCCATTCTTGACAGCTTTCGAGTGGATCGTCTTCCGACAGTCATCTGATGGTTTGGTCCTGTCAAGTCCTGCGCAGCAGCATAGGGGTGTTCTGAGCTACCAGGGTGCAACAGAAAGCGATCACAGACATTGCTGCTCATATGACTCTTATATCATAGACGAGATTGCTGGTTCCTACTTTGGGCAGATTGAAGCTGAACTACAAGAGAACTAGCTCCGACATGGGCCAAAATCACCCACCTGAAACAGCAAGTCTAGCATACGAAACTAGTCTCCTGTGCTGATTCAAGTTTTCAACGGCTGTCTTCGGCACCGAAGCCGACAAAATACTGACAAGAGCTGGAAAACACAACGAGCTGCCTTCAGGAGATCGGGACGCAGCCCCCAGCCCTGATTGTATCCATTGCATGGACACAACTTCCGATGCAAAGTTATAAGAAATTGCAATTGATGGATCGAGGAATGTGTGTATTTATTTCAATAGCTAGAAGCGAGGCGCATTTGGCTTGAACCACGACACAAGCCCTAGGGCAATATTCCAGCACCCTTCATATGGCATGCGCGGGGGTGGATGTTGTGACGGAGCACATTCTTGGACAACATCTTTGACCGCGATTGAAAGACGCAAAGCAGACAATAGGCAGCACAGTTGTGACATGTACATTCTATAAGCTTAACTGTACAACAAAGTCCAAGGTTGAGCTGGCGCTTGGAGCTGGACACGACCTCCTCTGATAGGTTTGCGACACGCAATCGGGAGCAGCGCATGGGCCAAGTCTTCTGGTGAAACAATAGTCATGAGCATCAGCGATGTACTCATCAGAACAGATGCTCTGCTTGACAAGTACGTCCCGCTCTGAATTGAAGTTGAGCCTCTGCTTTCTGGCAAAAAGAAGTGGTTGCTGAATGTCCTCCACAGGTACGGGAAGTACACCGCGGAAGATGAAGCAAAAAACAAAGAAAAGTCCAACGACAGATTCATGGATGCTTATACAGATATGGTAGATCGCGTGAATGAGCTCAGCCTGGTAAGCCATCTACTGCTAACTAGCTGCTACAACTGGCGAGTAAAAGATGACCTCCTCTTCTCCTGATGACAAGAACAGGCAGCAAAATATTTTCGGTGTTCTTATGCTGCAGAGAGCAGAGGCAATCGGCCAGGAAAAGAACAGGGCCCTCAAAGCATCCCAGAACGCAGAACTCAGGTAGGGCGGCAAATGATTACCTCCGCAGTCCCATACAATATGGGAAAGGATAGTCACATCCAGTACCAGTTTACTGATCATCTTGAGCTTCTGCAGGCGTGAGAAGGGGCTGCTGCTAAGCGAGGAGCTTCCAAAGCTTGAAAAGCTTGTGAAGAAGGGCAAGAAGGTCACCCAGGAGATCGTAGATGACAGGCTAGGAAAGGTACGGCCCCTCGATTCGCATATCTCCTGCAATTACAACGCTGACAAACATGCTAGTTGTGCTTGTGGCTTGCATACCACGGCTGCGCACCTGCTATTAGTAACAATAGTAATACTGTTGTCCTGCATGGTGGCAGGTGAGGCAAATAAAGGAGGGAATTGAGTCTGTGCCTGATGGAGTGCACACTCAGCGCAAGCCTTTCAAGGTGAGGCATACATGTCTCCCAAGCAAAAGCGCATGGCAATGGTGAAATTATTATGACTTGTCACTTTTATTCACTCAAAATTGCTGCCAAGGGTCTAGCACTTGACCCTGTGTATGATGTGTGGGTGCAGCCGATGGTGGCAGACTTGGGTGGGAAGGGCAAGGGCAAGCAGGAGATCACAATTGATGCCACCCAGAGGGACATGCGCATGGATGAAGATGCAAATTATTACTCTCACACTGAGGGCACAAAGAAATTCCGCCAGGCGAGAAAAGCTGATATGAATTTGCATTTCTAATGACCTTACCTTGAAACGTGTGGGTGTGTTGAGACAAAGTGCTGCTTTGTCTCCTGAGATGGTTCGCAGTACAGTGGGGGGATCTTGCATGCAGGAATGGGAGGATGCTAAGAGGAAGCAAGATAAGGCGCTGGACAATATTGAGAAAGGTATTGGCACCCTGAAGGGGATCGGCGAGGCCATGGGAGAGAGCCTCAACCAACAAGATGTTGTGTTGGATACAATCGATGAAAAGGTGACGCAAACTGAGTCTGATGTGCATTGGCCCCTGTAAATTGAGGCAAACAGTGCACGGATCATGCCTAAATAGGCCTGACCGAACTGCATAGTTTGCAATTGCAAACTATCAGCTTAAGCTGACAGATTTTGTGGCCAATTACAGATGAACAAAGTCACTGAGCAGCTGAAGACAAACAACGTGAAGCTCAAGGGCATTGTAACACAGGTAAGCATGCTGTTGCCAGCCCCTGTAGACTCTTACAAGACGCTGCACTATTACTGGAAATTGCGTGCTAATTTGCTCATCACATGTTTCTGTTGCTGCAGATGAGATCCAGCCGGAACTTCTGTCTGGATGTGGTGCTCATCTGCATCATATTGGGTCTAGGCCTCTATCTGTTCCAGTTGTTCAAAAAGAAATGATAGTTCTGGCCATTTTACCAAAAGGAAAGAATGTAGTGAAACGAGTGCTGTATTTCTGAAAGTTTTCCACTCCTCAAGTCTGGAATGAACCTGTGCACAGCTTCCTTGCTGTTCTCATTAATAATTTGCTGTTCACGGCTGCTCATGTCTATCAGAGGCTAAACCAAAATTGTTCCTGGGCTGTAATAGATGGTCGCTCATAAATGAATCCTGGTTGCATTTGTGATCAGTAGTCCCAACATACAAACTATAAATATTACACTCCCAGTGGCGTCACCGTACCCTCTGTCCTCTCAAATTCCTGCCTCAGAGCTACATGACTATGTCTCTCTCTACGAGCATCTCAGCTGCTCTCTGTCAGCCGACCCGCCGAAACCGCTCGATCAGCTCCCACTGCTGAGCATCTCCGACACATTCACGCCCGAGGCTGTCAGCGCAAAGAGCACAGTCAGCACAACGCTGTTCCACGCCCCGTGGATGATCATGGGGGTCAATAAATTGCGCGAGCGCACATAGCTGAAGCCCAGCAGAGTGCCCAGCGCAATCAGCTGCGGCAGGTCCCGCGGCGATAAGTGCGCGAAGCCGAATGCGGTCGCGCTGAGCACCACAGCCGCCGGAGTGGGCATCCACTTTGTGAGCGTGGTGAGCAGGAAGCCGCGGAAGACGGTCTCCTCCAGAAAGGGCGCCAGGATGCCGGTCACTGCTAGAAGGCTGGCGTAGGTAGGCAGGTCCAAGGAAATGATTCGTGCAACGCCGTCCGCCGTGCCCTGCCCTCCCACCGCCTGCATGGCAACATGACTCGCGGGTTACTCACCTCCCTCACATAATAACTATCCCAGATTGCATATGAGTCATATGATATAACAGCGTTCTGCCATGTCTCTGGCCATCATGCACATCATGAAAGCACGCAGGGCAGACGTACAAGCATGAATAAATAAAAAGAAGGATGTGAGGAGTGTGATGTGACAGTGGCATTGTGGTGTAGCCAGGCCCACCTCATAACCCGCGTATGACACAATGGTCACAGTGATGCCGATGACTGCTGGTGACAGGACCATGCCCAGTAAGGCCCATGTAAGCCAGCCTCTGGGCTTCGAGAAAGGTTCCCTGCAAACAAATGCTTGAATTACTACTTTAATACCACATCTTGAGAACAAATGTTCAAGCCGCTGAGTGAATAATACATATGGGTAGCACACGAGGGGCCACCAATTACCTCCAGCTGGTCTTGAACAAATCTGCTTCCTCTGGCAACGGGTCAAAACCCCCAATGGTTCTCTTGATGACTGCAATCCCCACCACAGTCTCTGCCACCTGGCAATCCAAAGTTCAGCACATGAGCATGGGCAGCTGCCTTCTTGAGGAGCACTCTCAGTGAAGTATTTTACATCAGAGTGGCATGAGCAGGCTCTGATCTGACCTGGTTTGCCAGGACGAGGAAAGACTTGTCTGTCGCCGTCAGTCTGCTGTAATTCTGCAGCGCAGCACATCTCTCATGAGACGAGTCTTCCTTTTCAGACCACAACTGGACAGTGAGGGCAAATTCTCTATCATGTAGCTTCATCAAGGACCTCATCGTGCCCATGCCACATCATCACGGCCCTTACCGTGACCCCTGCGGCTTTAACTACCAAGGGCGCCAGAACAAGTCCAACCAACAAGAAGCTCAGTGCCCACGCTCCCATGCCAATGGTCAGTTCCTTGCCACCCCAAGGGACCTGTCGCAGCATGGAATGGCACTCAACGCGCTACAGTGCCTTGATCATGCGTGTAAAGGAAGACATGACTTACTTGACTGGCAAGCTTCTTAATGTCGAATGATCAGCTAGGAAAGCTGCAGCGTTGAGCTCTTGACTTCGTCATACCTCCCAGGGTACTGCATAACGGTCCCATTGGAATAGGCCCCATTTTGTGTCAGTCTCTCCACCGTTCACAGAAGGCTTCTGCAACGAGGTCTTTGTGGGAGCCAGCAACTGCTCTTTTCTGTCTTTCTCGTGGCGTGTGCCAGGATCTTCGCCTGTGCGGATGACATTCACCACTATTATATAATGCATAGTACAAAATCTTGCTTCCTTGCAGAGCAAAGGTGTCAAACAGCATATGGTCTTCTTTTGAGAAACGCACCTCGCACAATCAGTGTGTTTTGGCTTTTCCTGCATCTCTGCTGCCATCTGCACACATCGTTTCCAAGATATCAATGCTGATCGGTCGCTCTAGGTGGTGATGGCAGACGACATGTCAAGATCCTCGACTCGACATACCTGGGTCTTTGGAGCCCTTCAAGGGGCTGTCTAAGGTTCAAATTTACATGTGCCTGCAGATGATGTGCTTTTCCAAGGCTGCTTACAGGCAAAAATGCTCTGAAATATTGATGCCTGAAATTACTGTTGCAGGTGTGTGCTACTGAATAGTTCGGGAAGTTCTGCGATGAATGCATTCTGTCTTCTATTTTCACATCACACTTCATCCATCAATCACAATCAACAGTGACCATGATTGCTTCGTGCCTTCGTTCAAGTTGCACTTCCTTCCCCTGTATTATTTAGCCCTCCGAAAGAAACCCTACGCCGAAACGAAACAGTGTCGGAACATGACCAAGCAGAGGCTTTGTAAGGTGGACCATTCCCAGAAGTGCCACTGTGGTGACAAACAAAGGATTTATATTGGCATTGATCATCCCTTAGCTGACAGATATGGCGGAAGCTGACAGTACAGATCCAAGGACTGTCTTCGTAAAGGGGATCAGTTTTGACTGGGACAATTCGGACTTCGAGAAAGCAGTCAGCGATGTGGGGCCTGTCCGCAAGTGTTTCCTTTTGAAGGGTGCAGGCAAGCATCACAAGGTGCGATCGCTAAGTGCAGAATTGCCTGACTGCTGTCTAGTACCTTTCCTTGTTGGAATGTTTACGCCTTCCAACATGTTGTGTGTCTCGAATATATTACAATCCCCCGCGATTTGGCTGGTTATCTACGTGTACACTCTCAAGAAAGTGATCTCAAGCGTGAAGAAATTTCTGGTGCTGCAGGGCTGTGGCTTTGTGACTTTTGCTCTGCAAGAGGATGCTCAAAGAGCCGTCCAGGAGCTCAGTGGCAAGAAGCTGGGTGGACGCACCATACAGGCAAGGACAGCTCTGACTCAGACGCACTTCATAATTCCAACAAACCAGCCAAACCAGCCACACTTGCAGTAATCATTTTGGCGTGCATGCGGTCTCCACTGCAATCTGACTTAAAATTGGATACACACAGGTGGAGGCAGCACAGCGCAGGGCACCCTTTGCAGAGCGCAAGGACAAGAAGAGGAAGCGCACAGAGGATGCACCTGCCCGCCCCGGCGATGCAGAGGATGCCACTGCAGCCGTCACAGCGCCCCAGCAGCCATCCCCGGCAGCAGAGGCGGCAGCAGCCTCTCCTGCGGCCGAGCGCAAAACACGTAAGTCAAAGAAGCAGCGCGTCGGCCAGAAGTCTGGCGAGGCAAAGCCGGCAGGGGATAATGCCAAGCACGCCTTCGTGCGCACAGTAGCGCTGGGGAATCTGTCGGCGGGGAATAGGGGTCAGGCGTTGGCGTATGCAGGGAGCGACACTGCCGCCCATTCCGTGGTGCAGCCGCCGCAGGCCGACCTGGACTCGCACGTGCTGCAGCGCGACGGCTGCGCCGGCGATGTGGTCTTCCTGGTGTACTCCACGGTATGGACTTGATTCCCACTTTGCAATTTGTAGCGTGTGGAAAAAGCGCCTTGAAACTCTATTGTGGTTACCCCACGCTTGCACCCCAAGGACATAGTCTCAGAACATGCAACATGCAAACTGCATTTTCAATCAACTTCTTGTGGTGGGTGATATCTGGTGGAAAATGCGAGAATGTGCTATGTGACATGGTTGAGAGTTCAGAGGCTCAAGTAGTCAAAACCTCGGATATGCATTTCACAGGTGAAGGATGCACTGGCAGCGGTGGAGAAGCTGCACAACCACGTGCTGCAGGATGGGGACGGCGGGGGGACTGGGCCCAGGGGTAAAAAGTCGAAGGCGGGGGCGTCGAGCGGGACGCTGCTGTGGGCGCGCCAGGTGTCGGGCGAGGGCGCCCACCTCAAGAAGTGGCGCCTCATCCTCCGCAATCTGCCCTTCAACGTGCGTGCATCCTGTCCCTCTACTGCTGTGGACACTTTCACAATCCGCTGCTCGTCCAGTTTGTGCAGGGCATCTCTGCCTTGCATGAAGCCAGCTCTGGGTGTTTTGTATATGAGGCAGACAAGTTGGCAAGCAGCCAGGCAGGTCTGTCCCATTACGGCTTGCCTGCCGAATGGCAACGATGATGCATATGTATACCTATCAAGTCGGTCCTGGCTGGTGCAGGTGAAGGAGGCAGACCTGAGGGAGCTGCTGGCGCCTGCCGGCTTTGTCTGGGAGCTGACTGTGCCGCGCAACCCTGACGGTGCGACACTTTGCATTTCTTGGTGCACATATCTTGCTGCTGCCTTCGCGATTCTTCCTACTGCAGCCTTCACACTTGTCATCTGCGCCATGGTGAGCAAAGTGACTGCAACAATATCGTGCATCTTGTGCTGGCTAAGTTGTGCCACTTGCTGTTTGCAGGCAAGGCTCGGGGCTTTGGCTTTGCTGGGTTCATGTGCAGGGCGCATGCTGAGAGGGCCATCAAGCTGGCCAATGCCAAGGTCACTAGCTTACACCTGACATGACCATAATGCCTGTTCCTATTTATCAGCACTTGAGATTATTACAGTACTGCTGAGGCACACCGTGTGACTCTCACTGACGCCAGCTGTGCTAAATTTTGTTGTTTCTCTCAGTTGGTGGGAGGACGAACCATTGCTGTGGACTGGGCGGTCCCAAAGGCTCAATTCCAGAGCAACACACCTGCAGGGGCGCCTACCGGAGAGGGGAATGATGCGCTTGCAGAGGGCAGTATATCAGACGATGAAGAAGACACAGCAGGAGAGGAGGAACCAGTCAGTGAGCAGGAGGATGAGGGGGCGAATGACTTGGAGCTGGAAGATGAGAAGAACCTGCTGCGGAACGTGCTGTCCCAGATTGATGATGGGGACGAGGATGAAGCACCACAGCCAGCAGCCAAGGTGTGGCTTTCGCCTGTTCACAGCAATTTGTAGAAGCAAGTCAATCTGATGATGCATGCCCACATCATCGGTCACCAGATTAGTACTCGTTGAGACCCGATAAGACCAGAGAATGAGCAGTACTCTTGTGCAGATGCTGTGGTCATGCATTGTTACAGTATTCTGGCAGCTTGCTGGGGCAGGGGAAGGATTCCTGATTCGCAAGAGTTTGGACGGATAGATTTTGCTTCAGAGACAGATGCTGGGGATTCGGATTGTAAGAGGCAGATGGTGACACGCGCAGGCTGGCAAGAAGGCTGCAAAGGAGAAGCAGAAGCCACAGGCCAACCTGCCAGAGGCGCAGGCAACGCCTCAGGATGCCGCTGCGGATGAGATTTCTGCTGGCGCGGCCAGAGGAGAGGCGGCTGCACCGCAGCCCAAGGGTGAAGTGCAGGCGACGGTGTTTGTTCGGGGCCTGCCACTGGACGTGCTTCAGTATGAGCTGCACGAGCGCCTTTCTCGCTTTGGCAAGCTCAAAGCCTGCAGGTCTGTCCAGGGTCCCTGCTCCGTTCTGTCTATAACCCGCCCTTTGCAAGTCTGCTCTGCACTTACAAACAGGCACCTCTGCACAGAATAGGCAGCGCAGATTATGCCGGCCGTGCTTCCCCTGTGCAGAGAGAGCATACTTGATTAGTGATATTGGTTGTGATGATGTGTGTGTCGGCTGCCAGGTTGGTGCAGGACAAGGGCACGAAGAAGCTCAAGGGGACGGCCTTTGTGGAGTTTGAGCAGCAAGCCGACGCGCAGGCCGCCGCAGATGCATGCGCCAAAGCCAGGTGCCCCCGCCATTCCATCATTTATGATAAACCTCATTCTAGGCCTGTCAGGGGGGATTACATGTACAGTTCAATTAGGAACCCGGGGGTCTGTTGCACCCGCCCGTGTCCCTGTTTTGTCTTGCACTCACACTATGCTGCATGTTACTGTTCCTTTGTCTGCTGCCAGGACAGTGCGACTAACTACAGGCTTCCAGCAGGACCTGCGTGTTCTGATAACAGGTGTTGTGACGCTCTGCAAATTTGTTTGGTGCAGGTCGGGGCAAGGCGCTGCGCTGGCAGTGCGGGGCAGCCCCATAGAGGTTGACCTGGCGCTGACTCAGGACGACGCGCGCCAGCTGGCAGGCGCCAGCAAGGCCCAGCCCGGCGGCAAGGACAACCGCAACCTCTACCTTGTACGCACCTCCCTCCCATCCTCATGAGCTCGAGGCATTTGTATTGCATATTCTAAAACAACCCTTATGAACCCTTGCTGCAGGGTGTACCAACACAACAGTCATCTAGGAGAGCGGTCCTCTTTCCTAATCTGACACTCAATGCCACATTGTGTATGCCGTCTTGAGTACCCCCTGCATCTTGACTGGAACAGAATAATTGTAGTTGTGTGTGGTTTGCATGGTAGGCTTGATCAGGGCAGATGTGCGTTCTTCTGAGAAGAGGGAGATGTTTGTTGGGTGCAGCTGAAGGAGGGGCAGATAGAGGAGGGGTCACCGGCGTGGCAGGCCATGTCAGCGGCCGACCGCGCCAAGCGCAAGCGCGCGGCGGCCGAGGCGCGCACCAAGCTGAAGAGCCCCAACTATTTTCTGTCACGCACGCGGCTGTGCCTGCGCAACCTGCCGCCCAAGCTCTCCGAGAAGGGCCTTAAAGACCTCGTCCTGGCTGCCGTGAGCCCCCATCGAACTCTCCTATCCTTGCAATTTCTTGGGATGCATTGTTGGCCTCCAATCGAGCGGAATGAATTTGTCATCGATGCAGAAGGATTTCTTGGGTCTTGTTTGGGGGCTACTTGAAGAGAGTGCCATGATTTAGATCGCTTCTGATGGGCTGGAGGAGGCGGAAGCAAAAGTCAGTAGTGCCTTTCGTTGCTGTACAGCTGTTCTGGTGTATTGCAACCCTCTGCCCTCTTGCATGCAGCAAACAGAGACTCAGGGACTACCTCTGTCTCTGGGGTTGTCCCTGATCCCACCCCAGGGACTACCGATAATTGCTGTCCTTGCTGAAATGTTGACAATTGAAATTCCCCTTTTGAGGAGAAATTGAGTGACAACGAATCCCATTACTGAGATATGTCAATGCCTGAATCTCAGGTGAAGGAGCGGGCGGCAAAGGCGCAGCCGATGGTGAAGCAGGTGAAGATTCTGCGCGACGCCGACAAGGCGGGCACGGACGGGCAGGCGGCCAGCAAGGGGCTGGGCTTTGTGGAACTGGTGGAGCACGAGCACGCGCTGTGTGCGCTGCGCCAGCTCAACAACAACCCCGTGCCCTTCGGTGCGCGACCCCTGCCGCCTACCACTTGTCGTTGCCCCCCCCCCATTCTGCGGCATGTACACATGCCATCCTCGTGGTGACTGCTGCTGCAGTCCTTATCGTGCTGCTGTACTGCCATTCTTCCACAAAAGATCCATATTTGCAAATGTCTTTTATGATGTATGACTTGGTGAGAACCACTTGGGGAGATATTTTTGTTCTTTGTTCATCTCCAGCACTGCACTCAGCCATGCAATGTAACAGTGCAATCTTGACACGATGACTGTACTTGGAAAGCTGAAAATGATCAGATAGATGTGATTTGTGACGTCAGCATATTGGTGGTGTGTGCAGGCACGGAGCGGCGTCCGGTGGTGGATTTTGCGATCGAGAACGCGCAGACGCTCAAAAAGCGCGAGATTCGCCGCCGCAGCATCAACGCCGACGACACCCGGGCGCCGAAGCGCCGGGACAACGCCGTGGCCCCGGCAGACGGCGCGGAGCCGACACCGGGAGACATGCCGGCCGTGTCAAAGAGGACGCAGCGCAAGCGCAAGCGCGAGGAGAAGAACAACAGCAAGGTACGTGCACATCATTGGAGCCGACTTGCTCGTTGGCGTCCATGCAATTACACAAGCTTGGACAGGCCTTTTGATGATGCATTGGCAATTCCAGCAGAGACCTTCACAGAACAAGTGTCAGGCGCAGGCCTCAATGAGCAGCCGTTGGTGCAAATGAGCGTGAGTGGGTGTTGGTTTGTGTTGCAGGTGAGCGGCAGAGTGGAGAGCGGTACCGAAGCGGGCACATCAGAGCAGGCTGATGGTGCAGCTGCGCCGTCTGAGAGCCCGGTTCCAGTGCAGCAGAGCAAGCGGAGGAAGAGGGAGCTGAGGGCGGCAGCCAGGTCAGGGGGTAAAAAGGGAAGCCCTGCCGCAAAATCTGCGGCCCAGGTGAAGAGTAAGGCTGCGCCGCAGCAGCAGGCAGCAAAGCAGCAGCAGGTACCACAGCAAGCGCAGAGAGAGCCGGCAGACGGCGCGGCCAGGAAGCCCCTCCCTAAAAAGCAGAAGAAGAGGGCACAGGCTGACGGTGAGCAGCACATCTTATCCTTCCTTTGTATAATCTTGCCAAAATGTGACTGTGAAACCACTTTTTTGGAGTGTTTCGGACAGGCAGACAGGAGACTTGCGAGATGTATATATATACGCGTGCCTTGATCTCTGCATTCCTCTCAATTTGGCTTGATGGCATGCTTTACATGCAAGGTGCAGGTGCAGACGGCGGCTCTGCGCAGCAGAAGGGGAAGAAGAGGCAGAGGATTGGGGTGGAGAAGGCAGACAAGCTTGATAGCCTGGTGACACAGTACAAAGCACAGCTGTTTGGGGAGGGCGCTGGGAAGGGCGCCAAGGGCGGCCTCAAGTCTTCCATGCAGCGGTGGTTTGAATAATCTTGTTTGCAATTTGCAAAGGAACTGGACCGATGTTGGGAACTGCAACATCAAGATATATAGTTGTCTGTACTCCTGAGCCTTTGTTGGTGTGTGGATGGCTCATTGGACCCCTGTAATTGCTGCTGCTTATTTATGACCTGCTCATCTTTCACAATATCAAACTTGTAGGATTAATATTATGTCAACAGATGCAAGAAATTTCTGTCTGTCCTGCAATCCCAAAATTACAATACAACTCTGCTTGCAAGGAAAAGGCCAGCAACAATATTTTTGTTCATATATTTTGAGTTCCCAATGTTCAGCGTGTCCACTTTCATCAACCACCACTTGGACAAACATCAATTGTGCACTCTAACACCCCATCAGGCTGCCTGATTCAGGCACCTGAGCTCTCCTAACTTCACACCAGACCGGAAACACCCCTAGAAATATTTGCCGCTATTGCCTCCCGCTCACCGCTGCTGCCGCCGCCGCCGCAGCCTTCTTCGCCTCTGCAACGTCCTTTGCATAATTGTGCTGCTCCAGGGCTACCTGTGACCACACTCCTTATCCTCTTTATTTCCTGGTGGAAAATTCACAGTCTTGATCTCTATGAGCTGCGGTCCTCATGAGGCGCCAGCACCGCGCAGCATGACCAGCTTCTTTTGTCACAAGAAGGGGGATTCATTGGCTGCCCGATGACCGGCAAAAAATATCTGCACAGCAGTGTGCGTGCGAAGACTCACTGACAAAAGCTCCAATGGTGCCGGCCCATGCAAGGCACACATAATGTTAAATATATCAGTAGACACCGGTGTTCCTTGTATAACAGCTCCCTCTTAACTCTTTTGATAGCTTGTCTGATGAAACCTCTTCCCTGATTCCAGTAGATATGGTTCGGTCTTGGCAGCGCTGCAACTGTGGGGCCTGGAAGCACCTTGATCTCCTCTTGCAGGTCCTCCTCGGTGATGTTGTCGTGGATCGACTGCATGACCTTCTCGTACACATGGTACGCGTTTGGAGTGTCCTTGTCGCTGCGCACGCGCATGTAGCGCCAGACGCCCTCCTCCCCGTCCCACGAGCACTCCACAATGCAATTCTCAAGCCGCGTCACGTCCATGCCCTCATCGAATACCACCCGCGCACCTGCGCGCACATGCCGGCACATTCATGCATCTTAGCGCGGCACAGTCACACAGTCCTGTTTGTTGCTGCTTCACTCTGCTCTTGTCTGCTGTGCCCTCTTTGGGGCATCTTCCGGCTGAATGAGGAGCGACGTCAACAGCCAGATCAATGTGCACGGCAGCTGAAGTCAAGTAAGCTTTGTTAAGCATGACAACAAGCTGTGCACTAATCTGAGGCAGGTCAGGTGGGTGCTGACCTGGCAGGGGCACCTCTCCCTGCACAGGCTTTGACCTGCGCGTCTCCAGCAGCCGCAGCTCCGCCCCTGCGCACACAGCATGCCACAATGCTCACGGCCATCCTCATCAAGGGGCATGAGCGCTTCTCTCTCCTTCAGCTCACCTTATGCAGGTTGCAGAACTGGACCCCCATACTTGGAAACAGAACAGTCCTTGTGCTCAAACAATGGCAAAAGAATTTATTTGGCCTGACCTGCGGCTGTGGAGCGCAGGCGGAAGTCAACAGAGTTGAGGTGCGCGAACTTCCACTTGAGCAGATTGAAGTCCGTGCCGGCCACATACTCCTCATCGTACCCCTTTACACAAATAGCCCAAAATCTACTCAGCACCCTGAAGCCCATTAAGAAGAAACTCTGTTTCCCCGCATCTCTAAGGACATCCAGTCTTATAATAGAAGGAGAATTGGCGCTGCAGTCAGGCATCTGGGAAGGTAAGCAAACTCTGAACATGCAAGGCTGCTACCATGTCAGGGATCCAGAGGACTCCCAGAAGCATTGATCTGCAGTGCCCTGCTATCTACTACAGCATGTAAAGCAGGGCACATCAGTACTCTGAAGGGATGAGGTTGCAAGGTAGCGGGCAAGACGTCAGACATCAGGGGCCTCTATAGGCAACAGCTTGTGCCCCCACCCCAGTCTGCTACCCCCTTTTTATTTTACCAACCAGTTCTGCATCAATGTCACATGCCTGGGACTGGTACCTTGATCCCTGGGGTGCAGTACTGAACCCCACTCTCCGTCCTGTTTGGGTAAAGGAAACATCAAAGCCGGCATGCCAAGTGCCAGGGCATAAGCACACCTGGAAGATGAGGCCGTCGGCTTCGTGGGGCAGGCTGGGAATGAACTGGTCCAGCAGCGTAAACATGCGCGACAGGGGCCAGAACTCTTTCCGCCGCACGCTGAACAGCTCCGATCCGTAATCGTAGCGCACCGGATACGGGATCTTGGGGTCCCGTATCGCATCGCGCTCCTTCCGCCGAGGCCGCATCACCTTCTCCTCCATGCGCGCCCACCGCTCCTGCGCATGCATGCATTTTCCAGCATCAGGTACTTGCAAGTTAAATTCCTGCCCTAAATGGTCTACAGCATGCATGCAAATTTTGCAAAAGCAAAGCCGTCCTTTGTACATATTGAGGCTTGGCTGTGATCACAGAGACATTACTCTTGCTAGCCTTTGGTAACGTTGAACATTTTGCTCTCAGCATGCGTGGGTGCTGGCAGCACTGAAAGGGTGATGAGCGGCAAACGCTGACACCATGATCAAGTGACAGAGATATCATAATTGATGCACAATCAAGAGGAAAGGAGCAGGGGCTGCAGGAGCGCGCCTTGGAGGGGAGGTTGGAGAGGGATTTGCCGTGGAGGGCGATGAGGTCATAGGCCAGGAATCTGCGCGTCTGCGTGCCGGCCGCAATGTCCTCATCTACCAGCATCTCTCCATCCAGCAGAGTCATGTGGTGCGCCTGCAGCTGACCATCCTTGCCCACCAGCTGCACCGGGAACCGCATCTGCGCAGGCATCCAGTAGCCGCCTTCACTGACATGAAAGAACTGGCCAAAACTGATGAGAAAATCATCCTGCCTAGGTCTACTCCTCATGACTTCTCATCAGGAACTCAGAATTCCCTGGGAGGGCATTGCAAAAATGTCAAGGATCTTGAGACAAGGTCTGTGCAGCTGCACTTCCAGATGGACAACAGCAGAAACGTCACTCATGATTTGCTCTTATGAGAGAGCTTGAGAAAAGGCTCCAGTTTGCTTTATTGTGCATGGAAGTCAAGGTGATAGGGGTGGCTCCATTTGGCATGACAGTACAGGTCAGAAGAGTGGCTCCAAGTTGGCCCTGTAGCGCATGGAGCTGCAAGCAAAGAAGAGCACTCACCTGGACTCGGCGCACATTGAAGGAGCGGTCAATGAGGTAGACGCCCCACTTGCACAGCAGCAGCATGTAGCGCGTGCCGTCAGCCTTCCAGGTCACCCAATAGCGCTTCTCGCGCAGCTTCCCCAGATTCGCGCGGTCCAGGCTCACCGGCTGGCCGCCCGGGAACCGCAGCTGCGCCGCCGGCACCTCGTGCTCGATCCCGTGCACCTGCGCGAACATGCCGGCACCCGCCTCAGCCGCGCTGATGTAACACACCCCTGGCCGCGCATGCAGCACGCCCCTCGGCCCCAATACACCTCCCGCTTAATGACCTGCTGTCTCTCTCGCAACATAAATGAAGGAAAGGGTCTCCAGCATATAGATACGTTAGAATGACTCTCCATCTGTTTTGCATCCTGGCTTGTGGTCGCCGCTGCAGGCAAGAGTATTTGGCTCTGTGTTGTCTGTGTCATCAAAGCTGGAGGGCCCAGAGGGGGGTACCAGCTGTACGACAGCCTGGCGGGCGACCAGGGCTTCCTCCTCCTGTACTGCTTCCCCAATGATATCATCGTGACTCATCACCGCCGGCTCATCACTCCCCTCGACCCCAGCCGCTTCATCTGGCAGTATCACAAAGCCATCTGTCTTTGGCTGGTGGTTTTCTTGAAAGGAGATTAACTCTTGTGTGTCGCGGGATTTCTCACAGGACAGCCCGCCATGTCATCAGAAGTGGACAGCAGTCCAGAGGAGTGATGGGCTGCTGAGTGAAAATGGACAAGCGCACTATCAAGGATATGGTCGGCCTTGGGTGAGTCGGGTTCTTCTGGTTTCCACGCCGGCAACTTAGGGGCTTGGAATCCTGAAGGCCTGCACAGGGATAGAATTTTCAAGACGAGCCACTACTCCCTAGTTCGCCTCTGCTTCAGGCTCAGAAAGCAGGAATCTGGTGTCAAGGGGCTCTAAGGCTTGGAAAAAAGGGCAGTTTGGGGCTCACAGTGGTTCATGGTTGTATTTGTACAGTTCCCGTATGTAATCTTCCTTGTAGATTCCCGGTGGTCTGTGCTCTGCAAAGATCCTGAGCGCCCTCTCCACTGACATGCCTTGCCGCACAAGGAAGTTCACAATCATGTACCCTGGCGCAGCACACCTGTCAGGTCTACTCAGCAATGCCGAACCTTGAGAGTTTTTGGTACCTCCTTTTGACAGTAAGGGGAAGAGTTCCATCTGCAGGGCATGTGAGATCACTGCATAGTGCTAAGGAAGCACTTCGCACAAGGTGTTGGCAACCAGAACTACCTGTGCGGTTGAAGCCATGCGTACAATGCAAGACAGCCCATCTGCCATGTGCTCGGTGGTAGTAACTCATGAGCTCCCACACAAAGGTGTTGACGGCCTCTGGCTCAGGAACCTGTATTTAAAGAAGGTCTGTAAATCGCCTTCTGTGTCACAGTATTTGGCATGAGAATGACAGTTGAAACATGCAAAAATGCCAATTACTGCCATGTGAGCCTTATCGCTGTGAGGTCTGGACAGAACTGATAAGCCATCCATCAATCATGGTATACTGACCTGGCCTCGACCTCTGCAGGGAACCTGCATAGCAATATGGCAAGTTCACTTCATCTGTCCGGATCCAGAGCAAACTTCAAGCAATACAACAAAGGGGTTCCCAGGGGTGCAGACCTTCAAGTGCTCCACTCCCAGCGCATCAATCTCATCCCTTTCATAGTACCTCCAGGTGTTTGTAAGGTCTATCAGAAGCCCCACCTTGCGACACACTCCCACATAGCTCACTCCTTTCCGGGACACCAAGCAACGCATCTTGAACACGAGCTGTGGAAGCAGTCAAGAGAACTGCTCACCTCCACGCCTTTGGCGTGCAGTTGTTCCATCAGCTTCACCGGGGAGAAGTGTTCTTCGTCACTGAGCACGCGCGAAAACCTGTGGCCAAGAGGGACCTGCAGCATCCGCATATGATTCTCAAGCATGATTGTGGCACAATGATGTGCAAAGGGGCTGTGAAGGACACACAGTCAACGACTTGAGCCTGATCACCTTCACTGGAACCACCATCAGCGGTGTTATTCTGTGCCCCATGGGTGGGCAATCTATCCAGCCGCTGGGCAGCTCTAGGCCTGGTGGCATGATCCTATCCACTGGCCTGCTGCTGCCTGCCACTGTGCCATTCGGCTGTATGGAAGAAGATGTGTCAATTCGGAGTTGGAAAAGTGAAGTGAAGAGGAGGACATTCTGATGTTTCGTAGATGATCGGATAATGGAGGAGCTTCATAACATAATAGGACACCTCACCGACGTATTTACATTCAATTTTCTTCGCTTCTCGGGTTCCTCAGAGCCCGGATCCTCTTCACAAACTCTTTTTTCCATTGTGGCACCTGCTGTTTTTCCTGGTGTGAAGTGTTGATGTATACTGTCACAATAAATTTATTCGACTCTCAACAAAATATCAGGCTGCATCGAAGGAGGGAGTGATCTGCCTTGAAGCCCCACATTCGCTTAGTGAGTGCTTGTGAACCTGCCGGAAGCTGCCAGATCAGGCGCAGGTGACCCATTTCAAGACCGCTCTTCTGCTCAATCATTCTATCACATTCCTGACTCAGAAATGAACCTGTTAGACTTCCGATTACAGTTCCTTTTCAGTATTGCGGGTGTTCTAAATCTGCCAATCGATGGCATTGAACCAACCACAATATGTTCAGAGCACTGATGAGTGCCGTGCAGATTGCATATCGTCTGCAAGTATGTAATTTAATTGTACGATATATTTGTGAATAATTCAGGCATGCACTTGAAGCTGCGAATTTGGAGCCTGTCGCATCAGCCCTACACTGGTTGATTTGAGGTTGCAAGTGTCAGTTTAGAATGGACAAAACGGGATGCAGTGTTCGTACAATGATTGTTCTGGGATCAGGTGATCTTTGGCCAGGTTTCAGTAGTCATCAATGATGTCCTTTTGCCTGCTGCTTGTCCCCACTTTTCTCTTCTGCTGACCCGGTCAAGCCTATGCATACGCGTCAGACAGGTGCAAAATGCATGGCACCTTTGTGCAGGTGGTCACACTGCAGAGTTGCTCGCACTCTTGGAGCATATGAATCTGGAAAGGTACTCACCGCGCACATACATTGTGGCTTCGACCGACAGGATGGGCCCTCAGAAAGTCAGAGATTTCGAAGCCCACAAGCATGCATCCAGCACCGTGAGCCTCACAGCCCCTCTACAAACTTAGGTTGCCATTGTCAAGCCATCTGGAGCGACTTGGCCAGTAGGTGCTGAGGGTGTGGTGATGCCAAGGCAGGGGCAGAGTTCAGAGTCTAATGAAGCAGCCAAGATCTGCGTGATCCCACGCAGCAGGGAGGTCGGCCAGTCCTACTTGACGTCTATCTGGACGACATTGGTGGCCTTGTGGGTGGCTTTCAGTATTGTGTACAGGGAAGCTCCTCAACTGGTAAGATTCTGTCAAGCCCTGCTGTCAATGAATCTGTAGCTGGTGCAGCCAAGAGGAGATACTCAAAAAGTCTTGGATCTGCTGAAGTAGAGAACTCCCATGCAGGTGCTGGTGAATGGGCCTGGCACATGCATTCCCATTTGCTTGGCAGCTCGTGTAATTGGGTAAGATCACTCACGACCCTGGCGACGCTTCAGCTTTTGCAGATGCTATCCTGGCGCTCACTCTGCCCTAATGTCTGCATTCTTTGTCCTCTACTATGCAGGACTTCTGGATCTCTTACATATGCTAGGACCAAAGGGCAAATCAAGTGCGGTGACTGCAGGGTTGTGAGGAGGACGCGGATCGTGTACACGGAGAGCATTGCAAGGGTGACATCACTGTCACTGTCAGGGAAGATCCTATACCACATGCGGCTCGCAGACGCTTTCTTTGTGCAGTGGACGGATCTGCAGCGACGCTTTCCCAGGAGCACCTGTTGTGGCCGTCTGTTCTGATGGTCTTCCTGCACTGCAGCGGCAGCTATAGAAACTTTCTATAGCTTGAAGGACTGGTGGAACACTTGACTTCAGGATGCTGTTTGAGTTTTGGACCAGTGATGTGAGAGTCCCGGGAGATTGAGGGAGCCCAGACAATAAATTTGGACACCGACACACATGAATAAGCTGTTGGCATACCGGCAGACATCATGATGGTCATGATCATGCCATGATCTCAGTGACACTGAGTGTGTGATCAGTCATAGTGCCGTCGGGCCGCGCATGCTTGCTTTTGCCCATATTTTGCGCTGAAACCATGGCCAGGCTCTTACATGGATGTAGCAATGGAGCCTGCAAAATATGTAAATTTATCAGTATGAAATCCAAGTGGAAATAGAATACAAGAAAGGAATCATCAGGTGGGGACGCCAAAAGAGGATTTCGGAGATCGGTTACGGAAGATTATGAGAAGAGACAGAACCGTCAATGTATGAAGCTGCAAAGGTCAGCCTGCAGATGCCAAAAGCACAATCTCTGGCGATCTGAGAATCCTCTTCCAGTGCTTCCAGCTACCATTATCTGGTCTGCCATCAGAGTTCTCGAGCCTAGTTAGGCCATCGAAGGACCATGAATCCACGAACTGCTTTGTTCAAGAGCAGGAGGCACAATTTCCCTGCAGAGTCAGACTGCCAGTGCTGCATGAATTTAGCAGCATGTGAGGGTGCTCTATGCGAGTCGTGCTATCTTTGCTGGGCACCAAGATGTTGATGTGCTCAGAAAGAATTCACGCTGACTACGCTGGAGAGGAGAGGAAAATATATTGATTGCTTGTTATACCAGAATGGCCAACACAGACACAATGACATGACACTTCGTCCCTTGTGTACGATCTTGGATGGGCATACCTGCCTTGAAGGCTGCGCCAGCTGCAGTAGGGCGGTGCGATCATTAGCATGGGTGAATAAGACATTCCTTTAGCAAAAATAGTCTTAGACATTGCAATATTCTAGTTCAATGCTGCTTGCAAGGATCTGCCTTTCGGAGCGGTTACGTTTGAATGGTTTCGGAGGGTCGGGTTTCTCCGAAAAGATTATGAGAAGAGACGCGACAGGCCTAGCACTGTATGAAGTTGCGAGGGTCAGACTGTAAATGCAAAACCATTTTTAGCGATCTAAGATTCCAGTTCCAGAGCGTACATTTATAATTATCTGGTCTGCCATCGACATTCTCGTGCCTATTCCGTGGACAGCGGGCATTTTCTGGCCATCTAAGCTATTGGCAATGGGAAGCCATACTGCTTTGTTCAAGAGCAGGAGGCACATTGCCCCTGCAGAGTCAGACTGCCAGTGCTGGATGAGACGGGCACCATGCGAGGCAGCTCTATACGACTCGCACACCATGCAGCAGGAGACAGAAGGCGGTCTGCCCCAGTGCGAGCAGGAAGTCGAGATTTTGCTGGCTGCTCTGTCCGATCGCGATTTACTCAACTTTAGGCTGCAATATTTACTGACCAGCAAAGGTTGTGAGTTAGACATCTGCCAAGACCGCCTCCGGAAGCAAACCCAGGCAGCGAGTCAGGCGAGAGGAGAGTGCCGCCGTCTGCAGGCACTCGTCAGGTCTCAAGCACAGGTGCGCTCACAAAATGGCTCCAGATATATTAATAAACTCATTAAGGTGTCAAATTCTACCAGCAAAAACGTTCGCCATAGCGGCCTGGCAACTGAAGGCTACCAGGGACTGACCTGCATCCTCGATCTGCTTGTGCAGGCTCTCAAGGCACAGGAGCAGCAAGAAGCACAGGTGAGCGGCCTGCACGTCTTTTCAGAAAATAAGACCTCTTCTTTGCACACCGTGTTTTCTGCAGCAAGTGCATGCATTGATAAACATACAACGGTGCCAAAGTCCCGTCAAGCAAAGGCGCTTAGTCCTGTCTGTTGTCATCTGCAGAAGCTCAAGAGGAGCGTCCATGAAGCTGCGCTTCGAAATGCAGCCACCCAGACAGATCAAGCAGTTCCTGAAGCAGGTGATTGCGCTACAAGGCCTGCCTGAATCATCGCCTCTTGTTGTGCTCTGCCGTGCAAATGTACAGCATGTGTCGGCCGTCCCCTTCTGTGATACCAGTGGTGTGATGTGCAGCCACGTCTCCTGTGAGCGTGCTTCAGCCAGCCAGACAAGCTGACAATGACTACGGGGAGCTGTGTTGGAGCCTGCTGGCAGAGGGTGGCCAGCTGCAGTGCTGCCTCAACCAGGCCCAGCAGCAGCTGCAGCAGGCAGAGGCCAGGATCAAGACCATGGTGAGTTGTGGCCGCCTACAAACACATTTACATGTTGTTGTCTAAACTGAGCATGCCCAGTAGCATGCATGGACCCTGCAAGCCTCGGTGGGAAATGAGCATGTCATGCAATCGTAGGGGGATGACATGGCGCAGCTTCAGCAGAGCCGGGAGCAGGAAGAGCGGCTGGTGGCAACTTGCCGGGCAGAGAATGCAGCGCTGCAGGAGCGCTTGGACGACCTGCAAGCCCAGTTGAACTGTGCCGTGGCCGCCAATTCGTCCCTGGTGAGCCCTCGCGCCTGATCACAAGCCAGTGATAAGTTCTGCAAATGCCGCCCACGTATGCCTGACATCATCTGCTGACATTGTCCGATGACATCAGGATGCCATGTCATCAGTCTCAACCACTTTAAAGAGTGGTGCTTGACCCTCTGCTGTGTGGTGGCAGAGTCTTGGCATCACGCGGAAAGAGGCCGAGATCAAGCACCTGAAAGAAGTGCTCGAGCGCACAGCCGCCCTGCCAGTAATCCCCCAGGTCAGCCAATGAGATCATCAATGTGCTTCCGCACTTGTGTCTGTTTGCTTTCCGTCTGTGCACCCTTTCACATGTCAGGCGTGCGCAATGCATGAACAATACCATCCAGCAGAGGGCGTTCCTGACAGCCCCGATGCTGCAATTCAGGCAACGTATGACTCCCTGGAGTGGCAGCCGCTGGCCTCGGGCGGCTGGGGCGCGGTGTACAAGGCTAACCTGCCGGTGGCGCTGAAAGTGCCCATCTCCAGCAGCCCCCAGTACCAGGAGGCCATCAATTTGGAGGCCCTCATCATGCTCCTGTTCAGCCACCCCAACATCGTCCGCCCGCTCGCCATGGTCGACTGCGGCGACGGCGTCCGGGGCATGCTTATGGAGCACTTTGAGCTCGGCAGCCTTGCCGACCGCTACAGGTGCGCTGCAGAACTCCACAAGATCTCGACATCCTCTCACTGCCCTGATCTCCTAGCTCCCACATGGTGTGTCACAGCTTGCATTGAGATCCCCGCATTACATGCTCCTGCCAAGTCTGGATAGTCCAGCTTCCTGGGATAGGAGGAAAGGCCCTGTGTTGATGGCAACTTCTCAGGCTGCGTGTGCGAATGCATGCAGGCCGTACGGGGGCACGCTGCCGCTGCAAATTCAGCTGCGGATACTTCTGCAGATCATCGGCGCGGTGGGGGAGATGCACGAACAGGGCATCTTCCATGGCGACCTGAAGCCTGAGAACGTTCTTGTGCGCGCGAACGGATCTGTGGCCGTAACTGACTTCGGCCTCGCCATCCGCGGCGATGCGCCTCTGCTGGCCTACAAGTGTGGCCCTTTGCAACCTTGCATGCTGTCGTTTGATCCGGTAGAGTGTTTTTAATTGAGCAGTTGCCTTGACGATGAGTGGCACACCCGGTACACTGCATTGCTGAGATGACTGCACCCAAGTAGCCAGGAGCGCAAGACAAGCATGACTGAAGCATGTGCCGGCATGTGCGCGCAGGGGCTCGATCGGCTACACGGCGCCCGAGGTGATCGACCCGGCACAGCAGACGACGGCGCGCCGCGTCGACTTGTATGCGATTTGCGCCATCGCCTTCACTCTTTTCACCGGGCAGCACTGCTTGGACCTCCTTCGCGTACAGTACAACGCGCTGCCCAGGAGCGAGGTGGCGCGCGTCGACAAGGCGCTGGCCGTTGCTGGCCTGGCCGCTGACTGCGTCCACCGCCGCCTGTGCATGGCGCAGTACATCGGCGCCATCCAGGGCGTCAACAAGGTGCGCTGCCTGGACATTTTTTGTACTCTGGCTTTCTGAGGTTGCCTGCAACTATCTTCCTGACATCTAAGTCCTTGCTGCATTTCTTGCAGACTGCAATCGGCCATTTACTTGCAATGGAGAAGCCTGCCCACCATCTCCCATCTGAATGCAGCACCGTTCTCTTAAAACCGCTGATGGTCAGGCTTTGCTGAGAGTGTTTTGAAGTCTTCTGGCTTGCTGCTTGCGCAGGTGCAGTTCCCCCGTCAGCTGCCGGAGTGCGCGCAGCCCTACCTCCATTTCTTGAAGGTCGCCATGTTCTGGGCCAAGGACAGGAGCTCCAGGGTCGAGTTCAGCCTGCAGGAGATCCGTGACAGCGTGCAGAGCTGCCTGAATGAGCTCGAGGAGGCCGGCGAGGAGGCCTCTATCCCAGCTGCCTCGATCGCTGCCCAGACCTCTGTTCCGGCAGCGGCTGCCGCCACCTGCGCTCACCAGGCGAGGCCGCAACCACGCCACCCTGTGCACAGCTCTCCAGTGAGCTTCCCTGGGTTCCTGGTACCGGGCGCCCTTTCTAGCAGCACGCCGTGATGGAGGGCGCAGCGTTGCTTGACCTGATGGGGTCATCTGGGCTTTTTCTGACATGGCCCTCGGCCAGAATATTTGTACGCAGAACCACAAGTACGCTGTTGATATTTAGTACAGCGTAGACATGTGGACATGTACAGTGACGGAGTTGGTCTGCATGGAATCAGCTAATGAAGCAATTGGTGTTGAAGCAAGGTTATGAAGCCTGGCAAGTTGGGGTTTGCGGCGTTGATCGAGTTGAGGGAGGCTTGGTTGCCAAGTTTTTGCCTTCTCAATCTGAAGCAGTTGGGCTTGAGATTGGTTGCTGGGGTGCAGTATCAGGACAGCCTCAAGTTGGTCCTTACCGTTTTTTTTATGTAGCTCACAGGGACCTTTGCACAAGAGATGACGTTGGTGCATGTGCCTCAGTGCAGCAAGTTGAGACCAGGAATGACTGATGCTTAGCGCTGACAAAAATGCAGCTGGCATTATGGGTTGTGTCATAAGATAGAAGTTTGACTTGGGTAAGTATGCAGAGGCTGCAGAATGTACAAGCAAGTTAGGTCAGGAAATCGATGAACCCAGAGTGGGAAAACAACCGTGGTGATTAGACAAAGCAAGACTGGGTTGGAAGCCTCTTAAAGACTTGGTTTAGCACCAGTAGTGATCCTCAGGACATAGTAATGTGATGCTTGATACTAGAGGCAACAAATCACATGAATGGAGCTTGTGAAGTATGTAAGATTGCAATCAATTCATTCATTTAAAAATTGCACTACCTATCGAAGGCCATCAGAATTCAAATAAAAGCCAACACAGGTCAATCTCTGCCACCGGTGACAGCTGCAGACGGCGCCCTCTGTAGAGGAGCCTACTTTAAGAAATAATTCAAGGACTTAAGGAGTAAGTTTCTCAGTCCTGAAATTCCACAGTGCCAATACAAATCTGCTTGCAACAAAAGCGCAACAATATTTGGTTCAGAAGTTTTAGTTCAATGTTCAGCGTGTGTTCACTTCCCATCAAGCACTACTTGGACCAACGGCAACTGTACATTCTAACATTCTCTCAACCAGGCTTGATGGCAGGCAGCAGTTCTTGCGCCTCTGCTACTGCAGGACAAAAGTACTGCCCACATCCTCCTGGCCCACATGCTCATGCGAGGCCATCGCTGCCCGCATGCGCATGGCTGCCTCTGGCATGCATCAGAAAAAGAAAAGGACAGGAGTAACAAATATAAAAAAACTGAGGAAAAGCAGAAAAAATGAACATGCAGACAAGGGAGGGAGAAAGGAAGGAACCGACAGCCAAGGTTTGAACCTGGGACCTATTGCAGCCCAGGCCAAGAACCCGTTGCATGGCCGCATCGGATTGTATTTGGTCATTAGCCCACTTTGGGTGACATTGATGCCATTTCAGTCGAATATGTACCCGACCTGCTGGCGACGGTTTGGCCCCAACCAGCACACACGAACGAGTGTTTCCTTCGAGAACGAGATATGAGTTGACAGATAGGAGATGAATTGTAATTGGATTCTGTCCGGCACTAAGTGTCCTGATCTCTCCGGTTTCCTTGAAATCTTCTGCATTTATCGAATACTTGAGAGATTGCAGAATGAAACGCTGATAATGTAGGATTGTGTCTGCATTGCCTCTGTGCAAAATGATATATGTTAGAAGAAGCATAGAGGAATACACAATGTCTTCACTATTCTACATCTCTTGTCTTCTGTGTACTCTTCACAAAGCAGTGCAAGTAAAAGCAGGTCGGTGCTCTAATCCTCCGGCCTGCTTTTTTTCCCTCTGGATTCTTTCATTTTGTGTCTTTGCCCCAGCATCATAGTACTACAATGATTGTAGCCTCAACATTGCCTTTCGGCTGTGAACTTTTAGGATCTCAAGCTCCACTGGTGGCGATGGCAACTTTTCCCATTTGATAATACAGCCTGTGTGGCCAATCGGGCAACCACCAGCTGTTCGTCATGAATGAGTCATGCAGAAAGTTTCATGACAGAGAAGCTGCAGACACACTCGTAGTATGATGCTACAGAAGCCTAGGCACATCTGCAGACGTCTGCAGCATAAAAAGGAGACCATGGTCATCTAGATCCCCCAATTCATGAAATGTACCTACCGGCATGTCAGCACATGAAGATTCCATTGGAGCAACACAGCAAATGCTTGGCAACAACTCGCAAGAGTTGCTTGGACACATGGAAATGCCAGACCTAACTTTTCAAAACCGGCTGCATCAGCTGCAGAGTAACATGTGTACACCATCATGCATGATGCATTTTGTTCTTTCTTGTCAACACGGTCAAAGATTGTGCATATCATCTCCAGCGCAACAGATGCGAGCCTGGCCATCTAGTCGGGCCCTGCTGCTGCTGCTGCTGCTGCTGCTGTCACGCCATCTGCAGGCTGTGTCTGTGCGCTGGTCTGCTGGCTGCTGTCCTCTTTGAGCAGGCCGCCAAAGGTCCAGTCAATGCTGGGTGGCTGCAGGATGAGCGAGTCTAGCGAGGGCAGGTCATCAAGGTCTGCGCAGCAACCTCACAATCAGAAGCAACCACAGCACGTTGATATCCATCAGGATGTCCTCTGTTTGGATGTTCTGCAACTGGTTTCAACACAATTCTGCAGCACAGCAACACATGCAGCTTGTCAGGTGATGCATCGGGAAGCGGGGCACACCCAGGGAATTTTGGAGAGTGGGAGGTGGGGAAGGTGGGCGAGGCACAGGGACTGGCTTGTCCACAATGGGTGCCCGCCTGTGCCTGCTGTTGTTGAGCAGGGAGAATGGCATCCTGTAGGGCACTGACGTGAAGGCAGCCACACGCCTCTTGATGTCTGCATCGTCCCTCTGCTGCTGCTCCTTGCTCATCTCTCGCCAGGTCTTGCCTGCCATGCGCTCCACGCCATCCTCTGCATAGAGCTCTGCCAGGCTCTTTAATGCCACCTGGGCAGATAAAACGTACGTTCATACTCAGGAACGTCCACATGCCATACACGCCTAATTGCTCCCTCAGAAGCAAATTGTATTTTTCGGTAAGGTGCGCAGGCAGCATGTGTCTCTCCGCTGGCAAATTCACCTGTTTGGCGTAGGATTGGGGCAAGGCTGGTTTCTGAAGGTTTGTCTCCGCATGCTTTGCCTTTGACTGCGAGGATTGCACGGGTGTAGCATTAGTGATGTCGCCAAGAGCTCTTCGAGGTTTCGTAGCTGGCGCAGTGTCCCCTGCTTTCCTCTCTGTGTTGGTGATGTTTCCCAAAGCCTTCCTCCGTCCAAGTCCTGGTGTTTTTCCTCCGGTGGCAAAATTCTTCCCTGGCATTCTGGTTCCTGGCTCAGCATTTTCTGCATCCGGGGCTGGCTTGAGGGTGGCAACACCACTGTTCTCATCCTGAATAGGATTCCTGTACTGCAACATTTGGACCGCTCTTGTTCCCTTTTGACGCTCTGTCAACAAAGGTGTGCCAAATTAGTGCGCAAGAGGAGTGAAATAGCGAGCTGGAGTGAGGTGTGCTTCAAGACTCTTTGATGACAAGCTGTTGAACGGAAGTTTGGAGAATGTTTCCGAGAGTTGTACCCGTGAACGTAGACGCTTTCATCCCCTTACGGATCTGAAGTTCCAATTTGTGTGCCAGCCCACCTGTGCTTTCCGCTCTTCCCAAGCCAAGGATACTTGATGTAACATCGGTATCTGAACAGGAGCACATTTGAATGAATAATTTGAACAGTAAAGAATCTGTCGATCTATGGAGTTTTGCCTAAGTGGTCTCAGAACAGCGACCAGACCTGCTGTCTTGCACCTTCCTCGCCAGCTTTGTGCTCGAGCGTATTTTCAAAAGCCTTTCCAGTCATCTAGCTACCAAAGCCTACTACACGCTGCAAGTCAGCCATCACGAGCGTTAAGAGCTCCTCGCCTTCTCCTCTCTGTGAAGGCTATGAGTGCTGCGAGTAAGACGGGCCTGATCCTGATGCAACCATCCCAAATTGATGTCATCTGATCACACAATTATAGCACGTCCTGATCATGACTTTTGTTGCTGTCAATTTGTTTACTTCGTGCTGCACAGGCACCCAAATTGACTCGCCCACTGCCCAGATCATAGATGGCAAGGCAATAGCTGACAGCATCAGGAAGGAGATTGCTGATGAGGTCAAGGCCCTGCAGGAAAAGTATGGCAAGGTGTGCGCACCGGCATTTAGCCGTGGTGACACTACACTTCCCACACAGCTCAATCAGATAGGCAGCTCAACTTCTGCTCAGACGAAGAAGAGTAATCATGGATGAACAGGGGGAGCTGCTGAGCAGGTGCCAGGCTTGGCGGTGGTTCTGGTGGGCACCAAGGGGGACTCTGCCACGTATGTGCGCATGAAGCGCAAGGCATGTGCAGATTTGGGCATTCAGTCCTTCAGCACGGACCTCCCAGGCGATGTCAGCGAAGAGGACCTGCTCAAGGTACCTGCGCTTGCAAGCTTCCCTCCCTGCTCAACTCCAGTGGAATCACACACTGTTTTTGAGCAACTTACACTTCAAACATTCCTGTTTCGTGTATTAAGTATCCTGCTGCTGCTGCACAAGGCAATACTGCACCCTTCCGGAGTGCAGGAGTCATACAGCTTTCTGAGCAACCTGAAGTTTATCATTTGATGGTTTTGCTGTGTTGTGCTGTGTGATTCTGGTTTGGCCGCACATGGCAGTACTTTGTCTCCTGGGGCAGGGCAGGAGTCCCCGCAGTTCAGAGGTCATCAAAGTTATACTTAATGCTGCGCAGGTGGTGGCAGACTACAATGCGAATGAGGAGGTGCACGGCATCCTGGTGCAGCTGCCGCTGCCGAAGCACATCGACGAGCAGCGCATACTGGATGCCATCAGCCTGGAGAAGGACGTGGATGGATTTCACCCTGCCAACATTGGCGCGCTCGCCATGCGCGGCCGCACCCCGCTCTTCACGTCATGTACACCAAAGGTGGGCTTCCAGCCAAGCCTCCAACGGCGCTAGTGGCTCTGTTAGGTGCCAGAGTTTTAATGGGTTTCAATGAATGCTGAAGAGATTGGGGACCGAACTTGGGAGGAGGTGCAAGTAAAGGCAAGGAGTTCTCCTCAATGGGCATTATTTGAGCGCAATGCTGCTTCAATGGCAATAAAGAAGTAATTATTGTTAAAGAAGCGAACAGGGGAAGGGGTATGCCCTGTTGGCAAGGCCCAGTGGCTTACAGTACTCTGAGACTGGGGATGGAGTATTGAAGGGCTGGGTGCGTGGTGTGGTCAGGGGTGCTTGGAGCTGCTGAAGCGCAGTGGTGTGGCAATCAGCGGCAAGCGCGCGGTGGTGCTGGGCCGCAGCAACATTGTGGGCATGCCCGTCGCCCACCTCCTCCAGGCATGCGCTCTCCCCTTCATCATCATCTCCGTCACATGCATGCATGCATTCTTGCCTTGAGGAAGCACTGTCCGTGCCATGCACAACCTAGTCTTCAGTGCACTGAAATTGTTGCTGGATTCTGAGCCGAGCATGAGTTCAACATGGCGCAACAACAAGCTAGTACTGGCGGAGAGACCATGTTCCGACCACGATCATACAGCCCTGTTGCAGGTTGGGTAATCTGCAAACAAGGAGCATTGCTGGCATGCCTGGGTCGGTGTCATCAGAAACAAGTGCCGGGGCAGTGGTTAAGGTTTGCATGGGGATTTGGCTATGTTTTACAATGGGTTTTGAGAGCGGCTGTGACGCAGGGGGAGGATGCGACGGTGACGGTGGTGCACTCGCGCACACCGGACGCGCGGGCGATCTGCGCGGAGGCAGACATCCTGGTGGCGGCCATCGGGCAGGCCGAGATGGTGCGCGGCGACTGGATCAAGCCCGGCGCGGCCGTCATCGACGTCGGCACCAACCCCATCCCGGTCAGCACCTCTTCCGCTCAGAATTTAAAACCTTGTGTTGACCTTTGTACCGGGTCAATTCTCTACTTTGGTTGCATCCAATAGTGGCGACCTGAGCAAGTAGATCTATTTTGCAGCTGGCCTTCGGCTCTCTTCAGCCCAATCTCTGATTTGGTTTTGTGTTCTCCTCATGGTCTGGCACACCATCTGCCTGTGTTTTGCTTAGCTAACCCGACAGTGGTCGGAATCACATGAATGATCCTGAGTTCTCAGACTCCAGCAGAGGTACACTGATGGGACTGAGCTCTGCGCGCAGGATGCCAGCAAGAAGAGCGGGTACCGGTTGGTAGGGGACGTGGCGTTCAGTGAAGCCAAGGAGCGCGCTGGTTTCATCACTCCAGTCCCTGGCGGCGTGGGCCCCATGACCATTACTATGCTCCTGTCCAACACTGTTGACGGCGCTCGGCGCACCTTTGAGAAGGCCGCAGCCGGGCAGTGAATACAGATATTGTTCCCTTTGGACAGGACCCGGACTGTGACTGTGTGTGAGGGCTCATGTCCAGCTCGGAATGCCGGCGGTATAGATTACCATTGATTGTAATTGTTTCCTTGTTGAAATGGGCAACATTGTATTATATAACCGGGGTACCCCTCACAAACAAAAATTTGCACATCATCCTTTGACAAGTGCTCCTGCCTTCGAAGGATTCTGTGATCGCACGGTCCTTCCAATTGGCGAACCTTCATTAAACTTCCGAACTTAATAAACAAGATTTCCGCGACCGTGAAAAGAACAGAGGGACACGAAGAGCTCATGAGAGAGTCAATACAAAATGTAATTCTTCGATGTTTACGTCTTCAGACTTCTCAAAATCGACGGAGTCTCGTTCGTGTTTAAAACAGAGGAAGGGAAGGTTTTCCTTCTTCTGTCCCCCTTATGTTTGCTCAAGTTTGGGATGAAGCGTCGCCAGCAGGCCGGGTACATATTCGATTGAAATGGCATCAATGTCACCCAAAGTGGGCTAATGACCAAATACAATCCGATGCGGCCATGCAACGGGTTCTTGGCCTGGGCTGCAATAGGTCCCAGGTTCAAACCTTGGCGGTCGGTTCCTTCCTTTCTCCCTCCCTTGTCTGCATGTTCATTTGTTTAATTTTACCTTTAGTTCAGGTGTTTCTCACTTGCCTCACGTTTTTGTTATAATTTGTTTTGAAGTGTGCCAGGTACGCATGCGCCATTTGCATGCATATCCAATCAGCCTGCTGGAGTTGATCTGTAATTTCCTTCCTTCAGATGCGCCTGCCGTCAGCGGTGGCATTGCAAAGCACTCAACTACCAGCACTTCTGTCTGCCAGGAGCCTCCTGCTGAGCTTCCTAGACTGCTTGGAAAAGGGCATCATAACTCATCCTTTATATTTTTCTCTTAGCGCTAGCCACAGCAACACCGGAGGCTGCAGCCAGCTGCAACGCTGTGGCTGCATGAAAACAGCATCAATCACAAAGTTGCAATTACTGTGTTGAACGTAAAACGTGCACCTTGAAATGAATGCTAACTGCATGAGGATTGCGAAGGATACCATCAGTAAGATGTCACAGTGTGGAGCAGCTCAGCAAACATGTATATGACGCAGCTTCTGAGCTGATGGCTCTTCTCTCTCATTACATTACAATAAACGCAAGCAGGTCTACATGTTTTGACCGCACGCCAACTGAAGGGCCCCAATTACAATTACAGTAGGTCTGCTGAAGCTTTGCAGTGATATATCCCTTTTTGCCGGTTGTCTAGCCCGCAGCGCACAATTCAGCCACCACTGCTTCGATATTGGTACACGCACTCACGGACACTAGCTACAACGGACACCTTTTGGAGTATAAATGTAGCTGCTAACATTGGACAGCTTGTGCTCATGCTTTGGACAGCTTCTATGATTGAAGGCATCTACCAAACTTTCTCGCTCTCAACTCTCACTTCCTGAGCCTTTCAGCGGTACTCGTCCATGAAGCTGGCGTGAAACTTTTGGAAGCTGGCAATGACATCCTTGATCTTGTCCTCTTGCGGTAGAATGGTGGTGCGCAGGTGGAACGTTCCCTCCTCCTGCCCAAATCCGCTCCCTGCAGCACCCCAGCTAGATATTATAAGCCCGTCTGCGCTTCTCATTCTCGCCTTCTTCCTGTCAAAGAAGCCATGCCAACAGAGGCGTCCTGAAGCTGCCGCTGAACAGCCATTCTCAGGTGCAAAGGAAAATGAGGTGTTCTGCCTGCAAATGAGGGCGGCACAGGGCCCCCAAAGTAGTGGTAAAATCATGAGACTTCTTGCAGAGGAAAAGCTGCTGGGGTGTGAAAGGGGTGGGTGACTCACCGGGCACGGTCAGCACGCCGGTGGCGTCCAGAAGCTTGAGGCAATACCAGGTGTCCGGCGCCTTGCCGGCCTCCTTGGCCGCCTGCAGTGCCTGCGCACCCACCCACACCAGTTGAACTTGCTGCCATGCCCCTGGCCTCTACCTTCCTCACTGTAAAACCATGAATTCTTCGTGGCGCTCCGCCCTCAGAGCTTGCAGATGAGCAGATCACTGCGCCCAAAGTAGCCTCACTGCTGCTCAGCAGTCAGGCCCCGTCAACATAGTGAGCCGGCATTTCAAGTGGCAGCCTCCTGTGATGTTTGCAGCAACCCTCTCATCACAACAGAGAGGAGCCCAACCGCGGTAGAAGACAGATGCAGAGGAGGTTGCATGCTGGCATTGGATTGCAACACAGACGAGCCCGTTTAGGAGGAGTAGAAACCAGATGCTGAGGTGAAGTGCGAGCGGACCTTGGGGGGCAGGTTGAGGCGAGGGAAGGAGTACATGGCGCCCTCGGTGTAGTTGCAGGTGATTCCCTCGCATGCGTTGAAGCCGTCGGTCATCATGCGCGCGCGCCGGCGCATGCTCGCAATGATGCCCGCTGCCTCGGCCTCGTGCTGCTCGTGCGACGGGTCGCCCTCCTTCGGTGGGTTCACCATCAGCGCCAGCCCAGCCTGTGCATCACATTCGCTGCCAAATTTGAGCACTGAGATGAGCGGAAGTACAGACACTTTACGGAACAGCTATTCCAGACTGGAAGAAACGATGTGAAGGAGGTTCTACAAATCCTCTTGGAGTGGGAGGTCTCATCTGGACCACTGACCAGATCCAGACGCGAACTCCTGCTCCAAAGGCATTGCTGACACAATTCCAGATCGCACATTTCTGCTTGAAGAATCATCAACCCTCCATGCCAAGGGAAGGAAGCTACGCAGCGCAGCATTATATAAGTGCGAAGTGAATCACAACTGAACACATCACACGGCCCGCATGACCAGGGCTCTTGTGCAGCGGAAGAGGCATGCAGCACCTGGCCGAAGGTGTTGGGGGACAGGTTGATGGAGGCGATCTTGTAGAGCTGGTCGATGGTGTCGGGGTGGATGTTGGTCGCCTCCAGCATGCCTCCGCGCATGCCGCACTCGCCCAGCGCGCCCTTGCTGATCGTGTGGAAGGACACCAGCTCCTGCTCGCTGTAGGGGGCGCCCATATCCATCATCACCTTTTTGCAGCTCACAAAGGGCCGCTCGTCCTGCAGACACCAGCCACACCAGGCCCTCAGATCGCCTTACCATATGGCAAATACTACATTATATGAGATATTGCCTGTGGCACAATATTGGCTTGAAGCATTGGTGTTGCCAAGCAGGAGGCATATTCTGAACTGGTATTTACAAGGGGCCCTTCACAAGCTGCGGCACAAAGACTCTGCTCATGTGGTTAACATCATGCATAATCCCATAAGGTACCATGAAGTGCATTGTTGCTGAGCCAGGGGGATCTACATCTGATTTACAGAAATGAATCCCCCTGGTTGAGCTCATGACAGGGTAGTAAAGATGTCAAGCAGACCTGGAAGATGTTGGTCTGGTACACCTCGTCCGCCATGAGCACAATGTTCTCCTCATGCGCAAACTTGATGATGTCTTCCAGGTTCTGGTATGACAGGCACTGCCCAGTCGGGTTCCCTACACGGCACAAGCAATTATCCTGAAACATTGTGCACAAGCAATTGTGATGATTGGCATGCCAGCTTCATGCATTTACTGGAAGGCAAATAAAAAATTTGGGGGCTCCCAATACAGCAGGGTCCGTGTGATGACAGACTACAGAGTTGCCAGCATGCAAAGGCAACGCAGCAGAGGGCGCAGGGCAGCACCAGGGTTGATGAAGACCAGAGCGCGCACGGCGATGCCCCTGGCACGCGCATCATCCACACTCTTCTTGACGTCCGCAATGTCCATGCTCCAGCCGGTCTCCTCCTTCAGGTTGTACCCCACCAGCTCCCCACCTGCGCCCCATATCAACCTTTGTCATAAGTATAAGGCGTTCTGCCCATTCTCATGTCACCAAGCCGTGCTTTGAGAGACGCAGAGGCAGCGTGCTAGCTTCCGGATCTCATGCTGGGGCACTCATGCTGGGGCACCATAAAGGCCGCATGCAGATACTGAACACTCCCAAATTACAGCCACATTCTCAGCCTATCTTCTTTAAAGGTCATTCATTTAAAAGGAAGAACGTCCAAGAAATCACATTCAGCTGAGTATTCTCAATGATTTCTGCCATTCTGGGCTGGGGTGTGCAACTGATGACGAAAAGAAGGCAAGGGGCCTGAAGGGGGCGCGCACCGTAGAGCTGGATGCTGGCAGAGTAGAGCGGGTACTGGGGCACGGGCACCAGGATACCGTCCTTGTCGCTGCGGATGATCGCATTGAGAATGTAGCGCACCGCTGGCGACGCGCCATCAGTCAGGAAGATGTTCTGCGCAACACCACTGAAAGTTAAACCAGGTGGCTGCTAACGAGGTCCTGCTATTGCTTGTCAGAGCCTGCATGCTCTGCAGGGCACCCCAGGCTGAGACTATTGTCAGCCAAGCACATCAAGCCATCTGCTCGTTCATTTGTCATGCTGAGCAGATGCCTCATTGCATGTTGGCCAAGAACAGTCATAGTACCGGGTGAGCAAATGCAGCACATGCAGCACTGTAAGAACAGCGTTGGTCGCACTCTGATCAGGATGGGACTGGTGTCAAGAGCACAGCGAGCGCACGTTGGGGTCTGAAGGATAGCCGTCCCGCTTGGAGATGAACTCTGCTATCTCCTTGCGCACCCCCTCGGCCCCCCGGGAGTCGCTGTAGGCCCCCATGCCGCCCGGGAAGTAGGTGAGCACCTGCTTGGCGCGCGCGATTGCATCCGAGGGGAACAGTCTTCCAACCTCAGGGTGCTCCAGCAGCGCTGGTGAGGCAATGAGCGACAGCACCTGTAGCATATTGAAGTGGAGTGTAAATCCTCGGATCTTCAGAAAAAAATGGCATCACACAGACGAGGCAAAGGCCAGGGCACCTGTGGAAGGTCTACAATAGTCAATTGACTACAACAGGGCAGACATGCAGTGAGAAAAGGAGTAATGTGAGGGGCTTGCCTGGCGGTTGAAGGTCAGAGGCTTCTGGCCCAGGACGTGCGGGTTTCCCACTGCGCCACAAAGTCGTTTGCTGAGTAATGGGTTATGTTTGGGGATGATGTAAGGATTAAGCTTTGCAGGAGCAATATTGCTAAGATTAGACTCACCATTTGTGAAGATGATTTCTTTGCCCTGCTTGCGCAACTCCTCCCCCCTCAGGTACAACTCACCCCTGACGGCATATTCAGCGCGCACCAGGTTCTCGTTCAGGAGATCTGGATGCAGGACCTGCAGGGCATGAGGTGAAAATCTTGGAGACTACTAAGTGTTAAGGTGGCATCACATCGCAGGATACGGATTTAGGGTGCATATCGAACCGTACCTTTCCATTCTTGGAGTTCTGTGGTGGAGATTCATCGCCAATGGGGTCTGGTAACGACGCGAAGCCGTGAGTGCGCTGAGTCAATGGCCCTCCTGCAGCGACGGACACTGAACGGCAAAGCGCCCACAGCGCACTGCGCTGCTCCAACCCACGACGCAGACTCATGATGTACCAATTTCTATGGCAATTTAGGGCTTGAAATTGAAGCCTGGACTGTACGACAAATTGGATGGCTCTCACAAGTTTGCCCTCGTGACCACCAGTAGTACTACTAATCTGCACTTTACCGAGTCATGTGGCCCTAGAGATTTGGGCGAAATGGGCCCCGAATGGAGAACTGAATTTGTGATGGCGACATGTAAAAATTTGAAGGGATGTTTGCTTGCAATCTTTATGGTCTAAGGCTTCCAAATTGTGGCCAAATATTTAGAGCTCGCAAACGACGTTCTTCTTCGATCTGCAATTCTTGCGACCCTAGGGAGCAACGAACCCAACTAATAGACAACATCAGGTATCTATCCTGCAGTCTGTTTTCTTTGCAAGCAAATATTCTTTGGTGAACCCATTTTCACTTGAACCAGACACTGATCTGAGAGTGATCCAGGGAAGAAATACCAAAGACGCGGCCTCAAGCTGCTGTTGACCTGCAGGAATCTGAAAAAGAACACATTACAGAGGTTTTGGAAGCCCCAGCTTGAGCCCCCCGCGGCACTGGGAAATCTGGCAGTGGTGCTCGTGAGCCCAGAGAAGCCTCCCAATGTTGGTGCGGTGGCTCGTGCATGCAACTGCTTCGAGGTGGATGACCTCCGCATCGTGGGTCCTTCCTGCCCAACAACGGTCAAATCTGCCCTGAATTCAGCCATGGGCGGCCAGCGACTGCTGTGGCAGGCGGGCGAATTCAGCGGAGTCCAGGAGGCCGTGCAGGGGTGCTCCTATAGTGTGGCATTCACACGCTGGCCACAGGGTGAGCCTCTGACAATGCGTGGCCCCCTGAGATGCAACACATGCCAAGTAGCATGTCTTCTGAATCGACATGCACCTGACTTGTAGCTTGATACCGCAGCTTCCTGCTTGTTTGAGGTTGCATGCGACAAAATGATCACTGCCAAGCTCACAAGCATTCCACTTTGTCAAGCATTGACTAGCCTGTCAAATACTGGGATGTAGCTTGGGTCTAACAGGGTCAAATCTGAGGCGTTGCCTGTTTTGCTCCTTCGTTCACCAGGGCTTGATGGAGTAGATGCGTTCAGCACTGTCACGCAGATGACAGACCACCTTGAAAGGGAAGGGCTGCTTGGCCCTTCTGCGTCCGGTGGGGAGAAAGTGGCGTTTGTGTTTGGCCGAGAGGTGACAGGGCTCACAGCTGAGGAAGTGGCAGCCTGCAGCGCAGTGTGCTCAATCCACATGGGCCGCTTGCAGGAAAGTCTGAGCCTCAGTCATGCGGTGTCCATCGCTTTGTGTGCCGCTTTTGAGCGCAGTTCGACATGTGATTATAGAGCAACATTGCAGGATTGATTTGCATGCCACCATGCATCCACACACCGGTGGCTGCCCATCTGCATAAATTTAAACCTCGCCGGTGATGCTTGAATATTTCAGTGATCAGGTACGAGCTGCTACTGACTTGTGCAGAACAGGATAAATGAACGTTCACCTGAACAGCATAGAATGCTTTGAGCAAGTGTCTGCAGTATGACGCACGTAGACGCACGTGAACATGATCATCAGGCTATTAGATGGAAATTTCTCGAGACAGGTCTTGCTGCCATGGCATTGGCTCACTCTGTGTATGCAGTTCAGTTTTGCCTTACTTTCGGCTGCAGAAGTTAACTAATGTTATTTCAACAGCGATTCCACACACCAGCGATTCCAGTGTAAGGTACTGTACAGGATACTGACCGTCTGTCCGGAATATATGGATTCGAGGCCGTTCACCCAAATATTAACATTTCCAGGAAATTCTTGCAACTTCTAAGAACAGGTACACTAAAAATTCTGTCAATGTGCAGCAACTATGGCTTGCATCCTCTGACACCAACATGCAGCTGCTGCAGCTGTAAGTTGGAGGTTTTCGGAGCTCCAATCAAAAATTGTGTCGGAGTTGGAGAAGTTGCTGTCTATTATTTAAAGAAGTTCCATTTTCTCTCTACCTCCCTCTCTCGATTGCTCTTTGTGGTCAGCAAAGACCATAGGCAATCCCCACAGCAACCGTTCTGACAGACTCATTTGCCTCCCATCACTCTCCATCACGGAAACCATGCAGAAAACATCCCACACCGATACTCCAAACCACACTGAAAATATCATATGACCGCTGGTGCAGACTTTGGACAACTACTGCCAGAAACCTGGCAAACCAGAGGCTCTACCAAAACAGACCGTGGTCCCCTCAACCTATGTAAGGATTTGCCAAGACATATGTCAGCTCAGCATGCGTCAGAATCACCATGAAAATCAAGCTGATAAATCACATGGCCTGGGTACCAAGGATGGAATCAAGTGCTCAGCATTTGCGTGATGAGGTCTTGTAGAGGGGCCAACTCCTTAGGCTGTATAAGATTGTACGCCTGTCCCCCACACACAATCACTGCCATCAGTGTTGCACCTCACAGCTTTTTACAGTCAATGCTCAAGTCAATTGTAAAAAACTTAAGGCCATGCAAAACAATTTATATACCCCATGCCTCCATGTAGATTTGGCATTCCAGATTCAAAGCATAGCATTGCTCTCAGGGCCGTTTTTCCCTCACAAACAGGCACTTCAGACACACCTCAGTGAAGTACATGAAGTGCTTGAAGCAGGTGTTGAGGTGCGCCTCCTCCCCCAGGGCACATATGTGCTTAAAGTGCGAGTGATAGATGTGTGCATACACCCGGAAAAGCCGCTTGAAAATGCTGTCAATGACGTCTTTGAACTTGAGCGGGAATGGTTCTCCATAATGCTGGGGAAAGAGCCTTGGGTCATCAATCTGATCACACATGATGAAATTACTGTCAACACGGGATCCAATCATTTTGTCTCAGAGCGGCAAATGAGTCAAAAAAGTGTCACAGGGGTCATCTTCAGAGCAGGGCGGGGATGTCACCTGTGTTTCAATCCAATCACACAGGGCATTGATGTACTCCGGTGCTGTCAAGCGCACAGGCTTCTTGACCTTCACTCCGTCTGCCCAGAGGTACTCATACTGTACGGCGAGCACAGGAGTCTTCACACAATTGCAGCATCACAAGGATGAGAATAAGAAGGCATAGGGTGCTTGTGCAGAAGCAATGAAGTTTTCAAGCAAAGATTGGAAGACCAGGAAGCTTTCAAGCTACCTTGGGTCCAGCAGACATTATGGGGCAGGAAGAGGCTGCGCAGTACTCATCAAGTGTGCTGTACAACACCGAGATTGCATTGTAGAAGTCCACAGTATTGACAGCGAGCCACTCATTCAAGTCCTCCCCAGCTGGCAGACGTACTGCCTCTCTTACTTTTCCTTGGCCCAAAGTAGCGTCTATATGCCTCTTTAATGTGAGGCCCTGCAGCACACAGCTGACTTGAGCACCTCGAACCTTCAGCACTGAAAAGCACACAGACACAACGAAAACACATCTGAGCGTACCTTGCTACCCATAGGAGTCGTTTTCTTCGGACGGAATGTCTTAGAGTCCCTGTCGAGGATCAGAAGACTGTAAGATGGTGTCGAAGATTCTGGCAAGTCCCCAAAGTAAGTAAAAGGAGAATATGAAGGTCTTGAACAAGAACAAGACGTACCTCCAGCTGTCCAGTAGTCCTGTCGCCATTTTTCCAATCAGATATGCTGAGTCGAAAGGTACAGCACGCTCTTCACTTCAGGCCTTATTCAAGATGCAGTAAATTTTTCTCCCTTTGCCGAGGTAGGCGAGTTCAACACCCATTAAGTGGGTTTTCTGATAGGCTGGCTCTCACAATCAATTATACTGTACTTGATGAGGTGATAGCAAATTTCAACGCTCCACTTTCTCTCCATTTCCAGGAGTCTCGGAAAATCGATCATTCGGCGTTCCTTCTTGCCACCTGCTAGCTTCTTGCACCTTCCTTTCCTCTCAACACTAGCTCAAGACTGCCTACCGCTATAAAATTGAAGCCGGTACCCAAGCTATGCTTTTATTCTTTCACTCCGAGAACGAGCTCAAGAAGTGTTGACATCATCGTTTCCAGGGTTCCGAAATTGGCTAGCATGGTTAGCGCTAAGCTGAGCATATATATGCATGCATGCTGTTAGGCCTAGGGGTGACATTAGTGCGCACATGCTGCATCGAAGGTGGCTGTGAACATACATTGGATGCAGGCAAATGATGCATCGTAGGGGATTTGGGAGGCACCAACGTACGCATGTTTGTACACTGCCATCGCCAATAGTTGTCACGGAGAATAAACTTTACGCGCTTGAAGTGCCATTGCGATCGGATCAGCTATTAAATAAACTCAATGTCTGCTTAGGAACTCTCAGCAAGACTTATGCTATGATAAAATTGGCACTCAATGCAATTGTTGCGGTTATACTTGCTCTTCTAGAATAATCCAGGAAAAGGACGCTATCCAGCTATCTATCCCCAATCATTCAACAGGGCCAGCTCTCTCCAGCACAAAAAGATTCCCCTTGTCTCCCCTTGAGATGCGGAGGTCTTCATCCAGGTAAGTGGTATCCAGTTTCCCCCGAGCCGACGGCGGTGCCTTGACTGGGATCAGGCCAAGGATCTTGAACTCCCTGAACTGCACCGCCACCCTCGAAGCAGTCTCTGGCGTCAAGGTAGCCTTCACCTGAACATACAAATTTCTATCATCTGGAAAGGGCTGCAGCTGTTGCGTTGCACCAACCTGTTCCTAGTTTTGTCAAAGCACAGCCACTACAACGAATGGCCTGACACAGATCGCATACCTGATTGAAGAATGGCCATGTCTCCTGGTTTTGGGCTGTGAGGTTCTGCGCATCTGTATGCAGCAGCGATTTTTGTTGACACAATGAGAAGGCAAGTCTTGCAGTGCTGAATATGCAGGAGAAGACTGGGCAGATGATTACCAATCGTCTGATAAATTGGCCCTTGGGGTCTCAAGAATGGTGGCTTTGTTGTTCCCAATATGCTGGCACTTGTGGTGTATAGTAGTCTCCATTTGGCACTGAGCAGTGGACTGGCAAGAGCTTTCTTGTTTGGGTTCACTCGCTCTAGCTTTTGTGCTAATTGATCCACCTGGATGGCAGCAATAAATATGATTAGCTCATGCTTCTTACAAAAGTGGACACAACGCAGTAGGCAGCAACTTATAAATTACCTCTGATTTCTCACTAGTAGAAGCTGATGCTCCTCTGTCGAGCCTCGAAATCAATTCGAGCAGCTGTACACAAGTGCACATGGTCATGGCACAAGGCAAAATGCTTGCAAGATTGTTCTAATTTCGCTCATTTGATGAACACCGCATCCAGATGTAACTGGTATCAATCACCTCAGCCTTTGCACTGGTCCTCTTCTCCTTGCTCTGACCCAAAGTGAAGATCGCCATTGTGTTGGATCTCCGTGATGTGGATCTCCTGTTTCGATGTCCTGATTGCACAGCCTTGAAGGCAGATCTAGTGGAGCTTGGCTGGAGTACAATATTCATGTGATGCGTACCTTGACAACAAATCTGACGAATACTCTATCAAGATCCTACAAATCAAGTTCTAGCAATCAAATATGATATCAAACCTTTCTTTCTATGGAAATGTTGCGACTGCTTTGCATGTTCATGTGAACTTTCACGTCAGCCCTGAGATATATCCCCTGTTTCCATCACAACGTTGTTAACACCCCTGAGCGGGAGCCCCTCAGCACGTGCTCGCACGTTCTCTGCCAACCTCCAGGAAGCTCCTCAGCTTATGTGATGCAACATTAGCCCACCGTATATTCATAGAATGCGATAGTGTTTCTTTCAAACTGGTGAAGTGGCTTAAACCTTGCGAGCCTCACACCGGAAGCGAGAATGTTCCCTCGTGCGGGAACGTGCCACTTTCGTTTCGGCCTGCTTGTCTCCTCTGATGGATCCCGGAATCTCTTTCTACATTGATCACGTTGAGGCAACTTGGAAGCTCAATCCAGCCTTTGGTATACGCTCAGCTGGTCAGTCGAGATTGAGGGCGCTGAAAAGCGTCAGCCACTTGCCTCTTCGGATGGGTCAGACGCGCAACAGCGGACGCCTCATTAGTGCCATCAGACCCAGCCAGACTATAAAAACCCTGGGAATCGATTCGAGTGACCAGCTGAAGGTGCGGCCTGTGTTGCGTCCTTGGTCAGACAGACGGAGTTCGAGACGGGCAGCACAGCAGTGTCACAGGCTTTCGAGGGACTAGGACGCAGCAACTATCTCGGTTTTGTCATCTTCAAACAGGAATGACGATGCAATGAGTTGATCCAGCAGAGATAATGATGAAGGTGCTGCTGTGTGCAGGATGCCTTTCTCGCACTGGCACTCTCAGAAACAGTGTACAGAGTATTGGATCCAGGGGGCTTGCCGCAGGCTGCACATGTCGCAGACGAGCTTTGCAGAGCTCTGCCCAATCCCTCCGACATACAACTGAGGCTGCAATGGTCCTCGCCAGACTTGGCGCACAGGTACGGGCCTTCAGTCCCTCGCAGACCATCTTATGTCCTTACAGAAGAGATGCTTCCTACTAGCATTGGACACAATGAAAATAAAGAGGGACGGTGTGCAGGTACATGGTGGCTCAGAGCAAGGATGCCTTGTATGTGGCATTCATGGGCACAAAACAACAGCGTGACATTCTTATCAATGCCAGCATAGGCATGGCCCCTGTCTGGCCTGAGTCTGCTTGCAGAAGCCAGGTAAGCCTTGCTTTCTAGTCCGCCCAATCTAGAGGAGAACCTGAGAAATTGGGGCCATCATTGTTATGGCCTGCCTAAATGCAAATCAAGCTGCAAAAATAGGGGCTGGAGAGCTCGAAACAACTGCAAATTCACAGATAGATGAAGCATAAAGACAAACAATATCTCAAGCAAGAGCCTACATGCGGACCACTCTAGTAAAACATCCTCTTCCTGACCGGTTCAACCTGCTGACCACACTTGGGGAATTGCAGCGCACCCATGATGAGGGACAATTCCACACAAGAAACATCCCCAAGCAATGCAATGAGTTGAGCAATTTTCTGCAACAGCAGGATACTCCACAAGCGCACAGAGGCTTCTTGCGGCGTGCGAGGGCTGTTGATATCCACAGCCTGTACAGACATGCATCGGAGCAGGGCCTTCGCCTTGTGTTGTGCGGTAAGGGATGATCTGTGCAATGCATGTGCATGTCTTGGCTTTGTCTACAGCCACTGAAGATCAAAAGTTGTGGCCTCAAAGATGCCCTGCATTATTTGTAAAACATTGCATCAAAATGCTATCAGTCAGTTGCACTGGCTACAGACGAATTGCAGCTTTCTTCGCGGATCAACATTACGACATGTAGCTCTCGCTTTCCGCAGGACACTCCTTGGGAGGGGCTGTGGCGCAGATCTGTGCGCTGGACCTCTTGCACACTCTGGAGAGGGCCTCAGAGATCTTCAGAGTGCCGGTGTCTTGCATAGGATATGCCACGCCGGCCATCGGCAATGCTGCACTCGCCAGCCTTATTGAGGAGAAGGGCTGGCACAGCCTGTTCAAGAACTACATCCTACCTGGTGAGACTCACTGCCCAGTTCTGTGATGAAGGGCTGACATTGAGCAATCAGGCATTTTCAGATCAAGCATGCAAGCAATGTCAGAGGCCAGTAGTTGATTGCATGGCCACAGTGCAAGGAAAATTCCAACTGAATGATACCTGTTTTTCTGGCAGAGGATCTCCTTGGCAGCTTCTTCGGCCGGCGGGTGCACCCCAGCTCTGCTGATATCCAGGGTGCGCCAGCTGCCCCTCAGCCGCCGGCAGTAGCTTCGTGGCAGCTGCCAGATCTTGCAGGTGCAGCTGCCGCCGTCGCCACCCAACTCGGCGGCACAAAAGACGGCGGCGCGCCACAGTCGCCTGGCCGCAACCGGGTATTAAGCGCCAAGGCAGAGCCGCGCAGCTTTAATAACATCGTGCCCTGCCCAGCGTCGCAGTCAGGCCTAGTGTTCAGCCGGCCGCTGCACCTAGGCCTCCCATCGCCGCTGCTGAGGGACATGCTCAGCGGCGCGCGTGGTGAGCTGTCGTCCATGTCGCTCGAAATGGCCGACACCGACGCATGGCTCTTCCGCAACGACGCCGGCCGTAGGCCCCGCTGCTCGGCCGCTGCCGCAGCGGCCACCCGGCTTGCGTGCAGCTCTGTCCATAAAATATCTACAGCATCTACTTTGCCAGAAGCCAGCCCACAGCCGCTGGCTGCCTCCATGGTTGATGACGCGCCGACAAAGCTGGACAGCCGGAGCACGTTTGTGAAGGCAGACCGCAGACAGAGACTTTGGGGCACTTCAGCAAAGGCAGCGACCGTACAAGCACAGCACTCGCCAGGCCTCGCAGCAGGAGCCGTCTATGTGCAGGCCCCACGCCCTGCATCTGGAGATTCCCAGGGCGGCGCTCTTGCGCAGGGGGACCCACTGAGCAGCCCTTGCAGTTGTATCAGCAGCAGCAGCAGCCTGAGCAGCCTGGACAGCGAGGAGGAGGCAGCGCTGGCCGCGGCAGGCCATCTCTTGGGGCAGATCGACGGCCTCAAGTGCGACGCAGCCGCCACAATTCTGCGGCGGGCGCGCTTGCTTGCGAGCGCTTTTCTGCTGCCGGTCGCTGTGCTGGGCGAGTATGTGCCGATCGGCCAGCAGTGGAGCCTCGCAAAGCCAGCGCAGCTGAGGGGTGCGCTGACAGATGTCGGTGATGTCAGCGCTGAGCTGGCAAGCGATATGTCACGGGTCGACGCGCTGCAGCGGCGGCTGCGGACCATCTTCTGGATGCACCGGCTGCCGGTGTACCGCGCTCGCCTCCGGGATATTTATGACAGCATGTACGGTGGAGGGCCAAATGCAGGTAAATAGCCATTTAGTCAAGATCAGAATGTTCCCTCTTCGGCGTGCATGCAAATTTCGACCCTGTGTGCGCTTGACTTTGTGTTCTGTGCATTGTAGCTTGCCAGCAAAAAGTCGATTTAGAGTCCCCTGCGGCAACCGTAAAAAGGAAACAATTCAGTTTATGTCTTGCTTTGTGCTGGCAGAACGTGAGGGCAGGATCAGGCGGAAGCATGCTTGGCTGGCGGATGACGTGGCTCCAGCCATGCATGTGGACAGCGCCCGAGTCATAGCACCACCCGAGAAATCAGCTACAAGCGGCACAGGCCGTGTTGATGTCTCAAGCCATCTGAGCACTGCATCTCACGATATTGAGCAGCAGCGCAAGGGCCTGCTTCTTATTGTTGCAAGCCTCCTGACAGTGGTGAGTAGCCCCAGATCCTGTGCATCTTCAATCTATGCGATGTGGACCTCCTGCCCTTTCCTTGAAGCTTCAAGGGGTCTGATCTATTGATGTATATGCTGATCAAGTCTGGGTTACTTGCAGGTGTGGCTAGCTCTATGGCCCAGGTTGGCAAGGGCATGGAAGTGGTTGCCCAAGCTGCAGTCACAGGCCTTCCAGCGCCGCGGCAGGACTGTGCATATTGCTGTGCATGGCCGAGGCTTGCAATTGTGCAGCAGCGCCCAGCTATTGATACCTGGACATGCTCCGTTACCTGCACAAGTGAGTACCTTTCCAACAATAGCTGTTCCTACTGCTTCTTCACTCCCTTGCTACAGCAGAATCGGGCTGCCTGCCTATTTGTTGACCTAGTGTCAAGGAAGCCACAAGGCTGTGATTCTGGATCAATGATCCATACAGATTGCGCGGAGGCCTGATGTGGAGGTGGATGATGCAAAGCATCGCCATCATGTTGGACCTGTGACATCACCGCAAGAGGACCGCCAGCTGCTTCTTCTAAGCTTGCAGGTGGCGCTCATTGACGAGAGACACTGGCTAGGAAATAAAATAGTTGTTGTGGCTGCATTGTACCCACTCGAGAAGCAGCCTTTCCTCTTATCTCCCTAGCGCTTGCAGTGATTTGATGTCTGCATATCTCTTTCTATGAAGTGGCTACAAGTGAGAGACTTGATCATGTCCCCGCTGTGCAGGTTCCTCAGGCAGTGGTGTCCAGCTTGCAAGAGGGGCGTGACAGCAGCCTACATTTGATGACCAACTTCCACACGACAGTGGCTGCTGTGGAACCAGAGTCCCTGTAAATTCATACATGAGAGATTTGGACAGAAAGAATCCACTTCTTGGCCTGCCTTTGAGATTGCACAGCCTTCCATGGCCAGACATTCTGGCTACAGTATTTGCACATGTTGATGCCAAGCTTGTTCAGCCACGGGCGCTATTGGACACTGAATACGATGGATGATTTTCTCTTTGTGATGCGCCTAGCTAGGCAGCATCCTGCAATAAGACTGGACTGGGTTGTGGAAGTACATTCGATGTCTGATTACCAGTTTTCCCTGTTTTTTCAATGTCGCATTGCTGTGCATGATACTGTGAATATATGTACATACCTTGTATTGCCAATTGATTGAGCCCTGGGCCCAAATTTGATTGATGCATGATGTATATTTGGGTTTGATCTGCACAGCAGGATTTGCATCACTGGAGGTAATTCGGATGACAATCTTACAACGTTGACCAATGCATCCCATATGGTTCAGTTTTTGACTGCCCGATCAGGGTTCAGAATTCATGAATTGATTTGTTCTCTTGCACATTGCAATAAAAGCAGAGCCTTTACAACTTATGCGCTGGTGAGATGCCTTGCACAACAGCTCCTCATTAAATTAGTTAAGACACTATGCACTATGCACTATGCACCACACTACATCACGTATATACTGCAAAACTTAAAACACATCAGCTAGAATTTTGACTTTTGCAGACAAGCACCTGGAAATCCAAGGCTCAATCGTTCCTGCTAATATACATTCATGCACTCAGCAAACGCTTGTTCAGGTCAAGTTCCGGTTCCAGTTTGCTTCTAACAACAAGATCTGCAGTATGCTCTCTCCAGGAGCAGGTCACATAATTGCCTCTCTCTCTCTCTCTCTCACTTTGCAGCTATTTTTATTTTTTCCCTGGCATCCATGTCCACCCTCATGTCGCATTGCCAGGACAGAATGGCTATCTCCTGCTCAGCTGGTCATGCATCCACATGGACCCTCCTTTCAATATTCCAGGACAGAATGACCGGCACCCCCTATGTTTGCCGCGTTAAACCACATGTTTCACCACTTGTATGAGCCCCCGTCTATTCCGTTGAGTATTACTCCTGCGAATGGCCCTGCATGCAGGTCACCTATGGGGCTGCTGTTTCTGGGGGGCCTGGTGGCAGCGCCAGCCGCGCTGCACGGGGGGCAGGTCCTTGACCATGTAGTGGCCCTCAAGCCGGTAGCCCAGTTTGCGGTAGTAGTGCCGCGTGCCCACTCCGCTGATGATTGCCAGCTGGCGGCTGCGGTGCTCGCTCGCCGCTATGCGCTCCGCCTCCTCCAGCAGCAGCGTCCCATACCCCTGCACCCGCGCCCGTCTCAGCACTATGGTTTCCCTGTTTGTTCTCAGCTGCCATCACACTTGAAACAGAAAGACAGCACTTTTCAAGATGCGAATAGTCAGCCATCAGCAGTGCTCTGGCGCAGGCGGAATATTGCCCCAGCATTGCTGCAGCCAATCCACTGTTTGTACAATGAGGAATGTCTGCTCACTGCACTTCAAGAGGTGCGACAACTTGCTCCCAGTGCAGGCCAAATTCATGAGAGTACAAACACAAGACAAGTTCTGCAATACAAAAATGGACAGTGAGAGACTGCACATAACACCAATGAGCCTCACGTGGCTCCCCACAGGTCTCCCAAATGTAAAATGATGCAATTGTTTCGAGTCATGGGCGCGCGCCTGGTGCTGGTGCTTGGAGGTGTCGCGGGCGTGGACGGCGACGGCTGAGCCGTAGACATGGAGCTCGCGTACGATGGAGCGGCGGCCCGGCAGGCGGCGCAGGCGCAGGAGGCCGATGAGGATGTCCTGGCGCGGATCCTCGTAGGACAGAAATGTCTCCCAGCCCGCGTTGGCCGTGTAGTCGCGCCGCACCAGCTCCACCTCTTCCGGCGACACCTTCTGGTGGATGTCCTGCGCACGCCCACCACACGGCCTCAATGCCTGGAGTTCCGAACAACTTTTTTGTTGCCTTGAGCCAGGAGAGGCCCTAACGCCTGGAGTCAGAGATGATGCTGAACCTTATGCGCTTCCCAGACGTGACATTTTTCGCGCGGCTCTCACAGAACATCAATGCCAGTGCTCTGTAGATTTGCTGAATAATTCCTATGCCCAGACAGAACATGTTGGTATGGGTGAACAGAACATCAGACTCGGTCGGAGCCCCTGGAACACACAGGCAGTCTAGCAATATGTAGCCTATTCTGAGGGGCCTGCCATGCAACAGTAGAACCACATTGACTGAAGGTCTCTGTTTGTGGCAGAGGGAGGCTAACAGGAGATCTAGGAGGTAAGCACGGGTGCCCAATTCGTCCATTGAAAACCCCACACTGAACCTGATGGACAAAACACACACCTGCGGCTACCAACCAGACCTCCAAGTGGCATTAATGTGTGCCGGAGCAAATTAAGGCCACCTGGCGGATGCGCACCTGGATGCCGACTTCGCGGGTGCGGACGTCACGGCAGTGCAGGCCGAGCTGGCCCATGCGCGCGAGGGCGAGCTCGCGCAGGTTGCCCTTCTCAACGCCGCTGGTGACGAGGGGCATGGGAATATCGCGCTGGATGCGGTACACGCGCACCCACGGAGGCACCAGCGCCAGCAGACGCGCCACCTGTCGCGCCAGCCTCTTAGCTCTACAGCCTCCTGCTTTCCTGTGATTATGGTTGGATACAATCAAGCAGGTTGGGATTCTGGCGCATGTGGGAGTTGGCCACTGTAAATGGCTCTTTCAGCTTTCCCATGTGCTTGACAGAACCAGGCAGGTTGGAGTTTTCACAGCCGCAGAGCTGGCCGTCGTAAAAACTCCCCTTTGACTTGTCCCTGACACAGTCAAATGGGATTGTGGCAGATGTGAAGCTGATTTCTGATGATGGCTGATGGCCCCAGGAAACAATGATAAGAGCAGGCTGCTGTCAACCCTCAAGTCAAGCCAAAAGCAAAACCCCATCTCAGGTTAGCTAAGAGTCAACTAGGAAAAGGTAACAAGAATGGAAGGCCTGGCGTCAACCCTCAAGTCAGGCCAAAAGCAAGCTTACCCCATCTCAGGTTAGCTAAGAATCAACTAGGCAAAGGTAAAGAGAATGGAAGGCCTACCAGCTCCACTAGAAGAGTGGGGTCGTAATTGTGATATAGGCCAGCCTTCCACAGTTCATACAGGCCAGTGCCGCGGATGACGAGCGTGGGATATATCTTGAGCCCGTCTGTCCTGAAGGCCGGATTCTCGAAGAACTCCCTGAAAGACTCCAAGTCGCGCTCCCAGCCCACGTTGGGCAGATCTGGCATCATGTGCGCAATGACCTGCACCACCATACACATCACTGAAACCATGCTGTACCATGATACGAGAGGCAATATATGACACATGAGCCCACCGCCAAATTTTCTCACATCCACGTTCTCGCTTGTCCTGAAAAGAGGCAGAAAAGGATTGGGCACCTTGAAGCCGGCATCCTTTGCAAGCCTGAAGCACTCCCCGACAGCCGCGACAGTGTGCCCTCTGTTGGTATCCCGCGCCACATCCTCGTATATGCTCTGAAGCCCAATCTCGAGTCGGGTGCACCCATAAGACAGCATCTGCACAAACACATCTATTCAATCTCACGATGAGACTGCTCTTGACACTTCTGTTTCCTGGCGCTGCAGTTTTCTAGTAGCTAGGCAGACATGCTTATTGCACTCACTGCAAGGCTTGCTTCCAAGAAAAGAGATGATGCCAGGCACGGAAAAACATCCAACAAGGCTTGTTTGACATACATGGTCCAAGTGAGGTCCCAGGCAGTAGTCGGGCCGGGTCTCAATGGTCAGTCCGATGCAGCGCGTGTGGGACTGCTCGCTGAAGCGCACGGCCTCAGCCACGTTTGAGGAGGTGTGCCCCGACAGCGCATCGTGCAAGCCCCTCACAAAGTAGTCCCGGTACTCTGCTGGCAGTGACATGAATGTCCCGCCCATCAGAATAAACTCCACCTGCCCCACACCAACATGATTTCATTCCCACTGTATCCAGAAAGAGCATTGTACCATCTGGAGCATGTGTCCAGGAAACCTCAAGTCCTGCAATCAAGGTGCATTGCAATTAGCCATGCATGTCTGCACCTCACAAACAAGACACACTGTAAGAGGCAGCAGAGGGGAGCAACCTTGTCAACAGAGTGGCCCAGCCGTCGCAGCTGGTCAACGCGAGCCCGGGCCTGGACGTAGGGGTTGTAGCGCGCCCTGATGGCGCGCATGCTGGTCGGCTCATACCCAGTGTAGCTCTGCGTGCTGTACTCAAAGTCGCTGTCTGGGCCGCCCGGGCAGTAGATGCAAATGTTGCCCGTCGTGGCAATGTGGGGGCACCTGTGGGGCTTGGACATGACTGCCACCACCGCTATGCCTGACGCTGTCCTCACCGGCTTGGCTCGCAGCCTGCAGCACAGCGAAGAATTCATTGAATGCTGTGTAGAGCGAGGCCCTCAAGTGGAGCAGAGCGTTCCAGCTGTACAGAGCGTGTTGGGGACTGAGGGTGAAGATACGTACTGTGGTATGAGCACGCTGCGGTACTCCTCAGGCACGGCATTGAGAATCTCAACCAGCTTTGGCGCCTTGGCCAGGCTATACTTCTTGGAGGCCTGAAGTACAAGAGACCCTTAGTACGCAAATTAAAAGCCTGCTATCCATAGTATCAATGATCGTGCAGGAGCTGGCAGCCGGAGGTGTACCTCAAACTTGACTGTGTTCAAATTTACATCACGCCCCTCCTTCACTCCTCGCATGAGCTCTGCAACTATCTCCGTAATTGCCTTGACCCGTGCCTGCGAACAAGATCGTCTCGATAGCCTCATCGAATATGAATGGAAGAGAGACGCTGCAGTAACACTTGTGCACACTAACAACCAGTACCTCTTCTGGTGAAATTGCTGGCTGGCCCTTGCGATTGAGCTTTTTCTTCCCATTGTACACAATAGATTCGCCACCTTGCATAGTGCCCATGGCGTTGCCGCGTTCTAATGATGTTCGAGCCTAGTAAAATCTGGTGATTGAGACAACATCGAAGGGGCTCCAGGGATAATTCAGTGCTGTGATCTGCTTCGCATTCCCCATATTTCGCCTCGTTGTAGGACTGCAACGGAGGAGATAATGCGGCTCCAGATGTGCAACAAATTCGAAGAAGCATGGGCATGCATGCTATTCTTATTGCATCCCTTGCATCAAGGGGATTCAACAGGGTTCGAGATAGGCTTTCGGAAATTTTTAAGTGGCCTCGCATCGTCCAGCAACAATTTGTTTGGGAGCATCAATCTACATCTTCTCTTTGCAACATTCAAAACGCAAGATTCATCATAGCCTTTCTGGTTTGTTTGCGAGCCAAGGAAGAACGCGATCGTCTCACTTGATCGACGGTTCTGCAGTTCGCGTTTCAATAGACATGCAGACAATGCAGCCACTGCACACTCCAGCACGTCTCTTGCCACAGAGTCTATCCTTCAGTCCAATCTCACATAACACAAGGCTGCGTGCTGCTACTGTTCGACGTGGCAGAGTAATCGCCTCAGCGACTGTTGCAGAGGATGCCAAGAAGCTTTACAATGCCCTGGAAACAGCAGCTCTCGAGCTCAGAAGAGCACCTCCCTCGCTGGTCAGTTTCCAAGCTGAAGGGCGATTTACTGACTTTGAGAAGCTTATAAACCCCTGGCCAAGGTTGAATGCTTACTAGAGATTTTCTGTCACACAGAAGTATGAATACAGTGGAGACATTCTTCAAGCTATGAACGCACTGAAGGAGGGAGGGGTGTTGAAAAAATGGGGAGCTGGACTTGAAGAGCCCTATGACAGGAGAAACGTGTTTTTGGGTGATCTGAAGAGAGTTGGCGTGCTCAACCCCTCAGGAATTGGTGTTGCCAGCATCCGTAAGTCTCCACCTCATCTCATTCTGCAAAACGATGTATATCATTTTCCATTCTCATCGACTGCCTCTACAGAAGCTTGGGACCTTCCTTGCAGGGAATGACAAGGCCTTCTTATTCTCAGTCGTTGGCGTTACCAGGTATGGGCAACTCTGCACAATCTCTAGAAAAGCTCTATTGCTTGAGCCGATGCAGAGAAAGTAGTTTTCAGGGGGTCATCTTATCTTCATCTCTTGCGATTGTTGCAGCGTGGTGGCAGTGGCAGCTGGCTTTCTCCCTGGTGATTGGGTGAGGCACAGCCTTGAGATAGTACAGTATTGCAGTAAGAGCAGGAGGGCATGTAGAGCTGATCAAGCATTTTCGCCATCACTCTGGACAATCTGTTGACACTGTTCTGTACAAATCCAAGTTTTCTACACCTAGATCTTCAACATGTGCCTCATTCATGCGGCAGGGCTTCTTTGTGCCATACTTGACTGGTGGCATCTCTATCGCTGTTCTGGCTATTGGCTCCACAGCGCCAGGCCTGCTGCAGTTCTTCATCGACAAGTATGCCCATCACCCCTTCTTCTTCTGTTGCATTGCTTCTTTGCAATCTGAGAGCAAGTATGTTTTCTGAGTGTCCCATATAGGCGGCTCCTGACTGTTGCTTGGCCAAGCAGGTTCTCCAACATCTACCCTGATTACAGAGAACGTGTGCTGCAACATGAAGCAGCACATTTGCTGGTCTGCCCCCCTTTTTTCAGAGTTAGCCTGCGGCTGCCTCAGGCAATATGCCAAGATGATGACACCTGAAATGCTCTGTTTCCAGGCTGGCTACATCTATGGAGTGCCTGTGACAGCATACTCCCTCAACATCGGTGCGGCATGTTTGAAGCTTCCTTTTGAATGCCAGTTGCTGATTTTGCATTGGGAATTTGTCTCGGCATTATGTTTGACATATATGCAACCTTGTTGCAGGCCAAGCACATACAGACTTTGCAGAGGCAAAGCTGCAAAGGAGGCTCATTGAAGGTAGTCTTGAGGACAATGAGATTGATGCACTGGCGGTAGTAGCGTTGGCTGGTGCAGCAGCAGAGGCGATGCAGTACGAGGAGGTCCGTATATCTACCTGCACGTCTGTGCAAATCTTGCATACATTGTGGAGGTGCTTGATGCTGAAAGCACAGGCAGGCTTACGATCTGGATTCAATGTGGAGCAAGTCAAAGTGACCAAGAGAGTGCTGTGTGTGCAGGTCATTGGGCAGACAGCAGATCTTGTAGATCTTCAGAGGATCCTCTTGAGAAGCAAGAAGAAGCTGAACTCTTCGCAGCAGCAAAATATGACGGTAGGGTCTGTCCCACCTCCTACTTGCTTGTTACTTGTATCCATATCTGCCACGGGTCTGGAGCAGTGCTCACGCCTGAATCAAGTGCATGAGGTTTACTGTGATGGTGTCATGCAGCGCTTGGCAATCTTCGAGGCATGTAGTCTACTCAAGAAGTACGAGAAAGAGTACAAAGCTCTTCAGGCGGCCATGCAGAATGGAGCGTCAATTGCAAAATGTGTGCAAACGATTGAGGAAGCCTGACTTTCCCCATGCGTTCAAGTTGTGAGGTCTTTTGACCAGGGACACGATGCAGGAGTCCAGTGACATGCAACAAATTCATATCATTTGTAATTATAAAATGCAGACCTAGGCAAAAAGTACTGCCGTAATTTCCAGGAAAATATGCCATTCGCACGTGCTGATCATGCCATTTCGAGCGACAGTATGCAAGCCGCATATGCATGCTGTAATAGAATTCATCTCGTAATTGGCTGTACAACTAAAAAGAAGAGGTCAATCCCATCTCAGCAAACATTCAAAACTTTAAATCAGAATCCTGGCGGGATTGGTGGGTGAGGCACAATTGACCGCCGCCTCCGCCGCCGTCCCAACTTTGCATAGGTGCACATCATCTCTGCAACCACATCTGAGGCTGCCAATGGGTGCGTGGGCCGCTCATTGAATGTGAAAAGGTGGCGGTATGTCAGCAACGCCTCCCGCTTCTGTGCAATCTGCCCACACAGCAGACAGCATGTAAGCCCAGTGCAGCCTAGATGAAAATAATTCCAAACATCCCCGGAAAACATAGATGGACAGTTCACAACAATCACTGATTTGGCAGACACGTTGCACACCTATCCTAGGCAATGATTCAAATCTTTCCACTCTGGCATGCAAAAGGCATTGGCATTTTTTCCATGCTGCAAGTTGCAGCCTGCAACAGTGCTGATGGTGACAACTGGTGGCCATGCTCGACACATCACTCATTTGCTATGTTTCCATGCATGCCCATCCTCTTGCTACTGCTGAGAAGCCATTGAAAAGATCCAACAACAAACCTGCTCTTTGGAGATGCTGCGCAGCTTCTCCAGGACGGCTTCCATGCTGTCGACAGGCGCCAGGACCTCCTGAGGCACGTCTGGGTACCACCAGCGCGGATGGGTCCGGTCCTCCATCCCAGCGCGCGCTGTGAGGGCCCACTTGAAAGTCAGCCCCTCGCGCTTGGGCCACCAGGGCAGCGGCGATATGGTTGCGTTCATAAACACGCCTATTGCCGGGTAGTTGATCTGCGCCCCACAGAAACCTTGCATCAAGACTTGCATATCATCATAGCAGATGACGCATGGTGTCACTTCATGGCATAATTGTCACAGCTATTATGCACAAGGCCTGACATGCAGCACAGGCATGGACGTATTGCAGGCAGGGCTTTGAATTTATTAACGCCGATATGGGGCAAAGAGTGGCGCACCAAGTGTGCGAGGGGCAAGGTGTGGAAGGGGCCGCCCAGGAAGACAGGGATGCAGCCAGTGAAGAAGGCGTCCGCAAGGTGTCCAGTGGACTGCTTGCTCCCAGGCATGATGAGGCAGAACTGCGAATGCGCCATGTCCTTCAGCAGCTCCGACCTCGGCTGTGTCTGCTGTGCATTCTGCTTGAAGTTTGCATCCGTGCACGCCACCTGAACACAGCATCTTTTTTACAAATTGGAGCACATCGTCCAGACCAACCTGCTGGCGAGCATACTATCAAATTGTGCAGGACATCATGGATAGCTGTGCAATCAAGTGAAGAGAGTACTTGCCATGTGGCAAATTAGCAGCATTGTAAGCCAATTGGATTGGTGCAAGAGTACCTTTGCCGGAGCATCCGCGCCATGGCAGCAGACATCCACATCCGCCTCTCCCAATCCCCTCAGACCTGTCACCACAGATCGCCGCAGCACAAGACCCACATTACCAGGCTTGGTTGAGTAGCAGCCACCCCTGCATGGAAGTGACGCTCATCAATCATCAAGTAGCGCTTGCGCTTTTGATTCACAAATCCATCTCCAAACATTCCAATCCACAAATCCAACAGGTGAGAGAATGATGAAAAGGAGTTGTTACCTGAAGAAGAGCAATTTTGCACGTCTGCTGTTTTGTGCCATTGCCTGGCCAACATCGTTATCTTTGAAGGAGTATGGCACAATCAGCGTGCTGCGAGGGTTGTAGGAAGAGCACAGCCACCGCTGCCCCTACATCACAGCCAAACCGCCCAATCAGTACTCGCTCTAAAAGACGAGAGTTGCACTGGTTGAGATGCTAAATGGAGCTCAAGTTAACAAGTTTGGAGGCTCAAAAGTGAGTAACGTGGGCCTAAACTTCTGAGGCTTTCTGAGTGGACGAGATATGAAATGCAGACCTGCTCTGCCACCAGCATTGTGGCCCACTGAAAGTTGCCGCAGATGGTGCCCAAGAACGCCGCCTGCTCTGCTTCCTTCCCCATAGTAAGGCTGGGATGCGAGTGATAAAAGACAAAATCCCGCCCACCGCTCTTCTGCCACCGTGGCAGACTCATCACCGCCCTACAAACACAGCAAGAAGTTTGAAGTTGAGATTCAGACCCAACTTCAGTTCCAACCAGGAAACGGTGACCATGGCACCATATAGAAAATCTGAAGCCGCACCTGTACAGCTGCAAAAGCAAAGGAGCATAGTCCTCATCGCTCTTGTAACGATCCTTCAGCCACCAGTGCTCAGAGGCCTGCTGGTCTGCCAGCACGCGCATGAGGTAGCAGTAGTCATACACAAAGACTGTGTCTGCACTCCCCAGCGTCGTGGCTGCATTGCCGCTCGTCCTGAGTGTCTCACGCGCAAACCTGGCAGCACGCAGAAAACCACTTGGATTTTGCACCTAGGGACATGTGTTGACTGTCCAAGCAGGCTTCGAAAACACCCTTAATGTGATAGTAGCTGGATGTAGCAGCACCCACCAAGGTCCTGCCCAGTGGTTCTGGGATTGCGCATCATATTTGTAGGGGTACATCCACCCGGTGCCATTGACGGGTCTGCCCACACTCCGCTTCCCAGTCACCAGCCTCGGGTGAGGCAGTATGTTGCCTTCAAGAGGGTCGACCACAAAGTCGTCTTCTCTGCACCCCGGCAGCCGCAGCTTTGCGGCGATGTCCGAAAGGTCTAAGATGTGTATTTTGCAGGTGGCCTGCGGCGGCCGATCCCCTCGCCTCAGGCACTGGTGCGGCCGCTGCCGTCCCTGTGATGTCACAAGCGAGGGTTACTCTAACCAAGCTGCTTGGTCAAAGGGCCCTCAGTGGCTGGCACAAGGCCTCACCGTTTTTCCAAGGTCGTTCCCAAATGCGAGCATGTGGGGGATGTCAGCATCTGGCCGCTGAATGGGCTCCAAAATCTTTGCTCCACCCCCTCCGTCACCTGCAGACGTTTGCAAGGTCTTGTAATGGCTGTTGTGAGGCTCAATACATCGTCTCAATGACAAAGTAGTCGATTGTGCTGAGACTAGTCACGCACATTGGCTCCAGGGGACCTGGAAGAGGCCAGCGAGAGCCACAAAGAGTATCGTTCGACATGTTCGACCTCTTGGGCCCATTATCGATTCGAGGATCTACCATTCATTACTTAAGTAAGCGTCGATCATCATAAAGCGGACAAAATTATCGAAGCGGCTCACTATTTTGCTGAATTGTACTAGGTGACCAAGCTACTTAGCAACCAAGGTATTGGGGTTTGACATCATGAGAATGTAATATGCATACTTATTAGCATAAAATTTGCTCTAATGGTTTATTGTATGCAATAATACGTTTATAATATCAAATTTAGCTATTACCGATCTCGCCGATCCCTAACGTGTGATAAGCCACCGCGATCACACTATGTGTGCCTTTTGGAACATGTGTCTGCCCATATTAATATAATCTTAGAAGACGACAGTTTGGGAACTCCCCTGGTCCTGGGTTCTTCTCGGTTTTTGAAACTGTCGAAAAATTACTAACTTCTCGTCACCGGACATGCAGCTTCTATTTGCGCATCCATTGTCTTTCAAACTCAGATCTTCTTTCCATTCTTCGCACGCATCTGCCGAGAGAAGTAAAATATTGCCGCATCTGATTACAAGCATGTTGTAGCCGGAAAGACCCTTTCATATCCATTTGTCTAGTATGAGGTGAAGCGCAAGCGGCACAGCCCCATGGCGTGGAGCAACTTTATGGTGACAGTAGGTAAGTTATAATTATATTGATCAAATGGATTAAACTACAGTCCCCCGATGAGGAAACCATTGTGTCTTAGTCCTGTTGCCTTCATGATGTCCCTTCTTCATCGCACTGACAGCCTCAAATTTGCTGCTGAAACTTTTCATGGCCACACGCAGCTGGTGTAGCGGCCGTGGCCTACTTGATGAAGTCAGATGTTCGCGTTGGAGCTGCCACTTTTAGGCGCAACCTGAAGCATATACGGGGCTGGCTGGAAGAACAGAGCACAGCAGCATCGAAGTACAGAAACTCACCTCCCATTTTGTTGGGACTTGTGTTGGATTTCTGGCGCTAGCTGTCCTGCAGATCGCCCATGCCAGCAAATAGTACACCACTGACACAGGAAGGTCATGACCCCAGTTTCTTTGGTGCTCAGGGCCACAAAGGAGGAAGTCAAGCAGGTCACAGAGAAGGCCAAACAGGCGGCTAAGCGTGAAGACCTATCAGACTGAGCGCATCACAGACATTTTTGAAGATGCACCTAGAGGCTCCCAGCAGCTCAAGCCACTTGGGACCCATGATGAAGCTTTGCCTTTCTAGGTGAGGAATGCGACGCGCGTTCTGTCCTTTCAATTAGCGAGCACATGGTGGGAGTAGGATGGCTGCTTTGCTTGGAACAGTGGCCAGGAAAGCTCAAAAGAAAATTATTGTGATCATCTGCGCAACCAGTGCCTGCATGTGTGATGACATTGACGCTGAATTGCCAATTTGGTGCCATTGATAAGAGCAAGCTACAAATGTTATGGAATGACATGAGAGGGTCAAGAGGCGTATTTCATGTGCATACAGCATGCGCGGTGGTGGCCCTGCCTGGCATGCTTCCCTTTCCAAGATGTTTAATGCAGCGAACAAGTTTTTGCCAGCGTCTGAGATGCACATTAATCGATGACACCTTTGAAAGCAAGGATTTGGGCACACGCAGTTGTTGAGAAGGTGAAGCAAAGGGGAAAGGATCATTGGTATGGACATGCATGCCGGAAATGATACAATTTGTCCTTGGAAGCATCTATGTTTACAGCTGTGGCAGCCTGGCATCATTGACATCGGCAACCAAGCAGCGGTACACGCTTCCAGGGTACTCTAAATGCAGGATAATTATCTGCAAATGTAGCCTCCGGCCTGAGTTTTGAGCATGGCTGAAGGTTTCAGACTTATGATGGGGACGACATCAATGTTCTGCTAACAACTGCATGAAGCAGACTTAACAGGCATGCTGTGCTTTTCTACAAGGAAAGTATCTCTGTGACATGCATGCAGAAGCAAAACACTCGAGTGGCCCATGCAAAACTTTAAAGAAAGATCGGTGGCAAAGAGCGCATTTCCAGTGAGGCACATACCTGGATCTTGACAGACAAAAGTACAAGTGCCCTTGGAACTAGAATCCAGGTTATTTACATCCGAATGCGGTATCTATCTTGTGTTTGAGAAATCCAGTAGCTGATCGTAGGAGTACAGGGCCAAGTTCTGGGCTGCCTGCGCTGTGATGTCTAGCATCTGCACCACACGAATGATACGCATCATTGAGGCTGATGCTACTCATGGCTCTGACATATGAAAGAGGCGGACCCCTCACCTGTATCATCACAGATCCAAGCTTCTTCTGGCATTTAATGCTTCCCTTCCTCTCAACAATCAGTCTGTAATCCGCCTGCAGATCTGCTGCATCGTGGGCTATCTGTGTTGCTGTTTGTGGGGCAGACTTGGAAGGCACACCTGGATCTCGGGGTTGGCTGTGACATATCATTCATTGCATTTATGGCAACAGGTACAAGGAGGCTGTCAACAAGTGCTCATCAGCGCTAGATGCAGTGCCCGCCTATCACAAGGCCCTAGTGAGGCGCGCTAAGGCCTACGAGCAGATGGGGCACTTCAAACAGGCTCTTTCAGACATCCAGAAGGCCAACAAAGCTAAAGCTCTATCGCGGTATGACCAAATTTGCCGCGTGGTCCGCACACACACGAGTTCCAAAGTCTGCCAAATGCCGTCTCCCAGACCATAGCTGGGTAAAGGGACACTAGGTGTACCTCAATTTCTGAAAGGCTGCACATTGTTTAGCTTCACAGGCGGCCAGAAGTCTGGATCGTGCATACTGTTCATGTTTTCTATATTCACAGAGAAAGGGAGCGTCGTGCCTGAGAGTTCCGCACACATACACTTACACACGCACAACCCTCACGCTCTCGCAACCTCCTCGAAGGCGGCTGGCACACGGACAGCGCCTTGCCGCCTGGCCATACAGCGCCATCTCCACCAGCACCAGCACGCCTAGAGCGCTGGGAATCAGTATCACAACGGACGCGGCAAACGCAGCTCAGTGGCAGGCTTGGAGCCCCGGGCCGCATGGCCTCCAGCGTGAGGAATGCGCCGCTGCCGGAGCGCGTTGGGATGGATCCAACGCTTCACCGCATCATGGTAACCCGCACGCTTCCGTCCACGTCGGAGCCGCCTGCCCCAGGTGCGCGACTCCTCATGCACAACCATGTTCTGCGCACAATTACACCAATCAGCTTCATACATCATCTTAAGCATGAGCTCATCTCCTGTTTTCATAGGATCCCCGGCCATCCCTTGAGAAGAGTCCGGCATTGGTCAATGTCGCAGCTGTCAGGCGCAATCTTGAGTACATTGGGAGTGCATGTGAGAGGCATGCTGCATACCTGGATCTTGCCAAACCAGATACAGGTCCCCCAAAGGACACAATTCCAAAGTCTGTTACTTCCAAAAGCGGTATCTAATTTGTGCATGAGACCTGCAGTAGCTGATCGTAGGAGGACAGGGCCAAGTTCCTGGCTGCCTCCCCTGTGATGTCTAGCAACTGCTCCTGGCCGATCAGCTGCACCACACGAATGATACGATCATGATGTGAGGCCAGTCCAAATTTCCATGAATCCAAGAAATGCAAGCAGGATTACCCCGCACCTGTATTATCACAGATCCAAGCTTCTTCTGGCTATCAATGCTTCCTTTCCTCTCGATAATCACTCTGTAATTCGCCTGCAGATCTGCTGCATCATTTATGCCACCAGCTGAATCATAAATTCTCACTCCGATCGCATCGCTGTCCATCTGTGGAGAGGTGCTGCTCGCCTGTGCATCAGAGCTCAAGGACTCCTTGTGCAAGGCTGCTGGCGGGTCACTCTGCAGGACTTGTGCTGCCTGACTGTAGCACTTCGAAATGGCCTCTGGGATTGACTGATGGCATATGAGATAGATCATCAGCGGCACAGGACGGCAAGGCTCAGCTGCAGTACCTACGTACCTGTGTCCCAATCAAAAAGTGCCATCACCATGATATTGCAGTGGTACACAGCGATGTAAGTGTTCCCTCTTGCTGGCCATAATGCTTAACAGATAAGGAAGCCGTCTCCTACCGAGCATCAGCATCTGCTCCTGGAGCAATGTCTCTGATGTGAACACAAGCCGCTGCAATACTGTCCAGCCATGCATCCGCCTCATGGCGGCCGTGATATGGCGCATTGTAAAGCGAGATGCTCTGGTCTAGCAATGGACCACCATGTCGGTGCTTCCCAAGGCCAAATGCCTCGTATGTGGATGAGACAGCCTGCACAAAGGGAATGTCACTTCCCTGTGCAGACCTTGTGTCCAGTAGGCTCCAAGTGATTTGATTGCATGTGAGGGCAAGTTTGTGGAACTCCCATCCCAAGCTTACCTTCATAAGGAGGGCGCCCTGCATCTTCTGCTCATGGGGGCACACAGCATAGTACAGAGCGGACTTGGGAGGAGAACAAGGCTTGAAGGGGGCTTTCTCCCAGAAGGCCAGCACTTGAGGGGATGTCTCCAGCCAATCATTCTGAAAATCACCAGGATGTCAAGTTGCATCACTGGAACAGTGCAATGCGACAACCTATGCAGATCTTTCTATGGATGCCATACCTGGTATCCCACCAATGTGGCAGGCTGGAGATTTCCCGAATGCACTCCTGCAGACAAGCAAGATCACAACAGTGAGCACAAGGCATCCATCCCGCTCAAAGTCATGAGGGATGACATGTATCATGAAGGAGCATCCAGGCAGGAAGCACCATCTCTTCCCAGTCTGCCATGTTTCCTGCGTCCCCAGTTGTACATTTGTCCCATTGATAGATTGTCTCTGTGTGGCTTCTCAGGAAGGCTTGCACTTTCTGCCCTGTCTGTTGCCCGGGGGCTTTTTTTAGGCATTACAGTGGTGTTCTGTGTCTTCTCGCAACCGGACTTGGCGGGGTCATGTAGAATTGTTTTCTCAATTCTGTGGCGCTTCTTCTGTGTTTCTCTGCCTTCAGGTGCTGTGTACTGCACCACAGGAATACTTGCTGGCTTCCCAAGCCACGGGACAGCCTGGAAGGCCGGTGCACATAATACAGGCGACCTTATGCAGCCATATGATGGGCTTGTAGACTGATATGGCCTTTTCTTGCACATCTTGGCTTCTTTGAACTATTGCCACTGCACTGCTGGTGTCCAAATGAAAGCTTACTAGCAGTAGCCTTCTTGCTCTTGATTGTGTCCAAAGCTAAAATTCATAGAAATTTCAACATTCTGATTGGTTTGTTTACTGAACAAGAATGGGGAGTACGGTTTTGGAAAATAGCAAGGCCAGCTTAGAGCGCAACGAATCTATATGTCAAATCATGTTACTGATGTGTTGAGCATAGACTTCTGTCTCATAGAGCTTAAATAAATCTGGGCTGTCGATTTCACAGATCAATGCTGGATGCCGAATGAACGAGCTGGGAGCTAGGGCTTTTGATTTGCTCAACGACCCTTTCCAAGGGGTTCTCTCGTGGTCAAACCCCAAGTCAAAGCTCTAAATTGCGATGCGCCGGAAAACGTTACTGTTTGGCACGGCAGTTGTGCAGGATCTTCAGCGATGACTGTGTGGTGAAACCATGCAGCAGCAGGCGATTCAGAGCAATTCATCAGGGGGCCTTGCTTGTTGTCTCAAACGTCGGCAGCGTGGGTGTCCAGCCTGGCATCAAATACTCAGAAGACAAGGAAAGTCCTGTACATCTTGGCCTCGCAAGAGTCCTAGGAATTATGTCAGCTGCTCAGCCTGATAGACAGCAGAATGATGGAGACGCTCCTGGCCTGGAAGCCTTGGCTACAGAGAGCATATCTCCAAGCAGAAGAGAGTCATTGAAAAACCTTCCCAAGAGTGGAATGCACCTCGGATTGGGCGATCGCAGAGGAGTACTGGACTCGCCAGTCCTTTTGCCTCTAATGACGGTGAGACAGCAGAAATCCTTTGCGTTGGACGCTGATCAACGCACCCAGCAGGCGTTCACTTTGTTGCTTCGCCGTGCAGGAGGAACCGTCTCCAACGACTGGGATCTCCCTACCAGCCTTCACAGCTGCTCTTGGAATGGAGGCAGGTGCCGCTGCTTTCGCTGCAGCGCGAAGTGGCCAAGCTGCTGCCCGGGCGAAAGACGTGCGTTCTAGCCTACACTAGTAGTAATGCTAGACGATCACCTCGCAATGTGGGGGCTCTCAATTGCATAAATGAGGCGTGTTAATATGACATTTAGGTATTATGGATGTGGTGAAGCCTTGGGAAGAGTGTACATGTCTCTAAATGGCCCTGGGAGTCAGAGGTCTTGTGCTCAACAGATACCGCGGTGAGCATCCTTTTGTACTGAATGCAGCGCTGCCTGCTGGCTGTGCAGGCACCAGACATTAGGCTGAGGAGGATAGAGGGAGTGGCCAATGATGATGGGTATCACTGGCGCAAGTGAGACTCTGTCTTTGCGGTCCTGTGTTAGCGAAGACTTTGTTTCTATGCACGAACTAAGCATGTGTCCTTGCTATTTTCAACAATATGCTTTTGGCATGCTCAAGACGTCTGCATTATGGCAGGTATGGAGAGAAGCAGGTGAAGGGCAGCCCTTACCCTCGCAGCTATTACAAATGCAGCCAGCCAAATTGCCAGGTGAAGAAGATTGTGGAGCGCAACCCCGAGAACGGAGAAGTATCCAAGTCCGCCAGCAAGGTGGGAATCAGATTGTATAGAATATTACTTATATTATGATAAATCTTTATTGATTTGTACGCCGCTCCAAGACCTGCTCGTCAACAGGGCTCCACCGGCTTGGCTGGTTTAAGCAGCGGCTCACTGGAAGTTGCCGTGGATTGCAGGGGGTGCACAACCATGCAAAGCCTGGAGGGTCACAAGGGGTGGGGACTAGCGGCCGAGGGGGGCGCTTTCAGGGGAGGGGCAGGGCGGCGCAGACATCCTCCTTGATGAGAGTGCGTGAGAGAAGTCACCCTAGGAGAGAGCTTATGCATTGATAATTTCATCACAATTCACTGTCAATTTCTGATCGTGAGATGATGGTTGTAAGTGGCTGCGGGCACAGGAGCATCACCTGCGCGCGGCAAAGCGGAGCCAGGATAGCGGCGGGTTTTCCTTTGACGTCAGCGGTCGCAGCACGCTGTTGCCGATACCGGCGGCGCTGCAGACGCGACTCTTGAGAGTAGAGTCAGGTACGCCATCCCCTTTCACCATTTGCTTGACCAGGCTCCTGGTCCAAGGAGACCCATCAGAATCGAATAGGAGGTGTACCAATGTATGGTGACTCAAGCATAAGACGGAGCATTCCTCTCATGTTGCAGGTGCTGATGACAGCTCAGCAAATGCCACTGATGGCGAGGAGGGCGCAGAAGCGTCAGATGGGGACCTTAAGTCAGAGCCAGCCTCGACAGCCGCAGCTGCAGCCAATGCTGCCAGGGCCGCTGCCGCGGCGCGGGCAGCTTCCCGACTGAGAGAAGAGGAGATGAAGCGCAGGAGCTTGGAAGAAGAGGCTGTTGGTGAGAAGCAGCCCACTCTAAGACCCAATACTTGATGTTGCCATTTTGCAGAGTCCTGTGTTTTTTTTGCAGTCGCCAACCCCTATCTGTGCCGGCCCCCTGCCTTTGAGCCAAGAGGCCCTCCTTATCCTCAGTTCCTCCAAAATCAAGAGGCACATACATGCTGCAGATAGTATATCATTAGTGTCATGTGTACAAGGGTCCTGACTTGAAACGTGCTGCGGGGTGTAGTGCGGCTGATGACCATGCGGGAGGAGAGGGCGGGGAAGCGGCACAAGGGGGAGCTCGGCACCGGGGATGATGACTCGCGGGAGCTCCAGTCACCGACAGTGCAGGAGATGGAAGAGTTCCTCAACGTCAAAATGAGCCCCAGGTCCAAGGCGCAGCCCCCTGTGCCCCCACCAGAAGAGGTGCAGCGGTCGGACAACAAGCATGTGGTGGAGAGCAGAACAGACCAGGACAGCATGGATGACGGCTACAGGTGTACATGTCACCTGATTCCACAGTACTGGTTATTAGAGTTTCAAGAAGCGCTCCATTGAAACAAAGAATACTTCAGACAAGGCATGATGCCACAGTGGTAAGGGGGAATATTAGAATGTGACATGGAAAACTCGTTCACAGGTGGCGGAAGTATGGGCAGAAGATTGTGAAGGGCAACCCGCATCCTCGCAGCTACTACAAGTGCACGGTGGCGGGGTGCTCAGTCAGGAAGCATGTCGGGCGATCAGCGACGGAGGCCGGCGTGTTGGTGACATCCTACGAGGGGCAGCACAACCACCCGCAGCCGCCGCCCTCCGTCAGCCAGCAAGGCCGCGCATTCGCTCGCCGCATCACCCACCTGGTATGCTCGTGCCTTGCCAACAACCCACATCTTATATGCTGTGTTCCTTGCTACAATTCTTTATATACTGTCTCTCCTCAATCCACAAAACATTTAGGGTGTACATTGCCTAATTGCTCGTGCTGCATCAGCCGCCATCAGAGGCGTCTGGAGACGCCCCCTCCAAGCTGCCCATGGCTGGACGGCGTCTGTCGTCGGCAGATGCCCCCGAAAGGAGCAGCGGTCAGGCAGCTGCGCAACCCTCCAGCCCTGAAAGACGGGCGCAGCAGCAGCTCGGCAGCGCGAATCACTCCGACCCAGCCCTGGCAGCCACGGCCGCGCTGCAGCGCGCAATTGCCGAGCAGCTGGAGGCAACCATGCAGATAGGCCGCGGATCTGCCAGGCCCCCCAGCAGCAGCAGTTGCGATCAGCCCCCAAGCTCCAGCGCGGATGCCAGGCATGACCAGCCCCATCAGGTAGCCCATCCTCTCCCAGCGCTATATCATGCAAGGCTTGTGCATGTTTTGACTGCGCGGGTCCTATGTTCCCGATCAGTGCGTTTTTTCATTCAAGAGTGCAGGACAGGTGTTGGAGATTGACCTCTGTATGCTTCCTGCTTTCAGGGGCGGTTGGACATTGCTCCCTTGGTGAGCATCCCCTTCCCCACCGACACCTACATGTCTAGAGGGCTGGGGTCGGGGCCACCCAGGCAGCAGAGTTCCGGGCAGCACAGCTCGTCAAACGGCCTGCAAAACGCGATCCCAGTGTCGCACATTGCGCCTGCTTACAACGGGCCCACCTCGATGCTGCTGCCTCGACCTGGCACCTTTCCCCCCTTCAGGAGGCCCCCCATGGTAAGATCCTGCAACCACCTTCCAACAATGCAGGGAATATGCAAGTGATGGTCTTGTTTCAAGTACGGTACACGGAGGACTTGAGCATGCAGCACTGCATGTGCTTAGCAGCTGATGTGTGGCGTGCAGTTGGGAGTGGAGCTGCATGATAAAGAGGCCTCCTTGGGCAAAGGAGAGCTGAACACGCCAAACACGGCTAAGGCATGGGATCCGTCAGGGCTCATTCTGACACCTGCGGCGAAGGCGCCTGGCGGTCCGCCAAATGGTGCCTAAGCCCAGGCATAGCAGCCAGGCTGAGTTGTGTGGCTCTGATCATCCTCGGCAGAATAGTGGCGGAATGTGTTGTCCAGGCAGGTGGTCCTCTTTTTGGACTGCAATTGTCCACTTGTTTCAGCAGCATCAGCAAGCGGTGAGTAGTACTGTTTGTTGGAAATTTTTTGGCACAAACGGCTTGCCAGGCTGTTGCGCATGAGAGCGCTGGAATGGAACGAATGATATTGAGGTTTGCAACGCATGCCAACACCTTGGGGAGTGGGTGAGTGGTAAAGCTGGTTCAGTAGGGCATTTATTGTTGTAGGACATAATGCATGCGGTGCAGGTTGCAAGCTGGAAGGTTTCAGCCCTGCTTTGGACAGAAATGTCAACAAGAAGTGCACTCAATCATAACTTATTACTAATAAGTAATTAAATATTAATTAGTAATTAATAAAGTGATGTTGCAAGTGTGCTGTTGGTCTCTAAGAAGCATGAAAATCCCGTCTGCATGAACATGTTCCCTTGTGGCAGAACGAGGCCCCAACAACAGCAAATCTGAGAAGGGTTTGTAACAATTTTGCCTGCTTCTGGGAATCCAACGCGCCAGAGGAGCGATCATATGACTGCCAATAAAATATCTGCAAGAAATTCCACACCACCTGAGTCAAAATGGTGCCAGTCGAGATCGTTCGCCAAGAACATTTCTGCTGCCCTTCGACGTCGTCCCGTTCGTGTTGACTTCAGAGGTGATTTATGGGGCCATAGGTCTGCTTTGTCAGGTACAGATCTGTGAAAACACTATGTGTAACCTCTGCAGACCTCTGTGTGCCTCTTCTGTGTGTAACCAGCTGGCTTCTTAGAATCTAAGAACACTACAGTCTTTGCTTTTCTTTCACTTTGCTCTGCTCATTGCTGGCTGTCTCAGGTGACTCAAGATCTCCTCTCCTCTTTTCAGCTTGCCGGATGCCTTCACGAACACCAAGCACTGTGCACACACAGAGAAGGTCTTTTTAGTTGGTGTCACTGCAGAGTGATAGTACTTTCTGCAAATTCACAAGCAGATCAGCACATAAGAATGGACAGCGCCCAGCATCACACACCTATCATTAGATTTGTAATTGTCAGGAGGGACTCTGCACCGCCATGCAGCCAGTCTACGTTTGCCAATATGGTTCCATAGTGCGTCTTGGCTGCAAATTGCAGAAAGAGATCAGCAGGAGTAGACGCAATGCAAGGCCAAGAATTATTTGCTTGCAAGCATTGGACGAAATGAAGGCACTTAAAAGAAGAGTTGTCACCATAAATGCCTGCCGGAATTGTTGCGAACACAAATACCAATAGGAAGTAAAATCCAAAAAGGGCCAAGCCAGGAGTTTTCTTGGAGCGCGTCAGGTAGTACAGGAACGCGGCATATGGGAAAATGCTGCTGGCAAACAAATTTGCGGCCAGGCTCTGCAGCAGATCAAGCACATGAGGTTTTTATGTCTCAAAAGAGAGGGATGCAATAGAAAGCAATATGTTCACACAATAGGCTAGGCAGATTACAATCTAATTTGCCATCAGTCGATCATTCATCCACAGATCAATTTGCCAATGCTTCGGCATGTCCTGCTCCTGCTTTCTCAACAGGACATCCTGGGTCAGCTCAACTCACTTGTGCATTTATACTGACAGAGGTGCCCCAAGCGACATCAAATGGGTTCACGTGCACAACATGTCGGTGCTTGAGCTGTGTCCTTCTCAGGCTAGCGGGCGATCTGAACATACATTGGTGCTTGAAAACGAAGGAGCTGCTCGCCAAATTAGACAATTGGATGGGTGCATTACAACGGACATTTGACGTTGGGCATGCACATCGATAAGTTGCCATTTCATTTCGATTATCAATCGTTACACGTTGAAACGATCATGAGTAGAATCACAGGATGAGAGCTCCCCCGCTTGGGGCATAGGATTTAGGGTTTAGGGGCCCTTTGCCCATTGCCCTGTAGTCCTGCATGCTTTCCAGAACTGTAACACAGTCCATTGAAAGTTGGGTCCTCTGTTGCGACTGTGTATCTGTGGATTGAGGCAGCTACGGGCGAGATGCTCCGCTCGGCTGTGTCTTTGCTGGCTCGGGGCCAGCGTCTCACAGCCAGCGCTGCAGCAAGACATGCAGTGAGTTTTCCAAAAAAGGAGATATATACAGTGAAATCCTTCAATATATGTCATGCAATCTGAAGAATATAATGCTTCGAGTCGCCCTGAAAAAGACGATCTTGTTGGCTGTTCCAGGGTGTACAGGTCAGAGCATTCGCAGAAGCCCCAGTGCAGGAGCCAACAGTCCCCACTCATGGAATCCACGGCCGCTATGCCTCCGCCCTATTCCAGGCGGGGTTGAAGCAGGGAGAACTGGACAAGATCGACAAAGACCTGCGAGAGGTAAGGGTTGGACATCATACTCCGAGAGAAGTACACAGCTGTTGACATTGATGATGTGCATGGCCAATAGCTTTCACGCAATGTCTTTCTAGCATTGTGACTCTGGCCTATGTGCAGGTGGAGAAGCTAGCAGAGAGCAACCCCATGTTTGCACAGTTCCTTCGGGACCCTAGTGTCCCCAAGAAGGAGAAGGTCACTGCCCTCGAGGAAATTCTTGGCAAAATTAAAGTCAGCAAAACCACACAATCGTTCTTTGGTGAGTCTTGGGATTTTTGTAATACCATCAGTTGTCAAAGTAAGGGGTCGTTTCCATAGAATTCGCATGACACTGACCTTACCATATGCAGAGGTTCTGGCTGAGAACAACAGACTCAACGAGGTGCCAAAGATTGTCACCACGTTTGAGGAGCTTGTGGTGTCAGCTCGAGGTCAAGTGAAGGCCACAATCACCACAGCGCAGGTAGGTGTACTTGATCTGAGAGCTGCGACACTGTGGAATACATCAGGTCCTAACCAGGTCATGCCTTCCTTTGTGAGTATAACTTCCCTTATGCCCCAAGATGCGCCGACACTTACAGCAATGGTGCGATGTGCAGCAACTCGCTGCAAATGAGCTGGCTGAGATCAAGAAGGGTCTGGGTGAGTTCTACCAATTTGTCTGTCCCACTTCTGATGACACATTACACTATGCGATTTTGTGCTGACTGCACAGAGTACCCACTTAAGCAGTTCAATTGAGGGTGCCTTTTGTGATTGCAGATGGGTACTTGAAGAAGGGGCAGAGCCTGCTGCTGGATCAGAAGGTGCGTGCTCAGTGCACGAATGAGCCCTGAGGATCTGGGACCAATGGCACTGATTGCTACACTGAGCGAGCCCCTGTGCAATGATAAATGGTGTTCTTCTTACCGTTATGCATATCTCTGTGCAGGTGGAGCCGGCTATCATCGGTGGAGTGATCATTGACATCGGAGACAAGCACATTGACCTGTCCATTAACACGCGCATCAAGAAGATCCAGCAGCTGCTGTTGGAGACTGTCTGAGCTAACCCCTGTGAGTCACTGGTGAAGGGTCAACGATTGGGCATGCTTGGCATCTGAAACCAAATAGATGGATGCTTTGCGCGCTCCTTGAAGGGATCGCCTTCATGGATCTGTATGGCCTCATGCACAATGATTGACTCAGGGCATGAGAAATGAGGGCGAGGCACAGTACGCTTGATCGGCACAAAAATTTTGCTGGAAATGTATCGTGACACCTGCTTTCACCATCTTTATAGTGTTGACAGTGGGATATCCGAAATTCAGTCATCCTGCAGTTCGACACCGGTGGTACTACAGTATCGCTAGCATAGCGGCTATGTCCTCAGCGCAAGTGAAGTTGCATCTCGAAGCATCATTTGAATCATAGTCATGCATGACACACGTGCATCGGCTAAAAAGTGAAAGTGCATGCTACCCGACGCGTTTTAGGCAAACCTTGAACGGAATTAGGGCAGGACTCGGCAAAATTTACATTGAACTCATGCCACCCCTCTTTAAGAGAAGGGGTGCCAATGCAAGACATGAAGGGATCGCGAGCGCCAAAGTAGGAGCGGCTCCTCTTTTATGAATGCAAGATATACCTCAAATCACTTGCATGAAAAAATCACAAAGCAGAACCCGGACCCCATAGAAGAGCTGAGATAAATGCTGTACAGCGTTTCCAAGCACAGAACAATGCCACCATGACTTTCAGGTGATACATGACAAGCAGAAAGCTAAAACATCAATCAATTTCACTGAGCAGCTCCTGAAACTCGCTCACAAGGCGCTGATGCGTGCGATTCCTGGACACTTCTCGCAGCACATCATCACGGAGGAGCTTCCTTGTGTCCAGCCCCAGCGCTCGGGGCGCATTGTCCTGATCCGTTCCCTCTCCACTGCGCCTGAGCGGTCCCAGCAGCCCCTCACACAGCTCGCGCAAGCGGCCCTCCTCAGCATCCCCTGCGCGGCAGTTGATCAGACTCATTTTATGGTGATCAGGACCAGAATGGTACAAGTAGGAGGAAGACAAGGTTTTGAGACTGGTGGGGGCACATTGCACATTACAGAAAGAGGAATGCAGACATCAAGACAGAGCAAGCACCAGAAGATAGGAGAAAGGGCTGCCTCACAAGTGCATGTCGTGCAACAAGAATCCAATTATCCCCCGGCCCAGGAGCCTAAATGACCACATTGCGTACATGCACACAATCGTGGCTACATTGCACATAGCCTGCAGAAAGAGGGGCAGGTGCCACACCGGCCAGGTGGCGAACATAGGTGAGGAGCCAGCGGCGGTACTCCTGCGGGGACTGCAGCAGAAGTGCGGCCGCCATGTTGGCCTCCAGATGCCCGCGATCGACCTCAGCATTGCTGGAGCGGCCTGCTGCCAGCGAGCCGACACCGGATGCCAGTGGCGAGCCCGAGTTCGCCAAGGCCTGGCCCTGCACCTGACTCAGGTCACCTGCCACAGAGTGTTCAGGCCTCAGGGTCTTGCAAGGAGGTCATTGATACAATCTGTCAGTTCCGATTGCCTTGTAGGTGCAGCGCACATCAGGGGTGCATATCTATATCGGATATATATCATATGATATCCGCAGCTTAAAGGGACAAGTGCAGCCTCCATACCTGCGGAGGATGCGCCGGCGGAGTAGAGGGACATGTAAGATGAGAAGGAGAAGTTGCTGTCCGCCACGCGCATCCATGTTTTCATACCCAGGTGCAGTGCGTATGCCGTGCTGTTTGACAATACTGCCAGCGGAAGTCCAGCCGTTGACAACCGGACGGACACCACTGCACACACACCAGTCCCCCTCTTGGCCTGCATGTCTCACAGGAAGACCAAAATCCTTCTTTTGAACCTGACGCATTGGAGTCCCTCTTAGAATACTTGGTAAGCTGGGGCAAACCTGTGACGTTTAGGGCAACGGATCGCAGTAAAGGATCTATTGAGGCCTCTACAATGAGCCGCTGGTCCTTCAGGTCCCACAGATGCAGGGAGCCTGACTGGCTGACAGCCAGCAGCCTCCAGCCGCCATCCGACACCAGAAAGATCGGCGCAGATCCTAGCTGCATTGCTGGCAGCAGTCGCCGGCCTGCCGGGCTGTACACCTGTTGGACATTGAAGCAGTCACATACCTGAGGTGCTGCTAGAAAACAATCCTAGACTTGAAATAGGGTGTCAGGAAAGGATGTCCATGTCCACACCAACAGAATCATGGAGGCCTCGGGGAGGACGGCACCTGCACAGTTCCATCACGCAGCCCGACGGCTGCATAGTTCTGGCTGCCGGCCAGGCGCACCACACATCCACTCAGGCGGTCGGCCCACACCTGCTTCCCGCTGCAGGAGCACACCACATCCGCCGTGGCGCGGTCTGCCCCGCTCGCCAGATCATTTGCCGCCTCCAGCACGACGCGTTCCGGCGCCTGGCCGACAGGCGCCAGCTCTGACTGGTCCCTGGCATGCAGCTGCTGCGACACCAGCGCCTCCGCCGCCGGCAGGCTCAGCAGCGGCCTGGCCGCCCTGCCCGGTGACTCGAACGCGGCCGCCTGCGAGGCAAACGGCCGCCCATCGACCCTTTCTGCCACCAGTCGCTTGCTAGTGGGCGCTCCTCCCTCTGCAGCTCTCCGCTTGGTGCCCACAGCTGCGGCGGGGGTTGTGAGCCCCTGCGCTGGCCTGCCGGGGGCTTGCGGCGACTGCGCGCTGGCTGACTGCGGTTGCGCTTGCGGCGGCTGCGGTGCGATGCGGGTGGGCACGGTCCCCTTGCCAGAGTGCTGCAGTGACATGGGCGGAACTCGCCGCTGCCCGTTCATCTGCCGAGCCTGTGTCTGCGGCGCTGTCGCTGAAGGGCCGACTCCTGAAGGGATGCCCCCCGCCGGCTGCATTCGAGCTGCCAGCCCTACAAGAGGCTGGTGTGGTCTGACGGCTGCATCGCCTGTGGGAGGCGTCGCCGCGTGCCCGTTGGTGGCCGCAGCTTCCAGTTGCAGTTGGGCTGCGCTCTCTGCAAACAGTGTCGCCTTTGATTCGGAAGAGCCGTACAGCGTCTTCAGCATCTTGTCCACCTCCGCCTGCACCCGTTCACATTTCCCATTCGCATGAATCTGTAACTTCTAAGCAGAATCTCCCTCGCCCAATAGAAAGAAAACATTTGAATGGCACATCAGCCAGGACTGGTCCCTCGCGGCACTGCACAGCATGTCTGTTGGCGCAGAGATAGCAGCAGCACCTGCTTGAGAGGCACTCCCAGATCCTTGGCCTCAAATTGAAGCGCCGCCACGGTGCCGTCACTGGAGCAAGCCAGCAAGCAATACCCGTCAGGTGTCCACGACAGGTCCACTACGCTCTGCAAAAATAGCTTCTGAGCGACAAAAGTTGGGCGCTTCGCACTGGACAGCCAGATGCTCAGCTTTGTGTCCTGGCTGCCCAGCGCCACGCAGGTGCCCTCAGTGCCACCCTCGAGAGAGCGGAAGATCCTGGGGTTGTAGGACGCCTTGACAATGGCTCCTGGGCACCAGCACACCAGCCTCAGTCAGGCAGAATGAAGACCTGTGTCAGCATGCATCACAGACGTGGCGACCGGCATGTTCTGTAGTGTGTTGCTTACATTGATAAGCTTGACAATGAAGACGGTGCTGAAATATATCGTCAGCAAGACTGCATGGAGGCGGGACAGCTAGCTGGAGTGTGACTTGCTCACCATTGTGGCCGACCATGGAGAAGTCATACTTCCAGGTGCGCCTGTCCAGCAGCGCCACGGTGTGGCAGGGCGACTGGTACGAGTTGACTGCTGTGAGGTGCTGCCCATCCGGCGACCAGCCCAGGCGCAGCGAGAAGGTGTTGCTCACCCACCCCTTGCGGAAGGGCTCTGACACTGTCGCCACCGCCGCCCAGTCCTCCACCCGCCACAGCCGCATCTGAGCATGCCAAGCCATTCCTTTGCCTGCCAGCAGACGACATCACTACGGAGCATGTGCATGGGTGCATGCATGCCTGTGTGTCTGCGGGAGGCATGCAGGACGAGTGCGCACCGTTTTGTCGTCTGACTGGCTGGCCAGGTACTTGCCGATGGGGTCCCAGGCCACCCCCTTCACATAGCTCTCGTGCCCATGCAGCGTGGTGACCTGTTGGCCGTTCAAGGGGTTCCAAATGATGATGCTGTTGTCCAGGCTGCAGGTGGCCAAGTATGTGTCATCGTTCGACCAGGCCAGGTCTGTGACGTTGTTGCTGTGGCCGCGCAGCGTGATGAAGTGCTTCCAGTTCTCCACATTCGGCCCATCACTGCTGCCAAAGCTGGAGTGCCCAGCTCCAGCGCGCAACTCGTACAGGCAGGTGAGCTTGTCATCTGATCCTGTGGCCAAGAAGCGTCCGTTCCTCGAAAATCTTGCCACATTCACGGGCCCATAGTGGTCTGTCAGGGTGGCCAGCAAGCGTGGACACTGCTTGTTCTTCTCCTGCTCTGCCTGCACCCAACGTGGATGCAGACATTAAGACTGATAAGATATTGCTTGTGCACCGTGCAAAAATAAACGCCGCTTTGATTGATATCAGATCTCCATGACATTAGATCAAGCCCTTTTACAAAACAGGTCCACACCTCCAGCACAGGCAGCAAGTTCCACACTTTTGTCTTGTGGTCGGAACCAGCTGTCACGAAACGTTTCCCTGACGGATGAACGTCAATTGAGAAGATTGGAGAACCTGCAAGATTGCATTTCCTTTGAATTCAGAGAAGTGTGATAGTTGTTTTGCAGGCCCATCAGTGCCCACAAAGAATTACTTCCTGTGGTTACTATCTCCTGTTTCCGGATCCGAATTGACCAGTGCGAACTTTCAATGGGTTACCCTTGCTAAACAAGAGCCCAGCACACCTTTAAAGCAGTCCAAGATACAAAGAGACAGGCAAGGAGACGAAAAAGCAGACATCGTCAGAGTGTTTCCATCCATAAAAACTAGCGAAGGTGCAGGGATAAATCTTTCTTCTTTCAATATGAAGAGAAATTGGAAACATCACATATGCCGTTGTGAAGCAAATTTTACCTCCATGCTCCACCCATGCAGGCTTGTCCACAAGCATGATGGCCAATTTCTCACATCCAACACCACATCAACACGTTTCAAGTACCATCAGACATTCTTTCCCGAGTCTCTGGACAAGGATCCCTCCTGCGTGAAAGTGGTCCTCAACTTTCCTGTCCGAAGCCTAATTAGGACTGCAATGAAGGTAGTCAAGACCCTGAAGCAATTCAAGAGGGAGAAAACCTTATGAATGTGTCACCTCAGGGGGTGTGATGTAGCCATGAAGGTAACTTTTGTGAATGGCATGGGTTCAACCAGTCTTTCTGAAATCATGGGGAATCCCCGGGGCCCGGGTTTTGGATTTCGGAAAGCAATATCATACAGATGATCTGCTATGTCTCGCTCATGATGATGATGATGCGACGTTGACACCGTGTTTAGTGACCGTGTGACGCATGGTGACCATGCATGCTGCTAGCAACTATTGCAATTGCCAATTCCGTGAACGATCTCAGATTCAGGTCAACCCGAGCCTCAGGTCAGGGCATGGATTAGGATCTGCCGATGCAAATTAACTGCAGTAGCACTGACAGTGAATATTACTCAAAACACCGCAGCGGCAGGTGCCTCTCAATGTATGGCGCTAGGATAATCATGATGATTTAAATAAATCCGGGGTTCTGCATATTTTGCTTGCCTAGGACTGCAATGCAAGCTTCATGTGTATACCAAGGACTTGGACAGGTTGAACATGTGTGCCACGCTCTCCTCCGGCGTGCCCACAAGAACTCCATGGCCAAGATTCAAGATGTGCCCCTTCTGCCCCGCCTTTGCAATGCAGTCCTTGACTGCCGCCTCTATGGCATCCTCAGACGCAAACAACACCGCTGGATCCACGTTGCCCTGCACCCAGCACATTTCATATGTACCAGCATACTGCTGTCCAGTAACAAGCATCAGTTCAGGGAGGTGTCAGCCGATCTGTGCAGTTCAAGGATGTCAGGTGATGCAAGTAGGGGTATCACAGGAAGCAGCTTGTGCACCTGCACTGAGACATCAGGGCCCAGCCGCCTCCTGGCATCAGCCATGTCTATGGTCCAGTCCAGGCCCACCACGTCCACACCAGTGCTGCCCAGACGCTCCAGCAGCCCTCCACTGCCGTTGGCATACAGTGTGATGGGCACGCTGGGATGCTCTGCCTTCACTCTCTGCACGATGCGCTCAATGTACGGCCGCGACCACCTGTCCCAAAGCTGCACACCCACACCCCCATGCCTCAACACAACAGTCAGAACTTCGAGAAATTGTCTGCGTGCATTGCGCAGATAAGCACTCTCCAATAGCAGTTTTGCAGGGATGACAAGAAACTGCAAATAGCAGGCTGCTCTTGGGTGTAAGCTTTATGCATATTTCCGAGCAGTAAGGTTGCGTGCGAGGCCGAGTCGATAGAGCAACTCACGTGAGGTGGTAGCTGGCCGCCCCAGGAGTCAAAGAGCTGCACAGCGTGGGCCCCAGAGCTGATCTGGAATCCAATGTAGGTGGCGATCTGATCTGCCAAGTGGCTCAAGAGTGCATCAAGTACCTCTGGCGCCTTGTACAGCATCGTTTTGATGGTCTTATAGTGGATGGAGCTCTTCCCCTCTATGATGTACGTTGCCAGGGTCCATGGGCTGCCCACGAATCCCAACACTGCAGCCTGCAGCCACAAACGGACCGCTAAGCACACGCTAGTGTCTTAAGGCAAAGCAGAGGAGTTCACTTCCGCGAATGACAGCCCCAGTAGGATAGTAGCCCACCTGACCCTGTGTTTCTTGTCGCAGGAGAGTCAATGATTCACCCACAAACTGCAAGCGTTCCAAGTCCAAATCATGCAACTGGTTCACCTGCATGCGACAAACACGTCAGCAACTGGCAATTGAGAATGCGCTGTGCTGACTAGAGTCACTTGTTGAGAGGTATTGAGGAAGACCAGACGTAGAGACGACAAACACACCTGCTCAATCGTGCTTATAGGATTCTCTATGATGGGACCCTTGTGATCATCAATTTCAAAGGGCACGCCCAGGGCTGCAAGAGGTGTCAGGATATCGCTAGAGGGTCACACACAAGGTACGTCAGTTTGTCCAGGAATCTTCGACAGGATAAAGGGCGCATATTGTATGGCCAGACTGGAAGATCAGGTGGTATTACCTGAACAGGATGACACCATCTGGCCGAAAGGAATGCCAAGGCTGTAGACTGATCTCAACAATCAGGTCCGTCCGCTCAGACCTGACATCACAACAAGATTTTGTAAACAAGCATGGACATTCAGCCCTGCAAGATAATGCTGAAGTTGTTTTAGTATGTTTTAAATGGCTCTGAAGGGCTTGCCTCTCGCGAAATGAAGGGTGCCGCTCAGCTAGCTTTCTGTATGCCTGCATGCATAAGAAGTGTATTCAGCCACAGGGTCTGGACATCAACTCAAACTCTACCGAAAACATTAACACAAAGATGGACAAAAGGGGGAACTTACAAGTTGATATCTACCCGCCTGACGCATCATCCTGCACCAAGGTCAGAAATGCATCTTGGTCCTCATAATATCCAATGGGCGGGCATACAAAGCTCCATTCAGGTTTCAATATCAACAAATGACATGTTCTTTTCGCACCAGCATGGGGGCCTTTCCACGACTTCTCCTCTCGCTGCTCTGACCAAAAGGGGCTCCAGAGAACCTGCACATGTTGATCTACGGTTAATTACACCATTTTAATTGTTAATGAATACGTGTTATATTCATGAGCTAAACGCACAGTGCTCACCTGAGGAGGGTGGCGCGGACTGTGCTCTTGTGAGTGCCACATCCTTGCGTGGACATCCTGGTGTGTGCGAAACCTTATGAAATTCGCTAATGTTTCCAAAGAATTGCGCCATTACTGAATGGCAGTATTCGATAAATTAATTGCACATTCAGCATAGTTTCAGTGCAAATCGCCTGGTGTAGGTTGGCAGTGCAGCAGGATCAGAATGCCAGAATAGGATATATCCCAAATGGTTCCCATCATGGCATGCGAAGCCCAATTCGTTTGTTCTGTGGGTGATAGAGCACTTTAACTCGTGCAATCGATGATGCATAAAAAATATGATTTTGACTTCGATTCATTTACAGCTAATGCACGCCTATTCAAACGATCAGGGAACAAAACTTCAGTTTCGGAAAAGTGATCCAGCTTCACAAGGATGTAGATCAGCATCAAAACTCGTCTGTGTCAGTACCAGTCTGGCTCCCTCTGCTGATTTTGCCACGAAGAACCTCGTCAGACGCATCAGGAACAGATCTCGCTCTCCTCACAAACCTCTCCGAACCTTCAGCTGCTCACACTGAAACCTGAGGAGCATTCCTGCAACTGCGTTCCCGGGTAATCTTGAAGACATCATGGACTTGATAATGACCTGTCAGCCGTGATAAAAGCTCAAATTCTGGAGGTATTGTTGCAAACCTCGTGTGAAACCTTCGCAAGAGCAACAGACGATCTGCTTCCTCCCTTCGCATCGAAGGCATGGCCGTCTATGAAGAGGGTTGGCAACATTCACATAGCCTGGTTGCGCGATAGAGCCTCTGCCATAACATAGTGTGCATTCCTGGACACCCTTGCCAGAGCACACTCTGCAAGTACCCTGCCCAACAAATCTAAAGTGAGCACATCGTGGTGGCAGAGATAATTTCTGCAGAGCAGGAGTTCATATTCGCTCTGAACGTTAGCAACATCAACCTTCGGCAGAGGAGGCTGCGCTTTGCTCCTGAAGGCAGCAAAGATGCCGAGAGTTGCGCCGAACAAAGCGAGATTTCCCAATGCTGATGTGACAACGTCTTCACCCTCCATGCGCAAGATCCATTCCTCGCAACATTGACCTATCGAGCAGGCTTTTATTCTTTGACAGTAAATCTTGGAAATTTGAGGAAATGCCTCGAAAGCAATCGCCAGACAAAACAGAGTCAAAACAGATGCACGTGCCATTAAGTATTGTTTCGCCACGCACAAAGACAATTCTGTCGTGGAATGAAAGCCTGATTTCATTTTCCAGTAGACGGAAGATTCCTGATCTGTTGTCTACAGCAAGCACTACAGTGTATTCGGTTAAGAAAGTGGACGTTCATCCCTTGTACTGAAAGCTGCTGTGAAAGGGACGAGCAGGCAATCACCCATTTCTAGGGTTGAGCAGTTTCGTGGTCAGGATGCCGGCTGTCGACAGCCTCAGCTCTGATCTCGCTGCTAAGGCTCATTTAAAAGCAGTGAATCGTGACTATGTCCTGGAGCCTCGTCTGGGTGCGACCTTCCTTCTTGGTTGACCCCTTTGCAATCCAGTGCCTTAGTGTCTCCTCGGCTGACATCTCTTGTTGTCTCCGCAGACTACCGCACAGTCGGAGGTGTCAGCGGTCCCCTTGTGATTGTCGAGTGTGTGAAGGTGCGTCTTGCTGCGACTTCCAAAGAACGCTCCTTGATAGCAACATCCTAGGTCTCGTGAATTTCATTTGATGACGCCTTTGTCACGGTCATGCAGAAGCCCAAATACGCCGAGATCGTCAATCTCAAGCTCGGCGATGGCACATCTCGGCGTGGCCAGGTCCTTGAAGTGGATGGCAGCAAGGCAGTTGTGCAGGTGTTTGAGGGAACCTCAGGCATTGACAACAGGGGAACATCCCTCGAGTTCACTGGCGAGGTAGGCTTTGTGTCATTGAGCTCATATTGCTTTCATTCCTTTCTGCCGTATCAATCTTGCTTTACGCATTCCTACCCCTGATGCAGGTGTTGAGGACGCCCGTGTCCAGAGATATGCTTGGGAGAGTGTTCAATGGATCCGGCAAGCCGATCGATGGCGGGTAATGCTCCACTAGAGTTGTATTTGTGATCCTACAGTGACATGCCATATCATCCTTTAGATGATACGGACCTGGACAGAGCAATTGCCCTGGGTGCAGGCCCACTGTGCTGGCAGAGACTTACCTGGACATCAATGGAGCATCAATCAATCCTGCTGAGCGCACATATCCAGAGGAGATGATCCAAACAGGCATTTCTACAATTGACACCATGAACTCAATTGCTCGTGGACAGAAGATTCCTCTTTTTTCTGCCGCTGGCCTGCCACACAACGACATTGCAGCTCAGATCTGCAGACAGGCTGGCCTTGTCAAGCACAAGGAGGATGAAGGAAATCTGCTGGTAAGTCCCTGTGCCCTCACTGTTGCCTATCATCCCATGGCTTATAATCCCATGGCTTGAAGGTGTACTTGGTGCAAAGCCCCTGACCTTTGCAAGATTCTGGTTCTCTTGTAGCTTGCACCATTCAGGTGGCCTACTTCTGCCTAACAGGAGGCTGACAAGGAAGATGAGGAATTTGCTATCGTCTTTGCGGCTATGGGTGTCAACATGGAGACAGCCCATTTCTTCAAGCAGGTGTGCAGGACCTTTCCCGTTGCTTCCTGGCTTGCCAGTCAGACCTTCCCAAAACTCGGCTGAACTCATCTGTTCTGATGAAAAAGTATGCATTGTGCCATGCAGGACTTTGAAGAAAATGGCTCCATGGACAAGACTGTCCTCTTCCTCAACCTGGCAAATGACCCCACCATCGAGCGCATCATCACGCCACGCATTGCGCTGACGACCGCAGAGTATCTGGCGTACGAGTGCGGCAAGCACGTGCTCGTCATCCTCACGGACATGAGCTCATACGCTGATGCTCTGCGCGAGGTGTCAGCTGCGCGTGAGGAGGTGCCAGGCCGTCGTGGCTACCCAGGTGAGGTATCGCAGGGCTTCACATTGCTCAGCTTGAACAGAGTATGTCTTGGAGCGAATTGTGCTGAGCCTGATGTGCTGGGCTGCAGGTTACATGTACACTGACTTGGCCACGATCTATGAGCGCGCTGGAAGGATTGAGGGGCGCAAGGGCTCCATCACTCAGCTGCCCATCCTGACCATGCCCAACGATGACATCACTCACCCAATCCCCGACCTGACGGGCTACATCACAGAGGGGCAGGTGTATGTGGACAGGCAGCTGCACAACCGGCAGGTGTATCCGCCCATCAATGTGCTGCCATCCCTCTCCCGCCTCATGGTAAGGACCTCCCCTGTTCTGCCATGAGAGAATCGGTTCTATGCTCCCATTTTATGCATTTTGCATTCCAGCCCTTGCAGAATGTCCTTACAAAATGCAATGTTTTCAATGGTAGGCACTGAGGATTGATTTCTGTCTGTTCAACAGAAATCTGCCATTGGTGAGGGCATGACAAGGAAGGACCACTCTGAAGTGTCCAATCAGCTGTATGCCAACTACGCCATTGGCAAGGATGTTGTTGCCATGAAGGCAGTGGTGGGTGAGGAGGCTCTCTCATCTGAGGATCTGCTCTACCTTGAGTTCCTCGAGAAGTTTGAGGCCAAGTTTGTCAACCAGGTGAGCTTTTATTCCCTTTTTCTGTGCCTTGCCCAGATGAGCCCGTTCTGTCAGTAGCTGGTCACTGAAGATCTACCACAGGCAGGCTTTGCCAACCTGAGCTGCTTTTACTTGGTGGGACATCGCAACGTTATTGTCATGGATTGGTGTTGCTTTGCAGGGAGCATATGAGTCTCGGTCCATCTTTGAATCCCTTGACATCGCCTGGGGCTTACTACGGATCTTCCCCAGAGAGCTGCTTCGGCGCATCACTGCAAAGACCCTGGATGTGCACTACGACAAGGAGACTGCACAGGAGTAGGCAGCATCTTGGACTTGAACATTGGAGGGTTAACCTTTGGAGCTGCGCTAAAAGGCCTTTTGATGGCTGTTGCCAGGATGAAGTGGGATGCAGCAGGCTATTGAGACCGAATATGAATTTAACTCTTTACAAATTTGTACGTATGTACAGGGGTGTCCTTATCATCATCATGGAACTTGCTTGTTCTATTGCGTCCCAGTGGACGTTAATCCTGATCGTGCCGAGCACGCTCATTATGTCGGATATATTCAGCTTCTGGATTATGTATTGATGTAAGGAAGCTGTCATGATATCAATATCTCTGAGTACATCCTTGTCAAGATTTTTGGAAGTGCATTTTGTCCAGCTGTGGCAGTATTTTGAAAGCAGCAAACTTTGAAATACTGGCGTGCATGTCATCATGATGTGCTGCACGGTGCTGCAACTTTCAGCAAGCTTCCTTGAGGATTCAAGGAAAAGCATGCGTTTGCACCCTACCAGGCTAGTGAGGCTATAGCACAATTAAGTAGGCTCATCTCGCTCCACTAATCGTTGCAGATGACCCCATCATGATATCACAATCGTTCAATGGGCCACTTCATGCCATTGAGCTCATTTTACCATCAACTGTGGCCACTGCCAGTCACTGCCGGGCAGTGCAGCACGGGGCCCGGCCTACGCGCGTATTGATGACCATCAGCCTCAAGAGATTATTGGCTTTCGAGTTGCCTGTATATCCACATGTTATGCCTGTCAAATCAATCATGCAGATGGTCATCTTTTTTTACAAGAAAATGTACACAACCAGAACTCAGTAGGCCCACTTTCGCACGTGCCTGTAACGTTCAACGCCGTCTTACGGAATATAGTGGAATGTCCTGGGTCAATTCCATCGCCATTTGCAATCGCAATGTGAGGATATCCTCCTTGACCTCGTCTCAATTGGATTTATAACATCCCAGCATTGTTCTGAATCTAACATCGAATCTCCTCATGGATGGGCTTGTACAGTCGATCAAAAATTCATCAAATGACTCTGCACACTTATACGCCCAGCTCACCCAGCAGGGAAATCTTTTGGCTCAGCAGAGCTCTGCATCCTTAACACAAGCACTGTCTGCCTTGGATCCTGTGCAGCACTCCCTTGGATACTTGATTTTGCTGTAAGTGGAACCAGGCACTGTCAGAGCGCCTTGATGATTCGTGGATGTATATGCATGCTTCGTGAAATAATTGTTACTTCTGGTGACCTTGCGTGTAGTCCTGAATAACTGGGGTCCTGGACCAAATTTATTTGATCTGATCATCTCACAGGGAAGCTAGAGGCGGAGCAGCCAATCCGTCTCATCCTGATGCAGCCTTTGTCAAGCTTGCTGTCAACTTCATACGTGTTTGCGAGGAGTCACAAATTAGATCAGCAAAAGAGCAATGTGAGTGCTTCCACACTATGCACTTGTTGTCCTGAGGTAGTTTCAAATGCACGAGATTTCATTGGCTGCTTCTGATCAGTTTCTTGATTAGTTCTGTTGTGGCACAGTTGTGAGCATGTGCCGGAAGCTGAAGGAGCACTTCTTGCTCATGGACACACCACGACGAGCTGTCCTTCCCTTGCGCACGGCTTTGGGCAAATTAGCAGATAGCACGGCCCTTGTGACCCCACTGCATGCAGATCTCTGTCAAATGTAAGTCTGTATATCCTCTCCCTCTTTGAAATATTTTGGTTGGTCTCTGACTTGCTTAATGTTTGGCATTTGACCCTTGGTGTGAGGTTGCCCGCTAATGTACTGACCTGATGGTTAATGGCAGGTGCGTACTGTCAAAGTTTTACAGTGCAGCTTTGCCAATACTTGACCAAGAAGTCGACGATGTGGATCCCAAAAAGACAGCCATGACTGCAAAGGACTTCCTCCTGTTTGGGTACTATGGTGGTCTGGTGTATACAGGTGAGCAACATGATGGCGCATCGAATATTTGGTATCATTACATGTCTGTTGCACCATTTTCTCGTCATACCAATGCCTTACAATTTGGCGTGTCACATGCTGTAGGGGTGAAGAATTACAGCAAAGCTCTGAACATGTTCCTGTACACGCTCACTGCTCCCACAATGGTTGTCAATGCAATCACAATGGCAGCATACAAGAGATATGTGCTGGTCTCCCTCATACATGCTGGTGGGGCTCCTTGACCTTTCGGCTTGCATCACGTAGTTTTACAATTTCCAAAAGAGTTTATTCTTGGCTGTCAACCACCCCATTGCTTGGTTTCAGGCTCTCTGAAATGTTTGCTTGCTGTGCTAGGCTCTTTCAAGGGTCTGCCTAAGTACACAGCTGCAGCAGTCACACGCAGTACAAAAGCAGAATGCTCACCGTACCAGGACTTCGCAACGGCGTACAGCAAGTCTGATGAGGATCTGCGGAAGGCCGTCAATTCTCACCAGCAGGCCTTTGCCGACGTGCGCTGTCAATCAGACCTGCATGTCGAAGTGCAATCAAGTGCACTCTCTGCTCAGTGTGAAAGCATGGCAGAAGTAGGACGCCAATGTGATGCTGAAATGCAGGATGGCAACACTGGCCTGGTGAAGCTGGCGCTGAATGCGCGCACAATGCGTGCCATCCAGAAGCTGACGCAGACCTACCTCACGCTGTCCCTCGCGGATATTGCGGCCCAGGTGGGCCTGGGGTCAGCAGCGGAAGCCGAGCAGCACATCCTGCGGTGAGCCTCCGTGCTACTGCGTGGGCTTGGTGACTGTAGTGGTTGGGCCAAAAAGCCTGAGCCTCCAACTGAGGGCTGGGCATGTGCAATGTTGCAGGATGATCGACGGGGGCCAGGTGTTTGCGCGCATTGATGAGGCGGCAGGGATGGTCAGGTTCCTGGAGGACCCCGAGCGCTATGACACTGCCAGGGTGGTGCAGCGGATTGACGGGCAAATACAGCAGTCAATTGCCATCAGTGGCCGCCTCATGGACATCAACCAGCGGGTGCGCCTGGCTTCTCTCTGCTGTGTCGCACTACTTGTGGGTAAAATTACACTTCATGGGGTTTGAGGTCAATATTTGTTGGATAGGCTCCATGGCCAGCAGAATATAACACAGTCATAATCAATGGAACAAGATGCGGTGTTGAGCCCGTGATGTGGTGCTGTGTGGCCCCCACAGATTTCTGTGGACAAAGGATATCTGAACAAGATTGGAGGCAAGGACAGGCAGAATCGGATGGAGGACATTGGCGATTTTGGAGCTGGCCCAGAGCAGATGGCGTACCAGTTCAATCCCTGATGTGTACATCACTTCATTTCCCTTGCTTTGTGGTAACCAGGCCAACGTCGTCTGAAGCTCTGGATGTGTGGTCCTTCGGAAAAGGAGGATCCCGACTGTAAGGGTTGTCTGCTCTCTGTGTACTAGTTCTCAGCATTACAACAATTTCTGCAGCAACTCATCCATTGTAATGAGCTCGGCGCACACCATTCAATACCTACAACGAGTGTGCATCAACATATGCATTCTCTTGCTCACTGCTTGCGCCGGTAGATGTGTGTATGGGTGCTACACTGTAGACAGACAGTGGCAGACCCAGATAAGTTTAAAGAGGTTCATCACTGTGGCACCCACAGGGTGACTTTGGGAAGCCACTGAATTGGCACTATTCAGTGCCACGGCCAGTGCTGTACATGCCTACTGCACATGCTGTGAGCACACCATGCAGTGCCACCACAATGCCTTTTATTCTAATCTGAAGCACGTTCCTGACTCAACTGATCATATCATATGATATAAGTCATCGGGTGACTTGGCCCCGCGGCCATATCATACATGGCGATGTGCAATATTTACAATCACAACCCAAGCAACAACAAAGAGGTGCACTTCAATTGACATCAGCTATCTCGAGAGCTCTGATATCTAACCGAAGACTTGAACATTGCTCACTTTCAGGTGGTCAACTGCAGCTTCCCATCGTGGGGAAGCTGCCGCCTGCATTTGCATTCCATTGAAGTTCTTGTCTTCTATTCCTCCAAGCAACTCGGACCCTGTCGTTTAACAATTGACGTAGTGCGTCTAGGACATCTGCCAAAGACCGCTATTTTAGTTGGCCCCCTAGCAGTTGGGGATGCAGAAGGAAATGCCAGCAGCCGAGTACACCTCGGACAATTTGCCAGCAGCATTCTGGGATGAGTATCCGGAGAACAAAGATGAAAATCTTGATCTTGCAGCAATCAATGCCATATTGGAAGAGTCAACACCTGACGAGCGTGCCGAAACTTATAAGGCGAGCCTTCCTTTTCTCTCTGCCACTCCATCGGATCAATTGTGGCAAGTCACGTAAATTTTTAGAAAGGTTTCCCTGCCATGTATTGATGTGATTGAAGAATTGTTCAGGGTCAGGGAAACGATGCCCTCAAGAGGGGGCTGCAGCTGAAGAAAAGGTTCTATCTTCGTGAGGCTGTTGATCTCTACACCAAAGGCTTAGGAATGGGTTCCAATCTACCCGAGTTGCTCTCAATACTGCATAGCAACAGGGCTCAGGCCCACCTGCTGCTCGAGAATAATCGGAACGCCCTGGAGGACAGCCGAGAAGCAATGAAACTGAACAGTGCAAATCTGAAGGTGTGCAGTCGGAATTCTGCTTTTGCAACAATTGGGCCCTTTGCTGTTAACTTCCAAAGACAAGTAACAAGGAGGTCCTTCCCAGGGCTATTATCGAGGAGCCAGAGCCGCTTTGAAGTTGGGGGAGTGCGAGCTTGCAGCAGGAATTTGCAGCAATGGCCTGAAAGTTGATAGCAGTGCTACAGAATTGCAGCAGCTTCAGAGCCAAGCAGAAGGTCAACTCAAGGCTGCCAATGCGGCAAAACAGCAGGAGGCCGCACGGGCCATGGGACAGCGTGCGCCTGCCAAGAAGCTGGCATCTGAGCTGCTGCGGCGCCATTACCAAGTCGGCCGGCCGCAGCTCAGCGTAGGTGCGGAGTGACATTCTTAGCTACCGTGCCATCCTCCATGTTTGGGTGAGATGTACCTAGCGCTGCTGAAAGAGCCCCCCATGAACTCAGCAAGAGCATGAATACCAAGCTGATACAGTCAGGCAGGTGGAGAATGCAGTCCAGATGGTCAGGGAATTGAGCAGCCACGTCCTGCATGCCATGATGCAGGTGATCACAAACCTTATGTGGACAATCTGGGTGTGGTGCACTGGCCGCTACTGTTGGTGTACCCGGAAACCATGCAGATGGATGCGGTGGAGGATGCCAGCGAGCAGGACACCCTGGGCGACCACCTGGACGTGATGTTCTCCCCAGAGGCTCCACCGTTGGAGTGGGACAGGGACCATGAATACACTCGTGTCAACATCGAGGCTTACTACCTATCGCATGCAGCCGAGGCGCTGTCCCTGGGAGAACTTGCTGAGGTGAGCCTGCAACACTCCCGAATTTGGTGTGACTGAATGCTTTTCCCTGAGGTGCAGCGCAAATGACCTCGCCTGCAAGACGACCTGTTCAACCTGCCAGACCTGCAAGTATCTGCGCGACTGGTGAGAGCCACCATCCTCATCTCTGACTGTCTGATTCAGGCGCTGCACAGCGGCTGGCCAAAGAGCAAAGACGAAGAAGCCATGCCGAGCCCTTATGGGAAGCATGCTGCCAAGTGGGTGCGCGTTGCTGAGGAGCAGAGCCTGCAGGAGATCCTGCATGAGCCTGGCCATGTCATCCCTGGAGTACCAGTCTTTTTCATTGTTGCCTCAGGCAGCAGATACCGTGATTCGTTCCTCTCAGAAGACAGACCGATCTTGTAACAAGCTGAGACCAGTTTTTTGCATGCATCTGTCCAACTAGGAATCTCATCTAACTTCTACCCCTTCCACAGGCTGCAGAGAACACCAACTTTCCTACTTTATGTACCGTTTGGTCACCGAATTGTGCCACAATGCTATGGTAACAAATCAAGAACTGCAATATTCTCGATGATCTTTGCAATATGGCACAACTGAGAACCTGCAGTCTCTCTCGATGAAGGAAACAGGACAAGGATGTCCATATTTCCCAGCACAATTGACGCCTTTCCAGTCACTGAAAGAGAATATGCCAGAATCATGCTTTACTCCTTGGGCTTCTTCTCCTGTGCGTATCCAACTCTGATTCTCCTGCCTTTCAAGGCTGCACCATCAAATTCCATCGCCCTGTGGGATCACAGTCATAAGATCAGTGTGAAGCAGCAGGTCACAGGGATCACTGCAGTCTTGTCAAGCAAGGGACCATCTGCTGGACTTACCTGTCCAGGGATTCTTCGTCGGCGAAATGTACATGGGCATATCCCTTGAACTTGCCAGTGTCCTTGTCCGTATGTCGTCGCACTTTTGTTATTTCGCAGCCGGCGAGCAGCTCTCGCAAATCTGACTCGCCTGCTTCAAAGGCAATATTGCCCACATATGCCACATTGTAGCCCTCCACCTGTTCAACGTCAAGGATGGTAAGGATAACTTTGTCCAGCACAATCCACTCCATTTCCATCCATAGACCATTGAAGCTAGATCACACTGTTCCTTTTCGGGGTCAGCAGGTCCAAGAAGGGTATTCACCTTGGGAGCAGCACCAGAATGCGCTTTCCTGTTGGTCTGTGACACAACTTCATTGCGTTGCTTCTTCCTTTTGGGGCCTGCCGATATGCAAGGCTCAACTTTGATCTGTACTGTGTCGATTGTCATCCCATCGCACTCCAGAGCTGCTTTGTAGCCTCCTTCCTACACATTCACGGGGGCTCAGATTGCATCCAGGGAAGACAAGGTTGCGCCCAAGATTACGTTGCTGCACAATCTCTCACCGTCTTGAAGGTGATGAAAGCGATGCCTTTGAACCGACCAGTGTCAGGGAAACGCATCAAATCCAGGGACTCTATTTCGCCGCAATAGCTCCAGTAGTCCAATACATCGGATTCCTGGGATCAAGCAATCGTCAGTGGTTGATGGCAACAGTGAGCTACCTCAATGTCTGCAGATCGCCAGCAATGATCATCACAGAAGAAGGAATAAAAAGCAGAAAGACCCTCTCATGCTCACCTCATAGCCAAAAGGCATGCCTCCAACAAACACCCGACGCTCTGTGCTGCCAGAAGGCTCTCCCATCACCCTCTTGAGACGCTCCTGAAGAGCAGCGTCTGCCTGCTGCACAGAAGTCTGCCTTTGGCTCTTCACCAATGCGAAAAGGCAGACTCACAGGACAGCAATTGGAGGCTGTCAATCACCTCTGTTGTTTTCGTCTCTTCTCCACTTTCTGTACTCCGTTTAGCACCATTGGTATCTTCGATTTGCGGCGCGTCATCATCACGTTCAGTCGGAGAAAAGCCAAATTTAAAGGGCTGCTTCGAGCTGACACCTGCTGCTGGCGATGCATGTGACAGGCCTGTGCGCATCACCAGCGTGTTCATGCCAATGCCCCTCCCTGCTATGGCCCAATTTGCACATGGTGAATGCGATGACTTGCACAAGCGCAATGTAAAGAAAGGGGGAGATGTGAGCAGTACCCAGCTTCTCCCTGAGCATCTGGGCTTCTTCAGCATTGCCGGGCCCGGATATTTTCCTCTGCGGCAGGCAAACCATGATGTCAGTGTCAGCTCGTGCTCTCATATAGGATCGCCCGTTACTCACATTCCTGGCAGCTTTGTGCAACATACTTTCTGATCTGTTATTTGTGTCTCAGTCTCCGGCATCTCTGGTTCCTCTCCGTCTGCCTGAATCCTTTCATTCCTGCCGATGCCATCCGAAGCCTGTAGAGCACCAGCTTTTCACTCATTGAAGATGAAAATAGATGGAAATGCACATTGCTTGAGCTCTTGAAAATGCAGATCTCTTGCAAAGGGTAGATTGCCCTCCACTTACCAGTAGTATCTCCTTGATGTCGCTATAGCGTGGGTAGAGAATGTCACTGTGAACAGCCATTGTATGTCTATGAGAAAAAGCTCGTCAAAGTGATTCAACGTGTCGCATCAGTCTTCTTCTTTCAGGATGATCCGTTGGAACAAACTTGCACGCTTACTGGGATAATTGCTTTTGTTGCAACAGATGCTCACAGGTGGAGGCCTGAGAAAGGAAGATCATGGAGCTCACTACTTAAAGGGAACACCAAACTCAGAGGGAAAGCGCCGACCTTTCGGAGCGTTTATGTCGGAGGGGAGTTGGTCTATTGCAATTGGGCAATAGTTTCGGAGTAGCAATGCACGATCAAGCCTGAACATGGTGCATGGGATTGCAAACACATACATATGACATCGCAATATTTGAACGGCCTAGGTCTCTATTAGATCATCTCCTTCAGCAGCTGAGGCAAGCAAAGAAGTCACCAGTCCCATCGTGGCTCTTTGATGCTTTCGGAAGAGGTGGAGGACGAAATCCTTGCACTGGAGAGCATCTATGACTCGCTTTTCACGAGGACGGAGGACGATCAGATCCGTGCAGTTATAACACCCACCGAAGAGCACGATGTGGAGAGCAGTGGTGGGTGTTGCACCCGTCAGAGCTGCAAAGAAACAATTAGTACTTGAAGTACAGAGTTTCAACGATTTTCAATGTGTAGGCGTGAGTGCACTGTACCTGGAGGCCACCCTGCCACCAGAATATCCAGACCAGTCAACTCCTCACTTTTCGTTGGGGAACCTGAACAACTCGCACTGGAGCACTGATTTAAAGCAAGAAATCTTGAGCAGCCTTCAGCAACAGGTGCGAGCACTAAACAGGCTGGGAACCGCCATGGATGCTATGACAAGCTTGCAGCTGCAGCGCATTTTATTGAGCAGTGTTGGATCTGCCTTATGCTGCCTGCAGAGGGTGGTGACAATCGATGGCGGTTATGTCTCCTGATCAAAAGTGTGCCATGCTGGTGATTTAAGTTTATGGTACAAACCTATGAATGTCATACAGGCAGAAGAACTGCTAGGAACTTGCTGTCTATACACCGTCATAGGTAACGGAGTCCTCAACATTTCATCTGACCCCAAGATTGCAATCATTTCTTGCAACTCTTTGTAACGTTGCACGTTCTCCTGACCATTTCGTGCCCATAGAGTGGGCTAGGGAACAGCTGCCACAATGGTCATCACGCTTGGCCTCCACTGTGAAGCACGATGAGGAGCCACAAAAGGAGGAGGCCTCTGTCCAAGTTGCTGACAATGAAGATGACGAGGTGAGTATTGCTACGAAACCCCCTTTGCAGTGCTAATCACCTTCCAAGTCTGCTCTTGCGCACACGCACAGATCTTTGACACCATAGCACTGCAGACGGCGCGCTGGCCAAGAATATGGACCACAAATTTCTGCTCGTGTGTTCAGGGTCTCTCAACAAAGTTCATGAGCAAAGCGCAGAAGCGGAGACACTATGACCGCTTTGGAGCCACAAATGAAAAACCGAGAGGGCATGATTGGATCGATATTGTGGCACACCTCGCCAGGCGGTAGATCTAAGACAGCAGTAATACTGATAACAAATGTACGAGCATAGAAGTCGGGTCACAAGGAAATGTGATCACTTCTGCTTGCACGCTCTAGAATTTACCCCAGAGTATCCCAGATCGAGTTGACAACGTCGAATTGTGACTTGTCTGATGGGTCGATGTCAATGTGGCGGATGTCCTTGGTTGCTGGCCGGTGCACCTTGCCAGAAATCCGGTTGTGATTGTTCTGCAGGTGCCAGCTGATGTTTGTGATGTGCACATAGAGACTCAGCTCATGCCTGCAGTGTCACAGAGAGACTCAGCTCATGCCTGCATTGTCAGACACTGGCATGCGGCAATTAGTTGCAAGCAAAATTGCCGAGAGAACAGAAATTTTTGTGCTCTTGTCAGGTGTAAAGAATAAGTTCACCGCGTGCGTGGCTCTGTCTCCGTCACCAGCTCCTCAACCCTCTCACTCCGCAGCTGGACTTCTGTCGCCTGCTGCTGCAAGGATGTCTGCTGGTCCTGCAAGAATGTGCATGGCAGCCAAAGGGCACTCATACGTTAAACAGGAAGTGTTAGAAGAGACATACATGTTATACTTCGCCCCTATCTCAATTTTCAAAAGACATGAGAACATGGGAACTTATCTCTTCTCTTTATTTAGTTGCTCCACGGCGCTGTGCGTAGAAGTCCTGGCGGACAGCAGCTCCTTCATTCTTCCTGCATGTGCTGATGGTGGACTGGCCTCGTTGAGGACAGCCTCAACAGCTTCAGTTTCTCTGCACAGCTCTGCAACACACAAATCCTCTTAGTTTCTCAATCTGGAAAGGCAGCAGAACCCTCCTGCACGCAGGACAGGACCCAGCTAGAAAACTCGATGCTATAGGACAAGATGACACCGTCTGAAGTATTTTATACTGCCATGAAGCCTACAAAACACCCACCTTTCACTACAGCCTGGACATTTGTCTCTCGTCGTGAGCACAAGTCAGACAGCTCTGCCTCTAACTGCTGTATTGCAGAAACACGGTTGAGGTCGTCTCTGCTGCTGTAATTGGCTCTGAGAGCATCAACAACGTTCACATGTTCCCTGAAGCGCTCCTGAACCGCAGTCGCCATGTTTGCCTTGAAAGAAGCGAGGCTTTGGTCTCGGCACCGGTAAATTTCTGGCAGAAATGAAACTTGCAAAAATTGTTCTCCCAGATCAGGGTGGACCGAGCGGGAGGACCTGTTGGCAGACGGACCGCCGCCGGACCCCTAACGATCAAAGGTGATCCTACTTCCTTTCTTGCTGAAGTCCAATTGTGAAGACAACGTGCGTGACATGTGCCTGCCAACAATTTGGAGTTGTGGTTCCTTTAAGAAATCCAGATATGAAGATGACTGTGCGTGTGATAGCCTAATATGCAAGTGCAGTATTTCCAGAAGGGTTACTAGGTGTTAGCCGTGCCCACGGTAGGCGATCTAGCATGAATAGCAACGGTATGGACAATGATCTAGATGATGGCGACGAAAAGGGAGGCAACGTGCGAGAACAAGACCGGTTTCTTCCCATAGCGAACATTAGCAGGATAATGAAAAAAGCCTTGCCAGCTAACGCCAAAATTGCCAAGGACGCCAAAGAAACTGTGCAGGAGTGTGTATCAGAATTCATCAGCTTCATCACGAGCGAGTGAGCACCTCCTTGCCACGTTGCACTTCAATGCTTCAGATGTACAGGTTATAGCGTTCGCTGAAACGTGAATTCACGAAACAGGCATATTACGTGCAGTATCCTGCAATGATTCCAGGGCAAGCGACAAATGCCAACGGGAGAAACGGAAGACCATAAATGGGGACGACCTGGTGTGGGCAATGGGAATCCTGGGCTTTGAAGAGTATGGAGAGCCACTAAAGCTTTACCTGCACAAATACCGTGAGGTGTGCTTTGAAATCCTCCTGAAGGATTCCTGAGGACAGCTTATTGCAAGGATACTGTTTTGTCTCTATGTGCACACACGGCCAGGAGGTTTTTAGTATGAGAGCATGTGGTACAGGGGGAGAAAGCTTCCATGGCAAAACAAGCTGCTGGAGGAAAGAAGGATTGAGTGTTACCATGGACAAGAAGTGAACTGGGCCCCCAGTTGTTTGGACTAGCGACGCGGCGCTGCACCACGGGCACGTTGCCTGTTTTGGGATACTGCTGGACCCTCTTAAGCGGGTGGGTCAGCCTAGACACAGAATGGCTGGCTCTGTATGTCCACGAGTGGCAAGTTTGCACTAAAGTACTTGGCGGCCTTTGCTCTGCATAGTACCATCTCACTGGCAGCGCTGCTGTCTGTCACCAGAGAAGAACATTTCCAAGGCCGTAAGAGCACGTGCACATGACCCAGCTTCCACTCTCCAGATTTTTTTGTACCATTATGTGCCGTGCTGTTCAAGTCGAACAGCCCAAGGTGTGTTGAATTTTTGTTTTTTCCATAATAATTGTGAGGTGTGTGTTGCTTGTGATTGGCCTACGGGAGGCAAAATTGCCAAGTCACTTTGAGGTTGCCCAGACCAATCCTTCACCAACTGGTAGGCTGAATTGCCTGCAATGCGACCGAGGCCCGTTCCAGCCTTCCAGCGGATGCATTCATGATTGGAGTGCTTTGCTGTCAATTCTGAACGCATTAAATGATCAGCCAACATTGTCATGTAATTCCGTGCAGTACATTCGTTGGCATGTCGCATGTCCGGGACGTGGTGAAATTTGCATAGCCCTGGGTGGCAGACTCTGCGGTACTCGGAGTACCGCACTACTATTAACAATGATGCCTTCATCACAGAATCAAGAGCACTTGCGCATTTGTCATTGGGCATGGACTCAGTGACAATATGTTCAACCAAAGATTGTCCACCATCATATCAAGTCCCTATGAATTAATTCCAACGGGCAATGTCAAAGCTTGCCAGTGGCCTACATTGCTGAGTTCCCCGGTGGCACCGCCACTGCCGCGATGAGGTCCTTGCGTCATGACACACAATTCCAACAGGTTATTGAATTCAAGCTTATCTCCGAGATGAGCATCCCCCGATGCTGCATGTTTCCTACTTTGCTTCCACCATCACATAATCGTGGTCTTGCAGCTGCTCATGAGGCTCAATTTTTGACTGACAAGACCATTCTCCAAGCAGATTAGGCCGCCACAGGCTGACATCGCCTCTGTCTGTCGCCACTGCAAGCCAGGTCCCCGTGGGATTCCACTCAACTTGACAGACTGGGACTTGAGCCTCCAGGGTGGCCACTTTCTTTGCCTGCAAGACCAACCAGCCCATCGGTACCGAAATACACCAGCAGTAAGTGACATGCGCATATGGCTGAGCAGTAAGAAATCAGGCAAACCAGGAATGTGGTACCTGGAGGTCATTTGCATGCCCTTCCAACTGCCACACTGACACCGTGCTCCCTTGTGCAACGGCAACAAACTCAAGATGTCCGTTGGCTGAGGTGGTCCATGCAACGTCATCTACAGCCCCATCTCCAATGCTTGCTGCCAGCTCCCATGACATCAATTGCCCGTCGTAATAGAACACCTGTCCAAGCTCACCGATATTGAAAAATTTCAACAGAAAAGGTGAGTGCCATTCTGCAGATCTCCCTCATGGATCCAAGAGCGCCACTGCGCACAAGGGAAAGCACCTTGGCTCCTTCTTGTGTGCCGAGAAGCAGAATGGGCGGCATCGCTGGACTGTAGGACCGCCAGCACAATGCTGTGCATGGTAACGATGTGCTAACCTCAAACTCTGTCTGCGGCACCCAAGTCTCGCTACAACTGCTGCTCGCTGCCTGATAGACCCTGTCCCATGTACAGATGCCCATGCCTCAGTATCTAAAGCACTGTCCTGAGCCCTCCATGATCAGATTTGTTGCGTGCGTGTCCTGCAAATATGTCAGGTACCACACCTGACAATTCCGTTCAGGCTCACTGTGGCAATTTGAAGGCCGAGCTCCCTCGGTCCAAAATCAAGCGATGTGACATGCTGACTGGACAGGGATGCAACCATCTGCATGCTGGTCCCTCCCTGTGATTGACACTCGGAGAAGATGGTCATAGTACCAGAGTCTGACAGGACTGCCAGCACTGCCCCATGCTCAGGATGCGCCCAGACGGCCTGCATAGGTATCCAGTGTAATGTAACATGTCTGAAAGGGAGAAACACTGCCCCTGTCCAACTCGTGGAATTGCAAGGGATGTGGTAAGGTGAGCAAGTAAAGATCACCTTAACAGCGGCACCATGTGGGAGCTTCCAGGTCGTGAGTAGTCGCCAACCCGCTCCTTCCTTTTGGTATGTTGATATTGTACCAATCAGACTGCAGCATGCCAGTCGTGTGTGAGAAAGATTTGCACACACACTCGCTGCTGCATGTGATCCCTCCAGCTCTGATGTGTTCACTGTGGCTCCAAAATCCATCGGAGTTATCCCACTTATTTGCCGAGTCGATCAAACGGATCACAACGTCATTTTGAACGTCTTCAGAATGGATGGTGTCCTCAGAATCGACCACCTCAATGGTTGCCAAACCACATCAGAATTTCAGAGCTGCAAGGGGAGTATTGAATTACTTCTGCATGCAATGATTCTTGACGAGATCGTCGCTTGACATTCTACTTTGCGCACAACCGGGATTGTGATTGTCCAGAAGCCCTAGCTATAGGGCCTCTCCTTTTGGAAACCCTAAGGCTTGTCTCTTCTGACTCTTTCTCGGTTCTGGAGTCACTTCGGGAGGGACTGCACTATCCTGCGCTTGATTTGCTTTCTTGTGGACTTTTGGTGTATATGGGTGGATGAATCGCACTTGAAGGGAGATCATATGTCAAGTGACTTGTTTTAGCCCTAGAGTCAACTAGGTTTGTGGGTCACTACTCCAAGAGAGTGCTTGCCCCCATGTTGGGCACAGGTAAACAATCCGTCCTGCCATTTGCATACGAAAGGTCCTGCAGCAGCTTGACAACACCGAAGCATGCTCTCAGGTGAACACGCATGTATTGATCATCCTCTCGATCACAAGCTCTTTGGATGGTGCAATCTTATAGCGATATAAGGGCTGCTCGTCTAAGTATAGGAGTACAATTGGGGCTGACAAGATTGTGCTGGGGGCGCTCTCTGCTGTGATCAATGCATCAATGCACTGTTACACTGAACCACGCAGGACACCCAGGCACCAAAGAAGCCAGAGACTTTTGAGGCAACAGACGGTTCCTTCCTCCGTTGCAACAGCAGCACCAGGTATGCATGACTAGCGTTTTCTCTGTTTTCTTGTCTTCCAGCAGTCCACCTTCTAAGCTGGGCTTGTTGCTTTCACAGGAACCCTGCCTGCAGACATCAGCTCTAATGGATCCGAATATTCCCCCACTGACAGCATAGTTGCTGATGACGTTGCGGACGGCAGCTCCAGTGATACGACAGACTGGGAAACTGAGACGTTGAGCGTCGTGGTTGTGGGAGCATCGGGCAAGGCTCTGGGCCCCTGCTGCTTCTACTTTGATATCGGCATCAGCATGCCTGCAGTCATACTGGTGATCGAATGGCCTTACTGACATACCAATTACTATGTTATGGTGCTGCCACTCTGCAGGTGACCTAGCAAAGAAGAAGATATACCCGGCGCTGTTTGCCCTGTATGTTGAGGGCCACCTGCCAAAGAACTTCTCCATCTTTGGCTATGCTCGCTCCAAGATGTCAGATGAGGAATTCAGGGAGTACATTGGGGGCTCTCTCACTTGCCGGCTGTCTGACGGCGAGAACTGTGGAGACAAGTTTGACGAGTTCCTGGAAAGGTGCTTCTATCAGCCAGGCCAGTACGCGTCAGAGGATGACTTCAGGGCGCTCTCAGACCGACTGTCAGAGGTGGAAAAGGTGATTGACCGCTGCTTTGAGGACTTGAGCCAACAGCAACGTCCTCTCAAGTGAAGGCGCTCTTCCCATCTACCATCTTGCGTTACTTGCCTTGTGATTGCAGGAGAAGGAGAAGGCGAACAGGGTGTTCTACCTGTCCATCCCCCCTTCCATTTTCACTGCGGTGGCAGGCTGCGCGTCCACAGCTGCTTCAAGCCCTTCCGGCTGGACGCGCGTCATCGTGGAGAAGCCCTTTGGCAAGGACAGCGAATCATTTGCGCAGCTTGAGAAGGAGCTGAGCAACTACCTGACGGAAGATCAGATGTATCGAATCGACCATTACCTGGGGAAGGAGCTCATTGAAAACCTGACGGTGAAAGCCTTTCCTATCACTGCCGTGCCATTATAGTAAAATTTAACATTACAGGACCATGGAATATTTGGTGTGACTGGCAGTTGTGGTGTTGCAGGTGTTGCGATTTGCAAACTTGGTGTTTGAGCCCTTGTGGAGCAGGCAGTACATCCGCAATGTGCAAGTGATATTCAGCGAGGATTTTGGTACCGAGGGTCGTGGGGGGTACTTTGACCAGTATGGCATCATCCGTGATGTCATCCAGAACCACCTGCTGCAGATTGTCTCACTCTTTGCGATGGAAGCACCGGTATGACTGTTCCCCAATGAATTTTTAATAATTTCTGTTCAAAACTCGAGTAATCAGACAATTGCGAGATTCCACTCACAAAGGAGTGTTTGGTTCGTCGCAGGTCAGTCTGGCTGCAGAGCACATCCGCAATGAGAAGGTCAAGGTGCTGCGCAGCATGAAGAAGCTGAGCCTGGATGACGTTGTCATCGGCCAATACCGCGGCCGCTCTGGCAGTGGCGTTGATAAGCCTGGCTACCTGGATGACGACACTGTGCCGGAGGGCAGGTGAGCTCCTGACTGCCTCTTGTGTACATGACCTTTGCCATTTGAGTGGAAAAGGTGGACGAGAGCCATGGCATGGATCTGCTTGGACCAGGTACAACTAGGGCTGTGTTGCATGCTGTATGCGTCCAATGCAGCATTTGCCAAGAGAGTGTGCGACTGCGCAGCCTGTGTCCCACATTTGCATCTGTTGCGGTGTTCATCAACAATGCGCGCTGGGCGGGCGTCCCCTTCCTGCTCAAGGCTGGCAAAGCACTGGCCAGCCGCCGGGCCGAGATCCGGGTCCAGTTCCACCAGGTGCCAGGTGGCCTTTACCAGGACAAGCTGGGGCACGACGGTGACAGATCCTCCAACGAGCTGGTGCGCACCCCTGCAAGGACCATCCTGCACGACCAAAACCCAGCGTGCCACATTTGCAACAATGCCAGGTTAGGACCATCCCTTGCTTTGCGTCCAACTCATGCCAGGGATTGAGTGTGTGCTGGCATGTGTGCCAGGTTCTGCGCATTCAGCCAGATGAGGCCATCTACCTCAAGATCATCAACAAGGTTCCTGGTCTGGGCCTCAACCTGGACGTCACAAAGCTGGACCTCACCTACAAGCAGCGATACAACATCCACCTGCCAGACGCATACGAGCGCCTGATACTGGACGTCATCAATGGCGACAAACGCCTGTTCATCCGCAACGATGAGTTGGACGCTGCGTGGGCCCTCTTCACCCCCATCCTCAAGGTGTGCTCTGTGGCAGCACTCTCAATCTGACACATCTGATGGTGCTAGAATTCTCTCGTCATTTTTCCTCATATCAAAGGTGCTTGGCCTCAAATCAAGTTCTTGTGTGTGGCCAGGAGATTGAAGAGAAGAAGATCCAGCCAGAGACATATCCGTATGGCAGCAGGGGGCCAATTGGGTCTCACTACCTAGCAGCAAAATATGGCGTACGATGGGGTGACATTTTGTCAGCTGAAGACTGAGTCAACATCGCGTCTGGCATAAATTCTGTGGGAGCAGCTCTTTTCCATTGTTCACATGGCTTTTACGTAGAATATTCTGGAATGAACTGGGGGTTTGATTGATTGCTGTCTCTCTCCCTGCTGAGGTCTCAGACCTCAGGCTATCGTGATGTTGTGCGGACCAGTCAACGTTGAGGTTATGCATGCAACATTGATCAGGTCTTGATGAAGTACACGTCTGCAGGGTTTGAACGCATGTATTTTAGAGTGGCCTGTTCAGGAATTCCCGAGAGCAAGACAACTGAAACACTTGCAGATCTCCAGAGGCTTCAGATTGGGGTTCGCGCCACGGCCCGGGGCCCCTGGGCCGGCCTGCAAGGCCCTGCTTTTGGTTGTTGTCGTAATTATAATTGGTGCTGATATGCATTTCTGATGAATGGTATGTGCAGTCTAGCTTGTCACTGTGATCATGACATGCAACCTTGAAGTAAGTGGCCGGACAAGGCCTAGTACATCCACTTCACAAGTCCCAGGTGCCCCAATACTTCAGCACTAGGGCTTCCTAGGGTTTAGTCTGGACTCTTGAAGTGCCTTGATCGAAGTGCCCGAATATAATTCTGACTCAGACTAATCAATAGTATACAACAACTGTAAGGTGCTTCAACTGATTTATTTGACCAGGATAGATCAATCGTCCCTTTGCTAAGATAGTCGCTAGAGGGCGGAGTACAACATACACTTGCACCGTAGTGCCTTCCTTCAGTGTTGTGATCTAGGACTGTTGTAATCTGTTATTTCCGTAAGTTTCATAGCCACACAAGCAATGGGTGAAAGTAGCAAAGACCCAAACACGACACTTGACCAAGTCAAAGACCAGGTCTGGGAAGCAGCTGATAAGACGTCGAAAGCGGTGGAAGAGGGCATACAAGCTGCGTCGTATGCGGTGAAATCTGGGACCGTCAAAGCGAGGGAGGAATATGCCAAAGCTGTGGAGAGCAGTCAGGTGATGTGTGATTCCTGCTGGATCTCGTTTTTCCAATCCTCTCCCATCTCTCCCATCAATCGTAAATCGGAAAGTAACGTGCACGGATGGTCTGCAGAGCATCATTGACACCGGAGTTGCGCATTACAAGCACCTGGAAGAGCAGATCTTTGACAGGATGAAAGGTATAGTCCACACCATCTGTTGAAGAGAAGCGAGGGAGATATATATTTTGTCGGTATGTGGCGAGCAAATGTTCATGATGCGATCAGGGAAAATATTGATTGAGATGCGCTGCTATTGCAGGCGGCGTTCATGTTGCTGCTGAACACCAGACAGCTACCCTGACTGCAGTGACAGGGCTGGCCCTTCTTATACTGCCTGGTGCGTGTGCTATCAACAACCCGCTTTCCTCTCCAAATTGTTTTGATATGCCATTCAACACGTAGCAGTATGACCTTGGATGGATTTTCGATTTTGGTGGCACGGCCCTGCAGGTCCAAGGCGATTCCTATATCGTCAGACCCTGGGACGTTTGAGGAGTGAAGAGGTATATTGGCCATCAGCAATGCCAGTCCATGACTGTGGCCATCATGTATGCTATTGATTAGGAAGCCCATAACCTCTTGCGCAACACGCCCGTGAATTTGCGCGCGAGCTGACATTGCTGCACAGCTTGACCTTTTCTCTTCTGGTGCAGGCATTCTTCAGGTCTGCACAGGCAAAGAATCAGACAATTACAGAAGCTTTGCAAGCAGACGCTGCAGAGGCTGTGAAGCTCTTGCAGCGCCAAGCTGCTGCTGAGGCACAATACGACCAGGGCTTGCAGAAGCTGCAGGCTACTAGCCGGCAGCTGCGCTCCTTGAGCAGCAAGGTTGGTCATGCCACTTACTTTCCAAGTGTAAACGGCCAGATGTGTACGGTCTCCTGAGTGTCAAGCTTCTCAAAGACTTTAAGGGCAGCTTCTTGGACATCCTCAGGCTCATTCTTCTGCGTGCATGACTGAAATAGGTGAGATCGACAGAGTCTTCAGCTGAGTCATTGGTGAAGGCATTGCGCGAGCTTCCAAGCAAAGAAGCTCTGGCCCTGCGTTCAGAAATGGCCACCAAGGTGAGACAAAATCATTTATAATGGATGCCGGGAGAGGATAGCGTCCAATGCTAGTCTTCATGCATCATCGTGCAAGCGACATGCAACACATGTTTGCTTGTGCAGGTTGCTGCAGCAAGACAACAGCGAGCAACTCTTGAGAAGCAGATATGGGCAATCACAAAGCGGGGCATATGATGCAGGAAGTCAGTATAAAGAATCTAATGTCTCGCTGCCCTGTCCTGCAAGAATTCTGGGTGCACTTGTGTGTGGCCTCCTGGTATGTCATCCCTTGGCAATGATACACAGTGATCAGTCCATGATCATTTGCGGTGATATGTCACATCAAGGAGCTAAAGAGGCTTGGTTTTAGGGCAACAATGCTAGCAAATCTCAGCCTGAAGGTGTTACTTATCTAATCTCACCCGGCTTTTGCCTCCTACCTCACTTAACACTTTCTGTAGCTGTTGCTTTTCAATGAATGGCCGTAGAGGTGCAAGGATCCGTCAGTCAGGTAGATGAGCAATGGCGAATGGCGCACATGTCACAACAGATAGTTAGATGAGAATAAATGCCAAAAGCTGATGATGTCAACAGCAGCACGATTCGTAGCAATATACATGAATTGTGTCAGGACAAGACGTAATTGAATCTTTGGCGCCTTCAACCAAGCATGCATGTAAAGAATGTTGATGTCATCATGAACATGGCATGTTGCCATTCAAGCATCATTACATTACAGCGATTTTATATACCGCAGATGCGGCCGATAAGCAAGCTGAGGCTCAATACATTCCTTTCATACATTGCTTTCTCTATGGCTTACCTGTCATAAATGTCCACAAGACTTTTCCAAAAAGTAAGGATTTGTGCAGTCCCTTTTCCTGACACATTTTCTTTTGCACACATGCCACGAGCACGCTTCTCCTGCAAGTGTAGCAGACTGTGCTGGCAAGCATTCACTCCCGACAAGCCGGGTGATGGAGCTTGGCTGCCACCACACTTATACCGATCCGACCCTTAAAAACGCTTCATCCAAGTGTTGAACTTTCGCCTGGCGCCGCGAAGGTTTTTTTTTTTTTTTTTTTTAAGGGGGAGCCCCCGCTATTACATAGGTGCCAAT
>JADEYI010000146.1_pt1 | contig 132350 bp, 190 predicted proteins | sample 8542331 | NCBI WGS metagenome assembly JADEYI01 (sample SAMN16510988, study PRJNA670497) | mine drainage metagenome | isolation source: biofilm near Copperflume 1 | place: Germany: Marsberg coppermine Kilianstollen | collected 2018-02
GTTCATCCAATCAGCCCTAGGCGGCTGGAGTGATGTAATCTTCCTTCCTTCCTTGAATGTGTGCAAATAATGTGCCTGAATTTTGTTCGACTCTTTCAACAGGAACATGTTACATAACAGGAACATGTATACACCATGATGCTTACACTGTCGAGAGACTTGAAGTTTGCAGACTTTGCAGATCTAAGACACTGCTCTAGAAACGGAATACCAATGACTTAATCCCAGATATGGAGTTCCAGAATAGGTCAGAATTTTTTTGCATATATCTTAAACCAGCCCGCCAGGGCTCTCATGGATTTCACACTGTGACAGAACCCTCAGTCCTTGTACCGCATCTCGCTCTTCTCAAAGCCAATGGTGGGGAAGTCCTTGGCAAACTCCTCAACGGCAGACTTCAGCTCTTTGATCTCTGGGACCTCGTTGGAGTCCACGTAGGCCTTGAAATCCTTGAGCTTGGGGCCCGCGCCCTCCTTGTTCTTCAGGTCAACGGTGATCTGCACCGCCCTGCAGAGCAATGACAGCTTTGTAAGCCCCACCTTATGATTTCCCATTAGCAGGTCACCCTCATTGACCCAACTCAACCCTGTGGCGACTGATCTACCTGCCATTTCTGCATAGCCCTCAGCACATTGGAAAACTGTGGAGCAATAGAGAATACAGTCATGCTAATATATCAGTCAGTCCTTTGCAGCAGACAGCCATTTAAACTGAACCGGCCGGGCTCATTCAACCAATCTCGAACAAGCCAAACTTCCCGTGACAACCCCAGCATCTAACGGTTCGCAACGTCCATCCAGCCACAACAAATGTCCAGGGGTTGCTGCAAATTTGCTCGTCTCACCTGTCCACGAACTCGGCGACCTTGTCAAAGTCGGCCTCGGTGAAGCCGCGAGAGGTCAGAGCGGGGGCGCCCATGCGCAGGCCGCCGGGGACGAGCGCGGACTTGTCGCCGGGGACGGTGTTCTTGTTGGCAGCGATGTGGGCCAACTCCAACACGCGCTCCACCCTGCTGCCGTCCACTCCCTTGGGCCGCAGGTCCGCCAGCACCAAGTGGTTCTCAGTGCCTGCACACGCCAGATCCCAGGCTAAGCACCATAACCCCCACATCCAAGGGTCTCTGCAGGCCTTTCGTGAAGCTGGGAGTGAATTGGATTTCAACAATGAAGCACAGGAGGACACCACTGCAAAGTAGGAGTGTGCTGACAGTCTCCATCAATATTCTGGGAAGAACATCAATAGCACTGACCTGGAGCATAAGCTCCAAGTACCCCCTTCTGAATTTGCAGCAAAGTAAGATGACCTTATGGCCTGCTGCGTCTCAAAGACAGCATTGACAAGCGTCTTTCCCACTGAAGGAAGTCAACTTTTCATTGCGAGCCCTGGCATGCAAAGACAGGGATGGCTGCGCTTGGGAGCAGAGCAGGGAGCGCACCGCCGGACACGAGCTTGAAGCCGCGCTTCTGCAGGCCGTCGGCCAGGGCCTTGGAGTTCTTGAGCACCTGCTCCTGGTAGGCCTTGAACTCAGGGCCTGCCGCCTGCTTCAGAGCGCAGGCCAGCCCAGAAATGGTGTGGTTGTGGGGGCCTCCCTACAATCCATCACAAAAGCCCTTGCATCAGCCCATGCACACAATTTACCTGAAAATTGCCACAACCATACATGCTCCCCTGCATGGATGGCTGTCACACCCTCGACACATGCACAGACTCCTCTGGAGCAACAATGCCCTTGCAACCACCCGAATTCCCAAATTGGCATGCTACCTTCCTGCTCAATTCCACCATTGCAGTCACAGGCAACAGAACTCCAGCAACCTTTTGACGCTGTGTCAGGGCTGGTCTGTCTGCTTTGGCACGATCAGCTCACTCCTTCAGAGCTGTTTAAGATAAGTTTCGAGAGTCAGCCCACCTGCAGGCCGGGGAAGACAGAGAAGTTGATCTTGTCCTCCATGTCGTACATGACCTCCTTGCCCTTCTTGTCCACGCTGCGCACGCCCTTCCGGAAGAAGATCATGGCTCCGCGCGGCCCCCGCAGCGACTTGTGCGTCGTCGTGGTCACCACATCCGCGTAGTCGAACGGCGACGGCACGACGCCTGCATGCACATGCGCCTCAGACACATGCACCATGTGCCACAAACTTACTTTTACATATTTACTTTTACATACACTCCAGTCCCCAATAAGTCTCCTATCAAGAAAGTACTTGCCAGCACTGCCGCATGCGCAAATTCTTGCGTACTTCCAGGTGGAACCACTGGAAAAGGCAAGCACCTGGCGCCAGGCGTGCGGCTACAAGAAGTTTGAAACAAGAAAAACCATTTGTGCAGCTGCATGCTAACGCACAAATGATGCTGAGAGCCACATTCTTTTCATTGCCAGAGGCAGGAAACAAGGCTCACCGGCGGCGACGAGGCCGGAGATGTGGGCCATGTCGGCAAGCAGGAAGGCCTTGTGCTTGTCGGCGATGGCGCGCATGCGAGGGTAGTCGTAGTGGCGCGCGTACGCGGAGGCACCCGCCACGATCAGTTTGGGCCTGAACAGCGCTGCGTTCTCCTCCAGACGGTCATAGTCGATGATGCCCGTCTCCTCGTCCAGTCTGTAGGCCATCGTCTGCGCAGCATGCAATGCATTCAGATCAGCACAAGACGGATCCACTTTGCACTCAGGGCAAGGTGGAAGCTTATTCTTGGAGAGGTTCTTGTGAAACCTCTCGAGCGCATACCTCAAAGGCAACTGCTGCCTGCTGCTATGGAGTATCTATCTTACCCTGCACGAGACAGCTCTACACGGAAGATATGCTCCCATCGTGTAAGAATCACGGCTCCAATTTGATGCTTACTATTGGACCAACCAGGCTAGGACACCAGGGCTGAGCAGTCCGGCAACAAAGTCAATGCCAGGAATTTGGATAAATGTGAGAGGGAAGAGACGCACCTCAAAGAAGATGGAGACGGCTGAGATGCGCTTGGTGTCGGTCTGGTAGCCGTGGCTCAGATGGCCGCCGTGTGGCAGGTCCAGGCCCATGATGCGGTCGTGCGGGTTCAGCAGCGCAGTGTACACCTACGCGTCGGCCACATTGCAAGTTTCTTCCAGTGCTTGAGCATCTTGGCAGGATCAGACTGGACCTGACTGGAAGCGTTGGGTTCTTTTGGAAGATCAAGACTGGAGCTGACTAGAGGGTGCTTCTAATCTGCTACTGCTACAAATTGACCTCATCCTCCCTCTCCAACTATTCTCAGGTCCCTTGCTGTTTTGCAAGTGCATGTACATTCATGACGAGTGCCAGGGAGATTTGCTGATCCTCTGCATGCATTTCACGACACAGAGAGCACCACTACAGATGTGTTTATCTGCCACGAGATTTATAAAAGTCTATTTCAAGATTCCACGCGTCTGCGCACCTGGAAGTTGGCTGGCGAGCCGGACAGCGACTGGACGTTGACGCCCCACTTCTCAGGGTCCAGCCTGAACGCCTTCAGCGCCCGCTCCTGCACAGTCACAGGGCACCCTTTCGAGACTGTATGGTGAAGTGGTATTAATCTGCAAGGTCACATGGCACACCCTCTGGACACTGCTGTCGAAGACAAGGTTCAACATTGGGATTGACACTTTGTAAGAGAGAGTAAGTTCTTGCAGCCTGTGCTTGTCTTGCCTCCCAGCTCCTTCCTCGTTGAGGCACTTCACACCTAGTTTGTAGAAAGCAGGCCATTTGTGCTCTGGGCACAATAAAGTACTCCGAGAATTCAAGTAAAACAAAATTGGGCTGCACATACCTGGCACAACCTCTCTGCTTGGTCGATGAACTCATTGCCACCGTAGTAGCGAGCGCCTGGGTAGCCCTCGCTGTACTTGTTGGTCATCACCGACCCCACAGCCTCCATCACTGACGAAGACACAAAGTTCTCCGAGGGAATCAGCTCCAAGCCCTGTCGCAAATCAGCCACACTCAGACGTGCAAAATGAGGCACTTACACAGGTACAGCGGCTAGCTTTCCGCGTTTGGCACTCGAAGCATGGGCGGGAGCTTTGTAGAGTGGTGTGTTATGGATCGATACACGCAAATGGCAACAGGCTCTTCACGTTAGAAGGGCCATACCAGCAAGCCCTCAATGTTGCAGAATTATAGGGGATAAAATGTGATTGCAGACAGGGTGCAGCACAAGCAGGCAGGAGTTGCAGCATGCACAGCGGCGCACCTTCCATTGTCTGTTCTTCTCGTGCTCTATGATGTCCTCCAGCTCTGGGTCAACCTCAGACAAAGGCGCATTGAGCAACTTTGGCCACTGCGCAGACAGCACAATTACAGACTCAATCTCAAATCGATCAGCTTATGCAGAGCTGCTGGCTGACTCTACACGCAGGGTGTGCTGAACGGCCTTCGGGCAACTCACCGTGACCTTTGCCTTTGCAGGGTCAGCCGCTAAGTGCTTGTAAGACTCCTCGTTTGTTGCCGGGGTCTGCAAGGAATGCACAGGACCGTCAGCATCCTGGGTGCTACCTTCTGGAGGAAAATTCAGCAGGCAACTGGACTGGCGAAAAGTAGAAAGGGACATAAGCTGGCGCAGATCGCACCTCATTGGCAAAACAACGCACTGCTCCCACCTGCAAGCAGTTGAACACCGTCGATCGAGGGTACCAAGTGATGGGGCACAAACACTGCCAGTTTATGTGGTCATCATCTTATGAACTGCTCGGAACATACGCATAGGACCACGAGAATTGCGTAGTACAATGTGAATAACCAAGGAACATGCTCAGATGCAAAACAAAACGAGTGTCGTGTTGCCACACCACTGCGCTGAAAAGTCTATCTCAAACGTGAGGCCAACACAACGAGTTCAACCGGTTCGACGTTGTTGCACGAGACTGCCACACAATTGGCCAGATGCAACGTCGATGATAGAACGAGCAAGCAATTAAGCCACAAGATCCTCAGACTGGACCCGCAGCAAGCGAAGGGGCGCCACTCACATTAGAGCGCCACGCCGAGGGGCATTGCCGCACTGCGGCCCCAGCGCGTCTCAGCAGCACTCCTGCCATCGAGGGCGATGACAGACGCGTTGCAAGCCCACTAACAGACGACGATGGTGAAGAAAGACAGCCCCGCAATCCCCACGAGTGCATGCAGCAACCTGCAGCTCCGACACCCATCCAGGTCACGTGCAACGTCACCGACAGCTTTTTGAAGCGTCCAGGTCCAGGCAGGCACCGATGGAAGCAGCACCACCTGCTCGATCACCTTGCAAAGCCCAAGAAGAGCCTTGCTTTGCATGCATGGGAGAGCTCAAAATTGCAAAGTTTCCTGCTCTGAAACTGCGATTTACTCTTTTCAGCAGCCAGCAGATACCAATGTGAAGCGAGCTGCAAATGGCTTGTCTGATTTGCAAGCGAGACGCTGATCACGGTGTCTCGTGATTTTTTATTCGTAGTCTACACCAGAAACCCAGTAAAGGTGCAGAGCGGAATGGCCCGCAGTCGACTCCCTTGCAGCTAGTCCATGCGTCCCGCAAAAGCGCTGCTCATTCTCGAATAGTAGAAAGACGTCTACTAATGACACTCAGACTCCTATCTAAATTATGAAAAGCATCGGACGTACCTGTCACTTTGCGGCAGCAGCAGGAAGCCACTCCCAGGAGGACGAGTCAATTGCTGGGCGCTTCCTCTCGGTGCTTGGTTGTGACTGACCAAGCACTTTTATGGGAATAGTGATTGTCGATGATCGCAGCAAATTTTGGTGTACAGTAGGTTGTAAACAGTCTTACGTTGAAGTTCAGGGTCCTCGGCGAAATCAATTGCGCGTGGCATAACAGACGCTGGCAATTTCATTACTCATGATCACCAAATAAACCGTGCTTTTGACACGAAATTTTCCTGTGTAGAGTCCAGGTCAGACACTGCCTTGATGCAGCCTAGCATGATGGATCCCGGTGCAGACACAGGTAGCCTAGCTTGCCAAGAAATGAAAGAAGATATTACATCCATGATTCTAGGTCACATGTGTACAGCACCTGTGTAGGGATACCGGTAGTACCGGTGCTATACTCCGAGTACTAAGTCAGTAGGCTATAGCTTATAAGGCTGCTCATCGAAGGACTGGTGTACAACTCATAGCACGCACTTCTTGCCACTGGATTGCACCCGTGATACAGCAGTGCACGTGACAAATAATCATTCATGCCCCTTCGCATTTCACCCAACTTTGAAAGTGCACTTGCTTGCGCGGATCCCAGGATTCCTTAACACAAAGTTCAGCGAAAATATTCAAGTAAACTCAATGAGACACGCTGCAAGTTCCTTGCATTACTCTCACTGGAACAATTGCAGGTTCCAATATGATCACTGTGAAGCATCTGGCCAGCCAATAGCTACCACAGCTACTCCTGTTGCTACCCCAAAAAGAATGCAATCCTTTGCTGTCTCGAAGAGACTCTTGCGCAAGGTATGCCCTGAGAGTCTGGATCCAAGCCTGACTGTTGTTTATCGACCCCCGCAACTTTTGATTCACGCAAGCGCACGTGACAGCCAATGCTGTGAGTACTCTTCTGCAAATGTATGTCCAAGAATCAAGCTCAAGGACACCACGATTCCATGCTCTGGTTTAGCTTGCCTCCTGAGCACCTGGTATCACTAAATCGTTGCAGGCAAAGCCTGACAATTGTCATCAGCTAGGTGCTCCCGAGACCAAACTATACAGGCAGGGAACTTCTTACCAGCCAAAACAACTGTCTACAAATCCGCAGACTGCATCCTCTACTCCTTGTGACCCTTACTGAGCCCAGAGCAAAATCATTGTGGCTAAAGTATAACCGATAGCAATGCCCAGGTATAAGACGTTGACACTACCTGACATGAGCGCTCACATATAACTTTCTGCATTCATTGGGACTTCCACATGCCAGAACAGATGAGACCACACACATTTCTGGCTTGCCTGCCAACAAACTGGTCAAGAGGATGCCGATGAAAATTTGCGGGGGTTGTCAAGAATGGTGGCCGACAGGTCTTGCTCTGCAGGCAACACACACTGGCAGCAGTCAGTCCAAACACATGGATATCGTATCCTAGGGGTAGTTCGTTTTCTTGTAGTGAAATTACCTCCAATCGTTTTGCATGTTGCGCGCAATCATTTGTGGGGGCTGATTGAGCATGGCAGGATCAGAGACAGTGCTTTTCAGATATGAAGCTACAATCTTCACATTCCTGGGGACCTGCCAACCTCTGATGACCTTCAAATGGGACGCCCAATCACATGACATGCAAAGCAGGGATGCCTGATGATACTTCTGCCGTGATCTATGCTGCACCCAGGATGGACTGGTGATGTCAACAGCATCACTTACCCTGGGACTCCTGTGTTTCATGGGAGTTTGAGGCAGTGCGCAGGGGCGGGGGCACAGATGAGACCATGCGGAAGGCCGAGTCAGCAGGCATCAGGCTGCCATTATTGCGCTGGCCCATCAAGCTTGCCATAAACGAGCCCTGGCTCTGCTCGCCCTCCTGCAGCAGCCACACCCCAAACTTCAGATCACCGTGCAAATATGAATTATATCACTACACACTGTTCTGCGTCTCTTCCCTCGCAAAGAGGCCTGCACCACTGCTCCTGGTCTAAACCCAAGACAACAGTTATTGAAAATCGTTCAAGGGTAGGGTACGATGCTTACCTCGGCAGCGATGGTCTCAACAATCCCGAACACGTCCTGCATGTAGGGATATGCCTCGATTGTGGACCGCGCAGCTTGGAGCGGTGTCAGAATCTGCAACCAATGGACAACGCTGCATCAGGTTTTAGTCTTCACCTTGACAATTCATGAAAAGAACGCAACACACGTGGCCCCATGTAACAAATGGATCCTGACTGGCAACTAAAGCACCAGCAGATTGCTTTGTTTGGGAAGGATCAGCAAGCTTACATCGCTTGCGTGGAAGGCGGACACAAATTGGCTGACTTCTTTGTGCTCCAGCTCCAAACTCTCCTTCAATTCATCCGAGGCTTGGAGCGCCTGGGATGGCAATGCACCACGAACCCTTCATCTCGATGTCAGGGGTCAGTAACACTGACATAGCATGCACTCCACGGTATCACAAGCACAAAATATTGGGTTGCTTTGGTTTTAAACAGGCAGGGCAGAAGCTGTACCTTGGAGAAAGCTGCATGATGTGCGGGCCCAGCACAGACTGAGTCACGAGTGGGCATTGATGCCTGCATTATCACCACATGTCTTCAACCCATTGAGCAGTCACAGATAATAACTGTATTTAGCCTTGCAAGGGTTCTTCATCAGCACCGGTGCGTGAACAATAAGAAATGCCACAAAATGAGCAGGGAGCCCAGAACGGGTGATAACTCCTCACCTCCAGATGTGTTATTATTCGCCTGCGCTGCTCAATGATGCTCTCCATGCGCTCGAAGAGCTCATTCCTTAGCCCCACCAGCCTCCTCTTCTGCTCCTTGTCCAGCTTCATCACATCCTGCGCGCACCACTCATCCTCGCTGTTGAGCACACTCACGCACGATGGAATACAACACAATTGTGACGCCCTTTTGGACCGACCCTGCTGGGACAAAGATTTCTCTGGTGCGTGCAACTTCAGCATGATTGATGACAGCGTGCACTGGACAATATTGGAGACAGACTAGGAGAGCAAGCTTACCACACATTTCCTCCAGAGCTCCTGGCTTTTGGGAGGCGTCCGCTTCTTGAGCTCCTGGGTCAACTTTGTGATGTGTTTGGGGTCCTGCCGGGTCAGCTGAAGCACTGCGTTTTGCTGCAGTAAAAGAGACAACCCCTGTCAGCTCCTATGATAACTGAATTTCCACAACGTCACTAGCGCCATATCCACTGCTAATCAGATTAAGACATACATGAATTGACATTTTGTCCTAGAGTCCGCTCTAGCAAGCGCTGCTGAGGCCTGGTCTTTGCATGATCTGGGAGACAAAAGCACATGAGCAGAGTCGGAGGGGGTCAGGTCACTCACATGGCCCCTGACAAGCTGTTCCATGCGTTGGAAGCCCTCAGAAGATGGATCATCCGCGTAAGCTGACAGCATGCACTGCATCAGCTCATTTGCGTAGGCCTGCAAGCATGCATCAACCCCCACCGCTTGTCAGCAACCTCTGTCCTTCATCAGTCAGCGATGCTTTCAGTTTGAGGTTGATCTTGAACGGCTTGTGCAAAGCTTGGAGTGCACCAACTTTATGCAGCTCTGCTAAGAGATTTAATCCCTAGAGTTATTGAAATGCTGACTGCAGCGCAGTCAAGAGAGGGTATGATTAAACGCACATTGTAGAGCTGAAGGATGTAGGTGTGATCTGAAAAGCTGATGTCTTCCGGCGCTATTGGCGGATCCCGGACGCGCACAATGTTGTGGAAGTCTGAGAGTGCTCGGCACAGGGCCAGCTGCTCTGGGCTCATGGTCCCCTGGGCAGTCACAATACACTTCAGCTGCACAAAGATCCTTCCCTTGAGAAAAAATTCTGGTCAGTCACCTAACGTAGGCTGTGTACTGAACACCTTCTGCCATGTTTAACAACGACAGCAAACCCCACATGATCAGAGCAGCGTCTCACGATGAGCTGATCTAAAAGCATGGCTCTCATGGTTCTAGTGCGTTGCTTGATTGCATGCATGCCTGTCACTGCTTGCCTTGTGATTGCCTTGCAATGCACAACCCCTGCCATACAGGGGCCTGAGAGACATCGCTATACCAGCATTGCTTGCATTGGAATGTGAAGGGACCAATTAGAGGGCAGTATGCTCACCTCACGGCCATCGGTGTGCTGCTGCTGCTCATCTTTAAGCTGAACCACTCGTTCCAAGAGGCTGTTGCGAGTCTCCAGAGAAGCCTTCTCGCGCATCAGCATCGACACCTGCTCGCTCAGCTGCTCCACCTGCTTCTCGAAATCATGCATCTTCTCCTTCTGCAGCACAGGGCGATGCACATGAGATAAACGAGCTACATTACATCACACAGGCCGTCACCCCCATGCGCGAATACTCCAAATTAAGCAAAATGCATGCATCCTGCAGTCGCTCACCTGTCTCTCCCGATACCGCTTCTGTGCAGTCCTGTTACAGCACCACAGATATTGTTAGGACAGGAGTCACCAGAGAAGAATGCAAAGCTTGATCAAGCCACTTGACTTCTGTCCTAATTCGACAACATCAAAAGCAGTAAGAGCCTATTGGAGCAGCAGGAGCACCTGTTCTTCTCAGCCAGGCGCTTCTGCCGCTTGACTTGGCCCACAGGCTCGTTGTGGGGAGGGGCGTAGTCGTCTTCGCTGCTGCCGCGGCTGCGCTGTGGTGTCAGCATGGATATGTTCTCTGGCTGCAGCAGCGCCTCAGGAGGCTGGTGCAGCTGCTGCAGCCTGAACCCGGCCATGCCATTGGACGCCTGGGGGATGGCGCGCAGAGGAGGCGCGCTGCGTGATGCAGCCAGTAGCTCCTGTTGGAAGCGGCCGTCTGGTGGTAGGGAGAGCGATGAGCTCAGCAGCTCGTGGCCAAAGGAGGTCTGCACGCCTGTTCCATATCCTGCATGCCTCCAAACATGTACAGAGTATTTGGGGGCAGATGCTGCAAGGCATGCTGCATGCTCTGCATGCTGTGCTTGAAAGAGGTGCCGGAAGGGCTCTGCTCTATGATACTCAATAAGGAGCCTTCTATGATACGAACACTGCAAAAAAGACTAGGACATGGCGCACCTGAGGATGTCATGAAGCTGTCAGGAGGGAGGATCTGGTCGTCATAATTGCAGCTAGGTGTGCTTTGAAAATCTGCCAGTATTTTCTCCAAGCCACTGTCAGCACCATTCAATTGCTCGCCCCTCCCTGATCCGTCTGGAAAGAACATTTGTGTCCTGCAAGATTGCAGAGGTGGATTGATGCAGCATGAGTAAAATGGAACGATGCCCCACAGGGGGTCACTCAAGTCCTGTGGTTTGGCTAAGCGGCATCAAATAACATCGATATTGATGTGATGTTCTAGCATCCGGCACTGCCATCAAGCAAGCACACGACTGACCAAGAAACAATCACAGGAACCTTCAGGAAGCTGCTGCTGTCGGCCCAAGATAAGATGGGAGTGGGGTACTTCTACGATCCCATAGACGCAAAAGGGCACATATTGATGGCAAAAGACTACACCTCTTCAAAAAATCAGCAGTGAGCCTGTCCATGTTAGAGAAGGCTTGGTGTCCATGCCCACAACGGATGTGCCGTACAGAGGGTAAGAGCGACCACCCAATATCTTCGTAACACCCAAAAAGCACAAGTGAGCGTCACCTGTCAATAAAAGATGGAGGCAGACACCACCAACGACGACTCCCCGCGCAGATCTCCAACGCCTCAAACTACGTAACACCCCAAAACAGGGGTCCACCGCAGCCTCGCAATTTGCAGTCTTGCAACGCTGCGCTGCTTCTGTGCGCACTCAGCTCACATTTGAGCCGTCTGAGGCCGCCTTGGGAAGTTGGAAACTGATAGAAGTCCCGTTTCTCTGGCTTTGGCTCACGTCATCGGCTCTATACACCCATTTTACAGGGGTGAATCAAGAGGCCGGAGCCAATCAGCAGCAGCGCTCCATCGGGGTCCCCTAACGCGTAAGCGGACATGAACCATGCTGAGCCAGATGAACGGGCGCCCTACAACTTGCAATCGTCAGGGAGAAAAGTTGCACTTGTTTGTCCCAGATCAGGTCCATGTCTGCACAAGTGAGGTGGATATATTCATGATTTGTGTCTTGTTCGTCCTTCAGTAGACGCGAGTGAGTGGCTTTGGGCACCACAATGGTTCTGCCTAGATTGCATCGAGGCACGCACGATCTTGAGCTTGCATCCGATATTGAGGCTCCAACGCTCAGGTGCGGATTGTACATGTTAGATCGGCTGGGAGTGGGGAGTTCCAGCAACGCGGTGCCTCGATGCCAATGGTTTCATAATGTCCTTGGACTACCTTTTGGGCATTAGGCCACATCCACTTAAGCTTCTGAATCAAATTTGAGTTGTGGATAATTTCGTCACGTCTCTGTTTGCACGATCAAGCTAATGAAACACAGACTTCAACGTGGCTCCCGTCTAGCCACTTCCTGTGATGTAGGCGGCAGTGCTTTGTCACCGCTGCTTCCTTTGAAAAAGTCGCCTTGGACCATCAAGTCCTGTCTTCTTCTCGATACAATCATCATAAGACTGATTGACAGACTTTCGTCCAGGCAAAAATACAGCATGGAGCCCAACAGTGGAGCTGATATCAGGTTGTCGCTTGGCAAGGTCATGCCCACATCGCGGAATTCGTCTCATGATAGCCTGGAGTCCACGTCAGGCTTTGAGAATGGTGGCATGCGCATCACCTTCAAGGCAAGCGAATTCTCACCTTCCACCAAACGCGAAATTGGGCGCATGCTATGCAAGCGTGTTGGCTTGGGGAACATGCAACATCATCCAACCAACCAGTTACATCTGGGTGTGCAGGAGCTGACATACACAGTGAAGAGTCACCATGATAAGAAAGTGGAGGTTGCCCTCTTGAAGCGAGTTTCTGGTTTCTTCAACCCTGGAGAGATGTCAGCCCTGATGGGCCCATCTGGCAGTGGCAAGACCACCTTGCTGGGTCAGTCTCCTCTGCTCAGCTGAGCCTGCCGTGGCACACAGTGTTTGCAACACTCTCCAGCCCATCCTCCCTGGCAGCAGAGAGGCAAAATATTGATTTCCTTGGTGCGTGCAGATGTTTTGGCTGGGCGGAAGACGACTGGGAAAACTGAGGGCACGGTGCTGTTTGGGGGCGTCAAGCCCACATCCGGGTTCCTGAGGAGGTACACTGGTTACGTCGAGCAGTTCGGTGCGTGGAGTGCCCATTTTCCCCACACCTGTGCTGCAGTGACCCAGATCTGATATTGTGCTCTTCGCATAGTATGACCAGAGCACGTTGATGCCAATGCTTTCAAATATTAGTGCATATCTTTCATTTTGCAGCCACACATGCATCAAGTCGCTCGCAAGGGGCGTTGCAGAGGGCATCGAGGCATGACCAGGCATGCCCTCTGCGCAGAAGGGGGCTTGAATTGATAATCCAGGAAGTGGAGATGCAGCGTGATGAGTTCTGCGGGCGGACCTGACGGTCAGGTGTTCACAATACAGCAATGATACACACTCTTTGTTGCCCGTACTGATGGGGTGGAGACGCCCCTGCAGACACGCTGGTGGACGTGCTGACAGTGGAGGAGATGCTGCTGTACACTGCGCAGCTCAAGCGGCCGCTGAAGGAGTGCACCTGCTCCAAACGCGCTGCAGTGGACGCACTCATAAGAGATCTGGGCTTGGAAGGCTGCCGCAACACTCGCATTGGAAATGCCATGCACCGCGGCATCTCTGGGGGCCAGGCGCGCTTTTTGCACATGCCACACAGGGGTATTTGCTGTGTGTAGATAAGCAGAGGACATCCTCCAATTTTCACTGCCCAAGCACATGCATGTACATTTTTTGGCAAAGAGGTGCTTCACGGCGTCCGGAGACGTATCACCACTGTTTCATACACAATTCCTATTCACGAGGAACCCCACACGTCTGCGTTCTGACCCAAATAGATTGCGGTGGCCCCTCTTATGAAATGATGCATGCAGTGCCAATTCTTGGGTATGGCACAGGGGGTGCCTCTCAATTGCATTACTTGAGCCTGATGTTAACAACGTTGGTCCTCACTGTGCATGCAGGCAAAGCGCACCAATATTGGCATTGCCATGATCACCAACCCCCGGGTACTGTTCCTGGACGAGCCCACCTCTGGCCTCGACTCCTACACATCCAACGAGGTGAGATTGACAGAAACTCATCATTGTGACTTTTGAAGCCAATTCAATATTGCCGTCTCTTGAAGCACCTCAGTAGTGAGTAGCATGCTGCAGACAACAAAGACAAGCACACACCAGCTAATGACACGTGAAGCTGCATGAAATGTCAATAGAAAGGTGCGTCCCTCCGTTGTGATCAAAGCTGCAGCTCAGATCACAGATAATGAACGTGCATGTGCATGCAGGTGATGACAGTTGTGAAGCAGCTGGTGAAGTCCGGCATCACAATCTGTGCCACCATCCACTCACCCACCCCTTACGGTACACCCCTTGCTGTGCTCAATAGTGTATCAAAGATTACGTCATCCTTTATTTGTCCGCAGCACTCATCAATACTATCATTCCTGTTTGAGCCTTGTTTACATTGCATACATCTGCTGGACACTTAAGCCTTCTGTCTGTCACACGGCAGAGAGAGCCCATCGTGAAATGCACGCAGCTTGCTCAAGCATTCTTCCTCTTTGCCTGCAGCCTTCTGTCTGTCATATAGCAGAGGTCACAATGAGGTGCAAGCAAACATCTCCAACCCTACTGCGCGAGTACACTTTAATGTTAGTATCACTGCGCGAGAACCTGAGGTTTGTGCCCCTTTTGCCTGCAGCGTTCCGGTTGTTCGACCGCATGATGCTGCTGCTGCGAGGGCGGGTGGTGTACTTTGGGGCAAGGGGCGAGGAGGCCACAAACTACTTCAAGGCTGTGCCGCTGCCAGAGGGGCAGATGATGACGTCCCCAGGAGAAGGCTCCAATGAGGCAGAGTGGATTGTGGACATCACCACTCAGGCTGACCGCCAGGAGAGGTATATCCTCTTGCCAGCCTGCTGTGTCACATATTCCTGATGATTGCATGAGCATGGAGTTGTGCATGCAACACCACGAGAAGTTTCTTTTCTAATCCGCAAATCTGAGGGTCACAAGGACAATTGCAGTTGCTCGTTGCATTTCTCTGCTGCATCATGCCCCTTGATCTGCACGGTCTTCAGCAAGCAAAGGAGGGAAGCATGCATATTGCCCTGCAGAGCCCCAGCCTGCACACATGGGCATCTTGTGCCAGAATGCACCGCGCATCTCATGTGCTGTTTTCAGAAGGAATGCTTTACCCCCCAGCGATGTCCTTCTTGAGGCTTGCAGTTTTCACCTGTGCACCAAGGTTTATGCTCTGCGTTTCCTCCTGACACTAAGAGCAGCGTTTCTGCACGGCAGGGGTGGGATGTTTGCGGATCTGTATGAGTCCAGCGAGCTCAAGGCGGCCAATGATGCAGAGCTGGATGGGCTGCTGCAGCAGCATTCGACCGTCAGCCCCCAGCGACTCAAGGAGCTGTCTATCAAGCGCGCCACTGTCACACCCTCCTGGTGGGCGCTGTGGATCCTGTTCAGGGTGAGCCTCTCTGTATTTCCTTCCCTGTCAATTACCTTGCTATGCTGGGTGAGCCTCCCTGTTGTTCCTTCCCTTTCAAGTACCTTGCTATGCTGTACCAACGCACAGACAGTGTAATACATTATGGGGGCGTTCCTTATGATGGGATCATCTGCTCAGAACAGTTTGTGCTCTGCGCTACGCTGGTTGGAAGTTGTCATGCCAGCTCAGCTGAACCAGAGAGGTTCTGCTGTGTCATGGTAAGAAGATTTACTTCTGTGTCATGGCAAGAAGACTTACTTCAAAGACAAGGATTGACCATGGGGTTGTGCTCTGTGTGCAGTTCCGCACCCTGAAGAACTACAAGGATGGGGCGTTCCTGGGCCCGCGCATTGGCGACAAGCTCATCTTCTCCCTGCTTATTTTCAGGCAAGTACCCTTCACATTGCCTGGCGTGTACATTTCCACCTGTCCACCCCTCATGAAGAAAAGAAAATTGCATGCGCAAGTGGGGTACTTAAAAATTGCACTGAACGATTTGTGCTGTGCTGCAGCCTGTATTTTGCTGTGGGCAATGACTTCTACGCAGACAACATCATCAACATTGCGGCAGTGCTGTTCATGTGGAGCACGCTGCCAGCCTTTGGGGCGGCCGCCTATGTCCCCTCTATTGTGCTTGAGCGACCCCTTTTCACCAGGCAAGCCCTTCTGCAGCTCTGCCTCTCCGCACCTATCGCAGGGATTTTCTTAGTGCAAGACCCTTGCCTGTACCTTCATTGAAAGCAGTCCCCAGCTGGACTGCTACAAAAATGGCACAAGGGGCTTGCCGCTTTGTGTCTGGAAATGATTGTGTAATCTGGCAACCATGGAGATCATGAATCAAGCCCTGTACAGGAGAGTGATGCGGCCCTGCAACTTGAAATCAGAGTCAAGACATCAGGCCTACTTTGACTGGGAGCGATGTGTTGTGACTGACTGTCTGGCTATGACTGACTGTGCAGGGAGCGGAATGATGGACTCTACAGGGTGATCACGTACCTCGTGTCCAAGATGCTGGAGGAGCTGATGCTGGCGTTCCTGGCGTCCCTGGTGTTCTCCTGCATTGTGTTTTATGGGGTCAAGCTGCAGGGCGAGTGGGTGCTCTTCTGGCTCGTCTACCTCGTCACCCTCTCCTGCGGCATTGGTGAGGCCTTTGAGCCATCTTAAAGCCATGTAGCCTTGGAATGGAAAGATTATATGACATTCCTGGTGTTCTGCTCATTACTTTAAATTTTTTTTATTACATTATAGAGTCCTTTTGGGAGCCACCTCAGGCTCCTGGTCTTGTAGGCAGTCTGTCACTGCCTATGTACATATCACGAACTTCTTGAGTATCTGCATTTCGTCAAGAGTTCTGTACACCACTATTTGCATGTCTGCCTGAGAAGTTCCAGTAAACTCACGGTAGGTTCACTGTGCATTTGCCCTTGCTGCATGTGCTCTGGGCAAGCTAATGACTCTATTTTACACGAGTGCATGTACTGGCTGTCAGCAAGCCAATATTGTATGACATATAATACAAGTATTGGCTTGCTGACAGCCAGTACATGGAGGTCATGGAAATGAAAAAACATATGATGCTGTGCAGTGCTGGCGTACACTGTGGCGGCCTGTGCTCCCAACATGGATGTCGCCAATGCGGTGAGTCACATGCATTATTACCCTTGCAACATGAACTTTTATATGCATGAAGGCAAAGCCCTCCTTACTCTTCCTTTGGCAGCCCTACTGCCCTGCTTTGCTTTGCTTTGGCCATCAGAGGATCCTGGTCTCCACTACTATCCTCTGTTGTGCATGCAAGGGTGGCCTCTCGCAGGGCTTTCACAGTCTTACACGTCAGTGACCCCGCCCCCTGAAATAGCCTCCCCCTGCCCCCTGCCACAGTGTGACACTTTGATCACCTTCCACTCTGCACAGCTGCCACCCTGTTACACTTTGGTGACTATACTCCCCTAAACATCTTCTCTTGTGGTGTACAGGCGCTGCCGGCGTATGTGGTGACGCTGCTCTTTTTCAGCGGCTTCCTGATCCGCTCCAGCAGCATGCCCCGCTACTGGTTCTGGTACCAGTACATCAACTTCATCCGCTACGCGTGGCACGCGCAGATGAGCAACCAGTTTGACGCGCACCCGGACGTGCTGCTCAATGGAAAGCCGGTCCTGGAGTTCTACGATGTCACGGACAGCAAGTGGGCCAACCTGGGCTTTGAGTCCTGCTTCTTTGTCGGCTTTTTCTGCTTTGCCTGGCTGGTGCGCGCATCGTACCCCCTTCCCCTATCTCCCTGCGCCCCCGCTGGGATCTGGTCCCAGGGGTTCTGAAGACTAGTGTCTAACGCCTGTTTGGTCAACATGCTGAGGTGTGGTAGCTAATCTGTCAGGTACATCAGGGGTGTTCTTGCCATGCCTGCATTTCAATGATGCAGCGCTTGTGCAGCATGGATGCGACTGTAGTATAGAGAATGTCAGCAAGAGATATCAAGTGCAATAGGATAGACATTTGTGCGCCGGAGAAATGTCAAGAGGATTGTGGGCGTGCAGGCTCTGTCATTCTGCAAGCACTCCAAGCGTTGAAGGAGGCTACCATGAGCATCAGAACGTTTGCACAGCAGAAGGCCACCAGTGGCTATGGCTTGATTTCCGGCTGTCTTCATCAATTTGAAAGCTGCATCACAGCTTGCATCTCTGCTGAAAGTGAGGAGCACGCCATGCGCACTGATGAATGCTGATTATGGACATGGACATGAAGTATCGGGCACACATGTGCATTCGATGCTGATGCTCTACTGATCATCAACCTAATTGCTGTCATTTACTGGCCTTTGTCAATAGGCTCAGGTGCCTGGAAGCATCCTGCCCAACGTATGGAGAATTAGGAAGTGCCAATTGCCTTCACGTCTTTGCTAGATTGCTACCCACCTCAAGAGGTGGAAGTGCCAATTAGTATTGGCAATGGCTTGATTTTTTTCAATGGCACGCCTGAACTTGTTTAGACAAGATCACGTGCAGCTGTCGTTTGTGCTAAAGCTTCGTCCTTTCAGGGGTGAAGGACCATCTTTGGACCAGAAGCTTTGAACCACATGGAACGTTGAAGAGCTGTAAATTTAGTGTTGCTATTTTTTGGGTGTGCCTAGGGGAGCCTGAATTCTTCTGGCAAGTGACGAACTTGAGCTCGCATGCCTAGCAATGACAATGTATGCAGGATTCTAGAAGGTGTATCATCAACTGAATGGAGTATGTGTTGTGTAGATCCAAATTACTTTGTCGGCAGATGCAGTCACTTCCATTGCAGCTGCTCCCAAAGTAGAGGACTGATACCATCAAAATATGGTATTGAATGACCCAGGAGGTGTGGCAATTACGTCAGGTCAGAGGCTTTTAGGCCACTGTGGCATGGTCACCACATTCTCGCGCTTGCCTTGACAATTGTAAGGTGGTATAAGAATAGACTGACCCTGTTTTGGCGCGTTAGCTGTGATCTCGTGAGTCCACTTTGTGACATGAATACGCATGTCTGCCAAACTCTGGCGTGCACCCTGCACGCTCCAATTTGATAGATATGGAGATGATGTCGAAATGTGACCATCATCAGGATGATCACCGTGACTGCATGTGGTGCTGGCCGGCCGGCATTTCTGCGCAAGCGCACGCGATTAATCGCTAGCAGAATTCCATGGATGCAAATGGAAGTTCCCACCACTCTCGCGAAATATAAATGACTTGTTGATCACACGTTATGGAATTATTGATGTCAACATCAACGTCGAGGATCGCATGGGGATTTCCCAGGACTCAAAGAGCAGCTTCCGCAGATCGAACCGCAGCTTCGCGAGCGCGTAGGCTGCAGAGAGCCGTTTCAGCCAAGGCACGCCAGGAGGCATTTTGTGCCTTTCGAAAATTACGATCCGAACAGGTAAATTGCCAAATAAATATATGAAAGCTGCAATGGGTCGTGACTTAGCACCCTCCTTATGCTAATTGTGGCTCTTAGCTATTGAACAGACCTAAGTTCGCAAGCGGGACATCGGGTTCATGTCGCCGCTGTTCCCCTCTGCAGCTCATCCTGCGATGTCCAGGGTGATTGTACTTTCCAAAAATGGATGGAATGCCTACTGCCGTGCTCTCGACCAGCGACCCATCGTCACAAAGTGAGAGGGCCGTCCTAGAAGCTAGCTGTTCCTAATTTACTTACTTCCTCCTTATCTTGCACCATCCAATGCTGTAGTGTAGTATTCAAGATTAAATCCTTACAAGATTTGTACCGTACTCCCAATCCCCTCGATATGATTCCTTATTTTGAAGTCAGTGGCTCCTTCTCCACGACTTCACTTGCAACAGGCAGGCAATCAAGTTGACCTCGAGCCAAACAATCGTGAGGAACTCCCTATGGAACCTGGAACTTTATAATTTCACATACGGTGCCAACAAACAATGCTTTGGCAACCCCTGTGAGAGATGCACTATGGTTGTGTGCTGAGCAGCGCCTTTCTGCACCCCTGTCACAGGTCCCTGACTGCAGCGGCAGGATTTGCACTTGGCGATATAGTTGCACAGCACAGCACAAAACATCCTGGAGAGCGCTACAATTACCTGAGAACTGCTCGGATGACCGCGTTCGGTCTATTCTTTGCAGGACCCCTGCAGGGTCATTACTGGTATGGCTGGCTGGATAAGGTGAGCCTCAGGCTGGAGCACTGTCAAGGAAAGGACATTCAAGCAAAATTTCTGATGTGCTTTCTCATCCTCCTGTATGAAGCACTCATGTTTGTGAGCTGAGATTTCTCTATTATCAGTACCTGACGGGCGTAGAGAATGGCTGAGATCCATGTGACTAAAGCTCGTGGTGTGCTGCGCAGACAATTCTACCACTCAGGCCCAAAAGGTGCATTGCTTATCCAATCACTTCATGAGCAATTTTCACATCTCTTGTGCGTCCAAATTTCTGACTCCAAGATGCCTTATGCTCTGTGTTGCATACAGCTTGGGAGCAGTTGTCAGCAAGATCGGCATAGACCAAACGATAATGGCACCTCTTGGCACAGTGGCCTTCTTTTCTACAATGAAGACCATGGAGCTCAAGCCCAGCGAGAGCCTCCAAGTAGTGAAGGTGTGCTCTGCACATATTCTCTTATCGATCAAACAAAAGGGGCAGCACATGTCTACACATGCAAGCAGCAGCCCTTCAGATCACCAGAGGAGGTGATGTGCTTGCGTAGCTGCAGATGCATGGGCATTTGTAACAGGTGCACTTCGTTTGCTGGTGCAGGAAAAGACATGGCCCACTGTGGCAGCTGGCTGGCAGCTGTGGATTCCTGCGCATGCCATCAACTTTGGCTTCATTGCCCCCTCCATGAGAGTGCTCTATGTGAATGTGGTTGCGGTGAGACTCACATTCACCCATCATGCCTGATAGCCTTGCTTGAATGTGCACCTTGCACTTTGCAATGCCACATGGCATGCATACTGCATTCTGATATCAATGTGGAGTACACTGGTGATCCTGGGCTGATTACAGATATTTGTGGCTTTGTGTGGTATACAGATTGCATGGACGTATATCCTGTCCAAAGCAGCTGCAGGAGGCAATGAAGAAAGAGTGGAGGCACAGGTCACTGCATAATGAAGCGTTGAAGAGGGGTGAGAGTGCGAGACATATTGATTCTGTGAAGTGCGCAGCACTACTGAAAGAGGTAGACAGTTGCAATGGTATGTGGCTTTCTGAGGAAACAATCCAGGATTGCAGCGTCTCTCTTCAAGGTCTGATTGCTTCAGATCTGGGATTATTTCTGCGCCGTACCCTGGCAGCAGCAGCAGGAGCCGTATATTGGCAGCATGGATCATGGGAATGCCTCTTGGTCGGAAGCAGGTTGAAATGTGGCCAAAGGGTGATATCAAGGTTCATGGTATGCGAGCATTATAAGGTGCACAAATGATCACTGATGGATTAAACTTTTGATACAAAGACGTACAGAACGCTCTCTCAAAGTTGGATCAGACTGAGTGTGGCAGGCGTGCCTTGTTCGTACAACAGCCAAACTGCGGGCACAGATGCAGTGATGTGCATTTGAAAGAGGCTTACTTGATAGTAGCCCTGAACGCTTGCTCCCAGCAGATAGATGAACGCCCTGCTTCCGTTGTGGCAGCACTTCTGACTGCCATGCGCATTGTCTGATAGTGATATAATTGGCTCCACGTGTTTGTTATGGCCTGATAGATATCTACGCTCGCTGAAGTATGTGCAGCTGCTAGATCTTTAAGATCTTTCGTAGTCAGAAGGACGAAACAGCAGAGGCCGACTTAAATTCAGAAATCTGGCACAAGTCCTTCATGTTCCTTGTTCATAATCGAAAGTTCTGCAAGCGTTCATGAGCACCGCTGCCAGCAGTTAGCCAGACTTGGAGTTGGCACAGGTGTCTCTTTCTGGCTGCACATTATTTTTCTCAGCAAGCTCACGAGAAAATTTGTATAGAAAGCAGTGGCTGCTTCATGTTATCGCGGCTCGCGATGCTGACGAATGATGTTGCTACTCAGCCTCCATTGTTCATGCATTCATCGATATTGTGGCGTCTGTGCTGGTCTCAGATGGGTGCTCCTTGCAGCTGGACAGGCCTTCCAGAAAGTGCTTCACCTCTTGGACATAGCTTCCTTGCTGCATCACGTGATCTGCAAACAGTGTCCTGTCCATGCACGGCAGCAGCAACTTGTTCAGAATGAAATGGATCTCAGTGCCGGACCAGGACTTCAGTTGCTGCAGTCATTGACATAGCATGCATAACTGATGAAGTCACTTACCGCTGCTTGCTCTGGATTTCTACTGCATCAGTGAGTTGCTCGGTTAAGCCCTTGTGAAGATTCAACAACTCCTCTTGATGCTGCACCTCTTCCTTGATGGCCTTATGTGCCACCTGCAGATTGCAGAATCGTTGCATATTGCCTGTGATGGGTATGTAAAGCTCCAAAACTGCATCTGTATTGTGCTGCCTGGGTGTCACTGCGGACTGTAATGGAAAAGTTTTACCAGTATGCGCTTCATTTCGTCTTTGCTCCTGCTCTCTTGGGCTGCCTTTTTCTGCTGAAACCTCGACACATCTGCAGCAAAAGCTTGTGAGAGTGAGATTGCAGCTGTGCTGCACACAGAAAGATCTGATAATTGTTTCAGCAGAGCAGACGTGTGGGCTACCTTCATTGAGACTCTTGTGCCTAGCTTGAAGGGCGTCCACAGCTGCCTGGCGCTCATTCACATCCAGCTGAAGCTCCAACATTTCGTTCTCAGCATCTGCAATTTAAACCAAGGCGTCATCAACATTGTGGAGCTACCGTCTGTGTAGGCAAGCAGAAGGCTAGTGCAGGTGTGCGCACCATTGATCTGTGACCTTGCTTGGCGCCAGACTTCCCTATCTGCTGAAGTGGTGGCCACAAAGGATCCCATCTTGTTGATCAGGAAAGACGAATTGGGAATTTGGAGGAGGCATGAGAAAACGACAGGGATTGAACGAAACCTTGGAAACTTTGCGAGATCCGTAAACGGGCTGAGACCGAGGAAAATGCTCTCGCGTTTTCCTCATGAAATAACAAGTAGCACGCACATCATAACTCACACTTTGGGGCAAATACTTGCAGTTCGTCATCGCCTGCGCAAATTGTCAATCGGTGAAGAGACTGAAGGAGTGATTGCCTTGCAACTGTCTACAATCGCAGCCGGAATTTTCACAATACAGGCCCTGGTTTTAACACCTTAAGGAGCTTCTGTGAGATATTTCACCGATATCACAGAGCCTGCAAAAATGGGGCATGAATCCCGATTAATGCCAGACACTTTCCACAAGGTCTTCATGGTCAGCAACACCCTTATATACATGCTTTGCAAGCCAGTTTTGAGGGTTCTGGCAGGTAACACATCCATTTACTCCACTTCGATCATTGCCAAAGGAAAAGGGAGATGCTTATCAGGCCTTTTGAGTTTTGTCTAGCTGGTGTGAAGCTGAGGGGATGCCCTGCCTGCGCAGTTCCATACGAGGCCATCGTGCCGGAACACACACAGTATGCACTGTTCCAGCTCTATTGCGACCTGAGGGCCAACCCCATCAAGGATCGACACTGGCTGGAAGTGCATGCCAAGCGTCTGAAACCCCAAACGGTCCCTGGATGGATTGTGAGGCTCCCTCCTCCCTATTGGGCTGCAGTAATCCTGCACTTACCAATCCGCTGCCTTGTAAACGCAAGTTTCATGATCCTGCTTTATTTGACTCCTGCAGGCTCTGGCTTCCGCTCTCCTGTACGTCTCTGCAGGCACTGCTGGCCTGCTGTGTGCGCTGTTGAGCATCATGGCTGCCACCCTCTATGTTCTGGTGTTCGTTCTGGCATCTGCAGGTGAGCTACATGTCGAAAAGATGGTATAATCTTGCTTGTATCTCTAGAAGAGATAGAGAAGGGATGGCTCTGACCATTCAACCGCATGATGTTGTGCAGGAGTCATTGCTGGGGTGATCACTGGCCTCCTGGCGTTCAGCTTCTTCGGCCTGGCCTGCATTGCCAGCTTTGCTGCAACGAGTGCTGGCATCGGTGCGACTTTCCCCGGCATGCATGACATATGTCCTCATGGCAACTGAACAAAACTTCATCTTCTCAATCTCAACTTCCTGTGCCGGAAGCATGTATTGACGCCATTCTTTGAATCGTCTTCATACATGCGATGCATTGATGATTCTGCATGGATGAGTCTGCATGGATTATGCATGGAAAAGGCAACAGGGCATCTTGGTGTGATTGCAGGCTATGGGAGCCTGGCATCAGCGCAGGCAGTGCTGCGCTTCTTCAGCGCCCACCTGCTCCCCAAGCCGCAGGACCCCTTTGAAATGCCCGAGCTCAATTTGCGCCCTGTGGCAACGCCGCGCGCGCCGGTGGCCCCCGACCCGGCGCCGGCCGTCAGCCCCTCTTCCACGCAAGCCTCCCTGCCGTGCCCTGTCACTCCTGGATCTGTCAGCGTGGCCCAGGTCTACACTCCGGTGCGTGTCTATTCTCCCGAGACTCCTACTCTGTCAAAGCCTCCACAATGCTTCAGAGCATGATGTCTCAGGGTTGAGGTGAAACACCAAGACCTTGGTCTTTTTCGGCAAAAAGACAAAGCCACCAGGGGACTCTGGTAACAAGTTACTGGTTCTCACAGCACATGATGGCATGCATTCTCACTTCCAGTTGGAACATGGCAATGAACAAGATTCAGCTGGCAAATGGCTCACGAGTGATTTTCCAGTGGGAGGTCTGTTCTCTGCTGGGTAACAAAGTGGCCGTTGCTGAGGGGGCGGTGACTGGCGCAGGATGCTCTGGACCCCATCGTGGAGGATGCCCAGCTGGAGGCCGCCGTGCAGGAGCAGATCGCCAATGCCCAGGCTGTCATTGGTGCGTGCATGGCCCCATATCCTTGCAGCACCATGAAGCACTGCCCCTCATGTGCCCTGCCATCCTGCTTCTTGGGTATTGCTTGAACTTAAGGTGGCTTGCGCAGGATTCATAATATGTAATTCTCTGTTCATTTCTGGGTTTTTGCTGCTGTTGTCGAGCTGCCCCACTTGTTTTCTGCGACTTGGATTTGGGCAGGCCATAAATTGGCGCCCTTCCTACTGGCGAGCACCTCCCCAGGCATGGGCGGACTGAATACAATCACCTGATTGGTTTATAATTCTTTATCAGGAGAAGCAGAGGAGAATGGTGAATTGGCCGAAGCAAAGCCAGCGCTGCCCACGATCCTGGCCTCGGACGAGCAGTCTCTGCGCAGCATACACGCTCCTGTCAAGGCGAACGGCACCCACAAGACCTCTAAGCACCACCAACCGCACAGCAACGTCAAGGGGATCTCAGCAAAGGCTGGCGGCTGATCACACTGTACTCCTGGGCCGAACGGATGCGCCCACCAAGATGGAAACGCTCCTGCAAAAGGGGTATAAACGGCAGAAGGCAGTAAGAGTTGAATGTCAGATTGAAGTGGGCGGCGGCTTGAAGTCATGATAGTGCACTCGGGCCTCCTTGTGCACCTCTGCTCCTCCGCAGGGCTCCTGGAAAATGCTTGTAGCTACTAGGACATTTTATCTGCTTCTTTTGTTTTAATCCTTTGGCTTTTCTTTATTAAGAATGTGTTCATATAAGGCACGACACCCACTTTCGAGAGGAGCTTTGCATGGTCGTCCTGAGATAGGAACAAACACCTGAGTTTTGTCTGCGATTACATTATGTTGTTCCAGGATTCCCCGACTACTAGAGGGCCTTCCCCACAGCCTATCTCTCCGCTATTTTCCACTGCCTTTTAATTTAAGTTCGATACAGAAAAGACAGAGTTACTGAATGATTAGGTGTCTTTAATTGCAGACCCGGTTTTCTACTGCAGAGTATTGCAGTTTTGGTTGTATGTGTTTACCTCACTGTTGGCATTTTGCATAGTGCGACAAAACAAACCTTGTCAGGGGAATGTTAAGAACGATAGAAGTACTAGTACTCAGGTGTGCATTGCTGACTGCAATACCGTAGTTGCCTACTTATGTCAGGAGGCGGACTTGTGTGTAACAGCTGTCAGATCCTTTCCACAAGATTGATCTGTGGTGAGGCATTTGTTCATTAATACTGCAAACTTGAAGTGTTGCAAACATGTACTGTAATTCAATATGTCAGTCATAGTGAGATTGCAATCTGTGTCAAGCTCCTAATGCTCTTCCCTCTCAATTTTACACCTGCCACGACAACAAGGCTATTCTGGTACAACTATAATTGCATCACCAAGCTTGTGGCTTACCAACCTTAAGGCTGTGCGTCTTGGCTTTTCCTTCACATTTATTGATCATTGCCAATGTCATATCCCTATCACTGCCACATCTGCCAATTGCCTCATTTGAGCATTGTACATGTGCATTCCTTGCTGCAAGGGCTCCTTAACATCCCATGTATCTTGAGAAAATCAGAACATGAAAACAGGACGAAGCATTGGGGGCCTGGGATTATCACAAGCACGGCCAGGCTAGGAGATTGGCGTTGCAGCATTTGGCCGCTCCCATTGCACCTTCTTGGTGGCCTTGTGCCAGAAATAGGTGCGCCCCTGCGCATCCTTGGCCGCCCCCCAGCCTTCTGGCAAAGGAGCCTCCACCGGTGGCGGTGTCGCGACTGGAACTGCATCCCACATCAACACTCAGTTTGCAAAAATCGCCTGATCAGGCATTGCATGTCAGAGGCACCAGATTTGTCATTTTTTGGTCTCTTCTCACACACCCCCTCTTCCACAGATGGTGACAGCAGGCATATCTGGAGCCAGGTGTCTACAGGAAAGGAGTGACATTTGCTGGCTGTCAGACGAAGCGATGGAGCCTGACAGGAGGCTAAGGAACGAAGTATACCTGGAGCAGCTGGGGATGGAGCGGACGCTGCGGCGTCTGGTGCCATTTTCACCGCCACTGGCGTAGCTGCTGGAACAGGCGGAGCGCCATTTGCATGCGTCTGCACAACCAGGCCAGTGTTAGCTACGACTGAGAGCTTCTCCGTGCACAGCAGATGGATGCTCCCTCTTGTAAACAAAGACATCTTTTGAGATGCCATGATGTCTTGTAAACAAAGCTGTGCTGGGAGATAGAGACAGTGCAGCACACACCTTTGCCCACTCCTGTGCCTGCTTCTCAAGAGCTGTGAAGTCCACCTTTTTCTCCTTCATCATGCGGTATATGTCTGAAGGGTAGATGGGTTCCTTTAGCCTGAACGCCTCGTCACCATAAATCTGCCTCCAATTTATGGTACCATTCGTGCAGTTTGCTGCTTGATGACCCAACTGTGCACACACATTGGGGGACTCAGCACCGTTGTCACAAGTTGATGGCACTACGGGGAATGTAAAATTACATAGGAAAACGTCCCATCGTCGGAAACCCAGACAAGCACAGCCAAAGAACAACGTGTTTGGGGAACAGGAAAGGAAGCTTGATTATAATGTCTAGTCTCTCACGCACCTGACCACAGATATTGCAGCCACTGGGATGCCAAGAAGGATCTCTGCGAAGCTTATGATGGAGTTCCATGGGACCTCAACAGGTATAACAGATCAGTTCTCGACCAGAAATTGCTTTTTGTCCTGATCCGCCTCTGCGAGTCTTCCTTGTTCTCCAAAATGGCTCAGAAAAAGTAACTGTAAAATGATTAAGCACTTCTGTATCAAGGCCAGGGGAGAAAGGACCCCGAGCACCGTGCAGAGAGAGAGCCGTGGGACGAATATAAGAAATCCCTCGCATGCCAAGGGAGTAGATGTATCGAGAACACCTTATTTTGTTCGTTTCATCTCAACGCAAGAGGAATCGGACGTTAAACCAGAAAATTGTGCATTCGTAGCTACCTTGTTTGCAGATTCTGACTGCCATTGAGCTTCAGCTGTGTTCTTGTACTTGTAAGCACAAAGGTAGCTATGACTCTGAACAGATGTTAATCGAATCAGATACCACTACCAGGAGAGCGGTAGGAAATGTACAAAATTTCAAGCTTAAATGTCATCAGAGCGTGACCATCTACGAAACACGCTCGATTCAGCGATCTGCTCTGATGGCCACATCGTGCAAAGAGCAAGTTGATCTGAGCCTTCTGGGAATCGAGATTCAGAGCCACGTATGAGCGCTGGGGGCGCTTTTGGTGGCGCAAGAGGTTATCAGCCCAAGCCGCCAGATAAAGGCGTATTCCCTTTGGACCACTTTGGAGAATGCAAGCAGGTACCCAGGAGTCAGCCTCACTGTTGGGGATGGTGTCGCTGCAGAGTTTGAGAAAGAACCTGAAGTTTAGATCCTTGCATCTTGTTTTGCAGATCAAGGAGGAGTACATGCAATGCCTCCAACACAACGGCAGTCAGGCAGAGCAGTGCAGGGCCCTTGCAAAGTCTTACTTGGAGTGCCGGATGGAGAGGTAACTCATCATCATTCAATTAAAGGGTCTCTATTTATCCACCTCCCAACAGTGTTCACAACTTGGTCCGTGCCTACCGCTATCCCATGACTCATTGGACTGAGTGTGCAGGAATCTCATGGTCAAGCAAGACCTCAGCGAGCTGGGCTTCAAAGCTGTGAAAGAGAAAGATGATAGATCAGGAACCGGCGCTGATGGCAAGCAAGTACCTCAAAGTGCTGCCAGAGGACCGGCAGCACCAGCCGACAAGAAGAAGCAGGGCTTCATTGCAGGCATTCGATAGCGCTTCGAGTGCTATGATCGCTTTGCGCTTTGTTGTAAGTGGCGTGCACTTTAAACACCATGAACTCGAGTGACATCCCTTCAGCTGGTGATGGAGCCTAATAGAAGCACTAACAGCTCTCGCAGCGATTGACCCCAATTTATTTGTCATACAAATACTTACAAAATGATGCTTTACGCATGTCGTAAGTATGGAACATCTGAAATGCAACACGCTAAAATCAAACTGTCAGTCAAACACTTAAGAAAATGAGGACTCGAATGACTCGCAGTCAATGACAACCTGAATGAAAAGACATAGTAAGCACACAGGGCATGCTGTGCTAAATGCTAAGCATGTAGAAAGTGGCCAGCCTCTGAGAGCACATCAACACCCTACAGGCCATGCATCGATTGACTTGTTTTGCAAGGACACACACATCAAATTTGAGACAAATGCAGTTGAATGTGCTTAATGCTGAGTGAATCTCAAATGCATGAGAGACTCGTTCTGCAACTTTATTCAGGCCAATTGCTTGATTCTCCTGCATGCATGGCAGGGCATCGCAAATCAGCCGACGCCTCATCTTTCATGCTGCGATCGCTGATGGCTCATTTCTATGCAGCGACATTGGCGCAGTTGGGGCTGCCCAGCAGCAGCGCCATATGCCTGATCTGCTGCACGGCGTCGGCCAGGCTGTAATTCGCAGGAGCCGGCTCCGCAGGGGGGCTGGCCCGGCCGTGCTCGTTCCTGGCGTCCTTACACCGCATCAGCGCCCCCAGCAGCCGCGCATCCTGCTCCACATCCACGCCATGATCCTTGCCGTGAGCACTCAGGGTGTGGCCTGCAGCGTAGCGTGCAACCTCAAGGCAACCTCTTACACTGCTGCTGTTCAGCTACCCAACACTGCTCCTATTTCCACTGTGTTGACCCAGCACTGCTCTTACATGCAATACTGCTACCCGGTACTGCTGCTACTAAAGACACTGCATGGACCCAGCACCAGCTCCATGTACATTTGCCCACATGAATATGGCACCTAGAGGGGTGACGTCACCCCACCTGTGGTAGCGCTGACAGCCTGTCGCTTGGGGCACGGGAATTCCAGGGGGCAGACGGCGCCGGAGGCGGGAGTGGACTTGACGACCTTTACGGGGCGGCCACGTTTGCGGACCCTGCTCGCGCCCGAGCCGCCCGGGCTGCCGACGGCCGGCCCACGCGCCACCACGCTGCCGCTGTTGTTACTTGCCCTTTCATGCGCGCTGCTGGAATCGGCCGGCGTTGCGACGCTGTTTCCCGGGCCCGACGCGCGCTCCTTGCCGCTGCTGCCAGGGTCTTGGTCCGGCGCCGACTGCTGCGACTGCGGCTGGCCCGGCGGCGGCGGCGGGGGTTGCTCGGGTGAGGGCTGCGGGGATTGCTCTGCCCAGGAGGGCTGGTCGTGGCAGGTCTGGCCGGAGCAGGTGCTGGCCTTGTTGGGGCTGTTGTCCACGGGCCCATTGCCGCTGCCTGTGTAGGCTGCCGCCTCCCCCGCGGCTGCCTCACCTGCCGCGTTCGAGTGCTGATCGACATCGTGCTGCTCTCCCAGGTCCTGCTCCTCCTCCTCCTCCTCCTCGCCCTGAGACCCCAGAGAGATTCACCCGCCAGTCAGCAGCTCGTCAAAGTGTCCATCATCACAAATCCTGTCATATCCCATCAGTAGCTAGCTAACAAGTGATCGCACATGCCAGAGAAGGAACAAGGCAGCGTAGGAGTCAGAATTACAGGAATAGGGGTGGCAGATTCGCACCAGGTCATCAGCAGGGTACATGTCGAGGGCAGTGTACACCTCCTTCTCAATCGCCGCACGCATCTCCAGTGCAACCTGCTCCCTGATGGCCTCCACATCCGCCTGCCCCAGTCACAAAGTCGAGGTCAGCAAACCAGATAAACTGGAGTATGCATTGCCGCCGGAATATCTATTGCCTTGCCGCCGCATGATACCTGTCAGAACAATTGTGTTGGAAGAGGCACTTGTGAGGGCAATCACCGTATCCAATCGGCAGCGTACGGGGCAACAAACACTGAACTGCATGTCAACCTCCATGCAGAGTGCCTGTCAGCATGTCTCACCTCGTAGGTGGCTTGGATCTCTGCCTTTGCGCGCTGGATGGCCTGCTGGGCCTCCTGCAGCTGGGCTGCGTGGCTGGCCCTCAGCGCTGCCAGCTCACTACTGCTCTGCCTTGCAGCCTCCTCCTTGGCAGCCGCCGCTGCTGCCGCCGCCGCCTCTGCCAGGCCCAGCTTGAACTCTACCTCTGCCACCTGTTGCAATGTTTTGAGTGGGTTGTCAGACAAGATTCGCACCCTTGGTGGACACTTTTTCCACACCGTTATCGCCAGAGAGCGCGCACGGTTGGACGGACAGGTGGGCCTTTTAAATGCCCACTCACATGACACATTGACAAGATTTTCAAGTGGACGTGCAAAAAGTCTTCCCTATGCCAACTTGACATGAGGACAAATCCTTGGAATATTTTCAAAGGTATGGGGAAGGTAGGGGGGCAGACCTGGGATTTGAGGGACTCCTCTTGGCGCTTGGCCTGCTGCACATCTGTCTTGTGTCTTTTGGCCGCATCAGATGCCTCGGCCTGCATGTTGGCCTCCTTGCGCAGTGACTCAGCAAGCTCCTTCTGCAGCCGCAGGCTCTCCTCCTGCGCATCACATCCTCACCCTTGGCGCAAGGGTACGTTGGAAAATGCTGCGCCTGATTCAGGATGGTGGCAACGAATAAAATTTTGCACGGGTCATCTGACAGGCAGGTGTTTTACAGGGAAGGTTGGATGCACAAGGCAAGATGCTGCATGTAGAGACAGGTTGTCTTTAGCAATGGTGCGCACATGTGTTTCCCTGTGCAGGTTTGTGGTGTTGTTGTACTTGAGCTGCACGTTCTGCAAGTGTGTCTTGAGCCGTGCGATCTCCTCAGCAGCCGCTTTGGCCTTGTGAGCCTCATCAGCTGCAGACACAATCACACATACATTATTAGAATACGTTGAGAGCATTGCATTGGACTAGTCGACATGGGGGTGGATGCCCAATGACAAGCCCAAGACTGTGATGCTGTCATACTGGCACATGAGGCAACATAGATATGTACGATAAGAGGCGGACATGCATATTAACTGACCTGCCCTAGCTGCAGCTGCGGCCAGCTTTCCGTCAGCTTCCTTGCTCTGCCGTTCCAGCTGCGCCTTGGCTTCCGCCTCGCGCTTCTTTGCTCCCTCCAGCTGCGCCTTGAGGCCCATGGTATCCGCATTTGTGGAAGCCTTCTCCTTGTAGGCCGCTAGCTTGGAAGCTTCCAGCTCCCTGGTAGCTGCCACCTGCTTCTCCTTGGCTGCATCGCGCTCCCTGCGCGCCTCCTCTGCCTCCTTCACAGCAGCCTCCAGCTGCCGCTTGGCTTCTGCCTCGCGCTCGTTGGCAGCCTCCAGCTGCCCCTTGGCTTCCGCCTCGCCCTCCTTGGCAGCTTCCAGCTGTCGCGTGGCTTCTGCCTCGCGCTCCTTGGCAGCTTCCAGATCCTTGATAAGTGCATCCTGCTTCTCCATGGCTGCCAGTACCTCCTTGCCAGCAGCCTCCTTCGCCGCCGCTGCCTCCTTCTGCACAACCACATGCGGGCACCCACACTTCACCACTCTGCTCCCATTAGAACACCATGCAGCAACAAGGCTCCATTGCCCAGATCTGTATGTTAAGTCCTTCAAATTGTGCCTGCTTTCACACAGTGCTCGTCAAGGTCCTGTGCACAAGCTCCAGTGCTCTTGCATTACTGGGCATGTGGAGTGGGCCTCCATTCTTGCTCAGAGCTTATTGCTGCTCGCAATAGTTTTTCTGTGCATTCTAGGGATTGCATTTGCATACCTTGGCAGTCTCCAGCTGGACGCGGACGTTCTGTGAGGAGGTGCGGATGGTCTCATTGAGGGACTTCACATGCGCCAGCTCGCCCTTCATCTTGTTGTTCTCCTCGGTCAGTGTCTTCTCGGTCTTCTTGGTGGAGGTGCGGATGGAGAAGAGCTCCCCCCTGGTTGCCAGCGCCTGTTTCTTGTGCGTGGCTGCAGCTTCCTCCGCAGCCGTCAGCTGCGCCTGCAGCTCCGCCAGCTGCTTCTCCTTGGCTTCGACGCCCTCCTTCGCTGCCTGCAATGCCGGCAGCAAGTTTGCTTTCAAGCCCTGTGGGCCTGCAATTTGCCCTGGGCATTCTTGCCACAGGGCATCAGCTCTATCTTTGACAAGAATACCAAGACAAGCATGGGGTTGCTGTTGTCAAAGCAACTTGACATGGATCGGAACAGATGCATCTCCCCGAGGCCTCCTAATGCATTGGTCACAGGATGGAATTCTTCAGCATGCATGCATGTTTAACAGAAGTGATGCATCGCGTCAGCGCACCATGGCAGAGGAATTTGCGCTGTCGCGCTCGTTCTCCACAGCGCGCATGGTTGCCCTGACAGCAGCCAGCTCCCTCTGCGCAGCAAGCTTGTCTGCCACCGCAGTCTTCCTGGCGGCAGCCTCGGACTTGAGCCGCTTCGAGAAGACGCCCAGGGCCTCAGTTGGCAGGTTGGCCTGCGAAATGGAAGGCACAGAAGCAGGTCAGGATGCTGCATCGAGTGGTGCTCTCTGACATGTGGTAATGCTGCAGACAAGTTCATTTGACATGTCAGACATGATTCAAATCCGTAGCTCATGAAGCATTTTGAACGCATCAGCAGGAGCATTGTCCGTGCTTCAATTAGAAGCCATGAAATAGCGAAGGGATGCGCACAGCTGTGCTGGAGCGCTTCAGGCGGCAGAGCTTGGCTGGGTCTGTGCTGTCCTGCATGGCAGCATCCCCACTGCCTGCTTTGTTCATCGCGCCCGCAATAGGCGCCACCTTGGGTGTGTGCACTGCAGGGCCAGATGCCTCCGCTCCTTTGTCAGCTCCAGTTGCACCCTGCAAGCATCACAGAAATGTCAGATGCAAGTACTCTGCACCCGCTTATCCTCAGATGAATGTCGTCCACACAATCAGCATTGTGAGCCATGCCATCAAAGCAACACACCTGGTTGTCAGCTCCGCCGGCCTTTTCCGCTTGTGGCGCCCTTTCCTGGCCCATGCTTGCAGCGTCTATTCCCTGAGCGCTTGAACCGACTGGGCCCCCAACAGGAACCGGCTGCGCAGCTGGCGAGTCGCCGGCCACAGGAGCATCTGACCTGCGATTGTCTGGAACTACCGGCACAGATGCGCTGCCCGGCTTGACGGCGGCTGTTGTCGGAGATGGGGCGGCCTTGGCGGGGGCAGACTGCGGCTGTCCAGGCTGCCGCATAGGGGAGGACACAGCCGGAGCAGCCGCCTGCGGGGGCTCCTGGCTCGCACCCGTGCTGTGCTCCTGAGCCTCGCTGACTAGGCCGTCCACCATGGCCAGCGCGCCCTGCAGAGCCGGCCCAGACACAGCGCTGTGTGCCGCTGCGGCCGTCTGCCCACCGCCGGTACCAGCACGTGCGCCGGGCTCTGCGGGTGGTGCGGGAGGAGCGTTGGCACCAAATTGCTGCCCCGGATGCGCGGCGGCTGCGACCCACGACCAGGGGTTGTTACACCCCGCGGCAGCGCCGTTGTCTTGGTGGATCTGCGGGGTGGTTTGTGGCAGTGCGCGCACTTGAGCAGGGCTGGCTGCCTCCACGGTCGCTGCTGCAGGGGCAGGGGCGGCAGGCGGCATGGGCTGCTGGAGAGCCTCCTGCATCATCTGCAGCGGCGAGCAATCAAAGACCTCCGGCAGGGGTATGTTGGCCCACGGCTCCTGCGCGGCTGGGCTGGGCTCGGCCGGAGCCTCCTGTGGCGCGGGGGGCGCCATTGGAGCGGCACCCACCGGCTGTGGGGGCGGCTCTGTGAATAGCGGTTCCTTTTCTGGCTGCTGCTGGTTCTGCTTCTGACTGAGTGGGTTGGCCACCAGCGCCCGAGGCACCGCTGCCGGGGAGCGTGCTGCCCGCGAGGCAGCTGGGGACCGCTGTCCGCAGGGCAAGCCCAGGATGCGGGGCCGGGTGGGTGCGGCGGGAGCGTCAGAGGTTTTGGTGGGTGTGCCGGAGAGGAGATTGAGCGAGCCCTGCTTCCGGCGTGGGCTGCGCAGTTTGCCGCCAGGGCCCAAGGCTGCCTGGTCAAACGGCTGGTGGCCCCCCTTTGCCATTGCTGTGTCGTCACCACGCCCCTACGCACGGAAAGAGTTGTCACACCCTCATTCCAGGGCATGCCACATGGTGCACCAAGCAACAACACGCTGTGCATTGCTTCAGGGCGCTGCAGGCTAATAGAATTTCTCAATGGAACATCACTGCAAAATTTATTGCTCAACTGAAAGCATCCAATCCATCTGAAACTTCCGAGACATGGTGCTCTCAATGCGCGTGTGGATTCCTTCTGTGTTCAGTCATGTGTAACACATACATGATGAGGTGCGCAGCTTGCCTGTGCAATGCTAACGTTGGGCGTCCGGGTATTTGTGTGAAGCACTTCGCTGCTGTCTTCGTCTCTTTCCTCATCATCAGACCCCAAGGCCCTGATGCTGGCAGTGACACCTCCTTCACTCTGCAGAAACACAATGGCTTCCTTCATCCCTGTATGAGTTGCAACAGCCAGTGCTAACTAGCATATGTTCTGGCAGGATGGGCTGCCAGGTCATGCTGCCAGCTGATGCAGACCTGATCATTGCCACTTGCTTTGTCCACTCCACTCTCGCCCGCTTCTCTGGATGCCTCAGCATGCGCAGTTGTGTTCATCTGTGCACATGCATCAACTTGAGTCTGCATTAAACGACAATATTAACAAGCTGATTCAGCACACTTAACGCACAGGGCAGAAAGAAGAACCAAGGAAATGAGCTGCCCAAGGCAGGTCACCTGTGCAATGCGTTTGGTCTTCAGGCTCACTAGGAAGCGGCCCATCTCTCCAGACAGCTGCATAGAGGCACATAATAATCTCAGACGCTTGGCAAGTCTCAATTAGATTTTACTTTCCACAAGCAAGCCTCTCTGCAGAAGTGAACGTATGTCTCAAGCGGTTCAGGTAATGAAGTGAATTTAGGCACGGCGTACCCGTGGTCTTTCCCATCCGCACTGATGTGCGTTCTTCGACAGATCGTCCAGCAGTTCTTTCGTCAACCCCTTTGTGGCCAGCCAATCGTTCATTGTCAGGCCTGCCTCACGCTGCAGACAGAATAGGGCGTTCAATCTGGCATGTCCGTGAGCAATATTTGCATCCATTACATCATCATGCTACATGGCAAGCGTGGCAATTTTAAGCATGCTGGCAAGGTAAAAGCAGATTTTTGTGTGAGTGTGTGACACTGATGAGGCAGGTGTTGAATGGGAACTTTTAGCATCAGTGGCTTACCCCCACAGCTACCACCGAGACATGATGCTTCCACGTCTGGTGAGACTTGCCACATGCTGTAGTAAACTTTGCCACGGGATGCTCATGCCAGTTGCGGTCTACCACAGTCTTAGTCCGCACCACGAAGTGCCCAAAATTGTTGTTGCAGACAACGTGGATGACCTCTGGGACATCTGGAGGTAGAGCCATTAGCTGCGCCCCCTGATGGCAGGCAGGCAAACAATCCAGAAAATGATTTGGGGATGCGCTTCAGTGCTGGATCTCTAGGACTAGATGTCATTCTGATTGTTCCGGGCACATCCTTGCCTATCTGATGCACTCCTACTAGTCGACTTGCAGAGTGAGCGTGCAATACATTTCCTCACTCCTTCAACTCCGTCTTTCCATGATTCTTCATCGCTGCACATGCAAGCATTAGGTAGCCCCGCTGTGTTTGTGGCGATAGCTGGCGTACCTCGTTTTTTTTCTTCGGTGCCATGGAGAGTGCCTCGAGAGCGTTGTCGGCTGCCGCCACCCAATCGTGCCGATCTGATGAATGGGAATCCTCGGAGGATTCACTTGAGCTCTTTGAGGGCAGAAAAATTGGTGCCGTTTTGGGTGAAGGAAGGCAACACGTTTGTGTTGCCTTGATCTAAGCCTGCCTCTTCTGTCGGACAACTAGGTGCGCCGCCGATCGTGATGCCTCCAAACTTCAGGATATATTTGCGTTTTTTTCCTGGCAATCAAGACTTCTCAAAACATCAATTCTAATGCTATCTGGGCACACTGTGTGGTGATTATGATCAGTTGACCAGTAGAACAAAAGAATGGATTATTGAATTGCTGATCGCGGCACACAAAGTGAATCAGCCAACTCTCCCCACTGACTTTAGAGGTCTAATCTTTGGCCCTTGATGAGGAAACGCACAGCTCAGCTCAGTCATCCTGCTCGTTCCCGCGAATTTGGCGCACAGGCACTTCCTGTTTAGGCGCCCCCTGAAAGCCGCGCCTGGCACTTATGAATTGCCATAAGCAATAATAATAATCTTTATGAGTGGCGAACCCAGAGCCCAATGCCTCCATGACTGCCAAGACCGTGCAATTTCCCCAAATATTGTCAGCATAAGTTTAGCTTGATTGCAAAATCTTACAAATGCCCATTCAGATCTGCCCAGCTGGGGCACGGTCACCCACGGTGGGCTGCATGTGCAGTGGCAGCCTGACGCATCTAGTAGATCCACTGGCAAGCATCTACTAGATCCGATGGCAAGCATGTAGAAGGTCCATTAACAAAGTACATCGTAAAGAGGAGGTCATTGTGAAATTGGCACATGTGTACAGCCACATCAATTAGAAGATAACAATCATATGATTCATCTGCAGATCAGCTGATCATCCAAAATTCACTGGCAGGCGGCCCTGTGAACTCACGCGACCTGGGCTGTGCATTGACGCCTTCCACAATTACTGAAATCAGACAGCATGCAGAAAGGCTGACGAGTTCTGCCATTGCCAGAGCGATCCTGGTATGCAGCTTGCAACTGCATGATGCAAGTCACTCAGATTTCTGACGCCACAGCCTTTGTCAGGCTGCCTGAATGTTGGGCTGTCAGCTGCGGGGTACTCAGCTGGGACTATCCGCTTATCTTGAGCCCGGGTTGAGGCCAAGCAGCATATTTGAGCCGCCTCCTGGCAGGTACATGATGTTGCCAGATTTGGACAGCGTGCTGGCAATGTCCTTGGCCGCCTCAATGCGCCGCAGCTCGATCAAGCCGGGGCCAGCGCTCTTGGTGGCCTCTGAGATCAGGCGCGCTGACTCACTCTCTCCCTCGGCCCTGATGACCGCCGCAATCCGCTCCTGCAGATTCACCGACATGCAGAGTAAACAACTGCTGTTCCCCGGTGTCTAGTCATTATTCCACACAGAGACAAGAAACAAATACGAAGACAATTCTAGGACCTCCAAAGAAAAAGACATCAACGATGATCTGCGAATTTCAGGTACAGGGCGCTGCGGAGGCCCAGCTGGTGAGTAGAATCCTGACAGCAAGCAGGCTGTAAATTTCCGCACCTGGTCGGCCTTCAGCACAACAAAGCGGGCGCGCTCTGCGTCCTGCTGCGCCACTTGCTTCGATTCAACTGCCTTTGTGAACTGCACAGACAATACCATAAGCTTAGTGAGACGTCCAAATGTACACAGACAAGAAATTGCCATACACAGGCAACTTTTATCAATGGAACTGACATAGGTCTACAATGAATGCACATAAGGAAGGTGGAATCCGGTCTGTGCAGAACTTACCTCAGTGCCAAAGGAGAGGTGGGTGATAGCGATGTCGTCTACGAGGATGTTGAATTCCTTCGCACGGGTCATCAAGTTTTCCCTCACCTGCACACCAAAAGGAATTACATTCAGTACCACTTATTCTGCTCTTGTCATCCACCTAAGTCGATCAGCGTTAAAGAAGACTTGCCCATGCGAAAGCAAAGCAGAGCGTAGGAAGCAGTGTCTCACCGCCCGCGAGACCCGGTCACGCTGTGTCAAGAGCTGCTCGGCGTTGTATTGGGCCACAACTGCCTTGAGGACCTCATTGCCAATGGAGGGCAGCACCCTCTCATCCCAGTCCAGGCCCAGGCTCCTGTAGATCTGGGACAGCACTGACGAATCCGGCTTAGACAGCACCCTGAGCGAGATGTTGACCATCTGCAGATCTGCAGCACACATGCACATCTAGCTCAGCACTGCCTCTAGTGAGCAGTAATCATATTAGATGTATGTCATGAGGGTACCCTTCAGCTGCCACTGCAAACTGGTTCTGGAAGCAAGCACAATACACATTGTTGTGCCTGCTTCAGGAACGCTGCATGACATGGGCAACTGATGGCATGCAGCTGGAGAGTCACACCCTTGGTTCCCGTGACTGAGCTGATGGTGCGAGGGCGGGTGCGGATGTCCATCACATTGGGTGACTGCAACCAGGGCACACGGAAGTGTGTCCCTTCGCCAACAGGCTGATCCAGAACTCCCCTGATCCTGTCATAGATCACCGCCCTCTCTCCTCCATCCACTGCAGGCGCACACGCCAAATGTTCAGTTTATCTATCGGGAGGCAATTATTCAGAAGTCTCAGGAAGCTGTTCGTGTGAGCAAAAGTCCCAAGACCAGGAACATCCTGAGCATGACTAGTTACCTGCGCACCGTATGTGAAAATAACAAGAACAGATACAAGGCATAAAGCAGTAACTGACTAAGTATTCCTTCGGTGGTGGAGTACAAGGACTATTTTAGATGGAAGGCTTCGAAATGTGATAAGACGCTGATGCAGAGCAGGACACATAGCAAACTTCCGTCCAATTGGGAGTACCTGTGTACAAAGACGATTGCGCGATGCCTCCACCAATTCCAACAACTACAGCAAACCTGCCCACACGTCCAAGCAGGTTTGCGATCGCAGTCGCGGCTTGCTGCTGAGGAGATCCCATGTGTGACTATTCAGACAGCAAAGGATTCCTTCAAACAGAAGCCTGATGAATCCTTCTGAAGGACTGTGGCTTGTGGGATTCCTGCTACGTTCAGCCGCTGAAAAGCCCTCGGCCACGTCATCAGAAACCCTGCTTGACCAAGCACTAGCAGTTGCGTCCTTTCAGAATGCTTAGAAATTCAATTGATCATTTAGTTGATCTTAAAGGTGTTTCGAGATGCTTGAAACAATTTGTTAGACATAAACTTTTTCATGAAGGTTCTGTGGGAGTTACCATTTTGATCTGAGCGTTGGTAGTGTTCCGCTTTTTCATTTTTGACGTGCAAAGTATCTTTAAAACATCTGCTGTATAATTTAATCAAATATCAACGCATCAGCCATTGGCTCTGCTTCAGATGGTTGAGCGTTCCCCAGAGCAACTAGTCCAAGCACAACCGTCCACGAGCTCTGCTGCTGATGGCGTGCTGCCTCGGCGATTTGTGGGAAGGAAGGGGGCCGTGTCACGCGCGAGTGACGGAGCCATTGTTCCAAGCTCTACCAGTGCAGTTCCTAGATTTGTGAGGCAGCAGGTATTGGCTGCCACCAATCTTACTAGGCTTCATACACCGTGTTGACCTTTAATGAGGATGGTATCTAAATCAGTTGAGGCTACTTTGAGGGTGATGCTCAAACGATCATGCCTGTGGCAGGTCCCAGATGAGATCTTACATGATGAGGCCCTCAATGCAGCCATTGGGGTGCTTCCTGCAAACTACAGCTTCGAGGTGAGAGCAATGATTCATTCTTGCATGCACACTGGTTGCAAGGAAGTGCTAAGCAGAGATCTGATGTGTGTCTTGGACTGCACAGATACACAAGACGGTGTGGCGCATAAAGCAGATGGGAGCCAAGCGCGTGGCTCTGCAGTTTCCAGAGGGCCTCTTGATGTATGCTTGTGTCATCGCCGACATCCTGGAGAGGTACCGCTCCTTTTATACTTTCACCTCCCAATGCTGACCCATAAGCACTTTTAAGAATCACATACTGGCCCAGTACATCTGATGTGCCTCTCAGATTCCTGCATGCGTGCTAGTCACTAGAATCACTTAAATCAAGCATGTCGCGTGCAGCTTTGCCGGCGCGGATCATGTGTTCATACTGGGCGATGTGACATATGGGGCCTGCTGCGTGGATGACTTCAGTGCAAGGGCGCTGAAGGCTGATCTGCTGGTCCATTATGGTCACTCCTGCCTGGTCCCTGTCGACGTCACCACCATCCCCTGCCTATACATCTTTGTGGACATCAAGATCGACGTCCAGCATTTTGTCGACAGTGTCATGTGCGTGCCTTCCCTCCTCCATACTTCTTTCCGCTCCAGCCAAGTCCTCTCTGCAATCTCCCGGGTCAAGTTAAGCGATAAGCCTGATCACAACTGATGGTTGCCATCATGAGGATGTTGGGACCAGAGGCTTCCTCGTAGGGATTTGTCATGTATCAGGTGCATTCAGGTTGCCTTGTTGGTGGGAGGAGAATCGTCCCTGTTTCGTGTCATAATCCACTTTGATGCTCGTTCTGGGGTAGGCCATTGGCACCCCAAAAGCTGAGAGTTACACTGACACAACATTCAAAAATTCTGTGCTGCTGCAGGCTGAACTTTGAGCCTGGGGCTCGGCTGGTGCTGGCGGGGACCATCCAGTTTGCAGCCTCCATCCAGACAGCCAGAGAGCAGCTGGCGCCACACTTTCCCAGCCTCGCCATTCCTCAGAGCCGGCCGCTGTCCCCTGGTGACTCCCACATTCCACCCATTATAGCTCATTACGCAGACCGTGATCCTGCAAACCCTCTGCTCTTTGTCGCTAGGTGTTGTGTTTAAGGCTGCATGCAATGTAATTATTTAGTGCTCTTGGGCCCAGGGAACATTCTACTTTTGCTGCTCAATGTCCAGTTGGGAGGCAGCCCCTCCTCTCACAGCTGGCGGTCATTGTGCCTGAATGTGAACCGTTTTTTTGTCTAAGAGGCTGAGCTCTCGGATTTTAATTGTGCAGGGGAGGTGCTTGGGTGCACGGCGCCAGTGCTGAAGGAGGAGGCGGATGCGATTGTGTTTGTAGCTGACGGGCGCTTCCACCTGGAGGCCATCATGATCGCCAACCCTGCCATCCCCGCCTACAGGTGCGCCTTCATGCATGCAACTCCTGCCCCGCCTGAGTCTTGCGAACCCATGCCACACAAGGCATGCAGAGATGTGCAATCATTGTGTTGATGGCCTGCCCCCATGACAGTCTCCAAAGACATCCTCATTGTAACAGGCTGCAGGCTCTCTTGCACTTTCCCAGTAAAGCATTCTTTTCGTCACGGATTGTTTTGTGTTGGTTTTTCAGCTAATGTGCTGGCCATAGCAACGGGTGTTATTTCTCAAAGAGTGTTAGAGTAGCACTTGGTCTGGGGTGGCTGCACTTTTCAAAAATTGCCATTGCAGATTAGAAATCTGTAGTTTGCGGAGTAGATTTTTCGGGGGTACCTAGTCATATGTTTGTCGCACTGCTGAGTCATACTGATTAGTCCTGGATTTGTAAAACTGGTGCAGGTACGATCCATACGGGCGCGTGCTGACGCTGGAGCGCTACGACCAGGCCGGCATGCGCGCGGTGCGCCGGCGCGCGGTCGAGGCGGCCGCCGGGGCGGCCAGTTTTGGCCTTGTGCTGGGCACGCTCGGCCGCCAGGGCAACCCCCGCATCCTTGACCACCTCCAGTCCCTCCTCTCCCGCAGGGGGATTCCCTACACCAATGTGCGCGCTGCTTTTCTTCTTTGTTATTACCAAAAGTATCCCACTGCTGCAAATGTTTTACCTCTTCTTCTCTCTGGCCTCCTCCATTTTTTGCAGTAACTCCTGTCGCAACAGGCGGTTCCTTACATCAATGCCCGCGCCGCAAAAACTCGTTGCCTCGAGATGTCCACATTCCTGCACATGTCTTACCTCTTCGTCTATGTGGACCCAATGTTGACGTCCCTGCACATGCTTTACCTGTGGTATAGTATCTTCTTTGATTGCCTGCAGGCAAGCATGCCAGGAACAGACTAAGGCATGTCTCGTTTCTTTTTCTATTGCAAGCTAGGATGACAAGCAATACAATTGTTCTGAGACTAAGAACTTCGACCTTTGACAAAGGGGTCGTGCTTATTTCTGCAGGTGCTGCTGTCAGAGGTGGCGCCCTGGAAGCTGGATATGATGCACGGGGTGGACGCATGGGTGCAGATAGCCTGCCCGCGCCTGTCCATAGACTGGGGAGAGGGGTTCTCCAAGCCCACACTGACCCCCTACGAAGCCCTGGTGGCCCTCGGAGAGGTGGGAGGCCTGGCTTTAGCATCTCTCAAACTGTCCCTATTATCATGAGTACTCTTCTTTGACGCTCTTCCTGCCAGAGGCAAGCTGGCCCTGCAGATTATCTGCAGTAAAGGCTTCCAAACAATGGGTGCTTATTAGCGAAGAGAGTGTAGGACATGCAAGGCAGTGCGAGCGCCGTGTAGGGAGAACAAGCTGCATCACAATACTGCATGGTTTAGATTGAATGTCAAGTGAGCATTATTCATGGTGCAATGACATCCGCATAATGTTCAGTTGGCTTGGGTGCTGCGCAGGTGCCGCCTTGGTGGGAAGGCCCACAAGCAGAGCAGCAGAAGGGCCAAGAAGCATACCCAATGGACTACTATGCAAAGGATGGTGGTGTGTGGAACAGCAGCTATCACAAGACGCCTGCGCGGGTGAAATCCCAAGCGCAAGCAGTGCGCTGAGAATCCAGTGTGCTGTCTGGCTTTGCCGTTGCTGCAAGTAGAAGGTTCTTTGCCTTGGGTGAGAGAGCGCGAGGACAAGGCATTATGGCTTATATTGTTTGAATATGAGTGTGATGACGAGTTGTTCAAGCAAATATGTTGCGGTCGTACATGCACTGTTGGCGTTGTACAAGCCATTGTCAATTTGGACTACATCGGAAGGTGCTCAGTTCTGTAAGATCAATCGAATATTACTTGCCGTTACTTTGCTGCTTGCCAAAGTCTTCTCAGCACTTGCACGCGCAAACACATGAACTGCTGCCAGGCGGCCAATAAACAAATGGACCACTTCATCATGCACTAGCATTCTACTTGATCATCATACACACTGAGAGATCATTTGCAATGTTGCAAAAATATATACTACAGTCTATCCAGCAAGCCAATCTACATCCAGCTGGACATTTCAAAAGACACCATGAGCATTTAGATTTGCAATATCAGACCTCATGATACAGGAAATGGCCTTAAAAATCTCATCGAGGCTGCTGCTGCATGCAAGACAGCACGCTCCTCCTGAGCAAGACTGCGCATAACAATGCAATCCCTGGCACACTGTGTACATGTGCAAAGATGACATCTGCAAAATAGTCCACTTCTGCTTCTCTGCCCTGCAAAATCTTCCTGCATGTAGCTAAGACATCCAAAATTGTAGATCAATAAGACGATAGGACTGTCATTGTGTTCCTGCAATTTCACAATTCACTGTATGCGCAGGTGAGCATGCCAGCTCAGTACTTCTTCATGCGGCAGCGCTGGTATGCTTTAGGTGTGCAAGCAAGGGAATTTGTACCCTGTGAACCCGCTTGAAGCTTAAAATCTTCAAAGATGCCCCTCACTCCTCCTTGCGCAAGGCAGGGGTGACAAACACGCCAGTCTTGGGCTTCAGCAGGATCTTGCATTCGGTCTCCAGAGGGAACTGCCCCGGGCTGAGCTTGAAGGTGAACCTGCATGAGCAGCACCTTGAGTCACTGTGAGTAATTTGAATTACAAATTCCTTTCACCCCAGCTTCGCCTTCAAATATCTCTAAACAGACCTAGGTATAAGCATTCATTGCAGTGGGATCCAACACAGCAGCACAGGCAAAGTGCGATGTGTGCACGGCGCAGAGCCCGGCGTGAGGCAGCCTTGGCATACAGCAGCACGTCTCCATTCGTACATATTCATAAAAATTGACTGCAGTGAACCGGCATCTGGGCATGGCAAGGTCATCTGTACATGTGGGGGGAGAGAGGGCAAAGCAGTGACATGTAGGCATGGGAGGGATCAGGGGTAATTGATTGTACAACAACTTTGACACCTCTGGACCCTGGCATCCAATTGAGCCCTACATCCCCAGCACGCCACCAAGACAGGCATGCAAAAAACAACCTGCATTCTCAACTCCCACAGAAATATATTGAAGACTTGCCTTCTCCCCTCATACAGCTGTCCAAGCCAGGAGACCAGATCCTTGGTGAAGAACTACCCGCTCTACAATGTCGGCATAATGGCTTATGTATTCTTGATAACCTTCTTCATGATGATGCCAGGAGGAATGGTGCGCACTTGCGGACCGCTCTACAATGCTGGCATAATGGCTCATGCCTTCGTGATAAATCCTTCTTGATGATCTTTTTCGTGGCGATGCATGGGAGGGAGGGTGCATACTTGCGGAAGACATGCGCGAGGGCGATCTTGGCCTCGATGAGGGCGAGGCGCTGGCCTACGCAGACGCGCGTCCCCTCCCCAAAGGGCATCCACTTGCCTGGCACATGCTTGTCTGCGGCGTACTCGCGCGTTCCCTCCACCCAGCGCTCCGGCTTGTACTCCTCCGGATCCGCGTAGATCTCCGGGTCGCGGTGGATCGCATAGATCGGCACCTGCGCACACATGCACACACCAACAGGTCCTCAGATACATGGAAACTTTTAAGCCCTGAAGTCTAGGCCTGTCTGACTGATCAGGGGCAGAGCGAAGCGCAGCTGAAGCCTTTTATCTGCCACTGACATGATGAACATGTCTCCTGTCTGTCGTCTCTCATGAGAGCTATCACGTCAGATGTCATGTTGTTGATGAGGCCTCTAGCTGCATCTGGAGTACTGATGCTCAGAGATGAGGCCTGTCTACAGCGGGCTTCCCAGTGGGACCAGGCAAACGCAAAAGGCCAGTCACAGTCCCAGATATACCGTACTAACTTTAATGCGTCAATTGACATAATAGGGGTCGTGAAAGTCGCACCATGACGCCGGTGCCCTTGGGGACGGTGTGGCCCTTGATGAGGGTGGCCTCGCCCAGCTGGCGGCCCAGCAGGGTGGCCGGCGAGTACAGCCGCAGCGCCTCCTTCACACACGCCTCCACGTAGGGCATGCGCAACAGGTGCTCTGCCGTCACATCGCCCTCCGGCGCCTCCCTGTCAATCTCCTGCACCACCGGGATACTTCGACTCAGGAAAGGGCCTGAAGCCCCTCAAACGATGCACGCAACACTGCGTGCCAACCAGATGCCACCACAAGATTTCCTAACACGATTCCAATGGATGCTTGGGCAATCGTCACCTCGCATGTAAATAAAATCAGGCACGGGGTCTTCTCATTAGGTATTGGCAAAGGCAATATCCCCTAAGCTCAGGCCCGTGTGAATGCACTTACCTCGACAAGCTTGGCTGCCTTGTCTGGGTTGGCAGCAAGAGAGTAGGTGGTGAAGGCCAGCGTGTTTGCCGTCGTCTCGTACCCTGCACATGGGTAAAATGGAAGACATCAGCTTGATCAGCATCAGACGCAATCACAAAGGGCTGGTAGTGGACATGCCGCAAGAAACTAGCCTGTGAGAATTGCACACTCAATCATAGAGACAACATGAATACGAAAACTGTCACCCAGTGCTTGGGGATGGACGCAAAGAGGCAGAGCACGCACCTGCCAGGAGGAAGACGAAGGCCTGCGCGATGATCTCGATGTCTGTGAAGGGGCTGCCGTCCGCGGTGTGGCTGGAGCTCATGAGCAGGTGCATGAAGCTGCCGGGCTTCACTGCGCGCGCCTGCTTGCGAGCTTCCAAACTCATCGGCGCGCCCGCCGCCCCTTTGGCACTGGCCGCCACCTCCAACCTCTGCTGGGCATCCTTGCCATCTGCAACCGGGCCGTAACAAACCTTAGCACCATGTTTGAGATTTTGCTGGCCAAGGTTGATGACAGAACGTTGTACAAGGAAGGGCAGGTTGTCATTGTGACATGAGGCATTCCCTGCATCTGCAGGGAAATGAGTTCTTGGACAAGAGTCTCGGAAGGCATCAGAAGCGCACCTTGTGCACCCTGCTTGCGAGCTGTTTCCAGCAGCTCTGTTGAAGTCTTGTACAGGAGCTGGCGTGCTGCGGCCATCTGCAAGATGTCATCTCCACATCTTTGAGTAAAATTGTATCCAGCCAGGATGGAAGAACGTATACACTTCGGAGTAAGATACTGTTGACAATATTCCCCTGGATATGAGACAGAGGAGAGAAGGGCACACCTTGCGCATCTCTGCATCCGGGAAGTATCTTGCTATGGGCTTCAAGATTGGCACCGCAAAAGGAAACAGCAGCAGTATTGCTGAGTATATGTTTCCTCCAAAGGCTGCAGACCACACAAAACCAGTTGGGACATATACCAGATGCACTAATAATAGCACTGGTGAATGCCCTGACCTCATGCTAAGATTGAGAGCAAGGTAGACCCTCACGATTCTGCTCGAAGAGTGTCTGGGCTGATGATATGAGCCTCTTTGCTGCTTCTGAGTTCTTGCTGTTATCAGCATCCTGTGTGTGCAGGTCCACGCCAAACGCCACAGTTCCCACAACGCCCATAGTGAGCCGCCCTGCATACAGAAGTAAGAGGCGTCATAGATGCCCACTGCAAATAATTTTTCGTCTAATTTAAAGGAGCACAAGAGCAAAATTGTCTGCCACTCGTTCTAGCCTGCTTAAGTGCAAAAACAGCCTCTGGGGAGCTCTAAACCACAGTAACTTTTACAGTTAGAATAGATTCTTAACCACAAATTCCTCAAGCAAGCGCCTACGTGCTGACAACTCTACTAGTAGTTGATTTGCCTTTCAAGACAGCCAAATATGCTAGAGTCCCGCTATTGCAGGCTGGCTGTTTGGTGTGTACCATATTCGCGCCAGATATTTGCCTCGCTGCCTTCTGCCGCATACTCTGCCAGGTTGGAGCACAGCTGCTCAGCACAGTTGTTGATGAGGCCACACGACACGTCCAAACTGCACACACCACATGCAGACAAAGTCGTGCCACTTTCCTTGCCATGGGAAGCAATGCATCACAGCATGCGCACGCATCTATATAAAAAGTGGTACAGTATCATTGATACCTTGCCTCGCATGCATAATATACCAGTGCAAACATATATTCAAGCACCCTGCTCACCTTGCACTGTTGAACATGGGCAGCCAGGCACTCTTGATGTCCCGATGCTGTGCCTTGCTGCAGCACACTTCCATGCATCAATTTCCCTTTTCTGGCATAATTGTTCAGTAGCATTGCAGCAGGCTTTGCGTGCGACATCACACAGAAACAAGGTGCTAGTGTCAGGAAGTAAGCATGCAGAGGGATAAGCCACACTCTTTGACGGCTGCCAGGTTGGCGATCTGTATCTTGTGATCTCGCCCAGTCATCAGATCAGGTGCACCCCTCAGCGCCAGTCGCTCCACATTCCGCAGGATTAACAGCCTGCAGAAATGAGCAGGAGGACAAAAGTATGTTGGCAAAATGTTGAAACAGCCCATCTTGCCATGACATCAGATCTTGATGAAGAAAATGGAAAGGCCGGGGGGCCAGTACTAGATATGGAAGGGGCCTTGCCTGCCCAGCTCGGGCTCGGTGACGACCACGATAGGAGCAGCGCCAAACCAGATCTGCAAGGGAAAACCACATTGCTCTTCAATGCCTTTTCTGCAGCATGCTCTGAGACAACACAACCGACACATCGTGCCAAACGGTTCACAGTAAGCTCTGGCAGACAGGTACGGGAGTTTAAGGACTCGCCTTGAATAGTGAGCCATGTTGCTTTGCCCAGTCCGCAAAGACCAGATGCATGCCACGCCCACCAAGGAAGGCATCGAAGTTGCCAATGAGCCACTTGGCCTTTGGCCCTGGGAGGCGTGGGAGCTGCCATGCCTTGAGAGGATGGTATCCGTATATGATCAACTGTACAAGCATCACACATCCCAATCAATAAGATCACTGGAAGATTATGTCAACAGCAAGCAGATGTGAAGCCCCATGCATAGAAGGTAGAGCCGACTGAAAGCAAGAGGCTTTGATACATACGACTAATAGTGTGAGTATAACAGTACATAGTACATTCCTATATGCAGCTGCAAGGAGAGCGGTCGAGGAGAGCTATATATAGCAGCCCCGAACTTTCCGGCACAGAGGTATGACCAGACTGTCTCAGGTGCTTGGGAAGCCGCGAAAACTCACCGCTGCACTAAACGCTGCGCCCACGATCCAGCTGAGGGGAATGCCTCCAAGAGCCCACATTGAAACGTGGTCGAGGGGGCGCGCACTTGTGCGTGGATCGCCCAAATCCCAAAGCGCCTGCAGCACGGCGAATGGAGCCTGCAGGGTCCCTCCAAGATATCTGAATCGCTCCTTGTACTTAGAATGCAACGATGTATCCCCTTAATTTCTATGAGGAGGTGAGCGAAGGTGCTGTCGCTATAGTATCGTTACCGTGCCGATGTTCTGCCATGTGGCACCACATGCAGCCACATCAGCGCTGTCCCTTCCTCAAACTCCCAAAAGACAGCTCCTGCACTTCTGCTTGCCTTCACACCGCAGGAGGTATCTACTGGCACTCAAAGTCTAGCATATTGAGAGGTTGGCATGCAGTGGGTCCAACGCCCATTCATCTGCTTTTTAGAGAGAACTTACCGAATGGACTGTAGTTTGCATATCTGACTCATGCAGCCAATTTTGCTCTTCTCGAAATAGATAATTCACAGTTCATATTTTGGCAATATAAAAATAAGTCTACCAGGTTTCAGAACGTATTCCCAGGACATCTCTGTCCTAATTCCTGGATACAGACTTCTGACTAAGCAAGATCTGACACTCAAACAGCGTTGACAAATACCGTTGTCTTGTCGCGAGTGAACCTTATTGTGTTGGCCTTGGTAATTATCTCACCTAGAAACTTACCAGGATATCGCGTCCGTCAAGGTCGATCAAGGTCATCAAAAGTGCCTTCTTAGCTCTAGTGCAGTCCAAAGAGAGGGATGAAAACCAAGCACGGCTGGTGTCTGAGAGTGCTCGTCATCCTCTCTCTGCTTTTCGTTCAATATGTCTACAGCGCTTCCAACATCACCATCAAGGGCACCAAATTTGTAGATGACGTTGGAAGGGTGAGCAGTCCTGAACACTTTGAAGGCTTCACCCGCACTGCACCTGAATGCCATGCATGTTTTGGCTGCAAATCGACTTCAAATGCAGAGCTGACAATTAATGCAAGGCTTGAGAATATATAATGCCTGGCTGTGCAGATTGTGGTCCTGCGAGGACTCAACCTGCCCATCAATGCCAAGATGGCGCCTTTCACGCCTCTGAACGACAAAAAATCCCTGAGCAGGCTGCAGACGTTGCCACTCTATGGGACATCAATCGCGCGTGTGCTCTTCACATGGGAAGCCTTTGAGCCTGAGCGGGGTCAATACAACATGGACTACCTCAACTACTACCTCACTTTGGTTGAGGTGCGCCTCACAAATTCCAGCTTCTTTGGCATTCTTCAAATGTGCAGCACCGTGCTCGCATCTGCAGCACCTGAGCTGTTGCGTTCATCCAGGTCTTGCAGGCTTGACTGATGCTGCATGTTTCTGAGTGAGGCTGTCTGGTGGTGTTTGTGCAGACGCTCTACAGTCAGGGCATCCTCACCATGGTGGATATGCACCAGGACTTCTACTCGCGCTGGCTGAACTTGGGCTGTGGGGAGGGCTTTCCCAGATGGGCCATTTTGGTGGATCCCATTTTGCAGAAGAACCCCTTCAATGGCCCACGATGTGTTGCCTGGATCCTGCAGGTGAACCACTGCAATAGCATGCCACCCTGGCCCCTTCAAGAATCGCACATCCTGTGCCTTGCACTGATTAAACCTCATCATGGGCCCCTTGGACTTTTGCCATATGACAGTGCTGCAAGCTTGCCATCATTTGTCTAATAGATGGAGTTGCTGTATACATGTTGTCATTTACCACAGGGTCCCTTTGATGTGGCCGGCAAACTCAATTGGAAGTTGTTTTATGCCGGGGAGAACGGCGTTCGCGACAGGTTCCTGGACATGTGGGAATACCTGGCAAGTAAGACCCCCCAGTCTGCTCTGCATACTTTGACAGGGTTTCCTTGCACCTCCTGTTTGCATCATATCGCTCTCTGCAGCACTCATCTGGCCCATCTCTGAATTTTGCTCACAGCAGCGACCTACTAATTTTATCCCTTGCATGCAGAGACATTTGCCGACAACCCAGCTGTCATTGGCTATGACATTTTGAATGAGCCATATGGAGATGAAATGAGCGAGATTGGGCCCTTGTATGAGGATGCTGCCAAGAGGATACGAAAGCATGACCAGAAAGCCATACTGTTCATAGAGCCCCAGGTCAGGCCCTTGATCTCTCTAAAAGTTTCTTCTGTATTAAACATGTCTGTCCTGCACCTGACATGCGAAAGGACATTTAATCTCAACCTTGCAGGACTGAAATTTGCTTGTCTGTGTACAGATTTACAAGGGAGCTGGCAGCAAAACAAACCTGCCTCAGCCCACCTTCGACAACTATGCGGTGGCCTTTCATTACTATGGGCAGACAAGGGACCCCCACAAGATCATTGTGTCTTCCTTTGAAGAGGTAGACCACACCAGAACCTAGTATTAAACAGATAATGCAGATGCATGTGAAGTGAACTTGTTGGAGAGGAAGCATTGACAGGAATCCCCACAGATTGCAATTCCTAATATTGCAGGCCCTCACCATCTGGACAAACCAGACTGAGGCATGGGACGTGCCCATGTTCTTTGGCGAGTTTGGTGCCAACACTGACAAGAACCCAGACAACGATGACTTCCAGGTAACAGTCCAGGGCCTCAACTTGACACATTTGCAGCAAGTCCCAGAGGCAACCCCCATGCAAACATTGGCCTGCATTCCTATTTTCAACCCCACAAGATCCAAGGTTGCTCCACAAGAGTAAGACAAAATTTGAGCTGTTGCATGCACAGCTGCGCTTAGAAACGACATTTCCTTGGTGCACCAACAGGCGCCCAACTACATCTCCATGTTCTATGATGAGCTGGACGCGCGGCTGCTGGGGGGCACCCAGTGGGGTTGGACCGATGACTACAACGACAGGACCAAGGATGGCTGGAACAATGAGAACTTCTCCATTGTGGACGCCCGCAGGAACCTGCGCTCAAACTTCGCCGTGCGGCCCTACCCCAAAGCCATCGCTGGCATCCCCGGCCAATTCAAGGTGTGCTCCGCTGCTCACTTCCTTTATGAATAGTTCTGTCACGTAAAAAGAGATTTCCCGCAGGTCTCTGGGCGTGTTGGACATCTGTGCCCGCCTCACCGAGGCTGCATTTCATTGTTGAAGCTGATTCCCTGTGGCAATGCATCTGCTGTCAGTGTGTTTCTCAGTTTATGGTCTTGACTAGGTGCAGGGGAATCTTTCCAAGTTTTCAAGGTAGATTTCTCCTTTCACACAGGAAGTGCGCAAGCCACTGGCTTGGAGCCAGCAAAAGATAGTCTTGGAGAGCACGATGCAAGGCATAAAGTAGCAGTGACCCACAAGATACAGTATTAGACAAGAAGTGCTGTGCGCAGGTGGATTCCATTGAGAAGGTGATGGAGCTGAGCTGGGAGGTGACTGCTGCCACGCTGGCAGCCGGGGCAGCCAGCGGCGGCAGAGGCGCCACGACCGTCCTCTTTGCGCCAGTCCAAGGATTCTTCGCTGTGCCAAATGCCAACCAGCTGGACATCCAGGTAATTGGCTGCTTCCTTGCTTCTCACTCCCAGGCATATTTCAGCGTGAGCTGAAAGGGCTGGAATAATATAATGATGGTACTGTAGTACAATATTTGTACCTAAATCTAATTACTAATCAAAGAGTAACATTTATATGTATTCTGGTGTCAATCTTGTGTGTGCTCGCACACAACAGCAGTACTGGAGCAGAACCGCTTGTCTGCATCCCATGCCCATCTAAGAGCACCAATCGGGTTTATATGCGCTCGTTGGAGCAGCAACACAGGTGGCTGGGGCAGGAAAATATTGATTGTGGCTCTGGGTGCAGGTGACACCGGCGACTGGTTTGACATGCAGCTACACAGCGGACTGGCTCACCTTCAGCTGCCTGGCCAGCCTAGCCGGTGGCTACACTCTGGTCATACAGCCACAGCAAATAGCGTGAGATGCGCGCACAATAGACAGAGTGCGGCCACGGAGGCTTGGCCACAAATATCAAAACTGGCTAGCTGGTCTCCCTTGGGAGCAGAACGAGCAAGGCAAGGGTCTGTGGGGAGCACATACAGAATTTGATAACTGAACTTAGCGTAGTAGTCCTGAAGGTGGTACGACAGCCATTTTGTGAGGAGAGTTGCATGATTGTCAGACTGTCCACATGGGGATGCAGACTGATCGTGGCACTTAATTGCCATGCTCCCTGTGATGAGGGGCCCTCATTGGGGACAGTGCTGCTGTTAAGGAGTGACAATGAAGTATCATTTAGTTTTGGACCGGTAGAACACTGAAGAACTGTTAGGTAACATGGTTACACTGTAGCGGCTGGCAGCGATAGCGCATGCTGGCGTCATTCAATTGGCATTGGCTGATCAGCTCATGCTAGCAGCTGGCTTGCGCGAGCTAATGGCAGCTCATGCTGGCAGCTGATGCCATCTGACATCTGATTGATGATTGCACCTGCAATTGAAATTGCCAGTGCACCTCATCAGCCAACTGTGCGGTCCCACAATACCCCACTAGTGTCAGGACCGCGCGCAACAGCTCGTGATGTTATTGACGAGCATTTATGGCACTGTCAGTGCAAGTAACTATGTCAGTGACCATAGTCACCAAAATAGAGAACTAGGCAACTTCTACATATTTTTGGATGATGACCATGACTGCTGCGCATGCATGCCACTAGCAATACTATTTGGCCAAACACCTTAGTCATGAGCTAGAACTTCCGGTGGGAGGCCAAGAGAGGAGAGGTCACCAGGATTTGCACCGTGTTCATGCAATTGTAGACGTAAACGACATTGGGTCGATTTGGGCCACTCACAGGCTGTCACTGGGCAATCTGGAAAAGGGGATTAAACACCTGGAGGGGGCTTCACCTCCCCATCCGAATATGGCAGCTTCGCATCAGGTGAGATCTTCCGGAAGCCGAGTCACTGCAAACCTCGGCTTACTTGGACATCAACATCAGCGCGAGCTAAACATATTCTGTGCTCCCAGTCTGCCTCAAGGTTCCCAAGACTCTCAAGGAAGGACTCAGTGCTCGCAATGGCTCGCGTCGGCAATGCCAACAGCCACACCGGACTCGTGTGGGGAGTGTACTTCCTGGACCTCCTCGCCTGGATTGTGCTCCTGGCAGGTGAAGACTCCCCACACCCAACGCCACAATGTTCATCGTCGCATTATGGGTCCAGAGCCGTCAACGTAGAATGTAGCGTTTTGCAATGAGCGATTTTCTCCCCAAGCTGTGGATGTGGTGACTAGGATGCCAGTGGGCCCGAACGCTTCTAGACGTGTAATGTTGCTTTGTGAGGGGGACCTGTTTGCGATGGCTACAGTGCTGAGTGATGGATAGGCTGGAAGGCTTTTCTGGGCTCACCGGGGCCTCAGGACGTTCTGCTTGCTCGCGTTAAGTGCTATGCCGATGTCAGCGAAGTTCCTTCAGTTTCTGAGTATTTTACTGTTCGGACCCATGGACATAGTTGTGCTTGGCAAAAGAGGTTCAGTTCGGCCTGAAGGCATGCCTTTCGAGGGTGAGAGATCATGTTTGATGGGAAAGGGGCCATCTGAAGCTGTCGCCTGACGTAAGTTTGTGTGTGGCACAGGCATCTCCTCACTGCAGCGCAATGACTATGTCGAGCGCGGTGGGACTGTCTCGGACACCTACTCTTTCCAGTGGTGGGCCGTGATCTTCCAGCTGATTACCCTCGTCGGTGAGTCTCTCTGCCCACCCAACGGTTCTCTGGCCCTTGTGATGCGTGAGGACGCAAAGAAAGTGTTGTTCTTGTGAAAAGTTACAACAGTACCGCAATGCTTATCTTGCTAATTTGATCGTAATCCCGTAGTAGCGCCATTCACATCATCCAAGGTCACGCTTTCCTGATGGACTGTACTGATGGCTGCTGTCACGGTTGAATTCCAGACGATAGGCTCGTGCTATGACGATTACCATGTCGGTTAGGTACGCAAACAAAGATATTATTGGGGCGGTTGTAGAACTTGTCGCAAGGCCTTCCGATCTGGAGCGCCGACACCAGCTGACGACCACGTCGACTCTAGTACGTACTGGACTAAATCGATGTGATCGCTTGCAGGTGTCTTCTACGCTGTGTCGATGGGCCACCACGAGATCGGCCGCACCGCCATCATCGCTTTCTTGGCCATCTCCACTGTCCTCCTCTTCGTAAGTCAACTGCCCTTCCAAGACTCGAATTTACAAAAGATTCTCTTGTACGATTGTACTAGAACTGTGGTGCAATCAAGCTTAGCATAGCATAGATTGCAAACTTCCCTTGCCTAGCATAGTGACTTGCTGCAGCCCACCACGTGAAAATCTGTGTGGCCTGTGAGCTCGTCACTGCCCTGCTGTCTGGCCGTCTTAGTGTGGCAGCATTGCTTCCATCAGGAGCTCACACTACCATCTGTAGGGGCATCTGATCAGCCCTGAGTGTGCTGGCATGATGCAGTCTGTCTCTCCAACATTTGATCAGCCTTTCTGGCTGGCAGAAGTTGCAATGATTCTCTTTCAGGACAATTCGTGCGCCGCAGCTCTCGACTCCCTTTTGTGCTCTTGGAACAGGGCGAGACAAACACCTTCTATGGCAGCTACAAGCGTGGGGTTGAGCCTCACCGCCGCATCACCACCTACTTTGTGGGCGCCCTGGTCAGCGCGGCCCTCAACCTGCTGCTCATCGTCTTCCTGGGCAACACCGCCATGGATATCGTCTCCCCCTTCAGGTGAGTGGGGTTGAGTGCCCTCTACTTTTGAGGGCCCTGCTGTGCAGTCCTGTCAGGACAAGATTCCTTGCTTGGTGCGGACTTTGAGCCAAGCGGCATTTCATGTGGCAGTCGGCACAATTCAAGTGATGCACATTCTGTCATGGACTCATCATTAATCGGGATTGTTCTGTTAGTTTGGATGCTGTCAGCACAGCAAATGAGCCCTGCGCAGCCTGCATCAACCCTTATGAAATCACCCAAGTTCGTGGAGATAATGTGGGATTGTCTTTGCTTCAGGCGTGGCGGCGTGGCCAAGCACGGCCACCACACTGGAGCCACCACCACCGGCACTGCCACTGTGTAAATAGACAGTAGTCTGTTCTGTCAAAGACAGCTGCTGTGCATGCGTATACTGGAAAGGATGCGGCTGGCCCTTGTCAGTCTATAGCATTCGGTTGACAGCTGCAGTGCATGGGGAAAAGCGGAAGGATGCGGCTGGCTTTCGTCAGTCTGTAGAGTTCAGTTGACGTGACGTTTAGTTCGAGTTTGCTGCTGCGTACATAAGTTCAGCGACCGCTCTCTGTCGGGCACAAGAGAGGCCGTGTGCTGTTTTTTGGTCTTCCTCACCAGCAGTGTATGGAGCTTTTCAAGCGCAACAAAATTTTGACCCAAGAACGGATATATATTTTCTTGTACGGCTTGCATTTTTGCCAACTCCTTGTTCTCTTCCAGCATGTTGATTTGAAGCCTGGACGGACTACATTATGTGTCATTGCTGCGGTCACCTGTGTGCATGCACTGCTGCACAGCCATTGCTAGTATTTGGTGTCGATGTAGCGCAGCTTGGCATGTAGCACTTCCGCACTTGCTGTAACCGGGCCTTTCAATAGACATACGAAGACGTTGTCCCTCATTCCCGTGTCTACTGCTCCCATTAGAGTGGATCAACATGCAATGCAAGATGAAGAAAAAGAGGTGGATTACAATTAATAGTAAAAGTGCCCCTATGGACAGGAAGCAAATCGCCTCCATGGCTGAATCATCGTGAGATTCCTCCTGACCGAGACAGCCAGTCAATCACACCTTGAATGCTTGAAACTGCTAAGCCATTGCCCAAGAATATGCAGATTCAGCAGCGCCACAGGTTGGGTGATTGATGGTGACTCATACCCTGCACATTCCCTACAGTTGGCGCTCAGCAGTGGCTTAAATCATTCTGGTTATATATATACATGCAAATCGGAATAGAGAAAACGATCGACATCCAGATCAGTCGCACATTGTCTGAACTAATGTTTGGTTTGCGTTGCTGCCCAAATTATCGACATAGAGCCCTCATTGTGAGCTTATAAGTTGCCCTTTTTACTTTCGCAAACAGCAAGAGATGTTGTCTGCTGCACAGAATTCCTTTGGACTGTCCCAGTACAACTATACTGCCCCTTGAATTTGTGGCCTCCAGGAAGAAGAGGGATTGATCTTGTATCTCATCACGTCTGTATTTTCAAACCGAAGTATTGTCTTCGAAGCCTTCTCTTTACAGATTATTTTATAGTCGTCTCTTTTGAAGCTATGGAGCAGCCTCTTCACTTCACCATATTGTAGATCAGAAATGTCTAATTCCTACAATCGTCAGTTTCTTCAGTCCTCCTCCTGTCACAGGCTGTTCATGCCTTCTGATGAGTTGCCCTGTCAAAACGGTGCCAGAGCTCCTTAAAGAAATCTTTATCTATGCATAGTTCACAGGAGGGGCAAATCTTGTTTGATCATATTCAGAGAGGGCAAGCAACCTGCCCTGACCAGCTTGAAGGTCAGCACTTCTGTTCCATCAAGTGCTGGCCACTTAATGGACGGGAGGTGTCAGCATCTTGTGTGCAGCGTGGCAACGGTTATCCTGGAAAGCTCTGCAGATGGCCTAACAGGGATCGGATAGGATCAGGAAGGAGCTGGAGCGTTTGCAGCAGGATCTTGATTCGTTGGAGCAGGACATTAGGAATCGGGAGGAGGGCCTCAAAGCAGCCACGACCAAAGAGGAGTGCATCTTCATAAGAATAGGGATCAAGCGTCTATCAAGCAAACAAGAACGTCTGTCTGAAGAGCAAAGTACCCTGTTGGCCCAGCTGGCCAGCTCAGCAGGTGAGAATATTTTCAAGCCTGCCGCTCCTTGATGACTGGTTACCAATCTGCTGCTATTGCCACTTCGGTTGGACGGCTTACTCCCTTGCAGTGCCAATGCCGTCTGAAGATGCAACGTGTTATTTCACTAGCAGGAGGACCTACATGACACCTCCCAGTCTCTGGTTGCCCAGAAAGCATGCATCGCCTGGGAGAAGCAGCCACTGGCCCTCTATAACAGCTTTGGCTGCCACTTCTGCAAACAGCAGCAGGCCTGCATGCACACGTTACTACATTATTTGTACAAGCTTTTCCTGCCAAGGGACAAGGTGCGATGCAGATGATCTGCATGTAAAGGGCTGCCAACCTAAAGGCTTACCTCCTACCCTTTCTGTGCATACACACCTGTCATAAGAAGCGGGTGACTCAAATTCAACCATGATACTCCAGCACGGTTGCTACATGCCCCCATCAGATGGCTCTCGCCTCACAATTTGCAGTGAACCGGCAATCTTTGGGGAAACATTCTATGTGCCCACCTACGGAAGCAAGCCATGGCTAGGGGTCAGGGATGCCTACCTGGAGCTCGAGAAAGTCCTGGAAGGCCTGATGGAGAAGTGCGTCTGCCATGTTGTCATCAGCGGAAACCCAGGGGTGGGCAAGTCCTGGTTTGCTGTCTTCATGCTCATTGGGTGCGGCTCACAGCCTATGTGGAGTATATGTGCATTGAGTGCGGCTCACAATCTATGCCAGCCACATCCAAGCAGGATTGGAATCATTTCCCTTCCGAGAGCAATGGGCCTGCTCTAGATTGACTTAACATGTTCAAAGGCCGCTGTCCCGCTGCTCCGATGCAGGTTGTGTGGAGCGCCAGGAATGTCTGAGTCAACCTTGTGCTCCTTGTTAGATGGCAGCGCCCGGTCCTGTCGCTGAATGATATGCCATTAATTCTCTGTTTCTGCTGTGCTGTGGATGAGCTCCTATCCTTGTGTTTGGGTGCTTGCCTATTGGGAAACATGTCTAGACAGTGTTGGCGGGCAGGCTGCCTTTCAGATAGCCATAGCAATGGCACTCCTCCAGATTGTACAAATGCACAAACTGCAGAAGTAAACCCTACTTGTCACAATGAATGATTGACGCAGTGCTCAATAATTACAACCTGGCCCCCCCAGCCAGGACTTACATTTGCCGTCTCAGAATAAAGATCCCAAGGTGCATGGACTGCGAAAGATGCATGTCTATTGGTGCCAGCCATGATGCCAATTGGCACTGCCGCAAGAGTTTGCATGAGCAACACATCTGTTCAAGAGTGACGTTCTGCATTGTCGACATCATTCATGATCCCATTGTCTGCCAGATATGGATGGGGGACAGTTTGCCCTGCTTCTTCACTTGCTGGCAGTGGGAATTGCTGGCAGTCGTGCCCCTACTGGTGAAGAGGTCGCCCCCATCAAATAGGCCATCGTCCACCCCATCTGCATCCCCTCTTGGGATATCCTCGGCTTTGGCATCCGAGATGAATGCCTCACCTGCACACATGCAGCTCCTCAGCTATTACCTCGTTTTAATGACATGAGAACCTCAACACGTTCACCTCATCTTGTCACTTTGGGATGCCTAGTCAATGAACTATGCAACCAGAAACGCTTCTTCTGTCAGATTAGTATGTCTACTCCACGTGGCAGGCTTTCCTCCCTTCTCAGCGCTTGCACTGCCTTGCCTGTCTTCCCTTCTCTCTTAGTTGAGAATACATCTCAACATGCACTGCTAAGATGCGCAAGGAACTTACCCGAGGTGGCCAGCGCACGGCCGTCTGCTGAGGCTGCAATGCACAGCAGCTGGCGCGGCTTGGCGGCCGCACCCCACAGGCTGCCCACGCCAGCGCGCTCGATGGCCGGTGTGGGCTCTGCGGCCGATGTGTCAAAGAGGCGGATGTGATCCTCTGGGCAGCACACCGCCAGGACGTCCGGCGCAGACGGCAGGAAGCAGCAGCCGAACACTGGGCACCCTGCATCGCCCCTCCATACCACCTCCCACGTCCGCACATCCTGTGCACACCAGGGCGTCCATTTTCATGTCCAGCACACCGCCGCTGAAATGCGAGAACGCATCTCTGGGAACCCTATCACCCATTGGTTGCTGCAAAAGCGCCAGACAAAGCCAGCACAATAACGGAGGCTTTGGAGGGCGGCCATGCAGCACAGCCCAGTACACGCACAATTGAGTGTGGTCATCCAACCACGAGCGCTGCAGACGATTAGAAAATTGCGCAATCCCCACAGCATCGTCTTACAGTTGCATCTGGATTCATCTGCGAGAGGTAATTTAGAGAGGCGGCGCTTACCAGGACGGATATGCTGCCGTCAATGAAGGTGGCGGCGATCCGGCATCCGTCGGCGTGCCAGGCCGCAGCGGAGCCCATCGCGTTGTGCAATCGCAGGCCGGTCAGAGGCGTCAGGCCGCCGCCCTCGCGCGCCCATGCGCGCACGCTGCCGTCGCTGCAGCATGCCGCCAGCAGCCGGCCATCATCGGGCTGTGCGCCGAGGCTGAAGACATAGCCGGGCTGCCAGCGCTCCGGGATGCTCCCTGCGCAGTGGAATTCTGTGCAGGTCAGGCGGTGCTTGCATGCTGGGATCAGAAGTACTGCTTCCAGACATTTTGTGGTAATCGACGTTGACAGAATGTCAGGGGTCTCTAGGTGCTTGAATGGATTGTTCTTGGGTAGATGGTGCGGGCGGGCACGCGCCAGCAAACATCGCCTTGTACTTGCCATTGGATAACCTTGTGCCTTCCACACTTCAAAACGGACCGTCCTCTGACAGTGCTGGTGCAGCGAGCTCTTGAAGTACATCATCATAATAATATCTCTGATGGTGCTGATGAAGGTAGGGTTAGGAGGCAGAAGCGTGCCTCCAGCGTTGTCGCGCATGTCTGTGGGAGGGCCAGCCTCGGTCAGGCGGGTGGCTGTGGCCACGTCCCACAGGTACACGTTCTCTGAGCTCCCTGTCGCCAGCTGCAGGGACCCGCCGTCTCCGTGCACAAACTCGCAGCCGTACACCTCCTCTGGATGACCCTGCAGCGCACGGCAGGCACACTGAAGACAATATCAAAGCACGCAAAGCACGCATTGTGTCTTTGAAGAATTGTGTCCTGGAAGAACTCAAGGACCATAGGAGGCAGCTAAGGAACCCTCAACTGAAAGCAACCATAAAACCATTGACAGATGCACACAAAAAAAGGAGGAATCCGTCGAATGATTCAGAAGAGGGCTCGTCTGTCACCTCCAGACAGCTGGCTTCCTCTGCGCCATATCTGGGGACTCCATCAGAGGCCTCTGGCGTGTCAAAGCTCCAGAGGCGAACTGTTGTGTCCGCAGAGCCTGCACCAGTAATGCACTCTTCCACTAAGAAAGCACTGCATCTCCCAACACTTGCTGATTTGGAGATGGGTTATTCTAAAAGAGGCTTAGTGATAATCAGCGGGAAATGTTCCTGCTCCTGATCCTCATGGATTGGTAAGGCGTGTAATGATAATAATATGTTCCTGCTCTCTGGGGAGAACAAGATCAGGCATGGGCAGATTGGGGCGTTCCAGGGGCAGACCTGAGGCGAGCAGGCGGCCATCAGGAGCCCAGCTGACCCGAAGCACGGAGTCAGTGTGGCCGTGGAAGGAGGAGACCTGCATGAAATCCCCTCCTTCCTCGCTCTGCAGCCAAATCTTGGCCGTGTCGTCGTCTGATGCGCTGGCAATGAGGCGGGAATCGCTGGGCGAGAATGCCAGGTCAAACACCCTTGCATGGTGACCTGGGAGAATGCATCAGCATGTCAGATACAAAGATCATCAGGCGAATTGTCAACTGCATAGCAGATCGTTGTGGCAATTTGCATGAAATTCTTGTGGGACAAGCCAGGCCGGCCCCTACCATATGCAGACGCCTGCTTGGCTGCCAGCAGCGCAGGCATTGCTGCAGGGGTTGAATGCTCCTGGGCAGTGGCACTCTGGGTGTCTGATTTCGACATCTGATTCACCTGTCCCACGATCACCCAAGAGTTATGATATGGTTCTTCCTGGGCTCGTGAATTTCCTGGAAGAATAGAATCAAGATGTTGGTTAGATGGTGTTGTCCCGTGAGGCCAACCCACCAGCACATCAATTTACGAAAAATTGCGATAGATACAGAATAATTTGGCGTCTGACATGAACACAGAAAGGTGTGTTGACTTGATTAGAAGGAAGGCTTTGCATGCAATCCAAGCACCTCGACAAAATGATTGCTGTCATCAAGACAGTGTCATGTTCTCGACAGCTCCAATCGATCTGATCAATTCAAGTAAACTAACGTAAAATGCTGTGCCGATCCCTTGATGGGGACCAGGCCAAGGAGAAATAAGCAGTACTCCAGGGTGCACATCTGTACCCCACTATACCTTTAATGCTTATCTTACACTGAAGGACTGTGTTAATGGTCAATCCAACAACATCCTATTACCTAGAAGTGCCTTCACCAGAGCAGGAAGGATAAACCGTTTGCCATTCTCGCGCTTCGGATATGGAACGCCGTCCGGACGTGCGCCATTTGGTGTCGACCTGTTCGCATGAACTTCAAAGCGCTTGCAGCAATCAATCCCACCATTAACATGGGGCAAAATCAAGGCGCCCCTGCTTTAGACTAAAGATATTCTGTCAAGGCCCAGCATCACTGTGCTGTGTGCTAGATTCGGCAGCTTGTGGCACTCACTACGTGTGTTCGTGTTCTTTATGCAACGCACATTGAAGCTTTGAGAATTCGATTATCCCATTCAAGCGGATTTGAATAAAATAAGGTTTGAAAGTCTGATTGGATGGTTCCTGAATTCATGGAAAAAAGCAGTCATTCGTCGATGTATGGCGTGAGTAAGGATCAACAAAGGTATAAGGCATGCCCTTGATCCCTCAAAATCTTGAAATTGCATTTCTCCATCATTTTTGTGGCCCTTTTGTCAACGTACCGCAGAGGCGGCTGCATTCCTTGAAGGTTGTGGATCAACCTGGTGACTCTTGCTGCTTCTTTCGAAGGAGTGGTGATGGGCTCACATCAAGCAGCCAAGTCGAGTGCTAAATCCCCATCCAAGGCCTGATCATAGGCACCGTGGCCCAAGCAAACTTGTGGGAACCCTTTCACACGAGCGCCTCTGCAGCTTTTGGTGCTCCGATGGTGCTGGGGCCAGTGCTCTTTAACACTCTTGCTGCCTTGTTCCTGCTGGCGATCGCACTGGCAGGTTTGTCCAGAGTGCAAGATTGTTCGGCCTGCTCATTGTCGCATTCGCACAGAGTCTTGCTGCTTTATGTTGCTTGCAATGGGTCTCTCCTTCAGGCGGGTTCTGCTTGGGATTGCAGGGGCATATCTGCCTGTATTTCTATCCTATCTGGGCAAAAAGGCGGGAGCTCCTGGGGGACGCAGTCTTGCCTATGTCTTGGGGAACATGCTAAGCGCAGGGGGTGAGTTGTAACTTCTATCCTGCCTCCTTGGAGTCCTCGTAAACTGCATGCCAAGCAAAATCTTGAGTATCAGTATCTGCTGTGCCTTGAACGAGCAATTGCATGAATGGAAATTCTTAAATTTTGAGTTGTCATGACATAGCCACCACTTCTTCGCATTTACTTTATGCAGGTCATTCCGTTGCAGCCTGTGCTTGAACCTTTGAAGCTATGCCGAAAGGCAGGCTTGAAATGCGCTGCTGACTGCCTTGCTTTTTGTGTGGCGCGCAGTCATGATATCGGCAGGCTTTGTGCACCTGCTGGGCACAGCCATCAAGGAGCTGGACCCCATGAAGAGGTTCCCTCTGGCGCCCTTCCTGTGCGGCCTGGGATTCCTGGTCACTTTAGTGGCGGACCAAGTGGCGAGCATCCTCTCAGAGCGCAACGGCTGGCACGATGCCGGCAGCGGCCACTGCCACTCCCCCGTGCTGGACTCTGACATGACCCTGCTGCAGCATGTGCTCGTTGTCGACCCGGCTCATGCCTCGCGCACGCAAGGTTGCCCAACCCTGCCAAATCTCAATGCCTGTGGTTTTCCTGCACACATCCATATCATCCCCATCTGCATCTTCAGCTAGTGCTTTGTCTTAAACTTGTGAACAGCTTACTCAGAAGAGCAAGTATTCAGCATAACATGAAATCATGGGGTTGTCAGGTCTTCTGCAGGAATTAACAACGCACTCATGTGCAGGGAGTCCAGCATTGAAGAAGGACAGCGAAGGTCTGGTGAAGAGCGGCTCGAAGATTCTGGAGGTGGAGGATGGCTCTGTGAGACTCGCAGCAACTGCGGAGGGTGGCGAATACCTGTCCAATGGGGACGCGGCCCATTCTGCATCCAGCAGTGGGGGTGAGGAGGCGGAGGAAGAGGATGGCAGGCCATTGGGAACTCTCCATCACGGCAAACGGCAAACCTCAGGTAGTAAATTGGTGTATTTTCCCCTCTAGTCGTCTGTGTTTGAGACATTTACTGTGATGGTCGCAATGATCTGCATTGCTGAAGGGGGTATGTGGATGGCAGGGCATTTGCCAGGGGAGGGGAGGGTGGCAAACGGAGTTCTCCTAGGACCTGTCAACGCCAGCAGCGTGCAGGGAGGCTCCTTGATGCAGCGGACGGTGTCTCTGCCGCAGAACTCCAGGGAGTCGGAAACGATACGGCTGGTTGGTGACATTGTGGTACGAATTTTGCTCCAGACATTCGCAGGATCTGCCATAAGTGCTTTGCCTGGGCATGCTTCATTCAATCCTGCCCATCATCAAGGTGGGATGCAAGGCAACGAGGATTGTAGAGGCTGCATTTGGAGGTTGTGGCAACAGCTTATTTTGCATGAAGCACCGGCATGCCCTGAACGAGATGTGCTGGTGTGCATGCAGGACTCGGTGACTGGGGAGGTGCGGGGGCAGGCTGTGAAGGCAGGGAGTGCAGGTGGCAGGTCCCCTCAGCCGGCGGGGGGTGCAGAGCAGCTGCAGGCGGCGGCGTCGGTGTCTTTCCTGACAGCAGCGCTCATGGGAGTGGCCCTCTGCTTCCATTCTGTCCTGGAGGTGGGCCCTTGCACATGTCATGTTCATTATGCTCCACCACCCTACCTCTCAATGGACTGGAAAACTCTATTGGCACCATGTCCTCCTTTCGGCTTGGTGCGCCCTGGCAGAAAGGTGCTGGATAAAAGCAGAGGCCAACCCTGCAAGCAGAGTGTTTTATTGGGGACACCAGGCACGCCCAGGAGCTGAAATTTTGCCTGTTCCCTTGTATGGGCTCAATACCCACATCTTTCGCCATATGGTTGTTTCATGGGATCTGATCTGTGGGGAAATGTTTGCAGGGCATGGCCATGGGGGCACAGGCGAACATAGTGGACAGCGTGCACATCTTCATAGCTATCGCTGCGCACAAAGGCTTGGCTGCCTACGCGCTGGGAAGCTCTGTTGTGGACTCTCAGGTGATCCTTTACAGACACTTCACAAGGTGTCGCTTTGTATCACGTTCTCGCCAGCCTGCGTGACATATGCAAGCCATTTTTATTGTTAAAAATTTTACACTGCCTGTGGCACCTGCAGGCCAGCATGCGGAAATTCTGGACGGTGATTGGCTTCTTTGCATCAGCCACTCCTGTGGGCATCTTGCTCGGGGTTGTGCTGTCCAGTGTGTCAAACAGCGATGCAGCTGCGTCCGTATCTGCTTTAGCGTCAGGTGAGCTGCTTCTCCTGCGCTTGTCATCCCTCTGGCACACATGAAATTGGTCTATCACTAGGCATGCCTGACTTCTGTGCATCAGCTTTCTCACTGTAGTTTCCTTGTCCTCGGCGTGCTTATATGTCAAGCGTTGAGGAAGTGATATCTCATTTAACTTCTTCTGCATTGCAGGCACGTTTTTGTATGTGGCGTTCATGGAGGTGATTCCCAGGGAGCTAGCATCGCCCAGCCACAGGACTGCCAAGCTTGTCATGCTTTTGGCAGGATTTGCAGCGATGTCCATTTTGGCCATCTGGGCCTGAAGGGCATATTCTCAGATATTAATGATGAGCAAGACACGCCGAATGGATCATTGGTAAAGATGGTACCAATGCCCATCAGAAGCTGTGCTGAACAAGCATGCTTGCTTGCTTTCTGATCATGATTGCCAGCTGGTTGCCAACTGCAGTGCTCCATTGTATCACAGTGCCACAGAACGCATGTGTAGGATGTGCAAGTTGCGCTGTGCTTGTGAGACGCGGGTCCCAGAGCCTGTACGATGTGTAGTGTAGTACTGTTGTCTGTACAGTCCAACTTGCAGAGCATGCTTAAGGAACGATTGTATGATTCAGCATGACTCATCTACTCTCCTTCCTTCATCTTGACAACTTCTCCAGGAACTGTTGTCTCTTGTGACCAAATACTTCAGAGATTAGGAGCTATTCGCAGGATCGTGATTCGCATATTGCTGGCCGACGACGGTCACGATGGCCGGAGGTATCGAGCACCTTGATATTCAAGATTTCGCCAAAGATCTGGGGTCTCTTGAGCGATCCCTGCTGGATAGATTCCTGTCTGGTGAGAACAGGAGCTTCCCCTAGATCATCCTGTGTTATTGTGTGTAATTTAAGTACTTAGAAATATTCCGAACTAGCTCAGCTATCTCTCCACATCTGAGGAACGATCAAGAACTCGTATATTCAGCAAGAGAACCTTGTGCACCTTACAAACCATTGAACACTATTAAGTTTTGTTTCTTTTGTTGCAGAGACCCCACTTTGTACTGGCAACGACAGACTGGGCCAGATAGATAGCGCTCACATTCCCTCACCAGAAAAGCTAACCCAGAACGTCAAGCACTTCCTGGGGTACCACATGATCAAGCAGTTCGATGTCCTCAATTTTTTGGAGGATACAGGCAAGCTTCTGGCCGAAAATCAATCTTGTCTATGCTTTCTTGATCATTTGGAATGTCTCCTCTTGAGCACGAGGTGTGCCAAAAGACCTGAAGACCTGCCGCCACAGGTACCTATATTGAAGGCATGGAGGACACTGACGACGACCCAGATGTGATTGAACGCAAATGGCTGAGGCCTGTGTACTCGGCAGCACCAACGGTTGTGCATGGGTGCTCGCCTGCCAACAATTGTAAATCATGCTTTGCGGAAGATTCATTGTGCCAAATGCAGTCACCAATTCCTCTGCAATCAGCCACCGCCCTGAATGTCCCATATCACTGTGTTCTTGCAGGCTGCTGACATGGCTTTGTGAGAAGGGAGTGTACAAGAGCGAGGAGATAAAGGAAGCCCTGGAAATTGCCGAGAAGTCGATCGACGAGCTTCCCTGCTGCGCGCTGCTCTCACAGTACCTGCCGGGGCCGCGCCACAGCGCATATGAGCTCTGTCATGCAGACACGTCCTTCCCAATGGGCAGTGGCATGGTCGCCACAACCTTGCAGGCCAGATACCAGGACACCTGCCCCTCTCTCAACTACTGGGGCCTGGCTGCTTCAGCATGCAGGGACACCATGAAGGTGAGCTAGTATGACTGCTGCTTACGGCAGCACATTTTATGCGTATTTTATGCATATATAGGTAGGTTGGGGAAGAGTGAGGAGTGTAGAAGTCGTTGTCAAAGGTTGCCAGGTGATCTGGTGGTTATCAGAAAAGCTTTGGTAGGGATGACATGGCAGTGATGAGTCAGGTAGGGTGGAACTGACATGCCCAGCATATGCAGAGCCTCTCCAGTTGCCCGTCAAAGACTTAGGACCTTCCAGACAGTGTCCAGGGCAGGGTGAATGTGCTGGCAAGATCCAGACACTAGGACAGCGCATTCAGCACTCATGCAAAGCACAGTGATGTTCTAATCATGAGCTGATGTTCTACGATGTGTCTTTGGCGCGACAGGTGAAAGAAGAACACAGCCAGAGGATGCATGCCAAGCGCATCGGCGATGGCGGCCGCGTCACATTTGCCACTTGCCATCAAGGGTCATCAGCCTGGGAGGAGCCGGTACACACTTGAATGACAACCTTGTGCACAATTACTCTGTGAACTTGTGGCAGGATGACCACATGATTAAATCCGTAATTGGCTGTTCTCTTGGTGATTTAGAGGTTTACAGAAGCATGAAAGTTATGTGTGCGGAAGGTATCACGAGGTGATGGGAAATTATGACAGGACATGGCATTGTGCGCAGGAGGGTGGCGTGGTGGTCCAGTTTGATGGGCCCATTGCAGCGCTGTTTCGCGCGGGCATGATAGTGACGGCAACATTCCAGCAGCTCAGCAATGGCTCCAGCAGCAGATGGGAGCTTTCCAGCCCTGGCTATGTGTGGCCGTCCTGGTACTGCGAGAAGGGCTGCATGAGCACCCCCAGCTGATCAAGGCCTCAAGAAGATCCCAGGTCCTGATTGCGAGATCATGGGCCTGCCATGGGATTTTGTTTGTAAATATTGGCTACTGCGTTGTGATTTCATTGTTGAGGTTGAGATTCGGTACCGGTTTCCACCTTTTTATCAGTAAATATTTGTGCCCTGGCCCATGGGGCCCCTGCGGTATGATATTATTAGCTTGTTATTATTATTATCTTTTTCCTGCCGAAGGCAAGGTGCGTCTGCAGACAAGCTGCATGTAAAGGCTGCCAAGTTCCTACCCCTTGTTGGACTCGCCAGATCCAAGCAAGCTGCAATCTGCAAGCATGCATCTTAAGACGGTCGACCCAATCACCCGTACGGGGCCATTATTATCTTATGAAGCTGATATATTCCTCCTGTACAGTGTCGGACCAGGATCCATTGGACCACTTGGACTACTCTTTTGGACAGATGACAATTTGTAATCGATTTAGGAAATGTCTGTCTCGCATTCAAGTCAGAGCGGGGCAGCTGCCGCCCATAAAGAGGAAGCTGCTGTGGGGTTTGAGGCATCTATGGAGAATCGACAGCCCAACACGTCTCATGTCATGTGACCAGATGAGCCCATTGACCTCCGTTTACAAACACGGTGAGAACTTCAGACGGATATACTAGAATTGGGTGGTCAAATATATCTACAGGTGACAAGCGTGACAGTATTTGGACGTGAAAATTACAACCGAGTTACGACAGTTCTGTCGTGCATGTAGACTACAGCATGATTGCACCTTTGGCAACCATCAAGCCAACGTAGTTTTCCAAAATGATTGCAACCATACATACTCTGTCCCACCAGGCTGGCCTGCAGAAAGGTTTACAAACTCCACGGCCTCGATGGAGAGAATTGCATTACTCACGAGCTCCTGGAAAGCTTTCCAGGAACTTGCTTGTGAGATGTCAAGAGACAGATGTTGAGTGGGTGGAGAGAGCCGCGATCCATAGAGAGGCATGGAAGGAAGAAAGCCGCAAATACAGGAGTGAGTCCCACAGGTTTCGGTGCTTTCTAGTTCTGGAAGCTCTCTGAATTTGGTGCTCTTGCAGCGTGTACAAGGACCAGACTTACCTTCACATTAGTCTTCACATCTAATTGAGAGCTCATGTTCTCTTGGCCAGGAGTAACCTTCACATACGATGACTGGGTGGCACACAGGAGCACCACTCGCTACAGCCGTCATCTCTCTGGTATTCTGGAGTGAGTGCACACTTCTCTGACCATTACATATTGCCCACCCCTTTGCATTTCTTTTACAAAGTCGGTAACGACACAAAATGATGATTGCTGTGCAGCTCAAGAATCTTTCGCGGCCTTTTGCCAACCCTCACAGCTGTCATGATGGTTGCCACCTTTGTCTCAGTCTATGAGACGCTACGTGAGGTAAGAAGATCACCTGTGATGATCCACATCAGATGCTTGCATGCCCAATACGTGCGCACCGATTATTGGAATATAAAGACACTCGCAGTGACGTTAGCATGCTTGGCGTCTGCTTCTGCAGGCTGGCATCCTCATACCGCACGACTGGGTAGGGTTGACAGTGGAAGCCGGGCAGGCCTTCAACCTGACGAGCTTTGCGCTGTCTCTGTTGCTGGTCTTCCGCACCAACGAGAGCTATTCCAGATGGCTCGAGGCAAGGAAGGCATGGACCAATATTGTCACAAGATCCAGAGACTTTGCACGCCAGGCACGCACATCCTTGTAATTCGCACGCTTCGGCAGTTGCTTTACTGTACATTAAAAGGGGCAGACTTTACTGTACATTAAGAGGGGCAGGCTTTACCCTGTCGATGAAGAGGAACTCATCTCATGGACCCCAATGGCTGTGCAGGGCCTGTCCTGGCTGTCTGGGGACAAGCAGAGGGAGAGCATGCTGGAGAGGTGGACAATAGCATTTATCAAATGCACCATGGCACATGTGCGGGAAGAGTGCGATCTCCAGTCCCTGCTAGAGGTGCGCTTCAACTCCCCATCTGCGTGTTTTAACAACTTGTCCCGGGCGGGGGCACTATAAATACTGCGACCGTGCCCACAATTGATTGGGTCTTGTTTGGATCTGGCGAGTCCAACAAGGGATAGGATGGTGGCAGCCTTCATCTGCAGCTTGTCTGCAGGACGCACCGTGCCTCCTGGCAGGAAAGGATGTAATCAAAATATTTATAATTATTTTGCAGGGTCTTGATGTCCTCTGTCCTTTACATTGGAAACCCCACACACCACATGCCCTCCCACACACTTTTTTCAATTTGTCATGCATCCGTTCCCCATGTCTCCCTGCAAGCATGTGGCATCCTGCTGTGCTGCAGGATGTTTTAGAGGCACACGAATTGGAGCAGCTGATGGCAGCGCAGCACAAGCCGAACTTTGTGCTGCACGTTCTGTCAGAGCTGGTGTGGGGCGCTAACCTGATGGAGGGCCAAGCTATGCGGATGGATGAGGCGCTGACCATCTTTGGGGAGCAGGTGGGCACGTGCGAACGGTGCGCTCCCACATGCTCCCGCATGAGGATATTAGACACGATGCAGTTGCTGTAGGATGCATAGGCTGCGTGACCTTTCCAACAGGGGAATGTCGTGTATATGATTACACCACCTTGCGTGCGATAGTATATTATCACACCATGTCTCGACTGACATCTGTGGCTGGGCTGCAGGTTGTTGAAGACTCCAATCCCGCTGAGCTACACAAGGTCAGCAAATGCTTCAGTTTCCTGTGCCTCCAGAACTGCTGAAGCTTTAATACACACCAGTTGAGCTCGGGCGCCGTAACTCCCTAAATGATTGTGCGGTGATGGGACGCTCACTGACATGCAGGCACACATCGCGGTTCCTAGTGATGTGGCTTGCTTTCCTGCCCTTCTCTCTCTGGGATGCCTGCCACTGGGTCACCATTCCAGCCTCAGGCATCATAGCGTTCCTGCTGCTCGGCATCGAGGAGATTGGAGTGCAAATCGAGGAGCCTTTCGGAATCCTTCCCCTTGGTGCGTGGATTCTATTCCATACAATAGGACCGGATTCTGTGATAGACCCTCAAAGTTTTGACTGCACAATCCAGCAGGCTGTAAAGGGTGTTGGAGTTTGGCCTCGTTGCTGAGGACTGGTTGTGCCCGCAGAGCAATTCAGCGATGTTGTTGTGGGCGAGATCAGACAGATGGGGCGCGACAAGAGTGTGCAAGCTCTGGTGGAGGCAGGCCTGAAAGGGAGCGGTGCGAGCGCTAATGGGGCTCGACCTGTGAGCATCCAGTGAGTGAGAGACAGTCCTGCTTGTACAACATTGCATCCCTGTGCAAATGTGAGGTGTATTTCAACGCGTTGCTACATATTCGTCCCATGCTGTGAATTGCTTTTACACTCGGAAAAATTGCAGTCGGATCCGCCATCGGCTTTGGCCCAGCATGTTGAGCTAGAAACGTCCATTTTTTTTGTGAATTCTATCAACTTCTAGCCAATCGTTTGGTATGTCCAACGGAAGGCAGGCATGGCTGCCGAGTAGTAGTCTTTGCTGGTCTTTCCTAGCTATAGCCCAGCGTTAGTACAGATAGCATTTGATAACCCGTGGGTAGGTCAAGCTTGTCATCATCTGTAGTTCTGAATTCCAATTAGGCTGAGTTGGTAGCAACTTCTTGTCGCATGCCGCATGCGGTGGCTGCAGACACATTTCCATCTCGGTTGCCTGTACGCTATTACAGCTAATGTGCTTTGATGATATCAGTTCCTGTCTAGCTGGCCACGTGGCTCCATGTATGCATGATACTACAGTTTTCGAGCTCGACCTCATCAGAGGTTGCCTTGTAATCTATTCTGTGATCGTCAAATTTTCTGTGAATTGAGATATGATACATTTTTATTCCATATTTAATACCAGAATAAGCATTATCTTGCAAGGGGAGGGGAGGCCAACTTCCTGCAGGGTGGAAGCTTCCAAGTCAGATCCAGCTAGCCAGCCACCAGCAGATTGTGAGACTTCTTGATGCACAACACAAGCAGACACAAATCATTCTGCAAGATACAATATAGACATCTTTCGTAAAGTATTATATTATATCTCAATTCTGACGGCCTTGCCGGGATGTCTTATCTCCTCAGGTGGGCTGTAGTGCAACCAGGGGTGAAGTGCTTCATATCCCACCATAAACTCCACGGATGCACAGATCTATTTGGACGAAAATACTGAATGATGTAATCTCGGATGTGATATTTGGCCCGACTCCTTTTCGCCGTTCTGATCTTTGCCATGTGTCCATGCTCAACAGGGACTTTCGGTATATTGCACCCCTAGAGCAGCAGCACATTCATCTTTCCAGACCATGGATGGCGCACAGATCTCTTCAAACACCAGGTGTCAGCTGTTGCACCTATTTTTAAAGTAGCCGTTTGCTGTTTGACCAGGCAGTAAGGGAATGGGTCTCACCATTTCTTTGGCTTTGCAGGCAAGATGCTTTCACGGAAGCATCTGCAGGTTCTAGCAGCCAAGAAGGTGAGCCCCTTGCATGTCATAACCACAGTTTAGGCAGATCCACTCTCATTCAGGATCAGTGTGGTTTTGACAGTTCTCACCGGCTTTGCCAATATCAGCACTGCCTAGTATGATGCTTTATTGTTGCCAAGCAGGGTGGCGGCAAGGGCAAGGGCAATCAGAAGAAGGGATCTAGCAGCATTGCTGACCTGCTGAAGCCAAGAGAGCCTTGGGAGAGGACAGAGGTTGTGATGCAGAACCTCATCCTAGTAGAGAACCACAGGAGGAAAGTGGGGAGGTGAGATCGCACTCCTGTCATGCCACATCATGCTACAGCATCAATGTCGAGGATATCTTTGGGCCAGTCTTGCTCCGCGCTGATCCCTGTGCCGAGTGCAATCTCATCTGCATGCAGTGCAATCTCCACATGCCACAGCAATCATGCCTTGGATCTGTCCTTGAGCCAGCTTTGCTCAGCGCTGATCCATGTGCCGAGTGCAATTTCCTCTGAATTGCAGTCCAATACTGGAAGACATTGACATATCTGAGATGGCAAAAGCGCTCTGGGAGGCGCCATTCGCAGTCCTATCCCATGACAAATTCGAGAACGAGGATCCGGTGTTCACATATGCCAACAAGGTGTGCCTCCCAAGTTTTTGCAGTACAGCTCAAGAACCTTTGCTGTTCTTAGTGTTGAGAGGCAACATGGAGCAAGTTCTGCGTGCAGGCTGCATTGGACTTGTTTGAGGCGACATGGGATGAGCTGGTTGGCATGCCCTCGAGAAAGAGCGCTGCAGACGAACCTGAGGTGCGCTACAGCGCCTGCAAATTGTAATCCATCCGCTGTATGTATGTAGGCAGAGAGGGAGCGCACTTGAGCGAAATCAGGCTTCTTTCCTGACATTGTGGAATGATCTGGATGTCAAAGGCTCAGGAAGATAGGAATCAGATTTTGGAAGCGGCCGCTGAGAATGAAGTGATAAAGAACATCAGCGCATGGAGGCAATCTTTCAAGGGAACTCGATTTCAGATCAAGGACGGTATACTGTTCAATCTGGAAACTCCCACCGGCAAGAAGGTGTCCTTTCCTCCGCCTCACCAGTCAGGCAGTTGAAAATATCCCGCTGTTCTGAAGACACCAGCGTAAAAGTGACTGATTTAAACCAGCGACTGACTGTGACTGCCTGCTTCTGGTGTCTTGGCTTGCTTGTGCACCAGCGCTCTCCCATTTCAATGCTCAAGAAACTGCATTCATTCCTGCACAGGTGGGCCAGGCAACGACCATTCACCACTGGATCTACGAGGATGGGACAGAGGGGGGCCCAGCAGCCTCAGAGCCAATTGAGCCGACAGAGAGGCCCTCAGACGAGGAGCTGGCAAAAGCAGGTATGGCTTTTTGTGGGCATTCTCCCACAGGGGGCTCAGTGTACCTCTACATATACCCCACTCTTTGCAGTGCATGTGTTTCGTGGACCCTCACCAGATGGCACCAGATGAGACCTCGTAGGAGGAGTCCTATCAATATGTTGTATTCTCAGGGTGCAAAGACAAGCATGGCTTGGTCCAAGTATGCGTGCCTGCATGGGAGTATCTGAGCTGGGTGTCTGGCTTGGGTTCACAGAGGAGGCTATCCAGGAGCAGGCAGCTCTTGTGCGCGCGCTGAAGGAGGAGCATGGCCTGGGGAATGACGATGAGGAGGTGCAGGAGAATGTTGGACTGTTGCTGCGGAGAAAGGCAAAGCTAGAAGCGCTGCAACGGCGAATGGTGGCAGCGGACGCTGCAGCAGCAGAAGCCGAAGCAGCGAGCGTGCCTTCTGGGCCATAGCTGAATGCAGAGTGCCTGAGTGGACAGCCTGAAGATGGTGGTGCCTGTCTGTTAGTATATTCATTGCAGCAGTATGACCTGCAAGAGTTCTGGTGTCCAATTGCAGTATGAAATTGACAAATTGTTCCTCTGTAGAGATGTATAATTTACATCCATGGCTGCTCAATGTGGGTGTGAAATCTTGAGGTGTAAGCTCTCTACTTCATCAGCGCACACAGTAGCATTACACAGTCTTCAGGCTCAACTGGAAAGTATACAGCTTTTCTTGGGGGAATACACTTTGGTACAGAGGTCTGATATTGGAACAGTCTCCTACAGGTTCTACGATGTCACATCCTGAACACGCCGTAGTGAGGGGTGCTGTGCGAGTAGCCATTGGAAGCCGCAGCCAAAGCCAGGCTCAGCACGCGCCGGGTGTTAGCAGGATCAATCACTCCATCGTCCCATAACCGCGCGGATGCAAACTCTGGCTCGCCCTCCTTGTCATACCTGCAGAGAAGGGCATACAGTATTATCTCAATGCACACTATCCTGATTACAGCAGATGGGCCAATGGCAAGACCTGCTATTATGATGTGCTAGAGAGGCGCATGGTGCTGCGCACCTGTCAGCAATCTTGGCCTTGAAGGCTGCCTGGTCTTCCTCGCTCCATGCAGTTCCCTCTCTCTCATGCTTCTGCGCCTCGACCTGCAGTCAACACCTGTTGATGACACAAAGGATTTTACTGCATATAATGCATTGCCGCGCATGCAACAGCGGCAATAAGGCAACAGCGTGCCCTGATGCTATTGACAGATGAAATGATCTGTGCCCTGCGCTCTGCTACAAATCATGAGAAATATTTGGGCCATGGAGCACCTGAGCCAGCACGCCTGCAGCCTGCGCGCCTCCCATGACTGATATGCGCGCATTGGGCCAGGAGAAGAGGAAATTGGGGCTGAAGGCGCGGCCGCACATGCCATAGTTGCCCGCTCCAAAACTGCCGCCAATGATCAGCGTGATCTTGGGCACCTGAGCGCCAGCAAGCATTGCTGCCATGTTTGCGCCCCTCTGACCTGTCTTCAAACTATGTCTGCTTCTTTCTTTCCTTGGAATCCTTGCTCCTTGAGTCACGTTTGTGCCAGAAGATCTCATCTCACAATGTGCCCAACGGCTGTTCTGCGCTTTCCTTTCTGCTAGTTGGCATCAGTATAGCAATCCAAGCTTGCATGCATGTAATGTATGGCTGTGGAAGTGCTCACCTGTGCATTGGCCACGGCCATGACCATCTTGGCGCCGTCCTTGGCGATGCCGCCTGCCTCGTACTTCTTGCCGACCATGAAGCCCATGATATTTTGCAGGAACACCAGCGGCACGCCCCTCTGTGCGCACAGCTGTATGAAGTGGGCACCTGCAGCAGGTCGATGCCACTCGGAAACTATTTCGGCTGCCTTGACTTACACCCGGGAATGCGATGCATGTGCCAGCCAGGAAATCTATGCTCGACGATACGGCAGGACGACAAGGGCACCAGCAGCCAATATATACCAGCCAAAGAGTTTCAGCACTCACTTGTGGGATTGCCATGCATGTGCCAGTCAGGGCGCCAATGCCATGCACGATTGCCTTCTTTCAATCCTGCTAATTTATCGCCCATAAGAGGAACTTTTTACGCGCCGATGCATTTGCAAGGCAAGCAGTCGTCAACATCGGCATAATTGAGGTGTGAGCGGAGGCGGCTAGACACCTTTGAGGGCGGACTCGGAGAAGAGGATGCCGTTGTTGGCAATTATGCCGACCTCGCGGCCGCAGATGGATCCAAAGCCGGTGACGAGCGTCGTTCCGTACAGCGCCTTGAACTCACTGAAGCGCGACCCGTCCAGCACCCTGGCCAGCACCGCGCGCACATCCCACGGCTTGCGCGCATCCGCCGGCACCACCCCTGCCACACCCCGCCACCAAAAGTTCATAGGGTTTTAGCCCTAGTTCTTCTTGTAACCCTTGCCGGCAGGGATACTCAATAAATTGTGCGTTTGAATCCCCCCAGCACCGCACCTTCGCGCATGACATCATCAGGACCCGCCTTCACCACAGCGGGGAGCTGGAAATCAAAGGGAGAACAACTTGCTCTAAATGCCCATATTATTTTGAACTCCTCTGGCCACAGGAAGACTAGGGACAAGAATATTCACCTTCTTTCTGGTTGCCCCTAGCACCAAACACCAGAGCGCGCCTCATTGTCAACCATATTGCAGGCCACTATCCTGCTGTCTTGCCCCCACCTGGCAGTCAATTTTCTAATCTGCCTGCTCACCCTGAAGATGGCCAAGTGACAAGCCTCACGGGTATCGAATTTTTGCATGAATGGAACGTGGAGGCTCTAACAAGGACAAGGAGCAGTGCAGCTGACCTCGCAGCTCCTCTGGCGGGTGCAGCGGCTCCTCAAACGCCGAGGGGGGCAGCTGCAGAGCGTTCCCTCCCGCCAGGCTTAGATTGGCAACGATGCCACGCGTGATGCTGATGGCGTGGTCCTCGCTCTCTGCCAGGTGGTCTGCCACGCCCGATGTGCTGCAGTGCAGCTCCGCGCCGCCCAGCTCCTCTGGCGTCACATCCTCACCCGTGGCTGCCTGCATGCGCGCACACGCCAGCTGCTCACCACACGGTCTGCTGTAAGCCCTTTTTCTTGGATCACAAGCCAGATGGGCACACTGTCTCAAAAAGCCCAAAAGGGGAAGATCAATGGCGTATCCCAGATCAAATGACGTGATGCGGCTGGGTGAAGCTGCAGTGATGGCTCAGCACACCACGCCACATGACAGGAAAGAATCGTGCTGGTGAAAGGCTGGATGTTATGAGACATTTGGAGCCCACAGGAAATTCACACGGTGGAGGCACAGCACCAGATGCAGCCTGAACAGAAGAACTGGTAGAATGTACACAGAAATATATCCAAATAATCTGAGAAGAAGTGTAAAAAGAGACTGACCTTGACCAGGGGCGGGCCTCCCAGGAAGATGGTGCCGTTGCCGCGCACGATGACACTCTCATCCGCCATGGCTGGCACGTACGCGCCGCCAGCCGTGCAGGAGCCCATCACCACCGCAATCTGTGGGATCCCCTTCGCTGACATCCGCGCCTGTGCGTCACACACTCACACACTTACCGGCTTTTCAACTCTCCAAACAGGGGTTTGTAAATAACAGGAATTGAAGAGGTCCAGACTTGCGTGCAGGCTCAGGAAATCAAGATTTGATCAAACAGAGAGCAAATTGCATCCACCTTTTTCCTAGCAATATTCTCGCAGAATAAGTCTCGTGAGAAAATTTCTGCAGGACTTCTGAGACAGGGGTTATGTGTCTTGAGAAGGGAGGTAGCTCAGGGCACCTGGTTGTAGAAGATGCGGCCAAAGTGGTCTCTGTCTGGGAAAACATCGGCCTGTCGAGGTAGATTGGCACCGCCAGAGTCCACAAAGTAGACGCAGGGCAGACGGCACATCTCCGCTATCTCTTGCAACCGCAGGTGCTTCTGCATGGCCACAATCCCGGCTTTCACTCGGAAGCAGGTCCCGTCCTAAACAAGCATTTCTTGCTGCAGGCATTAATAAATTGCAGCTATCATCAGCGAGTGCAACAAGTGAAGCTGCTCATTGTTACGCTTGGCAACTTACCTTGACAGTGATGGGATAGTATGTGCCACCCTTGACTGTTGGGTCATTGGCGACCAGAGCTACAAACCTGCCATGCACCCGGCCTATACCCGTCACCAGCCCACCGCTTGGAACGTCCTCCTTGCCTGTAAATGAAGGTGCATTGTCACACACAACCTTGTGCACAGGAGGATAGAGATGTGACACCCGGGCAGAGCACATCTTGTTTACTTGTCAGGGCCAAGAGGTGCTTGAAAGTACACACATTGAGCATCCTTTGGTTCCGAATGATGAAAACAGGTACTATTTATTACAGTAATCGGCGGGCCCAGACGGAACTCCTCACGTACCATAGAGGCCGAAACCAGCCAGCTGTGAGAGTTCCAAGAAAGGAGAGCCTGGGTCTAGCAAGGCCTGTATTCGCTCCCTTGGGAGCTTCTTCCCACGCGATCGATTGCGATCCGTTGCTTTTTGGCCACCGCCTTGAATTATTCGAGCGATCTTAGTGTCCAACTTATGGACGAGGGTGCCCATCTGCTGGGCATTTTCCTGGAATGATGCTGACAAAGGATGTGAGCCCTTGCTGTCCAGCACATTACTGTTGTCTGCTATAGATACCGATGTGGAACTCTGTCGAATGCTGCAGATTCTCAGCGATTCTCTCAAAGACCCAAGAAGTCGTCTGCCTGTTATGACAGCCATGAGGCGGAGAAGCTAACGCTCATCAATGCGGTATCCTTTACATATTGTACTTCGAAACCAAGGTGTTACAACTAAGAAGTGACAGATTATTTATGGCATAAATGGTCATCGTGCATCTGACGAGGCAAGGCCTTCTGCCAGGTCGACCTGACGTCAGCTTGGCCATTTGCGTGCATTCAATTGTGTGAGAGGGTAATGCTTGCGATCTTTGAAGTACTTTGATCATGTCCTTGACGATTCAATGCACTTCTGCGCTAGAAATTTGAAGCTCACCTTGGGATTCAAGTCCACCGATCCTCCATTGGCATGAGAGATCTCATATCCTTCCAATAGGCAGATCAATGATAACTTAGCACATTGCTATCAAATTTCGTCCATGGCGGTCTCGTCAAGTCCACCGGACCTTCTCCAAGCAGCTCGACGCCTGGCCGTGGAGACACAGGCTGCCTTGCTATCACGTAGAGAGCGGATCCTGCAGGGAGATCTGCGATGCCAAGAGTATGAAAAGACGACAAGCATGCTACAGGATCTTCCTCAGGGTGGCAGCGCTGATGTCATGGTGCCCCTGGGCAAAGCAGCATTCTTTCCTGGCCAGCTCGTGGACACTCAGAGGTGTCTCATCAGAATGGGTGCGGCAACCTGATGCAGCTTTGAGCAAGAGGTCGTCATGTCAACACCATCTGTGTACGAGCAGAGCACTGATCGAATTTGTACCTGTGCAGGTGACAATGTGCATGTACATCGCAGTACCAAGGAGGCTGTGGCAATCCTGCGTCAGCGGTGCAAGTCCTTGACCGATACACGTGGATCATTGGAGAATGAAGTCAAGGCAAGCACACCAAGGATGCGTTCCCAGTGCTCTTCAGCAAACTCACATAGCAGCATGAGACCTCCCTGCATTGCTGAGGCAACGTGTTCACTTCGTATGCAGGAACTGGAGAGGAAGCTTGCAATAGCCAACGGTACCCTGGCAGTGTCCCTCGAAGAAAGGGCAGATCCAACAGAAGGAATACTTGACATTCGAGAGGACTATGATGAAGCGATGCATGGGCCCACCACAACACCAGTTGCAGGTGCACCATCTGTTCTTGCCAGGCTCCTAGAATTCACGGCATTCGTCCAATCTGTCCTTATTATTATTATTGTTACACGCTTTTCCTGCCAAGAGGCAAAATGCGTCCTGCATACAATCTGTCTTTAGTGCAATTTTAATATTACCCATGTGCCCAACAGGTGCCTCAACCAATCCATATAGTGTGGCAGATATGAACAAGGGACAGCTTCCAAAGAGCAGTGCAGCAGCATCCTCGAGCGCGGCGAGCCCTCCTCCCCGGGAGCAGGCAGCAGGCCAGCGGCTGCGAAGGAAGAGCGTCACCTTTGCCGATGAACCCATGCCCAGAGCCCCCGCACCAGCAGAGGCTCCACAGCAGCGCGGCATCAGGAAGGGCTTCCTGGACAGACCAAAGCCTGTCCTGAAAAAGACCTCTCAGCCTGCCAGAGCATCAGAGGAAGCGCCAGCGAGAGAGGCAGCTGTAGACGCTGCAGAGCAGAGGCGCATCGCTGAGGGCCGAGATGCAGCCTTCTCTGGGACGGTAGTGGAGAGAGTGCCGGAAGAGAAGCAGGAAGGCCTTGGAGTCAGCAGCAGCGCGGGCGGTCAAGATGCCCTGGGCATGCAAATAGGAGCAGGATTGCTGCAGCTTGATGCGGAGCCGGCAGCTGCACAAGCTCCTGTCAAGAAAGTGTCCCGGTTCAGACAGCAGCGCGCTGGAACTTGAATTCCACCAGTGTTACGGGACAAATTGGCTGCCATGGTTTTATGCTGATGCACTGAAGAACACTTGCAGCATGCCTCATTTCTGACAATGCCCATCGTTTTGTGCAGTGCTGCTTGGTCATGACTCATGTGCAGAGCTCTGCACACACTTACAATTGAGTGTGAGAGTGCATGCAAGAGCTCTAGAGGCCCTGCATCTTGGCTATATCAACATTTCACGTTATACTCTGGGTTACGATCTCGTGCAAGTGACATTCGGAAGATGCCAGAACTCGTGCAACTGCATGCTGTGCACAAAGTCCAAATTTCTTACGAATAGTGGGCAGTGTATAATCCACAAGCTTCCGGAAGTCCTTACAAAACCTTGTATGCGTTAATTAGACGTGCGTCGTAGCGACTTAGAGAGAGTAGAGAGCGGAATTTGACGATTGGTGCGATGAACTTGACCAGGATCTTGTGTTTAGCCGTTGTACTGTCGTCCTTCATCCTCACACGAGGATCTGGCCAGCCCTTGGCGCTGCCTCATCCGGGTGCATTCCCTGCTCTGCCACATCCAGGTGTTAGAGTATTCCAAGTACAATCGTCAGCTCCGGAGCAAGCACCAGGTGGAGGCTTAGCGCCTTCGGAGAACCCCTCTCAGGTACGCCCTTGCGACACGATCTTGCCAGGGGTCCGGCTAATCAGATCAGTTCGCGATGCTGGATGGCGTTAATCGTCTTCTGGATTAGGAAAATTTACTTTAATTGGAGCTCATCCGGTAACAGTCGGTATGGGAAGCCAGTCGGCGGACTGACCAGTTGACATCTTAGATCATAGAGTATCTTCTGTTGCAATATCACCCAAGATGGTACAGCTGAGGCTTGATTGGGCATGCCCTTGTCGACGCCTAATATACGTATCTTTGTATGTGAGTAATTTCTGCTTCAAGTTCTGCAGTACGTAAAGCACTTCCTTGCAACTCTTGCTGCTTTTGAAGAGCATGTGTGGAATACTATCCTGCACTTACAAATGCTGCCATCCTGATGACGACATCTAACACTGCAGAGCAATCAGTGCTCATTTATCCTCTGCATTGCCCCAGTCACAACCATTCCTTAGTGGCTCAATTTGTCCTGTGCAGTTTCCGCCGCTTGGGCCCGCACCCTGGGGCACAGGCAATGCAGCTGCGCCCCTGCCAGGAACAGGCCCAGCCATGGCGCCCCGCAGCCCATACGACCCAGTTTTCAACCCCATAATCTCTAAGGCGGACCCCGCTGCCCAGCAGCAGCAGCAGCAGCAGCAGCAGAGCCCATACACCAACATGCAGACAGTCAGCGCCGACAGCAACGGCCAAGTGACCACCTACAACAGCAACACTCCAAACTACAACAACTATGGCAGCGCCCCTAGCACTGATGGCAGCGTCTCTGGCCAGCAAGGGACCCAACAGGGCCAGCAGCAGAACCAACAGCAAGGCCAGCAGCAGGGACAGCAGCAGCAGACACAGCAGCAACAAGACCAGCAGCAGCAGGGACAGCAGCAGCAGGGACAGCAGGGCAATGGCGGCTATGCGCAGTCTGGTGCCACAAATGGGGGCCAAGCAAACAATAATGGCCAGCAGGGCACCGGTGCCAACAACCAAAACCAGCTGTGAGTCTATCATCCTTGTTCATGTATGTTGGGAGCCTCACCTGGGTGACGCCTGAGGAGTAATTGCTCTACACATATCATTTTTATGCCAACTGATGTGATCCTATGCGCAGTCCAGTAAATTGTCTGTGAGTGAGCTGTGCAGCACCAGTAACACACTAACGAGCCTGACACATGTGGCGCAGGCCCGTCCTGAATGTGGGGGCACCCAGTCCATCAGAGGTGGCGGCTGCCAACCCCATGGTGAAAGCAGTGGAATTGGCGCACCAGCAGGTCCAGAACGCGCCGCAATTCTCCTTCGGCCAGGACGGCGCCACGATTCAGCAGCCAGTAGTCACCAATCCGGCCGACGGCGTCACCTCCGGCGGGAACCAATTTAAGGTCAATGAGTATGGTGTCATCCTGGGCAATGTGGGCACTGGCGGCAGCGTGCAGGCATGCTCCCTGCCTCCTCCCCTGAATACTGTTCCACTTGCATGCTATGGGGTCTGTTGAAACAATATTTTGCCAAAGTGAACGGCGGCAGCATGAAGGCATGCTCCATGCTTCCTCCCTTGGACACACTGTTGCTCTTGCAGAAGGGAGGAAGGAAGGAAATTACACATTAATTCCAGCCGCCCAGGGCTGATCGGATGTACTGGCAGAATATGACGCCATTGAGCATCCACTTGAAAGCTCAAAGCTCCTGCCTCCTCCCTTGGGTACTTTTCCACTTGCATGCTATGGTGTCTGTTGGAAAGAACATCAAGCCAAAGTGAATGCAAGACATACAAGGCAGTCCCAGCGCAATGTAGGGAGAGAGGGCTGTCTCGCAGTTTCATGCAATGTGCGTGACAGGATTGGAGCTCGTAGGAACCGTTGTTACCTGTACCCTTCCTTGAGATGCCTGGGTTGCTGCAGGGCTTGGCTGCATTAAGAGGGTAGGCATCAATTGAGAGAGAAGTCTGGATTTGAGACTGATTGATACACTATGTGGGGGGCTGCAGTTGTCAAACAACGGTGGAGTCACCGTCGACCCTGGCACAGCTGGTAACCTGTGGACCCTGGCCAAGCAAGCCGCCAACTTCTACGGCCGCAAAATGAAGTTGTGAGCTGTGCGCTGCACTGCGCTACGCTACACTTAGTAATATTGTTGTACTTATCATGTTCTGCAATGGCACTGGCAGCCAAGGTCCTGGCTGGTAACAGAAAGCTGCCTGGTTTCGGCGCCGAAAATTGCATTATCGTCTGCAGTATTGTCTGGGAAACCTCAAGGCCCTGCTTGTCTGTACACAAGTGAGCAACCATTTTATATAGAATTAACGTCAATGTGAACAGACAGAGAATTGTGCAAACCCAGTGATTCCGGCTGAGGTTGTTGCAATAGTCATTCCCAGTGTTTGTATGCTCATGAAAAAGCATCTGAAAGCCCGATGTAAGGCTTAAAACTTGTTTCTTGAGTATATACCATTAATGAAAAGCCTCCTGAGGAATCGCAACAATCGCAACCGCCGGCGCGCCAGCAAACTGTCAGCTGATCAGTGTAAGGCTTAAGAACGGGCTTTCTGTTCATAAGCTTTCTTTCTTGCTTCACTGTGTGGCTTACTGTTTCATATATTGTCGCTGTGTTGATTTCTTGCCACAATTGCAGAGCGATGCCTTTCCTTGGACTACTGCTGAATGCATGCATGCAAGGACCCTCTAAATATAGCCCTAATGTGGGGTGGCGAGCTTGGCTGCCTTCGCCAATTTCAGAAGTTTTTGGATCCTTTGCAGAAGGAACACATAATTCACATCAACTTGACATTGGTAAGTGCTCACTCTGCACTGCACAGCGCCGGCGGGTTGACACAATCTTGTCGTCATCAGAAGGAGTCCCTTGCACGTTTTAGAGCCCTGGGGCTCTTCTGTCGCCATCATCTTCGGGATTGTTGACATGAAACATATTTTATGAATACACGACGGAGGGGCGAAGGACTGGCTTGTTGCTCGCTTGAACTTCAGGCGTTGTGATCCTGTCGCGTCACGCGGCTGCTCCTTTGGCTTTCTCCTTCAGGTGATGGACTTGGATGCCAGCGTTGTTTTATTCTGAGGAGATCCTCCCATGAAAAGACCTTGCAAAGCTTTTAGTTATTTTTGCCCAAGCCGGCGGGTTTTGAGAACGCCATTGCCAAACCCTGGCGACGAAGAATTCCTTTTATCTGGAGTGCCTCAATGATACAGTGTGATCGCGATACATGCAGAAATTCTGCATGTCTAGAATGTCATCCATCTTCCACGAAGGAATTTTCCAATTCAAAAAGGGGCATGCAGACGCATACCAGCCTCCTTGTCTGGCAGGGACTGTTTTCCTGCTCTCTCTCTTTGATCGGTTGACTGTCATCTGTGTTGCAGAGCTGGGAGCATTATCTCTCTAAGACTGTTCAAGAGACAGCGCCAGGACAGGACTCAACATGGCTGCAAATGGTGAGTGTCATCAGACTTGCTGACTTCCACACACTACGGAGCAGGCACCGTTGACAGTGTCGAGTGTGTTCTGAGAAGTGCGGTCATTTGGAGTTGCAACGGTCGGGTTCAGGAGAACTCAATAATTTGCAGGCGAAAGTGAAGAGAAGAAAGACATAGTCCGGACTACAATCAATGGCAATGAGGTCGATGTCAACAACCTGTCAACACAAGAGACGCTCAACATGGTGGAGGTGTGTCCCCGACTTCTTCACCACATGATGCAGGTGTTCAAGGGTAATCTTAGTGGAAGTCGAAGTGATTTTACTACCAGTCAATGCATGCCAGCTGAGCCCAAGTCAGGGTGATAGAAAACCAAGATTTGAATGCACAGGCAACCGAGGAGGGTCTCACAGACGCAGAGGCAAAGATCCGGCTGTCAACCTATGGCCCAAACAAGCTGCCACACAAGAAACGGAACCCCCTCCTGCAGTACCTTGGCTACATGTGGAACCCACTCTCATGGGTGCGAAGCTGCCTCTCTTCATCACTCCTAACTTCTGAGATCGTGGATTTGGTCAGCCAGCACCTCACGGTTCCAGTAATCATTTGTGTCTATAATTGACTGCATGCAGGCCATGGAAGCGGCAGCAATACTGGCAGCAATCCTGCAAGACTGGGCTGATCTTGCCCTCATCATCGCCCTCCTCCTCCTGAATGCCACCATCTCCTATGTTGAAGAGTCAAGCGCGGTGAGCTTTCCTCTTGCTTCTACAGTTCACTTCAGGATCTGAGTTGCATGTGCATCTGCTCACAGATCACATGGGATGTTGTCATGGTACAGATTGCTGCCATCTGCGCAGGACAAAGCCATCCAGGCCCTGACAGCCGCACTGGCGCCACGGGCCAAGGTACTGAGGGATGGCCAGATACAGACCATTGAGGCCGTCGGCCTGGTGCCTGGAGACATTGTAATCGTACGCTTGGGGGACATTGCACCAGCCGATGTCAAGCTGCTGGGCACTGATGATGAACATGACCAGCCTTTGCAGGTAAGTCCTGTTTTGAGGCACTGTGCATATATTGTGAAGCTTGCAAATTGATGCTTGTTCATGCGCTGAAGGCCTCCAATGCCAAGACAGGGAAGGCTGGAGGGAAGCTATCGCGAGATTTCTACAACGCACCTAAGGGCTGGAACAAGCGTGTAATATTCAAAGAATTACTCCTGATGCTTGCAGGTAGACCAGGCAGCCCTGACAGGCGAGTCACTGCCGTCAAAGAAGGGCCCAGGAGACGTCGTGTTCGGAGGGTCGACGATCAAGCAGGGAGAGAGGCATGCCGTGGTGTATGCCACTGGCCCAAACACCTTCTTTGGCCGCTCTGCTGCGCTCATCAGCGGTGTCCACAATGTGCCCAACATTCAGAAGGTTCGCCTGCTTCCAAAACCCTGCGACATGCACATCAATTTGTTTCTAAATAATGCATGTCAGACATCCTCCTCCCAAGTGGCTGAGATGTGTGACCTGCCTGAGATACTAAGCTTCAAATGCGTGGGGTTTGCACAGATCATGACAAAGATCGGCGCATGCTGCCTCATCACCATCTTCATCTGGGTCGTCATTGAGCTGGCTGTCCAGTTTGGCGGGTACCATCATCACTGCGACATCAGTGGAGCAGGTGCATATCATTTAAAGCACCCCTGAATCAGAGCTATGCTACCTGCATCATGTGCCCTGCTTCAACAGCTCGTGTGTTCTGATCTGCTATGTTCGGCAAAGCTGTACACGAGTAATTAGCTTACAAGGCGTGTGATTTTATTGGCAGGACACTGTCCCACTCTCCTGAACGTGCTGGTCATCATAGTGGGTGGAATTCCCATTGCCATGTCGACGGTGCTGTCAGTCACGCTGGCTCTGGGCTCCTACAAGCTGGCCTCTGAGGGCGCCATCGTGGCGCGAATGTCGGCTGTTGAGGAAATGGCTGGCACCGACATCCTGTGCTCTGATAAGACAGGTGACTCATGTGTCAAATCTGTGAGACAGCCGTGACTGAAGCTAGTCATAGGGCATTTACAGTTCCAATTTGCCATTCCTGATCAGCAATTGATTTCTTGTTCTTGGCAAGAAGGAGCAAGGAATGCAGTGGTGCAGAGATAGTGTCGGCCCAAGATGTGCCTGCAGCAGATTATGATGTCATTGCTTGCCGGGCAGGGACGCTCACTCTGAATCAGCTGACCATCAACAACGAAGCCATCTACACTCTGCTTGGACACTCCCTGGACGAGGTGAGCCTACTGCAGTACACTGTGTGTCCCCCACTCAAACGCCGTTCTGCTCCTGTCCACAGTGGCACTGATCATATGGGGGAATTGCAGGTGCTCAGGCTCTCTGCTCTCAGCGCTGACACGCACAGTGAGGAGGCCATCGATATGGTGATGCGCAGCTGCTGCCCTGACAAGGTAAGGACACTCTTTCTGCTGACAGCAGGAGCAAGCAGTGCAGGGAGTGCATTTTGATCTACAATATGCATGCGACTTGCACAAGTGTGTGTAGCTGCAAGCAGTGCAGAGACTGCGTTGTGATCTACAGTATGAATGATACGAATGAGGGAGTGTGTGTGGCTGCAGGACATGCTGGTTGAGAAGTATGACCAGATCAAGTTTGTGCCCTTCAACCCGGTGGACAAGTACACCGTTGCCATTGTCATGGACAAGGAGTCTTGCAGCACCTTCCGCATCCTGAAGGGAGCTCCCCAGGTCAGCCAGGAAGTCAAAACCTTTGCTCTTGAACCGCTCCCTTATCGTTGAAGCATCATTCGCGCTGGCAATTCTGAGGTCAGGACATTGGAATCACAACTTGAAGAGGTTCGTGGAGCACGACTTGGCAATGCAGGTTGTCCTGCGCATGGCGCACGGCAGCGCTGAGATTGAAGCGGATGTGAAGAGCAAGATCGATGAGTTTGCGGGCCGCGGCTTCCGCGCTCTCGGCTTGGCACTCAGTGAGGGTGGCTCTGGCCAGGCCAGGTGCGCAATTTCCAGGCTCTCCGCTGATAAATCTCATATTGTCTTCCAATGCTTTGGTCAGGAAGGAATCATGGCTTTATGATGAGTGTGGTACTCAGGTGGGAGATGATTGCCTTGCTGCCGATGTATGACCCGCCACGCCATGACACCAAGAAGACAATTGAGAGCTGCATTGAGAAGGGGATCCAGGTAATACATCATGGTATTCTTATCTGCTGTCAAATCGCCAACCAGATGCAGTTTGCGCCTACACCAGCAGACCGCATCTGAGAAATATTAACATGCAGCCCTTGGTGCTTGCAGGTGAAAATGGTGACTGGGGATCAGCTTCTGATTGGCAAGGAGACTGCCAAGCAGCTGGGCATGGGCACCAACATGTACACCACCGATGAGCTGCTGCATGTGAGTGTCCCAAGAACTTTTCAGAAATGTCCTGATGCAAGTGAATGTCAAGTCTTGCTAGCTTCTAGCTATCTTCAGAGGGTTGCAATCCTTAGTCCCTGGCACTCGCCCTGCCTCGATGTCTGCATTCCTCTTAATATCAATTCGTCAATATCAGAGTGCGGGATATGCCATGTGTGCAGGGTGACAAGAAGGGGGACGATTCAGCAGAACTGTTTGTGGAGGAGGCTGATGGCTTCGCAGAGGTCTTCCCTGAGCACAAGTTCAGGATCGTGGAGATGCTGCAGAACCGGCGCCACACAGTTGCCATGACTGGCGACGGTGTCAACGACGCCCCTGCCCTCAAGAAAGCAGACGTGGGCATCGCAGTGGCAGGTCAGCAGATGCCACATCCTCTTACTGATGCACTAATTCCGAATTCTGGACATTCTTGCCGGTTTACACATTGCAGTGATTACCACTGCTGGGCATGCGAGGATGTGCAGGCAAAATCTGCATTCTCTTATAGGCCTGCATTATTGATAATCACTGCAACTGTGGAAGACAGTGGAACTCTACTGGCCCTTACACAGCCTCCATCAAGCACAAATTGGATGTCCGACAGATGCATGATGGTGTACATGTCATGTGTATGTGACATACACATACCTTTGCATGATATGTGCACAGATGGTGTCGCCTGTGCAGTGCATGGGGCGACTGATGAGTGATGCTGACTGATGACTTGGTGATTACTGATGTGCGACTGATGCCCAGGTGCGACTGATGCGGCGAGGGGCGCCGCTGACATCGTGCTGACAGAGCCCGGCCTCAGCACGATCGTGACGGCTGTCATTGGGGCGCGCAAGATCTTCCAGCGCATGACCACCTACGCCAAGTACACAGTCGCCATGACGTTCCGCATCTGCTTCACCTTTGGCATCCTCACCATTGCCTACAACTGGTGCCGGCCTGGCCACACCATGCATGCTGCATGGCTCCCATCCTCACGCAAAACTTGCCAAAAAGTGTCCATGCAGACTGCTCAGATCGCTGTGCATGTATCTTGCCGGTGTTCAAAATTGATCTTGCGGCAATACTCTTTATGCCCAAATGCAACGCCTTTATGCATGCCATCATGCATGGTGTTATTACATGCCATGATGGTGCCACCATGCCTCCAGCACACAATTATTTTGTTTGGGATATTTCACAGTTGGGTTCTTTATGATTGTTGCATGCAGGTACTTCCCCACGCTGCTGATTGTGCTGATGGCAGTCTTCAATGATGGTGCCATGATTGCGCTCTCAAAGGACCGCGTCGTGGCCTCTCGCACGCCCAACCGCTGGAACCTGCCCAGCATCTTTGCCCAGGGTATGTCTGGCTGCACACTGCATTATCTGACTGTTATGAAGCTAGATGTTATGTTGAGGACAATTATTCTAAAGGGCCACTCTTTTTTTGTCAGGCAGGGTCCAAGCTATTATATGAATATCAGAAATTGGCATGACTCTGCAGCAATGCTGCTGCACAAAGGAGGTCCTGGCTGCACTGCGCTGGGCAGGAACAGTAATAAGGGAGTGTGCTTATTGCAGGGATCGTCTATGGGATGTATCTCACCTTCTCCACGTGGCTCCTGTACTTTGTGGCCACAAAGACGCACTTCTTCTCCAACTCCATCGAGATGTACAGCCTGAACGATGAGGCAAGCTCGCACTGCAGCTATCCATTGTTTGACCTTGTCTCTAAAGCTATTCTTCTGTTTCTTTGGTTGCTCTTTCTTGATAAGCCGAATGTACTACTGCAGCTGAGACTACGTGTGCATGCTCCAGAACGAGACACTGGTCAGCTGGTGCATGGAGACCATCAGGGCCACAGGCCTGGATCCCTTTGGGTCAGCATGCACGGCCGGGCCTCAGTACCAGCACGCTATCGGCGCCACCTTGAAGGACTGTAAGCGGCTGCAGCCCCCACTTCTGCAACACACTGCCTGATTAGGTTCTGCCTTCAGGCTTTATGATCTCCCTTTGGAGTTTGTAGGGCTCATATAATTGTCCGTGCAGGCGCGAGAGTGACTGTGCTGGACCAGTGCCGATGGGAGCAGTACTATGTCCGCAACTCCATCACCCGCTCTCTCATTTACAACTATGTGCGCCTGCCTCCTCTTGCATCTCACATGGTGTCACTCAGGCTGCGTGAAACCACACACCTTCCTTCCCTCTCTTAAGCTCTATGTTGGGATGAAATGCAGCTGCTGCTATTACGCATTTATTGAGGTGAAAGCTGCAAGCAGGTCTCCATCAGTGGGCAGGCGCTGGTGTTTGTGGTGCGCACAGCGAGCTACTCCCTGTGTTCGCGGGCGGGCCTGTACACCTACCTTGCCTTCTTTGGCGCTCAGGCAAGCATCCCCGGCTAGCATCCATTCTCCTCTATTGTGAATACCTCCTCCCTCAATCGCAGCATAGAAGGACCTCTGCTGCAAAAATGACCACATTCTGCCTCTATCAAACTGCAACGTCACAGCTGGCGCTGCAATATTGCATCATGTGAGAATGTGTACATCAACAGGTAGGATATACTGCAGCCTTTACCTGCACAGCCTTTCTGCAGCGCACCTTGCCTCTCTTGGCAGCAACAGCATGCAATTGAAATTATTAAAACATCGTAATGTGGGGTGCAGATTGCCTCGACTCTCATCGCCATCTTTGGCTTTGGCGGCTACCCGTTCCCCAGCAACCGCGTGCAGGGCTGCCGCTTCTGCTCGCTGTCCACCGGCGGCGGACCGCCCTTCTTTGAGCACAAGGCGCCCGTCGCCTTCACCGAGTCCGGCTCCACCGACTCCACCATCGGCTGCACGTGCGTCCCCTCTGCATTCTCATATATTCAATAATGGCAAAACTCAAAGCCCACAGGCCATGTGTGAAACATGGAGGGTTCCACATGCAATCCTGCAGAAAAGAGAGTCCTGAAAACCTCACTTTCAGTCACCTTGATAGACGATGATTGGACTGAAGTGTGCATGCACCCCTAGCATGTATAAATGATACTACATTGCTACCTTCCTTGATGGTTGGTTGACAACATAGCTATGAGAGAGCACAAGAATTGAGGTGGCAAGTTGGCGATGGAACATGTGGGACTGCAGGTACTATGTGATTGTGGCCTGGATCTGGGCGGCGCTATTCTACCTGGGCCTGGACCCCATCAAGTTTGCCATGATGTGGATCTCCAACGAGGAGGGCTTCCGTGACAGGTCCCTCTTCTTCAGGAAGCGCCGCCGGGTGCGTCAGCTGCCACGTAGCGACACTTCACCCCTCATGCAATACTGTTCAAAGTAACCTAGACCTTCTGTGTTGAATCTGGATCAATGCTTGCCAGACCTGGGCACGCAAAGTTCCCATGCAAGTCTGTTACCCCTTTCTTTGGCCATGGCAATCTGGAACTAACAAAGATGATTCCTTCTAAGACACATGCGCCTGGGTGTTTGATAATTATTTCTCTTCCTAAATTCTCAAGGACTTGACGCATCCAGCTTTCTTCGATATCAATTTGAGTCCTAAATTGTTCTTCAAAATGAGAGCGCTGCGTGCACTGCAGCCGGCTGCGCCGGAGGTGACTGAGGAGGAGGCGATGGGGGCGATGACTGAGCAGAGCCACGTGGTGCAGCCCACGTACCAGAATGCGCTCGGCCGCGCCAGCCTCGGACGCATCAGCGAAGCCCAGCTGCGGCGCGCCACCGTGGTGCGCCCCCCTGCCACCTCAGCGCTGATGTCATAGCGTTATAAGTTGAATTATCACATGCCTTTTCTTGCCAAGAGGCAAGGTGCGTCATGCAGACAAGCTGCTACAATTCTACCTATAGTGCTTTAGCACCGGGGAAATTTGGGAATGATAAGGCAGCATTGCACCCAGTGCCCACATGTGACATGTAAAAGCCCATTGTGATTTATTGATAATGGCACCCCATCTGTCCCACCAGGTTGCAAGTTTCATCATTCAGATGTGCAAGCTGTGAATCCTGTGGATTTGCAGAGGGCTTCTAGAGAGGAATGCCAGGATACCAGACTCGGCTTTCTATTAGAAGCGAGCGTTTTGGGGACGTGATGTGACTGTCATGATCAAAATCTGAAGGGGAGATATTGTGTCCAATGGCAGGTCCTGATTGACGAGCATGGGCGGCCGCTGCCGCGCCCTGCAGCGCTGGACCCGTCATCTCCCCGGGGAGCCCAGGCGGACAAGCCAGGCTCGCCGGTGCAACGTCTGCGCCGCGCGTCCATGGAACTGGCCTCCAAAATCACCTGACCTGCCCCACTGTCTGCTCATTGGGATAATCTGCAGGCTGCGATGAAGCTACGCCTGGCATACTTGAATGTGAGGCTTTTTAGTGCAGGTTGTGTAGGAACGGTTAGGAATGCTTCTCCAGCACCACGGCTGCTTGTAATACTATATACTCTTAAGCTACATAATTTCAGGACCGATGAGTCTCAGGATGGGCTAGGAAGGGCTAGGAGATTTTATTAGTGCTAGCAGAAGGTGAGGTGCAGCAAGAGTGCCAGTCCAGGTCAGAGGTGGCTGTATATTCCAGTTCCATGATTTGCACTAAGCGGTGTAAGAACCAAACCCACTCAATCATTTGACAGCCGAGTAAATTCAACAGCTACTTGTATATACTAGCCCGCTTCTCAGAAGCCAGATCATAATGTACGTGTGAACCTCTACCTTAACTACATGTGCTACAGTGCGTGCTACAGCTATGCTATTCAAAGCAGTGAAGATCTCTAGAGGTAGCTTCACTGCGACCATGTCAAATGCCCCTCGTGTGGCCCTTTTGAACTCTGTCCTGGCAAGCACTTCAATTCACAGGAATGTCGTTGAGCACAGCCTTGAGGAAGGTCACTGCACTGTCATCAATGAAAGACCGGCCAAAGGGCCAGAGCCCCTGCAAGTGCGCACAATGGCCTCCGCGCTTAGTCACTGCCAAGACTGTGTACTGATTCTTCCTGCACTGTTCTATTGGCAGCTCCCTGAATGCAACCCGCACAAATGTTATTTGTGCGGGTCAGGCAGCATCATGACATTAAATCATCCTGACACCTATTTGTTTGTGCAAGGCTAAGAGCTGCTGAAGATGACACTTACTGTAGTATTTTGGAAGGAAGGAGCTTTTCCAATCAGCCATATATTCCATCAACCGACTTCAGGATGGGACAAGAAGCATACCTGACGAAAGGATCATCCTCAGAAACTATGAAGAGGCAGGGCGTGCGGATGCTGTGAATGTACTGAAAGCTGCTGGTATCTCTGTAGTACCTCTCAACAGACTCATATCCCAGCACCTGCACCCTCATCCACAATCTGTGAACACGCTGCCTTTGCTGTAATGGAAGCCTTGCGACCGTAGGAACCTTGCAGGAAATTGTCATGCAGCGTCTTGCTGTGCGTACCTTGCAGGTCAGTTGCTCATCAATACACACCATGGTCTTGCATCTCTGGAAGGCCTTCCTGTCAAATAATTCAACGCGGCTGAGCATCTTTGCATGCCTCTGCACATACCACATCCACCTGCCCCAACACCATCACCATCAAGAAAACTCTTTAAATCAGATCAAATGAATTTGCTCAGTTGCGCATTTCACCAATTCGGCATTGGGCGGCCTTGGGTTCCAACCCACCTCATTACAACACCAGCCTGCATCCAACATCTTGGGTCAAGCCATGACGCAGCTGCCAGCCGCTTCCAGGCTGCTCCAATGTCAAATGGACTGCTTGCAGCCACTGCCGCCACAGGTCTTTGCCCTGCATGAGTCCTTCACCAATAAATACCTGAAGCAAGTCCAGACCAACACTTCCACACTCAAGATCATCAAGATGCACTTCGTCTGAAGCCTCATCCTGATCAGGCCAGTGATGCACGGCCATCCAGCATGCAGGACTGATGCTCACAAAGGCTGACAACATGCAATCTCATCCCAAAGCACATAATCCCTCAGCATTGTTTCTAGGCGTCAGGCAGCGCACCTGCCGGTTGCACCCGGCCAGACTCGATGTCGGCGAGGTATTTTGTGACAAGCATGGCTCCCAGGGAGAAGCCAGCCAGCAGGAGGGGCGCGTCAGGGTAGCTTTGCCGAACGCGCTCCACAGCTGCATGCACATCCGCGGTGTCCACTGCGCTGTACATCATTGGCGAGTCCAACGGCAGGTCTCCACAGCCCCTGCACAGGCAGGAAGAATATTCGATACTATGATGCGAATGCAATTTGTTAGATGTGCAGTCACCCTCGAAGAGCCCCCTGAAGGAGTCCTGGGCAAGGACGCCTCACATTGACACGTCTGCTCTGCCTCTTCTACACAGGATACTCACAGATTGTGTGTTTCATTTGTGTTCCGCAGCAATACTACTAGTCCTTGGCAAGGACATTGGCAGAAGTGAGGGTCAGCTGCATACCTGTAAGTCATTGCCACCGGACGCCAGCCTTGTGCATGGGCTGCTGCGCAGAGGCGAGTCACATACGCCTCTCGGCTGTCACCTGAGTCCCCACAGACAGATCAATAATACTGTTGTAATGAGGCATCCTGCCGCTGTTACTGAGCCACTTGCCTGTGACCGCACCTGTGATTCCGTGCATGATGAGCAACACCGGGGCTGTGGAGGGCAGGCGTTGCTTGCATTCCTTTCCCTTGTACCAGTCCAATCCAATAACGCCCTCGTCTGCCAACCTCACAAGCGTCCGATGGTATTGCGGGTCCCTCCCCTTCCAAATGGCTGCATCGAGCGTTATATGCGTCATTCAAAACTCACTAAAATTCACGAGCGATGCAAGCGGCGGTTGGATGTTGGGTACAGCCAGCCAAGGACTTGTCTGACTTACAACCTTGGCTGGGTGACAAGCAATGCTTACCACCGAGCAGTGACTGAACGAAAGAGCCGAGAAGGGGCGTGGGCCAGTACTTGCGCGATAACACGTCCCTTGTTATCTCACCGATCAGACCATGAGCAGCATAGAGACTGGGAGCCCTGCAACACGTCAGTCCAGAATGAAGTACATTTCCATATTAATGCAGCAAATATCTACCCACAAATTGCCTTGTTGGAATCACCTTGCCCCGAGAAGCCAATCAGATAATTCTAGAAAGTTCTGACAGTCCCATTCCAGGCACCAGTGCAAGCATGCTTGTATTCGCGAGACAAGGTTTCGAGATGACGGTCTGCAGTCCATTTTTCAACGGCGCAACAAAGCGCTTCTGACTCCAGAGATGAACGAATCTTAATGCCTGATAAAAGCTCTAAGGACCATCCCACAACACCTAACCTGCAACAAGAGGGTTGTGCAACCGAGATGCCGTATATTCTGACAGCACAACTTGCCCAAAAACACCTGCACCAAACCCACTATACTAAGGTAGACATCGTCAGAATTTTAGGATCCGATGTTTCTAGATTCATAGGCTCGATTCAGGGCACGGCAGGGATCTCTGACTTGCTCTGTCATCGCACGTGATCTCTGACACCTCAGCAAATGGGAAGGCAGCCCATCTGGTTGAGTGAGAGCCGAAGGTTGTGCAAATGCCTCACAAGATTGTTCCGACGCTGCAGAGACCATCTTGTCTGGAATCACTCTGTAAATTGTAAAGAGAGCCCTGCGCTTTGATCATCTGCATGACTGCCGTGCACTTTACCTAGGAAGCAGCGAAATTACGTGTTCAGAGTAAGGGATGCATCATTTCTCTTATCAGTAGCAGTGAAAGGTGGACATGCAGGAAGAACCGACTCTTACGAAACGCTTAGTGAATGGCACTATACCTGGAGCGGTTGTGAAGACCACGACGACGACTTTAAATCCGCTTGTGACAGCAGATATAAGCTCTCAAGAGGATTCCGCTCAACGCATAACCTCACCAAGCACTGTGCCTGTCCGGACAGTGGCAGCAGAGGAAGATAGCCTCCCATCAGCTTCCAGTACCCGTGCTACAGAAGATGCAGGGGTCCCTCAGGAGACAGAGAACGATCAAAGCCAGTCTTCGCCCGTCTCAGAAGCAGCTGGAGCACGATCTGTGCCAGCTGGGACAGAGGACCAAAATGCTGTCCAGTCCATGGAGGGTCACAGCACAACAGCAGATAGCCAATCGGCAGGTTCAGAGCCCATTGAAAAGCCATTGCAGTCTGCAGACTTCACAGTGACCTTCCTCCGGGTAATTCCTTCTTCATAGCCGATTGGGGGTGCAGATTGCACATATTTCTGCGCATGCACGCCTTGAATAAGAACTGCCTCTTATGGCCGGGCTCTGTCCTAGGGATTGGTACATTCACATTCCTGTGATCATGAGTAACCAGATAACCTCTAGATGGGACACCCTATCACAGCATGCAATAGCAGGGATGCATGAAAGGCACGCCTGGCTCGGGCAAAGGGGCACTCAGACAATTGAGCTTTGAGAGACAGCATATCGGCAGAAATACCATCACCTGCACCAGAGTTGTATTTGCACTTACGCTGTGCAAACTTTTCAAGTGCTCTTAACAGTGTTCTTTGGACATGTCTTGCAGCCGGGGTCGTCCTCCAGCCACTCTCCTTCAGTCGAGCAGTCGCCCTTTGGCGGAGTGGCAGCTGGGGACAGTGAAGGCTGGTGGAATGACAACAGGCACTCGCAGCCCAACCACATGCCCTCCTCTGCAGAGCGGGATGGTTCCAAAGTCTTGTCAGACGAGGAGGTCGAGGAGTTGGAAGCTGCAGATGCATTCCCAGCCCTCGGCTATCCCAGGACCCTGGCCTCGGTGGGTGTGGGCTCATTTGGCTCAGGTGCGTGCTGCAAGCCAGCAGCTGCGAACATGCCTGATTCCATGAGCATATCGCAGCTGTCCTCTTCCTTTATCATGAGATGTATGGCCTCATGCTCATTTTATTGCTGACAGCGCTGGCAACTTTGCACCCTGACTCAAGGGATGTTTTCTTTTTGCTTGCAGGCGACTTCTCAGATGACATGAGGAGGATGGGCGCAGCAGGGTCCGACTGGTCTGACTGGGACGCTCACCTGCCGGCCTCCCCCACAGGATCCAACTTGATTGAGTCACTGCCCAGCAGCCTGAATAGGACGCTCTCCACCCAGACTTCCAACAAATTTGAAGTGGCAGAAGGTGCGTGTGCATGGTACCGAGCATGGCCTTTAGATGCCACGAAGTAAATCCTTGCATGTTGACTAAACAATGATTCTGCTGCCAGTATGGCAATCAATGCAGAAGAAGCTTCCCCTTTACCGGCTTGTCCTTGTTAGATAGACAGCTGAGCAGGTCCATCACCTCAAATCTTGACATCATGTGCACAGGCAATTCCTTGACTTGCAAATTGCATAATATTGTACAGCCTGATCACAAACAGAATTTTGGTATCGGTGATCAATACTGGCAGGTGAGGATGAGGACCTGAAGCAGACCATGTGGGTGGTGGAGCACTTGCAAGAGGAGCTCATCGCTGCTGACAACGCTCGCATGGCTGCCGACGAGCAAGTGCAATGCCGCTCTCACATTGTACAAGAGCTCCAGGTATCATCATGTTCTTTCAACTGACAAGCAGCTACTGACCAGTTGCCACCCTACAATTCGCCTGTTTTTGGTGATCTGATGCATGATTCAGGCGCTGAGATGCCATGCATGTGGCAATCCAGTTGCAGGTGCAGGACCGAGTAGGCATGCTGGCAGATTTGAAGGAGCAGATCGAAGACAAGCACATGCAGCTGGAGAAGCAGCTGCTGCAGCAGCTAGAAGTACAGGAACTTCTCAGGTGCACTTGCCCTCTACCTGCTGTCAGCCCTGCCCCAATCACCTCACACTGACCAAGCCGTCCATCACTGCCTGTGTCCCTTATCGAGATGTCAACATCTGCTTTGGCAGGTCCTTTGAAAAACAAACATCGCGACTTGAACACGAAACTAAGTGTTTGGAAATTTGTGTCCAGGCAGCGCGAAGAGGAGATTCGGGAGACAGTGGCAGAGACGGGCGTCATCAACAGGACGATCCAGGAAAAGGATGAGGAGATGGCGGAGCTGAGGGAGCAGGCAGCCGAGCAGAAGCTGGCTCAGCGAAGCCAGGCGGCAGCGCCCAGCAGAGGGGCAGCTGGCTCACGAGAGAAGCCGGGCGCAGGGGACTCGCCACGCTCCAACATGTCGTCACCCTGGGCCACAGATGTGAGTTCTTTGCACCTTTCCTTTTCCACATTGGATGGGCCTAACTCCGCTGCCTTGAGAGTCCCAAATCAATCTCAGAGTTGAATCAGTGATGTGCTGTCTGTCTCGGAACGGAGGTGGTGGCTAGCACCTTGGCTCAGCATGCTTACCTAGACAGGTGATGACCACACTTTGTTTTGAAGGAAAGATCGTACATGTGCCTAAATTTGAAACAACTGGGCAGGTGAGCGAGTCAGAGGATGATGAGGCAGATCCTGCAAGCTCTTCCCGCATCGCAACCCCTCTGTCCCGGCTGACTCCCCCGGCAAAGGCTCCTGGAAGCGCTTCACCTGCATCGAGTTCAGGCAACCCTGCAGCCACGGAAAGCACTAGCTTTGGTGCGATCTTCACCCGGTGTACCCTTGTTCTGACTGCTTCATACACCACCTGGAAGGCGCCGTGCAGCTTCATAATTTGGGTCAAGTCCAGGGATTTATTCCAGTCCTCATGTGTGCAGGACCGACATGGCTGCGAGGCGTTTTAGGGACATCAAAGAAAGTTGAGATTTCATCAGAAGCACGAGCGGCGGGGGGCGCAGAGGTAGTCACTGGCAGTGGCCATGATAATAAGAAACCACACACAGAAATTGCTGGGTCAGACACGGCATCAGAAAGAAGAACTCTGAATTGACTATCCAGAGACGAAGGTTTTTGGCTGATCTATTTTATTACTGGCTTCTTGCTCCAGGGATGTGATGTGGATTGTGCCTGTCTTGCACATGCCGATGCAGCAATCAATTTCATTGTGTATAGAACAATTGATTTTCAAACATCCTGTGTCGACGGACGTCCTGCATTGCTCGCGGTGGATTGGGCCACTCATCCACTGAGTGGCATTGTATAGGTAACCTGCCGAGTATTGAATGATCACCCTGATTCTTGGGCGTTGAAAAGTTTTGTGACAGTGTGGAGCCGCATTGCGTAGCGGCCATGATGGACAAGGTAGCTGACTCTCGGACGTTTTCGATCACATGCATTCATGAATGACCAGCTATATCTTGAGAGATATCGATATTTGGTAGTGCAAATGTAAGAATGGACTTGCAAACACAGAGAAAATGCCTATGTGAGACACAGCTCCACTCATCAGGACGACGGTTTGAAGTTTGGCCCACAGCGAGAAGCATGAGCCAGGGGAAGCTGCCTGGGACCTGGAAGCTACTGGAAACCTTCAGCTTCCAACTGTTAAATCCATGCAGGGATCAGCTTATCAGTATGTTCCCTATGATGTCTTGCAGTCAAGGGGTGCCTGACCATGTGCACCCCTGTTTTTGTGCGGTCGACAGTCGTTGCCGAGTTTGATGGCTGATGGGGCATCATGCCCCATGATGTAGTGGACACGGTCTCTCCTGACGGTCTGCGGAAATTTCTCAGGCGTGTTTCTCGAACTTTGACACACTCCCACACCTCACGACCCATGTGATGCTGCATCGAACAACAAAGTGGATCGAATCAGTGCGCAAGGGGAATCACACACTGCTTAGTCATCACAGTATTATGTCCCTGCAATGTGCGCTAACAATTCTGAACTTCAGAGTCTGAAGAAGCTGTAGAATAAGGAGCTTGGCAAGAACTCATATTAGCTTGTGTGCCGTGACAGCCCCAAGTTGGACGCAAATTCATTTATTTTTATATATAAAGCAACATGCATTAAGTGGTATTGATGAGTGTAGAGCTGAATATTGATGCTGTGCAAACTCAATATTTTTATTGGATGTAAGGGGGTCGCACTTGAGTTCTGCATATTCTTCCTCTGCCTTTTGCTTGTCTGCTTCCTTCTTTTTCCTTTCTCTCTGCTGGGTCCTCGGGTCCTTAAAGTACATCTTGAAAACGCCGCCAAGTTTGCCAGAAGTTGCAGGTGCCAGCATTCCTCTAGCGGCTAGATACCAGACGGCATAACCAAACTTCTCATAGGTCGTCCAAGCCACTGTTTACTGCTGTCATTGCTGTGATCTGCGCCAACAATTTGCCAATGTCATTGTATTCAGGGGCATGTTCTGATAGGAACAAGAGTCCTTCTGCGCATGATTGTAAAAAAAGAAAACGAGAGCCCACTTGTATCCTTGCATTCCAGAGGTGGGTATGAGAGAGGGCATGTACCCCCTCCATCTTTTTCAAGACTCCGGTTGAGATTGACTGGGCCAGCATTGCCAATTCTACACGCAGAAGCACACAGTGAGGACTGCAAATCTCAACACGGCTAGATTGATGCAAGTCAAATCTGAGTTCCAAAATTCAACAAGAAAAGATGCGTACGATCATAGTTCAGGTGCAAGCCAGGGTACTTGTCGAACAAGATGACGACAAGGTACGACGCCAGAGTGAGGACCCCCGCCACCAGCAGGGCAGGGTAGGGTATTTTCGAAGACGATTGTCTAGGCCGTTATCCAATTGTCTGTTGTCTCTGAAATTTTACCCTTCCTTGCCCTGCTAGTGGCGGGGGTCCACACTCTGACGTTGTACCTTGTCGTCATCTTGCTCGACAAGTAACCCGGCTTGCACCTGCACTATGATCGTACACCTCTTTTGTTGACGAATTTTGGATCTCAGATTTGACTTGCATCAATCTAGCCGTGTTGAGATTTGCAGTCCTCACTGTGTGCTTCTGCGTGTAGAGTTGGCAAGCTGGCCCAGTCAATCTCAACCGGAGTCTTGAAAAAGATGGAGGGGGGGCATGCCCTCTCTCAGACCCACCTCTGAAATGCAGGGATACAGGTGGGGTCTCGTTTTCTTTTTTCTCCAACCATTCGCAGAAGGATTCATGTTCTTGTCAGAACATGCGCCTTAATACAATGACATAATGTCATTGACATTGCAATTGGCCAATTGGCAAATTGTTGGCGCAAATCACAGCAATGACAGCAGCGGCTGTAGTGGCTGGGACGACCTATGAGAAGTTTGGTCATGCCGTCTGGTACCTAGTAGCAATGTCTCCTCTGCAGCAGGTGGCAGCACACGCAGGTACCCTGGTGATGTGGCAGGTGCAACTTGAAGTGCGGGTGCACGCTGCAAGCTTGATGACATGCCCATCGACATTGCCAAAAGACCCGATGGTCCAATGGACCGCGCGGCTGCAGCTTGCCCTAGTGCACCACATACAGAAATTGGTTAGTATGGATGTCAAGGAAACATCACAGGCACATTGTAGCCATTCTTAATATACTAAAGCTTCACAAATCTGAAATGAGAGAGGAATTTGACAAAGCCCAGCCAGCACAACTCTTGTGGAGGGCTTGCCAAGTGAGATGAGGGTCGCTCACCATACTGCCGGTGCCACCCTTCTTTTGACGGTGCTTCTGGCGGCCCCACAGAGTCCTCAGCCGCCGTACTGCACCTCCTCACGGGCTGCAGCACACATGCAGAGCTGAGCAGATGTACATCATGCATTTAGGCTTCATCATTCCAGCTTTGCATGCCACTGACACTTTTGCGGTCCATAAGGAGATGCCAATAGACATGTTGTCAGTCCACCAGCAGATGATCAGCATAATGTGCATCCCGGTATATACTCACCTAGAAGCTCAGGTGCTGCAGCTGCATCCCTTAGCTGCCTGCTGCTCAGGGTGAGACCTTCAGAGCGTGCATCTGCACAGTGCATGCATGCCATTCAATGGCAGCTAAATAAAAGCAGAGCAGTCCAAACCATGCATGCGCATTGTAAACCGCCACAGAGATGCTCTGGCATTGTCGCCTCAGCTTGACAGCAAAATGGCTGCAGGCAGGAAAGATGGATGTTCTCACCTGATACTAGAATTGCAGCAACATGAGCAGTTTTGTGACATTCTCGTTTGTGTGGATACCTGCATGGGAGAGAAATGTGTGCTGCAGCAGCCCCATTTCATTCAATAAATGTTGCCACAACTTGACTTGAGGACCCATAAGTTTTCTGATGGGACTTTCTCAATTGCAATACTGTTATAATACTACAAGTAATACTATAGTGTAACATGACGCTGGCCTGCAATCCTGCATCACACTCTTCAACATCAACGGTTGCTGGGAAGCACCGGAGGCACCTGGAGGCCCAATCGTGATGGTCTCAGAAGAATCATGGTCAAGGAACTGTGTCATTCGCACCGCAGCGCTACTGCCCTTGTTGCGCTTGCGCATCCCAAACACACTCGGATCCCTCCTCCAGGAGCACCTATTGCAGCACCTAGTAAACACTCTTTTGAACGACCAGCTATTACTTTAGAAATTTTGGGTAGTGTAGATGTAACCATTGCCTTGAGAACACAGAGGAAACGCCTATGTGAGACACAGCTCCACTCATCACATGAGCCAGGGGAAGCTGCCTGGGACCTGGAAGCTACTGGAAACCTTCAGCTTCCAGTTGTTAAATCCATGCAGGGATAATCTAAAAAGTATGTTACCTATGATGTCTTGCAGTCAAGGGGTGCCTGACTATGTGCACCTCTGTACTTGTGCAAACAACAATCCTTACCGAGTTTGATGGCTGATGGGCATGTAGTGGGCACGGTCTCTCCTGACGGTCTTCGAAAGTTTCTCAGGCGAGTTCTTTGACATCTAAATGCTCCATCAAGCTTTATTCGAATTAATTCAAAGACGTTAACTGTTCTGGATAGAATACAAGGACCCACTTTCTCACAATGCACTTTTTTGTGATCACAGGACCGAGGAGGGCAAACAATGGCTGTATTCTGTTCTTCGAAGGCACAAGGAATTGAGAGGTGAGTGTGATCCGACTGCAGGCGCCCGCAGATACTCATTGTCAATCTGCTCTCTTTGTTACTGTTAGAAAGCTTTGTGGTGTTTTATGGAAGGCTCACTGTTGCGAGCCATTGTCAGGTGCGGTGGGAGAGAAGGTGCTTGGCTTTGGTGATGCTGCCATCGACAAGATTGTGGCTGCCATCCGCGACCCCCTCACCCTCGATGCAGCTAAGGCAGAATGGATCGCCAACCAGTTGCTGGAGGCTGGCGAACATGGCATCCTGCTCCCTGTCAACGTGGTGCTGGATGCATATGTCCGTGGGAAGTCAAGGTGAGCATTGCAGAGGCCCATCACATCTTCCACCCTTGTTTCCCTCGCATGATGATGACATTTCCTGGCACACCGTCTTGCCTCATGTCAGCCTGTCACCCGTCTCGTCTGCAGCCATCAGGCAAGCTTTGCACCAATCATGAGGAACTCCTGTGATCATGCAGGTACTACTTGCGGAAGCATGCCATACGCTCCACAGCTGCTGTGGCTGCAGCCTGTGCAGCAGTGCATGTGGTCAAGCTGGGGCTGAAGCGTGCGACGCGCGATGTCAAGTATGTTGGCCCTGCGGTGGCATTCGCCATGGACGTGGCGTTGCCTACAAGTGTATTGGGGCCCCTCTTGATGGCACGGCTGATGCTGTGATCCATCTTGCAGCGCTGCTGTAACACTGATGGCTGGCCAGCGGGCTCCGATGTGCACATTCACAAAGGATGGAAGAAATTTGGCTGCCATTTGGGTCCGTTGCAACCAGTGTGCAAGGCCTGATAAACTATCAATGCCATTGGCTGGCGCTGAACGCATGCTGGGAAGCCTTTTTTCCCTTGTAAACAGGTCTAGGCAGCTATGCTGCCTGATCCAGTGCTTCACGGATGTGCAGAGCCCTGCTGCATGTATTTGTGAATATTATGTGCAATGCTGACATCAAGTTTGCACAGCAATTCTATTCAAGGGTCTCTGTTTGTTTTATTTTTGCTGTAACAGCGTGTTTGTTGACTGTACAATCAATTGCTGTTGTAGTCCAGACCTGTAATGCAGCTCTGTAATGCATGCCTCACTGATGTATGGGATGCCCCTAGCACCTCTTAGGGCCTGGAGGCATGGACATGGTATTCCCCTGACCCGGCTGGCCATTGGGTGAGAGCTTTATGACATACAAATTATAGCCTTGAAGGCTTCGTCCCGCGGCCGGCACCGGTCCCTGTATATATATTTTTATCAAGCAGCTGCTCCCGGTCATGTTTGGGAAGTTGCTAAAAATACACTTCTTCTTTATGCATTTCCTGTCTTCAATTACTGGACACAACTCTATGATTTTCCCACAGCATACACCTGAGGTTCCTGATCCAAGGTACAAGAGGACAGTTTCTAGCTTCGTCAACATTGGCAGCTGCTGACGTCAGTCTTCTTGACATGCTGGTCTTCTTCTCCAAGGAGAAAGGCCTCCTTGATGAGTAAGGCAATTTATGATCATTGAGATGTAGACGTAGTCACGATGAGCTTTCTTACGTCCACAATGCGAGGAGCACTTGCAAAGCAGGGTTTCGCATTCTCCCTAAGAAGTGTTCGCCTCTACGGCAACAGTGGGAGCTTGCACTTGACATTGGAGCCACTCGACAAGGAAAATGAAGGAATTTTCCAGATGACGCTGACGAGGCATAAAGCGAAGAACGCCATTGGTGGGCTTCACCTGCCATGATCAACAGTGGCATGGGCCCAGTTTGCTGTCCCGTGAAAGCAGCATGATCCTTGGACTTTTGCCAAAAAAATGATTGTAAAATATAAGCCCTCCATGATGCCCCTCGATGCACAGCAGATTTAGAAGTAAGGGCTCTGACTCGTTCTCCTGCAGGAAGGCAACTGCTTCGAGAGCTCTGGGAAGCAATCAACATGGTCAAACTGGAACGCACCACGCGCTGTGTTGTGGTGCGCAGCTCAGTGCCCAACATCTTCTGTGCTGGCGCGGATCTAAAGGTAGGCAACAGGCATCGCACCTTCTGCTGTGTGTCCAACCCAACGCTCCCGAAACCCTGTTCTGTTGTTACCTGCATCACACCTGATCCAACCTGATATTCTTGTTTTCTCTTGCAGGAGCGCGCCACCATGACACAGCAGGAGACATCAGAGTTCGTCACGAATCTGCGAGGCGCCTTCAGTGCAGTGGAGGTCCGCTAATGGCCTCATGCAAACCTTTAAATCTCTGACATCCTGCTCATTTTCAATTTTAAATGACTCGCTTTGAAATGCTCAAGAATTAAGCAGCACCGTGACATGCATGTACATGCAGCTGACTGGAGCGCTGTGCTCTTGCAGGCCTTGCCCATGCCAACTGTGGCAATTGTGGACGGGTATGCTTTGGGTGGTGGGGCTGAGCTGGCGTTGGCCTGTGATTTCCGCGTGTGTGGTGCGCCCCATGACATAATCTGCCAATGTCATGGTGCTTGAACTGGGCCAGATCACCAATATATTTAATGGGGTGAAAAACAGGCGCTGGAGCACAGTTTGCCTTCCCAGAGACGCGGCTGGGGATCATTCCAGGGTGCGCACTCCCTTGACATGCATGCAGCAATCTGATCTAGTCTCAACTCAAACAGATTCTGGGTGCTTCCTGTGTTCTGTGGCATGATAAGAAGCCATGAGTGAGCATTGCAGGGCAGGAGGGACGCAGCTGCTGCCAAGGATTGTGGGCAGGTCCAAAGCAAAAGAGCTGATCTTCACAGGCCGCAGAGTGAATGCTGATGAGGCTGCACACATAGGTGAGCCCCGGTCATTGATGAAAGTACAGAGCAGACACGCCAAATGGATTCCTGAAACTCTTCCTCATTAATGACTCCCAAGAACAATGGTACGAGCGCAGGTGCATGTGTGTGCAGGGCTTGCAGACTACAGTATGGCTGATGGGGGTGAAGCTGAGGAGAAAGGATTGCAGCTGGCACGTGACATTGCACAGGTCAGGTCACATCCAGGACTGTGCGATCTTGAATGCTGACACACATATCCTTGGTGTATCACACGCTGCTCCCTGCCAGAGGCAAGGTGCGTCTGCAGACAAGCTGCAGGTAGAGGCTGCCACATATCAAATTCTCAAGGTATTTTAGCCTCGTCTGTGGAGACTATTTGGGTGCGTGCAGGGAGGGCCCATTGCACTGCGGATGGCCAAAGCAGCAATCAATCGCGGCCTGGAAGTAGACCTGCAGAGCGGCTATGCTCTGGAAAACTCATACTATGCGCAGGTGTGCCTTTCTCCTCCTTCTGCGTGTGCTCAGCAGTCTTGCTGCTGGGTCCCATATCTCCTGTGCATGCCAGAAGACTGCAGTTAAGATGCTTTTGAACATTGCCAACATCTCTGCACTCATAGCCACATGCTGTGCTAAGTCACGATGGGTACAAGTTTCTGGGTGCAGGTTATCCCCACGAATGACCGCTTGGAGGGCCTCAGAGCATTTGCAGAGAAGCGGCAGCCCGTTTTCACAGGCTCGTGAGCTAGGATGAGTCAATGGCACATCCTTGCCTGAGGGATAACCATCCATGCATGGATGTGTGATGCTGGCTAGATGTTGTATGGGAATACAGTCTGTCAGTGTGTCTAGCTCGTATGAGATGCAGATAGACAGGTTTTGTACACAATCACACATAGCATGAGGATTTTGTTTAGCTCACACCATCGATGTCACTTTGTGGGCTGTATAGACATTTGCCTCTGTGTGAAAAGCTGTGTGTCCACGCCCTGGTAAGATGACTTGCTAGAAATTTGTGAACGAAGTCCTCTTCCGTAATACACTGGTGATAGCATAGCATCATGGGATCACCAAAAATAGACAACCTTAAGGTCAGGGATAGCTGTCATGTCGCAGTTTGAAAGGTGTGCCTGCCAAGGAAAATGAACCTTCAACATTGATCCTCAACAGCGCACTATAATCCCTAACGTTTCTGTTTTTCTGCACGAGAAAAGTTCTCTGAGGTTATTGAATACATGATTCCCTCTTGCAGTTGCCTATGCTCGGACTTGCCATCCCAAAGCAACTGGCTTGCTGGAAGATGTCATAAACCACAAATGCAAATACCTCTGTTGGGTTACACGCCGTATTTTCAGACATCACTCATCCGGAAAAGGGGCACACTCACTTTGCAGATGCCTTGTTGTCCCCTCAGATCGGCTTGGCGAGACGTGGTTGATCCGACCTCAGGGCGTACTTATTACTGGTGTGCCTCACATCGAAAACTGCAGTAAATATCAAAGGAACAGAATGCGACTTTTTATCTGCTTTACAAGTCAGTACCGATGGTATTGGCAGGAACACAGAAACAAACGAGACCACATGGGAGAAGCCATCAGAAATTGTATCTGCAGCTCATTCTACTCCGGCAAGGTAAAGCTGTTTGCTCTGCATGTGTTCTATACAAGTTGTGTCTGACATATCAATGCTCAAATCGGCTTACTGCAGAAGCCATCAGCTCCAAGCATCAGGTTCCCTTGCACAGGACTCAGTAGGGCTCCCAAGACACTGAGAAGCGAGCCATACCCAACACGCAGATCCTGCAGAACCTAAAGGGCGCTTACAGTGCAGACACGTCTGGCATGCTCTTCTGGGAAGTAGCACGGTCGCACAGGTGAGTGGCCCACTGGGCATGCAAGCCTCATAAATTTGCAGCATGCGGAAAATTGTTCCAGAGCGAAACATGAATTCGCCATTCTTGTATCATTGAGAAGTGTCACGTGCCACAGGGGTGATGGTGTCTTTGACGAGGCGTTTACAGATTTCCTGAATAATGAGGTTGGAGCCGCCTCTGATGAGGAAGCAAGGTAAGAAGTGCAGCCTTAGATGGAGAGCAACAATGTACACAGACCACCCCAGCTACAAGGGCACAGCCATGAAGATAGCTATTGTCAAGCATAGACTGCAATGTGCAGGGCATTGCTGCAGAAGGTGCAGGCCAGGCTGTCCAACCCCTTGCTCCGGCAAGCCGCGCCGTTCGAGTTCTAGATATACAGTCTACACTGGATGCAGCAGATCTGCTGCGCCGATCTGTATTGTACAATTGGCCTCTATCAATTCTAGGCTCAAGATCCACATTGTCCTACTTTCCACGTGTCTCACAAGTCACACCGCGCACGCGCGACAGTCTGCGGGCCAGATCCTTCTTGTAATGTACAGTGAGCTCTGAGCCAAGCCTTGACAACAATTACCAATAGTGCAGTCGCACTTCCAACGCTTCTGCACATGCCCTGCACCCTGGTGTGATACTCCTGGACCGGAGATGTCTTCCAAATCGCCCATTCTGCATGTAGCTACAAATTCGTGAGGCCAGCCTTTCCTCCATACTGTGCGCTTACTCTGTTCTGCTTGTCTTGCAGTCCTCTCGACTCAATCACTCATTTGCTCACCCGCATCACTTGGTCAGTCAGGTAATTCAATTTCACTGCGTCACTCCACCGCCGCCGCCTCGGCCGCCTCGGGTGCGATGACGGCCAGAACGGCGCCGTCGGGCACCTGCGCGCCCGGCAGCGCGGCCAAGTCAGTTACGGTGCCGGAGCATGGCGCTCGCACGGTGTGCTCCATCTTCATGGCCTCCAGCACCACCAGCGGCGTTCCCTCCTCCACCGCATCGCCATCCTGCACCAGCACCTGCGCCGCAGGGGCAGGCCACAATCAATCTCTGAGACATCACCTCCTAATCTTGCGCTCGCTTTGCTGCATGTCTTGCATTCTCTAGATATCTCCTAAGATCCGCGGCTTGTCAAGGAAGAGAGTTCTCGTGCACAGAGCAATGCTGACAAACAGTGAGACGTAACTAATACCATGCATGAGCACACCTCTGCTTAAAACAACGGTAATTGCTCAATCTTTTGAGGCCACACGGTACCGTAAACTTGGATAAACGCTTGTCAGCACCCCAGATGGGAATAGCTTGCAGCTCAACGGAGCCATGCATGCTTACAGTGGGAGCGATGCTGGCTCACCTGGATGATCTTGCCGGGCATGGGAGATGTGACGAGGCCGGCAGACGATTGCACTGCGCCAGACCTTGCCCACTTCCTAGGCACGGGCTTGCTGAACTCATAGGTCTCCCCTCCAATCCACATCGACAGCACCTGGACAAACCAACAAAATGTTGCATGCCACCTCACTCTGAATATTTTCAGGTGTAATCAGTACACTAATCTCCTTCCAAAAATTTTCCCTCTCTGGCACATCCTAACATCCTTGAAAAATGCTCCACTCTTTTATGCCGTGGTGCTCTGTGCTCCTCAGCAGAGGTTGAGGTAGGCCCACCTGCTCATCGGCATGATCGTGCAGAGACAAGTCAGCTCTCAGCCGCTCTCCATCGATCTCAGCGTCCAAGCTGCTCCCATCCTTGCTCAGCTGGAATCTCTTGGCCACCACCTCACCCGATGCGCTGTCATCTGAGACCTGCACAACAGGACACATCTCTCCAGCCAGATTTGCCTCACTGTGCTTGCGATCTCGCTGATCAGGCAGGCGCTACTGAATGTGGCCATGACTGCATGCTCTGTAATGATAATGATGGCGCAAAGGTGGCAACGAACCTTCACACTGATGCTCCTGTCTTTGTGAAAGGTGAGAAGCACATTGCAGGCTGCGGAGGTGGCCGTGTGGGTCAGACTGTCAGCGGTGGTCAGCTCATGGTTCAACCTGAAGCTGTCAAGGATATCCCATGCCCCCAGCTGGCCACCATTGCTGAGTGCCTCTATCTCAGTAGCCTGCACAATTTTGCAAAGTTGATGAACTGCAAATTCTCGAATATCCACCAATCAACCAGACATTACAATTCTGCCTATGTTATCGTGCAACTGGCTGCTCACTGGCCTTCCGTCTTTGTCTTACCATTTCGTACTGGTGTGCATATGCGTGCTTTCCCTGGCACATGGAGCGAGTGTTGACCATTACCATAGAAAGAAATGTTAACCACATGATTGCAGGCATGAAGGAGGGGGAACAAGCCAGGGCTGACCTGGACTTGGAGCAGGTGGCGAGCAAGAGCGGCCAGCGCCACAACCTTGGCCGGGGGCTGCGCTGCGGCTGTGAGGGAGTCCAGGTGCTTGGCTATGAAGGAGGTGTCCAGCTCCACCGCTGCAAACGCTGGGTGACTTGCCAGGCGCTTCAGGAAGGTGACATTCGTCGGCAGCCCGCTCACCTGTCATCATGACACTGCCTAAAAACACTTTGTTATTTTTATTACACGTAAGAGACCTGTCGGGAGCCGCCTGAGGCTCATTGGTCTTGTGGGCAAATATCCACTGCCCCTCTTCGTATTACAAAATCCACGCCCTAAAAACACTGCAAAAAGATCATGTTGAAGATAATCGACAGATATGCCTTTGCATCTCTGCTGTGAATGGATTGCTGATACGGGTTGCCCCGACTAGGAGGTCATATGGTGCCTTGGGTTGCAGAGGGGCACACAGTTGGAAGGTCACCAAAGCCCCAGAATATATTAAAGCTGATGCAAGGCTGCGATGTGCTTGGCTGAGAGAGGAATACAGTATGCTGGGCAGTACCTGCAGCTCTGAGAGGGCGGTGTGGAGGTTGTCAAGCGCAGTCTGGCGATCCGGACCCTTGGTAATGAGCTTGGCAATCATGGGGTCATAGTGCACCCCAACCTGTGGCATTCGAATGGCGCAAGACATCATTTAGCCCCATGACGTAATTTATCTTCACACCATGCTTTGAAAGGATGCATGTGTGCTTGGGTACCTCAGCAATTCCCAAATGTGCTATTGGGCCACATTGGAAATCAACCACTGCTACCATGGCTTCAGCATTTTGAGACTTCAACCAATCTCAAAATACTCACAACTCCATACTACCTCCGCAGTATGGAGGAGGGCCATGAGCGCATGCAAAAGGAGCGTGAGTCACCTGGTCCCCCTTGCGGACCCCGCTGTCCACGCGCACGTCCCCGATGTGGCTGAAGGATACGGCGCCGTGAGGGATGCGCCAGCGCTGCAGCGTGCCGGTGCCGGGCATGAAGCCGCGCTCGGGGCTCTCCGCGTACACCCGCGCCTCAAATGCATGCCCCTGCGCAGCCCGCGCCGCACGCATTGCTAGACTGCCCAGACGCAATGGCTTTGTGCTCGTACCAGACTCTCATGCCATTCTACTGAGAAAATTTATCAAGTGGATGGTGGGATTGTTTGAGGGTTTGCAGCCTTCATCAATGCCCCTGCCAATAGCGGACACTCTGAAATTGAGAGTGACTCGATGTTTTCGCCGACAAGGGACACTCTGAATCACACCAAGGCGCATGCAAAGCAGTGCGAGCGCCAACAAGGGAGGAAGGACTCCCTCGCAATTTCAATACAATGTGTGCAGCCTCAATTGCGGAGTGTGGACATGCATTCACAGCGTGCCAGTATCCAGGCTCAAATACTGGTTTTTTGGCGGTCTGGATGGACGATGTGTACAGCAGCTGTCAAGTCCAGTACCAGGATTTTGAGCTGGTCCTGCAGCAGCGGCAGGGGCTGGCCGGCAGCCACGCGCAGCTGCCACTCCACCAGGTCCTGCCCTGTGATGGCCTCTGTCACCGGATGCTCCACCTGCGCGCCCACAACCGCATCTGACACCATGCACACCCTGACAGGTCCCCATACCATCAACATTCGCAGACCCCAATTGCATTGCCCACAGTGCACTTTAGATCATGTTGAATGATAATTCCTTGATTATTGATTCAAAGTCACCTGACACGCAACTAACAGGGGGTATTAAAGACTGACTGGGGTCTTTATCAACCCCTGCATTAGTTACTCCTACACTTATGATGCCACCAACAACAGCGCTGAAGCAGCTGACTTGCAGAGTGACTGTCTCAAAAGCAACCAAGGTTGTCACATGTAGTTAAAGACGTTGAACCTGCCAAGTGACAGGTACATGGCAAGCACTCAATGGCTTGAAGAATAGAACAATGAGAGCAAGATCACAAAAACAACATGCAGCGGAATAGGCGACGCGCAGACCTGAAGGCGGGTGTTCATCTCCATGAAGTAATAGTCGCCGGTGTCAGTGTCCACGATGAACTCTACCGTGCCCGCGTTGACATAGCCGACGGCGCGCGAGGCCGCCATGGCAGCTTCCCCGATGCTGCGCCGGAAGTCCTCGCTGATCCCCGCCGCCGGCGCCTCCTCTATCACCTGCGCACATCGCCCTGCTTCATTATTTTGCATGCAAATGTGCCCCATCAAGCGCCTGTGGCTCAACCCCAGAGCGTGACTGGGGGTCTGGCATATGCACTGATAGCCTGTGGCCAAACGCCCTCCCCAGCAGATGAGACCACAATCCCTGGGCATTTATAAAAAAGTCTCCATGAGTTCTGCAGAATTATACAGCAAACCCGGCAGGCACCTAGGCGAGCTGCTAGCTTCTTCTTGTTTAGCAGAGGGAGGTTGCACATAGAACAGGAGAGGTGCCTGCCTTCTGATGCCGGCGCTGCATGCTGCAGTCGCGCTCGAAGAGGTAGACCGCATTACCGAGGGTGTCCGCGAAGATCTGGACCTCGATGTGACGCGGCCGCGTTATGTAGCGCTCCAGCAGCACGCGCTCGTCGCCGAAGGACGCCGCCGCCTCGCGCTTGGCTGAACTCAGCGCCTCCTGCCCACCATAGCGCCAGAGTGATCACTTTTGCAGATATGGTCCTCACCCACTGGTTTCATGGATATGTTTACATGCTGTCGAGTTGTAGTTGTCAAGCTTCTGCCTTGGTTGTTCATTGATCATCGAATTGCACATGCTCAGAGTATTAAGATAGGGGTCTGTGTTGGAAGGATCAGCTTGCTGCCCTCAGTTTGGCTGACAGCTCGCCATAAGCCTAGTAGTAATTAAGCAAACATTGAGGCATGTTGCAGGGGCCCGATTGCCGGAATATAGACCATGTCATCTGCGGCAATGCATGCCCACATGCCATGCAGACATAGTAGTGCTCACCGGCAGCTCTCTGGCGGAGTTTGCAAGCTTCATGCCCTTGCCGCCGCCTCCCAGGACCGCCTTGACAAGCAGGGGGAAGCCCACCTTCTGCCCCTCTTCAAAGAGCCTAATCCACACATCACACCAACATCACATTCATGAAAAATCTAGTCAACCCTTTTGGCATGAAAGCGAGATGTGTCTTCTACAGGCACACTGACTGGACAGGGGCAGGGATTGCAGCTTGCGTACAGGGACTCATCCTGGTCGTCACCATGGTAGCCAGGCACAACAGGGACTCCTGCTCCAGCCATTAGCGCCTTTGCCTCGCTCTTGTTGCCTGCAAAAAAACTCTGAGATCATTATTGCTCGGACTCCAGCCTCTGCCTGGTATCTGCCGAAGCATGCTAAATACAGGTTGTCTTCAGTTTCTCCCTGGACACAATGGGCTGACTCACCCATGGAGGCGATGGCAGAGGCAGGGGGCCCAATGAAGGAGATGCCATTGTCCTCGCACAGGCCTGCAAAGGTGGTGTTCTCTGCAAGGAACCCATAGCCGGGGTGCACCGCCTGAGCCCCTGTCTTGAGAGCCACCTGGCCCAGCACACTCCCTCTCTATCAGCTCTATTGGGCGCAATTTGTTGCAAGGGGGGAGAAGGAAGAATCGAAACAAAGCCTGCTAAGATGCATGGGATGACAGGCATGCACCCATCAACCGTCAACATTCTGTTGCTGCGCTGAACGCTAGTGCAAGCTTTACTGCAGAGTTTTGACGCTTCATTCTGTGATCAACCGGCAAGGAAAGCTTCTGGCTGACCTCCAAGATGCGCTCCATGCGAAGGTAGCTGTCCCTGGCAGCTGCAGGGCCTATGCAGAAGGCCTCGTCAGCAAGGCTGGCATGCAGGGATGTCCGGTCAGCCTCGCTGTACACAGCCACTGTGGGGATGCCCAGCCGCTTGGCTGTCAGCAACACGCGGCATGCTATCTCGCCGCGGTTTGCCACCAGCACTTTGCTGAAGGGGAGTGGGCCTGTGGATGTGCCTGACTGATTGGCTGGCGTGTCTCTTGCTGCGGTGGAAGCATGCATGTGTCTGCACCCGACGTCATGTGGCTGCATCCATGGAGCTGCTGTGGAGCACCTGGTGACTCCAGCAAGTTCTGGCTGGACACCAGACTGAGCATTTTGGAGGAGTACATATACACGGCACGCCCTTGAAATAGAGCTCGACATCATGTCTATACGCTCTCTGTCATTCCAGGCCCCAGCTTATCCTGGTTTACCACCGATGCGCGCTGGCATCTTGATCACTGACTTTCGACTAATACAATGTTGTTCGAGATCTTCTCGGTTTTTAATCAGAAGCGCAGGATTGTTCGATATGGTATGATATTGGTGCCTGATCAAACAGTGATTCTCGACGAGTGTGCTTCTGTAACCGCCTGAATGGTCAGAACATGTTGCTGGTCCTACACTCTCACCGTGTGGCCTTTCAGTTGAGATCTCCAGTAAGTGACGTATATTTCTTAGGAACCTAGACAGAGTCTTTTCCACACGATTTGATGCGAGGACCTTGGAGCAAATTTCTGTCTGTCTGACTCAGCGCCTGGCTGTCAGTGTGAGTCATCACTTTCGCCTGAGAAGCTGCCTCGAGTCCAGTTGACTTCAAGTGTTGAAGAGACAGAAGCAGCAGCATCAGACAGCGCTGAATGAGGGGCAGCCAGAAATTGCATCCCATCCAAGCAGCAGACAGGCAAGCGGCAGCAACACAATACACCTGGATGATCATTCTCGGAAAAATTTTCCGGGAAAATAGTTGTCAGAAGTACATCAACTCGCTGAGCACTTCTCAGTTGGACGAAGGGCCTCATGAAAGCCACTTGCTGGCTATCAGCATCACCACATGTGCTTACTCTAAAGGTCTGTCACAGGTGCTACCACACCCCTTCTGCCCGCCTTGAAACTAGAAGGCAGTCGCGCTAATCTGCCATATAGGAATGAGAGATGGACACGCAGTTGCATAAAAGCACAGCCATGCGACCACGTTACGTCCTGGCCCCAGACATCCCAATGCTGAGCAAGACAGCACACGTGGCCGGAAAAGGCCAACCCAAAGAGGTCCTCTAGAACTTGAACTGCTCCTTCTGCTTCTTGGCCTTGCCCTCCTTCTTCTCTGCCGCCTTGCGCTTCTGCTGCGCCGCTTTGGCAGCCACCAAGTCCGAAAAGTCCTGCAGACATTATCCCATTGCACACTCAGCCACTGTATATTTCCAAGCACAAAGGTCCCCCCAGAGCTCATTCTGCCCTTGCCATTCAGATCACAAGTTTCTTGAGGCCAGCTTGCCAGACCCGCAGGGTCTGATGGTGCTCTCATGCAGCGCCCTGCTGGTGCAGTCGTGACACAATCAAACGGGGTACATTGCAGGAAAGCGACACAGTGGGGCCAATCCGCATTCAAGGACAACAAACAGACAATTGTTGGTCTCTCTGCCTGCCCGAAAGCTTTCCCAGGGATCACCCCGGCGATGAAATCACAACAGAAACAGGATCAAGAAGGTCATTACGAGAGAAAATAAGGCAAATGCAGAAGGGCACCTCGCGCGATGAGGCGGTGCGCTGCTGCGAAAGGCGCTCCTCGTAGAGTGCGCGCACACCGGCTTCGTCGAGCCCCTCCAGCTCTGCAGGGTCAATCGCCACCTCCACATCTCCAGGCGCAATCCCAGACCTGCACCAGCGCACATCGCAGGACATTACTACGGAGCTCAAGTTCCCATTGAGTTCCCATTGGGCCACAATAGAAAGGCAAGGTGCCCTGGCCATAAACAAGGATTGATGAAGCGCAGCACACCAATTCAGCCCACAGAAGAGCAGTCTGGACACATGCCAGCGGCATCTGCAGAAGGACAGATCAAAGAAGGGTTGTGGAATAAGGGATGGGGGCCATGCCAGAGCTGCGCACCTCTTGGCAGCGGCGGCTGCAGCGCCCTTGGTAGGCGCTCCAGCGGCGGGTGCGCCGGCACCGGGGATGACGTAGGTGTGGTCGCTGCCCATGAGCGCGTTGCCCACCGGCGCCGCCTGCTGCTCCAGCACTTGGTACAGCGGCTTCTCGCCTGCACGCCCCACCATCGCATCTCTCAGACTTCACAGCCTTACAGTGAACGGTCCGCAGGAGCATTTTCATACACCCATGTTGATACACCACACATCCAGGTAACTGCTATGCAAGCCCAAGCTTGTCTCCCAACTCTAGACGCAGACGACCCGCTGGGCCTATAGCCATGCAATGTTCAACAAATCCAAACCTCAATGCGGCTACACCCAGGTCGAGGCATGACCTGCGCAGGGTGTTAGTACATGCGCACGGAGGAGCCCTGTTGCGCAGGGTCCCTTCCGGCATGCAAGACAGAAGGCACAGAGGGAACATGCACAGCTCCCTTGCTCCGCTTGCTGCTGCACGAGCAAGGGTGGTTTGTTAATCATCATGCGAGGTGACTCATGCAGCGTGGCGGCGGGGCGCGCACCGGCCTTGCCCTTGCGCAGGTCGATGACCTCGGGCGTCTCGATGCCGGAGGGCAGGCTGGAGTTGTAGCCGGACGCGATGGACGCGATGCCGTCCGCCAGGCTCTCCGTGTCGTCCATCTCTTCTTCTTCTTCCTCTTCTTCCTCCTCTGACTCCTCTTCCTCACTCTCCAGATCCCCCCACCTCGTCAGCTTGTCCACCTGCGCGACAAACTCCCTCTCCCCAATCAGGCCGTGTGCATGACGGGGCTCCTGCAAGGAATTCTACCGGCAATGGCGAATCGCCAAGCAGGGCATGCATTATAAGAAGACCACCAGCTCATTGGTGAGGAGAGGGCAAGATCGCTCTTACTGTCTCTGGAGGTGTGCCCAGGCATGACAAGAGCCTTTGCAAGCTCTGCATCAAGCCCGCAGAGCCCTCATGCATGCAGGGCTCCCCTCCTCTAGGCCATTCAAGCAACTACCCTCATGCAATATTTGTTCCAGTTGCAGTAAGAGACCTCTCCGGCACTCAGGCACTTGGAAAGTAAGAATTGAGTGAGGTCTGGGGTGAGGGAAGAGTGGGCACAGGAAGTCTCACGTACCAGCTCGTCCTCAGCATCCTGCTCGAACAGGCCGAAGACATCGCCGTACAGGGGGCTGCCCTCCTCATCCACAGGCGGCTTTCCCCAGCCGCCAGGCTGGTAGCCGAACTGGGCGCCCAGAGGGATGGGCGCATTCAGGCCCGGGATCTGCACCCACCACATGTGCTCATATCATCTGTGCCCAGTTTGCGCACAAGCATGCGCGCTTGTCTCACCGTCACATGGCACTGGAGATGTCAACTCTGCATGCCCAGCAGATCTCTGCTCTTTGCCGCACAGTATATCTAAATTACTGCGGGATGCATGCTGGACGCAGGCACTGATTTGCCGGGCCACTATGCCAATTAGGGAACGGCCAATGTGCTTAGATATACGCGGCATTTGCGGGCGAACCTTCAGGTCAGGATAGGAGGGGGGCGGCCCATAGCGCTGCATGTTGATGAGCCACGGCGGCGGCGATGACTCGCCCATGCCCAACGCTCTGCGCAGCTCCTCGCTCAGCACACCTGGTTTCGCACCCAGGATCTGCACAAGCACCACTGGCCATTACTAATCATTACTAATTGCAGACTTGCTCACAGACGCCGTACAAGGGCAGATCAAGACATAATGGATGTGTGGAGAGGTGTAAAGGCAGATCAGGATGTAGCAGTGGTGAGGTGTGAGTCTCACCTTAGCCTCGAACTCTTTGCCCTCGTAGTAGAGGTCGCCCATGACTGAGAAGGAGGGCTTCGTCTGGTGCTTGAAGAAGGCGTCGTGCAGAACCTGGTAGTCGATGTCCAGTTTGCCCATCTTGGGCTGCATCTTGTCCTTCTGCTTCTGTCGAAGCTTCTTGCTCTCTTCCTGCACAAGCACCATCTCAACAGTGTTACAACCCAGTAGCAGCAAGAAAACCTTCAGCAAAACAGGTGTCATCAAGATTTGATGCACTATGATAATGGGATGCAAGAGGACATGACGGTGCAAGTCTTCTATCACCTTCTCCTGGTAGGCCTGCCGCATCTCGCCGATGCCTGTGGCCTCAATAAATTCTGGCAGCTGGAAGGGCGGCTTCTCCAGACCCCGCTTTCCTTGCAGGTATTTCCTCTTCTGACTCCAGTGCCGCGGCACAGGCACAGTGTTCCGGTAAGCCTGCATTCAACCCATCACAACACTGAATCCATCTGCAAATCTGTTGCTGCATGATGTTCCCTCGCAAGACAGCCCTTGCTCTTATCTCTGGCGCTCACTGTGCCTGGGTGCCTGCATCTCTCTTTCTCTAGATCTGACACAGCTTGGAACACTGAGCATCCTGCATCCACATGCTTCATCCAAGTTTGCAGACAGATGAATGTCAAGGTAAGCAAGAACATGTTCTCTGCCCCCCAATGCAGCATGGGAAATGTGAAATTTACAGCATCACAGGTGAATATTGCAGACAGATACAGGATTAAAGAATGGCCTACACCCTGACATGACTAACCTTGAGGTAGACAAGCAAGCGTGGGTCCTGGGCAGTCACGTCCCATACTTCCACCACTTCCGGCCGGGGGCAGGTCTGCTTCAGCTCCGCGATCTTCAGCCGGCTCTCCATCTTATGCTTGCGCTTGCTCTCCTTCCCTACCTTCCCCTCATCCTCCTCGTTGTCGCTGCCCTCCCCTTTCTCTGGCTCCTTTTCCTCCTGTGTGTCATCACATAATCATAAGTTAGCATACTGCCATCACCGTACACAGCACACATCACCTTGCATCACAAAGACTGACACCTAGCCAGGCTGACAACAATCCTGTCAACAGGAAGTGCAGGACACAAGAGCCACCACATTGCTTGTTGACACAGTCCACTGTCATTGTGGTTCCTGCGCACCTCGGCTGCCTCTCCCTCTTTGTCCTCGTCAGCCTCTGCCTCCGCATCAGGATCAACTCGTGGTCCGGTCACCTCCTCAGCGCTGGCAAATTTGCTGAACACCCGCGCAAACTCCTCGTAGGGGCTCATGCTGTCCTCCTGCGCAACCGACACAGAATGTCTGACACCATACAGGCACGCACTATAACGAGACATTCACCAGCACAAGCAAGCTTGTTATCAGCATTGTGAGGAACATAAAACTCCGGCGTGCAAAAGGTGGGATTACAAGTAGAGAGCGCACAGTTGTGCCATTTTCCTGCGGTTCATCAGAACCCAGTCCTGGCGTGGCGCCCAATCCCACGCCGCCGTAGGGGGTCTCAGACCCGTAATCTGACCCCAACGAAGGAGTTGCACCGCCCGATCCCAATCCTGGCGTGAGCCCTGCACCCACCAGCAACATCGCTAAGTTGGCAAGGAGCTTTCTTGGATACAGGAGCACGAGACGGGCAGTGCTGTGTTAAGGTAAAAAGCATGAGTGACAACTACCGGCAAATGCATGCCAGAGGGGGCTTACCCTCGCTGCCCAAGCCAGCCCCAGATGTGCCTGCCGACACGAAACCCAAGCCCCCCGCGCGCGCAAAGCCCCCCTCATCGGCCTCCGGTTCTTCCTTGGCCTGCAGCAGCTCCTCATACTCCCGGGGGGCAGACACATACTCCACCTCCACTCCGGAAGTCTCCGACTGAAACGCAAACCATAGCAATAGGTAAATGTTAATAAAAAATTTCAGAACACGCATATTTCAGCCCTCAGGGCCAGGTGCATTGCAGCAACCTCTCAAAAATTCCTCTCCAGCCTTCCCTGTCTAGGCACTTTCTTTACCAATGTCATGTCAATCCAATGGATTCCAGGTCATCCCTAACACAATCATTCCAAGATTTGACAGGCGTGCCTCTTCTCCCAGATCCTTATACAGATCCAAACAGCAGCTGGTAAACATATAAATTGTGCATGTTAGAACTCGAAATACTAAACTATGAATGCTCTGCACAACTCTAATGGAACTCTGGTAGAATGTCCCGAAGAGTTCTTGAGGGAGGAATTCATGAGCTAGACATCCAAATTCTCTGCTGTCTTTTGGCTATTAATGCTCTCGAGATGAACGGCGGCAGACATCAAATGGATACCTGGGAGGGAAGCAAATTTGATGCAATCCCTTGCTGCTGCCCCCCTTGCAACGCCCTGTGGTTGGCAAGACAACACATTATGTGAGGAAGACAGTGCTCGAGAACTGGGAGTCGACCCCTGACAGGAGGAGGAATTCTACAAGAAGCACGTCAAAGTTATGAAATCGAGCGTAATGTTCTACACAGGATATCACTTCTATCAACCAGTCTAGTGGTGAGATTAAAACAACCCCTAAAGCATAGCAGAAGCAAGGCTGATCCACTGTTGTGCTGCTAACCCGTCATTTGGAGCAGCTTAGCTGACATTCAAAGGAATTAGCTTCCATTATGACAGAAGATCAATCATGTCCAGATTATTCCAGCCGTCAGGTTCAAGCAACAAAGGACCACCATCTTGGGCACTGTGGGAACGGAAACCTTGAAGCAAAACTTTTCGTGACATCTCATTGAAAATGAGAGGCCTCACCGTCCTGCCTGCTTGTTGGCCTTCCGCTGTTTTTTCTTGAGTCTCTTCTTCTCAGCTGGCGTAAGCTTCTTCCCACCATTACCGACGTCCGAGTCTCCATTCCAAAGCTTGCCATTGGTCTTGTGCGCTTCAGCTACACCATTAGCTCCAGAACTCTCGACTGCATCTTCTGTGACCATCTTGGTGCTACCGATCCCTGATCAACAACGCAGCTGATGCTGTCAGGTAGGAACCAGATTGAATCACAAGCCGATCTAGGGGAGGTCCACAGAAGATTGAGGCCTGGAAGGGATTGCATGCCAAAGTTTTGCCTGTGCGAGCTGAAAAGTCGAGGCGGCGGTGGCGTTCCTTCTTCTTAGGGTTTCTTACCCTAAGCACTCAGGGGAAGCATTCACTTTCCCTCCATTTCTTCCCTTCTATTTTTTGTATCCCTCTGGTCAGATGACCTTTAAATGGGGCACTCTATTACAGCATGCATGGCAGGGACGCATAAATGGCAGGCCTGGCCCGGGCAATTGCAATTTGCAAAGGGGCACTGCAGACACCGTGTCGCTGAAACACAGATATTTATTTCCATTCTTCGTTGGGTCCAGCTAGTCTTGGACTCAGCAACACAACACTGCAGCAGTGAGGACAATTGCGCCAAACTGAGCAGTGGCTCGGTCCTGCAGGACTCCTGCATGGCACGGGCCAGCAGACTTTAGTCCAGCTGGCATCCGGGTCCAAACCGGAGTCCGACCGAGTCGGCCTGAGGTGCTAAGGAGCATACAAGCACAAGCACGGTGTCATCAAGATTCCGATCCCGAGTTCTTGCATGGCTGTTATCAAGATCATGGCGGCCATAAAGTCATGATTCATGAAATCGAAAGACACCCCAGTGCATGTATTGTCAATGACTATTACTCATCCGGATCCTGGTCACGCGAGCCATATCTGTTGGCAAGGAAAAAAGTCCTAAATGACATGTGGTCAATGCGGCAACACGGCAGCATCATGCTGATCTCAATGACACTGTATTAATCTAGGGAGGTCAGATTTCCTTGGATGCTGATTACGCACCCATATTATGTCATACTCGTTTGCACTGGTGGTATATAGACAGGCAGTGAAGTCGACAGCTGATTACCAATCACTGATGTCACATGCCACATGCACTTTGTCACTAAGTTTGCTGTCATTCTGACACAGCAAATAAACCACCAGGCATGACCATCCATTTGTACCATGGTTCCTGGCAGGAACATCATGTGGAGCTCAGTTCAGCTGTTGCCATCATTCCTCTGCCTTGCTCTCCAGACCCTTTGGATCCCTTACTGCAAAGAGTGTTTTCCAGTTGCACTGGGATGCTGGAACGTTCGCCTTGTGCAGAGACACAGTGATGCTGCGCCCGTCCTCGGCATCACCTGTTCAGCAAACCAAAATTTTCAGGACACTGTCCAGCAGATCAGGCCTTAGTGCTCAAAGAAAGGAACTAGTGCAAAACATTCATAAAAAGCAAGCAAGGAGCGCTCACCAATCTCCCAGCTGCTCTCATCTGGGCTGATGGGAGCAAAGAGCGGCTCATCCACAAGCACCTTCCCTTGGACTGCCAGGTACAAGCTGCGTGCATTGATGTTGCACACCAGGTCCTTCGCGCGCACATTGTCCCCCACAGGCGTTTCCAACACCACCTCTTCTGCTGTCTGCCGCCAGGATATGGTGGGAGCATCTGCGGCATGCCACACCACCCCTTCAGAACTAGCTCCCCGGGCATGATGTCCGCAACCTGTGACAGCAAGCCAAGGGAGAAAGGGAATAATAAATCATCTGTAATGGAGCACGGCAACAGCTGATCGCACCTGATATTGCATCTGCCAGAATGATCTCCTCATCCAGTATGGCTCCAGCAGATGGCGCGATCTCCTCAATGTCTCCCAGGGTGCCCTCAGTGGCACTGTGCACTGTACTGTCTGTGGCATGCTCATCTGACTGTCTGTCCGCCTGCTGGCCGCCAGCAGGGGAGGCTGCATCTGCGGCCTCAAGCTGCCTGCTTGCGACTTTGCTCGCATAATCTGGGTCCTGATCGGGGATCGGGGCCATCTCAACCTCCTTTGGAGCCTTGGAAGGAACCTGGGACAGGCACGGGGCTCACAAAAACATGTGGTAGAGCTCTCCTGGCTCCCATGTGATTGTAAGGATATATTTTCTTTTTATCAACCGCCAGATCTTGCAACCTTGCTCTGACAAGGACCGCAATGTGCTCTTCCATCGGATGTACCAAACCTTGGAAGCTTGATTCGCACCTTGCCGCTCTGATACCACCATGCAGCGAGTCCCAAGATTGCTGCACCAGCTGCAAACCCCGCTACAGCCTGCAGCGCCGTCGAGTTCTTAAGGGTGTTGCGCTCCATGCGTGCTCCCAATAATATGCGGGCCTAGGGCAGTGCCCTCACTCTCAACCCCCTTGTGCGTTGCGGCTTCCGTTCTATGTAACGCAGAAACAATCTCTGTCAAACGCAATTTCGTGGCAGGTTGATCGAATATATTATTGCGAAGTGTATAGAAGGTCCGCCAAAAGTCTTGGAACGCCGTCGAAAGAGTGGCAAATTCGAAGTGCCAGCTGCGTTCTTGCCGTTCTCCTTGGCAAATGAAAGCACTGCATCTGGGAAGACACCGACACGCATCTGAAGAACAGCCAACCGTGCGTTTCCTGCTCGGCACCATTGCACAAGCAGCCGCACCCGCGGAGGGGTGAGAAGAGGAGAGCGGGGGGAGGATAGCAAGGAGACAGGCAAGGCTTTCTGAAGTCCGAGCTTGATTCGTGAACATCCAACCCCAGCCCCCACAGTGTTTCCCGGTAAGCAAGCATTGTTCTTTATACCCAAGGATCCCGGTAGTGGCGCTCGAAGGGGCTGCCGCGTCACAGGGCACTTTATCAGGTCGGATGTCCAAGGACGACTTGTGGGGGCTGTCTGCGTTCAATACAGATGTCCTGTGTTGTCACAGGCCATCTGAGGGAACCTGAGGCGATCTGGTGAAACAGGCACGATCGCCAAGGCTTTAACGAAGCGTCTGGACGCAGGTACAGTCCGCTCCACGTTAAGGAGTGGGGTCTGGACCTGGAAGCGAGTTTTGAGGCAGGTGAGCCATCATGCTAGCATCAGGAGTGGTCCAGATGCCAAGGGGGCCACCGTTGGAAATTATGCTTTTGCGGCGAAGTCCGCCGCTCCTGTCATGATGATTCTTATCGTTACAATGCTTCACTCGCCATTTCAAAAAAGCACTGTTGTGCCCTCCTCGGTGAGGTACAGAGAGTCAGAAACGGGGCAGTAGGTTCCGTAAGTGCTGGTCAAGGGTCCTCCAGGATACGAGATGGTCGGGGTGGCCTTCAGCTGACTTGATGACCAGTGGAATATATTGGCTTCACCACAGCTGCGGCTGCCGTCCGGAAGCTAACATCCTATTCTGATGTTTAAGATAGAGGGTTACAGCCATGGCGTGCTGCGTATCCATTGCTGATGAGGTTTCCTCCTCTTCCTTGAGTTCTTGACCATGGCTATAAACATCCTCATAAATCCTCATGTGCTTTGTGCAGATTGGAGCTTGTGTGCACAAGAAAGTCTAGCTGAGGACCTGGCATCCTCTTTTCCTGGGGAATGCCAGAAGTATGACCAACTCTCCTCGCCTGGAACATCCTCACTTGCAGGCAAGGAGCGCCCTTCCTTACACTTTAGCTCACTCAAATGTAAACCCCTTATCTCCTTGATTCGTGAATATTGTGCACTCTTGTCATATGAGGCCATGCCAGTGCAGGGGTTCACAAGACAAGGCTTCTATGGCGGCGTGGACGTGAGCTGTGCACCAGAGAATAACATCAAGGCCCTGAGCAGAGAAGTGCAGGAGTGTGCAGAAGTGCCCCCGGAGCCCATCTCTCCAAATAGCAACCACACAGGGGTGTCAGAGGACGGATCATTTGTGAAGGTCGACAGTCCAGATCAGGACAGTCCTGACCTGCCAGAGAGGTGCGGCAGAGTCTCGCGCATGTGTCAAAAGAACCTATATTTCATGCAGCTTTTGGCATGCTGGCAAGGAAACAAGTGACTTGCATATGATCCTGGCTTGTGTGTTTTCTTGTAGCAGATTGGACAGCTCGCACGGTAGCAGCCCTGAGAACATGTCAACGGAAGCTCAAGATGAGGCTGCTCAGCTACGGCAAGCAAAGCAGACTGGCATGAATCAGCACATCGCTGAGCTCCCAGCAGCTGAACTTCCAGATCGGCCGGTGAGAAGCCAGAGCAGCAGCTTCCCCCGCAGCGCCGCAGCAGGTCCTGCTGGAAGGCAGGCGGGCCCACCAAGGCGCCAACAGCAGGTGATGACCACACTTTTCCAGCACAAGTCAAGCGCTTCCATGCCATGGTTGCACCTTGCTTGTCCTGATCTATTCCTTGATGCTTCCGCTGCTGATGTCCATGACATCCATTGTCTGGAGAGCAGAACCAGCCACATTTTGTATGTCTGCCTGACCTCTGTATGCCGATGGCTTGCAGGCAAACCGGCCAAACAACCATGCAGGGTACATGGGTGGACATGGCATGTATCACACTCCTCAACAAGCAGCCTTCATGCATGGCTCTCAGCAGTACAACCAAGCTCATGGTCAGCAAGGCTCGCGTCACCCATCCAGCAATGGTCATGGGCACCACCAGGCCTATCACTCAGGTGTTCACTCCCCTGCATGACACGACTGATCCGGGCTCCTATCATTGCATGCATCAGCTCGCCACATCCTGTACCTGGAAGACCTGCCCACCGTCACATACTGACATCTCGTGTTTGTAGACAATGTGATACCTCAGAGCGTCGCCATGACCATGATGTACAACCAGCAGTACACCGCTGCAGCTCAGAACTACAATCAGGTGAGATGCCTGTCACTTTTGGGAGTCGTGTATAACCAGTCTGTCATCTGGACTGAAGACATGTGCCCTGTCATGTGTTGAGCAACTGCTGGGGTCTGCTCTGGGATGTCTTCTGAAGGGTGGTGCCTTCTTGCTGCAGGGAGTGTACCCTCATCAGGGCCCCCAGCACTTTGGCTATGTGCTGCCTCATGCTGGTGTTGTGTGGGCAAATCAGTATGACGGCCCTCCTCAAGGTATGGCCTGGCCGATCTCGTCTCTTTACTTGTACTCAGTTCATGTTTGCACGCGGGAGTAAGTGAGCACGCTCTACAGGCACAATACGCCCAACCACTGCGCCAGTGTCTGCAAGCGTACCAGTGATGCAGTACGGCATGCCTTATCCTCCCAACGAGTACATGGGCGGCTACTACTCTCAGGTGTGCTGCCTATGCCTGTCTCGATACCTTCATGCAGCCTTCAGTGTTGCCAAGGCTTCACGCTTGTGGAATGCAGTCTGATCCAAGATGTGCTTTCATTGGTATAATTTGTATTGCTGTGCTGTGATGAAATGCACAGATTGAAGTGGATATTTTCTGGTCTGTGCAGGTTCCACCACTGGCCCATGAGGCGGGCATGTACTACGGCTACCCAGGGAGCTATGAGCCCTACATGCAGGGACCCATGTACAATGCGCCAGCCAACAGCAGGGTAAGCAATTTTCATCTGTCATGAATCTCCCGTCTATGATTGCTGATCTGCCTGGATTTGGACTTAATTCACTCACTGTACACATGAACATCTGCAAGGCCTGAGGTGTGTTCCATTCTGTGATTTGCAGAAGGGCAGCCTGGACAGCAGGCTGTCCCGACAGGCTATTACCCAGTATCAGCCACCACCAGCTGCCGGTCTTACCAACTTTACAGGGCAGCATGGATATAAGGCACCTGCGCCAGCTGTCACTGGAGATGGTCCAAGGTGGGTCCCAGCCGCATGCTGCTGCCACATGCTCATTTCCATGCATGCATGCCAACTTGAATGACCTGCGGATGGAAGACATGCATGTCATGTGGAAGTTGGCTACATTGAAGCCCTGACTAATTGGCACTTGTTTGCTTGCCATGCAGGGGGAAGCCTGGCAACAGGCGCCAGGGCTCACCGCCGATGAGGGCAGAGGTCGACAGGTAACCAGCCATCTCCCATGACAGTCTCCTGATTTCCCAAGAGCTCCTCATCCCTGTCTGTAGCCCGGCTTACCTGTCGCAGTGTCAGGCGAGATATCTCGGTCCAAGTTTTGTAATGTTCCCTGTTGCTCCATGTCAGGGACCCGCATCTTGGCCACCGCCGGCAGTCTTCCATGCCCAGTGCCACAACCAGGGACAGGTGAGTGACAGCATCCCTGGTGCACCAGTGTGCATGCCCAGCGTCCTGGGTACTTGTTGTGGTACTTAATGGGAAGCATGCATGTGCTGCGGTCTGCAGTTCTATGCCATTTATTTCCCAGGAGTGTCGTTCTTCTTCATTGGGAAGCATGCATATTCTGCGGTCTGCAGTACCATGCCATACAATTCCCAGGAGTGCTATCCTGCCTGTTAGGGAAGCATGCATGTGCTGCGGTGTGCAGTACCATGCCGTTTATGTCCCAGGAGTGATGTCCTCCCTGTTAGGGAAGCGTGTATGTGCTGCAGTCTGCAGTATTATGCCAGTCATCTCCCGCCTGAGGCTCTTTTGGCCCTATCATGGTCAGGGACTTCTTCAGCCCATCTATGCCCAGCAAGGGAAGGGGTCATCGCCGACTGAACTCTTCTCCCGCAGAGGTTCACGACTTCAGGTGCTGTTGGTGTCTTTCAACGGTTGAGCCCAGTCATGCAGGCTGATTTGCAAGCCCACTGAAGCCCACTTCGCATACCTGCTTCCCCTTGTGCACTTCTGCACAGTTGTCATCCTCCAAATTCCCTTTTGAAGCAGGCACTTCCCGCCTGACGTGCTTGGTGTGTGCTGACTCAAAGGCCTCCCAAAAGAGTCCCAGAAAACATGGGACTTGCCAGGGCCAAAGGGCACCGGCGGCATTTCTCACTCCCAGGAAACTTTGACAGTGGCAGGTATTTTCCCAACTGCAGCACTCCAAACAGACAGTCAGGATGGCAGAGTCACTTTATTTCCTTGGCTCTGCATGCCAAGTGAGCGGTGTCTGAGGGCAGCTGTCTGCACATCGTTATCTAAGCAAGCCATATTTGCTGCTGCAGGCTGCAGATCCAGAAGGGGGGAGACACTGGGGCGCGCAGGCACAGGCGCACTCGCAGCAACGAAGACAGCAAGGTGCAGAACGAGGCCGGAGGCTCTGCCAGCATCCTTGAGGCCATCAAGACCAACCGTGGGAACCAGTACTACCTTAAGGTGAGGCCTGCTATAAATAAGGGCCAAGCTTTTCAGCATTGCTGTCAGGCTCTGACTTGCATCAATCCTGGCAATGCTGCATGGTAGCCAGGTGCAAGCCGCTGCGGTTTTTCAATTACCACGCATCATGTTGATTTGATAAAGACTAAGCTGTGCTAAAAATTTCACAAAGAAGGTGTGCCATGCCATGCAGGACATTGCTGGGCACGTGTACGACCTCTGCAGGGACCAGTTCGGCAGCCGCTTCATCCAGATGAAGATCGAGACAGCCTCGCCTGAGGAGGTAGCTTGCCACACCCCACCTTCGTTGAGTTTTCTACTGTAGTGTCCCCCAGGGCCTCTTCCACCCGTATTCAAACTGCGCCAGCAGACACTGCTCACTGAGCTCACAATGCGCACATATTACACTGTCCAATGATCATCCTGAATGGATGTTGCGCGTGCAGGTGGCGGCCGCCTTCACCGAGGTGTGCGTGAACAAGGACCCGGCGCTGCAGCTGATGAACGACGTGTTTGGCAACTACGTGGTGCAGAAGTTCCTGGACTTCGGCGACGATGACCAGAAGGAGTTCATGGCCGCCCTGATCCAGGGCCACGTCAAGACACTGTCCCTCCAGGTGTACGGCTGCCGCGTCATCCAGAAAGCCATCGAGGTGCATGTTCTCCCTGTACTCAAATGCACGCATAAACCCAGCATCAATGCATCTTGCATCATACACAATGCATGCCATACTCACCAAAGCATCTGACGTGCTGTGCTGATCATTTTCTCATGCAAGGATGCCTGTTTTCACGGGAATATCAATTCAGAGTTGCAGGCATAAATTGCACATTTGTCATCTGGTCACCATTGTGCGCGCACAGGTGCTGAGGCCGCCTCTGAAGGACAGCATTGTGGCGGAGCTGAAGGGCTATGTCATCGAGTGCATCTCCGATCAGAACGGCAACCACGTCATCCAGAAGTGCATCGAGTGCATCACGCCAAGCGAGCCCATCGCAGACCTCCTGGAGGTCTGTGCCCTCCTTCCAAGCAGCACATCGTTGTGCATGCACGCACGCATGCAGAGGGGTCGCGTCTCACAGTGTTCACACACGAACAAAACACATCCACCCCCTATCTGACTCCCAGGACTGGACCGTAGGAGTCCACTGTTGTGCAGGGCTGGCCTGACATGCAGACTTCAGATGCATGTCGTCAGCATGCTAGTTGCAGGCACTGCTGTAGAACACCGTGAACTGATGGGATGTGTGTGTTGTGCGCACAGGAGCTGGCCGACGGGCCGGGAGGGGCTGCCGCCGCGCAGCGCAGCAGGGCGCCCCTGCCGCCAGGCAAGTCAGCGCTCTCCGCTGGCTTCGTGCCCCTGGCGCGCCACCCCTATGGCTGCCGCGTCGTCCAGCGCATCCTGGAGAAGTGCACCCTTGAGGACTACAAGCACCGCCTGGTGGCCACGGTACGTGACCCTTCTAGGCCTTCCCCTCCTCTGACAACAAGCAAATGGCCCAACATACTGCTGGGATGCCCAAAGTTCTGCAGAGAAGAAACAGGAGTTGAAAAAGGCATGAGCAGATCCCAGCTGCATTTTAATGCCCTGGTGGGATGCATGCCGCATTTGTCATGCATGACATGTTTGGCTGAAGCTTGACAGTGCTCATGCAGGTCACGGAGAACGCTCTGGACCTGGCCAGGGACACCTATGGCAACTACGTCATCCAGCACAGCCTGGCCTTTGGCTCGCCCGAGGAGAAGTGCGCACTACCTTCCAATGCTCCCCCTCTGACTCACTTTCTCTTGCTCTAGGCCTTGCATGCAACCAGCATCGCCTGGCAGTGTTCCTTCATCCTGGTCCCATGTGTGCCAGCACAGGGTCAGCAGCGTGTTGTGCGGCGCTGGGATACTATACTTTATGCAGCTCACATGTCTGAGACACACGTCTTGTGTTTGCAGGGTGGAGATCATCCAGAGGCTGCAGGCTCACATCGTGGAGCTGAGCACGCACAAGTTTGCCAGCAACGTGGTGGAGAAGTGCCTGGAGTTTGGCACGCGCGACCAGCGCCGCCGGCTGGTGAGCACCATGCTGGGAGAGGGCAGCGGCCTGGACTCGGCAGGGGCTGACCAGCTGCTGCAGACCATGACTAAGGATCAGTACGGCAACTATGTCGTGCAGAAGACCCTGGAGGTGCAGACATGACCCCTCGCTTAGTCTTGTCTTTTTACCTCCTTTTTTGTTTGTTTTTCTTTTGGTGTGCTTGCATGTCAGGGACGAGATTTCCTTTTATGATCTGTTTCTTGTGCCTTTTAATTGGGGTTGGCGTTCTTTCCTTCCTTCAATAGTTGCAGAGTGCTGACTTCCTTTGTATTTTCTATTTGCTTTTTATTTTTTATTTTTTTAATACCTCATGTTGGTGCTGCCTTTATCATTGCAGAGCATCAAGCCGTTTGATCTGATCTGGGCGCCTCCTGACTCAGAGCTGCTGGTAAGTTACTTCCCTTTTTTTTTTAAGCATGCATTAAATATCCCTCCTTCTTTTGTGTCCAATGCCAAAGTCCGGTCTTTCTACTTTTCCTTGGCTTTTTTCTGTTGATCTTCTTGTTTGCAAGGCCCCCCTTCCTCTTGCCATCTGCAGGCCTCTGAAAATGTTCACTTTTGCCCAATCGAGCGCATCTTTGTGGCAAAGCTGCTGGGCGCAAGTATCAACGATCCCGGCCTCACTCAATTCCTCGATGTGACAGACTTGGTACGATGCCCTTCCTTGGACTTCCATCCTGTTTCTCCTGCATGTTTTCTTGCATCAGCAATGATTCTATTTTTACTTCCAATTTCAGCAAGTTTACTTCCCCTTCTTCCTCATTCGATATGATTGCCATCCAGCATGCTGTCTGTCTGCTAGGGTTGCGGTGGGCAATCAATCTCACTTAAAATGAGTACTGATGCTGTTGCAACGCAGGTGTGCACTGATGAGGAGCGAGAGGTGCTGCTGGGCAAGATCAAGGAGTTCCTGACCAGCCTGAAGAAGCAGCAGTATGGCAAGCACATTGTCCTGCGCATTGAGAAGCTGCTCGCAAATGCAGCAGAGTGGATTGCCAAGGTACACTGCATGGCCTATGAATTCCGTTTCATGTGCAAATAGTGCATGTACATATAGTGCAGGGATGCCCTTTGATCACTTCACCCCATTAATTTCACAAATCCACCCTCGTTTGCAGCACATTACATGAGCGAGCCCTTTGCCTGAGATCCGTCCCTTGCTGGAGTCATGACACTTGTTGTAGCACATGTTCTTGGCCACATTTCTTGCATGTGTGACTGTAATCACTCACTCATCACATTGCAGCCTGTATGAATAATGCCACGTCATTCTCCATGTCATATCATATCCGGACCCACATGCTACATCACCATTTTCCCTTTGGCTTGTTCTGGAATGTCACAACTCGCTATAGTCACATCTGGGTCACCAAGGGCGCGGTTTAACTGAGGAGCAATGCTTTTTTTGCTATACTGTACCCAACCTATTTCTCTATGCCTGCAGAGGAATGCTGAAACGGAGAAGGGCGGCGCAGAGACAGGCTCACCCCACAGCGAGGATGTGCACGACGCCTTTGAGCAGCTGTCCATTGCTCCGGAGACCCCAGAGAGCGGCCCAGGGGAGGTCACAGCTCCCCCTGCCGTTCAAACGTAGGCAGAGAAGATGCCAGCCGCTGCTCACCTGACAGGCATGGCTTGTGCATCCACGTGGAGGAATCCTTGTGGGTGCAGAGGGGCCCTGATGCAGGCAGTGGCTGACAGCAGCTCCCTAATGGTGCTCGGGCCATGTACTTGGGTAATAGGCATGTGCTGCAGCCTCACTTGAAGCTTGAGCATCGACAGGACTGGGGCATTGAGAGCATTACCGCTGCGCGTCTCTGTTGTGGCTTAGGAAGGGGCAATAACAAGTGCCAATTGGGCAGCAGCAGGGGCTGTGCTGCAAAGTGTATGAGGAGGCTGTGATACTGAAGCGCAAGGAATGTGGCAGAGTTGGCAAAGCAGGTTGCAGGTTGGGAACTTGAAAGTGGGCATTGGAGGGATGGTGTGAAGAGTTTGCAGTTTTTTGTTTTCTTCGAGTGCAGATTTCAAACAGATAGATGCTGTGTGAGAGGCCACAGCCTGGAGTTGAATTGGAGATACCTCCTAGCAATCTTTGGGAATACACGACCTGGCTCTGGCTCAACACACACGAGCCTGGCGCACATCTATCCTTCTTTGATTCCAGGCAGCCAGAAGAGAGTTTTGTGACACAAGAGCGGTGAGGCACGCTGGGTTGAGGCATTGCAAGCTTCTTACTTGGTGTGCATTTCAGTTTAGTCCGTGTATGATTGTCCTGATTGTCTTTCACTCTTTCGTTCTGTGTGAGGCCATCACTCTGGGGTCGGCTTCTATCTGGGCAGTCAATTCGTGACTTTTGCCCCTGCGCTGCAGCTCAGTCCAGAATGTTCTAGGCCACACAGGTCACACTTGACAGTGTTAGATGTGCCGTCTAGGCTAATCCTGCAGCCATAGATGCGCCTCCTCCTTGGAGTATCCCCCGTTGCTGAGGGTCTGCACGCTTGACTTTGATGTTCTGTAATAGTCTGTGTGAAGGTTGACCGGCCCTTGTTGCATCACAAATGAAGGAACAGCACGCCATGCTCATGCAGCAGCCTGAGCGTTAGCATCACAGTACCTTACAGCCAGCATTCGAATGCAAATTTGCAATCTACAAGTTGGCGTCGAGAGGCACCGGCGGGTACCCGCTGCAGCTGCTGACCATGGCAGGTGAATGCATGCATGCTCTGAAATGCACTGAAGAGCCGGCTGACACTGCACACCTGCAGCATAAGCAGTGATTGTCTGCCCAACTCTGGGTTTTCCTGCAAGATACCCTCAACGTCACTCACAATGGTGTTGCGTTGCTGGCAGGCCAGAGGCCCCGGATATAGAGGGGTACTCATCCGGGGCAGGGAGTCACTCGGTGCATGCATGTATATGATGAGTGAGTAATAGGCTGCAGACTAATGAAGGCCCCG